>Ga0326727_10000027_pt1 | contig 613228 bp, 563 predicted proteins | sample MB2enrmetagenome_FD_207643 | JGI IMG/M metagenome (GOLD analysis project Ga0326727, IMG submission 207643) | Lab enriched peat soil microbial communities from McLean, Ithaca, NY, United States - MB29MY | ecosystem: Environmental > Terrestrial > Soil > Wetlands > Peat | place: USA: New York...
AAGCCAATCGATCTAAGCGTGGGTAGGTTGAAGCCTGCCGAAAGGTAGGTGGAGGACCGAACCGGTGTTGACGTGCAAATCACTCGGATGACCTGTGCTTAGGGGTGAAAGGCCAATCTAGACTGGGAATGGCTGGTTCCTCCTGAAACTACTCGCAGGTAGGTCTCGGCCGAGCTAGCGCGGGATGTAGAGCACCGATTATGGGAAGCGGGACCGAAAGGTCTCGGCCTGTTGTCGAACTCCGAAGTTCCGTGCGGCGTAGACGCCGGGAGTGAGCGCGGCAGGGGTAAGCCCGCCGTGCGAAAGGGAATGCAACCCAGCCTCGTATTAAGGGCCCCAAGTGCCGGTTCAGTGTCATGCAAAGGGCGTCCGTGTTCGAAGACAACTGGGAGGTGGGCTCAGAAGCAGCCATCCTTCAAAGAGTGCGTAACAGCTCACCAGTCGAGGGCATGGGCACCGAAAATGGACGGGGCTAAACCGGCCCCCGATATACGGGCACGCCGCCCTATGGCGGCGATTGTGTAAGGAGGCGTGGTGCTCGGGTAGAAGTAGGGGCGTGAGCTCCTATGGACCGGGTTCCATCGAAAATCCTGGGAGGAGTAGCAGCAAAGACGGGTGAGAATCCCGTCCGCCGTAGGGGCCAGGGTTCCACGGCAACGATCATCCGCCGTGGGTTAGTCGAGCCTAAGCGAGTCCTTAGTCGGCACTCGCGAACGGAAACACAGTTAATATTCTGTGACCCCAAGGTCAAAGCGTCCTCGAGGAAGCCGGCCGCTAGGTGAGGTGGTCATATGTCAGCCTACTGATCGTCCGTCGCCCCGGGAAGTACCGTCATGGTGAGAACCGGGGGAAGGGCGATTGGGTCCCCGCGAGGGGGCTCTTGCCAATGCGGGCGGTCCGTGAAAAGTCGAGGACGGCAACTTGGGCTCGTACCGAGAACTGACACAGGTGCCCCTGGGTGAGAAGCCTAAGGCGTGTCGGCGAGAATTCGAGCGAGGGAATTCGGCAAATCAGCCCCGTAACTTCGGGAGAAGGGGTGCCAGACCTGAAGAGGTCTGGTCGCAGTGACCGGGGAGCTCCGACTGTTTAATAAAAACATAGGTGGCCGCGAGACCGAAAGGTTGTGTATGGCCGCTGAATCCTGCCCAGTGTCGGCATCTGAAAGCCCGGTACAACGGGACGAAGGACCGATAAACGGCGGGGGTAACTATGACCCTCTTAAGGTAGCGTAATACCTTGTCGCTTAATTGGCGACTTGCATGAAGGACCAACGAGAGCTCTACTGTCCCCGCTCGGAAGCCGGCGAAACTGACTCATTGGCGAGCAGTCCAATGTCTTCCGTCTGAAAGCGAAGACCCCGTGGAGCTTTACTGCAGCCTGCGGTTGTGATATTAATCCGAATGTGTAGCGTAGGCGGGACTCGTTACCAGGGCGGGCCGCTAGGTCCGTTCCGAGAGGCCGATGAAACACCGCCCTTTCGGGTTGATATCGCTCACCCCGCAAGGGGGACACCCGTAGGTAGGCAGTTTGGGTGGGGCGCCACGCCCTCCAAAAGATAACAAGGGCCCCCAAAGGTCGGCTCAGGTGGGTCAGAAATCCACCGTAGAGTGCAAGGGCAAAAGCCGGCTTGACGGGAATCTGCCTAACGAGGATTCCCGATGCGAAAGCAGGGCCTAGCGAACCACTGTGCCCCCCCTGTAGGGGCCAGTGATAAGAGAAAAGTTACCCCGGGGATAACTGAGTTGTCTCCAGCAAGAGTCCCTATCGACCTGGAGGCTTGCTACTTCGATGTCGGTTCTGCCTATCCTGGTGGTGCAGCAGCTACCAAGGGTGGGGTTGTTCGCCCATTAAAAGGGATCGTGAGCTGGGTTTACACCGTCGCGAGACAGGTGTGTTGCTTTTTGGCGGAAGTGCAAGGGTCTCTGACGAGAAGGTTCCCACAGTACGAGAGGAACGGGGAATCGGCGCCTCTAGTCCATCAGTTGTCCGACAGGGCATCGCTGAGCAGCCACGCGCTACGGGATAAGGGCTGAAAGCATCTAAGCCCGAAACCCCCTCGAAAAAGAGAGACCTCTAAGGGCATTCGTAGAAGACGAGCTTGATAGAGCCGGGGTGTACGCGGAAAGCCTTCGGGCGATCCGTTCAGCCCGCGGCCACTAACGCCCGCAGCTACGTTACCTGGTTGCGCTCGGCAGTTACACAGAACGCGTGTGGTTTTTTTCCCCGGAACCTCCGCACCGGGCGGACGCCCGGAGGCCGGGACCGCGTTCGAAGCCTGGGGAGGCCCGGGGCGCGAGCCGTCTCACGCGCCCCCGGCGGTCACGAGGCGGACCCCGAGGACCTCCGCGAGCTTGGGAAGCTGAACGTCGACGCCAAAGAGGGCGACCGCCGCCGCTCGGCAGTGCTCGCGGAGGCGGTCGTAGCTGGCCGGGTCGTCCCTCCAGAGCCGGTGGAGTTCGAGCACCCGCGACGCGAACGCCTCCGTGTCGAACGGGGGGACGCGGCCCTCGGGATAGACCGCGCTCAGGTCCTCGAGACCGGGGACGGCGAAGCCCACCACGGGGATCCCGTGCGTGAACGCCTCCATCATGACTGCCGGGAACGCCTCGGCGCGGGACGTCATCCAGAGGACGTGGGCCTCCGCGTAGAGCCGGAGCAGCTCCTCCTCCGACACGAACCCAAGGTACCGGACGCGGCCCGGGAACTCCTCCACGAGCCGCTGCACCAGCGCGACGTCCCGGCCGGTGCCGACGACGGTCAGGTGGACGTCGGCCCCTGCGACGAGCACGCGGCGAGCGCCCTCGACCAAGAGGTCGATTCCCTTCTGCTCCCGCTCGAGCGGCCCCACGAAGAGGGCCTCGAACGTGGTGGCGCCCGAGGGGGGCACCGGCCCGGGAGGGACGATGGCGTAGTTGTGGACCATCGTCACGTTGTCGCCCACGCCGATCCTCGCGAGGGTGGTCGCCTGGTGCGCGTTGAGCACGTGCACCGCGTCGGCGCTCCGCAACACCTGGCGGTAGAGGAGCGTCCCCCAGCGTCTCCGTCCCCTGGTTTCGACCTCGGCCGCGAGGTCGTCCACCAGTGTCGGATGATGGAGTCCGAGGACGATCCGCTTCCCCAGCGCGCGGCAGAGGACGACCATGAGGGCGACGAACCGCGGCGTCGTCTCCATCATGTAGACCGAGTCCGCCCAGGCGAGCGCGCGGAGCAGCCTGCGGGGATCGAGCGGGAGCGGCGGCGCGATCGGGACCCAGAGCAAGCGGTAGAACTCCACCGGGAGCCCCAGCACGGCCGGGAGGGCCTCCAGGTCGAGGCGGTAGGGCTCGTTCGGGTCGACCTTGCTGAGCAGGCGCACCTCCACCCCGCGGGCGGACAGCTCGCGCCCGAGGGAGGCCGCCCACTTCTCCCCACCCCGGTAGGCCCGGACATCGAGGCCGGTAAGGATGACGAGCCGGGACGGTCGGGACCCGGAAGGGGCGTCAGGCCCTCGGGACACGGGAGGAGGCACCGTTCCCCGATTTTGAGCGTATCGAACGCCGTTCCGCCGCGGCGCCCGCGACGGGCCGGCCCGCTGGCGTTTAGACCGACCCACCGTTCCAGGCCTGCGCATGCCCAGCTTCGGCGTGGCGAGGAGTCACTGGCCGGTCGTCGCGTGGATTCGCCTCACGCTCCCTCCGCGACCGCCGCCGACCCTCTTGATGCCCGGGCCGCCGCCCCCGCCGGAACCGCCGCTCGAGATCCTCGAGCCGAACCCGGTCCCGACCGACCCCCGCAAGCGCGTCTTCGCCTACGAGGAGGAGCACGCCGCCTGGGTCGTGCGGCTCGTCTGGGACGCGGACGACGCCGGGACGCTCGAGGCCGAGTGCCGGGCCCCGATCTACGGCGGCCGACTTCCCCGCGAGGAGGTCACGGAGTTCTGGGCCGCGGTGAAGGCGCTCCTCCGGCCGCTCGGACCGCTGAAGGTCGACGGGGCCGACCCGAGACCGTGACCCGCGCGTCCCGCGGGCTCCGGGATAAGAGGAGGGCCGGGTTCGGAGCCGCGTGATCCGCTCCACGTTCCTCCATCTTCCCGGGATCGGTCCCGCCACCGAGGCCGAGCTCTGGCGACGCGGGGTCCGGGACTGGAGCGAGCTCGCGACCCTGGCCCCCCAGGCGGTCCGGACGTCGGCCGGGGGGACCCTACTCGCCGCGGTCGGCGCGAGCGAGCGGGCCTTCGCCGCGCGCGACGTCGCCTGGTTCGCTCGCCGGCTTCCCGACCGCGAGCACTGGCGGCTCTACCCTGAGTTCTCCGACGAGACCGCCTTCCTCGACATCGAGACGACCGGGCTCTCGCCGTTCGCCGGGATCGTCACGGTCACGACCGTCCATGGGGGAGGCAAGGTCCGCTCCTTCGTCGCGGGCGAGGACCTCGAGGAGCTGCCGGCGTACCTTCGGCGGTTCGCCGTCCTCGTCACGTTCAACGGGAGCCGCTTCGACGTTCCCTTCCTCCGAGCGACGTTCCCCCACCTCGTTCCTCCACCGGCCCACATCGACCTCCGCTTCGTCCTCTACCGGCTCGGCCTGAGCGGAGGGCTGAAGCGGATCGAGGCGACGCTGGGGGTCGGCCGCCGGGAAGGGGTCGAGGGGGTCGACGGGCTGCAGGCGGTTCGGCTCTGGCAGGACTACCGACGGGGAAACGCGGCGGCGCTCGACCGGCTGATCCGCTACAACCGCGCGGATACCTCGAACCTTGTCCCGCTCCTCGACCTGGCCGTCCGCGAGCTGAGCTCGCGATTCCTCGGACGTTCCGCGACCCCGGCGGGCGAGAGCTTGGCGACGCGGCCCCGAGGAGGCTAGCGGACCGCGATTGACTCGGGCTCGGACCTCGGCACGGTGGCCGGCGGGGGCCGGATGCGCAGGCCCGCCGGCGGCCGGGCGCGCCGTATCCGCTCTCCGGCGAGACGGCAGTACTCGGGCGAGACGTCGATGTGGAGGTAGTGACGTCCAAGCCTCCGCGCGACGGCGGCAACGGTGCCGGTCCCTCCGAACATGTCGACGACGACGTTCCCCCGGTAGCTGTAGAACTTCACGAGGCGCTCGATGAGCTCCTCCGGGAACGGGGCCGGGTGGCCGTGCCGCCGTCGCTCGGGAGGGATCGCCCAGAATCCGTCCGAGAACGTTTCGAACTCCTTCGCCCCGATGTCGGCGAGCCGCGGGTCCCCGTCGAGCTTCCAGCGCTCCTTGGAGAAGACCAGGACGTATTCCCACGAAGGAACGATGTGGGGGTTGGACGGGCTCCGCCAGCTCCCCCAGGCCGTGCGGCGTCCCATCGTCTGCTTGTACCAGATGATCTCCGTGCGCATGATGTAGCCGAGCCCACGCAGGTCGCGCGAGAGATCGTGGTGGATCGGCCGGAAATCCTTGATCGACGTGGGGGCGACGTTCAGGACGAACCTGCCCCCGGGAACGAGCGTTCGATAAAGGGCGCTCCAGACGCCGCGCAGCCAGAGCAGGTAGGCCTCCGGCGGGAGGTCGTCCGAGTAGCCTCGGTAGGGGATCCGGACGTTGTACGGGGGACTGGTGATCGCGAGGTGGACGCTCCGCGCGGGAAGTCCATCGAGCACCTCCTGCGCGTCGCCGCAGACGACGCGGTCGAACGGCTCGGCGGTGCCCGGCTCCGAGCGCGCGGAAGACATCGGGGGCGTAGGAAGACCTCACGGCTTGAGCGTTCGCCCCTCGCGGCGCCGCGGTCGGGACGGGCGGAAAAGGCGGAGGTCGAATCTCCGAGACATTAACCGTATAATCTCCGCGGGCAACATGCCGGCCGTTCCCATGCCCGTTGTTTTCGCCGTTCCGAAGGAGAGCGCCACCGGTGAGCGACGGGTCGCCGCGGTCCCCGAGGTGGTCGCTCGCCTCACGAAGGCCAAGCACGAAGTGCGCGTGGAGAGCGGTGCCGGCGCCGAGTCCCGCTACCCGGACGCCGAGTTCGCGGCCGCCGGGGCGAAGGTCCTGAGCGACCGGCCGGCGCTCTTCGGGGGGGCCCAGGTCGTCCTCCGGCTCCAGGCGCCCACGACGGCGGAGCTCAAAGGGCTCGCCGAGGGGACGATCGTCATCGGTCTCCTCAATCCCTCGCGCAACCTCGAGGGGGTGGCGCGTCTGCGGGATGCGAAGCTCACGTCGTTCGCCCTCGAGCTCCTACCCCGGATCACCCGCGCGCAGAGCATGGATGTCCTTTCCTCACAGGCCACGGTCGCCGGCTACCGAGCGATGCTCATTGGGGCCGAGCTGACGCCGAAGTTCTTCCCGATGCTCACGACCGCCGCCGGCACGATCCGCCCGGCGCGGGTCCTCGTCCTCGGCGCGGGTGTCGCCGGCCTGATGGCAATCGCCACGGCAAAGCGGCTCGGGGCGATTGTCGAGGCGTACGACGTCCGACGCGCCGCCGGTGAGCAGGTCCGCAGCCTGGGCGCGAAGTTCCTCGAGCTGCAGATCAACGCGGAGGGCGCGGGCGGCTACGCCCGCGAGCTGACCGACGCGGAGAAGGCCCAGGAGGCCGAGATGCTCGCCAAGGCCGTCGCCGGAGCGGACGTCGTGGTCACCACCGCCGCGATCCCGGGCCGCAAGGCGCCGATCCTCGTGAAGAAGGAGATGGTCGCGCGGATGCACGACGGCTCGGTGATCGTCGACCTCGCCGCGGAGACGGGCGGCAACTGCGAGCTCACGAGCACGGGTAAGACCATCGAGGTCGGAGGCGTGACGATCGCCGGTCCGCTCAACCTGCCGAGCCAGCTGCCGTTCCACGCGAGCCAGATGTACGCGCGCAACCTCGAGTCGTTCGTCCACCTCCTGCTCGACCCGCAGGGGTCGCTCGTCAGCGACTACTCGGACGAGATCCTCGCCGCGAGCCTGCTCACCCGCGGAGGCACGGTCGCCCACAAACCGACCGCCGACCTCCTCGCAGGAGGGAAGAGCTAGATGGCCGCGGACCTCTGGACGGCGTTGTTCATCGCGATCCTCACGGCGTTCACCGGCTACGAGGTGATCAGCCGGGTCCCGACCCTCCTGCACACCCCGCTGATGAGCGGGTCGAACTTCATCCACGGGATCGTCCTGGTCGGAGGGATCGTCGCGCTCGGCTTTGCGACGACCGATCTCGAGCGGGCGGTCGGCTTCGTCGCCGTCGTGATGGGGGCGATGAACGTCACGGGAGGCTACGCCGTCACGGAGAGGATCCTCGCGATGTTCGACCGGGCGAAGAAGGGAGGGACCAAGCCATGACGAGCATCGCCCAGTACATCGTCGACGCCGTTTACGTCGTCGCGATCATCGTCTTCATCCTCGGCCTGAAGGCGATGAGTTCGCCGTCCACGGCGCGCCGTGGGATCGTCTACGCCGGGGCCGCGATGCTCATCGCGGTCGTCGTGACGTTCCTCTCGCCGAACCTCTCGAACTTCGCGTGGATCGCCCTCGGGATTGCCATCGGTGGTGGCGGGGGTTACTACTGGGCCAAGGTCGTGAAGATGACGGCGATGCCGCAGATGGTCGCCATCTTCAACGGGATGGGCGGCGGGGCCGCCGCGGCGATCGCGGCCGTGGAGCTCCTGACGAGCATGCGGGGCGCGACCGCCTACCTCTCGGTCGCCGGGGCGATCATCGGGTCGATCTCGATCTCGGGGAGCGTCATCGCGTTCCTCAAGCTCCAGGACTGGATGCCGTCCAAGGCGATCGTCCTTCCGGCGCGCCAGGTCGTCAACTTCGCGGTGCTGATCATCGCGGTCGGGTTCGGCATCTACGCCGTCGGCTGGCTCCACGCGGAGTACCTCGCGCTATTCTACACGTTCCTGGTCCTCTACGGGATCCTGCTCACCCTGCCGATCGGCGGGGCCGACATGCCGGTCGTCATCAGCCTGTTCAACGCCCTCACGGGGATCGCGGTCGGCCTGGACGGCTTCGCGCTCGTCAACGGGCCGCTCGGGGACGCCGGCTACGCGATGGTGATCGCGGGCGTCCTGGTCGGGGCCGCGGGCTCGCTGCTCACGATCCTGATGGCCCGCGCGATGAACCGCTCGGTCGGGAACGTCTTCTTCGGGGCGTTCGGGGCGACCGAGGAGACCGGCGGCCCCACGGGGACGCTCCGGCCGATCGACGCGACCGACGCGGCCGTCCTGATGGAGTACGCCGGCGAGGTCGTCATCGCCCCCGGCTACGGGATGGCGGTCGCCCAGGCGCAGCAGAAGGTCAAGGAGCTCGCCGACCTCCTGGAGGCGAAGGGGGTCACCGTGAAGTTCGCGATCCACCCGGTGGCGGGCCGGATGCCCGGCCACATGAACGTCCTCTTGGCCGAGGCCGGGATCTCCTACGACAAGCTGTTCGACCGGGACGAGATCAACAACGAGTTCCCGTCGGTCGATGTGGTCCTGGTCATCGGCGCGAACGACGTCGTCAACCCGGCGGCCCGGCGCAAGGGAAGCCCGCTCGAGGGGATGCCGATCCTGGACGTCGACAAGGCGAAGACCGTCATCGTGATCAAGCGCGGGAAGGGCAAGGGATTCGCGGGGATCGAGAACGAGCTGTTCTACCAGGACAACTGCCGGATGCTCTACGGCGACGCGCAGGCGGCGGTCGGCCAGCTCGTCACGGCCCTGAAGCAGAGCTAGGTCGCCTTGCGGACGCCCCGGTCGCGTAGGGTTGGGGGCGGGCGGGGTCGGCCTCGCCGGACCCGACTCTCCCCCGGCCGTCCGCGTCGCGGTCGTCTTCGGCTACGGTGGGCAACCCTCAGCGACCTTCCGACGCTCGTGCGCCACCGTCGACGGATGTGGGAGGAGATCCGGGACTTCACCACCTCCGAGCTCGACCGGCACGACGTGGTCTACCGCCGGTGGGTCCGGGAGCTGATGGCGGCCGGCAGGTTCTCGGCGGTCGTGGCGGAGGAGCCGAGCGGTCGGGTCGTCGGCAGCGGAGCGCTATGGCTGATGCCGGCGCAGCCCCGTCCGGGTCCGCTCGGCCGGGGGACAATGCCGTACATCCTCTCGATGTACACCGAACCGGGCCACCGGGGCCAGGGCGTCGCCTCCCGGATCGTCCGGGAGATGATCCGCTGGTCGCGGGCCCACCGGTACGGCCGGATCGTCCTGCATGCCTCCCGCTTCGGCCGCCCGATGTACGAGCGCCTCGGCTTCGAGAACGGCAGTGAGATGCGACTTTCCCTCGACGCGCCGACGCCCCGACCACGTCGAACGGGTCGGCCGCGGGCCAGGCCCCGGCCGCGGTGAGCCACCCGGGGACCCGGAAGGAGCCCGCCGACAGGTTTAGGGTCGGAGAGGATTGGTGGGGGCGGGTTCTCGGTGGACGGCGCGAAGGGCCCCGGGGGTTCGATCGACGATCCGGCGGTCCGTCGCTGGCTTCACGACAAGTACGAACGGCTTGACGCCGAGGAAGGCAACCTCGCGGCGAGCCGGACCTCCTATTTCGCCGCGATCGGGACGGTTCTCATCACCGGCCTGGTCGTGGCGCTGAACTACTTCCTTTCCGATCCCAGGGTCCTCGTCCTGGTCGCGACGTTCCTCGCCGGGCTCGGCATCGTGATCTCGTTCACCTGGGCGGTCCTGCTGCATCGCACGCTCGACGCCCAGGCCATGTGGCGCGATTGCGCCGAGCAGCTCGAACGCCTTTGCCCTCCCGTGGCGGGCGAGCTCCCGGGGGCGATCACCTTGCGTACCGGCGCCACGATGGAGGTCGACCTGTTGCGTCCGTTCTCGGCCCACGCCCGTCGGTTCTCGCGGGACAAGGCGATCTCCTGGATGGACCGACTGCACCCCGGCGCCCTGACCGAGCTCCTCCCGATATGCTTCCTCGGGGTATGGAGCACGGTTCTCGTGGTGGTCTGGGTCTTCATCAGGTTCTGAGGCGCCGATCCGGTCACCGTGGCCCGATCGGGCACAACGGAGCCGCCGGAAGCCGTCCGGTCGCGATCGCCCGCCTCAGGGCGGCGTGGTCCTCCTCGGTCTGGTGGGCGTACGCCTCGGCGAACAGGGCGATCGCTTGGTCGAACGCCTCTCCCTGCCCGAGATACCCGGCAATCGCCGCCGCGTCCCCGGTGCGGGCGTGGGCCCGCGCGAGGGCAGCTCCGCACAGTTCAGCCTGCCCCAGGAGCTGCTTCGGACCGAGCGTCGTGAGGTCGCTCGCGAATTTCATGTCCCGCAGCTGACGCACGTAGAAGTCGCGCGCGTCCGAGCGGCCCCAGCCGAGGAAGATGTCGCTCGCCTCCTGGATGAGGCGCTGGCCCACGACGACGCGCTCGGCGTGGCTGCGGTAGGGGCTCCGACCGACGTAAGGTTCGTGGACCGAGGCGACCGCCTCCTTCACCTGGAGGAACAGCGGCTCGGTCACGTCCGTGTCGGCCAGGAACAGGCCGATCGCGCAGCGCATCCCGACGCTGCCGACGCCCACGACCTTCTGGGCCACGTCCACGAGCCGGTAACGGTCGAGGAGCGCGCACCGCTCCACGGGCAGAGTCGAGCGGTAGCGTCGGAATGCCTCCCGGACCACCGCCTCGTCCCCCGGCCGCGCGAAGTGGTGGAGGAGGGGGGCGACGTCGCGAATCCGGGCCCTCCCGCCGGCGACCCTGGCCAGGCGAGGGAAGGCATGGAAACCGGTCCGTTGCCGCGCCACCGGTAGCTCCATCCGGAAGAGGCGAAGACCTTGGGGCCCTACCTCGCGGCTCGCCTCGGCCAGGTCGAGGTGAGAGTACCAGGCGTCGAGGTAGCGCATCCGTGCCAGGGCTTGCAGACGGGTCCGATACGCCCTCGCCGCCGTCCGGCCGGCCTCGCGGGCGGACCTCCGAGAGAGCCCGTTCCCGCGACCGACCAGGAGAAGGCTGGCCGCGAGCCGCTTGAGGTCCCACTCCCAGGGTCCGGCGATCGTCTCGTCAAAGTCGTTCGCATCGAACACCTGGTCGCGCTCCGGGGTCGCGAACAGCCCGAAGTTGCCCACGTGGGCGTCGCCCACCAGCTGGACGCGCAGGCCCGTGCTCCGGGTGCCCGCGAGATCTCTCGCCATGACCCCGGCCGCCCCTCGCAGGAACCCGAACGGCGAAGCGGCCATGCGGGCGTAGCGGATGGGCAGCAGCTCCCGGACCTTCCCCCGGTCCCCGGCCACGAGAAGGTCGACCGGGTCGGCCCGGTCGCGCGGGGGGTCCCAAACCGCCTGCGCGGAACGCCGAACCCGATGCCGAAGCGCCCGACCGGCACGGTACCGTTCGGCTCGGGTCCGAACACGGGCGTCGCCGGAACTTCCTCGAGCGTGAACAGCCCGTGGAGCAGCAGCTCGGCCCATCGCCTCAGCGGTCCTCCGGAGAAGGACGGCGTGTCTTTAGGTTCGTCCCAAGGCGCATGGGGCCCTCGCCGGGTCCCCGGCGGGCTAGGCCGAGGCGTCGATGGCCAACGTCGGACTGCTACGGTTCCGAGTAGGCGCGGCCATGCCCCACTACCCCGGCCGTACGAATCTCGTCAAGTCCGGGTGCTGCAACCCCAGCGCGGCTCCGGGGACTCGTCAGCTCCCCGGTTCGAGGGGCCTGCGGGTCCCGAAGCGTTGCACCGAGGTATCCACCGCTCGCCCCTGAACCCCTTCGGTGTTCGCGCGGGGCAGGTCCGTCCAAGGTTCAGCCGTCATGGGACTACCGTATAGGTATCACCGCCCGGGTGGCTATGCCTGCCGTCCTCCGGGTTGACTGTGGACGGACTTATCTCCCCGCTGGGTGATACCTAAGACGATGGCAAGAATACGAATCGCGGGCTGCAGGTGCGAGCGGTGCGGCCATGTATGGACCCCTCGCCCCTCCACGGAGGGCGACCCGACCATCTGCCCGAAGTGCAAGTCGGCGTACTGGAACCGCCCCAGGAGGACCGGCCGGAGCGGGCGTTGAGTTCCACAGGGGGGGTTCTCAAGACTCCGCTCAAGGCACTCGGAGTGATAGGCCTCGGCTTCGCGACGGTGGTCCTCGCGATTCCGGACTGGGAGCACCTCCCAGAACTCAATTTCGTCGCGCCCGTAGTCTGTGTGCTCGGTACCTTCGTGCTCGCCCGCCGCTGGGGGCTGGCGGAGGATGTGCGGTTTCTGCGACTTTGGGTCGGTACCTCCCTCGCTTTCGCCATCGTGAGCACTCTGACCGGGCTGTTTAACAACATTACCGATGAGCCTCTCTCGATGCCGACGTTCGTCCACCTGTGGCCCAACCTCTATTCGGGGGCCACGTCCCTGACCGTGGTCCAGCACGGAGTCCTCGTAACCCGGACGTGGGAGTTCGTCTACCTGCCCTTCCTGCCGTTCTATCAGATCCCTGGCGTGAACTACGAGTACCTGATGATCGGGACTTGGGTGGCGACCCTCTACCTCGTCCGAAAGAACCGCGTCGGCCTAATCCTGCTGGCGAGCCCCTGGGTCGGGGTGATCGCGGCTAACGGCTTCAACGACTTCGTCCCTCTCCTATTCCTGACGCTCACCTTCGTGACGCTCCACGGCTACAAGTCCCGACTTGCCGAGGTAGTATCTCTCGGACTCAAGCAGTTCGCAAACGTACTCGTCGTGGCCTACTACGTTCTTACCCGGCGGTGGTGGCGGGCGCTCGAGGCCACCCTCGTCTCTGTGGCAATTGTGCTCCCGTTCGCGCTTATGGACCCGCCCGGGTTCTGGTGCAACGTGATTGCTGGGTGCGCCCCCGACCTCAGTTCCCGCCTCCAATTCTCAAGCCCCACGAACGGGCTCCTCTCCCACGCCAACTACGGCGTGTGGCCCCTCTACGTTTTGGGGATTTTCGGGCCGCGTTACGGGCTCGCGCGATTCAGATCAGTACTGGCTCGCCTACTTCCGTCGAGACAGGGCACCCCGCCATGACCCTCCGCAGTCTTGTCCGCCACGCCTGGTCGTTGAAGTGGCGATTCGCGGCCTACGCGATCGTCGGCGCGTCGGGCGTCCCCGTGAACCTCGCGGTATTCACGGCCGCCGGCCGGCTCCTCGGAACCGGCCTATACCTCCTCGCGAGCGCCCTGGCGTTTCTTGTGGCGTTATTGTGGAACTTCTCGTGGAACTACGTGTGGACGTTCCGTGGCAGGCGGCGTAGGTCGTTGCGAGCCCACCTCGGGTTGTATGCCATGCTTCAGGTCGGGGCCCTGGCGCTCAACCTCATTACGCTCTATGTCTGGGCTCTGCATTTCGGGAGCGGCGCGGTGCTCCTCGGCCAGTTCATTGGTGTGCTCGTCGGTTGCGCGTGGGGTTTTGGTGCAAACCTACGGTGGAACTTCTCGACCGGAACAAATCGAACAAAGCACGGGATCAAGGTGAGACGGCTGTGGCACGCCTTCGCCGACTTTTGGAGGACAACCTTCGGTGGGGAAGGACGCGACACCCCGCGGAACCCATGACCGGCCCCACCAAGTCACCGGTCCTTCCCTGTAGTGATTGCCACGGACCGAGCATGGCGCCCTGGCGCAGTTACTCCGTTTTCGGGCGGGGCGCGTAATCTGCCCCCGGTGTCACGGCTCCGGCCGGGAGCCTCCCCGGTCGGACTACGAAGATGCATGAGCACCCGGCCCGCCGAGTTGTGACACAGAGTAAGTCGTCCTCGTCCCCAGCCGAAATGTGACCGAGCCCGTTACGTCGGAGCCGTCGCCCCCGTGGGACCCGGGACTCGTTGCCTCCCCGGTCCCAAGGTCCTGCCTATCCCACAGTGGCACAGCTCCGCTCAGCAGGGTACGATGGGCGCGGCCAGATTTGAACTGGCGACCTTCACCATGTCAGGGTGACGTCATAGCCACTAGACCACGCGCCCGGCCGGCCGCCGACCGACGCTCGGCACTTAGCGATGTCGGCCCCGGTTCAACCGTAGCCGCCCGGAAACTGCCCGGGGTCCGGGTGCTCGGTCCACTGGTAGTAGCCCATCGACTGCCGCTGCGCCTCGGTCGACTCCTGACGCAGTCCCCCCTGGAACGATCCGTAGGCCTCGCGGACCTGCTCCTCGATGGACCGCGCGCGCTCGAGCGCCCGACGGACGTGCGGCGCGTCCACGAACTCGCTGCCGGAGACGGCGGCGAGGTCGCCCGCGGTCCGTATCAGCCCGCCGAGCTCGCGGAGCCGAAGGGTGAGGGCGTTGCGCCGACCGTCGAGCACCTCCGCGCGGCGTCGGGCCTCCTTGATCAGCTCGACGACCGCCGCGCGCGTCGCCGGTCGGATCCGGCCGTCGACGGCGATCTCCTGCGCGCAGAACTGGGCGACCCGTAGGCGGTTCGCTTCGGTGTCCGGCATCGTCGTTTCGAGCAGGACCTCGTAGCCCGAACCCGCGATACGCGAGCGCAGCGGGGAGAGGATCCCGTGCAGGTCCTGGATGTTGGCCGCGGCGACCAAGATGAAGTCGCACGGGACGCCGTCGACCCGGGTCGCGGCCCCGCCGGACTGCGGGTTGCGGCCGGAGATCGGGAACCGCTTCTCCTGCATCGCCGTCAGGATGTGCCGCTGGACGAAGCCGAGGTGCGGGAGCTCGTCGATGAACAGGACGCCCTCGTGCGCTTCGTGGATCGCCCCGGCGATCACCCGCTCGTACGGAAGGCTGCCGAGCTGCGGGTGGCCGCCGTACGGGTCGTGGCGAACGTCGCCTAGGAGCTCGGTCTCACTGGCGCCGGTCGCCATCACGAACGAGTTGCGGTCGAGCTTGACGAGGACCTTCCTCGGGCTTTCGTGCTGGAGCGTCCTGCGGCGTTCGAGCGCGCGCTGGTCGAGGACCTTGACCCGGTCCCCGGCCCGTTCGTAGGCGACGACCTCCTCCACGCCGTTGCGCAAGCGCGTCGTCCGGGCCGACTCCTGCGGGTTGCCCCCCGGGCTCACCGTCAGCTCGAGGATTCCCCCGACGAGGTCGCGGAACGGGTTCCCGCTCCCGGAGATGCCGGGGAGGACCTGCTTCAAGTTTCCGCAGCTGGGACAGTAGCGCTCGCTCGGGAGCGAGTAGAAGCTGCACCGCGGACAGCGGTAGCCGAGCCGCTCGGCGACCGACACCGGAGCGTCGGTCGGGGCGATCAGCTCCCCCTCGACCGAGCGGGCCGCTTCTCGCTCGCGGTGGACCTCGTCGCGGGAGGCGATCTCGACGGTCGGCCGCTCGGGGTTCTCGGGGTTGTGGACGACCCTCAGCTCGGACCGGGGGCGGTCGAGGTGGAGCGCGAGCGCCTGGGCGGTCATCGACTTACCGATCCCCGGTGGCCCCACCAAGAGGAGGTGGCGGTGCTGGTAGGCGGCGATGCGGGCGATCTCGACGGCCTTCTCCTGCCCGATCACTCGGGCGAGCGGGTCGGTCGGGATCGGGATGTCGCGCGTCGATTCGATCTCGTCGACCGCCGCCGGCAGCCGGTGGGTGCCCTCGGTCGCCATGCCTAGGTGGCGTACGAGGGGCGGTTCCGCTAATAGATTCGCGTCGCCGCCCTCGCCCCTCGGGGGCCCCTTCGCGGCCTCGCTAGCGCGACCCCGACGGGCCGCCGAGGTCGGCCCGCGTGTAGATCTTGACTTGGTCGGGGAATTTCCCGATGGGGCCGAGGCGGGTCCCGACGACCGTGCCGATCCCCTTCTCCTGGGCCACGTCGAGCAGGCGCTGGCTGACAATCCCGTCGAAGACGACCGCCTTCGCCGGGGTCGCGAGCTGGCCAATCGCCTCGATCATCTCCTTCACGGGCACCTCGCCGACGACCGCGTCGTTCTCCCCGACGAACAGGCAGCGGGAGGCGTTCTCGACGCCGTTCAGCAGATCGAAGTAACGTCCGAGCTCCGGCGAGAGCGGCGTCGCGGCCGCCGGGGGCGGCGCGACGGGTATGGGGACCGGACGGGGAGGGGCGCGGTCGCGGTCGTCCCGCCGAGGGGGACCTCCGCCGTCCCGCTCCTCGCGTCGCTCGCCCCGGCCACCAGAGTCGCCCCGCTCGTCGCGCGGCTCGCGGGTCGCGCCCGTCGACTCGAACCCGCTCATCTCCAGGTACTGGTTGATCGGGATCTTGTTCCTCAGGCACTTCAGGAGCTGCTTCTGCGTCAGCTCCTCGACCTCCGACCCGCGCGGCGCGCGCGCGACGAAGTCGATGTCCATCGTCTGGAGCATCTCCCGCAGGATCAGCTCGCCGGCGCGGTCGCCATCGGTGAAGACCGTGACGGTCTTGCCTCGCGAGAGGTCCTTCACCGTCTGGGGGACGCTCGTCCCCTCGACCGCGATGACGTTCTTGATCCCGCAGCGAAGCAGGTTCAGCACGTCCGAGCGGCCCTCGACGACGATCAGCGCGTCGGCCTGGTCGATGTTCGGCCCGGCCGGAAGGTGCTCCGTGCCATAGGTGGTGATCTCCTCGACCTGGACCGCGGCACGGACGGCCTCGGTGAGGTCCATGCCGACCCCCTTCGACCCCTCTTGGAGCTTGCCGAGGATCTCCTTCGCCCGCTCGACGACCTTCTGGCGCTTGGAGATGCGGATATCCTCGACGCTCACGACCTCGATCTTGGCCCGGCACGGGCCGATCCGATCGACGGTCTCGAGGCCGGAGGCCACGATCGCGGTCTCGACCTGGTCGAGCGACGACGGGATGATCACCTCGCCCTCGCTCTTGCCCTTGCGGCTGTCGATCTCGACCTCGATCCGGCCGATGCGGCCGGACTTCTGCAGGTCGCGCAGGTCGAGCTCGTCGCCGAGCAGGCCTTCGGTCTGGCCAAAGATCGCCCCGACGACGTCGGGTTTGTCGATCACGCCTTCGGCGTTAATGCGGGCACGAATCTGGTACTTGGCGGCGTTCGGGTCACTCGTCATGTCTTCGGTTTCTCCTGGTGAAGAGAAGGGCGTTCCGGGCGGGCCGCGGGGGAGCGGGCTACGTTCGAGCAGCGACGCCGGACGATGCGCGGAGGCGGCGACAGGAGTGCGGGGTAAGCATGAGTCGCTGTTCCGGATCTTCCGGCGGCGGTCGGAGGAGCCCTCCTCGCGTCCCCGGAACGTTCTTCTTCAGAGTTCACAGCCGGGAACCCTATTTAAGGCGACCGGGCGCGGCGGTCCCGCGTGCGAGCCGTCGTGGACGGCCTCCTCCGTGCCGCGGCCCGGTTTCGAGAGGCCGCGGGCCAAGTCGGGGTGGTGGATCCTGCTCGAAGCCGCCCCCGACCCTCCCACGGCCGTTAAGGGGGCCGGGCGGTAGGGGGTCCCGGTGCCTGCCGTCAAGGTGGAGTTCGTCTACAGCGGGCTTCGCGTCCGTAGCCTACCGCGGTCGCTGCGGTTCTATCGGCGGCTGGGATTCCACGTCTTCCGGCGCGGGACCATGGAGCACGGCGGGGTATGGGTCCAGTTGTCGTTCCCCGGAGCGGCCCAGCGAATCGAGCTGAACTACTACCCGCCGTCCTGCCGCTTCTACGAGCCGGTCCGCAAGGGCACCGAGTTCGACCACTTTGGCTTCCGTGTCTCCGACGTGGAGGCTTGGGAGCGCACGCTCCGACGGCGGCGCCTCCCGATTGCGGCGCGGGTCCGCGAGACCCACGAGGACCTCGTCTACACGCGGGACCCCGACGGCAACTGGGTCGAGTTCTTCGGGCCGGTCCCGCCGTAGGCCGTCCATTGTGGGTCCCCCCCAGGGAGCCGGCTCGATGGCTCGTCTGGAGCCGCTAGCGCGGGAGCGGGGCGACGGGCCTGCGATCCCCTGGCGGGTGGGGGCCCGGGGGCGCGGGCTCCTCCGCGTGTGACCTCAAGGCGAGCCGCCCTCGGCGCCCGGAGCCGTGTCGGACCCTGCCCCCCCTGGGGCGCTGCAGGGGAGGGTCCCGAGGGACCGGGGTCGACTGCCGATGCGAACGATAGTAGATTTATAGACGGTCCCCTAAGCCGGCACGGAGGATCCTCGATGCCGCGACGCGCTCCCCGCAAGGTTGCCGAGGTGCCGGAGCCCGGAACGCCCTCGCCGGAGCCGGAGCTCTCCGAGGACGACTTCGTGAGCTCGCTGCGCACCGAGCTTTCGAAGCGCCAGGAGGCGGCCAGCTCGCGGACCGGGGAGGACCTCTCGCACCGAGGCGAGCTCAACAAGCGGCTCCTCCAGGACCTGTGGGAGGTGCACAACCAGTTCGAGGAGATCAGCGTGCACCTCACCCTCGACCCATCCCAGACGCTGTTCGCGACGTTCGCGGAGTACCCGACGAAGTGGACGTTCAAGGAGAACTTCGATTTCGGCTCGGTCAAGACGATCGAGCTGGCCGACCGCGCGTCCGGCTGGGTCGGGTTCACCCTGCGGTTCTGGTACTATCGGACCACCGAGGGGTCCGGTCACCTTCGCGGCATCTTCGAGTGGTGCGACGGCGAAAGCTACCACCGCTACAGCGGCTGGATGCGGATGATGAGCCAGGCCATCCTCTACGACGCCGCGGAGGATTCTGTCAACGTGCGCGAGCTCCACCGCGTCCTCCGGGACGTGGTGGTGCAGTGGTACGCCGCGCATCTCGAGAAGAACCCGGCGACGTTCGTCGCGCACCTCAAGGAGAGGTACCCGAAGGGCGCGTCGTACTCGAAGGAGTCCTACCGCTGAGGGAGCGCTCGTCGCTCGTGGGCGCCCCGGGCGAACGAACGTTGAAATAACGCGGGAGGTCTTCGCGTCCGGGCGTCGGGGAGGGCCGAGCTTTTTCGCCCGAGCCGACGGTCCCGAGAACGATGGTCGCCCTGGGCCTGCGCGAGCATCTCGTCGCCTACTTCGAGGAGCACCACAAGCTCGTCGAGGCGAACGCCCTCATCCTGCTCCTCGACCAGGCTCAACCTCTGGTCGTCTCGCGCGACGTCGTGGAGCGCATCGGCCCCGGCTCGCCGGTCGTCACGCAGGAGGTCGTCCAGGAGGTCCTCGCCGAGCGGGCCCCGGCGGCTTCCCGTCGTCCCACGGAGAGGTCGCCCCCCGGGGCCTCGGCCGGACCCCCCGGCTCCTCCGGTGACTTCACCGTGGTCCGAGAGGGGTACTCGGCCCCGTCGAAGGCCGAGACGCCCATCGCCGGGTACACTCGCCTGTTCACCTCCCGGTACCGCCAGCTGGCCCCGATGGTCCGGAGCCGTCTTGGGCCCGAGAACCTCCGCAGCGTCCGCGACCTTCGGCCGGCGGAGGTGGTCCAGACCGTCGTCGGGATGGTCCGGGAAGTCCGAACGACCTCCAAACGCCACCACACGATCGTCACGCTCGACGACGAAACCGGCTCGGTCGAGGTCCTCGTGCCGCACGGGTCGCCCGCATCGCGCTTCACCTTCCTGCCAGACGAGGTCGTCGGACTGAAGCTCCGCTGGACGGGAAGCCGGGACCGCCTTCCGTCCGCGGTCGCGGTCGAGCGCCCGGAGGTTCCGGTGTCCCGGACGAGCGGCCGGACCAGTCGGCCTCGGCGGGTCGTCCTCCTCTCCGACCTGCATGTCGGGAGCAAGACGTTCCTGGCGTACGACTGGGAGGCGCTGGTCGAGTTCCTCGACGAGCGGGGACCGGCCCCGGACCTCGCCCGCTCGATCGACACCGTCGTGATCGCGGGCGACCTGGTCGACGGGATCGGGGTCTATCCGAAGCAGGAGCGAGACATCGCGATCCCGGACGTCGTCGAGCAGTACGCCGAGGTCGGCCGCAAGCTCTCCGCGCTGCCGGACCGCCTGACGATCGTCGCCGTCCCCGGCAACCACGACGCCGTCTCGCCGGCCGAGCCGCAACCCGCGCTCCCTCCAGGACTCGCGCGGTCGCTCGGGGAGAACGTGAGGCTCCTGGCGAACCCTTCGACGTTCTCCCTCGGCGGCACGCTGGTCACGGCGTACCACGGTCGGGGGTTCGACGACCTCATCCCGGCGATCCCGGGGGCGAGCTACGCCCGCCCGACGGAGGTGATGCGCAGGATGCTGCAGATGCGCCATCTCGCGCCGATCTACGGCAGCCGCACCCCCCTCGCCCCGACCGACCGGGACGGGCTCGTGATCGACCCGGTCCCGGACATCCTCGTCACCGGCCACCTCCACACCTACGGCGTCGACCGGTACCGGGACGTGCTCCTGGTCAACGCCTCGGCCTGGCAGGGCGAGACCGATTACCAAAGGATGCGCAACATCGTCCCGCATCCCTCCCAGGCGACGGTGGTGGACCTCCAGAACCTCGGCTACGCGACGGTCGACTGCACCGGGGGCAAGGCGGTCGTCCGGGGGCCGGCCGGGTGAGCCCATTCCCGGTCGAGCCGGCCCGGTCGACCGGGCCGATGCGCTTCGTCCTCAGCGCCTACCCGTCCGACGCGGCCGCCCGCCACGCCGTGAAAGGCGCCCTCGACCGACGCCTCGCCGCCTGCGCAAGCTCGATCGCGCAGAGGTCGACGTTCCTCTGGCGCGGTCGCCGCGAGACCGCTTCCGAGACGCTCGTCATCTTCAAGACCGCCCCGAAGACGGTCGGCGCGCTCCTCCACTACCTCGCCAGATCGCACCCGTACCGGGTGCCGGAGATCGCCGAGGTCGACGTGATGCGCGCGGAGCCGCGGTACCTCGCCTGGCTCTCCGGGATCGTCGACCCGTCCTCGGCGGGCGGCCCGCCCGGCCGCGCTAGGCGTCCGGCAGGACGGCGAGGCCGGGGAGCTCGAGCCCCTGGACGAACTCCAGCGCCGCGCCCCCGCCGGTCGAGACGAACCCGAACGAGCCGATGACCCCGAGCTCCTCGGCGACCCTCGCGGAGTCCCCTCCCGCGGCCACGTGGTAACCGGGGACCGACGCCAGCCGACCCAGGACCTCGGCGGTCCCGGCGGCGAACCTGGGGTCCTCCGCGAGGCCGAGCGGGCCGTTCCAGAAGACGGTCTTCGACCCGGCGAGACCGGTGGCGAACGCCGCCCGGCTCTTCGGCCCGATATCCTTCGCCACAGCCCCGGCAGGGAGCTGATCGGCCGGCAGCGCCGTCACCTCCGGGCCTTCGGGCCGCTCCACGATGAGGTCGGTAGGCAGGACGACCTCGGTGGAGGAGCCCTTGGCCCGGCGGAGGAACTCGTCGACCGCCGCCTCGACTCCCGTTTCGGTCGGGGTCGCCCCGAGATTCGCCCCCCGAGCGCGCAGGAACGGGAACGCGAGCGCGCCCCCGATCAGCAGGCGGTCCGCCCGGTCGAGGAAGCTCGCGAGGAGCGGGAGCTTGTCGGCGACCTTCGCCCCGCCGACCAGGACGACGTACGGTCGCTGCGGTCCCTCGACAAGGGGGGTCAGGCCACGGACCTCGCGCTCGACCAGGAGCCCCGCGACCGAAGGAAGACGGCGCGGGACCCCGACGGTGGAGGCGTGGGCGCGGTGGACCACACCGAACGCGTCCTCCACGAACAGCTCGCCGAGCTCGGCGAGCTGCCCGGCGAACCCGGGGTCGTTCGCCTCCTCGCCGGCGTGGAACCGCAGGTTCTCGAGGAGGACCGCGTCGCCGTTGCCGAGCCGGGCGATCGCCTGGAGCGCCGGGATCCCGACCGAGTCCTCGGCGAGGGGGACCGGCGTGCCGAGCAGGGCGCCCAGGCGGCGGGCGACCGGCCGTAGCGAGAGGCGCGGATCGCGCTGGCCGTTCGGCCGGCCGAGATGGCTCAGGATCACGGACCGCGCCCCGGCCGTCCTCAGGTGCTCGAGCGTTGGGAGGGCCTCGGTGAGACGCCGCTCGTCGGCGATCCCCCCGTGCCCATCCAGGGGGACGTTGAAATCGACACGGACGAGCACGCGCCGTCCTCGGAGCGCGGCCGAGCCGATCCCGCGTTTGGGCTTCACGACTCCTCCGACCGCCCGCACGGAAGGCGCTCTATCAGCGTTGCGCCGAGCGCCCGTGGCCCGCGAGCTCGCGGCGGACGCCGTCGATCACCCGCGCCGTGGCCGGGAGGATCAGCCCGTACGCGCGACCTCGTCGGAGGATCTCGCCCGAGATCGCGTCCAGCTCGGTCGGCCGGCCACGCTCGATGTCCTGGAGCATGCTGGAGCGGTTCTCGGCCGTCGCCCGGACGACCCGGTCGAGGTCGGCAAGCGCCATCTCCACGGTGAGGTCGATCCCCGACCGTCGGGCCACGGTGACGGCCTCGGAGAGGAGCAGCTCCGCCTCCTCCCGGGCGGGACCCTCGGCGAGGGCACCGTTCTTGACCCCGCGGAGAGCGGTCACGGGGTTGATGGCCGCGTTGACGGCGGCCTTGCGCCACAGCTCGAGTTCGAACGCCGGGCTGGTCCGCACGCGGAACCCACCCCGGGAGAATAGGCCGACGAGCGCTTCGACCGCCGCCTCAGCCCCCCCCGCCAGGGCCGGGTCGGGAAGGACGACCTCGCCCGTCCCGTTCGCCCGGACCCTTCCTGGACCCAGCAGGGTCGCCGGCACCGTGTGGACGCCGCGGACCAACGACACCTCGGGCCGCGCCCAGCCGGCGTCCCGAAGGGCGTGGCGGGCGACCTCCTCCATGCCGAGACCGTTCACGAGGAGCGCGGTGGGTGCGGGGACCACCGCCCGACCGAGAAGGCCCGCCGCGGTGGCAAGGTCGAACGACTTGACGGTCAGGAGGACCGCCTCCGCCCTGGTACCGGGGGCTAGCTCGGTCACCGCCTCGGGCCGGAACGTGCCGGGACTGATCCCTTCGACCGTCAGTCCGTCGGCTCGGATCGCGGCGACGTGGGCGGGCCGTCCGACGAGGAGGACCGCTTCGCCGGCAGAGACGAGGCGGGCCGCGAAGAGGCTCCCGACCGCTCCCGCTCCGAAGACGACGACGCCGCGCACGGACCGGCCCCCGACCGACTAGCCGAGCCGGCGGACGACCTCCGCGAGCGACGGCGGTCGGCCGAAATCGTGTCGCAAGAGCGTGAGGAGCCCCTCGTAGTAATGCACCTGTTCCCGTGCCTGACGGACCTTGAGGCGGAGGTACTCCTCCTCCCGCCGGAGGCGGGCGACCTCTTCAAGGAGGTCCCGCTCGTTCTCCCGCAGGGACTCGATCCTATCGGAGAATTGGTCGAATCGAGCCAAAGCCCTCCTCCCTGGCCGGGAACCGGCTACGAACACCGACAAACTCGTTGGCCGTCCGCTGGAGCCTCGACAGTTCCTCGCGGACGCGGCGCAGGCGCAGCTCGAGCCGGCGACGTCGCTCGAGGATCTCTTCCAGGGCCTTCTCGAGGGCCTCCAGACGGCCTCGCCACTTGTCCCGCTCTTGGACGCCGGCGATCGCCGAGTCGACGCGACCCATCCGATGGCGGAGGGGGCTGTCCGTGAATCAACCTTTCGCCCGAGGGGGGCGTCCGCCGGCACCGTTAAGCCCCCGGCGACCTCGACGCGCCGGTCCGACGGTATGGCGGCGCTCGGAAAGGTCGTCGTCCTCGGTGCGGGGAACATCGGCGGGTCGCTCGCCCAGCGACTTGCCGAGGCCGACCTCGCCACGGAGGTGGTCCTCGTCGACATCGTCGACGGTCTGCCTCAAGGCAAGGCGTTGGACATCGCCGAGTCGGCCCCGATCCTGGGCTTCTCGACGAAGGTGACGGGTTCCACGTCCCTGGACGCGGTCCGGGGGGCGGAGGTCGTGGTCGAGACCGCGGGCCTCGCACGTAAGCCGGGGATGAGCCGCTCCGACCTCCTCGAGAAGAACGCCGCCATCGTCGGGGCCCATGCCGACGCGGTCCGCACCAGCGCGCCCCACGCGGTCTGCCTGGTCGTGACGAACCCGGTCGACGTGATGGCCGCCTACTTCCGCGAACGCAGCGGACTGCCTCCGGTCCGGGTGTTCGGAGAATCCGGCACGCTCGACGCCGCGAGGCTCCGGTACTTCGTCGCGGAGGCGCTCGGGGTGGCCGCGCGGGACGTCACCGCGTTCGTGCTCGGGACCCACGGCGACACCATGGTCCCGGTCCTCTCGCTCTCCAGCGTCTCGGGGGTCCCGCTGACCCACCTCCTTTCGGCCGAACGGCTCCAACAGATCGTCGAGCGGACGAAGCAGGGGGGCGCGGAGGTCGTGAACCTCCTCAAGACCGGAAGCGCCTACTTCGCGCCGACGGCAAGCCAAGTCGAGCTCGTCCGGGCGATCGCCGGCAACGAGCACCGTCTCCTCTCCGCCTCCGCCCACCTCGACGGCCCCTACGGCGAGCGGGGGGTCTACGTCGGGGTACCCGTCATCGTTGGGCGGGCCGGCGTGGAGAGGATCATCGAGGTCGACCTCGCCCGGGCGGAGAAGGAGGCGTTCGCCGCCAGCGTCCGTGCCGTCCGCGCCGACCTGGAGATCCTCGCGAAGCTCCGGATGGGCAGGTAGACCACGATGGCGATCTCGGCGACGGCCCCCGAAGCGAGCACGGGATTCGTCGAGATCAAGCGGCGGCTCGCGACGCTAAGGTACACGACCGATGCGAAGGAGCGCGCCCACATCACCGTCCGCCCAGAGGTCTGCGCCCGGTGCCCCCACTCGCGGTGCACGTTCGCCTGCCCGGCGAAGTGCTACGAGAGGATCGAGGGGCGGCTGGTCTTCCGGTACGAGGACTGCGTCGAGTGCGGGACGTGCGACATCGCCTGCGACCAGGGTTCCGTGACCTGGACCCTGCCGCGCGGACCGTACGGGGTCCGTTACGCCTACGGTTGAGCGGCCCGGGCGCTCGGGGGCCCCCCGTGGCCCGCCCGGCCGAGCGGGATCGCGTTCCAATCTACGAACAGATTAAAGCCCCCGAGTCGGGCTCTCGCGCGCGGAGTACGTTCTACGCCGCCCGCGGCCGCCGCCTCCGCACCGCCAATCCTCTTCCCCTACCGTCCGAGGCCCTCCCAGGAGGCGGTCCTCCGGGAGGTTAGTGAGGTCGTCCGACGGGGAGGACCGCTCCTCGTCAATGCCGCGAGCGGCTCGGGAAAGACCGTCGCGACGATTGCTCCGCTGCTCGAGCACGCCGAAGCGGTCGGTCACCGGGTCCTCTACTTGGTCCGGACCCGAGCCCAGGAGGTGCAGGTGATGCGGGAGACCGCCACGATCGGCCACCGCCTGGAGCGTCCGGTCGTCGCGCTCGGGCTGGAGGGCCGCTCGAAGCGGTGCCTTCTGCTCGAGAACGACCCGGGGGTGAAGGGTGCCACGGCGGAGGAGCACGGCAAGCTCTGTGCCGACCGCAAGCGCGCGACGGACCGGGCGCTGCGCGGGGAGCAGCCGCTCGCGCCGCCCCGAGAGATCCCCGAGGACGGGGAGATCGACCTGACCGACCTGGACGGCTGCCCGTACTACGCCCGGGTCCTGGGAGCCGACCTGGACGCCCTCACCGAGACCCTCCGGAGCCCGCCGACACCGCCGCTCGAGTTCGAGAAGCTCTGCCGAAGCGACAACCTCTGCCCGTACGAGCTCACCAAGCGGCTCCTCCCCCGCGCCCGGGTCGTGGTCGCTCCCTATGCGTTCTTCTTCCACCCTCACGTCCGCCGCTCGCTCCTCGGCTGGATGGGGTGCGATCCGTCCTCGGTCGACCTGGTGGTCGACGAGGCGCACAACCTCCCGGAGTACCTTCGCGACCTGACGACCGTGGCGCTGCCCGAGGAGTCGGTCCGACGCGCTCGCGACGAGGTCGCCGAGCGCGGCGACTTCCAGCTGCCGAACGGGCCGAGCGCGACCCGGTTCTTCGACGTCGTGCGCGCGGCGATCGAGGAGCTGGCCCTTGCGCTCGTCCAGGGGGACGACGCCCTCCTCCCCAGCGGGGTCTTCGAGGAGGCGCTGCGCGGCGCGGTCGGGGGAACGAGCCAACGTCTGGACACCTGGCTCGGTGCGCTGGCCACGTGGGGGGAACACCTCAAGGAAGAGCGGAGACAGGACCGCCGGCTCCCCCGTTCCTGGGCCCACACGGTCGCGATCACCCTCCTCAGCTGGCCGAAGCTCGAACCCCCCCGCTACGCCAAGGTCGTGACGCGGCTGCCCCGGCCGGCGCTCGAGGCGTTCGCCCTGGACGCTTCCGAGGCGGCCCGGCCGATCCTGGACTGTCACGTCTCCGTCCACCTGTCCTCGACCCTCTCCCCCCTCGAGGAGTACCGCGACACCCTGGGGCTTGGCCCGCACAGCCGCATGGTCGACGTCCCCTCGCACTATCCGCGGGAGAACTGCCGTTACCTCTACGACCGGTCGGTCACGACCGACCCCGAGGAGCTGCGCGAGGACCCCCGGGCTATCTCGCACATCGCCGACCGGGTCGCGAAGGTCCTCGAGTCCCTACCGGAGAAGACGGCGGTCTTCTTCCCGAGCTTCGACCTGATGCGGCAGGTCCTCGAGGCCGGGCTCCAGTCCCAACTTCCTCCGAACCCGTTCGTCGAGTATGCGCACCTCCCGGCCTCCGACCTGTGGCGGTCGGTCGAGGGATGGAAGAGCGACCCCCACTCGTCGGTCCTCCTGGGCGTCGCCGGGGGACGCCTCGCGGAGGGGATCGACCGCCCGGACGAGGAGCTCGGAGCGGTCGTCCTGGTCGGCATCCCCTACCCGAAGCCGACCGCCAAGCGACGTGCGCTCGAGGAGTTCCTCGACCGCTCCGTCGGACGGGGCTTGGACTACACGAGTCGGATCCCCGCCGAGCGTGCGATCCGGCAGGCGTTCGGGCGGATGATCCGGTCCGAGGACGACCGCGGCCTCGCGATCGTCCTCGACCGTCGCGCCCCCTCGTTCGCCGGCGTCCTCCCGGGCCTCGAACCGATCGGCGACCTCGCCCACCTCTCCCGCGAGTTCTACGGCCGACGCGCCCGCTGGGCGAGCCCTCGGGAGCGAACGGTGGAGGAGACCATCGACCTCGGGGGCCGGCGTTCCGCTCCCGCGCCCGACGCCGGGTCCGCAGAGGCCGACGAGCCGCGGCTGTAGCCCCCCGCGACCCCGAGCGACCGACTCCCCCACGCCAACGTTCAAGTCTGCGTGCGGCACACGGTACGCCGTGATTATCACCCGGACCCCGTTGAGGATCAGCTTCGCGGGAGGCGCGACCGACCTCCCGTCGTTCTACCGCGTCCACGGCGGAGGCGCGGTGACGAGCGCGGCGATCGACCGCTACATCCACGTCCTCGTGAACCCGAAGTTCGACCGCTCGATCCGAGTGAGCTACTCGCGCACCGAGAACGTCGACCGGCTCGAGGACCTGCAGCAAGGCCTCGTCCGCGAAGCGATGCGCGTTACGGGACTTCACGAGGCCATCGAGGTCCACACGATCGCCGACATCCCGTCGGAGGGGACCGGGCTCGGCTCGTCGTCGACGCTCACGGTCGGCCTACTGAACGCGTTCTACGCCTATCGGGGGATCCTCAAGGAGCCCGCCGAGCTGGCGCGGGAGGCGTGCGACATCGAGATCGACCGGCTCGGGGGGATTCTGGGAAAGCAGGACCAGTACATTGCCGCCTTCGGGGGCATCCAGTACTTCGAGTTCCACCCGGACGACTCGGTGCGCGTGGCGCCGATCCCTCTCGCGACGAGCGACCGGGAGGCGCTCAGCAACCACCTTTCGCTCTATTACACCGGCATCACCCGCAAGGCGCAACCCCTCCTCCAGCGGCAGAGCGATCGCACGGCCGAGAACCTCCCTGCGCTCGAGCGAATGCGCGAGCTCGCCCGGGAGGCGCGCGACGCGATCGCCCATGGCGACTACGGTCGCCTCGGCTCGATCCTGGATGAGGGGTGGGCGCTCAAGCGGGGGCTCGCCAGCGGCATCTCGAGCGAGACGATCGATGCCCAGTACGCCGCGGCGAAGGCCGCCGGGGCCTGGGGAGGGAAAATCACGGGAGCGGGTGGGGGCGGCTTCCTCCTCCTCGTCCACCCCCCGGAGCGGAGCCATCAAATAGCGCAAGCCCTAGCTCCGATGGAGCGACTCTCCGTGCGGATCACCCCGGAGGGCTCGAGGATCCTGTTCGTCGGACGATGACCGACCTTTCCGGCCTCGACCGTTACGTCCGGACCTACCTGGCCGAGACGAAGTCGGCGCTCGCGGAACCCTATCTCCTCGAGGGCCTCCGCGCGGTCGTCCCCGTTCTCCTGAAGGCCCGGTCCGAGGGGAGGACGATCTTCTTCTTCGGCAACGGCGGGAGCGCCGCCACCTCGAGCCACATGTCGCAGGACCTCGGCAAGCTGACGATCGTCGAGGGGAAGAAGCGCTTCCGTTCCCTTTCGCTTACCGACCCGCTTCCCCTTATCCTCGCCTGGGCGAACGACCGGAGCTACGCGGAGGTCTTCGCCGAGCAGGTGAAGAGCCACGGACGCCCCGGGGACGTGGCGATCGGGATCTCGGGAAGCGGCAACTCCCCGAACGTCCTCCGCGCGCTCGAGGAGGCGCACAAGCTCGGAATGACCACCGTGGGGTTCATCGGGATGGGAGGTGGGAAGATGAGGCCGCTCTGCGACGTGGCCATCGTGGTCCCTTCCCAGAACATGCAGCACGTCGAGGACGCCCACCACATCCTGCTCCATCTGGTGACGGCGTACCTGAGGGACGAGCACCCCGCGCCGGACGGATGACGGTCCCGGTCCGAGACTACATGGTGCTCGAGGTCGAGCACCTCCCGTCCTCCACGACGGTCGCCGAGGCGATTCGGCGCCTGAGCCGCAGCCGTCACCACGGGTTGCCGGTCACCGACAAGGAAGGCCGGCTGGTCGGTTTCGTGAGCGCGAAGGAGTTGCTCCGACACGCCTCCGACCGCGAGATGCCCCTCGCCCAGATCATCCGGCCGGGGACGTACACGGCGAACCCCGAGACCGCGCTGGACGACGCGGCCCGGATCATGTTCCGCTTCGGCCTACGCGACCTGCCGATCATCGACGCGGAGGGGCGGCTCTGCGGGGTCCTGTCGAACCTCGACGTCGTCCGCTCGCACTTCGAGCGCGCCTCGCCCGTGAAGGCCGACACGCTCCGTCGCCTGATGGCGGAGCGCTACGGCCTCGAGTTCACGATCCGCCGCGGCCTCGTGCCGATCGACCACCTGACCCCGACGCAGTGGAAGGTCTTCGAGGACGAGCTCGAGGGACGGCGCTACGAGCTCGAGCGCGGGTTCGCCGAGCCGGTCCTCGTCGTCCGGAAGGGCGAGACGTGGTTGCTCGTCGACGGTCACCACCGCGCGCTCGCGGCGCAGGAGATGGGCCTGGCGCAGCTCCAGGCGTTCATCCTGACCTGCGACCGGCCCGAGGAGTTCGCCGGCAAGGAGACGGGCTTCGATCGCATCGCGGCGGAACACCACCTGCGGTCGATCGCCGACATCGCGATCGACCGTTCGGCCCATCACCCGCTGGTCGAGGTGACGACGCAGCTGCTGCGCCGGCTGGAGCCCGGCCTCGACGTGGCGGGCGACTCTCCGTAATCGCCGACGGCCGGCCCCTCCCGCGACGCCGGCTCGGCGGACGCACGGAGGAGGCTTTCGCAGCCGGGGTTCGACAGGAGCGCCGAGCTCCTTCCCTTCGTGGCCGTCGCGGTGTCGAGGGTCGCCGCGACCGTCCTGGTCCAGGGGCTGGTCCGCCCGCCGAAGGGACGCCGCCGCTGGGGGACCCAGCTCCTCCTCGCGGTCGTCGGGGGAGGGTCGCTCCGTAGGCCGCTTCCTGCCACGCGCAAGGCTCAAGAGCCGCAGCCTGCATGACCTACGAACCTCGTAGTAGGTTCGGAGAGTTGGAATGGCCTGGGGAACGCCGAATCGGGAACGTCGCGTGCTGAAAGCCGGTCACTCGTCGATTGCGGTCACGCTGCCGAAGCCCTGGGCCGAGGCGATGCACCTGCGGCCGGGGGACCTCGTGGTCTTCGACCAGAACGACGACGGCACCCTCTACTTGAAACCCGCGCCCGCGCCGGGGGGGAACGGGGGGGCCGCGCCGTACCTCGTCCAGGCCCAAGCGTTCGACACCGAAGGCGTCCTGGAGCGGCTGATCATCGGGGCGTACCGGGCCGGGCACGACGCGATCGAGATCCGGACCGACACCGCCCTCGGGCCCGAGCGGGTCGAGGAGGTCCTCCAGGCGGCCCGCGGGCTCCTCGGCGTCTCGGTGGTGGCGCAGGAACCGAACCGCGTCGTCCTGCAGAATTTCATCGACCCGTCCAAGTACGGGCTGCCGCAACTGGTCCAGCGCATGAAGATGATTCTGGTCGCCTTCCTGGACGAGATGGAGGAGGTCGTGCGCCGCCGCACGCGCAGCCGCCGGCGGGCGACCCTCGAGGAGGAGGCGAAGAAGGTCCTCTCCCTCCTCGTCCGCCAGCTCTTCCTTGCCAGCCGGGACTGGTCGCTCGCGCGGCAGATCGGAAGCCCCGACCCCCGCCAGTTGCTCGAATGGCGGGTCGTCGTCCACGCCCTCGAGGAGCTCTCCTCGTACTACGGCGAGGCGCTCGCCCTCCTCAACGAGGATGCCGACAAGCTCGGCGCGGAGACGGCGACCGGGCTCTCCGAGCGGCTTCCCGAGCTCCAGGCGCGCCTCAAGGACGTGGTCGACGCGTTGATGCACCCCTCGCTCGAGCGTGCGTGCGAGGTCTACCAGGGCAACGCGGGCGGGGGCCGCGCCGCGCTCGCCTCGCGTCGGAACTTCGCGCCGACCCGCGGGACGGCCTCGGGCCGGCTCGCGCGGCACCTGCTCGAGCGCTCCGGGTTCTGCGTGGACCTCCTGGCCGAGCTCGCGATCGACCGAGCGGTGGCGGCGGGGAACGAGACCGTGCTCGCCGCGGTCGCGTAAGGCCCCTGGGGTCCGCTCGGGGGGCGTCGGTCGACGCCCACCCCCTTCCTCGGCAGAGACCGCCCGGTGGCGACCCGAGCGAGCGAGCCTGCCCGGCCGTGACCCTGCTTTATCCACGTCGGGTCCGGACCGTTCGCACGAATGGGGTCTCCCGGTACGAACGCCATATCGCTCGACCTCGGGTGCTATTCCGGAGGGGTGCGATGTTCGACTCTATTGACGACTGGCTCGTCATCGCGGTCGTGGCGGGGGTCCTCTTCTACGGCTCGACCAAGATCCCCCAGCTCGCCCACAGCCTGGGCCGGTCGGTCGGCGAATTCAAGCGGGGAAGGCTCGAGGTGGAGCGGGAACTGAAGGCGGAGCAGGCCGCCCCGTCGGCCGCCCCTACACCCCCAGGCCCGGCCCGCTAGCGGAGCCGGCCAGACCGCGGGCGATGGGAGGGACGGCGGAGGGAGCGACCTATCGCACCCTCGGGGGAACCCCCGGGGTCCGGCGGGGAGGTCCCGGGTGACCGATGGGGGACCTCGAGCGGATCCTCTCGGTCGTCGCGGAGGCCCGCCGTCGCCTCGTTCGGGTCGGTGTCGTCCTCGCCGCGATCTTCGGCTTCGTCCTCTTCTTCAAGCTGGTACCAGCGCGGGTGGAGGTGCTCGGGGTCGCCGTACCGCTCGCCTACCCCTGGCCGAGCCCGTTTGACAACGTCACCGCCCAGGTGTTCCGCGCCCTGGTGCCGTTCCTGCTCCCGCACGGGGTGACCCTGCTCAACGTCGGGGTCGGCGATTCGATCGTCGCCCAGATGGAGCTCGGCCTCCTGATCACCCTGGTCGTGGGGATGCCGTGGATCGTCCACGAGGCCGCGGCGTTCCTCATGCCGGCGTTGCGGGCCAACGAGCGCAGGCTCCTCCGGGAGGTCGGGGTCCCGGCGAGCGTGCTGTTCGCGATCGGCTTCGCCACCGGGCTTCTCGTGCTGACGCCCTTCACCTACCGTCTCTTGTTCCTCTACGTCGGAGCGATGGGCCTCGCCCCGGTCCTCGGGGTCCAGTCGTTCGTCACGTTCACGCTGCTCTATTCGCTCGCCTTCGGGGTCGTCTTCGAGCTTCCCGTCTTCCTCTACGCCCTCACGCGCCTCGGCGTTGTCCGAGCCTCCGCCTGGCGGAAGCACTGGCGCGGGGCCGTGATCGGCTCGCTCGTCTTCGGGATGATCGTCACGCCCGACAACTCCGGGATCACGATGATCCTGATCGCGCTCCCGATGTTCGGGCTCTACCTCGGCGGGTCGTACTTCGCGACGCGCTGGGAGGGACGGCGGGACGCCCGCGGGCCTCCACGCGGGACCGTCGCAGGAGGGTGAGCCTGTGGCGCTGTTCTCGGACATCGACTGGATCATCGTGCTCGGTGTCGGCGCGCTCCTGCTCTTCGGCCCCGAGGGCGGGACGACCGTTCGTCAGCTGGGCCGATGGTACGGGAGGGCTCTCCGCTTGAAGCAGGAGCTCCTGAGCGAGGTCGCCCGCGCGGCGGACCTCCCCTTGCCGGCCGGCGGCGCGCCCGGTTCGCTCCGGGCGGCGCTCCTCGGCCTCGAGGGCGCCGACCCTCCCCGGATCGGGATCCCGGCGGCGGTCCGGACGCCTCCTAGGGCCCCCGTGGTCCCGCAACTCCCATGCCAGCTCCCCACGACCGGCGGGTACCCGGTGACGAGCTGGTCGATGACGTTCTTCGCGCCGACGCACGAGCCGAGGGAGCCCCGATGAGCGTGTTCACCCCGGACCAGATCGTACTGCTCGCCGAGGTGCTTTCGGTCATCCTGGGCCTGGCGATCATCTGGGCCGTATACTATGGGAGCGAGAACGCCGAACTCCCGGGGGGTGCCACCATCCCCGAGCGCGGGGAGGCCGACGACGCTTCCCCGGACACCTCCGGGAGGACCCTGACTTGAACGGCGGCTTGCCCTGCGGGACGAGCTGCCCACGGGGGGGCGGGTCCGGCTTCGAGGACCTGCGCAGCGCCCCGGTCGGCTACGTCCGTCGCGTCGCCGCCGTCGAGGGCGAGGTCGACGAGACGAGGCGCAACCTGCTCAAGCTCGCGGCGATCGCCGGCCTCCTCGGGGTCGGCGTCGGCGGAGCCGTCGGGGGAGCGCTCCAGTACGTCCGGCCCCCGGTCGTCGGGATCAGCTCGTACCCGAGGACGCAGCTGTTCGACGTGGACGGCTCGCCGCTCACCCTGGCCAAGGTCGGGGGAGTCAGCCCGACCTACATGGGGGAGTACAGCGTGGCGACGGCCGACCTCTACCTGTTCAACTATCCGTTGCAGAACGAGCCGAACTTCCTGCTCAACCTCTACCCGGCGAACGGCCTTGCGCCCTCCCCTTCGAACCCGGGCGCGACGAACGTTCCCGGGGGCATCGGGGACCATGGGTCGATCGTCGCCTACAGCGCGATCTGCCAGCACCTCGGTTGCCCGGCCCCGGCGTTGTCGTTCTACCCGCCGGGGACCTGTCCCAAGACGTTCGGCAGCCTCTCGTTCTACATCCATTGCTCCTGCCACGGCTCGACGTACGACGTGACGAACGCCGCCTCGAACCTGACGGGTCCGGCGGTCCTTCCGCTCCCTCAGGTCGTCCTGGAGGCGGACGCTTCGGGGAACATCTACGCCACCGGGATGACCCCCTCGAGCCCCCCGGTGAACGGCCACTTGAACACCCTCCAGGGCGACTACGGCGTCGGCTCGACCAGCCAGCTCGCGGGGGAGTCCCCGGTCATCCTCTGCGACTTCCCGACCTAGGAGGATGGGGCGGTGGAGTTCGGTCGATGGTACAACCGGAACCTGAACCGTATCTGGGGGTTCATCGAGGACCGGACCTCGATGCGCCGGTGGGCGGTGCGGCCCCAACCGGAGTTCTCGTTCAAGCCGTCGTACTGGACCGGGGCGTTCGTCGCGATCGCGTTCCTCTACCAGGCCGTCTCCGGAGCGCTCCTCCTCCTGTACTACCAGCCGAGCACCGCGACGAACGCGACGTACACCCCCTGCGGGCAACCGATCGGTACCCTCTCGCCAGCCCCGGCGGCGTGGTGCTCGACGTACTACATCATCCACTCGGTGCCGATGGGCTCGCTCCTGCTCTCCACCCACCTCTACGGCGCCTATGCGATGATCTTCCTCATGGTCGTCCACCTCTTCCGGGGCTACTACCTCGGCGCGTACAAGGCGCCGCGCGAGTTCTCCTGGATGGTCGGGACCCTCCTCTTGGTCCTCACCCTGGGGATGGGGTTCACCGGCTACCTGCTACCGTACACCCAGCTCTCCTACAACGCGACGAACGTCGGGCTCGTGCTGGCGCTCCGCCTCCCGACCTTGGGGCCGCTCCTCGGCCCTTTCCTTCTCGGCGATGGGACGTCGCAGAGCCTGCTCTCGAGGATGTTCGCCGCCCACGTGCTCCTCCTCCCGCTCGGCATCGCGGCGCTCCTGTACGCGCACATCGCGCTGTTCGAGTCGCACGGGATCGCGCCGCCCACCTCTTCCGACCCTCTTCAGCGCCGCCGATTCACCGACCGGGAGGGGAAGTCGCACGTCCCGTTCATGCCCCACATCCTGCTCTACCTGGCCAAGTGGGGGCTGCTCTACCTCGGGATCCTCTTCGGGATGGCCGCGCTGTGGCCGTGGAACCTGCCGACGTACGTGGGAAACCTCTCGGTGAGCCCCGGGGTCACCGAGCCGGACTGGTACTTCCTCTGGCTGTTCAAGCTGGTCGACTTCCAGGGCGTCACGCCCGTGATCGCGGTCGGGGCTGCGACCGCGATCTTGCTCTTCCTCCTCTTCGTCCCGTTCCTCGACCGGTCGAAGCGGACCCACCCCAGGGACCGACCGGTGTTCGTCTGGATCGGCACCTCGCTTCTGAGCTTCTTCATCGTCATGACCGTCTGGGGCGGAGAGACCCCGGGCGTGGAGATCGCCCCCGCGCTGGCCGTCCAGACCCTCGCCCCGATCTTTCTCGTCAACGCCGTCGCCATCGGGCTGTTCCACCGGCGATACATCCGCACCTACCGCCGCCGGCTCGCGGCCAGGGACCTGGCCTCGTCGGGTAGCCGGGTCCCCGTCGCTCCCCGGAGCCCATCGTCGACGCACCCTCGAGGTGGGCGCCCGTGAGCAGTCCGGAGGCGGCAGGACCGGTCTGGAGGACGGGGAGCCTCTGGGGCGTCCTCGCCGTCCTCCTCGTGGTCGGGGCGGTCGGCTCGGCGACGTTCGTCTACGGCCTCCTCGCGGTCCTGGGGGGCCACCCCCTCGGGGCCGTGGAGGCCGGGGTCGGGGTGGGCGTCGCCGTCCTCGCGTGCCTGTTCATGGTCGGGATCCTCTACCGGGTCGACCGGTATCGAGGCGCCGTGGGGCGGAGGGTCGAGCTCTTTGAGTGACCTCCGCGACGCCGACCTTGCCGCCCTCCGGCGGAGGACCCTCAACCGCTACGCCGCGGTGACGCTCCTGATGCTGTTTGGGATCGCCGTCCTGATCGCCTACGCGATCCGCCTGGGTCCCCTTACCAACCCGGGCGCGGAGCAGTCGTTCGGTTTCGCGGTCTCGCTCATGGCGCTGATGGGCGCCGTAATCTTCCACCTGGCCGACCGGACCTACCGGGTCTGGCCGCTCGGCCGAAGGTTCCGACCGACGCCTCCGGCGCCGATGACCCTCGAGAGCTGGGTCCGCTTTCTCAAGGTCCTGATCGTCGTGATCGCGCTCGCCGGGATCGCCTGCATCCTCGCGGAGCTGCTCGCCTGAGGCCCGGAGGTCGGCGCTGACGGACCTGCTCTCCGTCAAGGTGGAGGTCGCCCTCCTCGCCGGGCTCGCGGCGTTCCTCCCCGGCGTCGCCACGTTCCGCAGCGCGCGGCTGGTCGGGGTGGTCCGCACGTGGCCGTTCACGACCGACCATCGCAGGATCGGCCCGTAAGGTACATCACCCTCGGGATCGCGATCCTCTTCCTCGGCGGGATCGTCGCGATCGCTCGGTTCGTCCTCCCGCTCGTCCCGGCGCTCCTGGCGAACCTGAGCGAGATGCCGAAGCGCTGGGTGGACGGGGCCCGACGGGCGGCCGAGGAACGGCGGGAGCCTCCGTCACCGGCCTCGGGGCCGGACCCGAGCGCCGGCCTCGCCCCCGGTTTCTGACCCCCTCCGTGGGAACACTTTATCTCAGCCACCCTGCTGGTTCCGCGAGGATGACCGACCCCGAGCGCGTCCCGCCCGGCGACGACCGGTCGCGCGACGCCGAGACCGCGCTGCGTCGATTGGGCTACGCGCGGATCGAGCCGACCCGTCAGCCGCGCGAGCCTGGGGCGTCGTTCTGGGTCCAGGAGTCGGGCGTGCCGCGTCGAACGTTCCCGGTGTTCGTGCCGGCGAGGGAGCGCTCCTCCCTCGCCGAGGGGATCGACCGGTGGCTCGAGCGCGCCGGCGGAGGCCCTTCCCCGCCACGACGTGCGATCTTCGTCGCCCCGAGCGACGCGGCGGCCGAGGAGGCCTGGGACCGCCTCGCGCAGACCGGTCGGGCGACGATGGAGCACGACGTCTCGATCCTGGTCGTGCCTCCCGAGCCCGCCTCGGAGCGGGTGGGACACTTCGCCCTCCGCCGAGTGGGTGTCCAGGAGCTCCTGCGGGTCGTCACCGGCGTCGTCGTCGGACTGTTCCGCCACGCGCGGGAGGACGAAGGGAGCGGAGCGATCGACTTCGCGGAGATGCTGCAACTCCTGCGCGCACGGTTCGGGATCGACGTCCACCGCTCGCTCGGGGTCCGCAGCGACGAGGACGCGCTCTACGTCCTCTACCAGCTCGCCCAGAGGGACACCTACGCCCCCGGCGATACCGGCGCGAGCCTCCACCTCCTCGTGCTCAAGCCGACCGGGCCGGCGGCGCGCGTCCCTTGGTTCGCCGCCTAGCGCGACCCGCTCGAGCCTAAGGCCGTAGAACCGCACCCACCGGCGCCGGCGCCGAGGGCCGAGCCGACCTGCCAGGCTCCGTACCCGCCGTGCCCTGGGAGCCCCCCCGGCGACGGTCGGTCCGAAGGAGGGGAAGCGCGAGCTCCGGGGGTCCTTCTGGCTCGAGCTCCTGAACACGCTCCTCATCGCCGTGGCCGGCATCGTGACATGGTGGTCCGTCCCCTGGGACCTCCCCGGGACAAGGGTTATCTCGGCGGCCCCGGTCGCGGCGCCGCCGGCGGTGGACGGGGCCGTGGGGTAGCTTGGACCATCCTTCTTGCTTGGGGTGCAAGAGACTCCGATTCAAATTCGGACGGCCCCACCCCGTGCTCCGAGTAAACTAGGACGGCGGGCTGGGGCGGGGGATGGGAAGGCGGTTCGTTGACGAACGACGCCGCGACCCGTTCTACCGGGCCGCCCAGCGTGAAGGGCTCCGCTCGAGGGCCGCGTTCAAGCTCGAGCACCTCGACCGTCGGTTCCACCTCCTCGCCCCGGGCCGGCGCGTCCTTGACCTCGGGGCCGCCCCGGGCGGGTGGTCGGTCATCGCCGCCCGCGCGGTGGGCCGAAAGGGGTCGGTCGTCGCGGTGGACCTTCGTCCTCTCGCACCGATCGAAGGGGTTCGGTACGTGCGGGGCCGGGTCGGTGACCCCGCGCTGAGCTCTCGCCTCGGTGAGGCGCCGTTCGACGTCGTCCTCTCCGACCTCTCCCCGCGGATCAGCGGGGCGTACTCGACCGACCATGCGCGTTCGGTCGAGCTCGCCGGAGAGGCCTGGCGGCTGGCCTCTCACGTCCTCGCGCCCGGAGGTTCGTTCGTCGCGAAGGTGTTCGACGGCGAACTCGTCGCCGATCTCGAACGTGATCTCGCGGCCGCCTTCCAGCACGTGCAGCGGACGAAGCCGCCGGCGTCACGAGAGGCCTCGTCGGAGATCTACCTCGTCGCCCGGGGCTATCGCGCCGGTGGGTCGGGAGATAGAAATCGCGACGAGCGGCGTGGCCGAGGTTCCGCTATATAGCTACGGAGATTGAGGCCAACCCCTCGCTTGGGGCTTGATAGCTCGTGATCCGATTTGGACCGGCGGGGATTCCCCTTTCCTGTAAGGGGCGGACGCTCCGTGATGGAATCGCCGACGTTCACCATCTCGGGCTCACCGCGATGGAGATCCAGTTCATCAAGGTCAACCCGCTCACGCGACGTTCCCTCGACGAGGAGGTGAGCAAGCTCCCGCGCGAGATTCCTCAGCAGCTGGTGGTTAGCGTGGGCCCTTCCACGGAGCTGGGTGGCGTGCCGAGCCTCGAGGCGTTCGCCCAGCCTGTCCGCCGCCGTGACTCGCTCACGACGCTGACCTGGAGCCTCGCGAAGGACTACGGCGACCTCGAGCAGACGAAATCGCTCGCCCGCGGGCTCGACGTCGAGTTGACGCTGCACGCTCCGTATTACGTCGACTTCTTCGGATCGAACGACGCGCGCGAGCAGTCGACGCGCCAGATCCAGTGGAGCGGGGTCCTCGCCCAGGGGCTGGGCGCCCGTCTCGCCATCACGCACCTCGGCTTCTACGGCCCGGGGGACCGCCACGATTCGATCCAGGCGCTCACGGAGATCGCGACGGACCTCTCCGCCTGGCTCAGCAAGTTCTCGAAGGGAAAGGTCCGCCTCGCGATCGAGCCGAGCGGACACCCGGACGTCTTCGGCACGCGCGAGGAGGTCCTCGAGCTCGTCCGGAGGGCGAAGGGGACCGTCCCGGTCCTCAACCTCCCGCACCTCGCCGCGCGCGAGCGCAAGAGCTTCGAGGAGGCCGAGGAGCTCGAGCCGGTCATTCGCGAATTCGCGCGGGCGACGGACGGGCCGCTCTACCTCAATTTCTCCGGCGTCGAGTTCTACGGTCCGGGAGAGTTCCGCCTGACGCCCATCAAGCGCGGCCTGGTACGGTTCGACCCGCTCGCCGAGCTCCTCGCGGAGCGGGACTACGACGTGACGGTGATCTCGAGCTCGCCGCTCCTCGAGCACGACGCGATGTACATGAAGCTCCTCTACGAACGCGCGCTCACTCGCCGGTGGACGAGGCTCCACCCCTCCTCCGTCCCGAAACCCTCGGCGAAGGCGGGACCGGCGGCCCCGGTGCCGGTCCGGCCGGTTCCCGCGGCTGCGGCGGCCGGTCGCCCGCGCACGACCGAGAGCCAAGGCCACCGCCCGACCGCCCCGGCGCGCCCGGCCGAGCGGCCGCGCCCGCGTCCGTCCTCCCGTCGCGTGGCTCCCAAGCCGAAGCACAGGCCGAGCGACCGCCACGGAGGGGCCAGTGGCCGCCGACACTAGCTCGCCCACGTTCGTCCGTGCGCAGCGTTACATCGCGAGCCGCGTCAGCTCGGCGCTCGAGCGGGTGGCGCCGGCGCAGGTCACCCGGGCCGTCGAGATCCTGTCCAAGGCGCCCCAGACGTTCGTCTACGGCGCGGGGCGCAGCGGGATCGTCGGTCGGGCGTTCGCCATGCGCCTCGTCCAGGCCGGCCTGCGCGCCTTCGTCATCGGGGAGAGCGTCACCCCGATCGTGCAGCGCGACGACGCGGTGTTCATCCTCTCCGGCCAGGGGGAGAGCTCCACGTCGATTCAGACGGCGAACATCGTGCGCCGCGAGGGCGCCGTGCTGATTGTCGTCACCGGGCGGGCGACCTCGAAGCTCGCCCACACGGCGTCGCTGCTCTTCGCACTCGAGTTCCCGGACGAGCCGGAGCGAGCTCGGCTCGCCCCGCTCGGGACGCTCTTCGAGTCGGCGAGCCTGCGCTTCACCGACGCGCTCGTCGCCGAGCTCGTCGCCGCGCGTGGAGAGGACGAGGAGTCGATGCGGCGGCGCCACGCGATTATCGTCTAGCGCGGTCGGGGCGCCGAAACCTTAAGCAAGAGCCGCTTTCCCGGGCCCGTGCCCGCCTCCCGCGAAGCCCTCAGCCAGACGCTCGTGCCGGTCCCGTCCCGCTTCTTCGTCACGAGCGGCAAGGGGATCAACAAGACGAGCGAGCTGAACGCTTTCGACCTCGCGCTTCTCCAGGCGGGGATCGGCGAGCAGAACCTCGTCAGCGTCTCGTCGGTCCTGCCGATTGGGATACGCCAGGTCGACCGCGTACGGATTGCCCGCGGGGCGATCACGCACTGCGTGCTCGCGCGCCACGGCGGGGGGGAGGGCGAGGTGATCAGTGCCGGTATCGCCTACGCGTTCCGTTCGGACGGCGAGGGGGGCTACGTCGCCGAGGGCCATCTCCACGGTACCCAGAAGTCCCTGAAGGAGTTCCTCAAGTGGAGGATGGAGGAGATCGCCCACTTCCGCGGCGTCGAGCTCCGTCGCATCCGCTACCGGACCGAGGAGCTGGTGATCCCGATGGACCATTACGGGGTCTGCGTCGCGGCGTGCGTTTTCCTGCCGTAGGCCCGCGCGGGGCTACAACAGACGTCGCAGGAGCAGCTTGTCCTCGAGCGAACCGTCGATCGCCAGGCGTCGCGTCACCAGCGCCTTCATCGGGCCGATCTCCTTCGTGATGAGCCCCTCGAACGTCGCCAGGTCGGTCGCGATGGAGAGGTCGACCCGCGGGGGCGCCCCGGTCCGAAGGTTCGTCAGCTGGCCGTTGGCGAGGTCGACCGCGTAGCTTCCGGCCTCCCCGAGGTGGATCGCGATCGTCCGGGCGACTCCCCGGAGCTCGTCCGCCAGTGCCGGGGTCCTCTCGACCCGCCGGTTGAACCGGTCGACCAGCGACGCGAGCGTCTCCTCAACGGTCATCAGCCGTCCGTCCTGCCCCTCGGAGCCGTCCCCCGACCGATAACCCTTCGCGTCGTCGACCACGAGCTCCTGAGCCACGGCGGCAGCGGGGCCTCGCGGTGGACGACCCGACGGACGAAGCGAACGGTGACCGCGTCGGAGGGGTAACCGCTCCCCACGTCCTCCCCCAGGGCGTCGCCGAGCTGTCGGATCGCCCGGTCGCGGCGGACCTTGGCGACGATCGACGCGGCCCCGACCAGAGGGTCGATAGCGTCGGCGTGGTGGAACGCGAGGACCCGAACCAGGGGACCGGCGTGCCGGGCGACCGACGAGCCGAACCTTCGGGCGTTCGCGTCGCAAGCGTCCACCCGCGCCTCCGCCGGGGCGAAAGGGCGGGCGAGGGTCCCGAAGAGACGGGCCTCGAGGTCGTTCAGGCGGCCCCGCACGACGTGTCGGTCGATCTCCTCCGGGGACGCTTCGACCGAGCGCACGACGGCGCATCGCTCGAGCGACGCCAGAATCTCCTCCCGGCGCCTCGCGGTGAGCGTCTTCGAATCGCGCGCTCCCGTTGCGGCGACCGCCCCGAGCGAGCCGCGGGGAACGGCGACCGCCCCGACGACCAGGGGACCGATCCAAGCGCCGCGGCCGGCCTCGTCGATCCCGATCACGGTCGGCGGGGGCCGGCCCAACACGGTCGACCGAGGCCCAGCCTCCGTAAAGACCCCGCGACGCCGCAACGAGGGCCTCGGCTCCGGCGGCGCGCTGAAAGGCTCAAATAGCGGGCCCCTGTCGCCGGCCCCTCTCGGTGGAATTCCATGGGAATCTGGCAGGGCAGGTCGCGACGGAAGCGGACCGGGGGGCGTCTGCGCGCCATTCGCAAGAAGCGCCGGTTCGAGATCGCTCGGGAGCTTCAGATTGCCACCGTCGGCGCGGGCACGGTGAAGACCTATCGCGTCCGCGGCGGGAACGTCAAGCTGAGGATTCTCACGGCAACGACGGTGAACGTCTATGACCCCGCGTCCCGCAAGATGCAGCCGGCCCGTATCGTCACCGTCCGCGAGAACCCGGCGAACCCGAACTACGTCCAGCGCAACATCATCACCCGCGGCGCGATTCTCGAGACGGACGTCGGACTCGTTCGTGTCCGCTCCCGACCCGGGCAGGACGGGGTCCTGAACGGCGTGCGGGTCGCGACCCCCGAGAGCTAGCGCGGCCGGCGGGCTCGATGCCCGACCACTTCTACGTCTATCCCGCCTACGTCGAGAAGGTCTCGCGCGCGGCGGGGCGTCGCGTCCCCGCGGAAGACGGTCTCGCCGACGTCACGGCCGAGGAGATCGTCGAGGCGGCGAAGCGCCTCGGGACGAAGGCGGAGCTGGAGGCGGACAAGCAGTACCCCCGCCGCTTCTTCACCTACGGCGGCCGGGTGAAGGTGACGAAGAAGGTCGGCACCAGCAAGGCCGCGTTCCTTCGGGCGCTCGCCCGCGAGCTCAAGTCGCACCGGGCCCAGGGCCGGCGCCCGTGACCGACGAACCGGCGGCCGTCTTCGTCACCGGTACCGCCGGCGCCGGGAAGACGACGTTCGTGCGCGGGTTCGCCGACTGGATGAAGTCGAGCGGCTACGACGCCGGCGTGGTCAACCTCGACCCCGGGCTCGAGGGGGACGAGCTCGAGCCGGACGTCGACATCCGTGACTGGGTACGCCTATCCGACATCCAGGACGACTATGGCCTGGGGCCGAACGGAGCCCAGGTCGCCGCGGCCGACATGATCGCGCTCAAGGTCTTCGAGGTGAAGCAGGCGATGGGCGAGCTCCGGAGCGACTACATCCTGCTCGACACGCCCGGCCAGGTCGAGCTGTTCGCCTTCCGCGAGGCGTCGAAGGCGATCGTCGAGGCGCTCGGAGGGGACCGCGTGCTGCTCGTGTTCCTGTTCGATCCCGCGCTCGCCCGGAACCCCTCGGGGTTCATCTCGCTCCTGATGCTGAGCGCGACCGTCGAATTCCGCTTCCGGTTGCCTCTCGTGAACGTCCTCTCGAAGGCGGATGCCCTCGGCCCGGACCAGCTCGCGGAGGTCCTCGGCTGGGCCGAGGAGCCCGGGCGGCTCTACGACGCGGTGCAGTCGGGAGTCCCCACGCCGGACGTCCAGCTGTCGACCGAGCTGTTCCGCGCGATCGAGGTGATGGGACCGCTCGCGGGGCTCCTACCGGTCTCCGCCAAGGAGCGGACCGGGATGGACGGCTTCTACCGGGAATGCCAGCGGATCTTCGCCGGCGGAGAGGACCTCGAGCCGTCGCACGAGCCGACGACCGAGTGAACGCTCACTCCTCGGTGAAGAACAGGCCCATGCCGGTCGACGCGGCTTCTTCCTCGTCCTTGAGCCGTCGGTAGAGGCGCTCGGCCTCGTCCCCGCTCAGATGCGAGCCGACCGGCCCGAGGAGCTCCTCGAGCCGTTTCAGCGCGTCGGCCGACCCCTCCACGAGAACGACCGTCGTGCCGGCGGCCGCGCCGATGCTGGGGCCGTCCCGCACCTTCTGGCTCTGCCGGGAGACGAGGTCGTCCTTCAGGGCCGCGTCGAGGGCGGGCCGTCGGTCCGAGGGGACGGAGAAGATCGTCCAGCTCATCGTCCGGCCGACCTCGCGTCGCTATAAGGGCGTTCGCCGCCCACGACCTCGCGCCGCGGCATGGGGCCGGGCCCGCTCCCGAACGCGGCGTCATGGAGCACCCGACGCGCCCCCCCCCGAGAGGACTTGAGGGGTGCGGGCCATGGGCGAATGTGTACTCGACCACGGCGCAGTCGCCGGTCCTCCTCGTCGGGTCGGCGCATGTCGTGGATCTGACGGAGGCGATCCGCCGGACGCTGAGCGACCGCGTGCTGGACGGCATCGCGGTCGAGCTCGACGCGGAACGTGCGAACGCGCTCTTGGCCCCCGACGACGGTCGCCACCACGCGCGTGGGGTGCCGCTGATCGCCCGACTGTGGGGGCATATCCAGCGGCGTCTCGGGGCGGAGCTCGGAGGAGGCGGGGCCGGCGAGGAGATGAAGGTCGCGGCGCGCGTCGCCCACGAGCGAGGGCTCCCGCTCTTCCTGATCGACGATCCGATCCGCGCCACCCTGGCCAGGCTCGTCGCGCTCCTGCCCCTGCGCGAGCGGGTGAACCTTCTGGTCGGGGCGTTCGTGGGCCTGTTCGTGCCGACGCGGGTCGTCGCCCGCGAGATGGACCGCTACACTGAGGACCCCACGGAGTTCGCCTCCGAGCTGCGACAGGCGAGCCCGACGCTCGCCAAGGTGCTCCTCGACGACCGGAACGAGCACATGGCCGACCGCCTCGCCTCGCTCCGAGGGCGCGGCTACGGTCGGCTCGCCGCCGTCGTCGGAGACGCCCATCTTCCCGGCCTGAGCGACGCGTTGCGTCGCCGGGGAGTTCCCGTCGAGGCGGTCGCGTTCCGCGATCTACGCGCGGCTACAGGACCGTCATCGAGCTCTTCGTAGCGTCGTCGACGGCCTTCTCGAACGCCGTAACAAGCGCGGTGAGCTCCGTGCTGGTGTGCTCGTCCAGGCGCCCGGCGTCCGAAAGCTCGGAGACGCTCGGGGTGGCCGGCAGGCTCCCAAGCACGGGGATCCCGTACTCCTCCGCGACCCGGGCGACCCGGCTCGGCCCGAAGAGGTCGAGACGCTCGTCGCAGTGGGGGCAGGAGACGAACGCCATGTTCTCGACGACGCCGAGGAGAGGAACGTGGAGGTCGCGGGCCATATTCATCGCCTTCTTCACGATGAGCGCCGCAAGGTCCTGCGGAGTGAGCACGAAGACCATCCCGTCGACCGGGATTGTCTGGAAGACGGTGAGGGGCACATCGCTCGTGCCCGGCGGCATGTCGATGATCAGGTAGTCGAGCGGGCCCCAGTGCACCGAGCCGAAGAACTGGGTGATCAGCCGGGTGACGAGCGGACCGCGCCAGATGACCGGGGTCTGTTCGTCCTCGACCATGAACTGGGAGGAGACGACCGAGATGCCATTGCGGGAGGTCGCCGGCTCGATTCCCTCCCCCCGATCGAGCAGGGGCCCGGTGATGCCGAGGAGCTTCGGGATGGACGGGCCGGTGATGTCGGCGTCCAGGATCCCCACGGTCCGGCCGCGCCGACGGAGCTCGGACGCGAGGAGGGCCGCGACCGACGACTTCCCGACGCCTCCCTTGCCGCTCCCTACCGCGACGATGTGGCCGACCTGGCCCTTGTCCATCCGTTGGAGGAGTCCCCTGGGTCCCCGCGCCGGAGCTTCCGGCGCCGGATCCTGGGCGTGTCCCGGTGGGGTGCCGGCGCCCGGTCCGTGGCCGCTCATCGTCTTTTCACGGGACGGCGTTGATATATAACGGACGGGAACCTCACAGGACTTCCGAATCGATGAGCGTCGGCCGCTCCCCCGAACTGGATGAACTGTTCCGCCCCAGCTCGATCGCCGTCATCGGAGCTTCGAACCGACCGGGGAAGGTCGGGATGAGCCTCTTTAGGAACCTTCTCTCCTCCGGCTACCAAGGCATCGCCTACCCGGTCAATCCGGCGTGGAAGAGTGTCTCGGGCGTGAGGTGTTACCCGGACGTCCGCTCGCTCCCCGAGGCGCCGGAGCTCGGGATCGTCATCGTTCCTGCGCCCGCGGTCGCCGGCGCCATCGACGAGCTCGGACGCGCCGGTGCCAAAGGGGCCATCGTCATCTCCGCGGGCTTCCGTGAGGTCGGCGACGCGGGCGCGGCCCTGGAGGAGCAGGTCGTCGAACGGATCCGTGAGCACTCGATGTCGCTGGTCGGGCCGAACTGCTTCGGGGTGTTCAACACCGACCCGGCGGTCGGCCTCAACGCCACGTTCAGCGAGTCGCTCCCTCCCGTCGGCAACATCGCGTTCGTTTCCCAGAGCGGAGCTCTCGGCGCGGGGATCCTCAAGTACGGTGCCTCCGAGAGGATCGGCTTCTCGCGCTTCGTCTCCGTCGGCAACCGCGCGGGGGTCGACGAGAACGACCTGTTGACCTCGCTCGACCGCGACCCGCGCACCCGGGTGATCCTCCTTTACGTCGAGAGCCTCGCGAACGGCCGGCGGTTCCTCGAGGCGGCTCGCGACGTCACCGAGCACAAGCCGGTCCTCGTGATCAAGAGCGGACGGACGTCGGCCGGCGAGCGGGCGGCCAAGAGCCACACCGGCTCGCTCGCCCAGTCCGGTCGCGACCAGCTGTACGATTCAGTCTTCGCCCAGGCGGGGGTCCAGCGGGTCGACTCGCTGGGCGACCTGTTCCGACTCGCCAAGATCTTCTCGAGCGGGCTGGAGATGGACGGACCCCGTCTGGTCATCATCACCAACTCGGGCGGACCCGGCATCGTCGCCGCGGACGCCGCGGAGCGTCAGGGGCTGGAACTACCCCCGCTCCCCGAGGCCGAACGCGCGACCCTCGCCACGCGCTTGCCGTCGTTCGCGACCATCTCCAATCCCCTCGACATGACCGCCGAGGTCGACACGGACGAGTACCGCCGTATCCTCCTCGCCCTGCTCGGATCGAGCGAGTACGACGGAGCGCTCGTCGTCTCGACCCCCGCCGGGCATCTGTCGGGAGAGATGTTCGCGCGCGCGATCCTCGAGGCGAAGGCGACCACGAAGAAGCCGATCGTCGCCTGCCTCTTCGGGCTCAGCGACCTCTCGACCGAGGTCGCGTTCCTCGAGAAGCGCGGCGTGCCTACGTACACGTTCCCCGAGGAAGCGGTGGAGGGGCTCGCCGGCCTCGCGCGGTACCGGGCGTGGAGGACGCGACCGCACGAAGCGGTGCGCTCGTTCCCGGTCGACCTGGCGAAGGCCGAGAAGGTCCTCGGGCGCGCGAGGGAGACCGGCCAGACAGTCCTCACGGAGTACGCCGCTCGCGGGCTCCTCGAAGCGTACGGGGTCCGATTCCCGGCGGCGGCTCTCGCGACGACCGCCGAGGAGGCGGTCGCCGCCGCCTCTCGGATCGGCTACCCGGTCGTGCTCAAGGTCGCCTCGCCGGAGATCTCGCACAAGACCGACGTCGGTGGCGTCGCGATCGGCCTTGCGGACGCGGCCGCGCTCCGCGCCGCATGGGAGCGCATGGACCGCTCCGTCCGGGCCGCCGCCCCGCATGCGACGATCGACGGCTACCTGGTCGAGTCGCAGGTCCCCGGCGGAAAGGAGGTGCTGATCGGGTTCCAAAGCGACCCGAGCTTCGGGCCGATCGTCGTCTTCGGGATGGGAGGGATTTACGTGGAGCAGTTCCGGGACGTCACGTTCCGGCTCGCGCCGATGCGCCCGCTCTCCGCCCATCACATGATCGAGTCGGTGCGCGGCTACCCGCTCCTCCGGGGCGTCCGCGGCGAGACGCCGAGCGACATTGACGCCCTCGCCGAGGTGATCGAGCGGGTCTCGCAACTCGCGATCCAGCACCCGGAGGTCACCGAGCTGGACCTCAACCCACTGATTGTCCGCCCGGTCGGGCTCGGCGTCGTGGCGGTTGACGCGCGGGTGATCCTCGCTCCTCCTTCCAAATCGGAACCGTCGTCTTGAGCTCGTCGATCAGGTAGCGCGCCGCCTCGAACGCTTCCGCCCGGTGTGTGCACGAGGCTCCCACCACCACGGCGAGCTCACCGGCCCGGACCCGGCCCAGCCGGTGCCAGAGGAGGAGGCCGCGCGCGCGGAACCGTTGGCGGGCCGTCCGCTCGATTGCCCGGAGCTGGACGAGGGCGGGGACCCGGTCCACCTCGTAGTCGAGCGCGACCACCTTCGAGGCCCCTCGGCGGTCGGGCCGCACGCGTCCGGCGAAGACCACCACCCCGCCGCCCGGCCCCACGGTGAGCCACCGCTCGGCCGCGGCGACCGTCAAAGGGCGGCGGGTCAGCCGGACGACCACTAGCCCCCTCCGTACGGGGGGTGGACCACGAACTCATCGCCGGGAGACAACGCCTCGCCCAGGTCCGAGAGATAATGGTCGTTACGCAGGAAGCGGCTCACCCGAAGGGTTGGGGCGAGGCGCGGGTACGCCTCCTCGAGAGCGGCGACGAGCTCCCGGGCGCTGAGTCCCTGCTCAGGCACGGACCACGACAAGCGCGCACGGCCGATGACAAGGCGCGCCGTGGCGAAGAGGCGTACCCGGACCGAAGGGGTCACGGCGACGGACGACCACCTGGCTCCGTAAGCCTTGCCGGCTCACCGGCGTGGTTCGGAACCCCCGGACCGGCCGGTCGCTCCGGCGAGGGTTGCTCGGGGGGAGGGGATCTCCGCGCTCGGATCGTGATTGACGGTACCGGTCCGTGCGGGTTCGACCCCGGCCTGTTCCGCCGGAGAGCGGAGCCCGCGCAGGACCCTGCTCCGCCGAGAGATCGATGATGTCGCGACCTTCCCCTCCGCCGACGCGGAGGACGCCTTCACGGGGGAGGGAAACGACGACCTAGGGCCTCTTCGAGGCTCCGGAGGAGCCGCTCCTCGTTGGCCCGGTCCCAAGGGGACGGTGCGAGCCTGGGGGGGTCGACCCAGGTCGACGGTGCGGGGACCCCGAACGTTTCGAAATAATCGACCTGCCAATCCTGGGGGAGGGGGGCGCCGTCGGGCGGCAGCGCCAGTCCCGCGAGCGGGAAGGCGGCTCGTGCGAGGGTCCGAGCCACGCTGCTGGGCCGGTATCCCCCCCCACCGGTGACGACCAGCCTTCCTCCGTGCTCGCGGGCGAGCTCGAGGAACATGAGGTCGACCGCGGTGTAGCCGGCCGGGGTGTACTGGAGCTGCGCGAGCGGGTCCCCCCAGTGTCCGTCGATACCGTGCTGGACGACCAAGAGGTCCGGTCGGAACTCCCGAATCAGCGGAGGGACCACCCGTCGTACCAGCGGCACCAGAGCGTCGTCCCCTGCGCCCGGGGGCAGCGGGACGTTCACCTTGAGCCCGGCTCCATCGCCTTCTCCCGTCTCCGTGACGTGCCCGGTCCCGGGAAACAGCGTACGCCCGTCCTGGTGGAAGTCGATGTCCAGGAGCCGGCCGGTTCCGTAGAAACCGTACATGACCCCGTCGCCATGGTGGACGTCGACGTCGACATACGCCACACGGTGGCCTGAAGCAAGGGCCGTGGCGATCCCGACCGCGAGGTCGTTGAAGATGCAAAACCCGCTCGCGCGATTGCGATGGGCGTGATGGAGCCCTCCGGCCGGTGCGAAGGCGATGCCCCCTCGATCCAGAACTCGTCGGACGGCGAGGTCGGTCCCTGCGACGATCCGGGCCGAGGCTTCGAAGCACCCCGGGAAGGAGGGGGTGTCTCCGCTGTCGAGCGGCCACCGACTTCTGGCCGCGCTCGCGGCGCGGATCTGCGAGAGGTAGGCGGCGTCGTGGAACGTGAGCAGGGTGGGGGTCTCGGCGGGTCCGACCTCGCGTAGCCAGTCGATCGTGCTCCGCTGTTCCGGCGTAAGGGCGGTCTCGAGGAGGCGGACCGCGAAATCGCGACTGGCCTCGTTGAACGGGTGTCCCGGCCCAAAGTCATACGACCGAAACTGGGGGTCCCAGACCACGCTCAGGCCGGGGCCGGTCATCTGGGGCTCCCGAGAAGGGGGAATCGGCGATGGTCCGGTGGGGCTCGCGGTAGAGGAGCATCCCCCACCGAGGGCCAGGTCCCACGACCGCGGCGGGAACTCTCGGAGGGAGCGGTCCTAGGATGCGCCACCGCGGACATGATCATCCCGAGCCGTGCGGAGGCCCATCGCTCCGGCACGACTCCACAGGATCGGCGACGTGGGCGAGGTCGTGACGGCCGCGGGAGGGACCGAGGGGGCCGCCGTCCGTCACGTCCCGACATGGCCACGAGCCTGCGGTGCCCACCCTGGGCCTCAGCCCTTCGCCATCGGCATGGGCCGGTGGAAGCTCACGGAGAGCCGGTAGCTGCCCTCCGCGATGGTCGTCTCCACCGGCAGGCCGATCTTGTGGAGGACCTTCATCGCGGCGGTGTTGTCGGGAAGGATCTCCGCCACGAACCCCTCGACGCCACTGTTGCGGGCGATCCGCGCCAGGTACCGAATGAGGAACGACCCGATGCCGCGCCGCTGGTAGTCGTCGCGGACGACGTAGGAGACCTCGGCGATGTTGGTCGAACGGTTCATGAAGTAGCGACCTACGCAGATGATCTCCTCCCGCTCGGGCATCTGGGGATCCTGCAGGACCCCGACGATCGCCATCTCGTTGGCGAAGTCGACATGGACGAAGTGGACGAGGCCCCGATGGGGCATCGACCTCAGGGATTGGAAGAACCGTTGGTAGATCGTCTGCTCCGAAAGACGATAGAAGAGGTCCTTCATCATCTCCTCGTCCGTGGCCTTGATCGGGCGGAAGGAGACTCGGGTGCCGCCCGGGAACGTATGGGTCGTCGACCACTGCCCCGGATAGACCACGCCGATCTCCGGGACGTCTTCCGGGATGAACTTCAGTCGCTTCGCCTCCCGGATCAGGCCGGGTCGGAAGTCCGGGTGGGCGATCGAGATCAGGGCGAGAGCTCGCTCCTGGATCGTTCGGCCATGTAGGTAGGCGATCCCCCACTCGGTCACGACATAGTGGACATCCCCGCGGGTCGTCACCACACCGGCCCCGGGCTTGAGCTGGGCCGTGATTCGAGAGACCTTGCCGTCCGAGGCCGTCGAGGGCAGCGCGATGATCGGCTTGCCCCCGTTGGACCGCGCGGCGCCGCGCACGAAGTCGACCTGCCCGCCGATGCCGGAGTAGAAGTACGCTCCCAAGCTGTCCGCACACACCTGGCCCGTGAGGTCGATTTCGAGGGCGCTGTTGATCGACACCATGCGGTCGTTCTGCGCGATCACGAACGGGTCGTTGGTATGCGAGACCGGGTGGAACTCGATGAGCGGATTGTTGTCCACGAACTCGTAGAGCTTCTTCGAGCCCATGCAGAAGGCGGCGATGACCTTGCCCTTGTGGAGCGTCTTTCGCATGTTCGTGATCACGCCGAGCTCGACCAGGTGCATCATCCCGTCCGAGAACATCTCGGTGTGAATCCCGAGGTCCTTCTTGTCCTTCAGATAGTACAGGACACTGTCGGGGATGGTCCCGATGCCCATCTGGAGGGTCGATCCATCCTCGACCAAGCTCGCGATGTGCCTCCCGATGGTCCGAGCGATCTCGTCCGCCACCCCGACCGTGGTCTCCAAGATCGGGTAGTCGACCGGGACGAGAACGTCGATGTCGTCCGTGTGGAGGAACGAGTCTCCCAGCGCGCGGGGCATCTGGGGATTGACCTCCGCGATGACGAGGTGGGCGGCCTCCGTCGCGGGCTTCACCACATCCGTGCTCACTCCGTAGGAACAGTAGCCGTGGCGATCCGGCGGGCTCACTTGGATGAGCGCAACATCGATGGTGAACCGACCCCTTTCGAGGAGCCGTGGGATCTCGCTGAGGAAGATGGGGGTGTAGTCCGCGCGTCCCTGCGCTACCGCCTCGCGGACGTTCTGACCGATGAAGAGGGCGTTGTGACGGAAGTTGTCGCCCCATTTCGGTTCGACATAGGGCGCGATGCCCAACGTCATGATGTGGACGATCTCCGCGCCGAAGACGACCTCGGCGCGTTTCACGAGCGTCTCCACGAGCCTTTGCGGCTCGGCGGCCCCGGACCCGATGAAGATGTGGCTCCCGCTCTCGATCGTGCCCACGGCCGCGGTGGGGTCCCGGACCTTCTCCTTGTAACGCTGGATCCATTCGGGCGGTTCCGGTACGCTGACCGCGGGGCTCTCCGGAGCGTTCGCGCTCATGGAGAACTCCCTGCGAGCGGACGCTCGAGGGCCTCGAACGACGTTCCAACGGCAACCCGCCGGGGCGGAATCGAATGGTCGCGCACGGTGACCCCGAACCGGGCCGAGACCTTATTCGTGTTTCGTCAAGTGCGACGCTGTTCGTTTCGCCGCAGGCCTAACGGGCGTTCTCGGGGCTTTCCCGACCGCCGAGGTCGGCATGGCGGAGGCCGGGTTCAAGTCGCCACCGCGGGGGCGCCAAGTCCTGCGCCCGCCGACGACCCTACCGCACGCCCTTCCCTTCGCCCTGGCGATCTCGATCCCGACGTGCCGGCCGACGCCCCCCCGTTCCGACGGAGGGCACCGCCGGGCCTCGACTTCCCCGCTGCGGGAGCTTCGTCGAGGCCGTCCCTGGAGGCCCGGGTCCCGCCGACCCGTACCCTGGGACGACGTGGCCGGTCGTCACTCGCGCTGGCCGAACTCCTTGATGTCCTGAGGGGCGGCCTTGGTGACGACCTTCCCCTTCCCCTGGACGAGCACGCGGATCTGCTCCACGACATCCGGGTTCGCGAGGGTGGTGACGTCCCCGACGTCCATGGTGTTCGAGATCGCCGCCAGCACGCGTCGCATGATCTTGCCCGACCGGGTCTTCGGCATGTCCGGGACGAAGCGGACGGCGCTCGGTCGAGCGATCTTGCCGATCTCGCTCTCGACGGCGTGGATGATCTTGCGCTCGAGCTCCGGGCTCGGGGTGAAGCCGGGACGGAGCGTGACGAACAGCTCCGGCACTCGACCCTTGACGTCATCGGCGATCGGTACGACCGCGGCCTCCGCGACCTCCGGAACCGTGAGGCAAGCTGACTCAATCTCCTTCGTCCCGAGCCGGTGCCCCGCGACGTTGATGACGTCGTCGACCCGGCCTAGAATGCGGAAGTAGCCGTCGGCCGCTTGCATCGCCCCGTCGCCGGCGAAGTACGGCCAGTCGCGCCAGTCCTTGCTGTTCGGGTGCTTGTTGTACTTCATGAAGTAATTCTTCTTGTAACGCTCCGGGTCGCCCCAGATCGTCGTCAACAGCCCCGGCCACGGGTTGCGGATGCAGATGTTCCCGGCCCGGTTCGAACCCGGCGGGATCTCCTGACCGTTCTCGTCCATGATCGCGGGGTGGATTCCGGGCGCCCCCGGGCCCGCGCTCCCTGGCTTCATTCGGTCGATCCCAGGCTTGGTCGTGCAGAGGACGCCGCCCGTCTCCGTCTGCCACCAGGTGTCCGTGATGACGGCCTGGTCCCGGCCGACGACGTGGTAGAACCACTTCCAGGTCTCGGGCTCGATCGGCTCGCCGACCGTGGTCATCGACTTGAACTGGAAGTTGTACTTGGCCGGCTCGTCCGGCCCGAGCCGCCGCAGCTGTCGAATCGCGGTAGGGGCCGTGTGGAAGATGTTCACCCCGAGCCGCTCGGCGATGCGCCACAGCCGCCCGGCGTCAGGGAACGTCGGCACCCCCTCGTAGAGCACGCTCGTCGCGCCCAGCGCCAGGGGACCGTAGACGATGTAGGAGTGTCCGGTGATCCAGCCGATGTCGGCCGTGCACCAGTAGACGTCGGTGGGGTGGATGTCCTGGATCCACTTCGCAGTGCCCGTGACGTAGGCGAGGTAGCCACCAACGGCGTGCTGACAACCCTTCGGGCGTCCGGTCGTGCCGCTGGTGTACATGAGGAACAACGGGGCCTCCGACGGCATCGACACCGGTTCGACGCGCTTGCCCCGGTATTTCTTCAGCAGGTCGTTGACGATGCGGTCCCGGCCCTCGACGGGCTTGGTGGCCGAGAGGTACTTTCCGGGGTGCCGCTGCCAGATTAGCACGGTGTCGATCGTCTGCCCTTCGACCTTCGCGGCGGTGACAGCCGCGTCGGCGTTGGACCGATGGTCGATGAACTTCCCGCTGCGGTAGTAGCCGTCGATGGTGATGAGGACCCGACTGCCGGAGTCGGCCGCGCGCCGGCCGGCGGATTCTCCGCTGAAGCCCCCGAAGACGACCGTGTGGATCACGCCGAGCCGGGCGCAGGCTAGCATCGTGATCGGAAGCTCGGGGGTCATCGGCAGATGGATCGTGACCCGGTCCCCGGTTTTGAGTCCGATCTCGTCGCGAAGCAGCGCCGCGAGCTCGTTCACCTGGACGAAGAGGTCCTGGTAGGTGATCGCGACCGGGGCCTCCTCCTCCGGCTCGCCGACGAAGATGAACGCGGCCTGGTTCCGGCGTTGCTCCAGGTGCCGGTCGATGCAATTGTAGCTGGCGTTCAGCTTGCCTCCGACGAACCATCGGTAGAACGGCGCGTTCGACGCATCGAGGGTGGTCGTCCACTTCTGGTCCCAGGACAGGAGATCCCCGTACTCGCGAAAACACTCGGGGAAGTGTTCGAGAGAAAACCGCTCGTTGACCTTAGGGTCCTTGAGATTCGCCTGCGCGACAAACTTCGCCGGCGGGGAGAAGAGCTCCTCCTCCTTCCAATGCACGGCGATTTCGGCCTCACTGAGGTTCGACGCCGCTTCTCCCTTCTCGGGTCCCGATACCGTGCGCGCCATCTCTAAGGCTCCCCGGCGTGCCATCGTCGTTCGCTATTTACTGATTTCAGTACTCTACAGTCCACCCGGGCCCTGCCGGCCCAATGCCGAGGTCCGACACGAGGTCCCAGACCCCGTCGAAATCCTTCCCAGCTCCGATCCGAGGGACTCCAGCTGTCTCCATGCGACGGTCTAGCGCTCCTCGGGAATCCACCGTGGCGCGGGGCCTTCGAGGCGCCGGAAATCCTAGTTGTTCGGCGGGGATGGGACGCCCGGCTCCCCGCGCCGGGCCGGCGCCGTCGAGCTTCTTGCCGCGGATACTGTGAGCCTCGGGGCGCGGGGATCCATCTTGGAGCGTCCCCTGCGAACCATGGGCGCCAAGGCCGTCGGTTCGGGCTCGTCACGAAGAATTGTCGAAACGCCTTTCTATGCCAATAGGGCTGGCGCGCATCGTGGCGACATCGACCACGCCAGATGGCAGCAAGGACCCGTTCTGGGCGCCCGCAAGCGTCGTCGGTCTGAGCGGCTTTGGCTTGACCACGATGCTGGCCGGCGTCGCGATCGCCTCCAACGGACCCGACTGGGGCGTCAAGAACGCGGTGGTCTTCCCGATGGCCATGGCGTTCGGGGGGACCGCGCAGTTCGTGGCGGGAACGATCATGATGAGGCGGGGCGAGATCTTCCCCGGCTCAGCGTTCATGGCCTACGGCGCGTTTTGGTGGGCCTTCACGCTGCTCCTGAGCGGACTCATCACTCCCGCGCTCCAACCGACGGGGTCGTACGACGTCATGTGGTTCATGATCGTCTGGGCGATGTTCACGTTCTCGTTTGCCATCAACGCGTATCATCACGGCCCTGCGCTCACCTTCGTCTTCGCCAGCCTTCTTCTCGCGTTCATTCTGCTGGCCATCGACTTCGGCCTTGCCGGTGGGAGCAAGACGGTGAGCAGCGGGCTCTGGGAGGCCACGGGCCTCGTGACCTTCATCTGCGGGGCGGGCGCCTGGTACGCCGCGACGGGCATCCTGACGGCGGCCCACCACGGCGGAAAGAAGGTGCTCCCGTACTAGCGCGAGAGGACCCGCGGTCGGCCGTTCCGGACGACCCTGGGCCCGCCTCGACCTCCTTGGCCGACGGGTCGGGCCCCAACCATTTCCTTCTCGTTCCGCCTAGCTCCCGGCGGATTCCGGCGTTCATCCGGCCCGAGCCCGGTGTTCGATGGATCGGCCACACCGTCGGGGCCCGAACGCCGAGCCTCCTTGACCGCGAGCGTTGGCGGACCCGCCCTAGCGGAGACGCGCTGCCCTGCGCAGGCCGGCTCCGTCGGCCCCATTCGCCACGGCCGGACGATTCGTTGGGCGCAACGAACCGCGCTAGGGGGTCTCATGGCTGCTCTGACCGGCCGTCAGTCCGGGCGGGTTCGTTCCGTCTCGTTCGTGTCGAAGTGTTCAAGTAAGCTCGGGTTCACCCGAGCCGATTAATAGACGCTGACCTTGAATCAACTCGTGGGAGAGATATCTGTCCGCGTCGGCGGCCAAGCCGGCGACGGAATCGCCTCGATTGGCGAGTCGGTCGCGCGGTGCTTCTCAAGGCTCGGCCTCCACGTATTCGGCTTGAACTCCTACCAGTCGGTGATCCGCGGAGGCCACGTCTGGTTCCACGCGAGGGCTTCGGACCGCCGGATCTTCACCCAGGGCGATGGCGTGGACGTCCTCTACGCGCTCGACCGAGCGACGGTGGACCTCCACATGCACGACCTCCGGCCGGGCGGAACGGTAGTTTTCGACCCGGAGAAGTTCCAGGTCGCCGCCACCGAGGTGCCGTCGGGAGTCCGTCCCCTTCCCGTGCCGACCCTCGAGATCGCACGGAAGTACACGAGCCAGTCCATCCTGCAGAACGCCGGCGGGCTGGGCGCCATCGGATTCCTCGCCGGAATCCCGCTCGACGTCGTGCAGAAGGTCCTCGCGGATTCGTTCGGCCGCAAGAAGGGAGATGTCGTCGACTGGAACCTCAAGGCCAGCGACGATGGCTACCAGTACGCCAAGGCCCATACGAGCGTAGACGAACACGCCCTCGCGAAGCAAGGTCCGCCTCGGCTCTTGATGAACGGCAACCAGGCGACCGCCCTCGGATCCGCGGCCGGCGGATGCAAGCTTCTCGCGCAGTATCCGATGACCCCGGCGACCTCGATCATGCACTGGATGGCGGCCCATGCCAACTCCCTAGGGGTCGTCGTGAAGCAGGCCGAGGACGAGCTCGCCGCGGTGAACATGGCGATCGGTGCGTCGTACGCGGGGGTGCGAGCGATGACGGCCTCCAGCGGCGGGGGATTCTCGCTGATGGTCGAGGCCCTGGGGATGGCCGGGATGACGGAAACGCCGGTCGTCGTTGTCGATTCGCAGCGGGCCGGTCCGTCGACCGGGCTTCCCACCAAGACCGAACAGTCGGACCTCAACGTGATGCTCGGGGCAGGGCAGGGAGAGTTCCCGCGGGCGATTCTCGCCCCCTCCAACCCGAAGGAGGCCTATGCCGCCGCCATCGAGGCTTTCCGGCTCGCCGAAGCTTGGCAGACGCCGGTGCTCATCGCTCTCGACCTCCACCTCTCGGAGAGCTTCCAAACGGTCGACCGTGAGGAGCTCCCGAACCCCGGGCCGATCGCGTCGCTCGTCACCGTGAAGCCGAACGGCCAACCCTACCTGCGCTACCAGTACACCGCCTCGGGAGTGTCTCCCCGGGCGGTCCCGGGGCAACCCGGTCTCCAGTTCATCGCCGGCTCGGATGAGCACGACGAGCGCGGCCACCTCATCTCCGACATCCGGTCCGGCCTCCCGAGGTCGCTCTCCGAGAGGCGGAAGATGATGGAAAAGCGGATGGGCAAGCTCGAGGGCCTCGCTCGCGACGTTCCCGCACCCGTGCTCGAGGGGCCGGTGGACGCCCCTCTGACGTTCATCGCTTGGGGGTCGCCCGTCGGCGCGGTGCGGGACGCCATGGCCGAGCTCGCGCGCGGGGGAGTGACGACGAACCTCGTGAGGTTCCCCGCGGTCTACCCGATCGCCCCCGAGCGGATCGCGGCGACCCTGGGCCGGGCCCGGAAGACGTTGCTCGTCGAACAGAACTACTCGGGCCAGTTCGGCCGCCTGCTGCGCGCCGAGACGGGATTCGTCCCGACCTACCGCCTTCTCAAGTATGACGGGGAACCGTTCTATCCGCACGAGATCGTCGCCAAGGCCCTGGAGGTGAGTTCGGGTGGCGGACACTAGCGCTCAGGCCCTCTCGACCACGACGGGCCCCGCGCTCCCGGTGGTCGGGAAGTCCGAGATCCGCCCGACCTGGTGCCCGGGCTGCGGGGACTACGGCGTCGTCGCCGGCGTCGAGATGGCGCTGAAGAAGCTGGGGATCCCGAGCCACCAGGTCGTGGTCGTCTCCGGGATTGGTTGCTCGTCGAACCTTCCGCATTTCCTGTCGTCGTACGGGTTCCACGGGATCCACGGCCGGGCGGTCCCGATCGCCGAGGGGATCCGATGGGGGAACCACAGCCTGACCGTGATCGGAACCGGCGGGGACGGTGACGGCTTCGGCATCGGCGCCGGGCATTTCGTCCACGCGATGCGCCGGAACGTCGACCTCACCTACGTGACGATGGACAACCAGATCTACGGCCTGACGACCGGCCAGGCCAGCCCGACCTCGCGGCTCGGGGCCAAGACGAAGTCCACCCCCTTCGGCGTGATCGAGGTCCCACTCGATCCGATCGCGCTCGCGCTGGCGAGCGGGGCGACGTATATCGCCCGAGGATTCTCCGGGGATGTGAAGCACCTTGCCGAGCTGGTCGCGAACGGGATCCGCCACCACGGGTTCTCGTTCGTCGACGTCCTCAGCCCGTGCGTGACGTACAACAAGATCAACACCTTCGACTTCTTCCGCCAGAGGGTCTACAAGCTCGAGAGCTCCGGACACGACCCGTCCGACAAGGTCGCGGCCTGGCAGCGCGCCCTCGAGTGGGGCGACAAGATCCCGATCGGGCTGTTCTACCAAGTGGAACACCCGACGTACGAGGACCTCGAGGAGGTCCTCCACGCCGGTCCGCTGGTGCACCAGCGCGCCGGGATTGCCGACCTCGGCAAGGTGCTGGACGAGTTCGTCTGACGACGGCCTCGTCCGGCCACTACGGGCAGCCGGGAGAACCGGTCCGGCAACCGGACGCGTTGAAGATCCACGCGTCGTCCTCGTGGAAGATGACCGGGAACGTCGCGGGCGCGGTCGAGTTCGCCCTGGCTTGAGCGAGCGGGAAGGCCCAAAGGGCGGGCCAGAGCACGGTGTTGTTGCCCGTCACGACGATGAGGCCGGGCACGAGCGAGGCCAGCGCCCGGAGACCGGCCGAATCGAGCGTCCCGTTCGTGAGCTCCTGGAGGACGAGCGTGTACGAGGCGTTCTCGGTCTTCCATCCCGGGGCCATCGGGTAGAGCAGGACGATCCCCCGTACGTACCCCGGCAGGAACTCGGCCGCGCTCCCCGGCGCGACGAGCACCCGCGTTCCGGGGGCGATGTGGTCCGCCGCGTAGGCTAGCATGGCGAAGTCCGCTCCGGAGACGTTGCCGAAGTCGGCGTACGTCCTCGACAGCACGGAACCGAGCGACGTCGGCGTCAGCACGACGCCGGGGACGATGACGATCACCGCGAACGCGATCGGCGCGAACGACCGCCAGAGGCTGGCCCGCGCCGAGCGTCCGCGCCCCGGGGAACGGCCGGCCGGAGCGGCCCCGGCCGGGCCTAAACGTTCGAACGCGAGCGCGAGCGGCACGGCCGCGACCAGCGCGTAGACGGTGAACAACGTCAGCGAGAACTCGGCGGCGCTCGAGACGAACGCGACGTCTCTCAGAGGGGATCCGTGCACGCCCGCGGCCACGAGGACGCCCAGCCAGGCGACCAGGGCGATCCCCGCCGCGAGCGCCCACCGGGAGAACGCACCCCAGCCGCTCGCGGGAGACCGGCCGCTGCTCATCCAGAGGAGGGCGGCCACCCCGAGGACGAGAAGGAGGGCGAGCTCGAGCCGCACGAGAGGGATCGGGGAGAGCTCGACGTCCCCGGCGCGGAACAGGAACGGGTCGATGCTCCCTACCCACTGGGCGAGGCCGATCCCGACCGGCGAGTTCGCGGGGACGGTCAGCGCGCCGGCGAGCGACGAAGGGGAGCTCCGGGCCTCGACGAGGACGTAGAGCGACGGGGCGCCGGCGACGAGGGCTGAGGCGAACGCGACCGCCCATCGGGCGAGCCACGCCGCGACCCGTCCGCCGTACCGCGGTGAGCCGGTCGCGCCGAGGATGACGATCGCCGGCAGGAGCCACTCCGTGCCGACGACGTTCACCGCGGCCGCGTACCCCAGGAGGAGGCCGAAGCCGAGCGCGTCACCGAAGGCCACAGGTTTCCTCGAGGTCCAGACGTTCGACTGGGCGGCCAGGAGGAGAACCAGCGGGAGAGCGATCACGAAGTCGTTGCTCCCGCCGACGAGCGCGCGGGTGGAGGGGCCGAGCCAGGCGAGGACGATGGCGAAGGCCGCTCCCGCCTTCGAGCTTCCGAGAAGTCGGCGTCCCAGGACGAAACCGGCGAGCGGCGTCACCGCGAGGAAGAGGGGGGTGACGAGAAGGGCGGTCCGCGCCCCAGGGAGCCCGAAGTCGAGCTGGGCCCACGCTAGCCAGACGGTGGTGCCTTGCGGATAGAGGATCGCGGAGGTCCCGTACGGTCGGAACGAGAGCGGCACGCTGCCGTGCTGCAGCAGGAGGGCGACGTACGTGGTCAGCAGGGACGAATCGAACGTGTTGCCCGTGGCGACGGCGAGCGCTGAGCTGATCTCCACGACGTAGAGGCCGAGCGCCGAGGCGAAGGCGACAAGCGCCCAGCGCTCGAAGATCCCCTGAGCGAGGCGCTCGGCCACCGCGGACGCCGCTCCGCTACGACGAACCACTCCTACACGATAGACAATCACCGCCCCGGCGACCGCGGGGATCCCGAGGACGACCGGGCGCACGAACGCCCCCACCTCGAGGGCGGCGACGAGGTAGAGGACGGCGCCCCCCAGGTAGAGATCGAGGAGGAGGCGCTCGATGGGTTCAGGGTTCCGCCAGATCGAGACCCACCTCGCGACCGTCCCACGCAGCGCTTCGCCGACAACGACCGCCCCCGCTGCCCAGAGAAGGAGGCTCACGGCCCAGAGGCCTCCCGGGGGTCCGGGGACGCTCACGGGCGTGCGCAGCGTCGCGCAAGTAAAAGACCGCGAGGGCCGCGGGCGGCCCTCGCCTCACCCCCACCGTGAGGGGGCCTCCCGGCACTGGGGCGGCGTCGAGGGAGGCCGCCGTCGTCGGTCGGCTCCGCCTCTCGGACGGCACGATTAAGTAGCGCAAAGCGGGGTCTACGAGGGAGCGTGGTGGATTTGGCGGGAACGGACCGGCGTCGGGCTCTGCGCGCCTTGCCCCTGACCCTTGCCCTCGCGATGCTGGCCGTCGTCGTGATCGCGGGCCTTCTCCCGGACACGGGCGTGGTGAGCGCCACGTCGAACTGCACCTACGGCAAGTGTCCGGCCGCCTCGCCGTTCCCGGTCTGGACCGTAACCGCCGCGGCCGCGATCGTCGTGCTCGCGTTGATCGTCGCGTTGCTCCTGCTCCGCCGGAACCGCCGGCGACCTCCCCCCGCCGCGCCGCTCGCGGGCACCACGGGCGTGGAGGCAGAGACCGCGAGCGGGGAGACCGGGACGGAGAGCCCGACCTCCCCCGCCCAGAACTGGGACGCGCCGTCCAACCCCAGCGACTCGGCCGGCGACCTCGACGGCGCCCCCCCGCCGCCCGACGAAGTCCAGGGCGGGTAGAACCGCCGTCGTACCCTGCCAAGTCCCCCGAGGGGAAGGGCGCTGGCCCCAGCCCGCCGACGGTCCAGGGGCGTCACCACGCAGTTGCCGCCGCGGAGCGGGCTCCCACACGGGAAAGGACCCACCGTCGTCCTCTCGCCGCCCTGGCGCGTCGGAGGACCGAGCCCCCGTCCGCTCCAAGGGGCCCGGGCGCGCCAGGAGCGCGGCGACGAGACCCGGCGCGACCGGGCGTGGTCACGGGGGCCGGGGTGGGCGGTCCGGGCTCCCGCCACCTTTCGGGGGCGGCCCGGGGGGGCCCACCCTCGGGCATCGGGAAGGGCTAACTGCCCGCGCCACGCTTACATAGGCCGGACGGCATAGAACGAATCCAGTCCGGACCGTCCCGAGGAGGATCAGATGAATCGAAGGGCCCGTACGATCGTCCACCTTTCGCTCGGGCTCGGGATGCTTGCGGTCGTCGTGGCGGCTGGCCTCAGCCCCAACACGGGGGTTGTCCAGGCGAGTTCTAATTGCACGTACGGGCATTGCACCAGCCCGGCGACGTTCCCGTACTGGTTGGTCGGAGCGTCGGTCGCGGCCGTCGTGGTCGCCTTACTCCTCGCGCTCCTGCTACTGCGCCGCCGCCGGCGCCCTGGCGAGCCACCCTCCGAGTGGGAGGGTCCGCACGGACCCGGTAGCGCACCCCCGGGGGCGGCCGGCCCCGAAGGTCCTGGCCCGTACGACGCGGCCGCCGCCGGCGCCGCCGCGGCGACCGTGGCTGAGACAGGTCCCGAGCCGATGTGGAGGGAGCCCGAGCCTTCGCCCGAGCAGCCTGCTGCGGAGCCCTCGGCGGAAGCCCCGGCCGAGTACCCCGGGATCCCACCCGCACCGAGCCCGACGCCCAGCGCGACCCCTCCTCCCGAGCCGTCGCCTGCGGTCACCCCGAGCTCCCTGCCCCCTGCGGCCGCCCTCCCTGCGGAGGAGGCCGAGCCGGACATCGATTCGCTGATGGCCGAGCTCGAGAAGATCAGCGGAGAGATTCTCAAGCAGAAGCCGAAGAAGAAGAGCGGGCCGCCACCGTCCGAGGCGTCGGACGACGCGTCGCCGTAAGGGATCGTCGGGGGGCCTACGAGCGAGCGGCCCGGGGCTGGGCCGATGGGCGCCCAGACCGCGCCGATCGGTGGTGCCGCGCTCCTCGCGGAGCTCCGCGAAGCGATTCGCCGCTCGACCGTCCGACCCCGCCGGGTCGAGGTCGGGGTCGCCCTTTCGGTCGCCCTGGGGCGCGAGCGCGGCTCCCTTTCCTGCGGGGGCTGCCAGGTACCGCTCGAGATCGACGGGATCCCGGCCGAGACGAACGTCCATCTTCGACAACCGTTCCGGTTGATCTTGAACGGACCGACCTCGGCGTAGGCCGGGCCGTCGGCGCAGGGCCGGATGTCGTTCTCGCTCGTGGGGTCGGTCGTAGAGCTCGTCATCCTCGTCCTGGGCGCCCTCGGCCTTCCCGGCCTGTTCACGCTGACGGCGGTGGAAGGGTTCGGGGTCCCTCCAATCCCGAGCGAGGTGATCCTTCCGTTCGCAGGGTTCCTCGTCGCGCAGGGAACGTACCCGTTCTACGGCGCCGTCGTCGCGGCCGTCCTCGGCGAGCTCGTCGGGGCCTACGCGGCGTATGCCGTCGGCCGACGGTGGCGCCACCGCATCGAAAGGATCGGCGTCGGCGCCCTCCGGCTCGAGCCGAAGCACCTCGAGTCGATGGACCGGTTCTTCGCCCGGCGCGGCGAGGCGACCGTCGCGCTCGCCCGGCTGATCCCGGTCGTCCGCAGCTACATCAGCTACCCTGCGGGCACCTCCAAGATGCCGGCCGTCCGCTTCGGGGCTTACACCGTCGCGGGCCTCCTGCCGTTCGAGATCGCCTTCCTCTACCTCGGGGTCGTGCTGCGCTCCCACTGGAGCGAGATCGAGTCGCTGTTCGGCTGGTTTGACTACGCCGCCCTCGGGATCGTGGTGATCGCCGGCATCTACCTCTACCTCGTCCTGACCGAGCGCGTCGTCCCCGGCTGGCCGCCTCGGCGTGCCGATCCGAAAAGGCCACCTAGGGTGGTTCGGCCGTAGGGCGGAGGGGTCGACCGTTCGGCGGCTCCGCGCGGGGGCGGAGGTCACGCCTCGGCCGGAGCGGCGCGGACGACCCCGGGCGCGAACTCGGGCCGAACGACCAATCCGGTCGGTCGCCCGACGTACTCCCCCCCGTCGACGATCCGCTCGCCGTCCCGCCAGTGCTCGACCGGGAAGACCGCCTCGGCCCCCTCGAACGGGGACCAGCCGCAGGGCGAGCGGAGCCGCTCGCCTCGGATGCGGCCCTTGGAGCGGAAATCGACGACCAGGACGTTGGCGCGGTGCCCCACGCTGAGCCGGCCGACCGGCTGGCCCAGGAGCCGCGCCGGCCGGTCGCACGCGCTCTGGAGGAGGACGGGGAGCGCGAGGTCACCGCGGGCGACCTTGGCGAGCAGGAGGGGAACGGTCGATTCGAGGCCGGGGACGCCGCTGGGGGCCAGGTCGAACGGCAGGGCCTTGCTCGCCCTCGAGTGGGGGGCGTGGTCGCTGGCGAGGACCGGCACGAGGCCGTGCCGATAATCGTCCCAGAGCGCGGCGCGCTCGGCCTCCGAGCGAAGCGGGGGGTTGACCTTCCATCGGGCGTCCCGGCCCGCGGAGCTCGAGAGCAGGAGATGGTGCGCGGTCGTTTCGAACGAGAGGTGGCGCTCGCGCACGGCCCGCGCCACCGTGGCGGTCGTCACGTGGGCGACATGGAGGCGGAGCATCTCGGGAGCCTCGAGAAGCCGCGCCACGGCCGCCGCCTCGGCGGCCGCCGGGCGAGCCTCATCCCACGCCGCAGGGTCCAGGGCTGTCGTTCCGGTCCGGAAGCGCGCGGGCTCCTCCGCGTGCACCGCCACCGGCAGGTCGAAGCGCGCGAGCTCCGCAAGAAGGGCCGTGAGCTCCGGGCCGCTCGGGACCTCGTCGATTCCCGTCGTCGGGCTCAGGTACAGCTTGAAGCCCCCCGCACGCCGGGCAAGGCTCCTCACCGCCGCGGGTTCCGCCACGGAGGCGTAGAGGAGGACATCGACGGCAGCTCGGCCCCGCACCCTCGCCTCCTTCTCGGCGAGCCGGTCGGTCGAGTTGGTCGGGGGCTGGGTGTTCGGCATCTCCCCGACGAGCCCGACCCCGCCGAGCGCCGCCCCGACGGTCCCGGTGGCGATCGTCTCGCCGCTCCCGGCAGACCCAGGCTCGCGCAGGTGGACGTGCACGTCGGTCGCCGCGGGCAACAGCACTCGTTCGCCGACGTCGTGCCGTCGCGCCCCCGGCACCGCCCGGCCGATCGCGCAGATCCCTCCCTCCCCGTCGAATCCGACCTCGAACGGCTGGAGACGGCCGCCGACCCAGGCTCTCCCGGCGAGGACGAGCTCGGCGTCGGCCGATCGTCGTCCCTCGATCCGGGAACCGGGCCGCACGGGGGGAGCCATCGTGGGGACCGACGCGGCCGGCCGTAAAGAGCGAGCGGGGGCCGCCGGGCAAGGGGTTTTCCCTGAACGGGTCTCCCCTGCCCGTGGTGCGTCGGTCCCCTCGACGTCGAACGACCACGTACGCCGCCAGCGGGGTCGACGTCTCCGCTCGGGGCCGGGCGCTCCGCGAGCTTCTGCGGGCGGCACGGTACCGGGCCCCCCGGACGCACGGGCGGCCGGTTCATGCCCCCGGTCACTACGCCGGGTTGGTTCGCCTGGGACGTGAGACGATCGCCCTCACGACCGACACCGTCGGCACGAAGGTCCTTCTCGCCGAGCAGTTGGGCCGATGGGAAGAGGTCGGCGAGGACCTCGTCGCGATCAACGTCAACGATCTCGCCGCCGTGGGCGCTCGGACGATGGCGATCGTCGACACGATCCTCTGCGGCGCGGCCGATCCGGAGGTGTTCCGGGCCATCGGTCGCGGGGTCGGCCGCGGACTCGCGGCGGCGCGGTGCTCCCTCGTCGGCGGAGAGACCGCCATGGTGGGAGAGATCGTCCGAGGGATCGACCTGGGCGCGACCGCGGTCGGGTTCTTCCCGGGCGACCGACAACCCGTGCTCGGGGAGCGGATCCGTCCCGGCGACCGGCTTCTGGGCCTCCGCTCGTCGGGCCTCCACGCCAACGGCTTCACGCTCGTCCGCCGGCTCCTCGCGGAGGCGGCCGTGCCGCTCGGTTCGGCGCGGCCGGGGGCGTCGATTCCCATCGGTGAGGAGCTGCTCACGCCGACCGTGACGTACAGCGGCCTCGTGGACGCCGTCGCGGACCTCCCGTCGGTCGTTGGCCTCGCCCATATGAGCGGGGGCGGCGTGCGAAACCTCCCCCGCCTCAGCTCGAAGGTGAGGTTCGTCCTGGACACCTGGCCGAGCCCGCCCTCGCTCTTCTCCTGGTTGCAGGCCCTCGGCGGGCTCGCCGATCGCGAGATGTTCCAGACGTTCAACATGGGGATCGGCTTCGTCCTCGTGGTCCGCCCCGGAGGCGAGACGACCGTCCGCCGGCGGCTTTCCCGGGCGGCTGCCCCGGAGGTGGTGCCCCTCGGCGAGGTCGCCGACGGGACCGGGGTCGAGCTCCCCGCCCAGGGAATCCGCTACGAAGGCTACGAGTAGGGCCGCCTGCGGCCCACCGGTCGCCCGACCGTAAGCACTTAGCGCTCCCACCGGGCCTGCCGGCCGTGCAACCGAGGCTCAGGGTGCGCCTGACCGCCGCCGCGGTCGCGCTGGTCGCCGCGTTCCTCTGGTCGACCTACTATCTGTTCGTCCTGACGGTGAGCCCGTCGACTCGGGCGTCCGCGGTCTTCTTCTACCCGTTCGTCGGGGGCGGCCTGGCCTACCTCCTTTGGGTCCTCGCGCGTCGAGAAGGCCGTCTCCTCGCGCGGACGTTCGCGCAGCCTCAGGCCTACCTTCGGGTGGGGCTACTGCTCGGCATGCAGCTCTCGATCCTGGCCGCGACCTATCTGACCGGGCCGGTGGACGCCTCCCTCCTGTCGCTCCTCGGCGACGTCGTCGCGACCCCCCTCCTGGTCGCCGGGCTCTTCACCGAGCACCGTGTCGAGCTCGGCTCGCCGTTGCTCCTTGCCGGGCTCGCGCTATGCTTGGCGGGCGGGACGCTCGCGATCGTCGGAGGGCACGGTCTCTCCGCGGTCCACGACCTTGGTTGGACCGTGGTGGCCGCGGTCCCGGTGCTGGTCGCCCTCTTCTTCGTCCTCTCCGCCCGCGCCGGCTCGCAGACGCCGGTCTCGGTGGTGGTCGCCCAGTCGATGGTCGCGGCCGCGCTCGGTGCGGCCGTCGTCTCCCCGCTCCTCCCCGGGGGCTTCCCGGCGATCGTGCAGGTCGGCGCGGGTCCGCTGGCCCTCCTCCTGGTGAACGGCCTGGTGAGCTTCTTCGTCGCCCCGGTGCTCTACTTCCGCTCGCTCGAGAGAGCGGGGCTCGTCTTTCCGCCGATGTTGATGACGGCGATCCCCGTCTTCACGCTCTTCCTTTCGGCCGCCGTGCTGGGGATCCCGCCGGCGCTCCTCGGCCTCCTCGGGGTCCCGGTCGCGGTGGTGGGCGGGGTCGTAGCGCTCGTCGCCGGGGCTCGCGCGTCGCCACCGTCGTGACCGGGCACGGCTCCGGTGTGGGTCACTGCCAGTCGGAGAGGTTGCGCGTCGTCGACCTCCGTCGGGACGGGGCGCCGAGCGTGGCGACCGACGAGTCGAGGTTCGTCGGGGCACCGTCGGTCGGTGCGGCCTGGGGTTCGTCCTGCTCGAGGCGTTGCTGGTGGCTCCCCCGCAGGAGCGACGCGGCGTCCCAGCCGAAGACCTCCGTGACCCTGGCGAGCGTCTGGGCCACGCGCTCGGCGTAGTACTCCCAATCCGGCTGCTTCGAGAACGCCCGCCCCTCGATCCACGGCTCGACCTCCTGCGGGCTCCGGCTGGAGTCGGTCACGACCCAGGCGACGCGCATCCCGGGAATGACGTCGTAACCCTCCGCGCGCAACTGGCGGTAGACGCGCAGGAACGGCAGCGCGTCCCGGGTCGACGCGTTGTACTCCTCCTCGCCGCGAACGGCCCGGGCGATGACGAGGCGTTCGACCTTCACCTCGTGGTTGCGCACGGCAAGGACCAGCTCGCGCGAGCGGCGCACCGCGGCCTCGGTCTCCCCCTTCAGGACGAGGTCGAACACCTCGAGGAGCGCCTCGGACTGGTAGTCGAACGCGTCGCTCCTCCTCGTTTCGTAGCCTCGGACGATCCGCTCCTCGCGCGGCCAGACCGCGCGCCCGACGTAGCGCTTCTTCGCCCCGTGGGAGAAGAACGTCTCGAAGACCGACTGGAACTCGAACGTCGCCCCGGCCGCGGTGAACCGGCGGGCGATGCTCTCGCCGAACTCGCGCGCCCCCTCGAGCGTCGCGACGGGCGAGCCGACGAACACCGAATCGGTGTCCGAGTAGATCACGTCGAACCCTCCCCGCTCGAGCTCGCGGATGATCGAGGTGATCGCCTCGCGCGCGAACGCGGTGATCGACGCACCGATCTCCTTGTTCGTGAACCGGTAGAAGCTCGAGGCGAGAACCCCGTAGAACGAGTTCATCAGGACCTTGACGGCGTTCTGCAGCCCGTCGTAGTACTCCGCGCCCTCCCGCGTCGAGGCGGAGCGCGACGCGGCGCGGAACCGCTCGCGGTCGGCCAGGAGCTCGGTGAGGATCTCGGGGATGATGCCGCGACGCACGTCCGGACCGAGGAACCTCGCGCCGCTCGGCGCGAGGGTGCTGCCGTCCGGGGAGAGCGTCGTGAAGCAGAGATTGTGCGCGACGATGATCGACGGGTACATCGCCTTGAAGTCGAGGACGACGACCCATCGGTAGAGGCCCGGCCGGATGCTGTGAACGTAGCCGCCCTCGATCGCGCTCTCTCCCGAGCGGGGGTGGTTCGGGGGCACACCGATCCCGCGCGCGTCGGCCCGCGGGATCAGGATCGCGTCGACGAACTGGGACGTTCGACCGTTGAGCCCCTCCTCGAGAGGCATCCGCGTCACGGTCGCCAGGTCGGCCGCCTTGTCGAGAGCCCGGAGGCGCATGAGAATCCGCAGGGCGAGGTCCGCGTCGTGCTCGCAGTACTCCATCACCCTCTCGGGGTCGCGGCGCCACTCCTCGGTGATGTTCCGTCGGTCCACGTCGAGCTTGGAATCCCTGAGGAGGGTCCTGGCCACGAACTGCAGGCTCTCCTGCTTCGGTCGGAGCTCCCGTCGAGCCGACCACCAGGCGTCGGCGACGACGCGGCCGGTGATCTTCCACAGGCGCTCGCCGAGCTCGTCGGCCTCGGAGCGCTCCCGGCCGAGGGCGAGGGGTCCGAGGCCGAGCGCCTTCGCCCTCTCGGCGAGAAGCGGGAAGTCGTAGCCGCCGATGTTGTATCCCGTCAGGACGTCCGGGTCGTCCTCGACGACGAGCCGAAGGAAGTCGGTGAGGATGGCCCGCTCGTCCGACGCCGTCAATCGGAACGCACGGCGAGGGCGCCCGCCGCCCTCGGCGACCCCGCAGATCGTGTAGATCGTCCGCTCCCGGATCGCGTTCTCGATGTCGAAGGCGAGGATGCGGAGCGCCGGCCGGAACGGTTCCGCCCTCCCGATCTCCTTTCCGTCGCCGGTGACGACCCGCACGACCTTGCGCACGGTGTAGCGGGCGCGGACCTCCTCGGGTTCGTCCTCGGCCTCGAAGCGGACGCACAGGCCGAGGCCCTTGTCGTAGAGGAACCGGTGGACGAACGGGATGTCGCAGGAGAGGACGCGAGGCTCCGTCCCGCCGCCCTGGTAGGCCTTGCGGTACTCCGGGACGCGCCAGGGTCGATGGAGCGTCACCCGGACTGCGGCCCGGTCGCGGCCGTGGTAGAACACCGACTTCGGGTCCACCTGGACGACCTCGGGGTCGGCGCCGAGCCGAGCCCGCTCGGTGTCCGTGGGCTCGACCAGGACGAAGTACGGACGGAACCCGTAGTACCTCGCGACGACCGCCTCGCCTTCCCGCGACCGGCCAAACAACTCGAGGACCACGCCGTCGTCGACGGCCTGGTACGACCCGCCCAGCAGGAACAGATCGATCGAGGCCACGACGGCTCGAGCCGTGGCCGCGTTATAGCATTTCGAAGGGCGGGGCCCCGAGCCATGCCCCGAGCGCACCGACGTCGCGTTCCCATCGCTCCCGGAGACGGCGCGATCGCAGCGCCGCCGCGGGGTGGATGAGGGGAAACAGCCAGCCGGACGGGCCCCGTCGTGGCGCGCCGGCCGCCACGAGGATCGGGGGCGAGCGGGGGTCGAGGGTCCTCAGCGCCCGCGAGCCGAGAGGGGCGACCGCACGGGGCCGGAGCAGGGTCAACTGACGCTCGAGGTACGGACGGCAGCTTTCCGCGGCCCGCGGGTCGAAGCGGTTCCCCGGAGGCCGGCACTTGAGCACGTTGAGGACGCCGTAGCTCCCGAGGGCGGCGCCGATCGTCTCCACCGCACGGTCGAGGAGCTTTCCCGAGCGGCCGACGAACGGCACTCCCTGCCGGTCCTCCTCAGCCCCCGGGGCCTCCCCGACGAAGACGATGCGCGGAACGAAGGAGCCGCGATAGACGACCACGTGGTTCCGGCTCTGGGAGAGCGAGCAGAGCGTGCACCGCGCGATCTGTCGCGAGAGGTGCTCGAGCGCGCGCCGGCGGTCCCCCTCCTCGCTCGTCGACTGGGTCCCCACGGACGAGCTCGCGCCCGCCGTCGGCGCTTCGGTCGGGGTCCGGGAGGCGAAACGCATCGACGCGAGCCCCACCGGCGACCGGAGCCGGCAGGGACTTTAAATAGGGCGGCCCTGTGGACGGCTCCCTTCGCTACCGATGCCGCCGCCGTCCGGGTTGAACACCGCGGGCCGTCTCGCGGCCCTTCGCCAGCGGCGACGCTGGTCGGACCGCTATTACAAGCGCCGGACCCTCCACCTCAAGGAGCGATCGGACCCGCTCGAGGGGGCACCCCAGGCCCGGGGGATCGTCATCGAGAAGGTCGGAGTCGAGGCGAAGCAGCCGAACTCGGCGATCCGCAAGTGCATCAAGGTCCAGCTCATCAAGAACGGCCGTCAGGTGACGGCGTTCGCCGTCGGCGATGGGGCGATCAACTTCATCGACGAGCACGACGAGGTCCTCGTGGAGGGGATCGGCGGGAGGATGGGCCGGTCGTATGGGGACATCCCGGGCGTCAGGTACAAGGTGATCCAAGTGAACAACGTCTCACTGGACGAGCTCGTGCGCGGGCGCAAGGAGAAGCCGGCCCGATGAGCGGCAATCCCCTCGAAGTCCCGCCGACCGACGTGCCCCCCGAGGACACCGGCCCGGTGGTCCAACGACCGCAACCACCTCCTCCCCCGCCGTTCTCGATCCCTCCGCTGTTCGGCAAGTACCCGTTCGAGGGGGTCGAGGTCCACGACCCGGGGCTGCTGCCGTACCTCTACCTCCATCCGGTCTACTCTCCCCATACCGAGGGGCGGCTGTGCGGCAAGCCGTTTTTGAAGAGCCGCATGCACCTGGTGGAGCGGCTCGCCAACCACCTGATGAAGGGCGGGAAGTTCACCGGCAAGAAGCAGAAGGCGCTCACGACCGTTCGCAAGGCGTTCGACGAGCTCGCGGCGAAGGAGGGGAAGAACCCCCTCCAACTCCTCGTGGATGCCGTGGAGAACGCCGCGCCACGCGAGGAGGTCACCCGCCTTCAGTTCGGAGGGATCTCGGTCCCGCGGGCGGTCGATGCCTCCCCGGCGCGTCGCCTTAACGTCGCCATCCGCAACCTCGCGCTGGGGGCGATCCAGGCCTCGCACAAGTCGACCAAGCCGATCGAGAGCTGCCTCGCGGACGAGATCCGCCTCGCGGCGAAGGGGGACCTGACCTCGTTCGCGGTGGGTCGAAAGGAAGAGGTCGAGCGCGTCGCGCAGTCGGCGCGTTAGGGCGCGGTCGGGAGAGGTCGATGACGCACATCCGCAGCGAACTGGCGAAGGCCATCCCGGACATGATGCGCCAGATCGACAAAATCCGCAACATCGGGATTGTCGCGCACATCCACCACGGCAAGACGACCCTCAGCGACAACCTCCTCGCCGCGGCCGGGATGATCTCCGACGAGCTCGCGGGCAAGCAGCTCTACCTCAACTTCGACGAGCAGGAGCAGGCGCGCCTCCTCACGATCAACAACGCGGACGTGACGATCGTCCACGAGTTCGATCAGGAGCAGTACCTGATCAACCTCATCGACACCCCGGGCCACGTCGACTTCGGCGGCGACGTCACGCGGGCGATGCGCGCGGTCGACGGGGCGATCGTCGTCGTCTGCGCGGTCGAAGGGGTGATGGCCCAGACCGAGACCGTCCTGCGCCAGGCGCTCCGCGAGAAGGTGAAGCCGACCCTGTTCATCAACAAGGTCGACCGTGCGATCAAGGAGCTCCAGCTCACCCCCGAGTCGCTCCAGAAGCGGTTCACGACGATCATCGGGGAGGTCAACGAGCTGATCCGCAAGATGGCCCCCGAGGAGTTCGTCGACGAGTGGTCGGTCGACCCGCGCGACGGCTCGGTCGCCTTCGGCTCCGGCTACGAGAACTGGGCGATCAGCGTCCCGTACATGCAGAAGACGGGCGTGAAATTCCCGGACATCATCGACTACGTCTCCACCGGCCGCTCCCGGGAGATCGCGCAGAAGGCCAAGATCAACGACGTCATCTTCGACATGGTCGTCCGGCACCTTCCGAGCCCGCGGACCGCCCAGAGGTACCGGATCCCGAACATCTGGAAGGGCGACATCGGCTCGTCCGTCGGCCAGGCGATGGTCAACACCGACTCCAACGGCCCGACCGCGTTCATGGTCACCGACATCACGATGGACCCGAGCGCGGGCGAGATCGCGACGGGCCGGGTCTTCTCCGGTCGGCTCCAGAAGGGGATGGAGCTCGGGATCGTCGGGACGAAGCTCAAGAACCGCATCCAGCACGTCTCCTTGTTCATGGGCCCGGAGCGCCTGATGGTCGAGGACGTCCCGGCCGGCAACATCGCCGCCGTCATCGGGCTCTCCGACGCGTTCGCCGGGACGACGACGTCGACCGCCCCGGACATGATCCCGTTCGAGGAGATCCGCCACGTCTCCGAGCCGGTCGTCACCGTCGCGATCGAGCCGAAGCGGATGGGCGACCTGCCCAAGCTGATCGAGGTGATGCGGAAGATCGCGAAGGAGGACGCGAGCCTGCGCGTCGAGATCAATCCGGAGACCGGCGAGCACCTCCTTTCCGGGATGGGCGAGCTTCACCTCGAGATCACGCAGTACCGGATCGTCCACGACTACAAGGTCGAGATCGAGGCGTCCAAGCCGATCGTCGTCTACCGCGAGGTCGTGAAGAAGCCGGGCGGTCCGTTCGAGGGCAAGAGCCCGAACAAGCACAACCGCTTCTACTTCGAGGTCGAGGCGCTCCCGGCGCCGGTCGTCCAGGCGATCAAGGACGGCGAGGTCCCTCAGGGGAAGTCGTTCAAGGACCTCAAGAGCCTCGTCACCAAGCTCGAGGCGCTCGGGATTCCCCGGGACGAGGGCCGGGGACTGGTCGCGGTCGAGGGGACGAACATCCTGGTCGACGTGACGAAGGGGATCCAGTACCTCAACGAGACGATGGACCTGATCGTCGACGCGTTCAAGGAGGCGATGAACCGCGGGCCGCTCGCCAACGAGAAGGTCTACGGCCTGAAGGTCCGCCTGGTCGACGCGAAGCTCCATGAGGACTCGATCCACCGCGGCCCCGCCCAGACGATCCCGGCGGCGCGCTCGGGGATCTACGGGGCGATGTGCCTCGGCGACCGCCTCCTCCTCGAGCCGTTCCAGAAGGCGACGGTCAACGTTCCCCAGGACATCCTCGCCGGGGCGACGCGCGAGCTGCAGCGGCGACGCGGCGAGATCCTCGACATGACGAGCGTCGGCGACCTGCAGACGGTCGTGGCGAAGGTTCCGGTCGCCGAGATGTTCGGGTTCGCGTCCGACATCCGCAGCGCCACCGCCGGCAAGGTCCTCTGGGCGACCGAGGCGATGGGATTCGAGCCGGTCCCGGAGGACCTCCAGCCGAAGGTCGTCGCCGAGGTCCGCCAGCGGCGCGGGCTCAAACCCGAGCCGTACGACGCGAGCTACTACGCCGGTTGACCCGCGGGGTGCGGGGCCGGGCCCGAATACCTCTCTCGCCCTCGGCGTCGAACCTACGCGGGCTGTAGTAGGTAGGGTGCGCGTCGGCCGCCGAATACCTACGTAGTTTGTAGTAGGTCAGGCCGCCGCAGTGCGGGCTCCATGCCAAGACACCGACGAGGGCGGCCGTAGGTCGGGGCCCGCGTCGCCGTCGGCGACTAGACGGGGTCCGGCTCGCGCGCCCGGTGGGGTACGGGCGGGTCCAGCGTCCTCTGACCGCCGGGCCGGGGTCCTTCCGCCGAGCGGGACCGGAGCGGCCAGGCGCCCTCGTGGTCGAGGAGCCAGCGCTTGCGCCAAAGCCCCAGGCCGTACCCCTGCATCACGCCGCCCTCGCCGACGACCCGGTGACAGGGGATGACGATCGGGATCGGGTTGCGGGCCATGGCTCCCCCGACGGCGCGCGCCGCCCCCGGGTAGCCGGCTCGCCTCGCGAGCTCCCCGTAGGTCACCGTCTTCCCCGCCGGCACCTTCCTCAGGATCTCCCAGACCTTCCGGTCGAACTCCGAGGACGACTCCGGGGCCACCTCGAGGTCCAGCGGCGCGCGCCCGTCGCGGAAGTACTCGCGCAGCCGCGCCGGGGCGGAGCCCGCGCGGAACGGGGGCTTGCGGCGGAACGCGCCGGGCGGCACGCCGGTCTGCGGGGTCCCGGGCTCGAGGAGGTCGATGACGCGGACGACCGAGCCGTGGTAGGCGAGCCGGAACACCCCGATCGGGCTCGGGATGTCCGCCACCTCGACGGACTCGGGCATCGACCGTGCACGGTCGAGCCGGCTTATCTCGATTTCAACCCGGTCCGGCGCTCTCGAGGCCGGTCGAGGTGATGCGGAACCCGGCCGACCCTTCGGGCCGGGAACGGTGCTTCACCAGGACGACCGCCCGCCGCGGCCCGTCCCGCCGGTCGAACCGGAGGATGGTCTTCGCCGCGTGGTTGAGGAACGACCCTCCAAGGGGCTCGAGGAGGCCGTCCCGGGGGTTCCGCCAGACCTGGTTGGTGAGGAGCACGGCGATCCCCTGGGTGCGGGCGGTGGCGACCAGGTCCGCGACCTCGAGGACGAGCGCCTCGCGGGCGTCGTCCTCGTCCGGGCCGGAGAGAGCGAGCCGGTAGAAGTTCGTCGCGGAATCAAGGACGAGGAGGCCGACGTCCCGGCGGCCCCCTCGCGCGAGCGCGCACGCCGTGGCGACCGCTCTCCCCTGCTGGTCGAGGTCCTTGGGCGCCGAGAGCAGGAGCCGACCGAGGATGCGGTCGAAGTCCTTCCCCCCCACCGAGCGCAGCCGCTCGAGACTGACGCCCTCGGTGTCGATGTAGAAGACCCAACGCGATGCCCGGGCCACCCGTGCGGCGACCTCGAGGCAGAAGAGGGTCTTGCCGCTGCCCCCCTCGCCGTAGAGCTCGGTGACCGCGTCGGTCTCCAGCCCCCCTCCGAGGAGGGCGTCGACCGAGGCGATCCCCGTCGCGAGCCGCTCCGAGGCCATCGTGGCCCGAACGGCCCCCGTCCTTTACCTGTGGCCCCTGTCCCGGCCCTAGGCGACAGGGTAGGTCCGGTTGAGCTCCGGGAGGACGACCCGGGCCCCGGGGCCGCGGAACGCCTCCGGATGCTCGGTGTGGACCGGGTAGACGTGCGCCGCCGCCATCTCCCGGACGATCGCGCGAAGCTCGCCGCCGGAGGCGTGGCCGCTCGCGTGCATCTGATGGAAGCGCAGGCCGAAGTGGTCGAGCCAGTTGTGCATGACCCGGTCGTCGACATCGTCCTCGCTGAACGGCTCGCTCATCGAGTGGACGAACGGACTGTCCCTCGGCGGGCGCAGGTCGATCATCTCGGGGAAGTGGGCGAGGTCGAGGGCGAGCAGGTAGTCGCGTCCGCGGGCCCGGACGTCGGTCGCGGAGAGGGCCCCGTCGAGCAGGGGCTCCTCCCAGCGGAAGAAGCGGCGCTTCTTGCGGGCGTAGACCGCGAGGTTCGGCTCCCGTCCGGGTCGCGGGACCGTGCCGGGCGGGAACGACGGCGCGACCGAGGCGAGCAGGTAGGCCGTGCGCGTCGAGACGAGCAGGCTTCGGTCGGCCTCGACCGCGGCGGCGTACAGCGTCCTCAGTCGGTCGATATCCCGCGGGTAGGTGCAGGCGAGCGCGACCGTCGGGCAGTCGGAGAGGACGGCGTCGACTCCGCGCCGGACGCCTTCCTCGGTGAAGTTCTTGCGCCGGTCGGGCCCGGCGCGGGTCCCCTCGATGATCAGCATCCTCGGCTCCTCGGCCTGCGCGGCGGCCAAGAACGCGTGGGTGTCCGAGGCGCGGGGCCCGTGATGGCGGAAGTCCCCGGTGTAGACGATCGTCCCCTCCGAGGTGCGAACGAGGAAGCCATAGGCGAACGGGACCGAATGGTCGACCGGGAACGGCAGGACCTCGAGACGGCCGACCTTGACCGGGGTCCGGTCGCGAAAGACCCGCCAGTCGTGCTCGCCGTACTTCATCGACGGGCTCGAGGCCTGGATCGTCTCCAGGAGCGTCCGCGTCCCGGCCCCGACGTAGACCGGGATCTCGGGGTCGACCAGGCCGAGGTGACCGGCGTGGTCCATGTGGGCGTGACTGACGAATAGCCCGTGGATCTCGGGAGGCTTCCAGGGTAGGTCCGCGTCCTGCAACGCGTCGCGGGAGTAGAGCCCCTCGATCCGGGGTAGGAGGTCGAACTCGAGGAGGTCCTCGACGGGGCTCGACGAGCGCGGCTGGAGGAAATCGACGTAGTAGTCCTCCCGACGGGGCGAGAACGAGGGACCGAAGTCGAAGAGGATCCGGTCCGGCCCGTCCTCGATCAGGAGCTTGTTGCCTCCGATCTCTCGGACCCCTCCCAGGAAGGTGACGGTAGGCCCGGGCACGCCCCGGGAGGAGGACCGCCCGCTATGCGGTTTGCCCTAGGCGTGGGGCGGGGTCGCTCCCCCGCCGGGCCCTTCCGCGGACGCCCGGCGGCTCAGCGGCACCGGGTCGGGATCTCTTCCCGCTGGAACGTCGCCCTGCGGACGACCGAGAGGAGAAGGCCCAGGACCAGGAGTACCCCCGCGATGAGCCGCAGGCGGAGAGGATCGAGAGGGACCGCGCCGGTCTGGGCGGCGATGTGGACCGCCGCGAACGGCAGGGCCACAAGCCGTCCCAGGGACGGTGCGGCCCGCGCGTCGCCGGCCCGTGACGAGGCCAGGACGCCGGCCCCCTTCGTGACGGATGCCCCGCCAGCGCGGGACGAGCGGGTGACGGAGCTGGGTTCGGTCTACGGGTCAGTCGCGCCGGGGCCGCCGTCGACGGCGTGGGTCGGGCCCGTCGTCGTCGGAATCCCTGCGACGGCCGTTCGGATGATAGGCGCCGATCGAGCCGCGGAACCGCGGAAGTCGCTCCGGATTCGTCCCCCCCGACCATCGGTTGGGCCGGCGATTGGAGGACCGGAAGGGCCGGTCCGGTCCCCGGAGGCCTCCGCGGCCATCCCGCCGGCCGCCGAAGTCACGCCGCGGCGGGAGGGTGAAGCGGTTCCCGCAGGAGGAACACTCTCCCGTGATGTTCCCCGCGGGGTCGGTGGTGAACCGCAGGGGCCCACCGCACTCGCGGCACGGGCGCGCCTTCGACAAACCCGGCCCGGGCCGGGCCTCCCGCGGAGGGGGTCCTTGGGCGACGAACCGTGGGGACGTCCGCGCGGCGGAAGGCGTCGCCAGAACGTACGTGAAGGTGGCGCTGCACGAGCGACAGCGCGCCTCGAAGCTCGTGTCGGACGAGGCCCGAAGGGCGAGGGTGGCTCCGCACAGCCCGCACGAAGGTCCCGCAGGAGGCACCGGAGCCGGCGGCGAGGGTCGAGAATCGGACTCGGTCGGACCCGGTGCCGCAGCGGCCATCGGAGCGGGGGGCGAAGGGGTGACGGAGGCCGCGGAGACGTCCTGCACGATGGTGAACGTGCGCCCGCAGCCGACGCAGGTCCCCTGGAGCACACGGGCCGTCCGCTCGGCGAACCCGGCCTCGGCCCCGCAGTCAGGGCACGAACTCTCCATGACCCCCCAGAGGCAGTGCTCGCGGCACCTCATTAGTTGGCCTCCTCGTCGGGAGGCCCCGTCCCGCCGTCTCGGAGCATGGTCCCACACCACGTGCGTTTCCCGCCATCAGGAAAGTTGGGATCGGGTGTCGACCGATGGCCCATGGCGGCCTCGGCAAGCTCGGCCTCCTTGAGCCTGCCTTCCCAACCCGCTCCCGGCCGGCGGCGCCCCCGGCGAGGCTCCCGGGACCCCAATCCACGGTGGGGGTCGTCCGCCCCGTCGCCATCGTTTATGAGGTGCCGCCTGCTCGAGATGCTCCTCGAGCTTGGAGCAGCCCTCGGCCATGTCGTTCTTCCTCATCGTTCGCGGCCCTCTGGGGGCCGGCAAGAGCACGATCGCCCGCGCTCTGGCGCAGGCTCTCGGCGCGGAGGTTGTTTCCATCGATGAGATTCTGGAACTGCAGGAGTGGGACGGCGGCTCGGAAGCGCTCTTCCTGGCGGCGAACGTGGTCGCCGCGGAACGCGCGCGAGGTCTCCTTCTCCGTAGGGTGCCCGTCGTGGTGGACGGGAACTTCTACTGGGAGAGCGCCCTCCAGGACCTTGCGGAACGGCTCCCCTTCCCGCACGAGGTCTTCACCCTGAAGGTCCCCCTCGAGGTCTGCATCGAACGCGACCGGCTCCGGTCCCCGTCGTACGGCGAGGAGGCCACGAGGGAGGTCTTCGAGAAGGTCGCTCGGGTGGACCGCGGGATCCCGATCGACGGGACCCGAGGGATCGCCCACATCGTCCAGGACCTGCGGTCCCACCTCCCCCGGAGCTGGTTCGTACCCTAGCCAGCGTCCGTTCCCTGGGCCTCGCCGATCCCGGGGACGAGACCGTCCCCGCCGTGAGCGGGGCGACGTACGCGGTGCACCCCGGTAGAAGGGCGAGCGCCGCGAGGGCCCGAATCGATCGGCTCCGAGACCAAGGTCCTTGGCGAGGAGGGGACTAACGCGCCTTCAGCGTCTTCTTGACGTTGGGGTGCTCCTTGGTGAAGATCTTCCCGCCGCAGTTGTCGCAGCGGACCCCGAAGAGGTTCGCGTCCGAAGGGAGCGCCTCCCCGCACCGGATGCAGCGAAACATCCTTCTCGCCGTCGAGCCCGGAACCGGGCTTAACGGTTGCCGGCCCCCTTCACGGCCGCATCGGCGCGCATGATCGGCGGGGGTGCGGTGAAGGCGTAGGCGTTGGAGGCGAACCGCGTGCCGCAGCGAGAGCATTCGAAGATCCCGCTCGCGACGCGCCGCAAGGTGACGGTCGAGCAGCGGGGGCACGCCGACGCCGCCGAGCGCACGCGGTCGATCTCGACGACCCGACGGCGGATCCGGATCCCGTACCGGGGTCCCATCCAGCCGGTCGGCCCGACCTTCTTCGTCCGCTGGCTCATCGGCGGCCTCCGGGGACGACCGCACGGAGGCGGTCGCCGTGAACGAACGCCCGACGGACGATGGCCTTCACGTCGTCCGGGGAGAACGCCCCGACCAGGCCCTTTTGCATCGCGACGATGCGGCCGGCCTCGTCGGTCGCCACCGTGATCCGCCCCTGGGCCGCGTGCTCCTCGTCGAACGTCGGGTCGACGACGATCGTTTCGCCGAGCCGCACGAACGTGCACTCGATGGGGACGTGCTGCACCGCGAGCGGGTAGTCGGCCTCTCCGACCTCGAACCGCTTCGCCGGGACGGTCGCATGGGACAGGGCCGAGACCGCCGCGAGCAGCGCCGCGTCGATGAGGTTGCCGTCGTGCCCGAGGATATGGACGTCCACGTAGCAGACCCAGCTCTTCTCCCCGGGCGTGACGCAGAGCTTCGTGAGGTCGATCATCTCCGCCGCCCGGATCGCCCGGTCGACGACCCTGGAGACCTCGATCGCTCCGGGCTGCGGGGGGCCGGGCTCGAACGTCGGGCTGGAGAGGGGGATCAGTTCGGCGTTGGTCGTCAGGACCCCCGCGTTCGGGGTGTCCGGGAACGGCTTGCCGACCTCGAGCTTGATCCCGGCCAGGGCGATCGTCTCGCCGAGGCGGGCGAGCGCGCTCCCGTCGGCGGTCACGACGAACCCCGGCTCGATGGTGACCGAGCGATACTCGTCCGGCCCCCGCCCGTCCAGGCGCCGCCCTTCGGCCGCGAGGTCGAGGATGTGCGTCTGGAGGATCTCGGCGGCGACCTCCTCGCTCATGGGGCCTCCCCCGCGATCGGGGCGACCGAATAACGCTCACGGAGCGCCGCCTTCATCTTCTCGTAGATCGCCCGACATCCCCCGACGCCCAGCTCGAGGGCCTGGGCGAGCTCGGGCTCGGTCATGTGGCCCTCCATCTGCAGCAGAACGAGGCGGCCGGACTGGGGGACGAGGGCCATCGGCAGGTCCGCCTCCCCGAAGTTGTCCTCCTCCTTCTTGAGGTCGAGGGCGATCGCCCCGGCGACCTTGCCGACGGCGACCGCGGGCAACAGGTCGACCATCGGGATCCCGGCGTCGGCGAGCGCCACGCTCGCGGCCACCACCCCCGCGCAGCGCGTGCCGGCGTTGGCCTGAAGGACCTCGATGTAGACGTCGATGCTGGTGCGCGGGAATTCCTCGGCGAAGACCACGGACTCGAACGCCTCCGCGATGACCTTCGAGATCTCCTGGCTGCGGCGGTCGAGCCCCGGACGCTTGCGCTCGTCGACGGAGAACGCCGCCATGTTGTACCGGCACTGGATCACGGCCTTCGTGCTCTGCTGGAGGTGGCGCGGGTGGACCTCTCGGGGCCCGTAGACCGCCGCCATCACCTTGTTCTGTCCCCACTCGACGAACGCCGACCCGTCCGCCTGGCGCAACGGCCCGGCTTGGATTCGGATCGGCCGCAGCTCGTCGAGCCGTCGTCCGTCGATCCGGAGCCCGTCCGCGTTCAGCAGGACCGGCACTTCCTTCGCTCCCACGCTTCCCATACTTATCGCTCTCCCTGAACCGTCACCCTTCGTCGAGTCCGAGGTCCCTCGGCTCGTCGTCGGTCGCCTCGTCGCCCGGCTCGGCCGGCGGGCCTTCGTCGTGCGGCACGACCCGCACGTCGGGTCCTTCCGGACTGGCCCCGGTCGGCGTCGTGGCGAGCAGGAACCGCTCGACCCGGTCGGTCAATCCCGACCGGGGGCCGTTCTCCTCGATCATCCTCAGGACCTCGCGCACCCGCTGGATCGCCTCGGCGCTCCCGCCGATCCAGACGCGGCCGTTCTGGCCGATCGCGACCTGCGCGGAGGTGTGGTGCGTGATCGTGTCGATCATCGACCCGCCCCGCCCGACCAGGCGGGGTACGCGGGCCGGTGCGATGCGGACGATCATTCCCCCTTCGAGCTTGCCGAGCCCGTCGCCGAGCATCGTGACTCCGATCCGTCCGGTGGGGTCAAGGTTCTCCACGCGGACGACGACCGCGTCCCCTACCCGAAGGTAGCGCTCCGTCTCCCCGACGTCGACCTTCCAGGGGGCCCCGGTCATGTGGAGCGGCGCCCAGCGAGGAGCGCCGATATCGAGCAGCCAGAACGTGCTCTGGACGTCCGTCACCGTCCCGACGACCTGGTCGCCGGCTTTGGGCAGGTACCGCCCGGAGAGCGGGACGACCTGGACGAACGGGGGACGGGGGGAAAGGAGCCCGAGCTGGCTGGCGTAGACCTTGCCGCCGACCCGATAGGTCCCCGGGCCGGGCTTCAGCCCCCGGCTCGGAAGCTCCTCTCCGGGAAGAACTAGTACGCGATCCCGAGAGGGATGCGAGGCAGAACCCTCGCGGCCACCCGAACGGTGACCCGGTCGATGACTTCTAGGCATTCTTTGTGCTGCACCGGGCCTTCCGACCGGCGCACGCTATTTAACCAAAGCGGTCTCAACGGCGCCTTTCGTGCGCGCGCTGAGCTTCTCGTAGAGCTCGGTCTGGACCCCCGCCGGAATCTCGACCACCCCGGTCCACGCCCCGTCCCCTAGCCAGGTCTCCTCCAAGAGGCGACCGAGGCCCCGGATCTCGCCGATGACCCGCGGGTAGTGCTGGCCGGGCACGCGGATCCGGACCTTGACGACGTCGAGCCGTATCGGGAGAAGCGGGCGGAGCTTCGCGAGGACGTCCTGGACCTGGGCGTCGACCGGGCGGAACGGGTCGATATGCACCTTCGCCTCCAGCATCGCCGCCTCGATCCGGCTCGCCGGATGCGGAGCTCCGGTCTGGGGGTTCATCGCGTTCCGGGCGATCGTCGCGACGATCTGACGGTGCTTCGCCTCCTGGAGGTGGCGGCGCTGCTCGGTGGTGACCTGGACCTCGCCCTTGAGGACGATCTGGCGGGCGATCTCGGCGAGGTTGCGGGTGTGGAACGTCTTCTCGAGGTGCTCCTCCGAGATCTTGTCGCCCTTCTTGGCGTCCTTGAAGACCTGCTCGAGCGCGAGCTTGTCGGAGAGGTCGACCGACTTGCCGTCCTTGAGCGCCTGGACCGCCTCGGGGTCGACCAGGACCTCGAACCTCGAGCCCTGGGTCTCCCAGCGGGCGATGACGGCGTCCTCGACCTTCACCATCGGAAGGCCCCCGCCCCGGGGGGACTACCCGCGGCCGGGCCGGCTGGACGGACCGCCGGCGGCGGGGAGGCGCTGGACGTACTTCTGGATCTCGTCGGGCGCGAGGCGGCTCATGCCTTCGCCCGCCTGCACGGTGCAGACCTCTACTTGGGCGAGCGTCCCGTTCTCCTCGAGACCCGCGCGCAGCCCCTCGAGGGCGAGGAGGATGGCGCTGTCCCGGTCGAGGTTGGGACGGTACTTCTGCTCGAACAGGTCCATCACGGGGCCCTTGTTGCCCCCCGTGCTCGCCGCGCGGAAGCTCGTGAGCGATCCGGACGGCTCGGTCTCGAACAGGTGCGTGCCGCTGTCGTCGTAACCGCCGACAAGGAGCGCCGTACCGAACGGCCGGACCCCGCCGAACTGGGTGTACTGTTGCTTGTAGTCGCAGATCCGGCGGACGAGCATCTCGACGCTCATCGGCTCGGCGTAGGTGACGCGGTTGATCTGGGCTGCCAGGCGAGCGTAGTCCACCAGGACCCGCGCGTCCGCGACCAGGCCGGCCGTCGCGCAGCCAATGTTCTCGTCGATCTGGTGGATCTTCTCGAGGCTCGACGCCTCCGCGAGCCGAGGATTGGGAATGCGCCGGTCCGCGATCAGGACGACCCCGTTGGCGTAGACGACCCCCGCGGTCGTCGCGCCGCGACGGACCGCCTCACGGGCGTACTCGACCTGGAACAGGCGACCGTCCGGGGAGAAAACGGTGATGGCCCGGTCGTAGGCCATCTGGCCGGGTTGCATCTCCATCGGTGCGTTCCCTACGCCGCCCACCGACGGGCCCTTTATAAAACCCGCGCGGGCGGTAACGTCGCGTCCACCGGCTTACCCGTCGTCCGGCGGCGCGCGGCCTCCCGTGCGGAAACCGTATCTAACGGCCGGGGCCGTCGTGCGTCGTGGGAACGCCCGAGGAGCCCGACGCGGCCCACGACTCACGGCTCGCCCGCGCGAGCTCGCTCTACCTCCGCGCGGCCGCGTGCCAGCCGATCGACTGGTACCCCTGGGGGAGCGAGCCGTTCGAGGTCGCCCGACAGACCGGACGGCCCATCCTGCTGGACATCGGGGCCTCTTGGTGCCACTGGTGCCACGTCATGGACGAGGGGACGTACGCGGACGCCGAGGTGGCGCGGCTTCTGCGCCAGTACTTCGTCGCGGTCAAGGTCGACCGGGACGAGCAGCCGGAGGTCGACCGCCGTTATCAGCGGCAGGTCAGCTCCCTCTCGGGCGAGGGGGGCTGGCCGCTCACGGCGTTCCTCACGCCCGACGGGGACGTCTTCTTCGGAGGGACCTACTACCCACCGTCCGACGGCCACGGCCGGCCCGGGTTCCGACGCCTCCTCAAGGAGATCGCCCGCCTCTGGGCCGAGGAGCCCGAACGGATCCGGGATTCCGCGACGACGGTCCGGGAGGCGATCGCGCGGATGGGTCGGAGCTCCCCGGGCCCCACCCCCGGACCCGGCCCGTTCATCGACGACATCGTGCGCGAGCTGAAGGCGAGCTTCGACCCGGCTCACGCCGGCTTTGGCACGGCACCGAAGTTCCCCCACCCGACGGCGGTCGCCCTGCTCCTGTGGGACGAGTACCGCGGCGGGCATGCCTCCAGCGGGAACGAGGCGCTCGAGACGCTTCTCGGCATGGCCAACGGAGGCCTCTACGACCAGCTCGGGGGCGGCTTCCACCGCTACTCGGTCGACGAAGGCTGGCACATCCCGCACTTCGAGAAGCTGGGGGTCGACAACGCCGAGCTCCTCGCCGTGTACGTCGACGGCTATCGGCGGTTCGCCGTCCCCCGGCTCGAGGAGGTCGTTCGCGGGGTCGTCGGATGGAGCCGCACCGTCTTGGGGGACCCTGAGGGCGGCTGGGGGGCCAGCCAGGATGCCGACAACGCTCCCGGGGACGACGGCGGCTACTTCACGTGGAGCCGTCCCGAGCTCAAGGAGGCTCTGGGGCCGGAGGAGGCCAGGTTCGTCGGTCGCGTCTTCGGGATCGGGACCGACGCGAGGATGCCGCACGATCCTGAGCGTAACGTCCTCTTCCGTCTCCTCTCCCCCTCCGACGCGGCCGAAGGGATCCGCTTGGAGGGGGATCCCGTGCAGGTGCTGCGGAAGGCATCCCAGCGACTCCTCGAGCTCCGCGGGCGGCGGCCCGCGCCGCAGGTCGACCGCGCGCTCTACGCCTCGATCAATGGCCGGTTCATCGCCGCCTACACCGGCGCGGCCGCGGTGTTCGACGAGCCCGAATGGCTCGACGACGCCCGCCGCGCGGCGGACCGATGGCTCGCCCGAGGGTTCGACCGCGCGCGCGGGGTCGCCCACCGGCTGGACGCTGACGGAGCCCGTGGCTACGGGCTGCTGGACGACCAGGTCAGCCTCGCGAGGGGGTTGATCGAGCTCGCCGTCGCCGACGCCGAGCCTTCCTACCTGACCCGGGCGGTCGACCTCCTCGAGCTCGTCGACCGCGAGTTCCGCGGCGAGGACGGCCTCTTACGGGACGTCGCTCCCAGGCTCTACGACGGCCCGCAGGTCGGAGGATCGGCCGAGCCCGCCTACCCTCTCGAGGACACCCCCCACCTGAGCGCGAACTCCGCCGCCGCGCTCGCCTTCGTGCGGCTCGGCACGCTCCTCCGCGACGACCGTTGGCTGGAGAAGGGCCGGGCCCTGGTCGGTCCGACCGCCGGCCGGGTCGGGGGCGCGGGGCTCTTCGCCTCCGGGGCGGCCCTCGCGGCGGGCTTGCTCGAGACGTCCCCGGTCGAGGTCGTCGTCGAAGGGCGCGGCGACGCCGCGAAGGCGCTCCTTTCCGCCGCCCGGCGGGCTTGGCACCCCCGGTCGGCCGTGTTCCGGGGCCACCCGCCTCCTCCGTTCTCGCTCCCGACGGAGGCCGGTCCCCCGGCGACGGCGGGGTCCGGCGCGCGCGCGCTCGTCTGCTTCGAGCGAAGTTGCGCTCCGCCGGTGACCGACCCTGCCGAGCTCAGCCGCCTCGTCCGCCTCGGGCGGTCGGAGGCAGGGTAGCCAGCGGGCCAAGGTCGGTTCCGTCGAGCAGGTACGCCCGGGCACGCCCCCGGCCGAGGAACCGATGGTAGAGGAAGGAGCGGCCTCGCTCGGGTCGCTCGCGGTTGAGGGACTCGATGCCCGCGAGGGGGTGGAACGCCGGGAGGACGATCAGCTCGCGTGCTCTGGCCCGCCGTCCGTCAGGGCGGCGAACCCCCCCCGTGCCGTCGAACTTCACTCGGACCCAGCACCGACGCTTGCTGAGGGGGGACTCCGCCGTCGGGGCGAAGCGGTAGCCCGGGTGCAGGTGGCCGGCAACGAGGGTCTTCTGCTCGAGGACCGCGCGCGAGGGCCATCGGTGCCCGTGGAAGACCCCGACCCCGTGCGCGACGCTGCCCGACGCCGGGTGGACGACGACCTCCCGGGGAAGATGACGGACGAGCCCGACGTCGTGGTTGCCGAGAACCACCTCCGGGACCACTCCCGCCTCGAGCAGCGTGGCGAAGAAGTCGAAGACGACCGGCCGGAGCCATGGAGGGACTCCGACGATCGGGTGCTTCACGTCGCCGGCGATCCACAACCGGCGGCTGTGCGCCCGGTCGCAGAGCTGAAGCACCGCCTCCGCGAGTTCCGGGGCGGACGCACCGGGTGGACCGAGCGGCGCGTCGGGGCCCGCCGCGAGCCCGAGATGGACGTCGGCGATGACGACCGTCGTGCCGTGGCGCCCGGCGTTCACCACGAGGGCCGAGGTGTGGAGGAGTGGGCGGACCGTGCTCGGCACGCCCGGGCCGAGCGGGAGGTCGGCCAAGACGCTTCGTCCACGCCTTTTCGGGGATTCTCGGCATAAAGCCCCCGGCTGTATCCTTTAATATAGTAACGGAAACTAAGTATGCTGAGGAGCGCTACGATGAGCCAACCCCGGGACCGCTGGATCGAGCGGATAAGCGAGATGCTCCAGCGCGCCGGCTTCTACGTGGCCGCGACGACCGGTGCCCGACCGTCGAGCTTTGACTTGGTCGCGCGCCGGGACGGGATGCTCCTGCTCATCAAGGTGCTCAAGAACGTCGACGCGCTGGACGCCGACGAGGCCGGGCGGCTCAAGGAGCTCGGCCGCCTCTTCCCGGCGGTCGTCCTGGTCCTCGGTCAACGCTCGGGGATCGCCTCGCTGGAGGAAGGCGTGGTCTACACGCGCTATGGCGTGCCGATCATCCACGAGGGAACCCTCCGGGAGTACCTCCAGAAGGCGCTCCCGCCGTTCCTCTACGCGAGCCCGGGCGGCGTCTTCGCCCGGGTCGACGGGGACCGGCTGAGGGAGCTCCGGCTCGCGGGAGGGCTCTCGCTCGGGGCCCTCGCTTCGATCGCCGGCGTCTCGCGACGGGCGATCCAGCTCTACGAGCAAGGGCAAGGGGCCGAGGCGAGCGTCGTCGAGCGGATCGAGGCCCACTTCGACGAGCCGCTCGTCCGTCCGATCTTCCTGTTCGAGACTCCGGTGCGGCCCGAGCGGCCGGCCTCCGGGACGGGGGAGGACTCCGAGCCCGAGCATCCTCCGGCGCTCACCGGGGACGCGCTGCGGGACGGGGTCTTCCGCCAGCTCGACGGCCTGGGCCTCGAGGTAACGGTGACCGTCCGGGCCCCCTTCGACGCGCTCGCGCGCTCGCAGGAAATCCTCCTCACCGGGGTAGGGAGCCTGAGGACCGCGGCGCGGCGCGCCGAGATCCTGCACGGGGTCGCGCGGGTCGCCGAAGGCCACGCGATGTTCGTCGTCCGGGAGCAGGTCCACCGCGACACGATCGCCGGGCTGCCGATCCTCAACGTCGCCGAGCTCAAGCGCCACCGGGACCAGGACGAGCTCCTCGAGGCCCTCTCGGAGCGCGAGGGCACGTGATCTCGTCGACGCTCGACGTCGGCGCGACGGTGCTCCTGCTCGGTCCGGTCCGCGGCCTCGCTTCGGACGCGCGGGCGGTTCGCCACGCGTTGGACGCTTTCCGACCCGAGGCGATCGGCGCCGGGGTCGCCGCCGAGGAGCTGCGTGGGCTGGTCGAGTACTTCGTCGACGTACCGGCCGAGCCGGTCGTCCCTCTCGCCTCCACCGAGCTGAGCGAGGTCCGTGGGCTGTGTCGGTTCGGCGAGGTTCGGGTCCCGAACCCGGCATTCCTCGAGGCGCTCGCCTGGGGGCGCGCCTGGGGCGTCCCGGTCACCCCGCTCGACCCGACCGAGGAGGAAGCGGCGACGATGTTCACCGAGCACATCGGCTACGTGGAGCTCGTCCGTCGCACCGTGCGCGAGCACCGCCTAGGCCGGTCGCCTCCGACCCCGTCCTCGGCGGACGCGTTCGCGCTCGCCTGGGACCGCTCGATCGCCCGGGGTCGGGGGTCGCGAAGGCTCGCGGCGGCGCGGGACGATCACTTCGTCCAGGGCGCCCGCCGGCTCGCCGAAGGGCGTCGCCAGATCGCGCTCGTCGTCGACCGCGAACGCTACGATTCGGTGCGGTCGCGGCTCACGCCGATGCCTACCGACGCGTGAGACGGCCGCCGCTCGCCCGCGGCGAGCTACGTCTCGCGGGCGAGGATTCGGGCCAGCGTCGCGCGCGCGGCGGAACGGAACGCCGCAAGGTCACCCTCGTTGACGAGCATCTCGTCCGCGAGGATGAACGCGCTGCCGATGCCGAACTTGAGCTCGCGCTGGTCGCGGTCGAAGAACTCCTGGAGGTTCGCCCCGTCGTCCGACCGGCCCCGGCGGCGCAAGCGTTCGTAGCGGGTCTCCGGGGACGAGAAGATCCCGAGGACGAACAGGTCGCCGAACTGGTGACGGAAGCAGGTGATCTCCGCGTCCGAGCGGCACCCGTCCACGAGCATCTTGGTCTCGGTCAGCTTGGGGAGGGCCCGCTGCGCCCAGATCGCGGCACCGTGCTTGTCCCGCTCCTCGGCCGCAAGCCGGGAGAGCGCCGAGCCGTTCGGGGCAATCCCCCGGCGCGACGCCTCCGCGCGGACGAGGTCGCCCATCTTCAGCGTCGCGAGGCCGATCGACCGGGCGACGCTGATCAGCTCGTCCTTCCCCGAGCCGGGCATCCCGACCGAGACGATGAGCTTCATGACGGTGGAGGAGGCGGGGACTCCGCCCCGGGCGGAGGCGCCGAGGAGGTCGGGGGAGAGGCCGCCGCGGGCGCGGAGGCCGGGTTCGTGTCCTGTTCGGCGACGAGCTGCAGCCGGTCGGCGCGTTGGCGGAACTGGTTCGCCTCCTGACCGGCGAGGTGGGCCGCTTCGAGGTAGCGATCGACCTTGACCTTGAGCTCGGAGGTCCGTTGGGTCTTCTGCGCCGCGTGCAGTTCGAGGGCGCGGGCCTTTTGCTGGAGGTCGACGACCTTCTGCTGGAGCTTGCGGATGCGGTACTGGAGCGCCGTGACGTCGCTCGTCAGCACGGAGCCCGTCCGGCGGGCCGTGGCCGCGTCGACATCGCGCTGGTACTGCTTGATCTCCTGCTCGAGCTCGGGGACCCCGGCGAGGACCTTCTGGCTCTTCTCCCGCTGGAGGGTGGCCTGGTGACGGAGTCGCTCGATCTTCGTGTTGAGCCGAGAGATCCGCTGCTCGTAGCGGGAGGCGGTCCGGTCCTGTCGGGCGGCCATCTCGCGGAGCTTCGTGATGTCGGCATACTGCTGGCCGAGGAACCGCGACCGTCGGAGCTGACTGACGGTCAGCGAGCTCGCCGGTCCGGGTGAGGTCGTCCCTCCCTCCGGCATCGACCGTAGAGACGGGGTTCGCGAGATATATCGGTTCGTGCCCGCCGGCAAGACCCGTTACGGCGGCGGGGGCCACGGCAGCCGGAGCGCCGCGCTGAGACGCGTCGCAAGCTCTGAGGCAGGGACGCGCTCCTGGGCCTTCGAGTCCCGTGCGCGGAGGGTGACCGTCCCGTGCTCGGGCCCTTCCCCGACGCTCAGCCCGTCGACCGTGGCGCAGAACGGCGTCCCGGCCTCGTCCATCCGGGCGTACCGCTTGCCGATCGAGCTCGCCTCGTCGTACTCCGCGTCGATCCCGGCGGCGAGCAGCTCGTGCGTGAGCCTCTCGGCGAACGGTCGGTGCTCCTTGGCGATCAGCGGGAGGACCCCGGCCGACACCGGGGCAAGGTACGGTGGCAGTCGCCAGACCGTCCGCTCCCCGTCGCGCGCGAGGTGGACGTCGGCCAGCGCCCAGAGGTTGCGGTCGACGCCGAAGGTGAGCTCGAGGACGTGCGGCACGACGCGGTCGGCGCCTCCTCGGCTCACGGAGAGGTCCTTCCCCGAACCGTCGCCGTGCCGGCGCAGGTCGTAGTCGCCCCGGTAATGGACCGCGGCGACCTCCTTGTAGCCGCCGAGGCTCTCCAGGTGGACCTCGGCGTCGAACTGCAGCCGGTTGTAGAACGCCCGCTCCTTGTCGGACTTCTCGAAGAAGCGGATTCGCTCGGCGGGATAGCCGAGGACGTCGCGCAGGAATCTCAGCATGTGCACCATGTGGTCGACGAAGAACTCGGGGAGCCCGGACGCGACCAACTCGCCCGCCGGGACGAACTCGGTCGCACCTTCGCCCCGCTCGCGTCGCGCGGCCTGAAGGACCGGCACCTTCTCCGACGCGAGAGGCCCGAGCTTGCCGGGCGGTTCGGCCGGGTCGAAAAAGATCTGGAGCTCGGCCTGGGTGAACGTTCGCATCCGGAACAGGACCTGGCGAGGCGCGATCTCGTTGCGGAACGCCCGGCCGATCACGGCGACCCCGAGCGGGAGCGCCTTGCGCCCGACCTCCCACATCCGCGCGAAGGCGAGGTAGCTCGCCTGCGCCGTCTCCGGGAGGAGGTACGCCCGCTCGGAACGGGCGACGCCGAACGGGAGGTCGAACATCAGGTTGAACGCCGGGGGGACGCTCAGGGAGGTCGACCCGCAGCTCGGGCAGCGGACCTGGTGGGTCCGGACGACCTCATCGATCTGGCCGGGGGAGAGCCCGTCGACCCCATCCGGCCGGACCTTCTCCAGGACCGTCTCGGCCCGGTAGACCGAGTGGCAGGCGTCGCACGTGATCTCCGGGTCGGTGAAGTTCTCCAGGTGGCCCGAGGCCCGGACGACCGCTTCGGGAACGATCCCCGCCGGCTCGATCAGGTAGTAGTCCGCCGAGCGGCCGACGAACCAGGCCGCCCACGCACGCTCGATCCTGTGTTTGAGGGCCGCGCCGAGCGGGCCGTAATCGTAGAGCCCCTGGGCACCGCCGTAGATCTCCGCGGTGGGCCACAGGATGCCACGGCGCCTCAGGAGCGCGTACAGCTCGTCCAGCTTCATTGGGAACGACGCTTGGGGCGGGGTCCCGGCCGCACGATAACCTGTTCGGTCACCCGCGTGACGACCTGGTAGGCAGGGTCGTCCGGCGGCAGCCGGACGATCAGGGCCCGAACAGGGCTGCCCGGGGCGATACGGGCCGCCTCCGGCTCGTCGAGCCAGACCCACGGCTCGACCAGCGCGGCCCGGGCGAGGAACGAGGCGGAGGCCGGCCGGTCGAGCAGGCGACTCGAGGTGTAGGCGAACTGGAGCTCGGACCAGACCGACGGCGGATGGAACATCGCGTTGTCCGTCCCGAGGAGGACGCGGAGGCCGAGCCGTTCCATCGCGCGCAGGTCCGCCTGCCTCCCGAACAAGGCGTTCGAGCGCGGGCACAGCGCTACGGTGACGTCCTCGTCATGGACCGCCGCGAGGTCGTCGACCGTCGCCTTCGCGAGGTGGACGAGCAGGTCCGGCCTGGGGTCGAGGTAGCTCTCCGGAGGCTCGCGCACCGACTCGCTGGCGTGGAGGCCGTAGCGCTTGGCGCGCAGGCGGCAGGCACGGCCCACCGCGCGCCGGGTCGCCTCGTCCTCGTCGCGGGCGCTCGACAGGCCTATGCCGTCCGCCACGTCGAGCACCTGGGCCAGCTCTGCCGGGTCGACGGGGCGACGGACCGGCCGGCCGAAGACAAAACCGCGGATCGGGACGCCGCGTAGCGCCGCGCGGAGGAGCTCGACCCCCGCGACCCCCTCCTCGCGGAAGTCGAGCGTCGCAGCCACCCCCTCCCGTACCATGCGCCCGAGGGCGGAGCGGATGGCCGCGAGCTTCGCCGCTCGGGGGGTCCCGGCGAGAAGCTGGAACTTGTAGCTCCGCGGGGGAGCGACGAGCTCCTCCACCGGGCCGCTCGGCGGCTCGCGGACCGAGGCGGCATCGCCGAGGTGGGTGTGGCCGTTCACCGGCGAGGGGATCACGATCCCACGGACCCGCCGGAGCCGGCCACGGGTCGAATCGGTCCCGGGCACGCCGACCTCGACGACCCTCCCGTTCCGGAACCGGACGTAGGCGGCCCGCGGGCCGTCGATGTCCAGGACCGCTCCTTCGACGAGCATCGGCCCGAGCTCGCCGGCCGAGAGTCCGGGTCGTTTAAGGCGGTCGCGCCGGGCCGACCGAACCGCTATCCGACCCGGGCTCTGACCCCGCCGGGGTTCGGAGGATGGCTCGGGGAGGCGGGGGTTTCGATCTGCTCGTGGCCGGCCACGTGATCGTCGACCGCTACCTCAGGGTCGCCTCCATGCCGGGGCCGGACCGAACCGAGCCGATCGTCGCCGAACGGACCGAGCTCGGTGGGACGGCCACGAACCTCGCCCGTGCGGCCCGGCGTCGCGGGGTGAGGGTGGGAATCCTTAGCCGCGTCGGGGATGGATTCCCCGCCGCTTTCCGCGCCCTCCTCGTCCGGGAGGGGATCGACCTGAGGGGTCTCACGAGCGTCGCCGGAGCTCCGACGCCCACCTGCACGATCCTCGAGGACCGAGGTGGAAGGACCCGCATGCTGATCCAGCAGGGTCCGATGGCCGCCCTCGGGCGAGTGAGCCTGCCGGGCGCGTGGTGGCGGTCCTACCGGTGGCTCCACCTCGGCACGGGCGACCCGAGCTACTACCTCCGTCTGGCCCGCGCCGCGCGCCGCGCGCGGCAGCACGTGGCGTTCGACCCCGCCCAGGAGATCTTCTACCGTTGGGACCGTTCGACGTTCCTCGCCCTCCTTCCGTTGACCGACCTGCTCTTCGGCAATCGGGCCGAGATCGCGCGCGCCGTCGCGTGGGCCGGGGGCGGCGGCCCGGAGCGTCTTCTCGAGCGCCTGCCGCTCGTGGTACGCACGGAAGGGCCGAAGGGGGCGACGGCGTTCTACCGCGGCGGTGCGACGCACGTCGCCGGCCGCCGCCCAAGGCGGACGCGCACGCTCGTCGGGGCGGGGGACGCCTTCCGCGGCGGCTTCTACGGCGCCTGGTTCGCCGGCGAGCCGCTCGACCGATGTCTCGCGTCGGGGAACCGCGAAGCGCTGGCCCGGATCGAGGGCGCCCGCTGAGGCGGGTCAGGCCACCGGGAAGCGCATCTGTTCGGTCGATTGATGCCGGCGTTCGAAGCGCGCAGGATGCTCGTGGCGGCCGTGCGCCCGATCGACCGGCTCGAGACGGTCGCGGTGGCCGCGGCGTTCGGCCGGGTCGCGTCGACGTTCCGGGGCTCGTCGGCGATCTCGAGCCTCGGTGGGGTGGAGGCGTTCGCGATCCTGCCCACGGGTCGGGCGACCGTGCGTTCGGGCTCGCGCCTCCGGGTGTTCGTTCTCGACCCGCCGCTCGGTCCGTTCGGAAGCGTTTAGGCGAGCCGTGGGCTCGACGCCGCATGGGACGGTCCCGGCTCCCGGTCGCGATCCTCGCCATCGAGGGCACGAACTGTGACCGCGAGCTCGCCGTGGCGCTCCGGGCGCTCGGCACGGAACCGGAGGTCGTCCATCTCAAGCAGTTCGCCGGGGAGGTCGATCCCCCCGCCCGACGCCGCCTCTCCGACTACGGCGCCCTGTTCCTCCCGGGAGGGTTCTCTGCCGGCGACTACGTGCGCGCGGGGGCGATCCTCGCCGCCCGGGTCCGGGCGTCGATCGGCGCCGACCTCGAGGAGTTCGTCCAGTCCGGCCGCCTCGTGGCCGGGATTTGTAACGGGTTCCAGGTCGCGATCGAGCTCGGCCTTCTCCCCGGTCACCCGGGGGGCCGCCTGGGTTCTGCCGAGGCCGCGCTGGTCGCGAACGACTCCGGTCGCTTCGAATGCCGGCCGACGTTCGTGGCGTGGGCCGGGGGACACTTCCCGCCGCTCGACGGCGTGCCGGCGGGGACGCGCTACCTGTTTCCCTCCGCGCATGGAGAGGGCAAGCTCATCCTCGCCGGGGGCGCGGCCCGGAGGTGCGAGCTCGAAAAGGACGGCCAGCTCCTCTTCCGTTGGGTCGCTCCGGACGGCAGCCCCGCGACGTACCCATGGAACCCGAACGGCTCGGAGGGGGACGCCGCCGGGCTCACGAACCCCGAGGGGAACGTCTTCGGCCTGATGCCGCACCCCGAGCGCTCGTTCTTCCGGGCGCAGGCCCCCGACTGGAGCCGGGGCGGGTCGATCCAGGGGTTCGGCGACGGGAAGGAGTTCCTGGAGCGGGTCGTTCGGTACGCCGAGCGGCACGGCTAGCCCGGGACGCCCGGAGCTCCCAGAGGTCCAGCCGCTCCCCCTCTAGGCGCCGGCGCTGGACGACCCGGAGGGTCCCGCCCCGGGCGCGCCAGTCCGCGCGGAGCTTTCCGAGCCGCCCGGGGTCCTGCGCCGTCGAGACCACGACGTACGCCCTGCCGGCCTCCTCGAGGTGGGCGGGGAGCGTCGAGAGGAGGCGTGCGAGCACCCGGCAGCCGTGTCGGCCTCCGTCCAGGGCGAGGTTCGCCCAGCGGTCGGGGTCGCGCTCCGCCGCCCGGGTCGGCAGGTACGGCGGGTTCGCGAGGATCCGCTCGAAGCGACCCAGACCTCGCGCGAGGTCGGTGCGGACCACGTCGACCCGGAGCCGCCCCTCGCGGGCGGCCCGTCGGGTCGCCCGGAGGGCGTAGGGGTTGAGGTCCGTGGCCACGACCGAGCGGGCCCCGGCGCGAGCGGCGGCCAGCGCGACCGCTCCGGAGCCCACGCCGATTTCCAGCACGGTCCGCCCGCGGCATCGTCGCGCGACGCGAGCGAGAAGGACGGTGTCCTCCCGGGGGGGATAGACGTGTTCCCTCTCGACCGGCGACGTCACGTCGAAGGCGGTGCGGTCCTGCACGCGGTCGGTCAAGGGGATGCGCTCTTAACCGCGCGGCGCCTGAACGGATGGTCCTTACGTTTGAGCTCGCGATGCCCCGAGATCTCTCGGCCCCCGTCAAGATTGGCATCACCGGCCTCCCGGGCTCGGGAAAGACCCAGACGCTCCTGCGGATCATCCAGCTCCTCGAGGAGGAGGGGGTCAAGGTCGGAGGGATGGTCACGGAGCCGATTGTCGAGAGGCACCACCGGACCGGCTTCCAGATCACGGACTGGATGACGAAGGAGCACGAGGTCTTCGCCCACGAGGGGTTGAAGTCGCGGGTCCACTCCGGTCGCTACGGGGTGAACGTCGGCGCCCTCGAGGGGCTCGGGGCGCGCGCGCTCGCCGAGGCGAGGGAGTCGGCGGACGTGATCGTCATCGACGAGGTCGGCAAGATGGAGGTCGACAGCGACGCGTTCACCAAGAGCGTCATGGACACCCTCGACGTGAAGAAGTCGATCGTGATGACCCTGCACAAGAAGTCGCGGAACCCTCTCCTCCAGGATATCCGCCGGAGGGACGAACTACGCCTGCTCGAGGTGACGCCGGTCAACAAGAACCTCCTCGCGTTCAAGATCGTCCGCCTGATCACGGGCCAAGCCCACTAGTCCGGATCCGGGAAGGGGCGACGGAGTTCCTCGGCCCCCGGGTCGGCCCGGGGCACGGCCCTCTCCGGAGGGCCCAGCCGTTCTACAACCCGGCGATGGCGCTGGACCGGGACCTGGGCGTGGCGTTCGTGCGCGCCCTGGGCCGGCCGCTCGGCGACGGCTGGGAGGCGACCGCGGCGACCGGGGTCCGCGGGCTGAGGCTCCTGCGCGAGGCCGCCGGGTTCCGCTCCTTCGTCTTCACCGAGGCGAGCCCGCGGACGTTCGAGGTGCTCCGGGCGAACGTCGCCGGCGAGCCGCGGGCGACGGCGCTCCTCGCCGACGGGAGCTCGGCGCCCCCGGGAGCGCCGTTCGGCTATGTCGACGTCGACCCGTACGGCTCGCCGCTCCCGTTCCTTCCCGCCGCGCTCGCCGCGACCCGGACCGGCGGGGTCCTCGCCGTCAGCGCGACCGACATGCCCGTCCTCGCCGGGGCCCAGCCGTCCGCGTGCCGGCGACGCTACGGGGCCGAGCCGGTCCGAGGCCGGCTCGGTCCGGAGGGGGCGCTCCGCATCCTCCTGATGGTCCTCGCCCGGGAAGCCCGGCGGGGCGGCCGCTCGGCCCGGCCGCTCCTCGCCTACGTCGGCGGGCACCACGTCCGTGCGTACGTCGAGCTTCGGGAGGGGACCCCGACACCGGACCCGGTGGGGACGATCGACCCCCAACGCTGGACCGGACCCTCGCTCGGGACGTCCGCGTCGGTCGGGCCTCTCTGGCTCGGGCCGATCGTCGACCACGAGATCGCCCCCCGCCTCGCGGTCCCCGGATCCGCCGAGCGCCCTCGCGAGGCGGCGCGGTTCCTCGAGCTCCTGCGGGACGACGCGGAGCCCCTCCCGCCGTTCTACTACGAGGCCAACGCTCTCGCGTCGGTGCTCGCGCTCCCCTCTCCGCCCCCGCGCGCCGAGCTGCTGCGGGCGCTGCAGGCCGCGGGCTACCACGCCGCAAGGACCCACGTCCGCCCCGAAGGGATTCGGACCGACGCGCCCCGGTCGACGGTCGAGGACGTGGCCCGCTCGCTCGCCGGGAGGGCTCAGTCCCAGAAGGCCCGCGTGCGGGCGTAGGCCCGCTCCGCGCGCAGCAGCTCCGTCAGGAACGCGTCGTCGTCCCGGTAGGCCCGCGCCAGGAGCCGACGGGCCGTCTCCGGCCCCACGCCTCGGGCGGCGAGCGCGAGCAGCGCCCGCTCGCCGTGGTGCGCCAGCAGCTCGGCCGAGGTGTAGCCCGCACGCACCAGGGTCTCCGTCTCCGGTAGGGGCGGTCGTGGCCGGCGGGTCTTCCCCGGCGCAGCGCGCCGGTCGCCACGCCACTTCGCCTTGGCGTAGCGGGCGAGCCGGTCGACCTCGCCCTCCCGCCGGGCGGAGACGATTGCCGAGAGCGATCCGTGGCATACGAGGCAGCGGCTGCCTCCCTCCGAGCGGTATCGCAGCGGGGTCGTCGTGCGGGTGAACCCGCATCGAAGGCAGACCAGGACGAGCTGCTCCTTCTCGAGCCGCTCGCGGATCGCCCGGAGGAGCGTGGGAGGCGGCCGATCCGGGACCGCCCTCCAGCGCAGCCGCTCGAGGGGGGCGTCGCTCACCGCCGAGCGGGCCGCGGGGACCACCTCGATCTCACCGGAACGGACCCGCTCGAGCACCGTGCGGGCGTGCTCGAGGTCGTAGCGGTCGGAGAGCGTCTTGTCGAGGACCTCCTCGCCGAGCGGCGTCGTCTGGCTCTCCCGGAGGAGCGGCTCGAGGGCCCGGAGGTCCTTGGGGTCGGCCGAGGCGCCGACGACGCCGAGCTTGCGGGCGACGGTCAGGAAGACCCAGCGGTAGTCGAGTCCGCTGGGCACCAGCCGCTCGACCAGCGGTTCCAGGGACGCCGGGTCGGTCCGGAACGCGTCCACGAGGGCGCTGGGCTCGAGCGCGAGGGGTAGCTCGAGGACGAACCAGGTCGGCTCGACCGCGGCGACGTCCACCCTCGCGCCCAGGCGCGAGGTGAGGACGCCCGCGACCGCGAGCGCGAGCGTCTCGTTCGTCCGGGTGCCGAAGCAGGCGCCGTAGACGACGAGCCGCCCGTTGGGGGTGACGGTGACGCGTCTGTCGGTCGCGAGGGAACCGGAGGCGAGCCCGTCCTGCCGTCGGAGCTCCAGGCGCGTGCGGTCCTGCGGGGATATCGGGTAGCCCGCGAACGCCCCGGTCCGCCGGAGCTCCCCGATTTCCTGGGCGACGTCGAACGGGACCGGGAGGTCCTCGCCGGCCCAGCGCGGCTCCTGGCCGAGCTCCTGCACCCCCTCGACCAGCAGCTCGCCCTCGCGGTACTCGACCACCTTCCAGGTCCTTCCGTGGAGGAGGAACAGCTCCTCCGGCTGCGCGAGGATCTGGGTCAGTACGAACCGCTCGTCGAGCGTCCCTATCAGACGGCGGGTGGCGAGGTCGCGGAGGCGGAACGTCCGCTCGTCGGGGATCAGCGAGAGCGACGCGTAGAACCTCTTCAGCGTCGCCCGCCCGGAGGACAGCGTCCCCGCGGACTCCCGCGCGAGCGAGAGGCCGGCAAGGTAGCCGATCAACCCGGTCCAGTCGTCGTCGGTGAGGTCCCGGACCGGGGCGGCGACGCGGAACCGTTCGACCATCTGGGTTCGGTCGACCGAACCCTCCGCGCGGAGCTCGGCGACGACCTGCTGGGCGGCGGCGAGCCGGTTGCGGGTCCGCCAGACGACCGGCTCGACCAGGCCGGCGTCGGCCCTCCTCGCCAGGACCGCCGCCTCCTCGAGGTCGTCATCGTCCAGGGCGAGGATCGTCCCCTGGATCGTCCGGTCGAGGCGGTGGCCCGAGCGTCCGACGCGCTGGACGAGACGCCCGACCTGGTGCGGGGAGCCGAACTGCACGACGTGGTCGATCGCCCCGATGTCGATGCCGAGCTCGAGCGACGACGTCGCGACCATCGCGCGCAGCTCCCCATCGCGGAACCTCCGCTCGGCCTCCTCCCGGACCTCGCGCGAGAGCGAGCCATGGTGGACCGCGATCGGGAGGTCGGGTGCGAGCCTCTGGAGCCTCGCCGCGAGGCCCTCGGCGGTCCGCCGGGTATTGACGAACAGGAGCGTCGTTCGGTGCCGCCGAATCTCCTCGACCGCGGCGCGGAGCCCGAGGAGGAGCTGGGGGTCGGCGTGGAGCTCGCCGAGGAGCTTAGGGTCGAGCGGCTCGGGCGGCTCCTCGGGTCGGCGAGCGGAGAGCTCGAGCGGGCGCCGGCTCGTGGCGACGAGCACCCGGACCGACCGAGGGGCGGGGGCGAGGAACCGCGCGACCTCTTCCGGGTTCCCGACCGTCGCCGAGAGGCCGATGCGCCGGAGCCGTCGCCCCGCGAGAGCGTCCAGGCGCTCGAGGGTGAGCGCGAGCTGGGCTCCCCGGTCGGAGCCGACCAGCTCGTGGACCTCGTCCACGATCACGACCCGAGCGTTGCGGAGGGCGGCGCGAAGGTGTCGGCCCACCAGGAGGAGCTGGAGGGTCTCGGGCGTGGTGAGGAGAAGGTCCGGCGGGCGCCGCGACTGGGCGAGGCGGGCGGACGCCGACGTATCGCCGTGCCGGACCGCCGCGGTCAGCCCGACCTCCCGGGCGAACGCGACGAGGCGATGCTCGAGGTCGCGGTTGAGCGCGCGCAGCGGCGTGACGTAGAGGATGGCCGTCGCCGGGATCTCCTCCCGCAGCCGTCGCGAGAGCACCGGGAAGAGCACGGCCTCCGTCTTGCCGGTCCCGGTCGGCGACAACAGGAGCGCGTCGTCCTCGCCGAGAAGGACCGGGAAGGCGAGCCGCTGGATCTCCGTCGGCTCGCGGAAGCCGTCGTGGGCGGCCCTGCGCAGTAGCCGCTCGTCGATCCCCGGCGCGCTCGGTGCGTCCACTCCCATCGGTACAGGCGTCGATACCGGCGAGTGCCGAAAAGGGGTGCCGTTCCGCTAGATCTGGGAGCCGGGCTCGAGGTCGAGGATCCTCAGCCCGAAGCTCTCGACCAGCGGCCGGCCGAACGTCCGGCCCGGGAACGTCTCCACCAGGAGCTCCTGGACGGCCCCGACGGTCGCCTGGATCAGGTGCCCGCCGACCAAGGCGTGGTCGGGCCCGGCGAGCGCGGCGTGGAGGTGGATCGAAGGTCGTCCGTCGGCCTGGGCAATCGTTCCGTGGAGCCCGACGACCTCGTGGGGAACGGTGAGCTCGCGGGGGAGGTACCGCTCCCCGCTCCAGTAGCCTAGGGTGGCGCGGCGGAACATCCCGATGCCGAACGGGACCGCGGCCGCCCGGATCTCCTCGCGGCTGGCGAAGCTGGAGAGCGTCTCGAAGAGGTCCTGTCCGTCGTCCAGGCGGAGGAGCCACGTGCTCCCGTCACGCATGGCCTGCACGGCCACCGGGACCGACGCGCGCACTTGGGCGTTGCGCGACCTCCCCGAAACGGTAAGGCCGTCGCGCTCCCTCTGGCAACGGATGCTCGAGCGGGCCGTTCCGGGGGATCGTTCCCGCCCCGACGGGGAGATCGTCGCGCTCCTGCGCGAGCGCGGCCCTGCCCTCGTGGCCCTCTCGGGAGGGGTCGACTCGTCGGTGGTCGCCTCCCTCGCACGGGCGGCGCTCGGCGAGCGCGTGGTCGCCGCGACGGTCGCGAGCGGGTCGGTCTCTTCGCGCGAGCTGGACGCCGCCCGCGGCGCCGCCCGGGCGATAGGGCTCCGCCACCGCCTGGTCCATGCGGAACCCCTGACGGACGAGCGCTACCGCTCGAACGGCGCCGACCGATGCTTCCGCTGCCGGTCGGTCGAGACGCGGGCGCTCCGCGAGGCCGGGGAGGCCGAGGGGGTCGTCCAGTACCTCGACGGGATCCAGCTGGACGACCTCGGCGACGACCGCCCCGGGATCCGCGCGATGGACGACGCCGGGTTCTTCCACCCGCTCCTGTGGGCCGCCTGGACGAAGGCCGACGTGCGCCGGTACGCGCGGTCGGTCGGCCTCCCGAACTGGGACCGCCCGTCGAACGCCTGCCTCGCCTCGCGCGTCGCGCGGGGAGAGGCGATCTCGCAGGAGCTCCTGGAGACGATCGACCGTGCGGAGGGGCTCCTCCTCGACCGCGGGTTCCGCCGGGTCCGGGTCCGCGTCCGAGGAGGCGAGGCCCGGGTCGAGGTCGACCGCTCGGAGACCGGGCGCCTTGCCGAGGAGCCGCTGCGCGCGGAGCTCACCGAATGCCTCCTCGGCCTGGGGTTCCGTGCCGTGGTGTTCGACCCGGAGGGCTACCGTCCCCGGGACCAGCTCCCGGTCGTGCGATGACCCGCGCGCCGGCCCCACCGTCCGCCCTGACGCCGCCGGCCGGGCGGTTCGAGCTCGTCACCGACATGATCCCGCAGGGGGATCAGCCCCAGGCGATCGATCAGCTCGTCCGCCGCCTCCAGGGCCGTGAGAAGTTCGTCACGCTCCTCGGGGTCACGGGCAGCGGCAAGACGTTCACGATGGCCCAGGTCGTCGAGCGCCTGCAACGCCCGACGCTGGTCGTCAGTCCGAACAAGACGCTCGCCGCCCAGCTGGTGAGCGAGTTCCGCGCCCTGTTCCCCGGGAACGCGGTCGAGTACTTCGTCAGCTACTACGACTACTACCAGCCCGAGGCGTACGTCCCCCAGATCGACCTGTTCGTCGAGAAGGACGCCCAGATCAACGAGGAGATCGACCGGCTCCGCCACCGCGCCACCCAGGCGCTCCTGACGCGGCGCGACGTCGTGATCGTCGCGTCGGTGAGCTGCATCTTCGGCCTCGGCTCGCCGGACGATTACCGCGCGTCCGTCGTGACCCTGCGGGTCGGCCAGGAGCTTCGCCGGCAGGAGCTGGTCGAGCAACTGGTCCGGATGAAGTACTCGCGCAACGACGTCGAGCTGCGCCGTGGCCGCTTTCGGGTCCAGGGCGGGACAATCGACGTGATGGGCGCCGGCGAGACGATCCACCGGCTCATCCTCGAGGGGAGCACGCTCGGCGCGATCGCCGAGCTCGACCCCGTGACGCGGGAGGAGCGGCGGGAGCTCTCCGAGCTCATGATTTTCCCGGCGACGCACTTCCTGACCCTGGACGACCGGCTCGGTAGGGTCCTCTCCGAGATCGAGGCCGAACGCGACCGGCGGGTCGCCGAGCTGAAGGCCGAGGATAAGATCGTCGAGGCGCAGCGCCTGAAGGGGCGCGTCGACTACGACCTCGAGATGCTCCGCGAGACCGGCTACTGCTCGGGGATCGAGAACTACGCCCGGTACTTCTCCGGGCGCCGGCCGGGCGAGCCGCCGTACACCCTCCTCGACTTCTTCCCGGACGACTTCCTCGTCTTCCTGGACGAGTCGCACGTCGCGGTCCCCCAGCTCCAGGGCATGTTCAAAGGCGACCGTAGCCGCAAGGACAACCTGGTCGACTTCGGCTGGAGGCTCCCGTCCTGCCGCGACAACCGTCCGCTCAAGTTCCCGGAGTTCCTCGTGCGGGTCCCCCAGGCGGTCTTCGTCTCCGCGACCCCGGGTCCGTTCGAGAGAAAGGCCTCCCGCGGGGTCGTCGAGCAGATCATCCGCCCGACCGGGCTGGTCGACCCGCCGATCGAGGTCCGCCCGCTCGAGGGCCACATCGCCGACCTCGTCCGGGAGCTGCGCGCGTGCGTCGACCGGGGCGAACGCGCGCTCGTGACGACCCTGACGAAGCGGACGAGCGAGGACCTCGCCGACCATCTCGTCCGCCTCGGGCTCAAGGTCCGCTACCTCCACTCCGAGGTCGAGACCCTCAAGCGCGTCGAGATCCTCCGCGACCTGCGCCTCGGACGGTTCGATGTCCTGGTCGGGATCAACCTCCTTCGGGAGGGGCTCGACCTGCCGGAGGTGAGCTTCGTCGCGATCCTCGACGCCGACAAGGAAGGCTACCTCCGCAGCGAGACGTCGATCGTCCAGACCGCCGGCCGCGCGAGCCGCAACGTCGCCGGCAAGGTCGTCCTCTACGCCGACCGGACGACCGGGTCGATGCAGCGGGCGATCGCCGAGATGGCGCGGAGGCGGACGGCGCAGCTCGAGTACAACGCTCAGCACGGGATCGTCCCCGAATCGGTCCGCAAGGAGATCCGTTCGCTCCTCGCGCCGGGCGCGGAGGCCGAGGAAGGGGTCCCGGCCGAGCTCGCCGGTCCGAGGGCGAAGGCGCACCTCGTCCTCCTCGTCACGAACCTCGAGGAGGAGATGCGCCTCGCCGCCGAGCGGCTCGACTTCGAGGAGGCCGCGCGGATCCGGGACCGGTTGCGGACCCTCCGCCGGGCCTCCCCGACGCCCCCGCCGCGGGCCCGATAAACGGCCTTTGCCTCCCGCGGAAGAGCCGTTTTAGGAAGGTAGACGCTCGCGCCCTACCGTGGCCGACCCGCCCCGTGCCTCCCCGTCGTCCGGGCTGAAGGGCCTCCGGCGGTCCGGCGCGGTCACCGACCTGCTTTTCCTCGAGGCGTGCGCGACGCTCGAGCCGACCCAGCTTCGCCCGATCGCCGATGTGCTCGGCCTCACGGTCCAGGCGGTGTCGCACGTCTTCCGTTCACTGCGGGCGCGGGGATGGGTCGCCTACCGGGACGGGCGCTACCGGCTCACCCTGGAGGGGGTCGCCGGGCTCCACGAGACGCTCACCGGGCTCGGGGACGACGTCCGCGCGCGGCTCGGCAGGCTCCACGTCATCCGGTCGACCCGGGCGATCGCCTCCGGTTCGCTGGCGGCGGGTGACGTCGTCGCGCTCGAGATCCGCGACGGCCTGCTTACCGCCCGAAGGGCCAGCGGAGGAGCTTCCCGGGGCAGGGTCGTCCGGGGCGGTCGATCCGGCTCGCTCGTGGAGGTCGGCGGGCTCGAGGGGATCGTCCCGATCACTCCGGCCACGATCCGAGTGACGACGATCCCGGAGTCGGCGCTCTTCGCGCCGGATCTCCCCTCGCGCCTCGCCCGCGATCTCCGGGCGGCCCGGGGGCCGGTCGCCGTCGTCGGGCTGGAGGCGTACCTCGCGGTGCGCCACGGAACCTCGATCGCGGCGAGCCGCTTCGCCCCGGCCGCCGTCTGCCGGGAGGCCTCGCGCGTCGGGGTCCCGAGCACGCTCGTGGTCCTGGAGAGGGACCTCCCCCGGGTCCTCGGCGAGCTCGCCGGGCCGAGCCCACCCCCGGTCGAGGTCCTACCGCTCCGCGGCCACCGTCGGCCGCCCTCCCGCCGCCGGCGGGGCCGCGGTCGGCCGGGCATACAGCCCCTGGCGTAGCGCTTCCAGGAGAGCTTCCGTTCGGTGGAGCACCATCGCCCCGCGTGCGACGAGCTCCTCGTAGGCGGCGACCGCCCTCCCCCCACAGAAGTCGCGCGTGGAGATCGGCGGCCGGTCGAGAAGGAACATCGGGACCGTCCCGGCGAATGCACGGAGGTCCTCGAGGTTCGCGAGGTTCGAGGGCCCGACCACGAACGGAGCGACGACGATCGCCCGGGCCCGGCGCAGGAGCTCCGCGTGGCGCGACCGGGTCGCCTCCCCGAGCGGGGCGAACGGAGCCTCGATCGCCGCCGGGATCCCGAGCGCCTCCGCGGTCTCGGCGTCGGTGTCGAGCAGATGGAGCGCGCCCGCGGAGAGCTCGAACCCCCCGTCCGCGAGGGTCCGGAGGAGCACGGACGCCGACCCGCCCCCTCCGACGACGTGGACCGGCCCGAGGAGTTCCGGCGTCGGACGGACGGGTCGGTCCGCCACGAGGCGTCGGGGGATGAGGTACGGCAGGCCCGTGCTCGGATCCTGGCGCAGGTCGGCGTCGATCCCCCATACCCTCGCGAGGAGCTCGCTCGACAGGACCTCGTTCGCCGAACCGTCGGCGACGCACCTTCCCCGGGCGAGGACGACGATCCGGTCCGCGAATCGGGCGGCGAGGTTGAGGTCGTGGAGCGCCGCGACCGCGGTGAGGCCCCGGTCGCGGACGAGCGCGCGGACCCGGTGGAGCAGGTCGAGTTGGTGACCGATGTCCAGGTGGGTCGTCGGCTCGTCCAGGAGCACCAGGGGCGCACCCTGGCTGAGCGCCCGGGCGAGAACGGCCCGCTGCCGTTCGCCGCCGCTCAGCGAGAACACCCCATCCGTGCCGCGGTCCGCGAGGCCGACCTCGTGGAGGGCCGACGCTACGAGCGTGCGGTCGGCCTCCGTTTCCCGCCCGAACGTTCCGTGGGCGGCGTACCGGCCGTAGAGGACGTACCGTGAGAGCGGGACGTCCTCCCGAAGAGGCTCCTCCTGAGGGACCCACGCCACCCGGTGCGCGCGCTCACGGATCGAGAGGCGCTGCAACGGCGTGCCGAACAGCTCGACCGAGCCGATTGTCGGGGCGACGAGGCCGAGCGCGGCGCGCAGCAGGGTGGATTTCCCGGAGCCGTTCGGCCCGGTGAGGGCGAGGAACTCTCCTCGCGAGACCTCGAGGTCGACCTCTTGCAGCGCGCGTCGCGGGCCGTAGGCGACGCTCACGTGCGACAGCCGGAGCGCCGGGACGGTCCCCGGAGGCGTCACGCGCCCCTCATCGGCTCGGAGCGTCGCCGGCGGAACAGCAGCAGAAGGAAGAACGGGACCCCGGCGAACGCCGTGAAGATCCCGACGGGGAGCACGGTCGACGGGAACACGAGGTTGGCCGCGTCGTTCGCCGCCACCAGGAAGATCGCCCCGAAGGCGGCGGAGCCCGGCACCACCAGACGGTAGTCCGTACCCAGGAGTCGGCGGACGACGTGCGGGGAGACCAGGCCGACGAACCCGATGACCCCGGTGAACGCGACCGCCACCGCGGTCACGAGCGAGGCGAGCAGGAGCACCACCAGCCGCACCCTGCGGGCGTCCACCCCGGCGCTCCGGGCGACGTCCGGCCCCAGCTGCAGAAGGTTGAGCTCGCGGCCGAGCATCGCGAGGGGGGCACCGAGGGCGAGGACGCTCCCGAAGGCGACCGCGTCGACCTGCCAGCTCGCGAGGCCGAAGCCCCCGAGCAGCCAGAACGTCACCTGCTCCGCCCCGAACGGGTTGTCGAGGAGGATGAGCGACAGCATCCCCGAGAGGAGGTAGGCGATCGCGACCCCGCTCAGCAGCAACGTCTCCACCGAACTCGACCGCCCGCTCGCGACGGCCAGGATCACGAGTCCCGTCGCCGCAGCCCCCAGGAAGGCGAAGGCGGGAAGCACGACATCGAGGCTTCCGGGATGGATGCGGTAGACGTAGACGATCGCCGCGCCGAGGGTCCCTCCGCTCGAGATCCCGAGCAGGTAAGGATCGGCGAGCGGGTTCCGGAAGATCCCCTGGAGGGTGGCCCCGGAAATCCCGAGGGCCGCTCCGACGATGAGGGCGAGGAGGACCTCGGGTAGGTAGAGCTGCCAGACGATGAACACGCGGGTCGCGCATTGCGCGGAGGTCACCGCCGAACCGACGCACGGGTTGGGGAAGAGCGCCCCGTCGCTGAGCTGATGGAGCAGAATCTGGAAGGTCGTCCGGAACGGGATCTCGACCGGGGTGCGGAGGAGTCCTCCCCCAAGCAGCAGCAGGACCGACGCCACGACCAGCGCGAACGTCCCGACGATCAACGCCGCCGCCGCGGACCCCCGGAGCCTCGGTGAGGCGGGCGGGGCGGACGGACTGACCGTGGGGTTCACGTGCGCTCCCCTCCGGACGCGGGCCGGGCTAGCCCGGATGGAAGACCGCTAGGAGCGCGGGGATCCCATCCAGGATCATCGTGGGGTCAGGCTCGGCGAGCCAGTTGGAGTCGATCCCCGTGACGTTGCCGTCCTTCACCGCCTGGAACTCGGACCACGACGGGCCGGAGGCGTAGTAGCTCTCGGTCAGCCCGAAGCCGATGCCATAGACGATCCACTGCGGCTGCGAGGCGAGGACCTGGGCCGCGGTGAGCTCGGGGTACGGCGTGGAGGCGTTGGCGCTGATGCTGCGCGCGCCCGTGATCTCGAGGAGCGACTCTCCGAACGTGCCGGGACCGTACGTCCAGTAGCCGTTCGTGTCGGCGGAGTAGGTGAGCAACACCGTGGGGAGGCTGACCGCGGTCGCGGTCACGTTGGTCGCGTTGTACAGCTCGGCGGCGAGCTGAGCATTCAGCGCGGCCGCCTGGGTCTCGACCCCGAAGACCTCCCCGATCAGGGATGCGTCCACCTGGACCCCGCTCAACGTCGGCGGCTGGAGCATGAGCACGGGGACCCCGATCTCGCTCGCGACCTGCTCGACCTCGGCGGTCGAGACGATCGTGGCCGCAAGGACGAGCGAGGGGGTGAGGTCCGCGAGCATGGACGGCACGAACTCCGGGGCGACCTGGACGCACATCGCCGAGGTGAGGCTCCACAGGGAGATCTGGTCCGCCGAGTAGTCGTCGGAGAGCCCGCCATCCGCCGCGGCGTAGCAGTCGACGCCGACGATGTGGCTGCGAAGGCCGAGGCGGTAGAGCAGGTCGACGATGCTCGGACCCAGCACCACGACCCGCGCCGGGGCGAACGGGGCGGTCACGGTGCGGCCGAGGTCGTCCGTGACGGTGATGCTCCCCGGCGCCGGGGACGGCCGGGGCGACATGAACACGGCGGTGGTCGCGACCCCGGCCCCGGCGACCACGAGGACGATCACCACGACCCAGGTCAGCGGTACCCCGGTCGCGGAGGACGTTGCCCCCGGGGGACCCGAAATCAATGACATTGGAATTTGAACAAATACGATTTCATATAACGGTTCTCGTACCGGGGTTCGCCGGCGTGCCCGCCGGGACAAAGGCTATCTCCGCCCGGACTCCCGGTGGTATCGGTGGGAGCATAGGCTAACTTGGCAGACCAGCGGGCTCCAGTCAGGTGGCCGCCCGGCCTTCTGGTACGATGGGTCTGCGGAGGGATGCCTCGCATCCCCGTGACGAAAGACTGGAGCGCGCGGAGAGACCCGCATATCGGGGTTCAAATCCCCGTGCTCCCACCCCTCTCCGCCTAGGGTCGCCGGCGAGGGCCGTCCTCGCGCTCCTCTCCCCCGTGGGCGGAGTCGCCCCGTACCCCCGTCCTTATCACGGCGGAGGCGCTCTGCCGGAGCGCCCGGGGCGATGCTCGAACTTTCGGAACCGCTCAACGTTTGGCTCTACACACGGGATCTCGAGACCGCCCGGCGGTTCTACTCCGACCAGCTCGGGCTCCCCCTCTGGCGGGAAGAGCCGACGGAGGCCCTCCACTACGGCGCCGGCGGTGCCCTCCTCTCGATTCGCGCCGGCGCAGAGGGCGACCTCCCACCCCGTGGGAGCTGGGTGGTCTTCGCGGTCGCTTCCGGGATCGACGGGACCTGCGAGGAGCTCCGGGCCCGGGGCGTGGTGCTCGAAGCGCCGCTCGCCGACCGTCCGTTCGGCCGGTCCGCGATGTTCCGCGACCCGGACGGTCACGAGCTCTGGGTCTGCCAGCCTTCGGCGACGGAGACGCAGTTCTACCGTTGGCGACTCGCCCGTCGCGCGCGAACCCGCCCGGTGCCCGGGCGGCGGCGGCCCAAGATCCGTCGCCACGAGCCGCCCGCTCCGTCCCGGCGTCGCTCCCATCCGCAGGATTAGCTTCTCCCGAGCGAACGGCGCCCCCCCGGCCCGGGGGTAATCCGCGTGCCCCCGTGCCCCGGTGGGAGGCCCGCACCGGTTGCGCCCCGAGCGGCGGGGATATGAGGGCGTGGTCGCCCTGCCCGAGCCGTGGACCAATCGACGAGCAAGGTCCAAGCGGCCGGGGAGAGCTGTCCAATCCCGGCGCCGGCCCACCCTCTCACGGTGAGCTCCGGGGGGGTCTTCGGGGTCAGTCTGCTCGTCCAGGTCCTCGGCGTCGTCGGGAGCGTCTTCCTCTACAAGCAGATGCTCGGGGTCGCCGGAGCGGCGATCATCGGGACCGCCCAATTCTTCCTGCTGATCGGCTCGTCGATCAACGGGGTCGGCGACCTGCGTCTCGGGACCGCCTACACGTTCTTCCTCGCCCGGGGGAAGTCTCCGCAGGACAACACCTCGACCTACTTCGGCGTCCGGCTGGCCATGGTGGTCTGCGCCGGGGTCATCCTGTTCGCCCTTGCCCCCCTGACGATCGCCGGTCACCAGATCGCCAGCGGGACCACCGAACTGACGTCGCTCGGGATCTTCCTCGCCCTTCCGGTCCTCTGGTCGTTCTCGACCGTCTACAACAGCATGTTCATCGGCCTGGGGAACTCGCTCAAGGCGCAGTACCCGTCGTTGGTCGAGGCGTTCGTCCGGCTACCGGTCCTGATCTACGTGGCCTACCACGTGAAGAGCGTCGAGGGGATCACCATCGCCTACGCGGTCGGGGCGACCTCATCGGCGCTGTTCTCCCTGCCGGCCCTGCGTCCGAAGCTCCGTGCCTTCCGGCGTGCGGAGGCGAAGCGGCTGTTCCGGTTCGCCTGGCCGCTCATGGGGAGCCTGATGCTCACCTACATGGTCACCAACATGGTCCCGCTGATCGTCAACGCTGGGCTGGGCCGCGTCCAGCTTTCGATCTTCCTCGCCGCGAACGGCTGGCGGGTGCTCGTCCTCTCCCTCCCGGCCGCCGTGACGACCCCCCTGTTCCCTTACCTCGCCGGGCTGCATCAGCGGGGGGACCACGAAGGGGTCCGCCGGGGCACCTGGCAGGCGCTCCGGTTCGCCTCGATGCTGCTCGTGCCCGGGGTGGTCGCCCTCGTGGTGTACCGCAACCCGTTCCTGAGCATCTTCTCCAACAGCCTCTACGCGAAAGAGGGAGCGCTCCCGCTCGCGATCCTGGTCGCCGGAGCGGTTCCGCTCGCGCTCAGCCAGATCATCCAGTCGTCGATCAACGCCATCGGCCGTCAGCGCCTCGAGCTGTACATCACGAGCACGCAGGTCGCCGTGCTGTTCGCGGCCGTCTTCCTCCTGATGCCCCCGTGGGGCGTGGTCCGCCCGTTCCCGGGCCCGTACGGGGGAATCGTCGACGGGTCGGTCGCGGTCCTCCTCTCCTCGTGCGCCGCGCTCGCCCTGAACACCTATTTCATGGAGACGCTCATTCGCGTCCACATCGACCCGAAGTCGATCGTCCGCATCACCATCAGTGCCGCGGTCTCGTTCGCTTCGCTCTCGATCATCGACCGAGGTCACCCGTTCCCCGTGGCGTCGGGCCTGGAGCTCCTCCTCGCGGTCGTGATCGGCTTCGTGGTCTACTTCCTGGTCCTGGCTGGGATCGGGGAGTTGACCCGCGATGACGTCCACCGGATCGGGGGTTCCCTAAGCTTGCCGGGCTGGCTCCTCTCCTCCCTCGGGCGGCTCTGCTGGAAGGCCGCTCCTCCCGAGCTTCCCCCGGTCGCTCTCGGCCGCGCGCCGGGGCTGATGGCCACCGAACTCCCGGAGCCGTTCAGCGGGACCACCGAGTTCCCCGGCCTCGGCCAGGTCACTTCGGACGACCTCCCCAGCTCGGAGGCGGGAGCTCCGGGCCGCCGTCCCTGAGCCTTCTCCGACCCTCGGGCCGGGTCGTTCTCACTTCGGGACCTCGCTGGCGTGACGGCGGCCCACGGACCCGCGCGAGGGCCGAGACCTTAAGCCGCGACCCCGGCTGCATCGCCCCATGAGCATCCCTCACCTCCGCGTCGGGCCGCGCGGGAGGTCGGGTGTCGGAGACCACCCCGACGACGGTCCCCGTGTCCCCGTCCTTCCCCGTTCCGTGGGGGCCGCTCGCGGTCCCGGATGAGCGAGTTCGCCCTCAGGAGTCGGGACCTGCGCAAGGTCTACCTCTCCAAGTCCACCCCTCCGGTCACGGCGCTCGCCGGCGTCTCGCTCGAGGTCCGGCGGGGGGAGCGCGTCGCCCTGCTCGGCCGGAACGGGGCCGGCAAGACCACGTTCCTCAGGATCGCCTCGACCCTGCTGCGGCCGACCTCGGGGACGATCGAGGTGTTCGATGTCGACGCCGACCGTCATCCGGAGAAGGTCCGACCGTACATCGCGGTCGTTCCGCAGGAAGGAAAGCCGTTCTTCCACCTCACGCCACGCGAGCAGATCTACACCTACCTTCGCGCGCGAGGCCTGTCGCGCGAGACGGCAAAGGCGAGGACCGAGGCTTCGCTCGAGCGGATGGGTCTGTCGGAGTTCGCGGACCGGCTGTCGATCACCCTCTCGGGGGGACAGCGCCAGCGGACGATGGTCGCGACCGTGATCGCGACGGAAGCCCCGCTCCTGTTCCTGGACGAGCCGACCATCGGGATGGACCCGTTCGCCCGTCGTTCCGTCTGGGAGTCGCTGCGCGAGCTCACGCGGAAGGGCTCGACGATCGTCCTGACGACGCACTACTTGGACGAGGCCGACGCGCTCAGCCAGCGGCTCTACATCATCGAGCGGGGCCAGGTCATCGTGAGCGGGACCGCCGAGGACGTCAAGCGGTCGGTCGGAGGGACGCTGAAGGTGCACCTACCCCAGGGGGCGGCGTCGGTCGACCGGTTCCGCAGCTTCGGCTCCTGCGTCACCGACGGCGAAGGCCTCACGGTGATCGCCTCGCCGGAGCGCCTCGGGGAGCTGATGGAGGTCGCCGTCGGGGCCAACCTCACGGCGACCGTCGGGCCGGTCACGCTCGAGGAGGCGTTCCTCACCGTCGTCGGAAGGTCGATCGATGAGGACTAGCACGGCGGAGGCTCCCCGGGCGTTCCGCGGGCTTTCGGCGTTCCTCTGGACCGAGGCGCTGGTCCAGTCGCACGAGGAGTTGGCGATGGCGACCTCGATGGTCGTCCAGGGAGTGCTCCTCGTCTTCGTCTGGATCCTCAACCCCGCGCTGATCGGCGTGGCGCTCCTCGGCGCGGTACTCTTCTCGATGTTCACGATGGGCCAGAGGGTCCTCAACGAGGCGGCGTACATCCGCATCGACCACAAGGCGAACGAGCTCTACCTCGCCAGCCCGCTGACCGCCGAGGGCTACTTCCTCGGGATGTCGGCCGGCGTGATGGTGGTCTACCTGCCGCCGGTGATCATCGTCGGCGTCCTCGCCGAGCTGGTCGTCCACCTCTCGCTCGTGGAGGTGGCGCTGCTCTTCGCCCTCGCCGGCGCGGTCTGGCTCTCGGCCGCGTCGATCGGCTACATCCTCTCGACGGCGTTCCGGGACAACCGAGCGATCTGGGCGTACTCGAGCCTCTTCTTCAACGTCTTCGGGGTCCTGCCGCCGGTCTTCTACCCGCTCGGCCTGTTCCCGTCGGCGTTGAGGCCGATCGTGCTCCTGATGCCCCCGAGCGCGGCCGCCGCGATCCTCCAGTCCGCGATCGGCGTCTCCCATCCGACGTCGGGCCAGCTCGTCCTCGCCGCCGTCGGCCTCGCCGTCGAGGCGCTCGGCCTGTTCGCGTTCGCGGTCTACTGGGCCCGTCGGACCGCGCGGGAGCGTTAGATGGCGGACCCGACCGTCGCCGAGAGGTTCCCCGGCGCACCCGTCCGCGGAAGGGCCCTTCCCGCGTTCCTGTTGGTGGGCTGGCGGTGGATCTCCCGCAACCCGGCGGTCGCGATCACGCCGGTCCTCCTGCCGTTCATCTTCCTCTACTTCCTCTCGTTGATCTCGCCACCGTCGCTCCGACCGCTCGAGATCGTCGGGGCGATGCTGTTCACCATGCAGAACATCGGTTCCTGGGTCCTCGGCGACAGCGCGACCTGGAGGATCGAGTGCTCGCTCCAGGACATGTTCGTCGCGAGCCCGCTCGGGAGGATCCGCTACCTCTTCGGGATCGCCTTCTCGAACCTCATCGCGATGCTGCCGGCGCTCGCGATCCTCGCGGCGCTGCTCGCCTGGCTCGGCCGCTCGGACGGCTACCCGCTCACGTGGTACGCCGCCGGGATCCTGCTCGGGAGCTTGGTCGTGATGTGGGTCCTGTTCAGCTCGATCGGGATTGCCATCTCCAGCCGGGTCCGCTCCCAGCGCGAGATCTGGCCGGTCGGGAACCTCACGTTCACGCTGCTTGGCATGCTCTCGCCTCTCTACTATCCGGTGAAGGTCCTCCCGCCGCTCTGGCAGGACGCTGCGCACTTCCTGCCGGCGACGTACGCCGCGCTCCTCGTCCAGGGAGCCCTGGGGATCACCCCGGCGTCGCCCGCCCAGATGGCGCTCTATGCCGGTCTGCTCGGCGTGTGTGCCGCGGTCGGGCTCGTCATCACCCTCCGCCTCTACCGCTGGGGAGGACTCTGACCGCGGCCACGAAACGTTCATGCGGGGGTGCGACGTGGGAACATCGGTGCAATCGCCCACGGCTCCCGCGCGCCGCACGGAACGCGACGGCCAACCGGCGCCGGGGTCGGTACGTTCCGCGGTGCGCCCGTTCGGTCGGGCGGCCGCCCCGTAACCATGGGTAACGAAGAGTTCGACGAGATCCTGTCCGCCCTCGACCGAGAGAGCGCCCGCATCCGGGTGCGCGCCGAGCCGCGTCGCTACAACAAGCCGGCGACGGTCATCTCGGGGTTCCCGCCCGGGGTCGACCTCGAGGAGACGACCCGGACGCTCAAGAACCGCCTCGCGACGGGGGGCTCGGTCGTCGACGGCGAGGTCTATCTGCAGGGCGACCACCGGGCCCGCATCCGGGAGGAGCTCGGACGCCTCGGCTTCGACCCGCAAACGATCGAGGTCTCGGACGCGGCGCTCCCGAAGCGGGGACGGCGCGGCTAGGGTGGGTCGGCTTCCTCCCCCCGCAGGACGGATAGCCCCTGCGGTGGCCGGGGTCGGCCGGCGACCCTTTAACGGCCGCCTGTAGAGGGTCGTCGCCATGGCGGCGTACGCCCACCCCGAAGTCCTGGTCGAGACCGACTGGGTAGCGGCCCACCTGAACGACCCGAAGGTCCGCGTCGCGGAGGTCGATTACGACCCGGCGGCGAACTACGAGCTCGGCCACGTGCCGGGCTCGGTCCTGTTCGACTGGCGGAAGGAGATCAACGACCCGGCCCGACGCGACATCCTGAGCCCCGAGGCGCTGACGGAGCTGTTCCGCAAGGCCGGGATCTCGGAGGGGACGACCGTCGTCCTGTACGGCGACTTCAACAACTGGTTCGCCGCGTTCGCGTTCTGGGTGTTCGCCTACTACGGCGCCAAGGACCTCAGGCTGATGAACGGCGGCCGCAAGAAGTGGATCGCCGAGGACCGGCCCCTCACTAAAGAGGTCCCGAGGCCGGCGAGCGGCACGCTGAAGGCGCACCCCCCGGACGCGGCGCTGCGCGTCTTCCTCGAGGACGTGCGCCGGGCCCTCGCGGACGCGAAGGTCGGCAAGCTCGCCCTGGTCGACGTCCGTGGGCCCAAGGAGTTCACGGGCGAGATCACCGCGCCGCCGGAGTACCCGAACGAGCACGCCCAGCGCGGGGGCCACATCCCGGGGGCGAAGAACATCCCGTGGGCCCAGGCGGTGCGGGAGGACGGGACGTTCAAGTCGCGGGAGGAGCTCGAGGCGATCTACCACGCGCAGGGGATACGACCCGGCGTGCCGGTGATCACCTACTGCCGCATCGGGGAACGCTCCAGTCACACCTGGTTCGTCCTACGCTACCTGCTGGGCTACCCGGACGTGCGCAACTACGACGGCTCGTGGACCGAGTGGGGGAACCTCGTCCGGATGCCGATCGAGCGCTAGGCGCTCCGCCTACCGGCGGCCCGACGGCCCACGCCGGCGGGGGACGGGGCGCTCGAGCTTCTCGACCAGGAACTGGTGAAGAGCCCCCTCCGCGCGGTGGACCAGGACCGGATGGCCGGTCTGGTCGGACCAGCGGACCATCTCGATGGGGCTCGTCGGGTCGTCGGTGACCAGCAACAGCGCCTCGCCCGGTGCCCGGCGGGCCAGCTCCTCGTTCAGGCGAACCAGGACGGCCGCGCATTCGACCCCGACCTCGACCAGCTCGGCGTCCGGGGTGAGCGGCCAGCAGCGGATCCGTCGGCTGCGGATCTCTTCCTCGAGGCGGAACCGCACGGTCGCGGCGGGAGCCATCGCCGACGCCGGGTCCTCCGGCCGGACCGCCCGGGCCCGGATGACCCATCCGTCCGTGTACGGCCGGTCGTTGAGCAACCGGGGCCTCTGGCGCACCGCGTCGTTGCGCTCGACGACCTCGGCGTCGACCGGTAGGCGGACCGCCCCGGTGAACCGGGTGCTCTCCACCGTGGCGACGCTGCGACCCCGGGCCAGGGGACCTTCGACCGGCCGGAACGTGAGCTCGCGGAACGGGCCGGCGAACGCCGAGACCGTCGCGAGGAGACCGAGCCGGGCGGTGCCCTGCGCCGGCTCGTCCTGCCACCACACGCCCTGCTCGATGTCGTAGAGGCGGTCCTCCGGCAGGGAGCAGCCCAGAATCTCCACGGACCGGCGGAACGACAGGGAGACTATAGCGCGTTGCCGGGCGAGAAGGCTTTTCCCGCCTCCGGCGCGTGGCGCGTTCGGTGGCGGAGGAGAAGAATCGGCCCTCCCCGGTGACGATCCCTCGGGGCCGGTGCCGTTGCGGCCATTACCCGACCGATCACATGGTCACGCGGCCGGTCGGCGTCTCGTCGAGCTTCCGCCTCGACCCGGGGGGGCCGTGCTCGGTCTGCGGCGAGGCGTCCTGCCGCGCTTACACGCCCGCCGGCGCGTCGCCGGACGCTCGCTAGCCGTACGCCTCGCGGATGAGGTAGTCCTTCAGGCGGCTTAGGCGGTCCTCCCAGAAGTGGAAGTGCCAGGAACGGGCCTCCTCCCAGGCCCCCCCGCCCCCCCAGCCCGTCTGCTCGAAGGTGACGTCGATGCCCTCGGGAGACTCCTGCAGGCGGAGGTAGACGGACGTCTTCGGCTCCGGTTGGTTCATCAGCGCGACGAAGGGCGGAGGCGCGAACCAACGGAAGCCGAGGTCGACGTCCGGCGTGAGCTGGGTGATCGTGCCTGGACTCTCGAACGGCGAGGCGCCGGTCCAGCGGAGGCGGTAGGCGCCGCCGACCTTCGGCTCGACCGTGGCCTCGTCGCAGAGCCAACCCTGGAGGCGGCTCGGGTCGAGGAGGGCCGCGTGGACCGCCGGCAAAGGCAACGGGATGGTCACCTGGATGAGGATCGGGTCGAGGGTCTCCTCCACGGTCGGTCCGCGGGTCTCTCGGCCTATAGGCGTTTGCGGCGGAAAGCGGAACCGCGGCCGGCGCGAGGTAGCCGACCGTCGGTCGGCCTCTGCCTCCACGCTCGCTCGACGAGAGTGGACCGGTCGGGTGGCACACGAAGATTCACCGGTCGTGTCGAGGTCCTGGCGACTTGCAGTTCTCGACCGCGGTCTTAAGTACGTATTACCACGTATTACGCCGCTGCCTATGGTGGCAGCGAGTGCCGCTCCAGGCTCCGTCGGGCTCCCGACAGACTGGAATCCGGTAGCCGAATCCTTGGTCCGGTCGCTGGAGGCGGCGCGCAACTTCCGGGGATCGTTGGTCATCGTCCACGGTCCCCCTGGGATTGGCAAGACCCGGCTGATTGACGGGGCGCTGGCCAAAGCCTGCGTCTCCAACCGTCGCATCCGGCGAACGTTTCTGGAACCTCGCCACACGGAGAACCCGTACAAGGCGATTCTCTCGCTCGCTCGTTGGGCAGCGAGGTTGGAGGAGATCGCGCCCGCGCTGGACTCCGGGAGCCTAGTCCTGGCGCCGTTCATGCGGGCCATCGCCTCCGGGGCCGGAGGTCGTGGGGCAGATCGAGCCGCGGCCCACGGTCAGGACCCGGACGGGTCGCCGGCATCGGAGTACCGACGCCTTGTCGCGGACCTAGAGTTCTACAAGCGGGGGGTCGAGGCGTGGGGAGAGCGGAGTCGGTTCCTGCACGAAGTCGGATGGATGATCCTAGACGCGGCGGCCCGACGACATGTCGTGTGGATCGTGGAGTCCGCCCAATATGTCGACCCTCATTCGCTCACGGTGATACGGTACCTGGCCTCTTGCCTGGACGAGAACCCGCTCGTGATATGGCTTAACGTCGACACGCCGGAGGACGGGCAGCTCCCTAAGGCGCTCGCATCCCTTCTTGACGGTCCCCGAGCGGGGAGCGTAGCGGTCCCCCGGCTGAGCCGACAGGGCGTGATGGAAGTCCTCGGCTGGAAGTATCCCAGCCAGGTCTTCGCCGACCGGATAGTGGATTCGGTGCTGAAGGAGAGCCACGGCCTGCTCCTGACCGTCGAGCAGCTCGCGAACGACCCCAACGTGCTCCGGTCGTCCGTTCCGCCCCCGGCCGACGACGGCATCGATGCCCTCGGTGTCGGACTCCGGAAGTTCGAGGGGTTGCCGTCCTCAGCGCGCGGCCTCATCGAGCAGCTGGCGGTTATGGGGGGAGAGACCTCCCTCGAGATGGCGGTCCGCCTCGTGCGGAGGGACGAATCCGAGGTCCGCAGGGATCTCGCGTCCCTCGTGACCGCCGGACTCCTCCTCGAACAGGAATCCGGCACCTATTGCTTCCGCCTGACAGGGCTGTCCGGGGAAATCGAAGCCCGACTCCCCGAGGGAAGATTGCGCGTGCTCCACCGAGAAGCCGCCGAAGCCTTGGAGGCGTCGACCTCCGGCTTCGAGGAGCGGATCTTCGACCTCGAGCGACACTGGCGCAAGGCGGAGGTGTGGGAGGCCGCGGCGCACGCGAGCCTGGTCGCCGCACGGTTCTCCTCGGACAGTTTTGCCCCCGAGGGTGGTCTCCTCTATGCGCAGCGCGCCCTGGACGCCGCGCGCCTGCTGACCGACCGTCAGACGCCCCTGGAGGCGGAGGCCTTAGTAGAGCAGGGTCGCGCGCTCTACGACCTCGGACGCCTGCACGAATCGCTGGGGACCCTCCGAGAGGCTGTGGCGTCGATCGGGGCGGGCCCGAACGTCTGGCCGTTCCGAGCCAGGGCTCTCTTCTACCTGGCCCGAGCGCTGAGTTCGCTGGCTCGACCGCAGGAAGCGCTCGAGATCGTCCAGGAGGCGTCAACGGCGCTCGCTCAGGTCGACGATGCCCGCGCGCGTCTCATGCTGCACCAGGTGATCGGCGTCGCCTTCATGATGTCGGACCAGAATCGGGAGGCTGTCGAGCACTTCCGTTCGATGCTTTCCATAGCTCAGACTCTGGGCGACGCGCGCGAGATCTCCTACGCCCAGAAGAACCTCTCCGCGGTGCTCCTCGCTCTCGACCCTCACGATGAGGAGGGTTGGCGGCTCGTGAACTCCGCCCTGGAGCATCACACGCGGACCAACAATTTCGCCGGTCTCGCTGCGGGCTATCTCAACCGTAGCCTCACCAAGCTCGAGCTCAAGGATTCGGAAGGCGCTTTGAAGGACCTCGCCCGCTCACGGCAGGCCGCCGAACTCGCCCACGCCCCTCTCCTTCTCGCTTCCGCGACGCTCCAGGAGGTCGCCGTCCTGTTGGATCGGTTGGACGTCGACCACGCCGAGGGGCTCCTGAAGGCGCTCGCACCGTGGATGCCTGCCATGGAGGAACCGTGGGCTCGCGTGTCGTTCTCCCTCCTGATGGGGCGCGTCGCGGAAGCCCGGCACCTCACGGACGAGGCGGACCGCCTCTACGAGGAGGCGACCCTCTTGGCCGAGCCCGGCGGGGAGTCCTCCGCGCTCTGGGAGTGCCGCCTTCGCCGAGCCGCCCTGGCCAAGCGGCTGGGTGCCCTCGAGCGATTCCAGAGCCTTCGAGAGGCCCTGCCCAGCCGTGAGGAGATCTGCAAGGTCGCCCCCGCCCTCGCCATCCTGCGAGAGGAACTCGAGGCCCAAGCGTCCTGAGGTCGCCGGAGGGGGCCTCGAGAGTGGTCCGCGCTCCAGGTCCTGCGCCGAGGGCGATCGATCGCTGGGCCCGATGGCCCCCTGCTGGACCCGCGTTGTGGACGCCGCGAGCCAACGCGCTGGCATGGACGGTCCCGCCGACGATCCCGACGAGAGCGCCTAGGCCGTATCCCCATCGCCCGACCGTCCAAACGCCGGTAGGAGTGGACCGGTCGGGATTTGGAATCTGCAGGTGGCGAACAGTCTGTGGTCAGACGCCATGACTTGTGGGAGGAGGGAAACCGAGAGAGCGGGTTCTCGCGTCCCTTCACCCATGATCCGATTCCGCGGGGCATATCGGGGATCACGCCGGTGTTCGTTCGGGCGGCCGATTCGGCCCGAGCTCGCCGGTCCGGACTGGCGCCGCCGTTGCACCCCGGAGGCGGTTCAACGCCCGGTGGCGTGCCGGCCGGGAAGTTCATTGGATAGGTCCTAGGTCCAAAGTTCGGAACCCCCAAATGGCGGCGCCAAATGCTACCGCGGCGAGAGCGGCAAGGACTCCAAGACCCTCCAAGTCGCCCATTCCCATCGTGCGCAAGAACGCATCCCGGATGGTATCGGCGGCATAGGTCAGAGGATTGCAGTAGAAGATCGTGGCGAGGACCTTGGGGGTCTTCGACGTGATCGGGTAGTACACGGTCGAGAGGAAGATGACGAACAGCTGCAGGAACGACTGGATCGTGAAGTAGGCGTTCGCAGAGCGAAGTCGGGTGCCGAGCGCTATGAGAAGGCCCGCAAAGAAGATGCTCCCCAGCGCGACCGTGAGCAGCACCAAGCCCACTGCGACGGGAGAAAGCGAAGGCAACCCGATGAACGGAAGACCGACCAACATCATAACGCCGACGCCGACCAGCGAGAAGAGAAGGGTCGTCAGCACGAGTCCGCCCAGGTACTCCGAGCGCAGGAACGGTCCGGAGAAGATTTGCTCGACCATCGACCATCGGCGGTCGAGCCAGAACAGGTTCCCCGCCACGACACCGCCCGTGATCATCTGGAAGGCTATCATGCCCGGGACGAGAAACGCGGTGTAGGAGGTACCTCCGGTCACACTGGAGGAGACGATCGAGCTGAACATCGTACCCAGCACGACGATCGTGACGGCCGGCTGTCCAAATCGGATGATGATGGTCAGCGGGTCGAGATTGGAAGCGAAATTCCGGATCACCAGCCGGAGCACCGGTGGAATCCTCACGGGGGTCCTCCCATGCGCCCCGGGGGAAGCGTGCCACCGGGTCGGCCGGTCTCCCCGGCCGCACGGTCGCCTTCGTCGGGAGCTTCGCCGATCATCCCCAGAAAGGCTCCCTCCAGCGTCGCCTCCTCGACGGCCAGCCGCTCAATCTCGAGCGAGTGGGCTTGGGCCCAGTGGCTGAGCCACGGCAGGAGCTCCTCGGCGTGCTCCGACCGGAATGCGACCCGGTTGAGCGGGACGGAGGACTCGCCCGGCACCTCGAGCAACGTGGCGCCCCGCCGTGCGAGCTCCTGGGTAAGTTCCGCCCGGGGAATCGGTTCCAAGGACGTCGTGAACGTCATGGACGCTTCCCGGGCTCCACCGTGTTGGAGCTTGAGCGATTCGGCGGTGTCGAGCGCTATCAGACGGCCTAGGTGGAGCACGGCGACCCGGTCGCACAGGATGTCGGCCTCGTGAAGGATGTGCGTGGTGAACACGATGGAGAGGCCTCCGCGGGCTCGCTCCCTCAGGTAGCGGAGTATCCGACGGCGCGCGATCGCGTCCAAGCCGACTGTCGGCTCATCGAGGAAGAGGATCTCCATGTCGTGCATGAGTTCGCGAGCCACCTGGAAGCGCCTCCGCTCCCCTCCCGATAGGGCCCACGGCTTACGATGGCGGGCCTGCTCGAGCTCGAAAAGCTCGATCATCTCCTCCGCCCGGGCCGCGGCGGCCTCTCGGGGGACCCCCCAGAGGAAAGCGTAGAGCGTGAGGTTCCTCTCCACCGTGACGAAGTCGAGAGACTCGGACTGCAGTACGACTCCCAGACGCGCGCGCAAGGCCCGGCCGCCGTGGTGCACGTCCTGGCCCAGAACAATCGCGGTCCCCTCGGTGGGGGGCAGCAAGGTGGTGAGGAGACGGACCGTCGTGGTCTTACCCGCGCCGTTCCGCCCGAGAAGGCCGAGGACCTCTCCGCGACGCAATCCCAGGGACAGATGCCGAATCGCGAACTTGCCGGGAGCGTACGAGTAACCGAGGTCGCGAGTCTCTAGTACCAAGGATTCGGAATTCATCGTTGCTCCGGATTCCCGTGCCGAGTTCGGGCCCTCCTTTGTCCCTTTCCCACCATGCGCCGAAGTCCGCTCGCTAATTTCGATCACCACATCGCCTTCGACGCGCTCACCGATCACGTCACACCGATTCGCAAGAGGCCCGGTCGAAATGGCCCGGTCGGGATTCGGAATCCGCAGGTTGCGAATAGAGGGAGACTTCAGCTGCCGAGGACCTCGAGGTCCGGGCCTCCCCCGTTCCCGAGGGTTCCCGAGTCCCCTCGTCGGCCTCGTTCACGGTGGGCGAACCGAATCCCGTAGGCCCGATCACTCAGCGACCGGCGACGACGGGGGTCCGAGCCTGACCAAACCAAGGCCGGCTCCACAGGGCGAGGTAGACCAGGGAAAGGAGGACCGGGACCTCAACTAGGGGACCGATGACCGCGGCAAGCGCGACCCGAGAGGCGACCCCGAAGACGACCACGGCCACGGCGATCGCGAGCTCGAAGTCGTTGCTCGCCGCCGTGAACGCGACGGTCACCGACTTCTCGTAGCCGAAGTCGAGCCAGCGACTCACGAGAAACGCGAGCAGCCACATTCCGAGGAAGTACGCGAGCAGCGGGGCGACCACGCGGAGGACCGTGAAGGGAAGGCTGGTGATGGAGAGGCCTTGGATGGCGAACATCACGACGACCGTGAAGAGGAGGCCCCACAGTGTCAGTCGGCTGACCGCCGGCGCGAACCGTTCGTCGTACCACGACCGGCCTTTCCATAGGGCGAGGCCGACCCGGCTCGCGAGGGCAGCCCCCAACGGAACCCCGAGGAAGACGAGCACACTGAGCGCCACCGTCGAGGGGTCCACGGAGATCGCCTGCTGGGGCAGGTGTAGCCAGGCGGGCAGGATGTTCAGGTAGAAGACGGCCAAGCCGGCGTACGCGAGAATCTGGAACACGGCGTTGAGCGCGACCAACACGGTGGCGTACTCCGGGTCGCCGCCCGCAAGCTGGTTCCAGACCAACACCATCGCAATGCACCGCGCCAACCCGACCAGGATCACTCCGGTCCGGAGCAGGGGAGCGTCGGGAAGGAGCGCCCAAGCGAGGGCGAACATGAATGCCGGGCCGACGACCCAGTTCAGTAGGAGAGGGAACACCGTCGCGCGCCAGCCCCGGGTGACCTCCCGGATCCGGCCGTACCGAACCCGGGCCAGAATCGGGTACATCATCAGCAGCAGACCGATCGCAATCGGCACCGAGACCGACTGAATCTGCCAAAGGCCCAAGGCCGTCCCGATCCCGGGCCACACGCGCCCGACAGCGAGGCCCATCGCCATGGCGAAGAGGACCCAGACAGGCAGGTACCGGTCCACGAGGTCGAGTTGACGGCGCGCCGGAGGCGCTGCCCCGGCGGCTTGTCGGTGCTCAGGCGCGTCCAGATTCTCACCGCTTCCGACGAGGAGGGCCGTCCCGTCGATCTAGTCGGTGGCGCGACTCAGTAGTGAGCCGCTCACCGTGGTGTGCTTTGGGCCGGGTCGGCGACCCGCCGATCCGAGATGACGAGCTCGGTCCGGAGGCCCTTCACGAGCCCCACGATCCGGTCGCGGACTTGTCGGCAGCCGCGGTCGTCCATGTGCGCGGGGTCGGGAAGCGCCCAGTCCCGCAGTTCGAGGGTCTTGAGGCGGGCGGGACAGCTCGCATCGTCGAGGCAACCCATCGTCACCCGGACTCGGGCCTGAATCATCATCTCGGGGGTCAACAACTGCGGTGCGTGGGGGGGAGGCTCGAGCCCAAGCTCGCGGAGCATCGTTGCCGTCCGCGGATCCGCGGCGTCCGCGGGGTCCGTCCCGGCGGAGACCGCGACCCACCCCTCGGGCGGACTTGCGTTGAACATCGCCTCAGCCATCAACGAGCGGTGGGAGTTCCCGACGCAGATGAACAGGACGACCTTCGGCGGAGTCACCGTGGCGAGCCTCCCGGTTTTGTCGCACGGACCTCTCCGGACACGACCCCGAGCTCGGCCTGGGCCCGTAGAGAATCCGGCGCAGGGCCCTCCCCGTGAACCGTCACCTCGATGGATTCGAACCCGGCCGAACGCAAGCGCTCCATCACCTCCTCTCGGGTAAGCGCTCCCGAGGAACAGGAGGCCCATCGCTCAAGGTCGTTCCTTAGCTCGTCGGAGATAGGACGCGTAGCGAGAACGTCCGCGACCACGAGGCGTCCTCCGGGTCTCAGGACCCGGAACGCTTCGCGGTAGACCTGGCCCTTGTCCGGGACGAGATTGATAACGCAGTTCGAAAGGACGACGTCGACCGAAGTGTCCGCCACCGGGAGATGCTCGATTTCCCCGAGGCGGAACTCGACGTTGGTCTGGCCCTTCGAGTGCGCCAGGCTGCGCGCGCGGGAGACCATCTCGGGCGTCATGTCCACTCCGATCACGCGACCGGACGGACCCACCTTGTTCGCGGCCAGAAAGCAGTCGACCCCCGCACCACTACCGAGGTCGAGGACTACCTCCCCCGGCCTAAGCGCCGCGAGTTGCGAGGGATTCCCGCATCCCAGACCGAGGTTCGACCCTTCGGGGACGCTGGCCAATTCAGAATCCGAGTAACCGGTGTCACAACACCCCGTTCGGGCATCGTGGGAAGATGAACTCGACGAAGAACCGCCGCCAGAGGACCCACTCTCCCTGCAACAACCAGCGCGTCCACCGTGGGCAAGATTGCCATATCTATCGCGGACCGACCGACGAACCGTCTCCTCGTCCTGCTCGGGTTCGGTCATGACATCTCCGCGAAGGCCCCCGACTTCAGTTGGTAGTAGATCCATTTCCCCCGCCGTCGGGCGGTCACGATGCCAGCCGACGTGAGTACCGACATGTGGTGGCTGACGGTGGCATGAGTGAGGCCGAGAGCGGCCTGGATCTCACAGGCGCAGAGCTCTCCTTCCCGGCGCAGGATGGTAACCGCCGTCAGCCGTTGCTCATCGGCCAGCGCCCGAGCGCGCGCGAGGGCCTTCGCGAACCCACGTCCCTTCGCGACCTGCTTGCCCATTCCTTGGTAGCGGGGGAGGCAGCCAGCACCGTCCGAACCGGTCAGCCTTCCCAGCCGGCCGACGAGGCCAGTCTCGAGCTTCGATGGCACCATCATGTCGATGCAGGTCAACACGGTATATGTAGATATCCATCGACACATCCACTTGGCCCGACGTGGGCGAATCCTCGCGGCCGAGCGGAGATCCACTCAGGAATGCCCGTGGGCGACGGCGCGTGGAGACGAGCCCTTCCTAACGCCTAGGGTGACCGGTCGGTGTTCGCTGGCGATGGATAGTGGACTGGTCGGGATTTGAACCCGAGGCCTCCGGTTTGCAAAACCGGCGATCTTCCGAGCTGATCTACCAGCCCACGGCAGGACATCATCGCTGCCCCCGGTTAGCTCTTTGGGCGCAGGGTCGGGCGACCCGGCCGCGTGGAAACGCCATCAATCCACGAGGGGCTTGGGACCGTAGTGAGGCTCGGGGCGTTCACGGTCGTCGACGCCTCTCCGAACCGAGCCGACGGAGACGTCGGCCGGGTCGCTGAGGTCGTGCGGCTCGCGGAAGAGGTCGAGGCCGCCGGGCTCTCCTCGCTCGGTCGCCGAGCACCACTTCCACGCCGGCGGTGTCTGCCGGTCGCCCCCGGTCCTCCTCGACGCGTGCCGTAGGCCACGACCGTCGTGGGAACCGCCTTAACTCAAGGAGGCTCCGCGGTCCCTAGGGTTGCCATGGCCGAGATCCTACCCGGAGTGCACCAGGTCGAAGGGGTCGATCCGTCGCCCGATTTCTCGACCCACGTCTACCTCCTCAAGGACAAGGGCGCCAGCTGGACCCTGCTCGACACCGGGCTTCCCGGCACCCACCGCGCGACGCTCGCCTACCTCGCGAAGATCAAGGTCGAGCCGACCTCGATCAAGAAGATCCTGCTCACGCACCTTCACCGCGACCACACCGGCTCGCTCCGCGTCCTCGCCGAGACGACCCGAGCGCGCACCTTCGCGCACTGGATCGAGGCGGCGTACATCGCCCTGGACCCGAAGTACGACGGCCCGGGGACCCCCCCCGCCGAGCCGTTCAAGGTCGACGAGACCCTGAAGGACGGCGACAGCGTCGACGCCGCCGGGGGGCTCATCGCCTACCACACGCCCGGCCATACGCCGGGCCATACCTCGTTCTACCAGGCGGAACGGAAGCTCCTGTTCTCCGGGGACCTCTTCTTCGGGGACGGGGAGCAGGTCGTCCTCACGCCTCCCGACTTCACTCACCACATGCCGACCGCGCAGATCTCGGCCCGCAGGATGGGGCAGCTCTCCGTGGAGTCCCTGCTGACCTACCACGGGGGACCGATCCTCCACAAGGGCGGCACCGCCGTACGCGCCCTGCTCGAGAAGCTCCGCTGAGGTCCGGCCGACTGCCCGCGCGGCCCCGACCACCTCGCGGGAGCGAATGGGACTGGCCAGATTTGGACTGGCGTCTCGGAGTCCCGAACCCCGAAGGATGGACCAAGCTACCCCACAGTCCCAGCGGGCGACGCCCACCAAGCCTCGCTATTTGACGGTGCGGTCGCGAGCGGCCCCGCGGTGTTCCAGCACCTCCCCGATGGCGGTTAGATACCGCGCGGCGTAGCCGGGGCGTCCGATGCGGGCGCCGTCGTTCGCCTCCCCCATCCCCGGGCTGGCCCCGGTGGAGTCCCTCACCTGGACGGTTCCCGGCCTGCGCGAGGATCCCACGCTCTGCCTGCGCTGTCGGTCGGCCCAGCTGCTCTGCGGCAAGCCCGTCTGCCCGATCCTTCTCAAGTACCGCGCCTTCGAACGGACCCTGCCGATGGTCACCGGTACGACGCTGGAGGGAAGCTCTCCCCCGGGCGTCTTCGTCGGGCGGTTCGGCTACCCCAAGGTCTCGATCGGCCCGCTCCTCTCGCCGCTCCACGGCTCGACCGAGCTCCTCGACACCCCCGAGGAGTGGGTCGGCCGCTCGGTGGAGGAGGTCATCGGCTTCCGCACGGGCCTCGTCCGGGGGACCGCACGGTTCCGGGTGACCGAGGCCGACCGGCCGGAGGCCCTCCTAGAGCGACTTCAGCTGCTCGGGCTCGCCGTCGAGTCGGTGGAGAGCCAGGCGGAGTTCCGCCGACCGCCCCGCGGGCACCTCGCCCTCTCCGAGTCGAGTCCGCCATTCGGGCCCTCGGCGCCGATCGAGAGGGTCCGCCTGGACGTCCGCAAGGTCGACCCGGACCTCGACCGGTTGAGCTCCGACCTCCACGCGAACGCCCGTGTCGCGGTCGAGGAACTGTACGATCGGGGCGTCCGCGTGAGCCGCATCCAGCGAGCGTTCAGCGTCGGCGCGCTCGGTCGTCAAGGGCGGCGGCGGCTCGTGCCGACCCGCTGGAGCATCACGGCCGTCGACGACCTCGTCTCGAAGCGTCTCCTCGAGGAGGTCCGGGGCCTTCCCGAGCTGGGGGAGGTCCTGCTCTACGCCCTCACCGCGCTCGACAACCGCTGGCTGATCGCCTTCCTTCCCGGGACGTACCGCTACGAGTCGATCGAGACCTGGTACCCGAACACCGTCTGGAACCCGTCGCCCGATCGCGTCGTGATGATGGGGGACCACGAGGGCTACCAGGGACGGACGACGTACGCCTCGATCGGGGGCTGCTACTACGCCGCGCGCCTTGCCACGGCGGAGGCGCTCGTCCGCCTCCGACGCCAGGCCGGCGTCGTCGTCCTGCGCGAGGTTCACCCGGGCGAGATCCTTCCCCTCGGGGTCTGGAACGTCCGCGAGCACGTGCGGGCCGCCCTTGCGCGCCCTCCGGAACGCCTGACCGGGCTGGACGAGCTTTTCCGACGGATCGCTCGAGAGTTCGCGATCCCTCTCGAGCGGTGGCTGCGCGCGAGCGCGGTCCTCCACGATGCCAGGACCCAGCGGCGCCTCGATGCCTGGGTCGACGCGGGAAGCTGAGGGCGGGAGGCTCGCTCAGCCGTAGCGTTCGCCGCAGCGGCCGCAGAAGGCGTCGGCCGCCGTGCGGGGAGCGCCACAGTGGGAGCAGTTCGCGGGGGTCCGCGCGGCCCCGCATCCCCGGCAGAACGTGTCCCCCGCGACCGCCGGGTGGCCGCAGAGCGGACATCGTTCCAACGCCGCGACCCGCTCCGCGGACTCCACGGGATCGGCCGTTGGGGGCACGCCGGCGCCTCCCCCCGAGGCCGGGGTCGCCGGAGGGGGTCCGAGCGACTCGATGTGCCCGCCGACCTGCCGACGACCGCGTAGCGCCAGCCGGAACGCCTGAGCGTAGTCGGCGCGCGCGAACGCCGCGTGGGCCTGGACGTACAGCTCCCGGGCGCCCTCCACCTGGGTACGGTCCTTGGCGCCCTTCGCGGCCGCGGCGAGCTCCTCCTCGAAGAGCCGTAGCTGGAACTGCGCCTCAGCACGGTTCCTCGGGACGGAAGGAGCCGGGGCCGACCCGACGGCGTCGGGGGAGGCGGAGCCGCCCGCGGTCGGCCTCCCGGCGGCGAGGGGAGGCGAGCTCGCCTCAGGCTTCGGAACAGGGGACCGGGATAGGGTCGGCTCTTGCCGGGCCTTGACGAGGGTCTCGTGGGCCGCTTGCGCGAGCTCGTAGGCGCGGTCGGCGCTCCCGGCGTCCAGGGACCGCGTCGAAAGGTCGATCAGTTGTCGGGCTCGCTCGACGTCCCCGCCTTGGGCCGCCAGGACGTCGGCCTCTCGGCGCGCGAGGGCGAGCCGGTTGTACGCCCGGTCGCTCATCGCCCGGGGACCCGCGGAGTCGCCCCGGAGGTCTTGGAGGCGGCGTAGGCGGTACCGCCGCAGGAGGTGGAAGGAGACGAGCATGACGATCGCGAGGAGAACCACCCCGACGACCAACAGCTCGTAGGCCTCGGTAGCCACCACGTCGATGTGCCGCCCGCGGCTGGCGCGCGGCTCCGAGGGAAAGTTAGGGCGCCGGGTCCTATTTAGAGACGCTCTCGGGAAAGCAGCTCGATCGCCGCTCCCAAGAGATAGGTCGACCGGGCGCCGTCGATCCGCACGTCCAAATCGGCGCCGAGCGGGGGCCGGCTCGGCAGGACGACCGGTAGGTAGTTGTCGAGGCGCGCCATCGAGCTACCCCCGGGGCCGTACTCCATGACCCGAGCCCGGCGTCGCTCTCCGATCCAGCGCTCGAGCCGTTCGCGGGCGATGCGGCGGCGCAGCGTGGCGAGCCGGCGCGACCGCCGCCGCGCGACCCGAGGCCCGAGCGGAGGGAGTCGCGCGGCGGGGGTCCCCGGTCGTGCGGAGAAGCGGGTGACGTTGACGGTCTCGGGGCCGACCTCCTCGAGGAGCTCCTCGGTCGCCCGCGCGTCGTCCTCCGTCTCGCCCGGGAAGCCGACGATGACATCGGTCGCGAGGTGTACGTCCGGCAGGCGGGCCCGGAGCACGCCGACCTGCCGCCGAAACTCCTCGACCGGGTAGTCGCGATGCATCGCCCGAAGGATCGCGTCCGAGCCGCTCTGCACCGGTAGATGGACGAAGTGGAAGACCCCGGGGAGGTCGAGGGCCCGAGCGTAGCGCTCGACGAACGGCGCGAGGCTCTGCGGGCTCATCATCCCGACCCTCAGCCGAGCCGGGCCGAGGTCCGGGACGAGCCGGGCGAGCAGCTCGGGGAGACGGGCGTCTCCCGGAAGGTCCGCTCCCCAGGCGGCGGTGTCGAGCCCGGTCAGGCGAAGCTCCCGGGCGCCGCGCGCCACCGCGGCCCGGAGCTCCTCGGCGAGCTGAACGGGGGGAACGCTTCGGAGACGGCCGCGCGCCAGCCGGCTGAAGCAGTAGGCGCAGCCGCTCGTGCAGCCCTGCGCGAGCACGACCTCCTCGGCCAGGTGGAGGGACGGGGGGTCCGCCCGAAGGTCTCCGTCGTCCCGCGGGGGCTCCCGGGTCCTGAGGAGGTCCGGGATCCGGAACTGCTCCCGGATCGGAACGAACGTCGTGCGAGCGCTCGCCGGGCCGCCGAACAGCTCGGTCCGCAACGGGACGAGGCAACCGGTGACGAGCAGGCGAGGCGTGGCCTCCGCGAGGCGGTGCCACCGGGCGACCATTCGAGCCTCGGTCGGGCCGATCACGCCGCACGTGACGAGCACGGCGGCGTCCGAGTCGCCCGGCACGGGGACGAGCTGATGGCCCTGGGCCTCGAGGGCCCGGGCGATCGCCGAGCCCTCGCCCCGGTTCTGGGCGCACCCGAACGACTCGAGGTAGACGCGCAGGGCCGCTCCCGCCGGCCGGAGCTTCTCCTCAGAAGACCGACAGCTTGTTGGTCAGAAGCCGCCCGGGGATCGTGTCGATCCCGTCGAACGCCGCCTGGGCGACCGCCTCGGCCTTGCCCTTGACGGCGGCGAGCCGTACGCCGTCGGCGGGAAGGATCTGGATGCTCGCGACCTGGGGCTGGTCGACCGGCTTGCCGATCTGGGAGAGGATCCGCACGTGGACCTCCTTCACATCGCCGCCGGTCTCCTGGACGATTTCGTTCGCGATCTGGATGCCGAGGAGGTTGTAGATCTTGCCGACGTGGTTCACCGGGTTCTTGCCGGCGGTCGCCTCGAGGCTCATCGGGCGGCACGGCGTGATCAGGCCGTTCGCGCGGTTGCCGCGGCCGACCGACCCGTCATCTCCGGCCTCCATCGAGCAGCCCGTGACGGTGAGGTAGAACCGCCCGAGCTCGGGGTCGTCGGCGGTGTTGACGTCGATCGTCACCTCGCGGTGCGTCAGCTTCGCGGCGAGGTCGGCGAGCCTGTCGTGGACCTGCTCGCAGACGTTCGCGTACTCGGCCGCATCCTTGACCTCCCGGTCGACGAGGGCGACGGCGACCGTCAGATGGATCGTCCCGGCCTGGCGGTAGCCCATCACCTTGACGTCCTCCCCGAGCGCGGGGATCTTCTTCTTGAGCTTGAGCGTGAGGAGCTTCTCGCTCTCGAGGACCAGCCGCTCCAGGTCCGAGAGCGGAGCGAAGCCCACGCCGAACGACGTGTCGTTCGAGAGGACCTGGTGCTGGTCGAAGACGCCGCGCAGGTCGACCGAACCCTGGCCGATCCGGCAGTCGAACTCGACCTGACGGTCGACGTCCAGGTGCGAGCAGACGGAGGCGACGTACTTTCGTGCGGCCTGGATCGCCACGTCTCGGAACGGGAGCTTATCGCCGTTGACCTCGGTCGTGGCCCGCCCAACCAGAAGCATGTAGATCGGCGTCGTCACCCGGCCGCCGCCGAACTTCGGCTCGGAGGCGCCCCCCACGACCTGGGTCTCGTCGGTGTTGTGGTGGAGGATCCTGCCGAACTCGTCCAGGTAGAGACGGCTCAGGGCCCGGCTGACCGACTCGGAGACCCCGTCGGCGATGGTGTCGGGGTGGCCCAGCCCCTTGCGCTCGACCAGCTCCACCTGCTGGTCCTCGATGTGGACCGTCCTGAGCGGCTCGACCCTAATGTTCCGGACCATGGAGCGGCACCTTCGGACGGCCAGCGGGGGTGGAGTTTAACGGTTGCGCGAGTGGAGGACCCGCCCGCCGTCACCGGAGGGCCTATCCTGCCTCCGCCCGGAGCGGTTTCGCGACGTACGGACCTTCGCGGGCGTACCCTCTCGCGAAGTAGTACTCCCGGGTCCCCACTGCGCTCATCACGTAGAGCCTTCGGTAGCCTGCCTGGCGGGCGAGCGCCTCGGCCTCGCGAAGGAGTCGGCTCCCAAAGCCCCGGTGCTGGTAGGTTTGGGCCATCGCCGGGGTTTCGCCGACGGCGAGCTCCCGCCCGAGGACCTTGAGCTCCCGGACGACCGGCTCGCCCAGGCCCCCGGCCGTGCGGCCGGACGGGAAGCGGAGACGCAGGTAGGCGGCGCAGCGGTCGGTCGCCCGGTGCTCGAAGGAGAGGAAGAGCTCCCGGCCCGACGCGGCCGGGTAGTCGAGTCGTTCCTGGACGAACTCCTCGGGGGGCGGGGTCGCGCCTCGTCCGGGCTCGCGGCAGCGAAGGCAGCGACAGCTCTCGCCTGAGCGCGCCAGGCGCTCGATCGCCAGCTGGCGGAGGTTGCTCGTCCGGACCCCGGCCGCGATCAGCCGGGCCGGGATGTCCCGCTGGATCCGGTGGATGCGCACCCAGGGCGGGAGCTCGCGCTTCACCGCCGCGAGGAGATCGGCCGCGGTCGGGGTGTCGTAGGGGGCGTAGCGGCCGGCCCGCCAGTCGTCGTGGAGTCCGGTCCCTGGGAGCACGAGGGTGGGGTAGATCTTGAGGAAATCCGGCCGGAACTCCTCTTCCGACCAGAGCCGCCGGAACCCCGTGAGGTCGGCGGAGGGGTCCATCCCGGGCAGACCGAGCATCATGTGGTAGCCGACCTTCAGCCCCCGGTCGCGGGCGGACCGGGTCGACCGGGCCACGTCGCTGGTCTGGTGGGCGCGGCCGACCCTCTCGAGGACCTGGTCGTCCAGGCACTCGACCCCGACCTCGACGCGCGTCACGCCGGCGTCCAGGAGGAACGGCAGGACCCTCTCGTCGCACCAGTCCGGCCGCGTCTCGACCGTGAGCCCGACCAGGCGGTGCCGGCCGACGACGTTCCGCTCCCGGGCCTCCTCTAGCGTGGGCGCTCGCCCGTCGTTGAGCCCATCGTAGACCCCCTTGAGGACCGCCCGCTGGTAGGTCCTCGGACGGGCCGGGAACGTCCCACCCATCACGATCACCTCGACCTTGGAGGTCGCATGACCGGTCTCCTCGAGCGCGGCGAGCCGGTGGCGGACGATCGCCTCGGCGTCGTAGCGGAACTGAGCCCCGCGAAGGGCGGACGGCTCCTCCCCCGTGTAGCTCTGCGGGGAGCGGTTCTCGAGCCCGCCTGGGCAGTACGTGCACCGGCCGTGCGGACACTTCGCCGGGGCGGTCATCACCGCGACGACCGCGACGCCGGAGAGCGAACGGGTCGGCTTGCGCACGATCGCCCCCGCGAACCGCCGGCGCTGCTCGGGGGGGAGGGCCGCGAGGAACTCGACGTTCGAGGCCCGGGCCAGGCCAGCCGGGGAGGCGAGCTTCGCGCGGTGAAGGTCCTCGGGCCCGGGGCGCTCGGCTAGCGCCGGAGCCACGCGCGGGTCTCCCCGGTGATGACGTACGGCGCGGCGCGGAGCTCGATCAGGTCCTTCGAGCCCGTGAGGAACATCGCGACGCGCAACTCGTGCACGAGCGTCTCGAGCTCCGTCTTCGTCTCCTCGAAGCCGGTCGAGGCCGCCCGGAGCACTCCCCCCGCCGTCCCGGCCGCGGTCGCGCCGAGGGCGATCGCGCGCGCGACGTCGAGCCCCGAGCGGATCCCCCCGCTCGCGACGAGCGGGAGGCCGAGGGGGGCGATCTCGAGGACCGAGACGGGGGAAGGGATCCCCCAGTCCCAGAACGTCTTGCCGACCCTCGCCTCCCGCTCGGCGCCCTGCTCGAGCGCGCGGTAGTGCTCGACCGCCGCGAACGACGTCCCGCCGGAGCCGCTCACGTCGAACGCCTTCACGCCCCGGTCCCGGAGCGCCTCGGCGACCGCGCGGGAGATCCCCGCGCCGGTCTCCTTCGCGAGGACCGGGAACTGGCGGGCCAGCTCGGCGATCTTGGCGAGACACCCCTTCGCCCGCCGTTCCCCCTCGGGCTGGACGACCTCCTGGAGAAAGTTGAGATGGACGGCGAGGACATCGGCTCCGATCAACTCCATCGCCGCGCGGACCTCCTCCGGTCCCACGACCCGGTCCCCCGACCTCTGGGGGACGAGCTGGGGGGCGCCGATGTTCGCGAACTTGAGCGGGACCGGGTAGTGGGCGACACACGCGTAGCTCTCGGGGTACTGTCCGTTCAGGACCGCCGCGCGCTCGCTCCCCACGCCCATCGCCACCCCGACGTCCGCGGCGGCGCGAGCCAGGTTCTCGTTGATCTTCGCCGCGTCCGGGAATCCGCCGGTCATACCGGTGATGACGATCGGCGCTCTCAGGCGGTGGCCGAGGAGGGTCACCGAGGTGTCGACCTTGTCGAAGTCGACCTCCGGCAGCGCGCGATGGATGAGCTGGACGTCGTTCCAGAAGCGGTAACGACCCTCGACGTCGTGCCCGAGCACGACTTTGACGTGCTCGGCCTTGCGATGGCTGAGGTCGGGCTCGGAGGCGCCGGAGACCCTACGGAGCTCGCGCGTGGGCCCAGCTCCCGTAGACCGCTTCCCCCCGGATCGCTCTCGACAGGGCTCCATCCGTCAATCCGCTAATAAGCGCTGCGTCGGCGCCGGCGTGCGCCACGGCGAGCATGGCGTCGAGCTTCGCTCGGAGCCCTCCGGTGACGTCGATCGCCCCTGCGGCGGGTCGGAGACGGGCGATGAGCTCCTCGCTGACCTCGGGCGCGACGCGGCGCTTGCCGCCCGGGGGGCCCTCGAGGACGCCGGGGACGTCGGTGGCGAAGATCACCCGCACGGCCCCCAAACGCCGCGCGAGCTCCGTCGCGGCCGTGTCGGCGCTCAGGATCGAGACCCCCCAGGTCGCGTCCGGCACGACGTCCCCGAACGACACCGGCAACATCCCCCGGCCGAGGGCCTCCTCGAACGGCGCGACCTCCAGCGAGGCGAGGGCGCCGGCTCGGTTCCGGGCGACGCCGGCAAGGGGGATCGACCACGGGGCCAGGCCCGCGTGGACGAGCTCCCGGAGTACGGCGAGGTGGAGCCGGCGGACCTCCGTCGCGACGATCGCTCCGCCCCGAGCCCTCGCGGAAGCCGGGGAAGCGCCGCCCGGGGCCTTCGCGAGACCGAACCGGGCTGCCCCCGGGTGCCCGAACGAACCCGCGCCATGGAGTACGACCATGGGGACCGACCGGACCTCCGCCAGCTCCTCGGCGAGCCGGCGCAGGACCTTCGGCCGAAGCTTCTCGACCTCGCGCTTCCTGGTGAGCAGGCTCCCGCCGAGCTTCACGACGACCCGCGAGCCGCGACCGCAGCCCGAAGGGGGCATCGCACCGCCCGCCTAGGCGTGCTCGGGTCCGGTCGCCCGAGGGAACGGGAGAGTCGCTCCGATCGCGGGCGGCGCAACGCTCGCGAAGTGAAGCCCGCGGAACCTGAGGAGCCGGTAGATCCTGCCGAAGAGCCCGAAGTCAGCGAGCGCGGACAAGCCGAAGATCGACGGCACCGCCCGCGCGTCGCAATCGTCCGTTCGGCCTCCCGCCGTGGCGACCGCGGCCGCGTCCATCGAGCGACAGGAGGCGTTCGTCCCTTCAAATCGGTTCGGTCGTGTCGGGGACGCCGTCGAGCGCATGCGACGGGGTCGATCTCGGCAAAAGATAGATATGGAACGCAACCCTGCGAGCGCCGCCCGAGGCCCGGGCAGGCGTGACGGTGTCACCTGCTCCCAAGGATCCGCCGGCGACAGCGCCGGTGCGACCCGAGTCGAACGACGTGACGTCGATGGCGGTCGCTTCCGTCGGCGACCGCCGGCCGGGCAGCGCCGCGGGGGCCTCGCAAGGGGCCTCCGTGTCGCTGCCCGGTGGCGGGGGAGGTGCGGGGGCGTTCCTGGACGCCATCCTGCAGACGAAGAGCGAGCTGTTCCGCGGGAGCCGGGAGGTCCTGAGGGACTCCTACGTGCCGCCGCGACTCCCCCACCGTGAGGAGGAGATCCGCAAGGTCGCCGAGATCCTCGGCCCGGCGCTCCGGGGAGACCTCCCCTCGAACCTCCTGATCTACGGGAAGATCGGCACCGGGAAGACCGCGGTCGTCGCGCAGGTCCGTCACGACATCGAGCGACGGGCCGGGAACGGGGCCCGCTTCGGCTTCATCAGCATCAACTGCGCGAACATCGACACTTCCTACAGCCTCCTCCAGACGATCGGCAACGTCTTCGCCTCGAGCGACGCCGAGAGGATCCCGACCGGCTGGTCGCTCGACCGGGTCCAGTCGACGATGCGTCGATTGATGGACGCCCGGCGGGAGACGACGATCCTCGTGCTGGACGAAATCGATCGCCTGGTCGCCCGCAGCGGCGACAACGTCCTCTACACGCTCAGCCAGCTCAACACGGAGCTCGAGGCGGGGCGTCTCAGCCTCGTCGGGATCTCGAACGACCTCAAGTTCACGAACCAGTTGGACGCGCGGGTACGCAGCCGTCTCAACGAGGAGAAGATCGTCTTCCAGCCCTACAACGCTTCCGAGCTGCAGGACATCCTGCGGGACCGCGCCCGCGAGGCGTTCAACGACGATGTGGTCGACCCTGGCGTCGTCGAGCGGTGTGCCGCGTACGCCGCCCTCGAGAACGGGGACGCGCGACGGGCGCTCGCGCTGCTGCGCCTGTCGGCCGAGATGGCCGAGCGCGACCATGCGAAGCGGATCACGCCCGACCACGTCGTCAAGGCGAAGAACCGGCTCGAACAGGACATCGTGGTCGAGTGCTGTCGGACGCTCCCTTCGCACTGCAAGGTCCTGCTCTACGCAATCCTGCAGCTGTACGAGCGGCGGCGGAACGGGGTCCTCACCGGCGAGGTCTACGATAGCTACCGCCGCTTGGCCGAGCGTCTCGGCCTCCAGCCGCTGCACGCCCGCTCGATCTCGAACTACGTGAGCGAGCTCGAAACGCTCGGGCTGGTCCGGGCGACGATCGTCTCGAGGGGTCGCGGGGGCCGCACGCGCGAGATCCTGGTCGACGTGCCGATCTCGGAGACCGTCCCGGCCTTGGAGGAGGATCCGCTCCTCGCGCCGATCGCCCGCTCGCACAACCGCGGGCAGCTCTTGCTCACGAACTTCGACAACCCGAACCGCACGGGCCCGGCTTAGCCGCGACTCCCTGCGCGCGGCTCGCCCGTTCCAGGGCAACGGTCCCTCCACGAGACCCGCGACCGGGCCGGGGTCCGTCCTCACCGGGCCGCACCGTGGTCCGCCCCGGGACGGGGGCGGCGGGATTGCCGCGGGGAGGACCGGCGGCGAGCGACGAGCGCTCCCCCGGGAGCCTCCTTTCCGGCGCCGACCCGGGAACCGTGAGTCGACCCTCCTCACGGTCTTTCCGGACCCCAGCCCGCCCGTGGGTCGCGACGCGGGCCTTGGTCCTCGGTGGGAGGGAACCTCGACCGACGCCCGTAGCGCCTACGCGGAGGCGACCTCCGGTGAGCGTTCCGCCTCGGTTTCCGGCAAGGGGATCCGGCGGCGTTTGAGCTCGCGGCGCAGCTCGGTCAGGGCCGTCTCGAGCTCCCGGAGGTCGGAGGTGGCACGGCGCAGCCGGACGCGGACCAGCCCCTGGACCGCCCCGATCTCCCGCTCGAGATCGTCGTCGGACCCGCGGTACGGGCTCATGCGGCGGTTTCGGAGTCGATCTGGGCCTTCTGGAGTTTGGAGGAGAAGTCGACGAAGACCGACTTGATCTCGGTGAACTCCTCGATCGCCACGCTGCCGGCCTCGCGGCCTCCGTTGCCGGTGTTCTTCACCCCGCCGAACGGCAACTGGACCTCCGCGCCGATCGTCGGGGCGTTGATGTAGGTGATCCCCGTCTCCAGGTCCTGGATCGCCCGGAAGGCGAGGTTGACGTCCCGCGTGTAGATCGACGAGGAGAGCCCGTAGTCGATGTCGTTGGCGACCCGGACCGCCTCCTCGTACGACCCCACCCGGATCGCCGAGAGGACCGGGCCGAAGATCTCCTCCTTCGAGATCCTCGTTCCGTGCTTCGTTTCGAAGATCGTCGGTCGGAGGAAGAAGCCGTGGCTGTAGGCCCCCCCACGAAGCTTCTCCCCGCCGTAGCGGAGCTTCGCCTCCTTCTTCCCGAGCTCGATGTACTCGAGGATCTTGCGTTCCTGGTCGGCGGAGGCGACCGGGCCCATGCCGGTCTTCGGGTCGAGCGGGTCGCCGACCGTGAAGCGGTCCAGGCGCGAGGTGAGCATGTCGAGGAACCGCTCGAAGACCTTCTCGTGGACGATCAGGCGGCTGGTCGCCGTGCAGCGCTGGCCGGCGGTCCCGAACGCACCGAAGAGGACCCCTTCTAGCGCGAGCGGGAGGTCGGCGTCGTCCATCAGGATCACGGGGTTCTTGCCCCCGAGCTCGAGGTGGACCATCTTGAGCCCACGCGCACCCCGGACGTAGACCTCCCGGCCGGTGTCGACCCCGCCCGTGAACGAGACGGTCCGCACGTGCGGGTCCTCGACCAGCGTGTTGCCGACGACCGCTCCCGAGCCGGTCACCAGGTTGAGCACGCCGGCCGGCAGGCCCGCCTCCTCGTAGAGCCGCACGACCTCGACAGCGCACCCGGAGGTGGCGCTCGCCGGCTTGAGGACGACCGTGTTGCCGGCGATTAGCGCGGCCGCGATCTTCCAGTTCGGGATCGCCGTCGGGAAGTTCCACGGGGTGATGCACGCGACGACCCCCTTCGGCTGGCGTACCGTCAGGCAGAACTTCGACCGCAGTTCGGAGGGGACCGTCTCTCCGGAGAGGCGGCGCCCCTCGCCGGCCATGTATTCCACGAAGTCGATCGACTCCTGGACGTCCCCGAGCCCCTCTCCGATGACCTTGCCCATCTCTCGCGTCACCAGGCGGCCGAGGGCGGGCTTGGCCGCGCGCATCCTCCGGGCGACCTCGAACAGGATGTCGCCCCGCTTCGGGGCCGGGGTCTCCCGCCAGGCCGGAAAGGCTCGCGCGGCGGCCGCGGTCGCCCGATGGACGTCGTCGGCCGTCCCGGCGACGAACGTTCCGACCCGCTCGCGGGTCGCGGGGTTCGTCGTCTCGAAACGGGCCGCTTTCGCAGGGATGGTCCACTTACCGTCGATGAACAGGCCGTACTCGCCTTCCATGGTCGCTCGCCCCCGGGAGGGCCCTCGGACCGTTCCGCCGCCGAACGTAATAGGCGTTTGCGGCAAGGGAGGGGCATCGGGACCGGGGGGAGAAGGATTTTCGGGCCGGCCGCCTCCCCCAAGGACCGTGATCGACATCGAGATCGTGCGCCGGGAGCCGGAGAAGGTCGAGGAGAACCTCGGCCGGCGACGGAATCCCGCGTTCCTCCGCCTCTTGGCGGAGGTCCGAGCCAAGGACGTCGCGTGGCGGGAGAGCGTCCGGGAGGCCGACCGCCTCCGTGCGCTCCGCAACGTCCTAGGCCAGAAGGTCGCGGCCGTGCGGAAGGCCGGCCACAGCGCGGAGGAGTTCCTCGCCGAGTCGAAAGCGGTTCCCGAGGCCCTTCGCGAGGTCGAGCAGAAGGAGGCCCTCCTCCGCCGGGAGCGGGACGAGGTCCTGCGCCGCGTCCCGAACCTCCTCGACCCTTCCGTGCCGTTCGGCAAGGACGACAGCGAGAACGTCGTCGTCGCCACCTGGGGGAGCCCGGGCCCCGCCGTGGCTGGGCAGCTGGCCCACGGCGAGGCGTTGGAAGCGCTGGGGTTCGCCGACTTCGACCGGGCGCGTCGGGCGAGCGGCGCCGGCTTCTACTACCTCCAGGGGCCCCTGGTCCTGCTCGACCTCGCCCTCCAGCGGTTCGCCCTCGACCTCCTGGTCGAGCGCGGCTTCACTCCCGTCATCCCTCCGTTCCTCCTGCGCCGCGAGCCGTACGAGGCGGTCACCGACCTCGCCGACTTCGAGAACGTCATGTACAAGGTCGAAGGCGACGACCTCTACCTGATCGCGACCAGCGAGCACCCGCTCGCGGCCCTCTACCAGGGAGAGATCCTGGACGAGGCGAAGGTGCCGATCCGTCTTGCCGGGCTGAGCACCAACTTCCGCCGGGAGATCGGCGGCCACGGGGTCGACCAGAAGGGGCTGTTCCGAGTGCACCAGTTCACCAAGGTCGAGCAGTTCATCTTCTGCCGGCCCGAGGAGTCCCCGGCCCTCCACGAGGAGCTCCGCGGGAACGCCGAGGAGATCTTCCGCCGCCTCGAGGTGCCGTACCGCGTCGTGAACGTCTGCACCGGCGACGTTGGGACCGTGGCCGCCAAGAAGTACGACCTGGAGGCGTGGTTCCCGCGGCAGCAGGCCTATCGCGAGGTCGTCAGCTGCTCGAACTGCACCGACTACCAAGCCCGGAGCCTCGGGATTCGCCTGGGACGCGCCGGCCGCCCAGGAAAGGTCGTTCCCCACACGCTCAACTCCACCGCGGTCGCGACGTCCCGGGCCTTGGCGGTCATCGTCGAACAGTACCAGCAGGAGGACGGACGGCTCGAGGTGCCGAAGGTCCTCCGGCCGTACCTGGGAGGGCGCGAACACCTTGTCGGGCTCACCGCGCTCCCCACCGGGTGAAGCGCCGGCCCGACGGGTCCGTGTCCGTCCGACGAAGTGCCTATCGCCCGTGCCGCTCTCGGCCCTGAAAGGGGCGCGATGGCTCGTCAACACCTCCTCGACGAGTTCGGGTCCGACGGCCCGGCGCCTTCGATCGGCGCCCGCGTGGGCCGGGCGCATCCGCCGCCGCTCCCCGACACGTGGCGGGTCGACGACGGCAAGGTCGAGCACCCCCTCCTGCGGAGCGGGGAGATCCGTGCGCTCCCGTTCCAGCTCGACCTTGCCCGGGTCGGGTTGAAAGAGGACCTCCTGGTCGTCCTCCCGACGGGCCTGGGAAAGACGGTCATCGCCGCGCTGATGGCGGCGGAGGTGCTACGTCGCTCGGAGGGCAAGGTCGTCGTCCTCGCCCCCACGCGCCCGCTCGTCCAGCAGCACGCCGACGCGTTCGGGCGCTGGCTCGTGCCCCTCAGGACGGCCCGGTTCACGGGCACCGTCCATCGCCCCGTGCGCGAGGGGGCGTGGGACGGGGCGGACGTCGTCTTCGCGACCCCCGAGATCGTCGTGCACGACCTCCGGGACGGCCGGTACCGTCTCGACCAGGTCGAGCTCCTCGTCTTCGACGAGGCTCATCATGCCGTCGGTAAGTACGCCTACGTCCCGATCGCGGAGCGCTACCGTGCCGAGAGGCCGACCGACGGTCGCGTGCTCGGTCTCACGGCGTCGCCGGGAGGGAAGGACGAACGGATCGAGGAGGTCGTCGCCGCCCTCGGCGTACAGAGGATCGAGGCCCGGACTCGCGACGACGAGGAGGTCCGGGAGCACGTCCAGCCGGTCGACGTCGAGCAGCGGTGGGTCGACCTCCCCCCGGCGACGGCGCAGATCCGCGACCTCCTCGGCACGGCGTCCCGGGCCACCGCGCGCAAGCTCCAGCGCATGGGCTTCCTGAGGACGAAGCCCATCGCGTCGCTCTCGGTCAAGGACCTCATCGCCCTCAGGGCCGAGATCTTCGCCCGGCCCGGCCCGATGGTCCGGCGCTTCGGACCGCTGTTCCACCAGCTGGTGCTCCTCCACCTCCACCATGCCCAGGAGCGGCTCGAGACCCAGGGGCTGAGCCCGTTCCTCCAGTACGTCGAGCGGGTGGAAGCGAAGGAGAAGCGGAGCCGGGGCGACACGGCGTTCGTGAAGATCCCGGAGGTCGTCCAGGCGAGGGAGCAGGCGACCTCGTACCTGAGGACCTCCAAGGAGACGTCGCATCCTAAGCTCGACGCCCTGGTCCAGCTCGTCCAGGAGACGCTCGACCAGCCGCGGGAGCACCCTCCCCGGGTCCTGGTCTTCGCCCAGTACCGCGACACGATCCAATCGATCCAGTCGATCCTCGAGCTCCAAGGCTGGAAGGTCGGGCGTTTCGTTGGCCAGGCGACCCGCGACCGCGCCGACCCGGGCATGAGCCAGAAGGAGCAGGCGCGCGTGCTCGCGGACTTTCGCACCGGGAGGTTCCCACTGCTGGTCGCGAGCAGCGTCGCGGAAGAGGGGCTCGACGTGCCCGACGTCGACCTGGTCGTCTTCTTCGAGTCCGTGCCAAGCGAGATCCGCGCGATCCAGCGACGAGGCCGGACCGGGCGGACCTCCCTGGGGAAGGTCGTGGTCCTCCTCACCCGGGAGACGCGCGACGTGGCCTACCAGGTGGCCGAGGTCCGCCGCGAGAAGGCCATGCACCGCATCGTCCGTCGCCTCTCGGCAGAGGCGCGCCGGCGCGGCGAGCGGCCAGACGCTCCCCCCTTTAAGTCTTGAGCCGGATACGGGTCCGGCGGCCGGGGCGCGCAGGCTAAAGAACCCCCTGGCCCCGACACGCCAAGGCTTGCGATGGGAGCGGCCGCGTGGGCAGCCAACGACCTCGGGCTGGTCGTGCTCACGTTGCTCGTCTCGGGGTTGACCGCCTACCTCGTCTACACGATGGTCCACCCCGAGCGCATCTGAACGGAGCACATGGGCCTCGACATTCGCTCGCTCTGGGATGTCATAGCTCTCATCGGAATCGTCGTCGCGATCTCCCCCTGGTTTGGTCGGTACCTGGGGCGGGTCTACATGGACCGTCCCCTTCCGGGGGACACCGTCCTCACCCCCATCGAGCGGGCGATCTACCGCCTCTTGGGCACCTCGCCCCGGCAAGCGATGCGCGCGCGCGAGTACATGCTCGCGCTCCTCGGGGTCAACGGGGGCCTCCTCGCGTTCCTGTTCTTCTTCTTCCTCTTTCAGTCCGGCCTCCCGGGCGACCCGACCGGGGTCGCCAGCATGCACTGGGACCTCGCCTTCCACTCGGCGTCGAGCTTCACGACGAACACGAACTTCACCCACTTCACCAACGAGTCCCAGGTCAGCTTCGCGTCGCTCATGGTCGCCTGGCCGGTGGCGCTGTTCCTCTCGCCGGCGACCGGGCTCGCGGTGGCGGCCGCGATGGTACGAGGGTTCGTTCGTCGCGACGGGACCCTCGGGAACTTCTACGTCGACATGGTCCGTTCCCTCACCCGTGTCCTGCTCCCCCTGGCGATCGTCTTCGCGCTCGTGATGGTCCTGATGGGGGTCCCGGAGACCCTCACCGCGTACGTGACGGCGCACCCGCTCACCGGGGGCCTCCAGACAATCTACCTCGGGCCGGTCGCGTCGTTCCAGGCGATCTCGCTCCTCGGCTCGAACGGCGGGGGTTTCTACGCCGCGAACATGGCGAGCCCGCTCGCCAACCCGTCGGCCGTCTCGAACCTCTTCGGGACGGCCGTGATGATGCTGATCCCGTTCTCGGCGCCGTTCGCCTTCGGGACGATCGTGCGCCGGAAGCGGGAGGCCTGGCCGTACGTGGTCACGATCCTGATCATCTTCGCGGTCGCGATCGGCCTGTTCATCGCCTACCAGGCCGCGACCAACCCGTTGCTCACCGGGATCACCGGGCTCGGTCCGCAGCCGAACGGCTACGCGGTCGGCCAGGAGGTCCGCTGGAGCCTCCCGGAGGGCTCGCTGTTCCAGGTCGCGAGCGTCTACTGCAACGTCGGCGCGAACAACATGCAGATCGGCGCGATCTCGCCGATCGCGCAGCTCGACCTCCTGTTCGGGATGTTCACCCAGGCGACCCCCGGGGGCGTCGGGACCGGCTTCGGGATGCTCCTCGTGTTCAGCGTCCTCGGGATCTTCATAGGCGGCCTGATGGTGGGCCGGACCCCCGAGTACCTGGGGAAGAAGATCGGCACGAGCCAGGTCCGCTGGGCCGCGCTCGCGATTCTCGTCCACCCGGCAGCGATCCTCATACCCTTCGCCGTCGCCCTCCTCGGCGGGTTCGTCTCGATCACGGGGGCCGCGGCGCTCGGGGTCTCCCCCGCCCACGCCTTCACCTCCGTGCTGTACGAGTTCACCAGCGAGTCGGCGAACAACGGGAGCGCGCTCAGCTCCGGCGCGTTCAACGACACGACCGTCTTCTTCAACGTCGCCGGCGCGCTCGTGATGATCGCCGGCCGTTTCCTCCCGATCTGGGCGATGCTCAAGATCGGTGAGCTGTTCGCTCGCCAGGACGCGCTGCCTCCCAACGCCGGGACGTTGCGGACGGCCAGCGTCACCTACTCGCTCTACCTCACGCTGTTCCTGATCATCACGACGGCGCTGATCTTCCTCCCCGTGATGGCGCTAGGTCCGCTCGCCCAGATCGTCGGGGGTGCCTAGCGGTGGCGGCGGACCCCGGGTTCACGGTCGAGCCGGGGGCGCGCGTCTCCGTTCGCCGTCGGCCCCACACCTCCACTCGTCGCGTCCTCGCCGACTCGTTCCGTTACTTCACGCCGCGGCACCTGTTGCGCCGCCCGCTGATGTTCTGCGTCTTCGTGCTGTTCTGCTTCGTCGCGGTCGTCACCGTCTACCCGCGCCCGTTCCCGGACATCGCGCGGACGTACCACAGCGGCTACTACCTGGCCATCGCGACCATCCTGTTCTTCACCGTCTGGTTCGCGAACCTTTCCGACTCGATCGCCGAAGCCCAGGGGCGGGCCCAGGCGGAGAGCCTCCGCACGATCCGCAGTGGGATTCGGGCGCGGCAGGTCTTGCCGGACGGACAGGTACGCTGGGTCGCCTCGGACATCCTGCACGTCGGCGACACCGTCGAGATTCGCCCGGGAGAACCGGTCCCGCTGGACGGCGACGTGATCCACGGAGCCGCGCTGATCGACGAGTCGATGATGACCGGCGAGTCCGAGGCGGTGACCCGCGAGAGCGGGGGGGACAAGACGAGCGTCCTCGGTGGTACGCAGGTCCTCCAAGGGACGGTTCAGGTCCGGGTCAGCGCGGCGCGGGGTGAGTCGTTCCTCGACCGTCTGATCCGCCTGGTCGAGGGGCTTGGACGCGAGCCGACGCCCAGCGAGATCGCGCTCAGCGTCCTCCTCGCCGCGTTCACGATCACCCTGTTCATCGTGTGCGTCTCGTTCGTCTACCTCGCCAACGCTTCCGGGATCGTCACGGTCGACCTCGCGACGATCATCGCTCTGTTCGTCTGCCTGATGCCCACCACGATCGGCGCGCTCCTCCCCGCCATCGGGATCTCGGGGGTGAACCGGGTCGCACGAGCGAACGTGATCGCGAAGTCCGGCAAGGCGGTCGAGGCGTCCGGCGACCTCGACGTCCTGATCCTGGACAAGACCGGCACGATCACGGTCGGGAGCCGCCTCGCCGTCCAGTTCATCGCGGCCCCGGGCGTCGCGCCGGCCGAGCTGCTCGAGGCGGCGCTCCTCTCCTCGACGCTGGACGAAACCCCCGAGGGTCGGTCAATCGTCCGACTCGCCGCCCGGCGCAGTGCGACCGCGCGGCGCCTGGAGGCGGGGACGTTCAAGGTGATGCCCTTCACGACGGAGCGTCGGATGAGCGGCCTCCTCCTCCAGGACGGGACCGAGGTTTACAAGGGGGCGATCCAGTCGATGGAAGCGTACTGCACGGCCTTCCCCGAGCCGACCCGCCAGGCGGCGAACGACGCGGCTCGCCAGGGCATGACGCCGCTGGCGATCTCGGTCAACAAGAAGGTCCTCGGCCTCGTCATCCTCAAGGACGTCGTGAAACCCGGCATCCGCGACCGCCTCCGCGAGGTCCGGACGATGGGAATCCGCACGATCATGTGCACGGGCGACAACCGCCTCACCGCCGCGGCGATCGCCCTGGAGAGCGGGGTCGACGAGTTCGTCGCGGAGGCGAAGCCGGAGACGAAGCTCGAGCTGATCCAGCGGGAGAAGGCGGCCGGCCGCTTGGTCGCGATGACCGGGGACGGAACGAACGACGCGCCCGCCCTCGCGCGGGCCGACGTCGGTCTCGCGATGAACAGTGGCACGAGCGCCGCCAAGGAGGCCGGCAACATGGTCGACCTGGACAACGACCCCACCAAGCTGATCGAGGTTGTCTCGATAGGTAAGCAGCTCCTCATCACGCGGGGGGCGCTGACGACGTTCTCGATCACCAACGACGTGGCGAAGTACTTCGTCATCATCCCGGCGATCTTCGCGACCGCCGGCGCCGTCGCCCTCCCCGGGGTCGCCGCCCTCAATCTCCTCGGCTTCTCCGACCCCTACCTGGCCGTCCTCGCCGCGCTTATGTTCAACGCGCTCATCATCCCGCTCCTGATCCCCCTCGCCCTGGCGGGTGTCCCGTTCCGACCGCGGAGCGCGATCGACCTCCTGCGGCGGAACATGCTGACGTACGGGCTGGGCGGTCTCGTGAGCGCGTTCGTGGGGATCTGGCTCTGCTACGTGTTCCTGGAGTGGGTGGTCGTCCAGCCGTGGCTCACCGGCGCCGCGATGTTCGTCGCCCACTGGCTCCCCCTCGGAGGACGATGATCGCGTCCCCCCCGCCGTCCATGGGACCTCCCCCGCCGCCGGCGCACCGCTGGACGACGCACGTTCGCGCGGGAGCGATCTTCCTCGTCCTCGCGATCGTCGTCACCGGGCTGGCCTACCCGTTGTTCGTGACGGCGATCGCCCAACAGATCGACCCCGGGGCAGCGGGGGGGTCGCTGCTTCGGTGTCCGAACGGGACCGTGGTCGGCTCCGCGGACATCGCCCAGAACCTCTCGGCGGGGACGCTCGGTCCGGGCCTGTTCTGGGCGCGCCCGTCGCTCACCGACTACAACACGACCCTCGGGGCCGCCACCCCGCCCGGGCCGAGCGACCCCGCGCTGCTCACGCTCCTCAACGAGACGATCGCCTGGTTGAACGCGGAGAACGCGACCGGCAACAGCTCGCCGACCGCGACGCTCCCCTACTGGTGGGTCGCCCCGAGCGGCTCGTCGATCGACCCGGACCTCACGCCGGGCGCGGTGCTGGTCCAGGTGCTGCGGGTCAACGCCACGACGCACCTCTCGGTCGCGACGCTGACGGGCCTGGTCAACTCCCATATCACCGAACCGCCTCTACCCGACCTCGGGGTGCCGTTCGTGAACGTTCTTGAGCTCGACATCGCTCTCCTAGCCCTCGAGGGAACCTGCTGATGTACCGCAAGATCCTCGTCCCGGTCCAGGTCCCGGCCGAGGTCGAGCCGCTCGTGCGCTTCGCGGCCCAGGTCCTCGAGCCGGACGGGGAGATCCGGGTCCTGCACGTCATCCCGACCACGACCCTTCCCGAGGTGACCCGGGAGTGGAGGGCGTCCGTCAACCTGGTCGTTCCGGCCCACGAGATCGGAGCGGTCCTAGACGTCAAGGTCGACCCAGAGGTCCGCGCCGCGACCGACGTCCCGGGAGAGATCCTCGAGAGCGCCGAGACGCACGGCGTCGACGCGATTGTCTTCTCGCTGCGGGGCGATCGTCGCAGTCGCAACCCGTTCGTCGGCCATACCGCGACCGCGCTCCTGCAGCACGCGAGAGCGGACGTGCTCGTCGTCAACCGGCTCGCGCTGGCGACAGCTTCCTTCTCGCGGGTCCTGATCCCGACCTTCGGCGCTCGCCCCGCGCCCCGACCGCTCGCGCTCGCCGAGGAGCTCTCGGTGAAGGCGGGAGGCGTGCCGGTGATCACCCTCGCGCTCGGACCGGAGACCGGAGAGGACGTGCCGGCGAGCTCGGCGCGGACGAGCCGGGGGGTCCCGACCGTTCGGCGGGTGTTCCCGCTCCGGGGGGCCCTCCTCGGGCGTCGCCACCGCCTCCCGGAGATGATCCTCCTGGCGGCCGCGCGCGAACGCTACGGCCTCCTCCTCGTGGGGGAAGAGCCGGTCGGAGGCGGCTCGCTCTTGACACGGCGGTTCCTCGAGGAGCTGTTCCGCCGCGCGCCGTGCCCGGTCCTCGCGGTCCGGGCCTAGCCCTTCCCTGGTCGATGTCGGTCCTCTGGTTCGTCGGGCTCGGTCTGGACGACGAGCGCAGCCTGTCCCGTCGCGCCGTCGACGTCCTGCGTTCGAGCGAGGTGTTCGCCGAGGAGTACACGGCGGTCGCCGCCCCCGGGTCGATCGAGCGGCTCGGCCGCGAGCTCGGTCGGCCCGTGACGCGGCTAGGGCGGGCCGAGGTCGAGGGGGAGACGGAGGTCCTTCGGGCCCTCGAGCGTTCGGCGCAGGTCGCCCTGGTCGTCGTCGGGGATCCCTTCGCGGCCACGACGCACGTCGCCCTCCGCCTCGCCGCCGAGAAGGCCGGGCATTCGTGGAGGTACCTGCCGAACGCGAGCATCCTCGTGGCGGCGGCCGGGTTCCTCGGGCTCTCGCACTATCGCTTCGGCCGGACCGTCTCGCTGCCGTTCCCAGCGCCCGGTTTCGAGCCGCGGTCCCCGCTCGAGCAGATCGCCGCGAACCGTGGCCGTGACCTTCACACCCTCGTCCTGCTCGACCTCGCGCCGGAGACGGGCCGCTTCCTTCGCGCGGAGGAGGCGCTCGCCATCCTCCGCCAGCGCGACCCGGCCGCGGAGCTGCTGGGGGAGGACGACCGCCTGGCGGTTGCCGCCCGCGTCGGGCGGGAGTCGGCGGCCGGGTTCTTCGGGCCGTTCCGAACGCTCCGGGGGCTGGACTTCGGCCCCCCGCTCCACGCGCTGGTCGTGCCGGCTTCGCGACTGCACTTCGAGGAGGAGGCGGCGCTGGCGCGGTTCCGCGTCGCCTAGCTCTGGTCGGCGGCGACGCCGGGAGCCCCCGGAGGGGAGATCGCCTCGGCGAACTGTCGGATCCGGAACGGCTTCAGCAGGACGACGTCCGGCTCTCTCCCTTTGGCCGAGGACGACGGCGGGTGGGCTGCGGGCGCGACCAAGACGATCCGGAGGCCGGGAACGATCGTCCGCGCCTCGGAGACGAGGTCGCCGGGGTTTCCCTCGCTCAGGTGGCTGTCCGCGACGACCAGCGCGGGCCGGTGCTCCCGGATCTGGCGGAGCGCCTCGGTTACCCCCCCGGCCTCGGCATCGACCCGGACCCTATGCAACTGCAGAAGGCCGCGCAGCAGGACGCGCATCTCCCCCTCGGCCGCCACGACCACGGCGCCCGATGGGGACACGTCATTCGCTCGCACCCGCGACGCCCTCAGTCCCGGTGGGTGAGGCCCGGCCGTTCCTCCCCCAGATGCGTACCGGTAGGGCGTACCTTCTATTATTGTTTAGTGAGGCCTGCCCGGACCCGGTGGGTCGGCGGGCGCCGCGACGGTTCCCCAGTCCACGACCCCCGCGGCCCTCAGCAGGGCGTCCAGGGCGGCGTGGTAGCCGTCCGCCGGGGCCCGAAGCAGGCCGACGATCCTCTCCTGGAGCGCCGTGCCGAACTCCCTCTCGGTCGGAGTGAACTGCCAGGCGTGGGCGGAGGCGCGCCCGAGCGCCAGGAGGAACCCGAAACCCAGGCCGCGTTCCCTCCCCTCGCGAGGGAGCGTCCGGACGACCGTCCGCTCGGCCCCGCTCTCCCCTTGGACGCGGTAGGCCCGGGCGACCCGGTCGGCCCACGCCGCCTCGGGCGCGAGGCGGTCGTACCGCGGGAGCGTCCCCAGGAGCTCCCGCTCCTCGCTCCGGCGCTGCAGCCGCTTCAGGATCTCGGCGACGCGGCCGGGGGCGCCCCGAGCCTCGTCGACGAGGCGTCGGGCCTCGTCAGGGTCAGGGACGACGGCCCCGACGATCTCCTCGGCGTGCGTGCCCCACAGGCGCTCGAGCGCGCGGCTCGCGCTCGGCTCGTCGACCTCGAACTCGCCCTCGACGCCGCCGAGGATGGACGCGAGCGCCCGTCGCTCGACCGGTGAGGGAGCGAGGGCTTCGAGGAACGCGTCGACGTCGGAGCCGTAGCAGACCCCTCCGGCGACGAGGGTCCGGCGGCCGGTCCGCTCCATCCTCGGACGGAGCTCGGCCAGGTACCCTTCCAAGAGTTGCGCGTCGGCGAGGCGGCCCAAGACGTACCGCTTGAGCAGAGCCCGCGGGGCCGGGGGAAGCGTGTGGTGGACGCACTCCTCCCCCCCGCGACAGTCGACGTTCAGCTCGGCCGAGACGGGGAACTCCTCCTCCGGCTCGGGGACCGCCGCGCCGTCGGAGAGCGACCCGAGAAGGTGCCGGTCGTCCTTGGCGCAGCGGCGGCATAGGCGGAAGGCGAGCCCCGCGCCCCGCCAGGCGACCTCGAGGAAGGGACGGGGTTCGCCGTTCGCGAGGTGCGGACAACGGTAGAGGTGTTTGGCCGGGTCCTCGAGGAGCCGGTAGGGCAGCTCGGCGATCCGTTCGGCGACGAACTCTTCGGGTGGACGCGGTGAGCGCCCCGTGCACCAGAGGACCCGCCGCGTCGCGAAGAAGTGGAACCCCTTGCGCGCCCAGGTCAGATAGCCGAGGAGGAGCCGGTCCGGCTCGTCCGAGCGCTGGACCGCGACCTCCGCCTCCCGGTCGGTCGCCGCAAGGGGAGCGTAGGAGACGTCGCCGCTCCCGGTCGGGAACATGACGACCGTCGGGGTCGACGGATCGAGCGCGAACTTGAGGAGACCGGCGTAGGCCCGCGGAAGGGGGTCGCCCCAGCGGGCGAGCCGGGCGAGGCGCCGTGCATCGTCCGCCGAGTCTCGGACCTCCTCGAGATTGGCGCGCAGCCGATCGAAGCGGTCTCGCGGGCAGTCGGGGGTGAGCTTCGGCAGGAGCGGCTCGACGGTCGCCCGAAGCGCCTTCGCCCGGGCGAGGAGGTCGGCCTCGCGCAGCCCGGAACCCTTTCGTACGCGCGGCATCGCGTCCGCGGCGAGCGGCCCGCTCTACATATTCTCGGGGGTCCGACGGGCCTAGCGCCGGCACGCCTCCAAGAAGTGCCCGAAGATCTCGCGCCCACCCTGAGTATGCTCGACCTCGGGGTGGAACTGCACGCCCCAGATCGGCCGGTCCGGGCTCGCCATCGCCTCGATTGGACACGCGGCGGAGTGCGCGAGCACGGTCCAGCCCGGCGGCGGCGCCACGACCTGGTCGTTGTGGCTGGCCCAGACCCGAAGTCGGTCCGGGAGGCCGGTGAACAGTCGGTCGTCGGGTCGGTCGACGGTCAGCTCCACCGAGCCGAACTCGGGCGCCCCGCGCGCGACGCGGCCGCCGAAGTGGCGACCGAGGAACTGGTGGCCGACGCAGATCGCGAGGACCGGGACCGCGGCCATGTCGATCCAGTCGTCGACGCGTCCGAGGGGCGCCCCCGATCCCTCGAGGCTCAGCGCCCCGCCCGAGAGGACGATCCCGTCAGCGTTCAGCCGGTCGAACGGTGTCGTGTTCGGCACGATCTGGCTCTCGGCCCCTAGCTCGCGGAGGACCCGCCACTCCCGATGGGTCCACTGGCCCCCGTTGTCGACGACCGGGACGTTCATCGGCGCGGGGGAGCCTCTCGACCCGGCTCCTGCTTGGGCCCGACCGTGCGAGCGCGCAGATCGTCGACGGCCTGGCGGAGTTCGTGAAGATCCCCCCGCATCCGGAGCATCTCCTCCTCGAACGGCGTGAACGTTCTTGGACCGAGGAGCCGGGTCGACATGTAGATCCCGATGAAGATTGCCCCGATGAGCGCGACGATCGTCGTGAAGACGAGCGAGACGACCAGGGAGATCGGGTCGGCGACGACCACGGAGATGGGGAAGGTGAACAGGTGGGTCACCTCGGCGAGCTCGAGGATGACCAGCGCGATGATCACGACGCTCCACAGGAGCAGGACGGTTCGCCCCGGCCTCATCAGGGCCCTCCCGAGCCATAGTTGATCAGGAGAAGCGTGAGCGGCAGGTTGGTGACCGACCACGACCCCGGCGGGCTCTCGGCCGACGTCCACGGGCAGGGCGCGATCGCGATCGCCTCGTTCGACATTCCCGGGTGAATGATCGCGAAGGCGAGCTCCGCGGCGTAGACCGTGCTCGCGCCTCCGTTGTCGTAAACGACCGTCACGTTCACCACGACCGGGGTCAGGCTCGTCGTGACGCTCAGTTCGAGCAGGTCGGTCTCGTTCGAGTAAGTCCAGTTGAGCCCCGAGGTCGGGCAGCCACCGCTCCAGAGGAACCCGGTCCCGAGCGCCACGTCGATCTCGCTGTACGGCACGTCCGAGCCGACCGCGTGGACGTAGAATTCGGTCGTCGGGGAACCGACCACGCGGTAGACGACGAGCTCCGCGCGGACCGCAAGAGGCGATGGTCCCGTCGCAAGGAGGACCGGCGTGAAGACGATCAGGGCCACGAGGATCGCGGCGGTCCCGACGAAGGGAACGGGGGCGACCGCGCCCAGTCGGCCCCACGGGAGAAGGCGCGGCGGGCTGGCGTTCACGGGTCCTCCGCCTTCCACCCGCGGTAGAGCGTGTGGGGGACCCCAAGGTGGTCGAGGACCTTGCCGGCGAGGTAGCCGGTCACGTCGTCGATCGAACGGGGCTTGAGATAGAACGCCGGAGCGGCGACGAGGACGACGGCCCCGAGCTCGCTGAGGTCGGTGAGGTGCCGGAGGAGGATCGTCGGCATCGGCGTCTCCCGCGGCACCAGGACGAGCTTGCGGCGCTCCTTCAGGTGGACATGCGCGGCCCGGGTCAGGAGGGTGTCGCCCAGGCCAAGGGCGATCTTCGCTGTGGTCGTGGCCGAGCACGGGACGACGACCATCCCGCGCGTCGGGCGGGATCCGCTCGCGATCGGCGCGCCGAGGTCGTCGTCCGAGTACATCGCATCGGCGTAGGGCTCGAGCGAGGCCCGGTCGAGGCCGGTCTCCTCGCGCACGACCTCGAGCCCCGCCCGGGAGGCGACCAGGGCGACGGGACAGCTCGCCGCGCGGAGCGCCTCGAGGACCTTGATGGCGATCGGCGCTCCGCTCGCGCCCGAAACGCCTACGACGACAGGACCGTCTTCCGGCACCACGGTTCCCCGGGGGTTGAATCGGTCGAGGGCCTCGGTCGTTATGACGGTTCGCGGGGCCGAGGACGTGGGGCACCGCGCGGCGATCTTAGGGGTGGGACCGACCGGCTTCGGCCCCGCCCCCGTCGGCCCTCTCCTCTCGAAGGCGCCTGGCGATTCGGACGCGAGGCCGTGCCGGCCCCGCACGACGCTGGCCGCCGGGCGCTCCCGAGCTGAGGGCGCTACCCGAAGCCGGGGATGTCGCGCTCGCCGGTCGAGTCGTCCTTGCGGACGTACGGCTCGGCCGCGATCCCGAGGTGTGCGGCGAGGGTGCGGAACGTCGTGACGAGGTCCTGGATCGCGGCCGCCATCTCGCGCTGTTCGGCCCGCATCCTCCGCAGCTCCTCCTGGAGCGCCTTCACCTCGGCTTCCCACCGCTCGGAGGGTGACGGAGTCGTCATCGTGGCCTCCCGAGGGTATCAGGGTGTGGTAGATTACCGTACGGCTCGGGGAAGAACCGGGCGTCGAACCCGCGGCGGACCCCACGGGACCCTCGCCTCGAGTGCGCAGGATCCATGAGCAAGCCTCATGTACGAGTATCGTTATTTCGATATCGGATAGACGATGTCGTTCATCGGAGCACCTTGGATGTCCCGCCACCGTCGGGGGCTTCGGCCCCTCGTGTACCACCTCCTCAGCCAAGGGCCGAGGAGCGGAGCTGAGCTCATGGACGACATCGAGAGGTTCAGCCGAGGCTTCTGGAGACCTTCCCCGGGTTCGGTCTACCCGCTCTTGGAGGAGATGACCCGTGACGGGGTGCTCAAGCGCGGGGCCGACGGTCGATACGCCCTCGTGGGGGCGGCGGCCCCGGAGCGAGGGTGGGGGCCGGGCCGTTTCGGCCCTCGGAACGTCGACGAGGCGATCGTCGAGCTGCGGGCCCTCGTCGCGTACCTCGAAGACCTTAAGATGAGCCGCGCGGGCGAGTTCGAGCGCGGGCTGGCGTCGATGAAAGAGATCGCCGCGAAGCTCGCGCGCATGGCGGAGTGAAGGGATGTCCACGGGCGAGGCCGCGGCCGGGGCGATCGTCGCGGATCAACTGGTGAAGACGTTCAACGGAAGCGTGCACGCCGTACGAGGAGTATCGTTCGCCGTACGGCCCGGGGAGGTCTACGGGTTCCTGGGTCCCAACGGGGCGGGCAAGACGACGACCGTCTCGATGCTCACGGCCGGGCTCGAGGCGACCTCGGGACGGGCGATCGTCGACGGGCTGGATGTCCGGAGCGACCCGACGGGGGTGAAGCGGCGGATCGGCATCGTCTTCCAGGAGTCGACGGCCGACGGCGACCTCACCGGGCGGGAGAACCTCGAGCTGGCCGCCGCGCTCTACCGCGTTCCCCGCGCCGAAGTCTCCTCTCGGGTCGATGGACTGCTGGAGCGGATGCAGATCGGTGACGCCGCCGACCGCCTTACGAAGACCTACTCCGGAGGGATGCGGCGACGGCTGGAGCTCGCCGCCGGCATCGTCCCCTCCCCCCGGGTCCTGTTCCTCGACGAACCGACGCTGGGCCTCGACCCGCAAGGCCGGGCGGGGTTCTGGAAGTACGTCCTAGAGCTTCGCCACGAGCATGAGATGACCGTCCTCGTCACCACCCACTACCTCGACGAAGCGGACGGAATGTGCGACCGGATCGCCATCATCGACCACGGTTTGATCGTCGCCTCCGGAACCCCAAGCGAGCTGAAGGACCGCCTCGGCGGCGACATCGTCACCGTCCGGCCGATCGTGCCAAACCAGTTCCTCGGTCAGGTCCTCGAGAAGGTCCCGGGCGTGGTCTCGGTCGGCCCGCAGGACGGCGCCTACCGCCTCAAGTGCTCGAACGGTGAGACGCTCGTCCCCGCGATCGTGGCCGCCTGTGTCGGGGCGGGCGTCGGTCTGCAGGCGGTCTCGCTCAAACGGCCGAGCCTGGACGAGGTGTTCCTCGAGTTCACGGGCCGCGAGTTCCGCGAGGACGAGGGGCCTACGGCCACCGACCGGGCGGTCAGGGTCGGTAGCGTCCGCAACCGGATCGGAGGCAGCCGATGATCCGCGAGACCGCGGCGCTCACCCGACGCGAGCTCCTGCGGCTCGCCCGTAACCCGCAGGCGATCGTGACGTCCCTCCTCCTGCCTATCCTCTACCTGCTCCTGTTCGGCCAGGGGTTCAACCTCGGGAGTCTTGCCGGACACGGGCTCCCCCCGGGGGCGCTCACCGCGCTCCTGATCGGTGCCCCGAGCTACTTCTCCTACTTCGCCGCCGGGATGGTCGGGTTCGTCGCCGTGACCGCGACGCTGTTCATCGGGGCGAACGTGATCTTCGACAAGCTCTTCGGCATCCTGAAGAGGATCTCCTCGACGCCGGCCTCCACGGCGTCGATCTTCGGGGCCCGCCTGATCGCGGGGTCGATCCAACCGATCGGGCTCGCGTTCCTCGTCCTAGGTCTGGCCGTCGGGCTGGGCTCCCTCGGCCTGAGCGGGCTGCAGGTGACCGCGACGCTCGGGCCGATTGGGGCCCTGGAAATCTTCCTGGCGGTCGTCATCCTCTCGGTCATGTTCGCCTCCCTGTTCCTCGCCATCGGCTTCTCGATCGAGCAGCCTCAGACGTACTTCGCCATCGTGAACGCGATCAACCTGCCCGTGCTCCTCACGTCGGCCGCCCTCTATCCCTGGGGGACGATGCCCCACTGGCTCCAGAGCGTGGCCTCGTACAACCCCGTCACCCTCGCGGTCGAGGTGATCCGGCTCAATCTCTTCGCGGCGGCACCGCCGTACTACGCCTACCCGGCCTGGGTCTACCTGCTCGGCCTCCTCGGCTGGGCGGTGGCGATGAACCTGATCGCGACGGTGCTCGCACGGCGGGCGCTCGGCCCGCGGCATTGAGGGTCGGACGGCCCCAGGGTCCCCTAGGGAGGTGGGCCGGTGGACGGCGCCCTCGCGGTGCCCCCCTCGACGAACGGCCTCCATTCCTTCGACGCGGGGTCGTAGTCCACGCGCTGGAGGTCGACGACGAACCCCTTCAGCAGTTCGGACGGGGAGGGCCGTACGGTGATCGCGTAGACGTAGACCCCGAATCCGATGAAGTCGGTGACGCGGCGAAGCACCTCCGCCAAGGCATCGTGGGGAACCGTGACCCGGATCCTCGTCTCTCCCAGCATCTCGGAGAACTCGTCGAGGTCGAACGGCCGTTCGAGCCGGATCAGGCCCTCCGGAGCGCTGGGGCTTCCCCCGGGCCCGGTGGGAGACGGAACGACCGGCACGGACGGTGCCGCACGCCGCGGCTCTGGAGCGACCCCACCAGGGGAGGCGGCGGGCGGAGCGGAGGGTCGCCCGGCCAGACCGGCGATGGGTTTGGGGGGATACCTGTCTAGGACGGGAGAGGGGTCGCGGCCGACGAACCGACCCGGCGCGGCACGGCGCGCCGGGGTCGGCCTCGCCCGCTTCGACTTCGAGCGCTCCCGCCGCCGACCGACGCTCTTCTTGGACCCCATCGCATGGCCGAGGCTGCGACGACCATAACCTCTCGGTCGCAGCGGTGCTCCCGTGATAGGGAAGGGCCCCTCAAGGTAGGGTTGTAGCTCTGGGAACCGTGCTTCCCTCCGTCATGGCATAGCGATTTTGTCGCTCGCGGGACGACAGATTGGTTATGTAGGGCGGAACCGCTGAGCAAGGCAAGCCTAGGCCTTAGGGGCCGGGCGAAACGGAGGAAACCAGCGATGCCGGCCCGTGTGATGAAGGAGTTCCAGGCCCCCCGTGGCCTCCCGCGCAAGACGGCGTCCGTCTGCCCGGAGTGTATCAAGGTCATTCCCGCAATCGTCCGGGAGAAGGAAGGGCGCGTGATCATGGAGAAGACGTGCCGGGCGCACGGCTACTTCTGGGACATCATCTCCAACGACGTCGACTTCTACCTCCGGATGGAGGCGTATGCCCACGACGGGGTTGGCTACGAGAACCCCTACTACGACAAGTTCATCGGCTGTCCGACGACCTGCGGGATGTGCAGTCACCACAAGTCGCACACGGGGCTCGCCCTGGTCGACCTCACGAACCGCTGCAACCTGAAGTGTCCGGTCTGCTTCGCGAACGCGAACGCCGCGGGCTACGTCTTCGAGCCGACCCGCGAGCAGATCTACTTCATGCTGAAGTCGCTCCGGGAGCAGAAGCCGGTCGGCACGGTCGCCGTCCAGTTCTCGGGCGGGGAGCCGACGCTCTCGCCGCTGTTCCTGGACGCCGTCGGCATGGCCCGGGACCTCAGCTTCAAGCAGATCCAGGTCGCGACGAACGGCATCCGTGTCGCGAACGAGCCCGGCTTCGCCCAGGCGTGCCGGGACGCAGGGCTGCACACCGTCTACCTCCAGTTCGACGGCCTGGATGACGAGATCTACCGCAAGGTCCGCGGGGTCCCCCTGTTCAAGGTGAAGCAGAAGGCGATCCAGGCGGCGCGCGAGACCCACTCCCCGGCGAGCGACCTCGCCGAGGGGAAGCCGGACAAGCCGCTTTCGGTCGTCCTCGTCCCGACGCTCGTCGGCGGGTTCAACGAGAAGGAGATCTGGCCGACGGTGCGGTTCGCGATCGACAACATCGACGTCGTCCGCGGGGTCAACTTCCAGCCGGTCGCCCTCACCGCGCGGATCCCCGACAGGGACCGCTTCCAGATGCGGTTCACCCAGTCGGACCTGGTGCGGATCCTCTGCACCGACGGTCCTTTCGAGAAGACGGACTTCTTCCCCGTCCCGTCGGTCGCCCCGATCTCCGAGCTCGCGTCGATCATCCACGGGGCGGAGAAGATGACCCTCACGACCCACCCCGGCTGCGGGTGCGCGACGTTCGCGTTCGTCTCGAAGGACGGGCAGAAGATCACCCCGCTCCCGCGGTTCATGGACGTGGACGGCTTCTTCGAGAACGTCGAGTCGATGATCGAGAAGTACCGCGACGCTCGCTTCGCGCGGGTCCGCACCGCGGTCGCCGGGGCGCGCCTCCTCCACGACGTCGCCAAGTACTTCGACTTCTCGAAGGCCCCGGAGGGCGTGACCGACAAGAACGTCGTCCGGATCATCGCGGCGATCTTCACGGAGGGGAGCAAGGAGGCCGTCGCGAAGTTCACCTGGAGGACGCTCTACATCGGCAACATGCACTTCCAGGACGCCTACGACTACGACATCCAGCGCCTGATGCGCTGCGACATCCACTACGCCGTGCCGGACGGCCGGATCATCCCGTTCTGCGCGTACAACTCCGGCCCGATCTACCGCACGGAGGTCGAGAAGAAGTTCTCGATCCTGATCCCGGAATGGCAGCGGGCCAAGTCCCAGAGCGGGGTCCAGCTGAAGACGATCGAGACGATGGGCATCAACGGCGAGGTCATCGTCGACCCCGAGTACTACAAGGTCCGGGCGCTCAAGCGCGCGCCCGGGATGTCGTCCTAGGCGGCGGACGCCCCGTCCCCGGACGCCCAACCTTTTCCCCACCCTCCCGTTCTTCGTCTTCCGGAAAGGTCCCCTGCTCGTAGAGCGGGGCTCCCGCCTTCTCGACCTCCCGGATCCTTGCCGGGGCCGAGCGGCCAAGGCGGTCCAGGCGTCGGTCGATCTCCTTCCAGAGCTCGCCCGGCGGCCGGTCGGTCGGCGCGGCGACAGGCGCTTCCGGCAGCTCCGGGAGCTCCTGGAGCCAGCTCCAGCCCGCCTCGAGGTGCTTGCAGGTGCCGAGGCCACGCCGGGCGAAGTCGGTGCAGGTGCAGAGGGCCGAGTCGCGAAGCGGGAATTCGGGGAAGAGGACCCGGTAGCTCGTCCGGTGGATCGGGTTGCGCACCTCGAGGTCGACGACCGGTTCCCGGGAGCGCAACCGTACGTCGAGCGGCTCCTCGGCGGCACGCCTTCGGCGCGTCGCCACCGCCTCCGGGTCGGACGAGGCGTCCGAGCGGGCCGACCTTCCCGGTACCGAACGACCCATCCCGGGGCGGAGGCCCCTTCAGCTCATGACGGACGCGACCCGGCAAGATCGGACCACCCGCGCAACCCCCAAACGGTCGGCCGGGGCAGCTCATCTTCGATCGAGACCCACCGGCTCGTGTGCCCCCGAGCTCTGCCGCCGCCCAAGCCCCCGGGGCCCCGGCAGGCACGACTCTCCGGGGGGCCAAGGCATTCTGGGCCTGTTCCTGACCCTGGTCGGACTCTTCGTCTTGGGGGGTCGGTCCCGACCGCGGCCGGGACCATAGTTCGGGCAATCGCCGTCACGAGCGTCGGAACTCTTGCCGTCTGGTTGGGAGGGACCTTCTTGGGGATGGGCGGCCGCCGAAAGGGTTCGCCAGCGACCCCGGGTAACCGAGCGCCCAGGCGGGGGACCGTGTCGGTCGCCGTCCCGGCCCGCGGCAGCCTCCTTAGTGACCTCCTGCAGCGACCAGGAGGAACGGTGGTCGCAACAGATTTCTTATACGAATCCGCCCGTCGACTTGTCGATGGAGTATGTGATCGTCCGGGCGACCCACCCGACCTGGCTGACGATGCAGCTTCCGACGGAGGTCGCCGAGCTGATCTGCTTCGAACCTAAGGCGGAGGGGGGGGCGACCGCTGCCCGCTCCGTTTCGTTCCTCGCCCGGGGACCGGGGATCGCGAGGGTCATCGCGACGTACCCCGCGCGCGAAGCGCTCGCGGTCGAGACCGTCCGCGACCGCCTCCTTGCCACGGCGCGCCCTGGGGAGCGCCTCCTGTTCACGTTGCCGAGCCCTGTCGCCAACCACCTAGGGCTGAAGGTCTACTCCCGCGGCGCTCGCGTGAAGGGGACCGACGACTCGGTCCTCTGGTTCGTGCCCGCCCCCGAGTACTACGAGTTCCGCTCGGTGCTCGAGAGCGGCAAGGCCTGGGGCGGACCCTCGAGCGGTCCGTTCGCCCACGTCTACCTGACCCGGTCGCTGGTCCCTTTCCCCAAGGCGCTGGACGCCCTCGCCGAGCTCGAGGTCCGCGTCGAGGAGGAGGAATGGCGACCGGCGGTCGCCGCCCTCCAGCGCCTTGGCCGGGGCCGGCGGGTCATCCCCTAGCTCCGAGCGGCGGTCGTCAGAACGCTCGGTCGTCCGGTTGGGAACGGACCTCCGGGTCGCAGCTTTGTTAAAGTAGGGCGGCTGGGCGACCCGGTGTTAAGGTAATGCCAGTGTCCTTGGGCGAGGGCCGCCAGAGGTTTCGAAACGCACATCCCGGTGAGGCCCGCTGGCCTAAGCCCCGACAGTGTTACAGAGTCGTAGGAGTAGGCAACGCTTCTAGCGGATGATCCAAGGTCGATGCAAGGTTCAACCGCCGTCCCTACGCTTGGGCCCAACCCCAACGAGCTGAAGTTCGAGAATCCGGACCAGGCTGTACGGGCCCAAGCGCTCTGGAGACGGATGTGGCCAATCCTTGCAACAATCTCGTACGGCGTCGCAGCCGCTGCGTTCTTCATCATCTATCTTTCCTCGGGCTATCCTCCTCCGGCGGATATCGTGGGAGCCGCCGTCTTTGTCACAGGGTCGGTGGCGGGAATCCTCAGTCTTGTCTTGTTCAGCCTGGTAAGGTGGAAGGCCGTCTCGACTATCATAGTAAACGAGACGGGAATCACTCTCACGACTATCGCCGGGCACCGCCAAACGCTGCGGTGGGACCACCCGAGCTTCCGATTGGTCCTGCGGAACCGTGGCCAGTCCTTCGAGGGGTCCACGAGCAACGACGACGCCGGCGTGCTTGAAGCTCCACGGGCGTTCAAGGGTTGGCCAACCACAACGGCTCGTGACGCCATACTCCGAGTGGCACGAGAGCACGGCGTCCGAGCCTGGACATGGCATCCCTGGGCCCTTTACACCGCATTTCCCAGTACTACGCTCTTAGCCCACAAGCTTTCGTTCACAGACCGCCTCAGGGGATTAAGGACCGCCCGGCCGGACCCGTAGGGACATTGGGTCCGGCTAGTCCCCTAGGGGTCAGACTCGACTTTGAACACGCGAGCGAGGGGGTCGTCTAGGACCCGAGATAGAACGGAACCAGGCCGGTGTTAGAGTAATCAGGCCCGAGGAGGCGGCCCCAAACCTACTTTAACAAAGCTCCGGGTCGCCCAATGTATATATAGTGACACTTGCGATAATTCTAACCATGCCGGGCACGAGTGGGCGCCCGTCCAAGCCGTCCGGGTCGGCGCGCTACAGGCTCAGGAATCCGCTTCCGCTGAGGTCGGCCGCGGACATCGCCACGACGAGGGTGGGGATTCCGGAAGAGCCGTCGCTCGCGACCCCGAGTGGGCCGGTCGACTTCGATTCCCTCGCGAAGGCGATCCGCCGGTCGGTGGGGCATGACGGGATGCGGTCGGAGGATGCCCGCTCGATCGCCGCCCATGTGCTCAACTTCTTCGGGTTCAACGAGAGGATCATCGACAACGTTCTCGAGCCGGACGATCGTGATACGTTCTACATGCTCGAGGACACGGGGATCCTCGAGACCGAGCGCGACGAGACGACGCTCTACGACGGTCGGGAGTGGAGGATCCACTACTGGATGTTCCGCAAGGACCGGATCTTCGAGCTCGCCCGAGAGGAGTCGGCGGCGATGGCCGAGGCCGGCGAGCAGGACGTCGTCTATTCGTCCAACGTCCAGCGCTCTGGCGCCTACCGCCTTCCGCACGGCGAGCACGGCACCGGGCTCGCGGCGCACGCGGTCTACCACGAGCTCGGGGACGAGATCTGGCTGGAGCGGCGCCAGTCTCCAGCGGCCCCTGCCCCGCCGGCCCGGGGCCGACGCCCCGCCCCGGAACCGTAGACGCGGGCGCGAACCGTTAACCCCGCGCCGACCCCTCCCCGGGGGCATGCGGCGGTTCCTCCTGATCGCCCATAAGGTCCCGCCGGACGGCGCGTTCACCCTCAACGACCTTGCCGGCGGCGCCGGGCGTATGGACGAGGTCGCCCGCGCGGCCTCGACGGCGTTCACGCTCTCGAACGACCTCCGCCGCGACACCGAGATGACGATCCTGTTCGCGGCCGAGCCCCCGCCCCGGGCCCGGAAGGTCGAGCTCACGGGGGCGAAGCTTCGCCACCTGAACCCGGACGAGCGTTCCACCGCCGCCCTCCTCAAGAACGCGCTGGTCGGCGCCTCCCGCTACCCGTCCGACTTCGAGTCGTCTCCCGGCATCCGGGTCGGCCCGGTCGACCCGCTCGCGCACCTCGCCTCCTTCCTCCGCGAGGAGGGGGCGATCTGGCTCACGGAGGGAGGCGCACCCATCGCGGCCTTCCCCTTCCGCGGGGCGAGCTTTGCAGCGTTCGTCTCGGACCCGTTCGACCCCACGGCGGAGGAGGAGGCGGTCCTCGCCCGTAGCGAAGTCCCCCGGATTTCCGTGGGCCCGAAGTCGCTGAGGACCAGCCAGGTCGTGGACGCGATCCAGCGTGAGGTCGACCTGAGGGCCTCGGGCGGGGAGAGCGCCTCCCCGACCCGCGGGCCCGCGCCCACGCGCAACGCCGACGATCGATGATCGGGCGCCCGTGCGCCGGGGGGTTCCGGTCCCCGGGCCTATCCGGCGGGGAGGGGCTTCGCCGTGCCCGAAGTGCGAAGGGCCTCCCGAACGGTACGGGGCCGAAGGCCTCCGAGGACCGCCGTCAGGCGGACGACCTCCCTCGGCTCCGGCCGGATCCGAGTCCCGAAGACGAGGCGCTCGGGCTCGTGGAACCGCTCCCGCACTTCCCGCAGGACCTCGTCGAGCGTTTGGAGGGTGAGGTTCGTCCCACCCTCGAGGTGGACGAGCGCCGAGGGATGATCCGGGAGGTGGAAGTCCAGCAGCGAGTCGGCGAGCGCTTGGTGGACGAGCCGGCCGGGCTCGCTGATGTGCTCCTCGCCGATCACGAGGGTGGAAAGACCGGATTGCCGCAGGTGGCTCTTCAGGCTCGCGAGGTCGACGTTCAGCTGGGACGGGTGGTCGACCATGTCGACCAAGCTCGCGACGAGGCCGTAGAGGTAGGCGTTCCGGACCCGGAAGACACGATGGACCGGCAGCGAGTCGAACTTGCGGAGCTTCTCGTTCGCCAGGACCAGCAGGAGGCCCCCGAGCTCCTCGAGTTCGGCGACCGTGCTGTCGACGTTCTCCCGACGGACGGGGTTCGCCTCCAGCTCGATACGGAAGGGGAGGAAGACGACGGGCACCGGAAGCGTGGGCGTGTCGCGGAGCTCCCGCGAAAGGAACGGGAGCAGCGCGCTCCCCGTCCCCCCTCCCAGGCCGGCCAAGAGGAACACGAGCTCGAACCTGGTGAGCCGCCGGAGAAGCTCGTCCCGGCTCTCCTCGGCCGCGCGAAGGACCGCAGCGCGGTCGCCGCCGCTCCCCCGACCTTGAAGCTCCCGCCGGCCGAGCAGGATCCGTTCGTCGACGCCTATCCGGCGTAGGTGCATCGCGTCGGTGTTCACCGCGACGGTCCGGGCCCCGGGCAGGCCGAGCGTGACGAGGTCCTCGACCGCCTCGCTTCCGGCCCCTCCCAGGCCGACGACGGCGATCGACGGGGAGACGGCGAGGGCACTGAGGGTGTCTGCGGCATCGCCGTCGGCCATAGCGCTCCGCCGGACTAGGGAGGCGAGGTCCCCTCCGCCGCGACCGGGTCCCCCTCGCGACGGTGGAGACGGGTCGGCGGTACGAGCTGGTCGATGCGGCTGCGGATGTACTCCCGGACCGCGGACCGCACCGCGTCGTCCACGCTGACCGAGTTCCCCTCCCGGACGAACTCCTCGAGCCGACTGTTGTCCCGGCGGGAAAGCTCGACGACGACCTTGCGGATATGATGCGGCGGCAGGTGAAGCTCGGCGTACTGCTCGAGCCCCTCGCGAATCGTGTCGGAGATCGTCGCGGTCCCTTTCTCCTCCTGGATCCGCTTCAGCTTCTCGAGCAGCTCCTCGGGAATGCGGACCGTGACCCGCTCGGACGTGTCGACCATGTTCGTCAGACAATACCCCGTTCTTTGTCTGACGATTGACATATCGCTGCCCAGGTATATAGACTGCACGTCGCGCGGCGCGGGGGCCCTGGCCCGACATCAGGGGCTTGGGGTGCGCGGAACCATCGTCTACTGGCTGGCGGGCCCGAGCTCCGGGTCCCCGTGGGATCCTCGCCGTCCCCAGGGAGGCCCTTCCGAGGCGACAGGACCTCGTCGAGGCCCGAGCGTCGCTCGCCGACGGGGGGGCTCCCGGCGGGGAGCCAGGCACCGTCCGGGCGGCCTCGAGTCAATCGACCGGCGCGCGGGGGTCCGGCCGAATCGCTGAGGAGCGAGGGTCCCGGTGGTCGCGATTACGGCTCTCGGTCGCGGCCTTCACCGGGCCCCGGTGATCTCGCCGTCCGCGGTGATGTCGATGTCCTCCGAGGCCGGACGGGCCGGCAGGCCGGGCATCGTCTCGATGGCCCCGAGAAGCGCGACGGTGAACCCCGCGCCGGCGGCTCTCACGTACCGGTGGACGGTAACCCGGTAGCCCCGGGGGCGGTTGAGACGCTTGGGGTCGTCGGAAAGGGAGAGGGGGGTCTTGGCCATGCAGACCGGACCGGCCACCTCGCCGATCCGCTCGAGACGAGCCCGCCCGTCGATCGCGTCCGGAGATTCGTCGGCCCCGTCCGCCCCGTAGAGCCGGCTGGCGATCGTCTCGACCTGGCGGAACACCGGGGTTCCTGGAGGATAGAGGACCTTGCTCTTCCGGCCGAGGGCGGCCGAGCGCTCGACCGCGCGGGCGAGCTCCTCGACCCCAGCGCCTCCCTCCTCGAACCCGCGGGACTCGACGGCCTCGACGCCCTTACGGCGGCAGAGGTCGCGGATCAGGGCCGTTTCCTCGGGCGAGTCGCCGGGGAACCGGTTGAGGGCGACCGTCGCCGCGAGCCCCAGCGCCGAGAGATTCTCCAGGTGCTGTTCGAGGTTCTCGAGCCCTCGCTCGAGCGCCGCACGCTGAGGACGGGAGGACTCCTCGTCGGAGGCACCTCCCTGGACCCTGAGGCCCCGTTGCGAGACGACGAGCACGGCGGCGTCGACGTCGACCCCGAGCACCGGCGTGACGATATCGACGAACTTCTCCGCGCCGAGCTCGGTCGCGAAACCGGCCTCGACCACGGCGTAGTCGCTCGTCGCCAGACCGAGCTCGATCGAGAGCCGACTGCACGTCCCGTGCGCCAGGTTCCCGAACGGGCCGGCGTGGATCAGGGCAGGGGTCCCTTCCGCCGTCTGGACGAGGTTCGGTTCGAGCGCGTGGCGAAGCAGCGCGGCCATCGCGCCTCCCGCTCGAAGGTCGCTGGCCCGAACCGGGCGGTCGTCCTTCGTGAGGCCCACGAGGATCCGGTCGAGGCGGGCCTTGAGGTCCGGATAGTCCCGCGCGAGCGCGAGGATCGCCATCACCTCGGACGCGGCCGCGATCATGAACGAGCTCGGGTAGGCGATCTGACGGGTGATCCCCGAACCGACCGTGATGTGGCGCAGCGCGCGGTCCTCAACATCCATCGTTCGGTTCCAGAGGTAGCGTGTCGGGTCGAGCCCCAGGGCGTTGCCGTGGTAGACATGGTTGTCGGCGACGGCGGCCAGCAGGTCGTGCGCCGCGGCGACGGCGTGGATGTCGCCCGTGAACCCGAAGTTGATCTCGGTCGACGGCTCGACCGTCGCGCGCCCGCCTCCGGTCGCTCCGCCCTTGATCCCGAAGACCGGCCCGAGCGACGGCTGGCGAAGGCACGCGACCGAACGGCGTCCGACGCGCCTCAGGCCGTCGGCGAGGCCGATCGTCGTCACGGTCTTCCCTTCCCCGTGCCGGGTCGGGGTCATCGCCGTGACGAGGACCAGCTTGCCCCGGTGGGGACGGCCCGCCCGCGAGCGCACGGCGGCGACCGAGACCTTGCCGATCGACGGACCCGCCGGTGCGACTTCGTCCGTTCCCAGGTCGAGCAGGGCTGCGAGCTCGGCGAGCGTCCGCATGGGTATCTCCTATCGTGAGCAGGTCGCCGCGCCTATCAAGTTCGGTGTCAACTCGCCGCGACGGCGGCCGTCGCGCCGTTATCTCCCCATGCGAAGTGAGAGGCCGTGACCCCCCGGTTCGAGCCTCTTTCGAGCGAGCCGGCGGCGAGCCGTCGGTTCGGCCTGCGTGCCATCGAGACGCGCACCCTGGGGGGAAAGGAGCCGGCGACGTGGGCCCGTGCCTACGAGGAGAGGCTGCTCGCGGGCTCGGTCAACGGCCGGCTCTACGTCGTCGACGGGCAACCGACCGGGCTCGTGAGCTGGTCCGCCGGAGGACCCCTCGGGATCTCGGTCGACCTCCTCTACGCGTCGGAGGAAACCTCGGACCCGGCCGACTACGCCCGGATCCTGTCGATGGTCGAGGAGGAGGCCGGACCGGTCGCGTTCGTCTCGGGCCCCCTGGCCGGGCTCGCACCGGACGCCGAGGACCGCCTGATGCGCCCTCGCGGCTTCCGGAGGTACGGTCGCTCCGAGATGGTCCTGGACGCCGACGCCCCCCTCCCGGAGCCGTCGTTCCAGGCCGGCGAGCGGTTCCGGCCCGCCGTACGGTCCGACCGCCCTCGGCTCGCCGAGCTCCACCAACGCGTCTACCACGAACGGTTCGATCGGTACCTCTTCCTCGAGGTTCCGGACGAACGGGAGGACGCTCTCCGCGGGGTCGGCGAGATCCTCGACGGCCGGTGGGGCGAGTTCACGTCGGCAGGATCGTGGCTGTGCGAACGGGACGGGCGGTTGATCGGCGCCATCCTCTCGGTTCACTCCCCCGCGGGGGCCCTGATCGCGGACGTCATGGTCGAGCCGGAGTTCCAGGGAGGCGGCGTGGGACGCCGCCTCCTCACGACGACGCTGAGGTCGCTCCGGGGCGCGGGCGAGCGACGGATCTGCCTGAACGTCACGGAAGGGAACGAGCCGGCCCTGCGACTCTACCGCCGGCTCGGCTTGGTCCGCTCCCTGGGGCCGACCCGAGACTGGTACAACGCCCTCCGGATCCCCGTCGCTCCGTCCCCGGACGCTTAGTCCGTCGCCGTGGGTGTCACCGGGGTCTCGTGGGGCGAGAACCTTAGCGTCCGGAGGGCATGGAACCCTCCCGCCATCACCGCCCCGAGCGCGACGATGGACACGCCGGCCGCAAGGTAGGTCCCCTGGACGCCGACCTCGAACGTGAGCGCTCCGCCCGTCGCCTGGCCGAGGGGCACGAGCGCGTAGCTGCCGACCTCGTCCGCCGAAAAGACCCGGCCGAGGAGCTCGTTCGGGACGGTCGCCTGGGCGCTGGAGAGGAAGACCGTCTGGACCATCCCCGGGAACAGTCCGTAGATGAAGATGATCGGCAGGGCGAGCCAGATCGACCGCACCACCGCGAGCGCAACGACCGAGAACCCGATCGCGAGGACGAAGGCGATCAAGACGCGGCCCGCCCTTTCCTCGAAGTGGGTGTGCGCGACGGCGATCAAGCCGACCGCGCTACCCAAGGTGGAGGTCGCGACCATCGCGCCGTACCAGAAGCCGGACGGCTGGTGGAGCCACACGATGACGTAGAGGCCGAGTTCGACGAACGCGACGGCGAGGAGGAGGTTCACGACCAGCGTGGCGATCGTCATCTCGAAGAGGTCCCGGCGGCCGTAGAGGTATCGGAACCCCTCGGCGACGTCCGCGGTCATCCTGCGCGCCGTTCGCGGCCGGGGGGCGCTGAGGTCGGCGCGCACGCCGAGGAGGATGACCTGCGTCGCGAGGAACAGGACGAACGGGATGGCGAGCGCGTAGACGGTCGAACCGAAACCGAGCACGATTCCAACGCCGAGCGAGCCGACCGCGAGCGTGACCGCGGCGGTCGAGTAGATCAAGCCGTTTGCCCGCCCGAGCTCGGCGGTGGGCACGAGCCGGGGGACCGACGCATTGTATGCGGGGCGGAAGACGGTCGCCGACGCGATCAGGAGGGCCCAGGCGGGCAGGGCGAGGGCGACCCAGAGCGGGAAGTAGAACGAAGCCGCGAACGGGATCCCGACCGCACGTTCCGGCCGGGCGAACAGGTCGGCCGCGAGCCCGGCGGTCGCGACCAGCGACAGGACGTTGGTCGTCCGCAGCAGGAGGTGGCGGTCGTGGCGGTCGGCCAGGGGCCCCGAGATGAACATCGCTCCCAGGGTCGGCAGGGCAGAGGCGAGCCCGATGAGGGCCAGCGCGATCGCTCCCTGGCCCGCATGGCCGGCGCTCACGTACGCCGACGACGTGGTAAAGATCAGGACGATGAGAGCGGTCCCCGGAGCCGCGAACTGCAGCACCCCGGCGGCGAAGAACGCCGGCATCGAGTCGTGGCGGAGAATCGCGCCGTACGACGGGCCGGGCGCCACCGTGGGCCGCGGAGCGGCCGTCTCGGGAATAAGCCTATCGCGCAGGCGGGGAGGGGGGCAGGCGAAACCCGCTTGTAGCTGAGGTCCGTGCGCCCGGGCCGGGTTCGGGCGTGCGCCTTCTCCACCGCGACCCGACGACCGGCACGCTCAAACTGCGCCTCGAGACCCCGAGCGACCTCTGGAGGATCGCTCGCCTCGTGCGTCCCGGAGAGCGCGTCGGCGCCTCAACGACGCGGCGGGACCCCGAGGCTCCCCAGGAGGTGGCGGGGGCCGAGCGGACCCGTCGGCGGGTCTACCTCGTCGTCCGGGCCGAGCAGGTCGAGTTCCACGGGTTCTCCAAGCACGTGAGGATCACCGGGCCGATCGTCGAAGGCCCGTTCGACCTCGGCCGGCACCACACGCTCGACCTCGCCGAGGGGGACGACGTGACGATCGCGATGGCCGAGCCGACCGCGGCCGAGCGCGCCCTCCTGAACGAAGGGCTCGAGGGGCGGGGCGACGCGACCATCGTGGTGGCGGCCGTCGACTGGGGCGACTCGTCGCTCGTCCGTGTCCGGGGGCGCGCGGTCGAGCCCATCGCAGACGTCCGCCGGACGATCGCCGGGAAGCGGTTCGACCGCGGTCAGGGGGAGAAGGACCGCTCCGCCTACCTCGAAGAGCTGCGCGCGCTGGTCGAGCGGGAGGCGGGCGCGGCGAACGCGGTCGTCCTCGCCGGTCCCGGGTTCCTCAAGGAGGCGCTCGCGCGCCGCCTCGCGGAAACGGACCCGGACCTCGCCAAGCGCCTCAAGGTCTACCCGACCTCCGAAGGCGGACGCGTCGGGGTCGACGAGCTCCTGCGGTCCGGCCGGGCGAGCGAGGTGCTGCGCTCGAGCGTCGCGGCCGAGGAGGCCGAGGTCGTCGAGCAGCTCGTGCAGGCGGTCGCCGGGGGCCGTCGCGCCGCCGTCGGTCGGCGGGAGGTCGCCGAGGCCCTCGACGCGGGGGCCGCGGAGACGGTCCTCGTGAACGAGACGCTCCTCGCCGACCCGGAGGTCGTGCGAATCCTGGACCGCTCCCGTTCGTCCCGCGCCCGCCTGTTCGTCGTCCGCGCGGACGACCCTCCGGGCAAGCGGCTGAGCGGGCTCGGCGATATCGCGGCGATCCTGCGCTACGACTGGACGAGCGCGGGGCGCCCTACGGTATCGCCTGGACCGCCTCGCGGAGCTCCTCGAACCGGCGCCGAAGGTCCTTGAGAGCGTAGCGGAGCGCCTCGCGGGCGGTGAGCGAGCCGTCGGTCTCGAAGTGGAGGAAGAACCGCTCCTCGTCCGGCTCGATCCGGATCGAGCCGTGCTCGCACGTCTTCTCGCACGCGTGACAATCGATGCACTTGACCTCGTCCCGGACCGAGAGCTTGCCGTCCGCAAAATCGAGGATGTTGACGGGGCACGACGCGGCCGTGCGCCGGAGGCAGGCGTCCGTGCACCCCTCCTTTCGGGCGATGCGAACGTGCGGGCGCGGGAAGGTGCCGACGGCGTGGGCGACCTGCCACTTGGCGTGCTCGCGACCGGTCCCGACGACCGCCGTGGCGTAGGCGAGCAGCGCCTGATGGGCGCCGAGCCGGACGATCGGCACCTCGGGCTCGAGGATCGCGAGCGAGGCATCGCCGAGCGGAACGACGTCCTTCGCGTAGACGGTGCACGGCCCCTTGCGATCGATGGAGAACATCACCTGGCACTGGGGGCAGCCGGCGCCGCCGCACGTGCACTCGGACCGGCGTCGGAACTGCGAGAGGTCGGTCGGGATCGGGAGCAACCCGAGGCGGAGCGCCACCCCCTCGTCGAACATGCTGGTCGAGGAGTCGTAGTCCTTGCCGGTCGCCTCGTCGCGGATCGGGCCGAGGTGGAACTCGACGTCCTCGATCGCGAGCTTCGGGACGTCCGAGACCAGCGCGCGGCGGATCGCGTTCGCCTGGGCGGCCGTGACCCCCTCGAGCTCGAGCGAGGTCGACCGCGGCTTCAGCTCTCCGACCGTGACCGGCATCGCTACACCCGGCGGCCGCGCCGTCCGCCCTTGGGCTTCGTGCCGTCGTGCGGGACCGGCGTGACGTCCTCGATCCGCTGGATCCTGATCCCAGCCCGCGAGAGCGCGCGGATCGCCGCCTGCGCCCCGGGGCCCGGCGAGCGAGAGCGGTTGCCCCCCGGCGCGCGGACCCGGACGTGGAGCGTCTCGTAGCCCTTCTCCTTCAGGACCGCGGCGACCTGATCGGCGGCCTTCATCGCCGCGTACGGGCTCGATTCGTCCCGCGCGGCCTTCACGACCATGCCCCCGGTCGCCTTGGTGAGCGTCTCCGCACCGGTGATGTCGGTGACGGTGATGTGGATATTGTTGTAGCTGGCGAAGATGTGGGCGATCCCGACCTTCGTCATGGTCCCACCCCTTCGGCCGGGGGCGGAGGCGGCTGGGGGGTCGCCCCGCGGCGCTCCCGGCGCTCCCGCAGCGCGACCCGCACCGCGTGGCCGTCGTCGGCGTAGGGGCTCGTCGGGCTGTAGTCGAGCCGGGCCTCGTCGGCGTACGGGAGGAGGTAGCCGGGCCGAGTCATCCGGTGGTCGCCGACCGCGAGGTGGCCGTGGACGATCCACTGGCGCGCGCTGACCGTGGTCGGGGCGAGCCCCTTCGAGAAGACGACCCACTCGAGGCGGCGGCGGAGCACATCCTCGGTCGTCAGCGCGAGGACGTCGTCCAGGGTGGGGGTTCCCACCGAGAGGATCCCGAGGCGGGTAAGGCGCCCGAGGAGCTGGTCGGTCTCCCGCCGCGCTTGAGGCGCGCCGGCGCGCAGGAGCGGCTGGAGCTCCCTCGCCTGACGGCGGAAGCCGCGAAGGATCGACTGGGCCTTCCACAGCTCGCGCTTATTCTTGAGGCCGTAGCGGTCGAGGAGCTTGCGCTCCTCCTCCATCCGCGTGGCCTCCCAGGGGTGCTTGGGCCGGTCGTAGCGGCGCCGCAAGAACTTCGGATCGCCCATCGTCCGACCGGTTACGCCTTCTTCTCCGCCGCGGGCGCCGCCGGCCCGGCCGGCGCGGCCGGCGCGGAGGTCGACTCCTTCGCCGCGGCCGCCGCCGCTTCCTTGGCAGCCTTCTTGAGGACCCCGGCGGCCATGCCGGTGCGGCCGTTGGAACGCGTGCGCTGGCCTCGTACCTTCTGGCCGCGCTCGTGGCGCACTCCTCGGTAGCTCCGAATCATCTTCATCACGTTGACGTCGTCGCGTCGGCGCGCATCGAGGTCAGCGCCGAGAAGGTGCGGCGACTCGCCGAGGATGGGCTCCGTCGGGTGGTTCACCATCCACGGCGGCACCCGGGTCGGGAGCGTCTGGAGCATCGTCTCGAGCCCCTCGACGGTCGGCTCGGGAAGGTTCCCGAGCATCTCGTGAGGGTCGACCCGAGCCAGACGGCACGTCGCCTCGGAGAGCCTCAGGCCGACGCCGTGGACGGTCGTGAGGGCGAGCGCGGTCGAGCGGGTCCCGTCGAGGTCGGTGTTCGCGACACGAACGATGTAGCGAAAGTTGGGGTTCGTCGGAACGGCCTTAGCGCTCTTCCCTGCCGGGCCGGGGCGGGCCTTTCCCTTCCCCTCCTTCGGCTCCTTGCCTTCCTTGGCGTCCTTGCCCTTCGTCCCCCGCTCCTTCTTCGCGCCCTTCTCGGGGGCAGGGGCTTCCGCGGCGGGCCCGGGCGGAGCGGCCGGCTTGGCCTCGTCCTTCGGTTCTTTGGCGTCCTTCGGCGTCCGACTCACCCCGTTGCGCTGATCGTCCCCACGGTGGGGGCGCGTCCGGCTCGCGTCGAGCCCGGCGCGTCGCCCGAACCTCAGAGGCGGCGGCCGAGCGACCTTCGGTTCTTAACCCCTTCGGCGAGACGAGGGGCGCCCGCGCCTCCCGAGGGACCGGAGGAGGGGCAGGAGCCTCGAGGACCCGATAGCCGGACCCCCGTCCGAGGACGCGGACCCTGGGCGCCCAATGCGACGCGAGCCAGGTCTGGTAGAACAGGATCCCCTGGCTCCCCTTCCCGACGAGGAGGAGCCGGCCGCCCGGAGCTAGGTGCCGAGGCGCCTCCGAGAGCATCCCGAGGACGAGCTCCCGCCCGGCGCGATAGGGAGGATTCATCGCGACGACGTCGAACGTCGCGTCCCCTACCGGCTCGAACGACGATCCTACGCGAACCGAGGCATTGCGGGCCCCGTTGCGGGCAAGGTTCTCCTCCGCGAGCCGAGCCGCCCGGCGGTTGACCTCGGTCAGGACGACCTCGCCTCGCGGGGCGCTCCGGGCGGCCGCGACCCCTACCGCTCCCCAGCCGCAACCGAGATCGAGGACCCGGTCGGTCGGTCGGAGGCTGAGGTTCTCGATGAGAAGCGCGGTCCCGGGGTCCAGGCGCTGCGAGGCGAAGACGCCGGAATCCACGACGAACGACAGCAGCTCGCCACGGTAGAGGAACCTCAGCTCCCGCCGGTTCGGCCGGGCGTGCGGGCGCTCGGCGAAGTACTGCTCGGCCTCGGCCGGCCCCGGTTCCTGCCTCACGACGACCGTCGGCGGAAGAACGACTCGCGCTTGCCCTCCGGGGCGGGCTCGGAAGCGCCCAGCCCCTCGCGGACGAGCTCACGCTGCTTCGTCGACAGCGAGCGGGGGATCTCGACGTGCGTCGTGACGATGAGGTCGCCCCGGCTCGAGCCCCGAAGGCGGGGGAAGCCGTTCCCCCGCAACCGGAACTGCGTCTCGGGCTGGGTGCCGGCAGGGATCTGGAGGTCGGCGTGACCATCCACCGTGGGCACCGTCACCCGGCCGCCGAGCAGTGCGGTGGCCAGCGGAATCGTGGCCTCGGTGAAGGCGTCCTGGCCTGCGCGGCGGATGGCGCCGGTCGCCTCGAACACCACCTGGACATAGAGGTCCCCCGCGCGGCTGCCGGGGCGGCCGGCGCCTCCATGGCCGGGAATCCGCAGGACCGCCCCGTCCTCGATCCCGGCCGGCACCTCGATTTCGAGCTTCTCGACGGTCGAGGTGGTGCCCCCTCCCCGACACGTCGGGCACTTCTCGGTGATCTTTCGGCCGACCCCATGGCAGCGGGGACACTCGCCGATCGTGATCATCTGGGTGAAGCCACGGCTCTGGACCCGGCGCAGCTGGCCCTGACCGCCGCACTCGGAGCAGATCTCGAGGGCGGTCCCGTCCTTCGCGCCGGTCCCGCGGCAGTCCGCGCACGCCTTCGCGTGCGGGACCTCCACGGTCGGGCGGGCCCCGCGCACCGCGGCCGACAGCGGGAGCCGGAGCGCCATCTCGACATCGGACCCACGCCCCGACTCGCGGCGGGAGACGCCGCCGAACGGCATGCCGAACCCCTCGAAGAACTGCCGGAACAGCGGGGAGGAGCCGAACAGGTCCTCGAGGTCGCCGGCGTGGGTGAAGTTCTGCCAGGTGAACCCCTGCGGGCCGAAGTCGGTCTCCACCCCGGAGAATCCGAGCTGGTCGTACCGCCGCCGCTTCTCCGGGTCGATCAGGACCTCGTAGGCCTCCGAGAGCTCCTTGAACCGCTCCTCCGCGACCTTGGGGTTCTCCTTGGCCACATCCGGATGGTACTGTCGGGCGAGTCGCCGGTACGCCGACTTCACGTCGTCCGTGCTCGCGTTCCTCGGGACCCCGAGGACCTCGTAGTAGTCGCGCTTCGCCATCGAACGAGCGGCCGGCCTTGCCGTTCCCCCCGTCACCTAGGTCGGTCGCTACTTACGGTTTCGGCGGCCAGGGCGAGGCGGGGGAATCCGCCATAGGAACCTCACGGGCGCTCCGACGCCCGCTCCCAAGCGGTCCACGGCACGGCCTTCGACGACGGCGAGCTCGAGGCTGCCGAAGCTCGACCCGAGCAGAACCAGCCGCCCCCGACCGCCCGCTTCGTAGCTCGTCACGAACGGGAGCTGGCGACGGGTTCGGCCGAGGCGGACCCCGACCGTCGCCACCCCCGTCGGAACCCAGGCGGTCGGCACGTCGGTGACGAGGTTGCCGAACCGATCGATGTGGGCTATGGAGCCCTCCCCCCCGCCCTCCCGCCTCCGGGCGGGGATCGCGCGGGGTCGGACCAGGGTCGTCGGCCGGCCGAGGTCGCCAGGCGAGACGCCTCGTGCGAGGCGGGCGGCGGCCGGGGCGAAGATGTCGCGGCCATCGAAGGTCGTTCCGATCCGGGCGGACGCGCCGAGCCGGGTCGGATCGATGAGGTAGGCGCGCCCGCCCCCCAGCGCCTCGGCGAGGGGGATGAGCACGCCGTTGTCCGGACCCACGAGGACCGAGCCATCCTTGCAGGCGACCGCTACCGGATGGCGGCGTCCACCGACCCCTGGGTCGACCACGACCACATGGACCGAACCGGCCGGAAACCGCTCGGCCATCGCGCGCACGACGAATGCGGCTTCCTCGACGCCGTGAGGGTGCAGGTCGTGGGTGAGGTCGACGATGCGCCCGGGCAGAAGGTGATGGGCGAGGACCGCCTTCATCTGGGCGGCATAGGCCGACCCAAGGTCGGTCGAGAGGGTCACCAGGCGGGGTGACCCCCGCCGTCGCGGGCGGGACGGCACGAGCGACGGCGGCCGGGCCTACGACTTCATGATCGCGACCAGGAAGATCCCGACCGCGACCAGGGCGCCGATGACCGCCGCGACGATGACTAGGAAGGCCTCCCAGATGAGGGAGCCGAGCTCGCCCTTGTCCGAGCCCCCAAGCCAGCCCATGTGGTAGGCGTAGGCGGAGAGCAGGCCGACGACGATGCCGGCCACGAGGAGGCCGACCCCTACGGTCCGGCTCTTCCCGCTTCCGAAGTACGCCGTGAAGACCCCTGCCAAGATCATGAACAAGGCGAAGACCAGCAGGAAGATCGTCAGGAACTGCCAAGCGCCCACGTTCAGCGAGGTCCCTACCAATTCGAACATTCTCTTCCTCAGAATTTGATGCCCGTCAAGGTCTTGGTGTCGATCACGCCGGCGACCGAGCGAATCTTGTCGACGACCAGCTGGCCGAGGGCGTTGAAGTCCTCCGCCTCGACCTTCGCGATGAGGTCATACTCCCCGAACAGCGGGTGGAGCTCGACGATGCCCTTGACCCGGAGCAGTTCGGTGTACACCTCGTGCTCTTTCGCAGGTGCCGTGCTGATGAGGACGAAGCCAATCGCCAAACCGAACGCTCTCCTGTGACGGCCGGCGAGAAGTCGGTCGCCTAATAAGCATGTCGAGAAGCGGCTGGCCGACAGGGCTCGGCCCTCGTCGGTCGCATGATGTCGGCGCCCTCCGTTAAGTCGTGGCGGAGCTCGGGCCGTCCGCCACCATGGCCGCTCCGCTCCGCACCTGGTCCGGTCGGCTGGTCGCCCGGCCATGGCTCGTCGCGTTCGTCCCGATCAACGCGGCGACCGCCGGGTTCGGGATCGTCCTGCCCCTCCTGATCCTGATCTCGCTCCACGGCTCCTGGGCCGAGGTCGCCGTCGCCGCGACGCTGTACAACACCGCGGTCATTCTCTCCTCCATCGCCTGGGGGCACCTCGCCGACGCCCACCCGCAGCGTAGGGCGTTCCTCCTGCTCAACTACGCGGTCTTCGCGACGCTGTACGCCGTCCTCGCCGGCGTCCGCTCGATCTATGCCCTCTACGGGCTCTACACCGTGCTCGGGCTCGTCGCGCCGGCGGGAGCCAACGCGTCGAACCTCCTCATCCTCGAGAAGTTCGGCGCAGAGGAACGGGCGACCGCGTTCGCGTCGTTCCAGGAGATGAGCATGGTCGGCTCGATCGTCGGCCTCCTGATCGGGTACGTCTGGACCGTCTCGGACGACGCGCTCCGCTCGCTCCTCTACGTCCTAGCCGCCCTCGCCGCCGCCAGCGCCGTCGCCCTGTGGTTCGGGATCCGAGAGGCCCCCCAGTCGCTGAAGACATCCAACGTCGCGCAGCACCCGGAGAGCCTCTTCTCGCGCCTGCGCCCGCACACGGCCTCCGGTGCGCCGGTCGCGTTCTTTCCCATCCGTCCCCCCTGGCGCCCCCGCCCCATCGCGCGGTTCCGGGCGTGGGCCAAGGAGGAGCTGCGCCACGAGCTCCCGCTGATCCTCCTCGCCTCGTTCCTGTTCAACCTCTCGGCGAACCTCTTCAACATCTCGTACACGCCGTACCTGTACGCGGCCGGTCTCGCGGCGTCGTCGATCTTCCTCGTGAACCTGTCGAACAACTTCGTCCAGACCCTCGTCTTCCCCGTTACGGGAGGCCTCGCGAACCGCATGGGCGTCGACCGGATGGTGGGCCGGGGCGCCTACCTCCGCGCCCTCGGCTACCTGGCCACCGCCGGCTTCACGTTCGTCGCCCTCGCGAGGTCGGCGACCTTCGGGGCGAACCTGCTCGTCTACGGCCTCCTCGGAGGCGCGGTCGCGGTCTACACGACCTCGAGCTCGCTGATGCTCTTCCGCGGCCTCGGCCGCCGGGACCCCGGACGGCTCCTCGGGGTGAACAGCGCTCTCGGAGGGGTCGCGGCGGTCGCCGGCGCCGGGCTCTCAGGGGTCCTAGCCCTCCTCGGCTCGTTCCGCGTCGTCTTCCTGGTGTCGTCCGGGATCCTCCTCGCGTCGATCCCGCTCTGGGCGGCCGCGAGCCTCGCCTACGCCCGGCGGCGAGACGCGGCCCAGCCTGCCCACCCAGCCCCTTCCGAGCCGACGGCCGGTGGCTCGCCGGCCAAGGCCCGTTAGACCCGCGGAGCCCCTCGGCCCCGTCCAAGGGGTCCAGGAGCGGGTCGAGCGAGGTGCGGCGCGGCCTCGCGGACCGCCACGGGCGGAGACGCCGTCGACCGCCCGATCGAGACGCGCTCCGCGGGCCTCCACGGTTACCGAAGGACGACGGCGGCTTTCGGTGGTGCCCCCTGACCGGAGCTCGTGCGCGAGATCGACCGGCCCACGGTGACGGCAACCCCGCGGGCCGTCCCGTGGTCCGTCGTCAGGGCCTGCGCGGTCGTCGAGCCGGAGGACGCGTGCGCGGGGCCGACCTCGGGCGACGCGGGCCCGCTCGCCGTCGTCGGCGTCGTGGCCGGTCGCTGCGCGCGGCCCCGCGCCCTCCGCCGGAGGCGGCCTCGACCCACATCAGGGGGTAGCGCAGGTCCGCGCGGTGGGCGAGGCGGGCCCGGATTGTGAAGGGGCCATCCGCGAGCTCCAGCCCCACGTCGAGCATCTCGGCCGTGAGGTAGCGGTAGGCGAACCGGCCTCGACCGAGCGGACCTCCGCGAGCGAGGTCGATCCGGACGCGGACCGAACGTACGTAGGGCTGCAACAGAACCGCGTTCTCGATCGCGCGCGCGAGACCGCGCGAGGTGCGCGCGCTGAGAGGGATCCCGAGGTACTGGTGGAACACCCCGCCGAGCTTGATGCCGGCCTCGAACAGGAGCGCCTCGCGGCGCGAGATCTCCGGCGTGTGGATCGAGCGTCCGGTCATGGTCCCCTACCCTCGGTCGGCTCCGGCCGAGGTACGGTAAACGGCCCGGCCACATAGTAGACCGCCACCCCGACCAGGAGGCCGAACGCCCCAACCTCGGCCACCGTCGCGACGAGGCTTCCGGCGGAGGGGTGGAACTGGAGCGGGATCAGGGTCAACGCGGCGAGCCCTGCCGTGACCGCCGAGGCGAGCCGGAGCGTGGACCCCCGACGGACCTTCGGGTAGGGGATCGGCACGACCATCAGCACCGCGAGGATCGCGGCGCCGACCAGGAGGCCCACCGGGTGCACTCCGGCGTAGCCGGGAGTGTCCTGGAGCAGCAGGACGACCACGACCGCGAGCACGCTCTGCGGGGTCGGAACGCCCAGGAAGTAGGAAAGACCGTGGGCCCGGGCCGTGAAGTAGACAAGGCGGCCGATCGCCGCGGCGAAGTAGCCGACGGCCAGCGCAGCGGTCAGGGCCGTGTACGGGGCCCAGACCGCGGCGTCCGACGTGTGCACGGCCAGCATCACCGCCGGCGCGATCCCGAACGACACCGCGTCGGCGACCGAGTCGGCGACACGGCCGAAGGGGCTGGGGGGTCGCCTGCTCCGGCGCGACAGGAGCCCGTCCAGCCCGTCGAAGCCGATCGCCATCACGACCAGGAGCATCGCCCAGAGCTTGTTGCCGGCGTAGGTGTAGAGGACCGCACCGACCCCGAGGAGGCCGTTCGCCAGCGTCGCGAGGTTGGCGCCGACCCTCCACCGGTCGGTCACGGGACGATCCGGGCGATCGTCGAGCTTCCCCCGCGGACCCGGTCGCCGACCCGCACGGTCGGTACGGCGCGGTCGGCCGGCCACACGACGTCCGTCCGGGAGCCGAGGACGATCATCCCGAACCGCTCGCCCTTGCGACCGACCGAGCCCGGACGCACGAACGACACCAGGCGACGAGCGACGATGCCGGTGATCTGAACGACCTCCACCGGTCCGATCTCGGTGCGAAGCCGGTAGCGACGCTGGACGTTCGCCGAGGCTTCCGGCCGGTAGGCGGGACGGAACCCCTTCCCGGAGCTGTCGACGGCCTCGACGGTCGCGTCGAGCGGCAGCCGATTGACGTGGACGTCCAGGACGCCGAGGAACACCGAGACGGTCCAGCGGCCGTCCGCCTGCTCGACGGCCCGTACGCGGCCGTCGGCCGCCGAGACGATCCCGGGGCCCGCCGTGCGCTCTGGGTCACGGAAGAAGACGAGGAGGAAGACGAGCACCGCGACGAGGAGGACGACCAGCGCGAAGCCAAGGGGTCCTCGAGCCGACGCGACGAGCACCACCAAGGCTACGGCAGCGGCCAGCAGCGCGGCGACCGGCCCGACGAGGCGTACCGCCCGGGGGGCGAGCACGCCCTACCCCGTCAGGACGATCTCGATGTTGACGCCGTCCGGGACCTGGATCCGCATCACCTGGCGCAGGGCTCGCTCGTCGGCGTCCAGGTCGATCAGGCGCTTGTGGATCCTCATCTCCCAGTGGTCGATCGTGCTCGTGCCCCCACCGTCCGGCCCCTTGCGGACCGGCACGCGGAGCTTCTTGGTCGGGAGCGGGATCGGGCCGGCGATCGCCACCCCGGTCTTCTGGGAGATCTCGCGGATCTGGCGGCAGATCGAATCGACCTTCCGCGAGTCGGTGCCGCTCAGCGAGATGCGGGCTTTCTGCGACATCGATAGCGCCCTCCGCTGAGCCGACTTCCCTGCACGACGCTCACGCGGAGCGCTTCTTGACGTCGACGACGACGCCGGCCGCGACCGTCTGGCCCATGTCGCGGACCGCGAACCGCCCGAGCTGGGGGAACTCCTTGTACTTCTCGAGGACGAGGGGCCGCTTCGGCGTGATCTTCACGACCGCGGCGTCCCCGGTCTTGAGGGTCTGCGGGTTCTCCTCCGCGACCTGACCGGTCTTCGGGTCGAGGCGCTTCTGGAGCTCGGTGAACTCGCAGGCGACCTGAGCGGTGTGGCAGTGGAAGACCGGCGTGTAGCCGACGGTGATCACGCTCGGGTGGTTGAGGACCTGGACGTTCGCCACGAAGCTCTCGACGACCGTGGGCGGGGAGGCCGACGGCCCGGCGACGTCCCCGCGACGGATGTCGTTCTTGTCGATCCCGCGGACGTTGAAGCCGATGTTGTCGCCCGGGACCGCTTCCTCGACCGCCTCGTGGTGCATCTCGATCGACTTCACTTCGCCCGACTTGCCGCTCGGCATGAAGACGATCTTGTCGCCGACCTTGAGCGTGCCCGTCTCGACGCGCCCGACCGGCACCGTGCCGATCCCGGTGATCGTATAGACGTCCTGGACCGGCAGGCGGAGCGGCTTGCCGGTGGGCTTATCGGGGACCTTGAGCGAGTCCAGGGCGGCCAGGAGCGTCAGCCCCTTGAACCAAGGCATGTTCGGGCTCGCCTTGTTGATGTTGTCGTCCTTGAACGCGGAGATCGGGACGAACACGACCTGCTGGTCGACCTTGTAGCCGACGTTCTTGAGCAGCTTAGTGAGCTCCTCCTTGAGCTCGTTGTACTTCGCCTCGGAGTAGGTGACCTCCTGGCGGTCCATCTTGTTGATCGCGCAGATGAGCTGGGTGACCCCGAGCGTCCGGGCGAGGAAGATGTGCTCGCGGGTCTGTTCCTGAATCCCCTCGGCCGCGGAGCAGACGAGGACGGCCGCGTCGGCCTGGCTCGTCCCCGTGATCATGTTCTTGACGAAGTCGCGGTGGCCCGGCGCGTCGATGATGGTGAAGTAGTACTTCTGCGTGTCAAACCGCCGGTGGGCGATGTCGATGGTGACGCCTCGCTCGCGCTCCTCCTTGAGCTCGTCCATCACCCAGGCGAACTCGAACGTCGCCTTGCCCTTCGCCTCGGCCTCGGCGCGGTACTTGTCGATCTCCTCCTGGCGGATGTAGCCGGTGTCCAGCAGGAGGCGGCCGACCGTGGTGGACTTCCCGTGGTCGACGTGGCCGATGAAGACGATGTTAAGGTGGGGCTTCTGCGCCATTCGATAGCTTCTCCGGGCGCGGCCAAAAGGTGCCCCTATAAGAGCATTATCGAAGCGCGCTATCGAGGAGAGTTCCGAGAGCCCGCCCGAGCTCGGCCTGCGTCCCGGCTCGGCCCCGCCGGCCCACCCCCGCGGTCCCGCGGCAAGGGATGTCGGCGCCGTGGACCAAACGTCTTTAGTGGACCGCCCGGTGTAGGACCGCTTCGCGAGGTGCGGCGCCGGACCGAGGGTCCTCGAGCCCCGCGATCACACGGGTAGGGACGAACATGCTCTGCGAGATGTGCGGCAACGAGGTCGAATCGACGAGTCGGATCCGAATCGAGCAGTCCGTCCTGCAGCTATGCCCCGGCTGCTCGAAGTTCGGGACGCCGGTGGACCCCCCGCCGAAGCCGGCGGAGGAGGCTCCACGGCCGACGCGGGGAGGGCCGGCGCCGGCGGCGCCGCGCTCCGCCCCGAGACGTCGCCGGCTCGAGGAGCGAGACCTCTACACCGAGATCGGCGAGCTGGAGCTCGCCCGGGACTGGGGTCAGCGGGTCCGCAAGGCCCGGGAGGCGCTCGTCTGGACCCCGGAGGAGCTCGGCAAGCGTCTCAACGAGAAGAAGTCGGTCGTCCTGAAGATCGAGTCGGGAGGTCTCCACCCCCCGGACGCGCTCGTGCGCAAGCTCGAGCACCTGCTCAAGGTCCGGCTCCGCGCCGACCCGGAGCCCGAGCCCACGGCCTGAAGGGCCGACCCGCCGCGGCCCGGCCCTGGGCTCGGGCCGGCGCGCCGGAGGCGGTCACTTGCGCGGTCGCGCCCGGGTCCGACGGTGCACGGCCTGGCGCGCCGAGCGCCCCTCGGCGCCGGCAGGGAGCAGGAGACGCTCTAGGATCGCCTTCTGGGCATGGAGCCGGTTCTCGGCCTGGTCCCAGGCGGCCGAGCGCTCGCCGTCGAGCACGTCGTCCGTGATCTCCTGGCCCCGGTGCGCCGGCAGGTCGTGCAGGACGAACGCCTCCCGCGAGGCGAGGGCCAGGAGCCTCCCGTTCACCTGGTAGCCCTGGAACGCCCGCTCGCGGTCGGCGCGCTCCGCCTCGTCGCCCATCGAGACCCAGACGTCGGTGTAGAGCGCGTCCGCTCCCCTCGCCGCCTGTTCCGGCGACGCGGTGAAGGTGATGCTGGCTCCCGTACGGTCCGCGAGGCTCCGGGCTGCCTGGACCACGCTCGCGCGGGGCCGGTACCCCTCGGGGATCGCCGCGACGATGTCGAGGCCGACCGCCGCAGCGCCGAGGAGCAGGGAGTGCAGGACGTTGTTGCCGTCCCCGATCCAGGCGAGGCGCCGGCCGCGGAACCCTCCCGCCCACCGTTCGCGCATCGTGAGGAGGTCGGCGACGATCTGGCAGGGGTGCTCGAGGTCGTCCAGGGCGTTGATCACCGGAACGGTCGCCCAGCGGGCCAGCTCCACGACGTTCTCATGCCGGAACGCTCGGTAGCAGATCGCGTCGACGTACCGCGACAGGACCCGCGCCGTGTCGGCGATCGTCTCGCCGCGCCCGAGCTGGAGGTCGTTCGTCGAGAGGTAGAGGGCGTGGCCCCCCAGGTCTCCGATTGCGACCTCGAACGACGTGCGGGTCCGGGTCGAGGGTTTCTCGAAGATCATCGCGAGGTTCTTCCCGGCCAGGGTGGCACGGGAGCCGGTTCCCCGCTGGCGCTCGCTCTTCAGGCGGGCCGCGTGCGCGAGGAGGGAGTCGAGCTCCTCGGCGACGTCCGAGATGGAGATCAGGTCGCGCTTCGTGCGGGCAGCGGGCATCGCCACCCGTAGCCGCTCCGGGGGAAAACCGTCGCGGCCGCGCCGCGGCGGACGAAGGGAACTTTAAGAAGCGGACCCGGCTCGCCCGCTCCGGGATTGGTCATGCCCGCCCGTACTTCCAGAACCGTTCGCGCCCGCCGAGCGACCTCGCCGAGGACCACGACCCGCCGCACGGGCGGGCGCCGCGTGTACATGGTCACCGGGGGTGTGACGAAGTTCGCCAAGGCCCATCCGGCGATGGACTTCCGCCTGATGGTGAAGCGCGCCTACGACTACGCCGCGCGCGGGATCCCGAACCTCACGAAGGACCGGATCGACGGCACGCGGATCGCGTACTTCTCCGACCACTTCTCGCGCCAGCTGAAGGCCGCGAGCATGGTCCAGGACTACCTCGGCCTCAACCCGAAGGGCTCCGTCCGGATCGAGTGGGGTGGCGCGACCGGGGGAGAGTGTTTTCAGGCGGCGTACGAGGCGATCGCGAGCGGGCGGATGGAGGTCTGTCTCGCCGCCGGCTATGAGACGATGAGCCGCGTGGCGACCTGGAAGGGCAACGAGTTCATCGCCCTCGCCTCCGACACGAACTTCGACTTCCCGCTCGGGGGCTTCTACACCGGCTACTACGCGCTGATGGTCGTCCGCCACATGTACGAGTACCTGCGGCGGGGCAAGTTCGCGAACGTCCGGGACGAGCGCGAGGCGCAGCGCCTGGCGATCGCCGAGGGTCAACGGATTATGAGCTGGATCTCGGTGAAGAACCACACGAACGCGCTCCACAACCCGTACGCGCAGTACCCGAAGCGGCTCACGGTCGACGACGTCCTCCGCTCGGAGATGATCTCCTACCCCCTCACCCGCGAACAGATCTGCACGATGTCGGACGGCGCCGCGGTCGCGTTGCTCTGCGACGAGTCGCGCGCGAAGGAGTTCACCGACAAGCCGGTCCGCATCACCGGGGTAGGCTGCGGCACCGACACGATGCGGCTCGCCGACCGACCGTTCGGCAAGGTCCCCCTCCTACCCCACGAGAAGCCGTCCGACTACGCGCAGCTCGACTACCCCGGCGTCCACTCGTTCCGGGCCGGACGGGTCGCCGGCCTCGAGGCGTACCGCATGGCGGGGATCGCCGACCCGAAACGGGAGCTCGACTTCATCGAGCTGCACGACGCCTACGCCTCCAGCGAGATCCAGACCTACGAGGACCTCGGGCTGTGCCGGTACGGCGAGGGGTACGACTTCACCGTCTCCGGGGCTCCGTTCCTCAAAGGGATCGACTACGGCCTCCCGGTCCCCAAAGCCGGCACCCTCCCCGTGAACCCCTCCGGGGGCCTCATCGCCTGCGGCCACCCGGTCGGCGCGACCGGCCTCATGCAGGCCGTCTTCGCGTTCTGGCAGCTCCAGGGGACGGTGAAGAAGCACTTCGGTGACGGGACCCTGCAGATCCGCGGCGCGCGTCGCGGGGCGATCCACAGCCACGCGGGCACGGGCTCGTCGGTCACGGTCTCGATCCTGGAGCGGGGGTTCTAGCCATGGAGCCTCCAAAGAAGTTCGAGAAGTTCCGGGACATCCAGGAGGAGCTCGGACGGAGCGGCGCGGCGATCTTCCGCGACGCTAACAGCGTCGAGAGCCTCATCATACGGTTCCCGTACTCGATGGACTACATCCACAGCTACGCGGAGGACTCGCCGTTCTTCCTCGGGCTCGCGCAGGGCAAGCTCCTCGGCTCCCGATGCACGGGCCGCCGCTGCGGCTTCCGCTACGCGACACCGCGCTCCCACTGCATGGTCTGCGGCAAGCCGACCGAATGGATCGAGCTCCCGAAGCGGGGACGGGTCCACTCGTGGACGACCTGCCACTTCGGGAGCGAGGCGTTCCTGGCCGAGACTCCGTACAACCTCGCCCTGGTCGAGTTCGACGGCGCGGACAGCGTCCTCCTCGTCCGCCTCAAGGACTGCGTCGAGTCGGAGATCTACGTGGGGATGCCGGTCGTCGCGCGGTTCAGCGAACAACCGACGTACCGGATCACGGACGTCTGGTTCGTGCCGGAGCGCCCTTAGAGCGTCACCAAGAGGTCCGTCCGAACGTCCTCACGGGACGCCCGCGGGGCCCGTACCCTGGCTCCGCGGGACCGGGTCGGACCCTCCCCCCCGCCTCGCGCTCGATCGATGGCTCGCACCTCACCGGGAAGTTCACCGAGTTGGCCACGAGGCACTTCCGGTGCGCGCCCTCGTGGCGGTGCCGCGCGAGCTCCGTCGACCCCTCGCTCACGACCACCGGCGGTCGCAGGATCACGGCCCGGCCCTTCGGCACAAGCTTCGGTCGGGGGTCGAACGGGACCCACTCACGCAGGGGTCCGCCCCCACGAGCCCGGGTCCGCAGCGATCGCTACGCCCAGAGGATTCGAAACGGAGGGGGAGGTGCCGCGGGCCGGGCTTGAACCGGCGGCTTCAAGATCTTCAGTCTTGCACTCTCCCAAACTGAGTTACCGCGGCGCCGCCGGCCCCGACCACGGGGCCAGTATAAAGACGAGGCCGCCTCGGACCGGGGACCGCGGGCCGCTCCCGACGGGAACGTAAACCTTCCCCGGCCGAACGCGCGCGCCTACGTTCGGGACCGCCCGAGGCACCGGCGGCTCCCGTCCCCTTATTTACCGGGCCCCACCTGAATGGGGTTCCCGATGCGCACGCTCATCGTTACCGAGAAGTTCAGCACCGCGCTCCGGATCGCGATCGTCCTCTCCGACGGCCGGATGAAGCGGAGCCGGGTCGCCGGGACCCCCGTTTTCGAGTTCGAGCGCGCCGAGGGCCTCCACGTGGTCGTCGGGTTGCGCGGGCACATCGTCGAGCTCGACTACGGGAAGGAGCACGCGGAGTGGTCCCTCGAGGGGCTGGGGAAGCTGGTCGACGCCGTCCCGGACAAGCGGGTGACCGAGCCGGGCATCGTCCACACGCTCGAGGAGATCGTCCGCGGCTTCGACCGGGTGATCATCGCGACCGATTTCGACCGGGAAGGGGAGCTGATCGGCTTGGAGTGCCTCGCGCTCCTCCAACGGGTCCACCCGTCGATCGAGGTGAAGCGGGCGCGCTACAGCGCGCTGACGCGCGACGAGATCGAGCAGAGCTTCTCGCACCTCGCCGAGGTCGACCGGCCGCTCGCCGAGGCGGGGGAGGCCCGCCAGGAGATCGACCTGGCCTGGGGAGCGCTGCTCACCCGCTACCTCTCGCTGACGAGCGGCCAGCGGGGCCGCAGCTTCCTCTCGGCGGGGCGGGTCCAGACCCCGACCCTCGCGTTGCTCGTCGAGCGCGACCAGGAGATCAAGGAGTTCGAGCCGAAGCCGTTCTGGCAGATCGCCGCGACCGCCTCCCACGCCGGCGAGAGGTTCACGCTGCACCACGAGCACGGGGTCTGGGACGTGAGAGCCGAGGCGGACCGGGTCTACGCACGGGTCCGCGAGGCTCGCTCCGGGGCCGTCCGCGCGTTCCAGCAGGAAGAGAGCCGTCGACGCCCTCCCCTCCCCTTCTCGACGACCCTGTTCGTCGCGGAGGCGACGCGGATCGGCTTCGGCGCCGCGCAGGCGATGCGCCACGCGGAGGACCTTTACACCCAGGGGCTGATCAGTTACCCGAGGACCGACAACACGGTCTACCCGCGCGGCCTCGGCCTACGGACGCTCGCCGAGAAGTTCCGGGACGGCCCGTTCGCCGACGCGGCCGCGGTCGTTCTCGCCCAGCCGTCGCTCCGGCCGACCCGGGGCCGGGTCGAGACGACCGACCACCCTCCGATCTACCCGACCGCGGCGATTGACCCGAAGAAGCTCCGGGCGGAGCCGGCGCGGCTCTACGAACTGGTCGTCCGGCGGTTCCTGGCTACGCTCGGCCCCGAGGCGGTCGGCTGGCGCCGCACCGCCGTGGTCGAGGTCGGGGGGGAGGCGTTCACCGGCGAGGGCCGCCACGTCACGGACCCCGGGTGGTACCGGATCTACCCCTACTCCCAGCCGGAGGAGTCCCCCCTTCCGACCCTCGAGGTCGGCGGGAGGATCGCGATCGAGTCGGTCGACCTGATCGAGGACAGGACCAAGCCGCCCCGGCGCTTCTCTCAGGGCTCCCTCATCCAGGAGATGGAGCGTCTAGGCCTCGGCACGAAGAGCACGCGACACGAGGTCCTGCAGAAGCTGTTCGACCGCCGCTACGTGAACGCCCGCCAGCTGGAGCCGACCTCCACGGGCATCGCGGTGACCGAGGCGCTCCGCGCCCACGCGCCGCTGATCACGCGGCCGGAGATGACCCACCGGCTCGAGGAGGACATGGAGCTGGTCGCCGAGTCGAAGAAGCCGAAGGCCGACGTCCTGAGCGAGTCGCGCGAGATGTTGCGCGAGGCGTTCACCCTGCTCTCGGCGAACACCACCGGGGTGAAGAAGACCCTCGGGGCGGCGCTCGACCGGCAGCACTTCGTCGGTCCGTGCCCGAAGTGCGGCGGGGCGCTCCGCCTTGCCCGCAGCCCGAGGGGGGCTCGCTGGGTCCAGTGCGTGAACAACCCCGCGTCGTGCACGGCGAACTACTCGCTCCCGGCGGCGGGGTTCATCGAGCCGACCCCGGAGTTCCTTTGCGGGGCGTGCCGGGTCCCGAGGGTGAAGATCACCTTCCGGGGCCAGCGACCGGATCTCTACTGCATCAACCCGGAGTGCGTCGAGCATCACCGGGCGTTCCGCATCGGGGTCTGCCCGAACTGCGGAAGCCCCCTCCAGATCCGCTACTCGTTCGCCGGCAAGAGGTTCGTCGGATGCTCGGGCTACCCGGCGTGCCGGGTGACCTACCCCCTCCCGCAGCGGGGCAAGCTCGAGAAGGACCAACCTCCCTGCCCGACCTGCCGCGCTCCGGTCGTGACGGCGATCGAGGCGGGGCGGCCGCCCTGGACGCTCTGCATCAACCCCGGCTGCCCGACGCGCGGGAAGCCCGAGGCGTTGATACCGTCGAAGACCGCCGCGCGAGCCTCGCGGCCCCGCGGCCGGACGAAGGCGGCGAACTCGCCCGCCCGAACGGAGAAGCCGCGTTCGCGCCCGCGCGCCCGTCGCGCATCGCCGGTCTCGGGCGGCGGCCCCGAGCCGTCCCTCGACACGACGAGCGGGTCGCAGGAACCTCCCTCCGAAACGTAGGGGGGAACCCCCCGGCGCCGGCGGCCCGCCGGGGGGTCACCGTTCCCGGACCTCCCGACCCGCGTTAAATAGGCACTGCCGCATTTCGGGCCGTGGGTCGCTCGGTCCGCCTGAACGAACTCGACTACCGGGCGTTTGGACGCCGCATCGCCTCCAACCCGCTCGTGATCCTACCGGTCGGCGCTCTCGAGGCCCACGGGCCGCACCTCCCCCTCGGGTCGGACCAGATCCAGGCCGAAGTGACGGCGGCCGCCCTCGCCGAGCGGGTCGACGGGCTGGTCGCCCCGACCGTTCCGTACGGCTCGGCGCCGGGTGCCCGCCGGTTCCCGGGCACGGTCTCGCTCTCCATCGCGCAGATCGAATCGAACCTCGCGGGGGTCGTTTCCGAGCTCGCCCGGAACGGGGTGCGCCGGCTCTTGGTCCTCTCGGGCCACGGCGAACGTGGTCACATGGCCGCGCTCCGGGAGGCGGGCGAGCAGGCGATGCGCGAGCACCCGGGCCTGCGGGTGGTGGTCCTGTGCGACTACGAGTTCGTCTACGAGTTGCGGGGCAAGGACTCCCCGGCGTCGGACGGCCACGCCGGTCTCCTTGAGACCTCTCGCATGATGGCGCTCGCCCCCGAGATGGTCGGCGCCGAACGGCCCGTCGGGAGTTACCGGCACAGCCCCTTCGTCCCCGGAACGCCCACGGAGGCGGACTGGCCGGAGAGCGTCATCGGCGATCCGCGGACGGCGAACGTCGAGCTCGGCCGGAAGGTCCAAGCGTACGTCCTCGACCGGCTGGTCGCGACCGTCACGACGCTGTTGCCGGCGTAGCGGGAGCGATGGCCGAGGTCACGGACGCCATCCGCGTCCGCGGCGCGCGCCAGCACAATCTGAAGAACATCTCGGTCGACATCCCGCGCGGGAAGTTCGTCGTCGTCACCGGGGTGAGCGGTTCGGGGAAGTCGTCGCTCGCCTTCGACACACTGTACGCCGAGGGCCAGCGGCGCTACATCGAGAGCCTCTCGGCCTACGCCCGCCAGTTCCTCGGCCAGATGGACAAGCCGGACGTCGACTCGATCGAAGGGCTATCGCCGGCGATCGCGATCGAGCAGCGCGCGGGAAGCCGGAACCCTCGGTCGACCGTCGGGACCGTGACCGAGATCTACGACTACCTGCGCCTGCTGTTCGCGAGGGTCGGGGTCCCCCACTGCCCGAACGACGGCGAGGAGATCGCCCCACAGTCGGTCGACCGGATCGTCGAGGCGGTCCGCCGGGCGGCGGCGGGAGGCAAGGTCGACCTACTCGCGCCGGTCGTCCGCGGAACGAAGGGCGAGCACCGGGACGTCCTCGATCGCCTCCGACGCTCGGGGTACCGTCGGTTCGTGGTCGACGGCGTCGAGGTCCGGCTCCCGGGTCGCGAGATCCGACTCGGCAAGAACCAGAAGCATACGATCGAGGTCGTGGTCGACACGCTCGAGGTCGTTCCGGCCGAGGAGAGCCGTCTCGCCGAATCGGTCGCCCTCGCCCGCGAGCTCGGCGACGGCCTTGTGGTCGTGCGACACGCCGGGGGCGAGCGAACGACCTACTCGAGCCGACGGGCGTGCCCGCAGTGCGGCTTCTCCCTCGAGGAGCTGACCCCGCGGATGTTCTCGTTCAACAACCCCATCGGCGCCTGCCCCGAGTGCCTCGGGATCGGGGCGACGCTCCATGCCGACCCCGACCGGATCATCCCGGACAAGGGGAAGCCGCTCGGCCGGGCGATTGCCGTCTGGGGGCTCACCCCGGACCTCGAGGGCCTGCGTCGGTTCGCCACGGCGTTCGGCTACGACCTGCGTCGTCCGGTCCGCGACCTCTCCGAGAAGGGATGGAGGGCGCTGATGGACGGCTCGGAGAAGAGCCTCGGCCCGGGGGTCCGCGGCCCGGGCCACTGGTGGGCGACCGGCTGGCTCCGAGAAGGCCTCGTCGCCGCGGTCGAGCGCCGCTGGCGGTCGACCAAGAGCGAAGGAGCGAAGGAGTACTACCTAGGGTTCCTCTCGTTCGTCACGTGTCGCTCGTGCCGTGGCCGGCGCCTGAAGCCGTCGAGCCTCGCGGTGACGGTCGAGGGTCGGTCGATCGCCCAGGTCGTCGCGATGACCGTCGCGGAGGCGTCCGGGTTGTTCCGAGGCCTCGCCCTCAGTGAGCGGGACGAGCAGATCGTCGGTCAGGTCGTCAAGGAGATCCGCGCGCGGCTCGGCTTCCTCGAGAACGTCGGCCTGGGCTACATCTCCCTCGACCGCGCCTCCGGCAGCCTGAGCGGCGGGGAGGCCGAGCGGATCGCCCTCGCGACGCAGATCGGCTCGGGCCTGGTCGGGGTCCTCTACATCCTGGACGAGCCGTCGATCGGGCTGCACGCACGCGATCACGCCCGCCTCCTCGCGACGCTGAAGACGCTCCGGGACCTCGGCAACACGCTCCTGGTCGTCGAGCACGACGAGATGACGATGCGCCAGGCCGACTGGCTGATCGACCTCGGGCCGGGAGCGGGGGTCCACGGCGGCGAGCTGCTCTACGCGGGACCGCCCGAGGCGATCGGTCCGGCGCCCCGTTCCCTGACCGCCGACTTCCTCTCGGGACGCCGGACCATCGCGCTGCCCGCCTCGCGCGCGCGGCCGGCCGGCCGGTGGCTGACGGTCCGCGGCCCGCGCGAGCACAACCTCAAGGGCGAGGACGTGACGATCCCCCTCGGGCTGTTCGTCGCCGTCTCCGGGGTCTCGGGGAGCGGGAAGTCGACCCTCCTCGAGGAGATCGTCTACAAGGCGGTCCGTCGCCACCTCGGGGTCGGCCGGGAGACCCCGGGGCGACACGACTTCATCGAGGGGATCGACGCGATCGACCGGGTCCTGCTCATCGACCAGTCTCCGATCGGCCGGACCCCGCGCTCGAACCCGGCGACGTACACGGGCGTCATGACACCCGTGCGCGAGCTGTTCGCGAGCCTTCCGGAGGCGAAGGCGCGCGGCTTCCGACCCGGGCGGTTCAGCTTCAACGTCGCGGGCGGGCGATGCGAGACGTGCGACGGCGACGGGGTCCTCCGCTACGAGATGCACTTCCTGCCGGACGTCTACGTGGCGTGCGAGGAGTGTCGAGGCCGGCGGTTCAACGCCGAGACGCTCGAGGTCGCGTTCAAGGGCAAGACGATCGCCGACGTCCTCGAAATGACAGTGGACGAGGCGCTCGTCTTCTTCGAGCACCACCGTCGCATCGCGACGAGGCTCCGCCTCCTGAGCGAGGTCGGCCTCGGCTACGTCCGCCTCGGGCAGAGCGCGACGACCCTCTCCGGCGGGGAGGCGCAGCGGATCAAGATCGCCTACGAGCTCGCCAAGCCTCCGACCGGCCGCACCCTCTATCTCTTGGACGAGCCGACCACCGGGCTGCACTTCGCGGACGTCGAGAAGCTCCTCTCGGTCCTCTTCCGGCTGCGGAGCGGCGGCAACACGGTCGTCGTGATCGAGCACCACCTGGACGTTCTCAAGAGCGCCGACTGGTTGATCGACCTCGGCCCCGAGGGGGGCGACGCGGGAGGCCACGTCGTCGTCGCCGGGACCCCGGAGGACGTCGCGCGCGCCACGACCTCCCATACCGGCCGCTTCCTCGCCCCGCTCCTCGCCCGAGGAGCGGCTACCGCGCGCGTCCCGGCATGAGCGACCCGCCGAGCGCCGACGGCCGGTCGTTCGTCCGGGCGAGCGAGCTCGCCGCGGCCACCGGCGAGGGGTTCCGCGTCGGCCCGGACGCCCCGGGGGTCTACCTGTTCCGCTCGCCCCAGGGCGACGTGGTCTACGTCGGAAAGTCCCGCAGCCTCCGCCGCCGCGTCCTGGACCACCTGAGGGCGCGCGTCGAGAAGGACGGCACGATCCTGGCGCAGAGCGCGAGCGTCGAGTTCGTTCCGACCTCGAGCGAGCGGGAGGCGCTGCTCCTCGAGGCGAGCCTGATCAAGCAGTACCAGCCGCCGCACAATGTCCTCCTGAAGGACGACCGCAGCTACCCTTACCTCGCGGTCACAACGGGGGACGAGTTCCCGAGGATCGTCCTCGTGCGACGCCCCCGCCGCCGGGCCGGGATGCTCCTGTTCGGTCCGTACACGAGCCCTCGGGAGGCGCGGAGCGTGGAGCGCCTGCTCGGCGACCTCTTCCGCCTGAGGCGGTGTGTCCGCCTGCCGAACGCCGCGTGCCTCTACCACCACCTCGGGGTCTGCAGCGCCCCCTGCATCGGGGCGATCACGACGGAGGAGTACCGTCGGGACGTCGACCGAGCGGTCGAGATCCTCCGGGGGCGGGTCGCCCCCGTCCGCTCGCTAGTGGAGGGGGAGATGCGGGAGGCGTCCGCCAAGGAGGAGTTCGAGCGGGCCGGCCTCCTGCGGGACGCGCTCGCCGGGCTCGGCGCGCTCGCCGAGCGCCAGGCGATCGTCGGGCGCGGCTCGGGCCGGGTGGACGTCCTCGCGGTCGCCTACCCCCGCGAGCCGGCGACCCTGCGCGTGGCGATCGGCCTCCTGCGGGTCGAGGACGGGGAGGTCTGCGCGACCGAGCCCCACCTCCTCGCGGTCCCGGCGGACGACGTCCCGGAGCCCGGCGAGCTCCTGCGCCAGTTCCTGACCCAGTACTACGGCGGCCGACTCGAGCTCCCGGACCGGCTCGTCCTCGCCGGGGCGCGTCCCGCCGGCCTGGACGCCACGCTCGACGAGCTGTTCGGCGAGCGCGGCGTCGAGGTGCAGTTCCGGCCGAGCGGCCGCTTCGCGAGCCTCGCGGGGCTCGCCGAGCGTCTCGCCCGAGCGACCGTCGACCAGGTCGTCGCGCGTCCGCCCCCGCGCGAGGTCCTCCTCGCGCTCCAGTCGCTCCTCGACCTGCCGACCATCCCCAACCGGATCGAGGGGACCGACATCTCGATCTTCCAGGGGTCAGAGGCGGTCGGCTCGATCGTCGTCTTCGAGCGCGGGGTCGCGCGCCGGAGCGAGTACCGCCGGTTCCGGATCCGGACCGTCCCGGGCACGAACGACTTCGCGATGATCGCGGAGGTCGTCCGCCGTCGGTACCTCCGGCGCGCGGCCGAGCAGGAGGCGCTCCCCGACCTCCTGGTCGTCGACGGCGGGGCCGGCCAGCTCGGCGCCGCGCTGTCGTCGCTCGCCGCGCTAGGGCTCGCCGAGCGTATCCCGGCGATAGGGCTCGCCAAGCGCGAGGAGGAGATCTACCGGCCGGACCGCCCGGAGCCGATGCGGCCGAACCCCAACGCCGCGCCGATGCTCTTGCTACGGGCGGTCCGGGACGAGGCGCACCGCTTCGCGGTCACCTACCATCGGACCCGCCGGCGGATGAGGCTCCGCGAGGAGTTCGCCGAGGCGGAGCGGTCCGGCTGAGGCGTCTCCGGGCGCCGGCCCGCGCCCGGCGCCGGTGGGTAAGGACTATCGCCCGCCGCTCTTGCGATCCGGCGAGCCGATGAACGGCATCCCCTGGACGCGGCGGGCGATGTCGGGGGTCGGAAGGCGACGCAGCTCGGTCTCGGGCTCGAGGATCGCGACGTCCAGCGCTTCCGGCTGGAACGGGGTCGGGGAGCCTTCGGCGACCGCCTGGACCGCGAGCTTGAACGCCGCCTCCTCGTTGGGGTGGTCCGTGAGCTTCTCCTCGAGGTAGTCGGCGACCGCGCGGCGGTTGCGGCCGATCGCGTAGGCCTTCCAGCCGATGGTCGCCCCGCTCGGGTCGAGCTCGAGGAGGCCCGGGGCCTGGCCCTGGAAGCCTCCAAGGAGGAGCGACACCGCGAACGGCCGGGTCCCGCCGAACTGGGTGTACTGCTGAAGGAGCGTGCCGAGCGAGTGGCCGAGGAGCGCGTACGGCACCGGCTCGCCGTACATCAGGCGGTGGCGCTGCGCCTCGACCCGCAGGAACTCGACCAGGACCCTCGAGTCGGCGATCAGCCCCGCCGTCACGCACCCGAGCCCGGCGTCGAGGGCGAAGCTCTTCTCGATCGAGCCGGCCTCCGCGAGGGAGCTCACCGGCAGGTTGCGGTAGGCGACGAAGACGATCCCCGTGTCGTAGGCGACCGCGACGGCGGTCCCGCCCATCTGGATCGCCTGGAGCGCATACTCGACCTGGAACAGGCGGCCATCGGGGGAGAAGACGGTGCTCGCTCGGTCGTACGCCATCTGGCCCGGTTGCATCTCCATGCCGCAGGTTCCCTCTGAACGGCGCGGCGAGCCAGGTGGGGGATTTGAACCTGCGCCCCGCCCTCTCCCGGCCCCTACCTGGTGGCGTCGGTCTACCGTGCGCGCCGGGAACGGCGGCGTCCGTCCGCCCCGGAAAGGCTTTGTGGGCGCCGGCAGGCTCTACGTTTCGCGGTGAGGCCGAACCCTCTCGTCCAGCTCCCGATGTCGTCGAGCCACCGGGGGGAGCTCTCGCCGGCGTGCATCCAGTGCGCCGAAGGTCGCAAGATGGTCCTCTTCGTGACCGGCCTCTGCCGGTTCCGCTGCTTCTACTGCCCGGTCTCCCCGACGCGCAACCAGGTCGACGTCGTCTACGCCAACGAGCGCCGCGTGACGTGCGACGCCGACGTCCTTGACGAGGCCCGCGCGATCGGGGCGGCCGGCACGGGGATCACCGGCGGGGACCCGCTGGGCGTGGTCGACCGCGTGGAGCACTACGTCCGGCTCCTCAAGGAGGAGTTCGGCCCGTCCCACGACCTCCACCTCTACACGCACGAACCGAGCGGGGAGAAGCTCCGCCGCCTGGCCCGCGCGGGCCTGGACGAGTTCCGTCTCCACATTCCCCCCTACCTGTGGGGCCCTCTCACCGGCTCCGGGGGAGCGTACCGCGACGTCCTCGCGGCGGCGCCGAGCTGGGGGCTCCGGCGGGGGGTCGAGATCCCCGTGCTTCCCGAGAAGGAGGCCGAGCTCCGCCGTCTCCTGGGGGCCCTCGATCGGATCGGGGTCGACTTCGTCAACCTCAACGAGCTCGAGATCTCGGAGACGAACGAGGCGAACCTTCTCGGGCGGGGATACCGCGCGAGCGGGGCGAACGACTGGGGGGTCGACGGGAGCCGGGCGCTCGCCCAGCGACTCGTGCGGGAGTCCCGCCTCTCGGTCCCGCTCCACCACTGCTCGTCCCGGTTCAAGGACGGGGTCCAGCTCCGCCAGCGCCTCCTGCGCCGGGCCTCCCGGACCGCCCCGCCGTTCGCTCAGCGGACGACGGACGGGACCATCGTCCTGGGGATCGTCGAGGCGGGAGCGCAGGCCGACCTCGGTCGGTGGGCGTCGCGCGTGGCCCGGAGGCTCGGCCTCCGCACCGGCCGCTACCGTCTGGATCCGGGGCGCCGCCGGCTCGAGCTGGACGCGGCGCCGCTGCGGCGCTTCGCCGGCCGCTTGCGGTCGCCCGCCTTCGAGGTCGAGCGATACCCGACCGCCGACGGCCTCGAGGTCGAGCGCGCCCCCCTCAACGCCGCCGCGAGGTTGACGCTCGGGGTCGGCTCGGGCGGCACGTAGTCCTCGTCGCACGCGTGGCCTCCCCAGGTCAGGTATCGCTCGTCGCCACGACGGTTCTTGATCGAGCACGGACCCCAGCCGTCGTCCTCGGCCCCGTACCACATCGGGCAGTCGAGGCAGCGAAGCCCGGTCCCCGTCCCCGAGGCCGTCCCCGCCGCCGGGACGGTAGGGCGCGACGCTGGCCCGCCGCTCACCGCTCCTCGGCACCGCGGACGAGGTTCCGCCAGGACCGAACGGTCGCCGCCATCAGTTCGGCGACGGTCACGGGCCCGACCCCCCCGGGCACAGGGGTCAGGGACGCCGCCCAGCCGTCCAGCGACTTCGCGTCCGCGTCGCCGACGGCCATCGACGTGCCGGGCCGGTCCGGATCGGGTACGCTCGAGATCCCGACATCGACCACGTGGGCCCCCTCCGGGACCGTCTGGCGGTTGAGCAGCCCGGGCCGCCCGACGCACGAGAAGATCGTCCGGGCGCCCCGGAGGCGCTGAGCGAGGTCCCCGCTCTTCGAGTGCAGCACGGTGACCGCCGCGTTCCCGCCGGGCGGGGCCGACGCGAGGAGGACGGCCAGGGGCAGTCCCACGGTCGTGGACCGTCCCACGACCGCCGTCGCGGCGCCCTCGAGGGGCAGGTGGTAGTGCTGGGCAATCGCGAACGCCGCCCGCGCGACCGCCGGCACTTGGACCGGATGCTGGGCGACCAGCCGACCCAGGTTGCGGGGGCTCACGCCGTCCACGTCCTTCTCGGGTCGGAGCTCGTCGACCGCGCGGAAGAAATCGAACGGCGGGGGCAGCGGGTGTTCGACGAGGACCCCATGGACGGTCGGGTCCCGGTCGAGCGAGCGGAGGGAGGCGACCAGCTCCTCCGGACCGTCGCCGGGCTCCAGGGCCATGTCCCGGAACGTGATCCCGAGGGCGGCGGCGGCCTTGGCCTGGCGGCGAAGGTAGAACCGGAACGGGCTGTCGAGTCCCCGATGCACGCTCACGAGGGACGGGGCCACGGCTCCGGAGCCGCCCTCGGCGACGCTGGCCCGGGTCGCCCGATCAATCGCGTCGGCGACCGGTCGGCCGTCGAGTCGGATGGTCATGGCAACCCCGTGGCTCGGCGAGGAGCGGGGTGTAGATAACGGGCCTCGCCCCCCGGCGGGGACGAACGGCGTCGGCGGCCGTTCCCAGATGGCGCTCCGCTCAGCTAGAGGATTTATAGAGACCCCCGCTCTGATTCACCGGCGGAACGGACCGCGGGAAAAGGTTCGGGAAGCCACCATGGACGAAGGCGCGGATACCCCGTCGAACGCTGCGGCCGGCACGCCGGCGCCGAGCGAGCTCGACGCGTGGGCCGCGACGCTTCCCTACCAGTCGACCGCGGAAGTCGAGGTCCCTGCTCGCCTGCTCGACCAGGTCATTGGCCAGGACGACGCGGTCGAGGTCGCGCACAAGGCGGCCACCCAGAAGCGCCACATGATCCTGATCGGGGACCCCGGGACGGGCAAGAGCATGCTCGCGCGGGCGATGGTCGATTTCCTGCCCCGGGAGCCGCTCCAGGACATCCTTGCCTACCCCAACACGGACGACCCCAACGAGCCGAAGATCCGGGTCGTCCCGGCGGGCAAGGGCAAGGAGATCGTCGCCGCGCAGAAGCTCGAGGCCGCGCAGAAGAAGGAAACCCGGACGTTCGTCTTCATCGCGATGTCGCTCGCGATCATGGCGGTCGTCCTCTACATCATCCTGACGACCCACGACTGGACCGCGCTCCTGCTCGGGATCCTCATCGTCGTGTTCATCTACGCGCTCGCTCGCTTTTCGGGAGGCCGGTCGGACTCGGCGAGCGGGGTCGCGAAGCTGCTCGTCAGCCATACCACGGAGGAAAGGCCGCCGTTCATCGACGCGACCGGGGCGCACGCGGGCGCCCTCCTCGGGGACGTCAAGCACGATCCGTTCCAATCCGGGGGTCTGGAGACCCCGCCTCACGAGCGCGTCGAGGTCGGGGCGATCCACAAGGCGAACGGGGGCGTCCTCTTCCTCGACGAGATCAACCTCCTGAAGATCGAGAGCCAGCACTCGCTCCTTACCGCGCTCCAGGAGCGCAAGTTCCCGATCGTCGGCCAGTCCGAGCGCTCGGCCGGGGCGATGGTCAAGACCGAGCCCGTCCCGTCCGATTTCGTCCTCGTCGCCGCGGGCAACGTCGACAGCGTCCAGGGGATGCACCCGGCGCTCCGATCGAGGATCCGCGGCTACGGCTACGAGCTCTACGTCAAGACGACGATGCCGGACACCCCGGAGAACCGGCTCAAGATCGTCCGCTTCATCGCCCAGGAGGTCGTCAAGGACAAGAAGATCCCCCAGTTCGACCGCGCCGCGATCGTCGAGGTGATCCGCGAGGCGCAGCGGCGCTCAGGCCGCTCGGGCCAGCTGACGCTCCGGCTGCGCGAGCTCGGGGGGCTCGTCCGCGTCGCGGGGGACATCGCGCTCTCGGAGAACCCGAACGCGACGATGGTCCACGCCGCGCAGGTCGTCAAGGCGAAGCGCGCGAGCCGCTCGCTCGAGCAGCAGATCGCCGACCGCTACATCGAGCGGCGCAAGGAGTACCGCATGTTCGCGACCGAGGGGGCCGCGATCGGGATCGTCAACGGCCTCGCGGCCATCAACGCCCAGACCGGGATGAGCGAATTCTCCGGCATCGTCCTGCCGATCGTCGCCGAGGTGACGCCGGCCCAGACCCGCGACGGCGGCGTGGTCGTCGCCACCGGCAAGCTCGGCGACATCGCGAAAGAGGCGGTCCAGAACGTGAGCGCCTTGATCAAGAAGTACACCGGCGAGGACATCTCGCGCTACGACATCCACATCCAGTTCGTCGGGACCTCCGACGGGGTCGAGGGTGACAGCGCGTCCGTCTCGATCGCCACCGCCGTCATCAGCGCGCTCGAGGGGATGGCGGTCGACCAGGGCGTCGCGATGACCGGTTCGCTCTCCGTGCGCGGCCAGGTCCTGCCGGTGGGGGGCGTGACCGCGAAGGTGGAGGCGGCCGCCGACTCCGGCATCCGACGCGTGCTCATCCCCGCGGACAACGTCGAGGACCTCGTCCTTGAGTCGCGGTACCAGGGGGCCGTCGAGGTGATCCCGGTCCGGACGCTCCGGGACGTGCTCAAGTACGCTCTGGTCGGACAGGGCACCCAGAAGGAAACGCTCCTTGGCCGCCTCGCGGCGATGGTCCACGCGACGAGTCGGACCGGTGAGGAGGCCCCGGTTCCCGGTGTGGGGGTGCCGGCCCCCGCCCGTCCGGCCGGTTCGTGAAGGGTCCGCCCCGTCCCCCGACCCACGTCCCGCTCGGTCCGCGGGGAGCGCCCCGCCCGGTGGAGGAGCCGGAGGAGACGCGCTTCTTCGACCGGGAGTGCTACGAGTTCAACCGCCAGCTCGAGCCCGCCTGGAACGACCGCTACTGCGAGCACTGCCGGCACTACCTGACCGCGCGCTGCCCGCACATCGACGAGTTCCTGGACGACGTGGAGGATTTGAGCCCCGAGTGACATGGAGAACCCCGTGCGGGGCCTCTACGTGGGAAGGTTCCAGCCGTTCCACCGGGGGCATCTCGAAGTCGTCCGGACCATTCTCGAGGCAACGCCCGAGATCGACGTCGTCCTCGCGATCGGGAGCGCCGAGCAGGCCTTCACCTGGGAGAACCCGTTCACCGCCGGCGAACGCTACGAGATGATCGACCGGGCCCTGCGCGACGCGAAGCTCGCGCGGACGGTGATCGTCCCGGTCCAGGACATCTCGCGCCACGCCCTCTGGGTCCGCTACCTGGAGGAGCTGCTCCCGCCGTTCCAGCGGGTCTACACCCACAACCCCCTGACCCACCTCCTGTTCCAGCGGGCGGGCTATCCCGTGGAGAACCCTCCCCTGTTCGATCGCGTGCTGCACGAGGGCTCGCGGATCCGCGAGATGCTCGCGCGCGGGCAGGACATCCAGGCTCTGGTCCCGTCGGCGGTCGACCGCTACCTGAAGGAGATCGGGGCGACCGATCGGCTCCGTCTGCTGCGCCCGCCGCGGCCGACTCCCCCGACCCACCGTCAGCCGACCGGGGACTGAGCGTGGGAGCCCCGCCCGAGCCGGAGTCCGCGGCGGACGGTGGGGGACGAGGGAGGTTCCGTCCGCTGCCCAGCTGGGCGGGCCCCGCGACGCGCCTCGTCCACGGGGGCCAGACCCCGGAGCTGAACGCCGGCGCCGTCGTTCCACCGGTCTACCAGACCTCGACGTTCCGCTATCCGGCGGAGTTCTCCGAGGCGGCGGCGCATGGCGTGGTCCACATCTATAGCCGGGAGGGCAACCCGACCCTCGACGGGCCTGCGGAGCTCCTCCGCGGGCTGGAAGGGGGCGAGGCGGCCCAGCTGTTCGCCTCGGGCATGGGGGCGATCTCCGCGACCCTGTTGTCGCTCCTGAGCTCGGGGGACGAGCTCGTGGCCCCGGCCGGACTCTACGGAGGGACGACGGACCTTCTGCGAGAGCTCCTCCCGCGGTTCGGGGTCAGGGTCCGTCTGTTGAGCGACCTCGAGGCCCGTGCACCGGAGGAGGTGGTGTCCCGGTCGACGCGACTCGGCCTGCTCGAGACCCCGACGAACCCTCTTCTGCGGGTTCACGACATCCACCGATGGGCCGAGGCGCTCCACCGCGCCGGGGGGCTCCTCGTGGTCGACAACACCTTCGCAAGCCCCATCAACCAACGCCCCCTCGCCCTCGGGGCCGACCTCGTGGTCCACAGCGCGACGAAGTACCTCGGGGGGCATTCCGACCTCGTCGCCGGGGCGGTGGTGGGACCCTCCCGCCTGGTCGACCGCGTGGATCCCGCGCATCACCTCGGCTCGCCCCTCGACCCGTTCGCCGCGTTCCTTCTCCACCGTAGCCTCAAGACGCTCGCCCTGCGGGTCGAACGACAGAACCGCAACGCGGCCGCCGTCGTCGCGGCGCTCCGGGATGACCCATCGGTCGAACGGCTGCACTATCCGGGTCGCGCGGACCCATCGCAGGAGGAGGTGGCCTCGCGCCAGATGACCGGCCGCGGGGGCATGGTCGCGATCTCGATCCGCGGAGGAGCCCTGGCGGCAGGGCGGTTCCTGTCCGCCTTGCGGATCGTCCAGGTCGCCCCGAGCCTCGGAGGCGTCGAAAGTCTGGTCAGCGTCCCGCGGGAAACCTCCCACCGTCCCTATTCGGACGCGGAGCGGGCCGCGCTGGGTATTGACGACGGGCTGGTGCGCCTTTCCCTGGGCATCGAGGATGCGGAGGACCTGGTGCGTGATCTACGCGAGGCGCTTTCTCTTGCCCGCGGCGGGCCGTCGCCACCATTATAGGTCCGCCGCCGTCGTGGCCCCGCCGGTGCCACTGTAGCTCAGTCGGCAGAGCGGCTGATTCGTAATCAGCAGGTCGGGGGTTCAAGTCCCTCCAGTGGCTGGTCTCCTAAACTCCGGGTCTGGACGCAAGCTCCGAGGAGCTCCCGACCGAAGGCCGAGGAAATGGCGAGACCGACGGCGCTTCACCGACCCTGCCCGCGGTGTCCGCCGGGATCGGGAGAGTCGCTACGACGAGGAGCTCTGGCCCAACGGCGGCTTCATCGATTCCGGTAGCTCGACGCAGACCACCTGGCCGCGGACGGTGACCTCGTCCCGGACGGTGATGGTGACCTCGACGACGACCTTCCGGCCGGCGACCGAGCTCGCGTGACCATGGATCACGAGTTCGGGGCCGAGGGGCGTGGGCCGAAGATAGTCGACTCGAAGCGACGCCGTGACGAACCGACGCGGGGGCGCGGCCCCCAACTGACGCCCCGCCGCCCGGTCGGCGGCCGCCGCGGCAGTCCCGGTGGCATGGCAGTCCACGAGCGAGGCGAGCACGCCCCCGTTCACGAATCCCGGCACGGCCATGTGGTACGGTTTGGGGGTGAACCGCGCGATGCTCTCCTCACCTTCCCAGAAGCTCCGGAGGTGGTGACCTTCCGGGTTCAGACGTCCGCACCCGAAGCACTGTGCCAGTTCGTCCGGGTAGTAGTCTTGGAATGCCTTCATGGTCGAAGGTCGGGGAGTCGTTTCTGGCATGAGAGGTTTGCAGGACGATCCCGTCGAGGGCCCGGCCGACTCGGGGAAGAGGGACCGGCGGGTACCTTCGTCGAAGCAGCGCATCCCTCGGATCCCGGCCCGGTGCCCCACGCCGACAGACCCGGGTCCCCGGGGCGAAGGGGTGGCGACGGGGGGACCCCCGGCCACCCTACGTCAGGACGTGGATGTTCTTTCGGGCGCTGATGTCCTTCAGGATCTTCGGCCAGACGGTGACACTGACCTCGCCGATGTGCGCCTTGCGCAGCAGAAGCATCTGCGTCCGAGACTGCCCGATGCCCGAGCCGATACTGAGGGGGATCGATCCCGAGAGGATCGCCTGGTGGTACGGCAGCTTGAGGAAATCGAGCTGCTTGCTCATCGTGAGCTGCTGACGGAGCGTCTCGGGATTCACGCGGATCCCTCCCGACATCAGTTCGTGACGTCGGCGGGTCACCGGGTTCCAGACGAGGATGTCGCCGTTGAGCCCGTGCATGACCCGCCCGTCCGAAAGACGGACCTCGGTGACCCAGTCGTCGTAGTCCGCGGCCCGCATCTCGTGCGGGTGGCCGTCCTTCAGCGGCCAGCCGATCCCGATGAGGAAGAGCGCAGGGTGCTTCTGGAGGATCTCCGTCTCCCGCTGCTTGCGCGGCAGGTCCGGGAACTTCTCCAACAGTTCCTCCGCGTGCATGAACTCGATCTCCTCCGGCAGCGCCGGGAACCGGGAATCCTTCAGCGCGGGAAACAGCCGCTCGACGTGACGCTGCGCGCCCGTGATGACCTTCCAGATCGATCGGACCGTCGCCTTGAGGTAGTCGAGGTTGCGGTCCTTCTCGGTGATCGCCTTCTCCCAGTCCCACTGGTCGACGTACGCGCTGTGGTCGTGGTCGAGGAAGTAGTCCTTCCGCACGGCCCGCATGTCCGTCAGGAGCCCTTCGCCCGGCGACATGCCGAGCTCCTTGAGCGCCATCCGCTTCCACTTGGTCGCCGCCTGGACGACCTGCGCGTCCACGGGGTGCTGGTCCCGATCGTTGGAGATATGGAACTGGATCGGGGTCCGGGAACCGTCCCGGTCGAGCATGTCGTTGACCCCGCTCTCCGTGGGGACGATGAGCGGCACCTGCACCATCATCAGGTGGAGCTCGCGGCAGAGCTCTTGCTCGATGTAGTTCTTGACGGCGTAGATCGCCCGCTGCGTGGTCTTGACGTCGAGGAGGGAATGGTAGTCGCTAGGTAGGACGCGCTCGACATCCTCGTACGTGCCGATTCCCGGCCCGGCGAGGTCGGCGAGCTTTCGCTCTTCAATGTGCGCGGCCATCAGCGACGGTCCGGTACGTATCTCGATAAGGACCCCGTCAAGCCCGTTCGACCTGCCGTTTCCGGCACGTTCGACGGCATGCTCCGGGGCCCGGCTTCGCCGCCAGGCCGGCCGATCCTATCCTCGGCTCCACCACCCAGGAACCGGCACCCACCGTAGCCCGGACGGGCACGTTCCGCAGGCCCGGCCCGGGGTCGCCGGTCCGCGCCCGGGGCCTACAATCCGGAAATGATCGTTTCCACGATTCGGACCGGCGTTCGTGGTCGGTCGTTCGCGTCGCGCGGGACGGAGGCGATCTTCTCCACGATGGCTTGGCCGCCGCGGACGTGGCCGAAGATGGCGTGCTTCCCGTCGAGCCACGGGGTCGGGGCGAGGGTGATGAAGAACTGGCTCCCCCCGGTGTTAGGGCCAGCGTTCGCCATCGACACGACGCCCGGGCCGTCGTGGCGGAGGCCGGCGCCGAATTCGTCCGGGATCGTGAAGCCGGGACCGCCGGTCCCGTCGCCTCGCGGGCAGCCGGTCTGGACCATGAACCCGGGAATCACGCGGTGGAAGGTGAGGCCGGTGTAGAACTGCTTGCGTGTCAGCGTCAGGAAGTTCTCCGCCGTCTTCGGCGCTCGATCGCGGAAGATCTCAAGCCGCACGTCGCCCAGCGTGGTCCTCAAGGAGACGGTGGGGTTCGTCACGGCGGTCCCAGCACGCCGGAGCGGAAAACACCGGGCCTCCCCGTCGCCTCGTGGAGTCCCACTTCGTTTATCTGGCGGACGGAGGCTACCGCGGCCGGCGCCCCGGCCGTTATGAACCGCTCGATAGCGTGGGTTGGGATCGTCCTCGTCCTCGCCGGCATCGCGCTCGTCGCCTTCCCGATCTACATGACCGGCCATGAACTGCTCGACGACGAGCAGATCGTCGGTTGCCTCGTCGCTCCGGTCGGGTTGTTCGTCGTGCTGCTTGCCGCCATTTCAGTCGACCCGAGCACGACGACGGTAGCCGGCGCGTTCGGGAACCCGGACGAACCCTCGAGGCGGGGTCCAAGGTCGGTCCCCCTCCCACCGCGCGACCGCTCTAGCCCGTACGCCTCGGTCTACTGCCGCTCTTGCCGGACGGTGATCACCTCCGACCTGGCGAGGTGTCCGAGATGCTCCCGTGCCCGGGAGTGCCACCGATGCGGCCGTCCCCTGGGCCAGGTGCTGGACCGCCCGACGTGCCCGACGTGTGCTCACGCCGAACCGTTCTGCGACTGCCCGATCCTCGCGCGTCCGGCGACCGCCAGCATCGGGCGGGAGGCCCGATTCGTCCCCCGATGACCCGACCGCTCGATGACCGAGAGCTTCCACGCGGGGTCGCCGCCCCCCTCGCGGGCCCGGTCCATGTCCACTTCGATGGAGCGTGCGAGGACAGGGGTGGGACGCGGATCGCGGCGTTCGGCTACACGCTCGAAGGCGCCGGGCTTCGCCACGAGGACTTCGGGCTCGCCGTCCCACCAGGGCATCCGCGCGCGACCAACAACGTCGCCGAGTACGTCGGTGCGATCTGCGCCCTGGAGTGGCTCTCGCGCCAGGGCTATGTGGGCGATGTGCGGCTCACCGGCGACAGCCAGCTCGTCCTTCGCCAGCTGACCGGCGAGTATCGCGTCCGTGCCGAGCATCTCCGACCGTACCACGAGAGGCTCCTCCAGCTCGTGCGATCGTTCCGGAACGTCGAGTTCGCCTGGGTCCCCCGGTCCGAGAACGCCCGCGCCGACGAGCTGTCGAAGCGGGGAATCGACCTCGCGCGGCCGACCGCGGATTCCGGCCTAGCAACCCCGGGCGGCGACCCGGAGGCGAGGGACGAACCCCCGAGCCCGACGTCTAGGCGGGACCGCGGCTAGCTCCAGCGCACCGTGTAGACGAGGGTCCGGCCTTCCATGGCGGCACGTGCCCGCGCGGAGTCGACGTACGTGGCGAACGCCGCGGCGGCCTCCGGGGAGAGGCGGGGGGGAACCCCGTAGCCCCGGGGGACGCCCACCCCAAGGGAGGGCGGAGGAGCGCCCACCACGAGGGACAGGGTCGGTCGTCCGTTGATCCTTGTCGCCATTAGGGCTCCGCTCCGATCGGCCGGCGGCCGGCCACCGTGGTCCACGCTTCCGGGGGAGCTCGGAGGCAGGGCAGGGTCGCGAGCGGGGTCTCGACGAGCGGTTCCGTTCCGAGGGGGGCGGCGAGGAGCTCGGCCCAACCGACCGGAGCGTCCGACATCGTCTGTCGGGCCTTGTCAGACGGACGTCGTACATAAATCCCCACTTCCAGTGGAAACTAGGGGGTCCGGGAGGTCGTTCCCTAACGTGGCGCGATGGCGGACGAATAGCGGACCGGTCGGCCGACCCCGCCCGTGGGGTGGTCGTCGTTCGACAGGGTCTCCGCAGGCTTGTTATCCACGGCGCCCCTCGGGCGCGCGGGGGCCTGGGGTTGAAATCCGGGGTCAGCGTCGACGCAGCACCTCGGTTCTTCGATGCGGCGGAGCGAGAGCTTCTCGCCGCCGCCATCGAGTCGCAGCGAACCGACTGGGTCTGCGCGACGTTCGTCACCGAGGACACGGAGGAGCTCTCCTCCTCGGCGCTGGCCCGACTGATCGCCACGACCGTCCGCTACGCGCGGGAAGCGTCCACGCTCCGTGTCGACGCTCTCGACCCCGTCTCCGCGCGGAAAGCCAAGCTGTTGCCCCTGTCGCTGCCGCTCCTCGCTCCGGCCGACCCGGCGCTCGCCCAGGAGCTGACGCGCCTGGTCGCCTCGATGCAGGGGGCCTACGCGAAGGGTCGACATACCCCTCCAGGGCAGAGCGAGCCGCTGGACGTCCAGGGGTTGTCACGGATCCTCTCCGAGAGCCGTGACCCCGTCCTCCTCGAGAACGTCTGGGCCGGCTGGCACCGCGTAGGCCGAGCAATCCGACCCGAATTCGAACGGTACGTCGAGCTCGCGAACCGCGGGGCCCGCGAGCTCGGCTTCGCCGACAACGGCACGATGTGGCGCTCGAAGTATGACATGGGCGCCGACGCGTTCGCCCGCGAGGTCGACCGGCTCTGGGAGCAGGTCCGACCGCTCTACGTGGCCTTGCATACCTACGTCCGCGGTCGCCTCCGGGCGGTCTACGGTGATGTCGTGCCCGCGGACGGGCCGATCCCGGCGCACCTCCTCGGCAACATGTGGGCCCAGTCATGGGAGGGGATCTATCCGATCCTCGCCCCCCGCCGGGGGGAGGCGCCTTACGACCTCACGCGGCTCCTGACCGAGCGTCGGACCACGCCCGAGGAGATGGTCCGCTACGCCGAGCGGTTCTTCGTCTCGCTCGGGCTCGAGCCGCTCCCCCCGTCGTTCTGGGAGCGGTCGATGTTCGTCCGACCCCGCGACCGCGAGGTCGTCTGCCACGCGAGCGCCTGGGACATCGACTTCGTCAACGATCTGCGGATCAAGATGTGCATCGAGGTCACCGGCGAGAGTTTGCGGACAATCCACCACGAGCTCGGCCACAACTACTACCAGCGAGCCTACGGCCACCACCCGTACCTCTTCCGTGACAGCGCCCACGACGGCTTTCACGAGGCCGTCGGCGACACGATCGCCCTCTCCGTCACGCCCGCCTACCTCGAGAGGATCGGCCTGCTCGCGGACGCGCCGCCGGAGGACGACGTCGGCTTCCTGCTCGAGCGGGCCCTCGAGAAGGTCGCGTTCCTTCCGTTCGGCCTCGTGATCGACAAGTGGCGGTGGGAGGTCTTCGCGGGCCGCATCCCCCCGGAGGAGTACAACACGAGCTGGTGGGCCCTGCGCGCGCGCTACCAGGGTGTCGCCCCTCCTCGCCCTAGAGCGGACGACGAGTTCGACCCGGGCGCGAAGTACCACGTGCCGGCGAACGTCCCCTACATCCGCTACTTCCTCGCGCACATTCTGCAGTTCCAGCTCCATCGCGCTCTCCTGCACGCGGGGGGGTACGACGGACCGCTCCACCGCGGGTCAATCTACGGCTCGAAGGAGGCCGGCCGGCGTCTCGCCGCGTTCCTCTCGATGGGCGCCAGCCGGGAGTGGCCGGAGGCGCTGGAGGCGGTCTCCGGCGACCGAACGATGGAGGCGACCGGCCTCCTCGAGTACTTCGCTCCCCTGCGCCGGTGGCTGGACGAGCAGAACCGCGCCCTCGGCCGCGGGGGTTAGGCGCCGCCGTCCGCGGCCTCGCCCGCGGTCCGGTCCTCGAGGCGGGGGAAGCCTGACGATGATGCTGGGGACGCACGAGACGGTCGTCCGGAGCTCCTACGGCATCCTCGAGCCGCGGACGTCCGACGGCGGGCGACGCCGGCCCGGGGTCCTTTACCTGACGACCGAGCGCCTGGTCTTCGAGGCGCCCGGCTCACGCGGCCGGGGGCGGGATCCCGTGGGTGGACGGGACGTGGAGATCCTGCTGGACGCGCGGCTCGTCCGCCTCCGCGACGTCTCGCTGCGCCAGGGGCGGTGGGTCCGCGTTCGTCTGCTCGTCGACGGCGCCGACCGCCGGGCGGTCCTGGACCTCCTCGAACCGGAGGCCTGGACCGTCGCGATCTCCGATGCACGGCGCCGGGCCGAACTCACCGGCGAAGGAGGGCACGGCGCGACCGGCCGAGTGGAGCGCACCGTGGCCAAGCGCCGTTGCCGCTGCTGCCGGGGCCTCGTCGACGAGGGGAACGACCGCTGCCCGTCGTGCGGAGCCCCGCTCTGACGTCCCTGCCGTCTTCGCCCGGGGACCGGCTCCTACCGGTCCCCCGCGCACCGCGCCGGAATACGCTCCGCTGACGTCCTGACCGCGGTCGAACGCCGAGCGGGCCGGCCGCACCGGTTCGGCCTTCCTGCGCTTATAGGGGTCGGCCGGCCCTCTCCGTCCGTGGTGTGGACGGACGGGTGGGGCCGCGCCGTCACCGACCTCCGTATCAGCGTCACGAAACGCTGCAACTTCTCGTGCGTCTACTGCCACGATGAGGGGCTCGGACCGGTCGCCCGGCCGCCCTCCCCCCACGGGGAGGAGCTGACCGTCTCCGAAGTGGAACGGCTCGTCTCGGTCGGGCGCGAGTTCGAGGTCCGCTCGGTGAAGTTCACGGGGGGCGAGCCCCTCGTCCGGGACGACCTGGAGCGGATCGTCGAGCGGGCGGTCCTCCAGATTCCGGATGTCTCGCTCACGACCAACGGTTCGCTGCTCGCCGGGCGCGCCGAGGCCCTGCGCGACGCCGGTCTCAAGCGGGTGAACGTCTCGATCGACGTGACCGACCCCGAGGAGTTCCGCGCGATACGCCACGGTGCGCTGGGGCCGGTCCTCGAAGACGTGCGGGAGGCGCTCCGGGTCGGCCTCACGCCCGTCAAGCTGAACATGGTCGTCTTCCGGCCCACGGTCCGCTCGATTCCCCAGATGATCGACTACGTCGGCGGGCACGAGGGGCTCAGGCTCCAGCTGATCCAGTTCATGCCCGAGCTCGTCCAGCACGACCGCTTTGCGGTCGACCTGGCGGGGGTCCGTCGGTGGCTCGAGGAGCACGCCTCCCGCGTGCTCGTCCGCGAGATGCACCACCGGCGGATCTACGTGTTCGACCGGACCGAGGTCGAGCTCGTCGACCCGGTCCGTAACCCGGAGTTCTGCGGGAACTGCCACCGGATCCGGGTCACTCACCGGGGCGAGCTGAAAGGATGCCTCAATCGCAACGACGACCTGATCCCGACCCGAGGCCTCGACGACGCCGCCCTGCGCGAGGCGTTCCGTCAGCTCATCACGCGGCGGATCCCGTACTACGGCGGGTACCTCACGGACCTCGCCCCGCACGGGGCCCCAGCGCCCGTCCCCGGCCCCGCCGGCGAGCCGCTGTCCGAGCCCGCGTCCGATGGTCCCTCTTCGAGGTGAGCCGACCGCCGTGGGGGCTCGCGAGTCGTCATAGGCTCACGAGGGTTGCTTGCCTGAGGTCAGCATGACGGTCGAGTTCGCCTGGGCCAAGAGCCCGCGCCTGAGGGTCGCCGCGATCGCCTGGACGGGACCATGGAACGAGAAGAGGATCCGCTCCCAGTTCGAGCGGGTCGAGCGGTGGGCCAAGGCACGACGGGTCAGGACCGGCCGCTGGGTCTTCCGCGAGCCTGGCGAGCGGCGCTGGGAGGTTGCGATCGAGCTCAAGGGCCGGGCCCGCGGTTCCGAGGGCGTTCGAACGAAGACCCTGCCCGCCGCGACCGTCGCCCGCGTCGTCTTCGATCCGGAGCTGGTCTCGCCCCGGCTCGTCTACCACGGCCTCCGGGATTGGCTGAGGTGGAGGCGTAAGGAGAAGGAGATCCGCGCGGTCGTTTCGACCCGCGAGATCTACTCCGGCAACCCGTGGACGGACCGCAAGGCCTGGTCCCGGACCGAGGTCCAGTTCGTCGTCCGCAAGTGACCCTCGCGATCCGATCGGGCGCCCCTTCGCACCGGTAGCGTCCCAGGCGCCCCCGGCGTCGCGGACCCTCCGGCAGCCTCCCCGGGCGGAGTGGGCTCGGCAAGGCACCTGCCGGGATCGTCGATGGCGCCCCGGCCCCCCCGGGCGGGGGGATCCTTCTCCGGATCCGGACCCCCCGCGGCCGCGTCCTCGGAACGCGGCGACGCTCGACGGTCGTCGTCCGGGGCCGAGCTCGTTCGGGGGCCAACCGTCATGAGCCCTAGGCCCGTCTTGGCCTCGATGTCCCGGGGGGCGACCGCGGATGGGCTCGACAAGGTGGTCGTCGCCGGAGGATGTTTCTGGTGCACCGAGGCGGTCTTCTCGGAGCTGCGCGGCGTGCGGTCGGTCCTCCCCGGGTACGCCGGGGGCACGGTCCCGGACCCGACCTACGAGCAGGTCTGCACCGGCCGTACCGGCCACGCCGAGGCGGTCGAGGTGACGTTCGACCCGGCCGAGGTCTCCCTCCACGACCTGTTGGTGGTCTTCTTCACGACCCACGACCCGACGACCCGCGACCGGCAGGGTCCGGACGTGGGAACACAGTACCGCTCCGCCGTGTTCTACCGTAACCCCGACCAGAAGGCCACGGCGGAGTCGGTGGTCCGCGAGATCACCGACGGGAAGGTCTACCCGAGGCCGGTCGTGACCGAGATCGTCCTGCTCCCCGCGTTCTACCCGGCAGAAGAGTACCATCGCGCCTACTTCCGGCGCAACCCCGAGAAGGGATACTGCCAGGCGGTCATCGCCCCCAAGCTCGCGAAGTTCCGCAAGACGCACGCCGCCCGTCTGCTCCCGGGCTAGGGCGGTCCCGCTCCCCTAGGCGACGAAGAGCGCGACGAAGTAGATCGCGAACGCCACGAGGATCGCGGCCGAGGCGATCCGAACCCACCGCTCGACGGACGGATGCTGCCGGGCCCCCGCGTGCACGGCCCACGGGAACGCGACGATCCACACGACGATCGCCCCGAAGAGCCCGATGAGAAGCACGATGCCGCCGAGGTAGGCGAAGGCGATCCCCGCGGTGAGCCACCACAGGACCTGGAACGGGTTCGACAGCCCGAGCACGACGGCCCGGAAGAACGTCCGGCGGTCCGGGAGGTCGCGCCCGTCCTGGGGGGTCCGCCGGAGGAGCCGTGCGCCGAGGTACGCCATCACCCCGGCCCCGAGGAGGTACACCGCCCGGACCACGCTATGGAGATCGACGGTCCGGTCGAGAAGGTAGACCACCGCTCCTAGGATCGCGTCGGCGGTCATCGCTCCGAAGCCGGTCACCACCCCTGCGCGGAACGACCTCGCGGCGACCGCCGCGATCCAAGCGTTCATCGGTCCGGGAGGGACGGCCAGGGAGAACCCGAGCACGACCCCGACCAGGAGGCTCTCGAGCGCGGTCGTCATGGTCGTTCACGCTCGGCCGTCGCGTGCCATCGTGCGATGCCCCGCGGGCCCACCCCCGCGGCCGGTAGGCGGCTCACGTCCAAGGGGGGGACGGCCCTGAGGAAGGAGGTGAGGGAACGACCACGACCCGCGGCTGAGGCCGGGCCGCCGCGATCGCCCCCCCGACCGCCGTAAGGAGGAAGCCGACGACGAACCCCCCGAAAGCGAGGGGGACGCTCGCGGCGGCGCAGGCGATCGCGATTGCGCCGGAGATGCGGCGGGCGCCCGGCACGAGCCACATCGACCCACCGGCGGCCACGACCACGAGCCCGACCAGGAATCCACCGAAGTACCACGACCTCGAGAGGCCGAAGACGAGGGCGAGACCGGTCCCGAGCGCCCAGAGCACGAGCCCACCGCCGATGACGAACCCCCCTCCGAGGAGGGTGAGGATGGCGGCGAGGCTCGGACGCCGCTCGTGGCTCACGGTCGGCGGGAGGCCGGGGTCGCTCTTACCAAAGTCGGTCGGCTCGTGGCGGCCCTCGATCCCAGGTCCTCCGCTGGCCCTTCGGGAGGTCAGGAAGGCCCCGGACCCAGGACCGTCGGGAACGGAACGGCGCCCGCCGGCAGATGGGGGCCGGGACTTGGGTCCGCTCGCGGGGGCATTCGCCCAAGGAAGGTCCCGCGACCTTTCGAACCTTGCCGGCTCGCGAGCCGGGCGCGGTCTCGCCGGCGCAGGGGCGATCGGTCGTGCTCGCAGGAGGTCGGTCGGATGCCCGTTCTCGCGCCGTCCCGTGCCGTGCCGGGGGGGTTCCTGTCGAAACCAACGTCTTTTGAACCCCGCTGGCGTAGGACCTCAGGATGTCGCCCCCGCCCGCCCCGGACATGGTCGGCCCCCGCCCGGTCGAGCTGATCCTCTACCGCTGTCTCGTGTGCGGTTTCCAATCCCTTCGGGGCGAGGAGATCGGCGAGCACCTGATGCAGCACACCGAGGCCGCGAAGTACACCTTCTCGACGTTGGTGAAGTAGCCGCCCCCGGTCCGCTCGCCGTAGGTCCGTCAAGGGCCGAGCGGCGCCGGTTCAGGCCTGGACCGGCCCGAGCAGAGCGTCTTGGCCGAGCCGCGGAGGCTCCGCTTGCTCCTCGGCCCCCACGGGCAGGGACGTTCGGACACGAGCCAGCTCGAGCTGGAACAGGTACTCGGTCCGCTGGAGGGACCGAGGTCACCCTTCTTCGCCCTCAGGGCTGAGCCCCTGGAGGGCGGTCCCGGGCCGGCTCGGAAGCGGGACCGGCCGGCGTGAAGGACAGCGAGATCGAGTTCACGCAGTGCCGGACGTTCCGCGCGGTGAACCGCTCGCCTTCGAAGACATGGCCGAGGTGGGCCCCGCAGCTCGCACAGCGGATCTCGATGCGTTCTCCGTCCGGTTCCGGGACCCGCTCGACGGCGCCGGCGATCTCCCGGTCGAAGCTCGGCCAGCCGCATCCGGCATCGAACTTGTCGTCCGACCGGTAAAGCGCCGCCCTGCACCGTCTGCACGAGTACGTCCCGGCGGTGGACTGGCGCTCGAACTCGCCGGAGAACGGTCGCTCCGTGCCGCGGTGGACGATCACGGCCTCCTCGGCGCGGGAAAGCTTGCGCCAGCTCGCCGGCGGGGACCCCACGTGCTTTCGGACAGGGGTGCCCCTCATTAGGTCGCCTACGACCTTGGAGCGTCCCGGACCGTGGCCCGAACCGGCAGACGATCTGCTGGCGTGACGAGGAGTATATCTGGGAGGAGCCCCGGTGCAACGCATCGATGGAGCGCGCGTGGGAAAAATCCCTGGGGACCGCGCTGGTCGCGATCGGACTGGGGCTGCTGCTGTACGGATTCGTCCAAGCCTACGATTACACCGTGCACCCGCCTACGGGATCGTACACCGTAGTCCAGTTCGGAGGCGGTGGGGGCGGCGGTTCGGTGAACGGCACGTTCAACGGCAGGTTCGTGGAAGCGTTCGCCTTCCTCGGGATCGAGTACCTGATCGGTGCGTCGATACTCCGGGGCGGGTGGAACCTGATCACTCCCAAGGCTGAGACGATCTCCGTTCGGGTCAAACCTAGGTCGCTCCAGATCGAGCCGGTCGCACCCTCGACGCCGGTACCTCCTCCGGCGGCGGCCGGCGGGACGCCGCCGGCGAGCCCTGGCGGCGGGGCCCCGCCCGCCTCCTGAGGCCGAGCAGGTTCCCCTCTCGGGGCGGCGAAGTGCCGCAGCCGGGCCCGTCGGATCAGGGCCCACCTCCTCACGCCGCCGTGCTCGAGCCGGGGGCGATCGCCTTGGTCGACCTCCACGGGGACGCCCGCGAGCGTGCCGTTCCGGTGATCCGCGACGGGTTCGTCGGGATCTACCGATGGCACGCCAAGCGCACCCTGCGGGAAGTGCCGACGGTCCGAGCGGCGGAGCTCCACGGGGAGGTCGTGGGGGTGAGCCTGCTGGATCGTCTCGTGCCCGAGGTCGGCTACGTGTACTACGTCGTCGTCCTCGGCGCGCACCGCGGCCGCGGCCTCGGCGGCCTCCTCCTGGACGACGCGCTGCGGCTCTTCCGGGCCCAGGACGTGGAGGTCGTCTACGCGGCCGTCCAGGCAGACAACGTCGCCTCGCTGCGCGTCTGCGAACGTCGCGGGTTTCGAGCGGTCGAGCGGAAGGAGACCGGTTGGCGCGAGGGGGGGCTCGGGGCTTGGGGGCTCCGGAGCCGGATGCGCCTGGTCCCTGGGGAGCGACTGCTCGGGCTCCGCCTCAGGGACCCCCGCGCCGCGACGGCGGAAAGGGCCTCCCCACCGAGCTCGGCCGGAGACCGCGGGCCGGTCTGAGGGAGGGGCTCGCTCGCTCCGGGCAGGGCATAGCTCCGGCGTTCGGAGCAGCCCACGGGAGATGGGAGATGGTCGAGGCCGACGAACCACCCGACAATCCCCACCGACGGATCGTGGGTCAGAAGGTCGGCGAGGACCACGCGACCGCGAAGGACGGCTTCGAGGGGGGGTCGACCGACGGCCCGGCGCCTACGCGCGCCCGGCTCCCTGCGGGCGGGCCGTCCAGTCGTAGACGAAGCGAGCGTTCTCCTCGTAGAACGGGGAGAACGCCCACGTATCGAACGGTGGCACCGGGGGCGTCCCGGCCATCTCGTCCCGGCTCGTCCCTCGGGCGCGGGCCTTGCGCGCGGCCTCGAGGAGGGAGGTGACGTACCGCTCCATCTCGGGCACCGCGGCCTCGCCGGCGACCCGGCCGTGGCCGGGAACCGCACGGGCGATCCCGAGGGCGCGCACCTGGCCGAGGATCCGGACCCACTCTTCCGGATCGCCGTCGGCCATCGACGGATGGAAACCGACCGACAGGAGGTCACCGAGGAACACGATCCGCTCGTCCGGCAAGTAGACGAGGACGTCGCTCGGCGAATGTCCCCCGCCGAACGTGATCACCCGCGCGGTCCGGCGGCTCCCGTGGATCGTCATCTCCGACTCGATGGTGAGGTCCGGTGGGCGGAACGCCAGGTCGCGGGGCGTCGCGAGGATCCCCTCGAACCATCCTTCGAAGACCTCCCGTTCGACGTCGCCGACCTTGAGTTCGCCCGAGCGCAGGCGCGCCAGATCGCGCCCCGCCCAATCGAAGTCGCTCCGGAGGTGGACGGGGCCGCGCTCGAGGACCAGCTCCCGAACCCGGCGCGTCGACACGACGTGGACGGCACCGACCGCCGAACTCCCTCGGACGTGGTCGCCATGGTAGTGGCTGTTCACGAGGAGCCCCACGGGGCGGTGCGTGAGCCGCTCGGCGGTCCGGCCGAGGGCCTCGCCGGCCTGGGGCGTGAGCATGGCATCGAAGACGAGCGAGACCCCACCCAGATCCACGATCCCCGCGTTGCACAGGCCGAAGCCGCGCGCGGTCGCGACCGCCGCGTAGACCCCGTCGACCAATTCCTCGAGCCGGAAATGTTCGGTGGAGGTCGTCATACGCTCGGCATCCCCGGAGAGCCGTGGTCCCTTTAGAACCGCTGCGCCGAGCTCCCCGAGGCCGGACGGTCTCTACCGTGTCTCGGCGGCCCCGACCTCCCGTACCGGCGAGGCGGTGGCCGTCCCCGGCCGCGGCGGTCCCCCTGTCCCCGCTGGCGGCCCGGCCCTCCCTCGCCCCGTCCAGCCGCCGGGGAGGGAGGGGCGTTGTAGTCGAACCCTGGGATCCGGGCCCGGGAGATGCCGAAGCCGAGCAGCTTCTCGATCCTTGCGAAGTCACCTTCCTCTTCCGGACTGACGAGGGTGAAGGCGTCCCCGAGGCGCTGCGCCCGTGCGGTACGACCGACCCGATGGATGTACATCTCGGGCTCGTGGGGGACGTCGAAGTTCACGACGTGGCTGACCCCCTCGACGTCCAGGCCGCGCGCGGCGATGTCGGTGGCGACCAGCACACGGTGGGCGCCGCCCCGGAAACCCTCGAGGGCCCGGAGACGCTGGCTCTGGCTGCGGTTGCCGTGGATCACCCCCGCGGAGATCGACCATCGGGTGAGCTGCTGGGCGAGCCGGTTCGCGCGATGCTTCGTCCGCGCGAAGACAAGGACGCTCGTCATCGTCTGGTCCAGGAGGAGTTCGCGGAGGAGCTCGGCCTTCAGGTGGGACGGCACCGGTAAGACGAGGTGGGAGACCCCGACGGCCGCGACGGTCGTCGGGTCGACGTGGACCATCTTCGGGGAGCGCAGGAATTCGCGGGCGAGCTCGACGATCTCGGGGGGCATCGTCGCCGAGAACAGCATCGTCTGCCGCTCGTGCGGCAACGCCCGGAGCACCCTGCGCACGTCCGGCAGGAACCCCATGTCGAGCATCCGGTCCGCCTCGTCCAGCACCAGGATCTTGAGGTCCTTCCAGTCGAGGTGGCCCCGCTCCATCAGGTCGAGGAGCCGTCCCGGGGTCGCGACGACGATTTCGACCCCGCCGCGCACGGCCTGGATCTGAGGCTCGAGACCCACGCCTCCGTAGACCGCGACGCCCCGACGGTGCGTGTAGCGGCCGAGCTTGCGCAGGAACTCCTCGGCCTGGACCGCGAGCTCTCGGGTCGGCGTGAGGACGAGCGCGTAGATCCGTCCGGGCGGCAGGTCGAGCGTCCTCTCGAGGATGGGAAGGAGGAAGGCGGCGGTCTTCCCCGTGCCGGTCTGGGCGGTCGCGACCACGTCACGGCCCAGGACCGCCTCCGGTATCGCGCGGCTCTGGATCGGAGTGGCGGCCAGGTAGCCCATCTCCCGGGCCCCGGCGTGGAGGCTCGGGTGGAGCGGCAGCTGCTCGAACCTCACCTCGTGGGCGTCCGCCTCGGGCGGGGCGTGGGACGGACGTCGCGGCGGCTCGCTCATGCTGTAGCGCCAGTCCGGAGCGAGGTTAAGAAGCGGCCGGACGGCCCTCCCGCGCCCACGCGATCCGCGTCCTTCCGTCCCCGGGGGCCCTAGACGAGGCCCTGGCGCGGCGGGGGCCGCCCGAGGACCGGGCCGTCGACCCGCCAGGCCGCCTCGACCTCGTCCGCCCGCACGAACCGCGTCTGGTCGTGGTCGCGAGGTCGGTCCCCGCCGTCATCCCGGTCGCGTCGCTCGGTTCGCGTGTCCGAGGAGGCCCAAGTCATCCTGCCTCGTCCCACGTACGCCGCGCCATTGGGTCAACTCCGAGTGGCCGCATCCGGAGGGACGCGGCCCAAGAGGTTCGCGAGGGCGTTCAGTCCCTCCAGGGGCTGGGATCCCACGTTGACGACGAGGAGCCTGCGTCGTCGCTGCTCGAGGGCGCCCCGGTCTCCCTTCGCCTGCGCACGAATGAGTTGACCGAACGTGAACCCCAGCTCAGGGACTTCGAGGTCCTGGTCAGGGTCGTCGACCACCTGGAGATAGAGGCCGGAAGCGGGGCCACCCTTGTGCAACTGCCCGGTGGAGTGGAGGAACCGCGGCCCGTAGCCCACGGTGACGACCGTGCTGAGCCGCTGGCGCAGCTGCGAGGCGACGCGGGCCAACGCCGCGTCCGTCCGGTCGTTCGGCTCGAGGAACGCCTGCACGGCGACGTAGTCGCCGGCGCGGGCCGTCGCGATCCAACCCTCGAGCCCCGGCCCGAGGTCCGGACCGACCCGGGTTCCGTAGCCGGGCGACGTGGCGACGGGCCCGCCCTGCCGCCCCATCGCCTCGCGGGCGAGCTCCTTGGCGTGCTCGACGTCCGGCTGGTCGAACGGGTCCACCTCGAGGACGCTTCCGCAGGCCGCGACCGCGAACTCCCAGCGGAAGAACTCTCGACCCAGGTCGAGCGGCGAGCCCAGCTCGAAGCGGAGGACCGGGGTCCCGCCGGCCTCGCGTGCGTCGAGCGCTCGCTCGAGGGCCGGGTCGCCCTCGCCTTCGAGCGTGAAGTGGACGAAGACGACGTCCGAGCCCCGGGGGAGTTCCGTCCGGGGCGGGGCGGTCGCGACCGGAACGATGCCGCGACCGCGCTTGCCCAGACTCTCGGCCACGAGCTGCTCGATCCATGCCGGGAGCGGCCGCAGGGACCGCGACGTGAGGAAGACGACCTTGTCGCGGCCCGCCTCGGCGAGCTCGCCGAGGGCGGCCCCCAAGCGAAAGCCCGGGTTCCGTCGCCCATCCGTCGGGTCCGCGCACCGGGCGACCATCGCGCGCGCGCTCCCGAGGAGACCCTCGAGGTCCACGCCCAAGAGGGCCGCGGGGATGAGGCCGAAGACCGTGAGGGCGCTGTACCGTCCCCCGACATCGGCCGGGGCCGCGATGCACGTACGGAACCGGCGCTCGCGGGCGAGCCGTTCGAGCGGCGTGCCGGGGTCAGTGATCGCGACGAACTGACCGCCCGGTGACGCCGAGCGCTTTCCGACCCGCTCCCAGAAGAACCGGAAGAGCACGTTCGGCTCCAGGGTCGTGCCGGACTTGCTCGAGACGAGGAAGAGGGTCCGGTCGAGGGGGGTCCGGTCGGCGCACGCACGGACCGCCGCCGGGTGGGTGCTGTCGAGGACGGAGAGGTCCGGCCGGCCCTGGACCGGGGGGAAGACCCGTCGGATCACCTCGGGTGCGAGGCTGGAACCCCCCATCCCGAAGAGCACCACGTGCTCGATGCCGTCCCGCGTGAGCTCCTCTGCGAAGGCGCGCAGCTCCCCCACGCGGGCCGCGCTCTGCTCGGGCGCCCGGAGCCACCCCAGGCCGCCCGCCAGGTCCTCGGGCGAGGCCTGGGGCCAGAACGTCGGGTCCTTCCTCCAGAACCTTGCGTTCGCGTCGGTGTCGGCCCAGGTGGCGAGACGGGCCTCCACGGCGGCTTCCGCCGGGCCCAGGAACCACCGGCCCGTCGGGTCCGCGGGTAGGTTGGAACCGCCCCCGGCAGGGGCAGGTGCCTCGCGGCGCTGGGCGCGGGGCATGACGAACTACCCCGGTCCTGCCGGGGCCCCGACGAGCCGGAGCGCAACCTCGACCAGGTGGTCGACCGAGAATCCGAGCTTCTCGTACACGACGTTCCCCGGGGCGGACGCGCCGAACCGTGCCAGGCCGACCACGGCCCCGCCCGGGCCCGCGTAGCGCTCCCACCCGAGAGGACTCGCCGCCTCGACGGTGACCCGAGGCACTCCCACCGGGAGGACGGCGTCGCGATAGTCGGCCTCCTGCTCCTCGAAGAGCTCCCAGCTCGGCATCGAGACGACGCGCGCTCGGACCTTGCGCTCCGCGAGGCGTCGTTGCGCGGCGAGGGCAAGATGCACCTCCGAGCCGGTCGCGACGAGGACGACCGAGGGCGAGGCGCCGGGCGCATCGGAGAGCACGTACGCCCCGCGGCGGACCCCCTCACGGACGGGAAGCGTCGTCGGGTCGAGGACCGGCAGCTTCTGGCGGCTGAGGACGATGGCGACCGGCCCCGATCGGACGAGGGCCGTCCGCCACGCCTCCGTCGTTTCGTTCGCGTCCGCGGGGCGGAGGGTGGTGAAACCGGGGATCGCACGCAGGGACACGAGCTGCTCGATGGGCTGGTGCGTCGGGCCGTCCTCCCCGACCATGATCGAGTCGTGCGTGAACAGGACGATCGTGGGGAGCTGCATCAACGCCGAGAGTCGGATCGCCGGCCGGGCATAGTCCGAGAAGATCAGGAACGTCGAGCCGTACGGCCGAACCCCGCCATGGAGGGCGAGCCCGTTGAGCATCCCGACCATGGCGTTCTCACGGACGCCGAAGTGCAGGTTGCGCCCGCACTCCGCTTCGAACGAGAACTCCCCGAGCCCGGCGACGAGCGTCTTGGTGGACGGCGCGAGGTCGGCCGAGCCGCCGAGAAGCGCGGGCCACTGGCCGGCCACGGTCCTCAGTACGCTGGCCGAGGCATCCCGCGTCGCGACCGGCTCGCCCGCGGGGAACACCGGCAGCTCGGGGGTCCAGGTGGTAGGCGCTGTCCCTTGCAGGAGCTGCTCGAACTCCCGCGCCGGCCCGGGATGGGCCGTTCGATACTCCTCGAACCGGGCCCGCCACTCCTCCTCGCGCACCCGTCCTCGGCCGAGCGCGCGTCGGAAGTGGGTCTTGGCCTCCTCGGGGACGATGAACGCGGGTTCGACCGGCCAGCCGAGCTTGCGCTTCGTCTCCCGGGTCGCCTCGGGCCCGAGCGGTTCGCCATGGGCTTCCTTCGTGTCCTGCCTCGGGCTCCCGTAGCCGAGGTGGGTCCGGACCCTCAGGAGCCAAGGAGCGCCGGGGTGGGCGAGCGCACGTCGGATCGCCGCGTCGATCGCCTCGACCGAGTTGCCGTCCTCGACGGCCGCGACCTGCCAGCCGTAGGCGGAGAACCGGCGATCCACATCCTCGGTGAACGTCAGGCTCGTCGGCCCTTCGAGCGAGATGCGGTTGTCGTCGTAGAGGACCACGAGCGGCGAGACCTTCAGGGTCCCGGCGAACGACGCGGCCTCGGAGGCGATCCCCTCCATCAGGTCGCCGTCCGAACAGAGCGCGAAGGTCGCGTGGTCGACGATCTTGAGGTTCGGCCGGTTGTACCGGCTCGCGAGGTAGCGCTGGGCGAGCGCCATCCCGACCGCGTTGGCGAGTCCCTGGCCGAGCGGCCCGGTCGTCGCCTCGACCCCGGGGGTCAAACCGTACTCCGGGTGGCCCGGGGTCTTGCTGCCGTACCGGCGGAACCGACGGAGTTCCTCGATCGGCAGGTCGTAGCCCGTAAGGTGGAGGAGCGCGTAGAGCAGGGCGGAGCCGTGGCCCGCCGAGAGGACGAACCGGTCGCGGTCGGGCCAGTGGGGATTCGCCGGATTGTGCTTGAGGAACCGGTCCCAGAGGACGTAGGCCATCGGCGCCGCCCCGAGCGGGAGGCCAGGATGGCCGGATCTCGCCTCCTCGATCATATCGACGGCGAGGAACCGGATCGTGTTGATCAGCAGGTCATCCTCGGACGCCATCGGCCCCTCAGCTCGTCGTGACCTCGCGGGCGAAGGTGGCAGCGCCGACCGCGCCGCTCTCGGCACCGAGGGACGCGGCCGACCGACCGCCCGCGGCGCGGGTCGAGGACGCCGCGCCGGAGGAGCGGGCGGCCTCCTTCGCGTCGCTCCGAGCTCGCATCGTCGAGACCGTGCCTCCCGGGCCGTGGTGCGACTGCCCCACGTCCTGCCCAGAAGGTTACGGCCGGCCCAAGAGCGGATTTCGGATAAGTTCTCGTCATCCGGCCGTCGAGGTCGTCCCTCGCCGACCCGTGTCGTCCGCCTCCACCCTCTGGTTTCGCGTGGTGGTCCAGGTCAGGGGTGACCGTGGTCGACGCGCTCCCCGAAAGCCGGGAACGGACGTTCTCCATGGTTCGCGGGCGCGAGAACCGTTTCATCCCCCCCGGAGGAGGCTTAAGCCCTTGACCCAGCTCCGGGGTCCGAGGAACAATGGCGCCCAAGTCGCAGAAGCCCACGTCGGGAGCCCCCCGGTTCATGAGCGTCGCCGTGGTCGTTTCCGACCGGAAGAAAGCGGTGGAATGGTATACCAAGAAGTTCGGGCTGGACCGGCTCGCCGACGACGGTCACTGGCAGACCGTCGGAACGAAGGGGGGATCCGGGACCCTGCACCTCTGCCAGGTCTCCGAGTTCGACCCGAAGGCCCCGCTCGAGCCTGGCAACACCGGGATCGCGTTCACCCTTCCCGGGGATTTCGTGAAGTCGTGCGCTGACCTCGAGGCCCGGGGAGTCGAGTTCTCGAGCCCCCCGACCAAGCATGACTGGGGTTGGGGCGCGACCGTTCGCGATCCGGACGGAAACGAGATCTACCTTGCGCCCGAGGGGTAGCGCGTCGCAGACGTGGACGCCCTAGCCTTCGCCCGACCAGGGGCTTAGGCCACCGGAGCGAGGGTCAAGCCGACGACGATGCCCGATTCGGGCCGCAGGGCGGCCCGCCCCGTGGCGACGTCCCGCCCTCGGCGACCGCCGATGTGGTCGCCGAGGACCTGGCGGAGACTCACGACGGTGGCTTGCTTGGCCGCGGGCCTCCTGGGCGTGGTCTCGGCGTTCACCCCCTGGTGGTACACGTCCACCTCGAGCTCCGGCACCTCCTCCGTGGCGTACTTCTACCCGGGGGGGAGCATCTACGCCGGTGGCGGCGGAGGCGGTGGGATCACCTCCTACGCCAATTACGGTCTACCGTCGGTCGGCCTCCTCTACGCCGCGGCGTGGGTCGGGGCGTTCGTTCTGGCGGTGACCAGCTGGGTCGTCGCCGGCTACGCCATGGGGGTATCCCGAGGCAAGTGGGGCTCGGTCCCGGGTCGTCGGACCGCGCGGACGGCTCTCCTCGTGGCGATGGTCGTGGGCGCTCTCCTCGCCCTTGCCGTACCGATCGCCCAACCCTCGCTCTACCGTACGGACAACCCGCTAGGCTCCTGCACTTCCGCCGCTCCGCCGGGGCCGTGCGCGTCGTTCTGGGGAACGACGCACGGAGGGGGCACGACGACCGTCTGGGGCGCTGGTCTCGGATGGTGGCTCGACCTGGCTTTGGTGGTCCTCCTCCTCATGGCGCTGGCCGTGGAGACCTCCGCGGGCGCCCTGGGGCCGGAGCCGGCACGCGGGCGGGACGGAGCTTAGGGCGCGGTCGGTCGGAGCTCTTCCCGCCGGCAAGCCCCCGCGATGCGCCGAGGTCCTGCGCGCGCAAGACCCCGCGGACCCGTGGGCTTAAGGACGCCGGGACGGTCGTTGTGAGGCTTCGGGGAGGTGGGCGATGGCGAGCATGACCCGGGCGGGTTCACGGTACCTGCGGATCGAGGTTCCCGAGGAGCGCCCCGCCGAGCGCGTCGGGGACTTCCGCGAGGTCCTTCACTCGTACACGCGCGAGGAAGCCATGCTCGAGGCCCAGCGCTGCCTCCAGTGCGCGTTGCCGTTCTGCGTCGAGGCGTGCCCGATCACGCAGGACTGCCGCGGCTACATCGGACTGGTCGCCGAGGGCCGGTTCGACGAGGCCGCGCGCCTCGTCCTCCGGGAGAACCCGTTCGCGACGACGCTCTGCAAGGTCTGCTACCACTACTGCGAGGACGCCTGCGTGATGAGGGTGAGGGGCCGGGGCGTCCCGATGGCGATCCGTCACCTCAAGCGCGCCGCGCTGGAGTTCGGGGTCTCCGACCTCGAGTACGTCCCGAGCGCGCTGCGGCAGCAGCACGTCGCGATCATCGGCGCGGGTCCGGCGGGGCTCATGGCCGCGTGGGAGCTCTGCCTGAGGGGCTACCCCGTGACGATCTTCGAGAAGCAGAACGCCGTCGGCGGGCAGGCCGGGGCGATCCCGCATTACCGGATGCCCCACCACGAGCTGCTGGTCGACCTCCAGCGGTTCCGGAACTTCGACCTCACGTTCGTCACGGGTCGGACCGCCGGGGTCGACTTCACCCCCCAGAGCCTTCTCGCGGAAGGTTACCGGGCGGTGTTCGTCGCGATCGGGGCGTCGAAGGCCAGCTATCCCGGGATCCCGGGGGAGCAGCTCTCCGGCGTCGTGCCAGCGCTCGAGTTCCTCTACGATGTGAATCAGGGGCGGCCGGTGGTGCTCGGCGAGCGGATCGTCGTGGTCGGGGGCGGGGACGTCGCGGTCGACTCGGTCCGGACCGCGCGGCGCCTTTCGCCCAGCGCCTCCGTGGCGATGGCCTATCGACGCACGCGCGGGGAGTCTCCCGCGGGGGAAGAGGAGATCCGCGAGACCGAGCCCGAGGGGATCTACTTCCATTGGCTCCTCTCGCCCGTCCGCATCCTCGGGACCGACCACGTCGAGGAGATCGTCTTCCAGAAGATGGAGCTCGCCTCGCCGGACGCCTCCGGTCGGCGCGCCGTGAAACCCGTCGAAGGAGCGTTCGTCACGCTCGAGGCCGACACCATCATCATGGCGGTCGGGGAGAAGGCCGACCTCCGCGGGTTCGACCCGGAGCTCGGGCTGAAGATCGGCACCAAGGGCTGGCCCGAGGGGGGAGGACCCGGCTACGCGACCGACGTCGAGGGGGTCTTCGCCGCGGGAGGCCGGTCGGTCGTCCACGCGATGGCCGCCGGGACGAAGGCCGCCCAGTCGATCGACGCCTATCTCACCGCGAAGGACGGCCGCCCCGTCGGGCCGCGCCCCGACCCGTTCGGAGACGGCGTTCCGCCACCCCCGGTGCCGGAAGGCTACTCCGGGCCGGTCTGGAAGCCCTAGCGCGTTCACCGCTCCCAGCCCGGCAGCGCCGGGTGGGCGGCCGGACGGGGACCTTCCACCTCGCGCCCGTCGTCTGGGGAGGCCCCGGGTGGCAGGCGGAAGATTCAATCCCCGGCCGCGACTGCCGGTGGCATGGTCTCGCGCTTCTGTACCCGCTGCGGCCAGCTCCTTTCGACCAACGCCACGACCTGCCCGCGCTGCAACGCGCCCGTCGCCGCGGCCTCGCCCGGGACCTCGCCGATGCCGACGGCGTCACCGGCCTCGGACGGCGGGGCGGCCGCGCGGCGAGCGTGTGCGAACTGCCGCGCGCCGATGCGATGGATCGGGCACTACAGCCTCCGGGCCACCGGTACGGCCTCGCCCACAGGGGGGGCACCCGTCGGTCCTGGAGACGGCACGGAGACGCTGTTGCCGTTCTCCCTCTACTACTGCCAGACGTGCGGGAAGTTCGACTTCTACTATCCCGGTACCTGACCGAGCATCGACCGACGGAACGGAGGACTGGACCGCTCCCCGCCCGGGGGGCCCTCACCATGGCCCGAGTCCGACACCGCCCTCGGGGGCGCGAGCCGCTTGCGTCGATAGGACCCGAAGCTGTTCGCCGGCTTCCATGAGGTAGGGCCACCGGCGGACGCGCCCTCCGTGGTCGGCCGTCTCCTCTGGCCCAGCTTCCCGCGGCCGTCCCTGACCGCCCTCTCCGTGGCGCCCTCCTCGTCCCGTATCCTATCGGACGGCGACCCGTCGGCTCGACGCAAGGCCGGGACGTGGCGTGGCGGAGGGAGGAAGCAAGATGACCCCGCGGACGACTTGGCCTGGCCGGGTACTCGGGTGAGTGACGTGGCAGGTGCGGAACCCTCTCCCCAGGTGCATCTGCTCGAGGACCGTGAGGACGCCGGCCGGCGGCTCGCCGCTCGCCTCGAGCCCTACCGCTCGGCCGTCCCGATCGTCCTCGGGATCCCGCGGGGGGGCGTCCCCGTGGGTTACGAGATCGCGCGGCGCCTCGGCTGCGAGCTGGACGTCCTGCTCGTGAGGAAGGTCGGGGCGCCCGGCGACCCCGAGTACGGGCTGGGCGCGGTCGCCGAGGGAGGCGTCGTCGTGGTGGACGAGCGCCGGACACGGATGGCGGGCTGGTCCCGTGAGGACCTGGAACCGATCATCCGGCGTGAGCTCGAGGAGGTCACGGCGCGAGCGGTGCGGTATAGGGGCGACCGGCCTCCGCCCGAGCTCTCGGGGCGCACGGTAATCGTGGTCGACGATGGGGTCGCGACCGGAGGGACGGTCGAGACCGGCATCGGCGTCGTCCGCGCGCGGAAGCCCCGGGCGATCGTCGCGGCTCTCGGGGTGGCACCCCCCGAGGCCCTCGACCACCTACGAGAGACCGCCGATGACGTGGTCGTCGCGCTGGTCCCGCGGTTCCTGGAGGCGGTCGGCCAGTGGTACCGTCGGTTCGACCCGGTCGACGACCGCGAGGTCGTCCGGCTCCTCGAAAGCGCTCGGTCATGGACCGGGGCGAACGCCCCCCGAGGCGACGCCCCGGGCCTGGGGTGACCCTCACGTAACCACCCGCTTTATCCAACGCTCGGGCTGCCGCTGGCGATGGGATTCTCGCCCGAGATCGCGGCTCGCCTTCTGGAGGAGAGCCGGTCGCACCGTTGCCCGGGTTCTCCCGAGATCTGCGTGAAGACCGTCGCGATCGCCGAGCTTCCGAGCCGGTTCGGGAAGTTCCAGGTCGTCGCGTTCTGGAACGACCGGGAGCGGAAGGAGCACGCCGCGTTCGTCCACGGTGACGTGTACGACCGCGAGCGGGTCCTCGTCCGCCTGCATTCGGAGTGCCTCACCGGCGACGCCATAGGTTCGTTGCGGTGCGACTGTCGTGACCAGCTGATCGCCTCCCTCGAGCGGGTCGCCAAGTCCGACGCGGGCATCGTGCTCTACATGCGCCAGGAGGGTCGGGGGATCGGATTCGCCAACAAGATCCGGGCCTACCAGCTCCAGGACCAGGGCTACGACACGGTCGAGGCGAACGAGGCGCTCGGGTTCCGCGCCGATGAGCGGGAGTACGGGATCGCCGCGCATATGCTCGCCTCGCTCCACGTCCGCTCGATCGAGATCATGACCAACAACCCGGCGAAGATCGAGGACCTGCGCCGGCACGGCGTCCGCATCGAAGGGCGGATCCCGCTCGTGATCCCGCCGCACCCGAGCGCCCGTGAGTACCTCGAGACCAAGCGCAAGAAGATGGGTCACCTGCTCGATGTCGAGCAGTTGGACGGGTCGAGCCCGCCCTCCCGCGGCCCGACGAAGTAGTCCTTTCCGGTCAGGCGACGTGCGCCTCGCGGTTGTGCCGCTCGAGAGCGGTGATCGAGCTCAGCCGGGCCCCGCAGACCGAGCACCGGACGGTCTTCCGTATGGGTAGCGACGGCCCACCCCCCTGCCCTTCGTGGGACTCCTTGAGATGGGCCTCGAGCACCTCGGGCGAGCGGAAGACCGACCCGCACTGGGGGCAGGCGGCCTCGGTCTCGTCGTACTCAACGTACGGCACGGCGTCGGAGAGGGCCCCGCGCTCCTATCCACGTTTCGGCACGACCCCGGCCGCCGACTCGTGTCGGCCTCCGGCGGGCGTCGTCCTCTCTCCACGGCGTGGGGGACCCGCGTCCCCGCTCCTGGGATATATAAAGGCGCGTTACGGGACGGGCCGCCCGCGCCCGGTCCGGAGCTAAGGCAGGACGTTCACGACGGCGCGGGGGGCGGTGAACCCGGCGGCCTTGTGGGAGCCATCGCAGTTCGGCCGGTTCTTCGTGTGGCCGCACCGGCACAGCGCGACCGTCGGCTTCCCGTCGACCAGTACGAGGTTCGGGCCGTTCTCGTTGCAGATGATCTCCACCTTCGGCATGGCGGAATCAAGTACTCCCGACCGGTCCATAATACTCCCCTTACCCTCATGCAAGCCTCCTCCCACGCGCCGACGCTGGCTCTGCGTCTTCAGGGCCCCCGGTGCTCTCGCTGGAGGCGGGTCGGATCTCGTTGACGGCGTTGGAGATCGTCGCTCGGCCCGGGAGCCGGCAGGACCGGATCGCCTGGGACGACTGGAGGCAGCGTTGGACGGTCGCCTGCCGCGCCCCGCCTACGGGAGGGGAGGCGAACGAGGCCCTGCTCGGAATCCTCGCCGACCATCTCGGCGTCCCGCGCGGCCGGCTGAGGTGGGTCCGGGGGGCACGGAGCAGGCTCAAGCGGCTCGAGGTCAGCGGACTATCGATGACCGAGATCCACCGCCGCCTTAGGGCGGCCTCTGGGGGCGTTTCTTCGGAGGCCGACCGCGAAGGCCCGACATCCCCAGGACCTGGATCGTAGGCTTCCCTCGCGCCCTCGAATCCGTTGATCGGGCGTCCGAGCGCCAAGCTGGGACGGGCGATGGGGTTCCGTGCGGGGACGTTCGTCGGCCCGGTGCCAAGAACGCGTGCCGCCCGACGCGGCCCCCGGCCGCGGACCGTCGAATAAATACTCGGTAGCCTCCGGCTTTGCGCATGCAGCTCTGTCACACCGACTCCAGCGATCCGATCGGCCGCGCTCTCGAATGCGCGATCGTCTGTGCGAGGGATGGAACCGAGGACCATCCTCTGACGCCCGAACGGTTCTGGGAGGAGCTCAAGGAGGACGGCTTCTTCTTCCTCAAGGATCCACCCGGGAGCGATGAGCACGGTCGCTTCTTCGCCCACCTGGTCCTCGACCACGCGGTCGCGCTCGGCCGTATCGGCGGGAACACCGCCCTCCACCACTACTGGGCGAAGCCATAGGGCGGTCCGTCCGCCGGAGGCGGACATCGAGCCTCCGCAGAGCTGGCGGGCCCGCGGGGCATCGCGATCGAGGCCGACCGCCCCAGCAGTCGCCTTGGTTCACCCTCCCTCGACGGGCATCGTGACCCAACCGTGGGGTGGGCGGGTCAGCGGAGGCAACGGCTCGCCAGGACCACGGGCGCGGGAACGTTTTCGCCCGCGAAATACCCCCGGCCACCGGACCCGGTGGGCCCGGGCGGCCGTGTGCGGCCTTTTCGAGTGAAACCCGGTGAACCGTGACGCTCATCTAGAACCTTGGGTGAGGTACGGCCGGGGGAACAGCCCGTGCTTCTGATGGTCAGCGTTCAGGATTTGGAGGAGGCCCTCGAGGCCGTGAACGGCAAGGCGGACATCGTGGACGTCAAGAACCTCAAGGAAACGATCATCGGTTCGAACTTCCCGCCCGTCATCCGGGAGGTGAGGAACGCCTTCCCCAAGGAGATCCACGTGAGCGTGACCCTCGGAGCGGTCCCGAACCAGGCCGGAACGGTCTCGCTCGCCGTCTTCGGCGCCGCGGCCCTGGGCGCCACGTCGGTGAAGGTCGGCATTCTCGAGAGCGATCCCGAGTCCGCGCTGCGGATCCTCCGGGAGAGCAAGAGGGCGCTCGAGGGGTTCCCTACGAAGCTCATCGCCGCCACGTTCGCCGACTCCCACCTGCACCATGGCATCGACCCGTCCCTGGTCGTTCAGCTCGCACGGGACAGCCACAGCGACGGGATGCTGATCGACACGCTCACCAAGGACGGAAGGAACCTCTTCGACTTCATGCCCGAAGCGAAGCTGAAGAGTCTCGTGGACGAGGCGAAGGAGCTCCGAATGAGCACGGCGCTCTCCGGGGCCCTCCGGATGACCGACCTCGATGTGCTGACCCGGATCAATCCGGACATCGTCGGCGTGCGGGGTGCCGTGTGCACCCACGGGGACCGCTTCGGGGGCAAGGTCGAGGCGGCCGCCGTGGCGAAGGTCAAGCGCGCCCTCGAGCTCCGCCTCAACGGGGAGATCGACGTCTTCGCGCGGGCGCCCCCGGCCGTACGTGCCGCCTGAGATCGGCATGTCCGGGGAGAAAGGCCCGGACGAGGTCGTGGTCGTCGACGGCACCCGGCGGGAATGCACCGGGGTGATCGCTGAGCTCGAGAAGGCGATGAGCGACCTACGCGACGGCGCGACCGTGCGGGCGCTCGTGGCGGACGTCCCGAGCCGGGTCGACGTCCGTGCGTGGGCCGAGCGGAGGGGGCACGCAATACCTCTCGAAGGACGGGACGGGGGCCGTTTTCAGCTGACGATCATCAAGGGCGGTCGGCGGGGAAGGACGCCGCCGTCGTAGGCGGCAGGCGCGAAGCTCCTAAGCGGCCGCGGCGCCGGTCGCTCGGACCCTGGCCGGTCGAAGGCGGGAGAGATCCTGCCGCAGCTCGGTCCTCTCCTCGTCCGTCAGGGGAACGAGCGGCGGCCGGACATGGCCGCTCTTCAAGCCCATCAGCTCTCCCCAGTACTTCACCATCTGGACCGGGAGGGCGCCCCCGGTTCTCGCGACCAGCCGTGTCCACCAGCGCCGGGAGAGGCTCTTGATGGGCCAGAGCTCGGGGTAGTAGCGCCGCTTGGCCTCCTCGAGCCGGCCTTGCGTCGCGAGGTCGACGAAGTTGACGTAGTGGTGGGAATCCTCGGTGTCGAACCGCCAATCGCTCGTGTTGGCGAACATCACCTGCTGGTGGAATCCGTAGTATTCCTCGAAAAAGAAGATCTCCTCGTCCGGAACGCTGACGACGGCCTTCTCGCCGGCCTGCAGGTGCGTGTCAATCGACAGCTGCATGTTGAAGCTGGCCTCTTTGATCGCGATGAGGTTCTTCAGGTCGGCCATCCGAGCGAGCGCTTTCGCGGAGAGCGTGATGCCGAATTGCGGAGAATTGTAGAAGGCGATCCCGAGGCCCAGCTGGCTGGCGACGCGCTTCGTGAAGTCGAGGACCTGCTCCTCCGTCTTCGTGACGATGTACGGGGGAGCCAGGATCACGAGATCGAATCCGAGCTCCTGGGCCCGCTGGCCCATGGAGACGACCTCCTTCAGACACGTGTCGGTGATCTGGAACGCGGTGAGGGCGCGCCCTCGGACGAGCGTGGGTACCAGTTCCATGAGGCGCAGCCTCTCCGCCCGGGTGAGGCTCCAGAACTCGCCCATGTTCCAAGAGAACCCCATCCCCTTGGTGCCGAGTCGGAGGACGTGCTCGATGTTCGAGGCCAGGCCCTCCTCGTCCAGCCGGTCGTCCGGCGTGAACGGGGTGACCATCGTGGTCCATTGCCCCACCAGCTTCTCGCGGGCCCATGCCTTAGCGTCGGAGGTGGTGTAGTCCACGGCGTCGCGTCGAGCCTGAGGCGGACGATAACGGTTTCCGGGAGTCGGAGCGTCGGGGACGGCCGTCGGCGACCGGTGGTCCAGGCTCGGTCCAACCCGCCGGGACCGCGAAGCTGGGCTGAGACCGCGAGAGTCTGCGTTCCCGGTCCCTCTGGGTCCGCGGTCCGAGCCCCAGGTTCGGGAACTGCGCGACCCCGCGCCGAAGCCCCCGATGACCATGGGTCCTTCCTCGGTGCCGGTGCCCACGTCGATGCATGTGGTTGCCGAGACCATTCTAAGTTGCCCTCTGTGCTGGGCTGGACCCCACATAGGGGGCACTGGATCAAGTGTGAACGAGTGGGGTGCTCCCATCCGGAGGTTTCAGAGGAACGACCTCATGGTCGCCGGCAGGCCAGCAAAGGACCGCAACCGGCGCACGAGCCCTAGCTTGGCCGCCCCGTAAGCTACGGGCTTCTGGGGGATCGAAGCATCTGGTCGGCCGGGGAGAGCTCCCATCCAAGACTCGTGTTGCAGATCGTGCAGATGGTCCCCCCTTCCGCGCCAAGGCCATTATCTCCTCGGCCTCACCGAACGGATGTCGGCTACCATAATCCCCCCGGCGTCGCCAGAGCCGTTCGCTCCCCCGACCGAGCTTATCATCGTGACGACGCCGTTTGTATCGGGGCATCACGTGACCCGGGTCATTGGTGCGACGTTCGGGTTGATAGTCAGGTCCCGGGGATTGGGCCAGAACATCTGGGCCTTCTTCCGGGCCTGGGGAGGTGGAGAGATCAAGGTGTACACGCAGCTGCTCGAACAAGTGCGCCACCAAGCCATCGAGCGTCTCGCTGCTCATGCGAAGAGTCTTGGAGCGAACGCGGTCGTCGCCGTCGGCTTCGACACGTCGGAGATGGGCGGAGCGATGACGGAAGTTCTTGCCTTCGGGACCGCCGTGGTCGTAGAGCCTGACACCTCACCTGCGCAGCCCGTCGCGCTCCATTGACATGATCGCAGGTGCCAGGACCATTACATCACTGGAGCGTGGACCCGGCTGGTGGTCGCGTGTTGCGGCGCTTGGGCATCGTGCCCGGCAGCACCGACCTCAGTAGTCTGGTTCCGACCTTCCGGGTGGCCGAACGCCGTCCTGGAACGGTCTTCGGTGGGCTTCCGGGACGCCCTGTCCGAAGCGTATCGACTTCGAGAATCGGGAGATGTGGACACGGCGGGCTCTAAACCCTAAAGGGTTCGGAACCGGACGATCTTGCTCTCCTCCCGCGGTTTCGAATTCGATCGGGCCCAGATACACGGGTCTGCATCCGGGAGGGGAGACCCGAGTTCGACAACCCGCCTCTTCGAAAGAGGTCAGGCCAGTCGAGGAAGAGGCTAGGGGTTGCCGATCCTGCCCCTTCGACCACCGGTCCTGAACCTAGCCACGCGACAGCCCTTCGATACCTTCGGACAGGTCGCTGGGAGGCTCGGCGAATCGCCCTATAGGGGACGAGTGCTGCTCCGTCCCCGTGCCGAGGCTCCAAGTCCTCGATACCTTCCCAGCGTTCGAAAGGTACTGGGCCAAGGCTCGTTCCCTACCACTTGAGGCTCAAATCCACGGCTGGGAGACCGAATACATGGCCCGGTGGCCCGAGCTCCTCGAGAAGCAGATACAGAACTACTCCGAGGAAGGCGTGGAATGGAGACAGATCGCCAAGACCCGAATCTTTCCGCACCTGACTGAACGACTTCCTCGGATGCAGTTGCTCCATCGGAGGCTCCTGAAGCAAATTCCCGATTCCTGGCCGAGACTCCGCCGAGTTCTGAAGCCGGATTTCCCGGTGCGATTCGTCATTTACGTTGGAATCGGGGTCGGGGCCGGATGGGCCACCCGATACGGTGGTCGGCCCGCATGCTTGTTCGGTCTGGAGAACGCGGCCGAGCTCGTCTCCGGCAAGAACGAAGGAATGCCGGGTGCCGTCTCGCACGAGGTCGCCCATCTCGTCCACGATGAGTGGAGGCGTCGGGAGGGTCTACGAGGCATCGAGGAGCCACGGGGACCGTTCTGGCAACTCTACGAGGAGGGGTTTGCGACAGAATGCGAACGTTGCATCGACGGCCCGCGACGGTTTGGCCTCAGGACCGGTAGACCGGACTGGCTTCCGTGGTGCACGAGTCACCGGGCGTCGCTCGCCACCAAGTTCCTCCGCGATGTGAAGGCCGGCAACTCGCTGCGCCCGTTCTTCGGGTCGTGGTACAACATCCACGGACGGATCGAGTGCGGCTACTTCCTCGGAGCCGAGATCATCCGCGAGTGGACGGAAGCCGCATCGCTGAGGGAGGTTGCCTTGCTGCCTGAGGTCACCGTTCGTAGGAGGGTACGGTCCACGCTGCACAGCCTATCCGAGTGTTGACCCGAGCTCTAAGAACCCACCGTTTTCCGGAAGGGGAATTGGACCGCCCCTGAAGGTTCGGTCATCGTGCTCAGGACCGTTTCGTCGTCGGGCCAGCCGGCGGATTTCAGAGGAAAGGCTGACCTGCGGGGCGCTTCAGGCCGGAATGGGTTTAGACACTAATGGGCACGGGGGTATCCGCGAGACGCAGCTGGATGAAGGGATTCGGCCGTTCGGGGGATCCCCGGTTAAGCGACTGCGCAGGTCCTGTCGCCCCTTCTGCTGGATTGGGACCCGAGAGCGAACCCCCCCTCGCCCCGTCGATGCATGTCCTTGTCGAGACCCTTCTAAGGTGCTCTCTGTGCTCTACCCCGACGCGCGCTGCCTCCGCGACCGTTCGTCCATCTTCTTCCGGACGCTCCAGATGATCTCGAAAGGCCATTGTCGGGCCCAGCGAAGCTCCTGACGGGTCAGGAACTTCGACCGCGGGTGGGGAGGTGCCCGCATCTCAATCAGCCGTTCCACTTCGAACCCGTTCTCCCGGAACAGGCGGACCCATTCTCCGTACGGAAGTTGGAACTCCACGGTCCGAGGAAGGTCGATGCGGTGCATCGTGAAGTAATCCCGTTGCGGACGTGAGCTTATCCGGTCCTTCTTGGACGTGAAGTAAACCGTGTGGATGGGGCTGTCGATGCTGAACGTCAACTGACCTCCCGGGCGCAGCAGCCTCGCGGCTTCTGGGACGGTCCGATACGGGTCGGCGTAGGACATGGCCCCGATATCGCAGAAGATCACATCGAAGCTCCGAGCTGGGAAAGGGACCGACTCGGCACTGGCTTCCACGAGCCTCAGCTTCGCCCCTGCTCGCTGCACGAGCTCTCGGGCCTGTTGGAGCCGACGGGGCGAGACGTCGAGGCCCACGACGCGAGCCCCCGCCCGGGAGAGAGCGATCGACCAACGCGCAGCCCCGCAACCGAGCTCGAGGATGTCCTTGCCTCGGACACTTCCTAGGAGCCGGAGCTGCCGCTCCGGGACGTGGAAGCTCCCCCAGCCCATACCCCCGTGCCGCGCCAGCATTTCGCCGAGAGTACTCTCGAACCAATCCGCAAAGGAATCCCAGCCTCGGCGATTCTTGGCCGCGTGGGGAGTGAGGCGCTGGCGAGGTCGCCCGCCTGTACGGGACGTCAAGGGTCACCTCGGAGCGTAGTTGGTTATCCGGGTAATGGAGCTATCGCGGACAACTGGCCCGTCACCCACGGGTTCTGATGGAACGACACGAGGTCCTGCGGCCGCTCACTCGGTTCTCGAGGCGGCGCTCAACCCCGCGAACAGATCCCATGCCCGATTCTAGTAGTTTGGTCCCGACCCCAGGATGGCTGGATGCCGTTCCCGGCCGGTCTTCAGTGGACTTCCGGGACGCCTCGTCCGAAACGTATCGACTTCGGCAGTCGGGAGATGTGGACACGGGGGGATTTGAACCCCCGACCTCTGCTTTGCGAAAGCAGCGATCTTCCGCTGATCTACGTGCCCGGTGGGGCGGGCGAGCGGCTGCCAAGTTTAAGGGTTTAGACGGCGCGCGGGCGGGGCCCCGCGAAGGAGGCAAAGGCGATGTCGGGTCGCCGGGCAAGGAACTACGCCGAGTTCCGGATCTCCCGAGAGGAGGCGTGGTCGGCGGTCCGACCGTTCGACTCCGGCGTCGCTACGGTTTGCGCAGCAGGAGCCGAGCATACCGCACGAGCTCGACCAGGTGGTCGTGGATGAACCGGCGCGCAGCCTCGTCGGTCAGGCGACCGGCCGCGTCGAACTTCTGCGCGGCCATCCCCACGATCACCTCCGGCCGGTTGATGGGGAACATGTTGAGGAACACCATCGACTGCCGCAGGTCGTACTGGGCGCGCGCGCCTCCGACCATCCCGATGCTCGCGCTCATGATGCCGGCGGGTTTGCCGTTCCAGACGTTGTCCGCGTAGGGACGCGAGCCCCAGTCGAGCACGTTCTTCTCGGCCGCGGAGAGGCCGTAGTTGTGCTCGTTCACCGAGAAGAGGACCGCGTCCGCGGCGCGAACCTTCTCCTTGAGGCGGCGCACCGGCTCGGGGGGGTTGCCCTCGTCGTCCTGGTTGAAGACCGGAAAGCCGCTGGTCTCGGCGAGCTCGACCTGGGAACCCTCCGGCGCGAGCTCGACCGCGGCGTGGAGGAGACCGGTGGAGTAGGCGTTCTTCCTCAGGCTCCCTGGGATGCCCACGATCTTGAGGTCGGTCATCCGGTCGGCTGACCTAACCCATGGGGCGAAGGTCAGTTAACGGTCCGGGTCCGCGGGGAGGCGCCCGCCGGGGCACGTGCGTGGCGGCCGAACCACTAGCGCGTGTAGCGACTACGCCAGGGCGCTCGCAGCCCCGGGTCCGGGGGGGGTCTCGGCGGTCCTGGAACATGTCTTGCGAGACGGCAGCGCTCCTGTCGCGGAGCCGGCCGCGGGCGGAGGAGCGAGCCCGCCCCCGTCCTTCGGAGAGACCGCCTTTCGCGCCGGACGAATGGCGCGCGCGTCCGCGTCGTAGCGGAAGAGGTCCGCGTACCGACCCCAGTTCACGATGTTCTGCTCCCCGCCGTCCGCCTTGGCGGTCGTGAACGCGACGATGTGTCCGAACTCCTCCTCGCTCAGGCAGTGCTCCGGGCTGGCCTCCAGGGCGCGGAGGATCGTTCGGAACAGGGGGGTCCGCTTGAGCTGCTCCCGCACCAGCGCCTTGCGATCGCGGATCGACGCCGCGACGAGCTTTCGGCCAAGGTCGGTGAACGACGCGTGCCCCTCCGTGACCTTCACGAACTGGAGCAGCTCGGCGTACTCGAGCGCCGGAAAGATCTCGTCGATCTCGAGGTCGAGGTCATCCGCCAGGAGGGCGACGTCCTCCGAGCCCTTGTGGTCGTTGAGGAGCACGAGCAGACCGAGCATCTCGGTCGGGCTGCACTTGGGGTACGTGGTCGCCACGGGGGACCTTGGTCAGCTCCTTAAGGTACGAAAGGCGCCGCTGTTTAACCTTTCTGCGCCGCCGGGGGGAGGGCGGCCGCCGTGGGGATGGGCGTCGGCGTGCCTCCCTCGGTGATGAGCGAGTAGACCCGATCGGTCAGATCGTAGAACGGCGCCGACTTGCGGTCGCGAGGCCGCGGAAGGTCGACCGGGACCTCCGCCAAGACGTGCCCGGGGCGGCGCGAGAGGACCACGACCCGATCGGCGAGCTGGATCGCCTCCTCGATGTTGTGCGTGACGAGGACCACGGCTTCCGGGGGAAGCTGCGGGTCCCTCCAGAGCTGGAGGACCTCCTCGCGAAGCCCCTCCGCCGTGAGCGCGTCGAGCGCGCTGAACGGTTCGTCCATCAGAAGGACGGCCGGCTCGACCGCGAGGGCGCGGGCGAGCCCGACCCTCTGGCGCATCCCGCCGGAGATCTCCCGGGGGTACGCCTCCTCGAAGCCACCGAGGCCGGTGACGCTCACGTAGCGCTCGACGTGGGAGGCGATGCGATCCCGGTCCCAGCCGAGCGCCTCGAGACCAAAGGCCACGTTCTGGTTGACGGTCAACCACGGGAAGAGGGCGAAGTTCTGGAAGACCATCGCCATGCCCTTCGCCACCCCGTCGACCTTCTGGTCCCGGAACCATATCGAGCCGGCCGTCGGGTGGTCCAGCCCCTGGATCAGCCTCAGCAACGTCGACTTGCCACAGCCGGACGGACCTACGATTGCGAGGAAGTCGGAGTCCTTGACCTCGAAGGTGATGTCCTGCATGATCGAGATCGTGCCGTGGCGCGTCGGGAAGGACTTGTCGAGGTGGTCGACCCGAATGATCGACACCGCCCCCTCCTCCGGTCAGTCGTAGCGGTATCGCTCGACCGCTCGGCGGTACAGCGGTTTCCATAAGAGTTCGTTGATGGCGATCACGGTGCCGACGAGCGCCAGCAACGCGGCCGCCATCAGGGCGTCGCCCGAGGCGCCCAGGGCGTTGCCCTTGTCGATCAGCTCGCCGATGCCGAGCACGGCCAGCTGCTGGCCTTTCCCCAGGCTGAGGTACTCCGCGACGATGAGCGTGTTCCAGCCGCCCCCGAAGGCGGTGATGGAACCGGTGATCAGCGCGGGGAAGATCCCGGGAAGGAGCACGCGACGGTAGAACTGCCGGCCCCGGATGCCGTACGAGCGGGCCGCTTCCACGAGGTCCGGCGGCAGGGACCGGACTCCCGAGAGGATGTTGAAGAAGAGGTACCACATCATCCCGGTCAGGAGCATCAGGATCGCGGCGCCTTCGGGCGTGATGAATGGTATCAGCACGAAGATGATCACGGGAAAGAGCGCCGTGGCCGGGAACGAGGCGACGACCTCGATGACCGGCATCCCCAGCTTCTCGGCCCGTGCGCTGCGGGCCACATGGATGGCCAGGGGGAGCGATACGGCGAGGCAGATCGCATAGGCGGCCGCGACGCGTAGGATCGAGGCTCCCATGGCCAACGGGACGAGCGCAATCTGCTGGCGGACTGAGGCCGCGATCGGGGACGTGAAGACATCGAAGACCGCGACGATGATCGCGATCAGCAGAAGCCAGCAGAAGACGAGGACGGCTCCGGCCGCCGCGTAGTAGGTGAGCGAGCGTCGTCGCGCGCTCGACTCACGGCCCGAACGCACCGTGATCGCCGCCAGCTGGACGAACGGCGTGCGGATCCGCGCCACGCCGGTCCGCACCCCTCGCGTGACGTACGACGTGGCGCGACGGATCCGACCGGGCCGTTCCCCTACCGCCACGACGCCTCCGGCCTCCCCGGCGGGGGCCTGGTCGTAGCGGAACCGGTCGGCCCAACGGCTCAGCGGGCGCCAGAGCGCGAAGTCGAGGGCGACGATGAGCAGGACCAGGACGATGATGCCCGCGAGGAACTTGTCGGTGTTCCCCGCGCTCGCGGCGAACGAGAGATAGCTGCCGATACCGGTGAGGGCGTTCGAGGTGTTCGTGGTGAAGATCTCCGCCTCCACCAGGAAGAACCAGCCGGCGGTCCACGAGAGGACGGTGTTGTAGACGAGACGATTCACCGTGGCCGGAAAGAGCACCCTGCGGAACAGCAGGAGGCCTCGAAGACGGAACGTTTCGGCGGCCTCCTTGAGTTCGGAAGGCAGGGTCTTCAGCGATTCGTAGACCCCGAAGACCATGTTCCACGCCATGGACGTGAAGATCAGGAACACGGATGCGAAGTTCGGGCCCACGAAGCTTCCCGGCGTCGCGGCCGCGAGGATGGCGATCGCGAAGGGGAAGAAGCCGAGGATGGGGACCGACTGGAGGATGTCCAAGACGGGAATCATGACCCGCTCGCCGGTCCGGCGCGTCGCGGCGTAGTAGCCGTAGGCGAGCGCGAATCCGAGCGACAGGGCGTACGCCGCGACCATCCGTGTGAACGAGTACAGGACGGCGACGCCCGCGAGCGGGAGAAAGGACGCGACGCGGTCCAGCGAGAGCCCGCTACCGATCGACGCGTAGACCCCAAAGACGAGCGGGAGAGCGGCGTAGATTAGCGCCGACCGCGCGGCCGACCGCCGGCGGGGGGAGCGAGACTCCTGCGAGGCCCCGCCCCCACCGCCGGTGCGGGAAGGCTCCGAGGAGACCGAACGCCTGGGGGCGGACGCCGCCATCGTCATCGTTCGACCCTCCCGGCCGCAGAGGCGTGTCGTGCGTCGTGTCACTATAGGGTTTGGGTCGAGTTGGGCGGCGGATCCCGCCTCGCGTCATGGCCGCGGTCCCGACAACGTTTATCAACCGTCCTAAGTTGGCGCGCGCGTAGCCCCGTAGTGTAGTGGCCAATCATGCGAGACTCTGGATCTCGCGACGCAGGTTCGAACGCCGCGGGAGGCGCGAGCCCCGCCGGCCGGAACTCCTGCCGGGGCTACTTCTCCGAGGGCGTGGCGACGCCCATGCCGATGTCGATGCGGGGGTGCTCCAGCTCGGCCAAACCCTCGGGGCCACCCGAGGGGGCCAGCGAGGCAGGGCTTAGGACCCTGTTGCCTAGGGCATGCGCCGGTTCAAACGACGGCCCGGTCGGTTCGGCCGGACGCCGGAGATTCCGGCCCCCCGCATATCTCCCCTCCTCCCAAGGTTGACGTGGGCACATGCCGGGAGACCGCCTGCCTTCCTCGCCGCCGGACGTGCTCCGCCTGACCCCCTCCGCGGCCGACCGCCTCCTCGACGAGCTGGAACAGGGCGTCCCGAAACGGGCGCCGTACGCCGAGATCCCACGCGTCCCGAACGGCTCGGCCTTCGTCTTCGGGGATACGCACGGCGACTGGCGCTCGACGGTCGAGGCGGTACGAGCGTTCGAGACCGCCGGACCTTCGTCGGTCCTGATCGGTCTCGGCGACTACGTCGACCGGCCGCCCGCCGACCTCCCGTGCGGCGCCGTCGCGAACGCGCTCTACCTCCTCGGGCTCCAGGCCCGGTTCCCCGAAAGGGTCTACCTCCTCCAAGGCAACCACGAGACGATGCGTCGGGTCGGCGTGTACCCTCACACCTTGCCCGACGAGGTGGAGCGCCTTTGGGGCCCGGACCCCGACCGCTACGGGCGGCTGATGGGGTTGCTCGAAAGGGGGCCTTTCGCGGCGTCGGTGCCGTGCGGCGCTTATCTGGCCCACGCGGGGTTCCCGAGGGGGGAGCTCCCCGCCCGGTGGAGCGACGCGCTGCTCCAACTTGACGACGAACGCCTGGTCGAGCTGGTCTGGTCCGGTTGTGACGTCTCCGGGGCGTGGCGAGGCGGGATTCCGCCGTGGGGAGAGCGGGAGCTGGAGCAGTTCCTCCGCGTCAGCGGGCTGACCACGGTCTGGCGGGGGCACGACCCCGACCTCTCCGGCCGCCCGCTGTACCACGGAAGGGCGATGACGCTCCACACCACCCGCCTTTACGAACGCTACGGTGGGGTCCTCCTCGCGGTTCTGCCGCTCGACCGACCGCTCCCCAACGTGGGAGCCGCGGAGCTTAGGCACCTTGCGACCGAGAGGCGTCGCGCGGGCTCCTGAGCCGGTCGGCCAGGTCGGCGAACCTAGCTCCGGGCGAACAGCGCGCGCTCCTCACGGACGAGCTCTTCCGGCGAGGTCGCGCGCGCATACCTCGCAAGGCGCTCGCGATTGAGCTCCAAGAACGCAGGACCTCCCGCGAAACCGGCGAGAAGCTGGTGGGCCTCCTCGGGCCGGCCCAGCAGGTAGAGCGCCGCGGCCAGGGCCTCGGCGGTGTTGAGCTCGCCGAGCCGGCCGAAGTGCTGGGGGTTCCCTGCGACCAACATCGGAAGGCGCCGCGCCCTCGCGGGCCGGGCGGCGGCGGGGGGCGCCGGGTGCTTGGCGCGCTCGGCCGACAGGCGGTTCCACGAGCAGTCCACGGCGACGATCCCGGCGGCTTCAGCTCGTGGGTGGTCGGCCAAGGTCAGGGGAACGGTGGAGTAGGGGTCGAGGACGATCGCCCGCCCGGCGGTGACGGCCGAGCGCCGGATCTCCCGTGCAAGACCCTGCCGGATCAGACGGCGTCCCGTGCAGGCTCGGGCGTGGTCGTCCCCGATCAGCACGAGGCCGAGGCGGATTGGGGGCTCAGGGAGGCTGCGCGTACTCCCGGAAGATCGCATGAAGCTCGCGCGTGAGGCGCAGCGCCTCCTCCCGGGGGCGTTGCCACATGTTCCGACCGAAGATGATGCCGGTCGCCCCGGCGTCCATGGACGCGCGGACCTTCGCCAACAGCTCCGCGTCCGAGATCTTCTCCCCGCCGGAGACCAGGACGAGGGCGCGGCCCGCGCTCTCGACGACCTTGCGGAACGCCTGCTCGGGCCCGAGATGCAAGGTGCTGTACGGCGCCGGGCTCTCGGCGTCCTTCTCGGACGGCGCCGGGTAGTTGACCTTCACGACGTCCGCGCCGAGCTCGAGCGCGACGCGGGCGGCGTAGTCGATGGCGTAGAGACTGTCCCGGCCGCCCTTCTTGGCGATCGCCTCGCCGCGGGGGTAGGCCCAGACGACCAGGGGGAGCCCGAAGCGGTCGGCGTCCTGCCGGACGTCGAGCAGCTGCCGGAAGTCCCGGTCCTGGGCCGGTGAGCCGACGTAGACCGTATAGCCGACGGCGTCGGCCCCGAGGCGCACGGCGTCTTCGACGGTGCCCGTCAGCGGGCTGAACGCGTGGGCGTCCGGAGGGATCGCCGTCTTCCCGTTCAGCTTGAGGATGAGCGGGACGTCGCCCGCGTACTCGTGGAAATACTTCTCGGCAAGGCCGATGTGCAGGGCGATCGCGCTAAAGCGGCCGTCCCGGGCGAGTTCGTACTGGTAGCTCGGGTCGAGCGAGGCCGGGTTCGCGAAGAAGTCGACCGGCCCGTGCTCGAGGCCCTGGTCGATCGGAAGCACGAGCAGGGTCCCACCGCCCGGGCCATGCGCGTAGAGGAGCCGCTTGAGGCGGGCGAGCTTCCCGGGAGAGAGCCCGAGGGACCGCAGGGCCGGACGACGGCGTCGCGCCCCGCCTCCCCGCCCGGTTTCGCCGGGAGGCCCTGCCGAGGGTGGACGGACCGAGGGCTCGTTCATCGGTGCTCGGTCCGCCAAAGCGGTTCGCGCGATTTAACGATTGGCGAGCTACGCCCTCGACGCTCTGCCGTCCCGCCTGCACGCACCTTTATCGCCCCGGGCCGCGTCGCATCCCCCTCCGGAGACGTTCTCGTAGACCGATGCGCCCTCAGGTCGTCCTCACGACCACTCTGCTCCTCAACGCGACCCTCTTCGTGGCGAACCTTTGGATCGCCCTGGTCTCGGACAGTCGGACGGTCCTTGCCGAGGCGATCCTCACCGCGACGGACCTCATCGGCAGCGCTCTCCTGCTCTGGGGGCTTCGGCTCTCGAGGAGACCGGCGGACATCCGCCATCCGTTCGGTTTCGGCAAAGAGCGATTCTTCTGGGCGTTCGTCTCGATCGTCATCACCTTCACGATCGCCGGAATCGTCGCCCTCGTCACCGGCTTCGACCAGTGGGTCAATCCGCACCCGATCGGTCACCTCTCCGCGGGGGTGCTGGTCGTCGCCGCGACCCTCGCCGCGAGCGCGGCGGGAATGTCCGTGACCCTGCGAGAGCTGCGCCTCGGTCGCGAGACGCTCCAGGGACTGCTCGAATCGTCGCAGCAGGGGTTGAAGTCGGTCTTCTACCAGGATGCGGTCGCGATCGTCGGCGCGGTCGTGGCCCTCGGCGGCCTCCTCGTGGTCTACCGGACGCACCTGGATGCGATCGACGGGGTGGTCGCTGCCTTCGAGGGATTCCTCCTGGTCGCGGCCGGGTTCGTCCTCGCCGCCGAGAGCCGCGAGTACCTGGTCGGGCGGGCCCTCGCGCCCTCGCTGGCGCGCGACCTGCTCGGCCTGGTCGAACGCGACGCCCGCGTCGCCCGCGTGCGGTCGATCCAGTCGATGCAGCTCGGTCCGGACGATGCCCTGGTCGCCCTGAGGATCAACTTCCAGGACGGGCTGACGACCGACCAGCTCGAGATGGCGATCGACCAGATCGGCCACGCGGTCCGGACCGCCTACCCCGTCGTCCGGCACCTGGTCATCGAACCGGAATCCTAGCGCGGGCGGCTTGGACCCATCGGGCGACCGTGAGCCCGACCAGCACCGCGGCGATCGCCCCGAAGTACGGGTAGAGACCGGTCGTGCCGTACCGTCCGTAGAGCGCCGTCGACGCCAGGAGCCCGACGAACATCCCGAGGGAGATCGTCAGCGAGTAGATCGCCATCGTCGTCGCCCGCCCTTGCTCGGTCGCGAGGTCGGCGAGCGCGGCCAGCGCCGCCGGCCCGTAGGCGAGCGCGCACGCTATCCCCACCCCGACCCCGACGAGCAGCGGGACGGTCACCCCGTACCGCGCGAGGAGGCTCGCGCAGAGGAGCACCAGGACGAAACCTCCGGCGCCGACCGTCATCATCCGGGTTCGGCCGGCCCGGTCGGCAAGCCGCCCAAAGTACGGTTGGCTGATGACGAGGAGCGCGCCGCCCGCCCCGATCGCGATCGCAACGTAACCCGGACGGATGCCGACCCCTTCCGCCGCCGGACCCAGGAAGACCAGCGCGGTCCCGAGCAGGCTGTAGATGGCGAGCCATGGAAGGGTGACGACCAAGACCGACGAACGGACGGCGCTGCGAACGACCCGTCGGAAATCGAACGCGCGGGCCCGGGCCACCACGATCTCCCTGCGCACGAGGGCTCCTGCCGCGAGAAGCCCGAGCAGGATCGCCGCCGCCCCCGCGAGGAAGACGATGTCCAGCATCGAGTTCGGGAGCACCTGCTCGATCCCGAGGCCGAACGCGAAGCCCGCGATCCAGCCGAAGAGGTTCATCGCGTCGAACCTCCCCATCTCGTAGCCGCGCTCGTCGACCGCCGCCCGGTCGGCGATCACCGCCAGGCTCGCGGCGAGGATTGCTCCGCTCGCGACCCCGAAGGCGAGGTTCGCGGCCCCGAGCGTCGGGACGACGCGCGTCGTCGAGATCCCCACGAACAAGAGGGCGGCCGCCCCCATTCCGGCGAACAGGACCGGGAACCGCCCCCACCGGTCGGCCGCGGCGCCGGCGAAGAGAACGGTCGAGAACTCGCCGATCGGCGCGAGCGCGCTGACGAACCCCGCGTTGCCGACGTCGCTCCCGCTCAGGCCGGTCGAGTGGCCCGCGAGGTAGCTCGCGAAGACGGCGATCGTGATCCCGAACGCGAACCGGACGAAGAACGTGGCCGTGAAGACCGCGGCGAGGGCCGGTCGGGTCGGCGTCGCGGGCGCAGGGACGCCTTTCACCACCGGGGGTCCGTCACGTCGGCGGGGCGGGGGCTTCGATCAGCTCGATCCAGACGTCGTTCGGGTCGAGGATGAACGCGATCCGGTGCTGGCCCCCGGAGAGGCGGTACGGCTCGCGGGCGACGCGGACCCCCGCGCGGCGGACCCGGGCGAGGAACGCGTCGAGGTCATGGATCTCGAAGGCGAGGTGGTCGAGCTGCTCGCCGGGCTCGACATGGTTCTTGCCGTCCCAGTGCGTGAGCTCGACCCGCGTCCCGGTCTCGGGGTCCCGGACGAAAGCGATCTCCGCGCGGTTCTCCGGGATCGCACGCCGTCCGTCAGCCTCGAGCCCGAGGACCTCGGTGTAGAAACGGAGGCTCTCGTCCATCCGACACACCGTGATCGAGGTGTGAAGGAATTTCATCGAGCCGGGGAGGCCCCTCGCGCAGAAAACCGCGTCGGGAGACCCCTACGGGTGGCCGTAGACGACGCGGACCGGCTCGGTTCCCGTCGCCCAGTCACCCTCGACCCGCACGAAGCCGAACCGCTCGAACTGGAAGATCTCGCGGGGCCGAGCCGAGGCGAGGGCGCCCTCGCCAAGGCCCCGCCGGTGGGTGCCATCGACATCCAGCACGTCAACCGTGACCGCCCCCGTCGCGCCGACCCACTGCAATCGGGGCAGCCGCTGGTTGGGCCGGCTCGTGAAAGCGGCCCGGAGCGTACCGCCGGACGGCGGGACCTCCTCCGGCAGCCGGATGTTGAGCAGGTCCTTGAGGCGGACTTCCTTACCGGCCTGGGCCGCCACGTCCTGCCGTGCGAGGAAGAAGGCCGGGCCCGCGCGGACCGTGCGCGCTCCGAGCTCGGTCCGGTCCGGATGATTCGGCAGCTGAACCTCGGCGAGGTCGAACGGGTACCCGTCGACCTCGACCTTCAGCGGGTCGGCGACGAACGAGCGGCGGAAGGTGGTCGCGTCGATGCGCTTTCGGTTCTCCGAATAGAGCGTCTCCGCCGGCACCTCGATGTCGGTGAGCGAGAGCCCGAAGGAGAGCGTGAACTCCCGGAGCGCGTCCATCGAGATGCCGCGCCGGTCGAGCGAGCGGAGCGACCACGTCCGCGGGTCCGCCCACCCGTCGTAGAGCCCCGACCGCACCTCGCGGTAGGACTTGCTCTTCGCGACCTTGGCCTCTCGGACCCGGAGAATTCCCCAGTGGAGGAACGGTGGGCCCGCGACCCCGAGGAAGTCCCAGACGAACCGCTCCATCCGGTCCTCCATCACGAGGTCCTTGCCCCGGATGACGTGCGTCACGCCGAGCTCGACGTCGTCCACCGCCCAGGAGAACTCGAGCAGCGGCCAGACCCGATACTTGCGGCCGACGCGGGGATGGTCGATGTCGCTGATGCGGAACAACACGCGGTCCCGGAACGCCGGGTCCGGGTCGGCGAGGTCCGTCCTCAGTCGAAGGACCGCCTCCCCGGGACCGTAGGCGTTGCCGAGCATCCTCTCCCACCCCTCGAGAGCCTCGGCGGGGCTCTGGGATCGCTCCGGGCAGGCGCGTCCGTGAAGACGGTTCTCCCGGAGGAGCTCGGCCGGGCAGCGGCAGACGTACGCCCCGCCCTTTTCGATGACGCGGCGGGCCCAAGGGTAGTGGAACGGGATCCGGTCGGACTTGTACAGCACGGCATCCGGCCGCACGCCGGCGAGCTCGCAGTCGCCGAGGATCATCTCGAAGAACTCGTTCTCCACTCGCTTCTCCTCCGAACCGGCCGTGTCGTCAAAGACGAGCAGGAGCTTGCCACGGTAGCGCTCCCTGTAGTACTGGTTGACGAACAGCATCCGCGCGTTCCCGATGTGGAGCCCTCCGCTCGGGAACGGCGCCATACGTAGGACGACCTTCCCCGGAGAGGCCCCCGGTAGCTCGGGGAGCTCGCCGACCTCCTCCTGCCGCAGCGGAAGCCGCGCTGCCTCCGGGCCGCCGAGCTGGTCAAGGCGGTCGGCAAGCTCCCCGACCGGTACTCCCTCGACCTCCGCAATCATCGTCGCGACGGCCGTGCGCAGCTCCTCCGCCCGGGCCCGCAGGCTGGCATCGGTCGCGAGGAGGCGCGCCACGACCGGCGCCGTCCGCGCGGTGCCTTCGTGCTCGAGCGCGTTCTCCAGGACCGCGCGACGGGCCCGCCGCTCGACCTCCGGAGGAATGGGCATGGGCCGACGACCCGATCCCGAGTTAAAGCGGTTGGCGGGAAGGACCTCGGTCCCGCGTGTCGCCGGTGGGGGCTCCCCGCGCGATCGCCTGGTCGACGGCTTCGGCGAGCGTGACCTCACCCTGGAGCACACGGTGCGCCAAACTCCTCGAGATCGTCAGGCGCCCCCCGCTCCGCTCGCGGCTCAGCCGCTGGATGTTCGCAATCTCGCCGGCCGTGATCGGCGCGACGAGGGGTTCGTGGACCGGTGAGCCCGGCGCACCGCCGATACGGCGCGCGGCGAGCGCGTCCCTCGGGCGCCGTTTCCCCCGTGGGGTCGTCCCGTTCTCGTCGACGAGCTCGACCGCCCGCCGTCGCGCGAGCAGCGCATTGACGATCCGATTGCGCGCCGGCGGGTCGCCCGATCCTACGCGATAGACGACGCGGCGGGACGGGAACCGGTGGTGGACCTGGACGGCGAGCGCCCCGGCGCTCTCGGGCGAGTCGAGGACCCCCTCGCCGAGCGAAACGCCGCCGCACAGGATGGCGTAGCCCGGCCGGGGTCCCGGGTCGACGCCGACAACGAGCTCCTCGTCGGGGTTCCCGGGGGCGAGGGCGTGGGCGATCGCGGCTCCGAGCGCGCGTCGGTCGCCGCCTTCGGCGACCGACAGGACGCGCGGGTGATCGATCTCGGCGAGCTCCTCGTCGGACGTCAGCACGACCGCCACGCTCTCCGGAATGCGGTCGCCGGGAAGAAGGCTCACCGACGGGAAGCGCCGTTCCCGCAGGAACCCCGCAAGCTCATGGTAGAGCCCAGGGTCCCGGGTGACGAGCGCGACCGAGCGGTGTCTCACCGGCCCACCCGACGGCGCTTTAGCGAATTAACGTTGCGCCGAGCGTGCCCGTCTGCCTTCACTGCGGAGAGATCGGCGAGGAAGGGGCGCTCTTCTGCGCCAAGTGCGGTTTCACCTTGCCGCAGCCGGGAGCCACATCGGCGCCTGGGCCTCCCCACCCTCCCGAGCCGGTACCGCCGCCCGTCGCTTCGCCGGGGTTCCTGCGCGCCTCGCCGTGGCCCCCCCTCCGGACCGCCCCCAGCTACGGGCCGCCGGGGGCCTACGCCGTTCCCGTGCCCCACGTCCCCGGGGCCGTGGCGCCAATCCCTCCCCCGCCGAACGCCAAGTACTGCGTCCGGTGCGCGACGCTCATCTCGCGCGCGGCCGTCTACTGCCCGGTATGCCAGCAGCCTCAGGCGTAAGACCGGGGGGGCGCAGGGGGCGCCGCACCGGCCTGATGGTCCGGATCGCAGCCGAGAGGATCTCCGACCTCTTCGCTCTCGCCGAGAAGGAGGCGGGTGGCGATTTCCCGGAGCTCGCGGACCGCTACGTGCGGCTCGCCCGCCGGATCGGGATGCGGTACAACGTGCGGCTTCCGCCCCAGTACTCGGAGCTCTACTGCCGCGGCTGCTCGCGGTTCTGGGTCGAAGGGCGGACGGTACGGACCCGGCTCCGCTCGGGCCGTCGCGTCAGGACCTGCCTCGCATGCGGCCGGGAGCGTAGGGTCCCCTACCGACCCGGCGTCCGTCCAGGTCCCGCCGCCAACATGGGGCCCCGGGAAGTACCTCTCCCGACCGAGGACGCCGAATCGGGACCGCGGCCGCCCCGCGACGCGGTGGGGGCGGGGGGTCGCGAGCCGAAAGGACGATGAGATAACCCCGCCGACCGTGGCCGGACCGAGCCGGGGTGGCCGAGCGGCCAAAGGCGGCAGACTCAAGATCTGCTCTCGCAGGAGTTCCCAGGTTCGAATCCTGGCCCCGGCATCAGGAGGTCCGCTCGCGCCCCGGTCTCTGCGCGCGGTCGCCGAAGAATCCGCGCCGTTCCCTCGGGACGACGCGGAGCAGGAGTCCCTACCTCACCATCCACGGAGGATGGCGCAACCGACCCCGCACGCTTAGAGGAGCGGACTCTTCCAGAGGGAGGACGGGCCCTCGGGCCCGTTTCGGGAGAGTCATCGTTCCTCCTAGCCGGGGCGACTTCCGCCAGGGGTCCCCAAGCCGTTGGGGCCATGATCGCCGTACTCCGCTGCCACCCTCGGTCCGAACGAGGAGGTCCCTTTGGGGGGGGAGTCGGGGGCCGGAGAGCTCGGGCTGGGTGTTGCGCTAGGGCCGCTCGACCACGGTGGCGACCTCGACGGGGATCCCCGCCTTCTCGAAGATCACGCCGACCGGGCACGTGCGGAGCGTGAGACGCAAGGCCGATTCGACCTCGTCCGGCGGAGCCTCCGTCCGAAGCCGGAACGTGCCGCGGACCCTCGTGATGGTCGGAGCTCCTTCGGGCCGCTCGGCCTCGAGCGCGATCGACATTCCCGCGAAGGCTAGCCGCCGTCGACGGGCCACGAGGGCGAAGATCGTCGTGACGCATCCCGCCAGGGCCAGCACCGCAAGTTCCAGGGCGCTCGTTCCCGCGCTCTCTCCCCCCTCGTCCCGGGGAAGGTCGACGATCACCGTGTGGGTGCGCCCGTCCTCAAGGACCGTGCGGTACCCGCCGGCCCACGTCCCGATGGCCTGCATGGGCTCCGCGAGGACGGCCCCCGCTCATGCAGGGGGGGTGGAGCGGGGTTGACCTCGTCCGTCGGACGATCCTTCGGAACGAGGGGCCTCGGGAGCGACGCTCTGAGGGATCGCCCCGGGACCCGTCGGTGGGGTCGCGTCCGGCCCTTGGGCGACCGCGCGATGGGCGACGACGTACGCTGCGAGCAGCAGGAAGTACGACACGAACAGGTAGGACGCGAGCGAGTCGACCGGGCCCAAGAACGTCGGGTCGGCGAACGTCCGTCGCGAGGCCAGCGCGACGATCGTGGGGAGGTTAGCCGCCATCGCTCCGGCGACGAGCCCCGCGACGACCAACGCCCAGAGGAGCGACGCCAGAAGAAGCGCCTGGCTCGGGCGAGGGACGAGGTGGAAGACGAGCAGCGCGTACGTGACGAACGTCCCGAGCACGAGCGAGCCGACCGCGGCTCCGAAGAGGCCCCGCGCCCAGGCGGGCTCGCCCAGGGATGGCCAGACGAGAAGCACCCCCACGACCGCGCCCGAGACCAGGGCGCCGAGGAGGCTGAGCCCGAAGACGAGGTGAGCCTGCCGGACCCGGGCCCGCTGGAGCTCGTTCCACTCGTGCTGGCCGACCCAGACGAACAGGAGGCCGGCGAGGGTCATCACCGAGGGGAGGATGAACAGCAGGTTGAGCCCGAGGTGGTAGGTACCGTGCGAGAGGAAGGAGTAGAGCTCGGCGCCCCCCTCGATCGCGAAACCGAAGGAGAGGATCGTGAGGCTGACCCGGGTGTTCGTCGTCATCGGCCGCGCCGCCCCTCACCGAATCCTCCTCCCATACCCCTAGCGGCGGACGCGAACCGCCGGAGCGTGGGGCGCGCCCGCGGGAGGAGCGGCAGGCACCGGCCCCTCCCGAAGGGCCTTGTAGCGGCCGTCCTACCTACCTCTCGGGATGAGGAGCTCCTGGGACCGCCTCGCCCGGTCCCGAGACGAGAAGACCGGGGACCGGGGGGACCTTTGGCACCGAGCCCTGATCGATCCGGCCGTCCGCCGGCTCATCGGTCCGGTCCGCGGTCTGAGGATCCTCGAGATCGCCTGCGGGAACGGCTACCTGGCCCGCTCCCTGGCCGCGCGCGGCGCCCAGGTCGTCGTGGGGATCGACCGATCTCAAGCGTCGATCCGGCTCGCCAAGGCCCGCGAGCGGTCACGCCCGCGAGGCGTTCGCTTCGAGGTGGGGGACGCCGGCCGCCTGAGATTCGATAGGGGCACCTTCGACCTCGTCGTCGCCAACATGGCCCTGATGGACATCCGCGACGCGGAGCGGGCGATCCGCGAATCGGCGCGCGTGCTCGCGCCGGGAGGTCGATTCGTCTTCTCGATCTCCCACCCCTGCTTCGATCTGGACGACCGTAGCGTCTGGGCGGTCGAGCGCGGGTTCGGGTCCGACGGGGTCTACCGCGACACGGTCTACCGGAAGGTTCGAGGCTACCGCGACGAGCTCCGGACCCTGGTCCCGTGGCGGGTCGGCCGCCACGACGTCGTCTGGACCGAGAGCTACCACCGGACGCTCACGACATACAGCCGCTACCTTCATCGCGCGGGCCTGGCGATCGCCCGGCTCGAGGAGCCCTCGCCGGAGGCCGAGATGCTCTCGGGAAGCCTCCAGGGCCCGTACATCCGCGAGATCCCGCTCCACCTCGTGGTCGAGGCGGTCCGCCGGGATAGGTCTAGACCGGGGTCGCGAACGCCGGCACGTAGTCCGGCGACAGCCGGCCGACGATCGGGATCGCGTGGCCGCACCGCTCGCAGCGGTTCTTCGCGTCGAGGTTCCAGGAACGGATGATGAAACCGAACCGTTCGACCGCGACCGCCCCGCACGCCGGGCAGTACGTGTGCTCGAGCGGGTGGCCCCAGACGTTGCCGAGGTAGACGTACTCGAGCCCCTCGGCCTTCGCGACCGCGTGGAGCTTCTCCAGGGTCGCGACCGGCGTCTCGGGGAGGTCCATCATGTGGTAGTCCGGGTGGAACCTCAGCAGGTGGAAGGGCGTCGCCGGGCCGAGCCGGTCGACGACGTGACGCACGAGCTTGCGGAGGGCCTCGACCGACTCGCCGACCCGGGGAACGATGAGGTCGGTGATCTCGATGTGCACGCCCCGCTCCTTGAGCCCCACCGACGTCTCGAAGATCGGCTCGGGCCCCTTCGCGCTGATGTACTTGCGCATGAAGCCGGGCTCGCCGCTGCCCTTGAAGTCGATGCTGACCGCGTCGAGGTGCGGACCGATCAGGCCGACCGCCTCGGGCGTCATGTAGCCGTTCGTCACGAAATTCGCGTACAGGCCGGCCTGGTGGGCGGCCTGGATGATGTCCAGGGCGTACTCGGCGAAGATCGTCGGCTCGTTGTACGTGAAGGTCATCCCGGCGCAGCCCAGCCGCAGGGCCTGACGGACGGCCGTCGCCGGGGGGAGATCTCGGCCGACGATCTCCCGTTCCTGGGAGATCTCCGCGTTCTGGCAGTACTGGCATCGCCAGTTGCACCCGACGGTGCCGATCGAGTAGACGCGCGTCCCCGGTCGGAAGTGGGACAACGGCTTCTTCTCGACCGGGTCGACCTGGACCGCGGAGGCGAGGCCGTAGCTGAGAAGGACGAGGCGACCGCTCTCGTTCTTCCGCACGAAACAGAACCCGTGGGACCCGTCGGGGATCACGCAGTAGCGCGCGCAGGCGGTGCAACGCACCTTGCCCCCGTCGAGCGGGGCGTACAGGGTCGCCACGTGGTGCGCGCGCGCCCCGGCCGCCATCGCGTTGCCCCCCGGTCCGTATACCGGTTGCCGTGCGATAACCCTCACCCTGGGCGACCTCCCAGCCCAAGGCTCATCTTTCCGCGAGGCCCAGCGTTCTAGGATGGCATCGTCCGCCGGCCCGAGCGACGCGGAAGCGGCGCGCGTCGAGGCGTCGGTCGCCGCGGCCCTGGCCCCGTCCCCCGACCTGCTCGCCCGGCTCGGGCGGGCCCGGGCGCATCTGGTGGAAACGGTCGTTGCGGCGGCGTCCCGACGAGGGAGCCCGCTCGTCCGCGCCGTCGTCGCGGGGAGCGCCGCGCGCGAAACGTTCCTCTCCGACCGGCTCGATGTCGACCTCTTCCTCCTCTTCCCGCCCGACCTCTCGGACGACCGACTCCGGGAAGAGGGGCTGGCCCTCGGCCGGGAGGTGCTCGCGGACCCGACGACGCGGTACGCGGAGCATCCGTACCTGCGCGGAACGTTCGACGGGTTCACCGTCGACGCGGTTCCCGGGTTCGCCATCGCCGACCCGTCCCGTCCCCGCTCGCCGGTCGACCGGACCCCGTTCCACCAAGAGTACCTCGCCGCCCGCGAGACCCCGGCGCTGGCCGCCGAGATCCGACTCGCGAAGCAGTTCCTTCGGGGCCTGGGGGTGTACGGGTCGGAGGCGCGGACCGAGGGGTTCTCGGGGTACCTTCTCGAGCTCCTCGTGCTCCAGTTCGGGTCGTTCCGCGGCCTTCTCCGCGCCGCGCGAAGCTGGACGGTGCCGGTCCGTCTCGTGCCCCCGGAGCGCGAGCCCCCCCGGCTCCCCGAGGAAGTCGCGCTCGTCCTCCCCGACCCGGTCGACCCCCACCGCAACGTGGCGAGCGCGCTCTCGCGTCGCAACCTCGGGGTCGTCATCGTCTCGGCCCGGGCCTACCTCGATCGCCCGGCGCGGGCCTGGTTCCAGCTCCGTCCCCTGCCGCCCCTGCCGAAGGACGAGGCGGCGCGCCGGGTCCACGAACGGGCGAGCCACGTCACGATCGTCCGGCTCGTCCGCCCCGACCTCGTCGACGATACGCTGTTCCCCCAGCTCCGGAAGGCGGAGCGGGCGATCTCGGAGGAGCTCGCCCGCGCCGGCTTCACCGTCCTCGGGACCGCGAGCGCCGCCGACCCGCAGGCCCTGGTCGTGGCGATCGAGCTCGCCTACCGCTCGCGTCCTGCGGTGAGGGTCCACGCCGGCCCGCCCGCCGGCCTCGACCGGGCCGGCGATTTCCTGGCCGCGTGGCCGGCCCATCGGGCCGAGGTCCTCCAAGGCCCGTACGTCCGAGCAGACGGCCGACTCGAGGTGGAGACCCGCGGGGGAGACCGCGAGGTCGAGTCGTTCCTGCGCGACCGCCTCCCTCAGCTCTCCCTCGGGAAGCACCTCACGGCGGCCGGCGGGGCGACGGTCCGCCCGCTGCCGGAGGCCGACGACACGCCGGCCCTCGCCGAGGCGATGCGCGTCCTGCTCGCGAAGGGGCTTCCCTGGCCCGAGGCCGGTCCCGCCCAGCCTACGTGACGTTGACCAGGACGAACCAGACGGCGAGGAACCCGAAGAACTCCGTGAAGACGAGCCCGGCCCAGTCGCCCTTGGTGAACTTGGTCGATCCGCGGAGCAGGGGCCCGAGGAACCAGGGGCTGAGCAACACGAGGAGGAACGCGATCGGGAACGGGACGTACCAGGACAGGTGCACGCTCGTGCACGCCCAGGCGAACGCCCCCAGGAGCAGGGCGACCCCTCCGGCGAGGGCGACCGCGCCGGTGAGCTGGAACTCCTTGGCCGCGAACGCGGCCTCGTCGAACACGGGGAAGTCGAACGCCTTCTCCTCGGCGTCCTCGTCGGGCTTGCGTCGGACCTTCTTCGCCACGGCCTACCCCCCGCGTGCGGCGACGGCCCGCCGGTAGAGCTCCTCCGCGCGGTAGGAGCTCCGCACGAGCGGCCCGCTCGCGACCCCGGCGAAGCCAGCCCCTTCGGCAGTGGCGGCGAGCGCCTGGAACTCCTCGGGGGGGACGAATCGCGCCACGGGGAGATGGTCGGCCGACGGCCGCAGGTACTGGCCGAGGGTCAGGAGGTCGACCCCGGCGTCCCTCAGGTCCCGGAACGCGCGCTCGAGCGACGCCTCGGTCTCGCCGAGCCCGAGCATGATCGAGCTCTTGGTCACGAGGCTCGGCCCTCCGAGCTCCCGGGTCTGCCGTAGCACGGTGAGGGAGCGGTCGTAGCCGGCCCGGCGGTCCCGAGCGCGGTCCGAGATCTCGCGGGTGGTCTCCAGGTTGTGGGCGAGGACGTCCGGCCCGGCATCGACCACGAGCCGCAGCGCCTCGGGGTTCCCCCCGAGGTCCCCGATGAGCAGCTCGACGAGCGTGGTCGGGCTCGACATTCGGATCGCCCCGAGCGTTTGGGCGAGCGCGCTCGCCCCTCCGTCCGGAAGGTCATCGCGACAGACCTGAGTCAGGACGACGTAGCGAAGGCCCCACCGGTGTACCGCGTCCGCGACGCGGGCCGGCTCGCTGGGGTCGACCGCCCCACGCGGCCAGCGGGTCGTGACCGCGCAGAAGCCGCACCGCCGGGTGCAGTCGGTCCCGAGGAGCATCAGCGTGGCCGCTCCCGCCGACCAACACTCCGGAAGGTTGGGGCAGCGGGCCTCACGGCAGACCGTCCCGAGGCGGAGCTCGGCGAGGAGCCCCCGGACCTCGGGGTACGCCGACCCCTCCGGCGGCCGCCTCCGGACCCACGTCGGCAGCCGTCGCTCGGGTCCGGGATCGGCGACGCCCGGCTCGGCGTGAAGCATCGGCCCGTCCGACTGAAGGGCTCGCTTTAGGCTTTTGTACCCCGACCGCGCCCGAGCCGCTCCTCGAGGAGCGTTGCGAGCAGGCTCGCCGGGAGCTCGTCCATCGCGACCTGGCTCGACTCGCCCGACGCCCCGGTCTCCAGGGTGACGAGCCCGTCCCGCTCGAGCTCCTTGAGCGTTCTCCAGAACGTCGTGCGGCTCATCGGCGGCCCGCCGAGCTCCTCGAGGAGCGCGGCGTGGCCGCGTCGCAGCTTCTGGCTCGGGACGCTCGAGCCCTTTCCCTTGAGCGTACGGGAAAGCGCGAGCAGGACGCCGAGCTGGTTCGTGGAGAGGTCGTCCAGGTGGCCCTCGGAGACGGTCGGGACGATCGAGCCCTTGGCGCGACGGACGTGCTCGGGCGTGATCTCGCTCGCCCCTTCGTCCTCCGCGGCACGCACCGCGTTCGTGAGGACCTCGAGGGCGAACCGAGCGTCGCCGTTCGGCGCCGCGATTCGGGCGATCTGCTCGAGGAGTTCGCGGTCGAAGCTGCCCGGGCGCAGGGCCAGCTCGGCCCGCGCGGCGAGGATGTCGGTCAGAGCGGCGCGGTCGTACGGCGCGAGGGCGACCCGGTGCGTCACGCCGAAGCTGGAGCGGCTCGCCGGGTCGAGGTACGGCAGGAGGTCCTCGGTCGCGATGAGCATGAGCGAGATGGAGCCGAGACCGACCTCGCGCCCTCGCGAGAGCAGGTAGGCGAGCTTCGTCCCCTGCTTGACGAGCGAGGACGCCTCGTCCAGCAGCACCAGGTGGTTGGCCGGGGTGCGGCGAATCCCCTGCTCGAAAACGTCGAGCATCTCCGAGAGGCTGTAACCGCGGTCCGGCAGCGAGACGCCCACGCTGCGCAGGAGGTCGAGCATCACCGTCCGGTCGCTTGCGCGCCGCCAGCAGTTGATGTACGTCGCGTGGACCGGCCATTCCCCCAGCCGGCCTGCGCGCGCGAGGTCGGCCGAGAGGCGGCGCGCCAGCGCGGTCTTTCCGCTGCCGATGCCGCCGGTGAGGAGGATGTGGAACGGGAGCCCTTTGGAGAGCGACTCACGGTACCGCCGGCCCAGCAGGGCAAGCTCCTCCTCCCGGTGCGGGAGCTTGGGGGGTACGAACGACGGGTCGAGCGTCTCCTCCCGCAGGAGGATCGTGGGACCTGCCCTCATTCGCGACGACCCGGGACGGGGGACGCCCTTAGCCTCTTCCCCCGCCCGAGGCCCCGTCTCCGAGCTCCTGGGGGCTCGAGAGCGTCGAGGGCCTCGCGGAGGAGAACCCTCCGTGGTCGTCGCGCGTCGAGGACGACCCAGCCCTCCCGCCGTGCGAGCCGGCGGTAGGCGAGGGCGACCCTGGCGAGGTTCCGGGCGCGTTCGAGGGGGCCGCGTGCCGCCCCGCGTCGGGAGAGCCGGCGACCCAGCCAGGCCGCCGGGAGGTCGAGCAGGACGACCCGGTCGGGTGTAAACGTCGCCCGCCTCTGGAGCTCCTCGAGCCGGGCGCGGTCGCGAGGCGAGAGGCGGCTCCCCTGGTAGGCGACCGTCGAATAGAACGACCGGTCGGAGAGCACAAGGTCGAATCTCTCGAGGTCGCGCCTCAGCCGAGGCGCGGCGAGGTGCCGGTCCACGGTAAAGTAGACCGCACCCGTCCAGGGGTCGGTGGCTCCCGCCTCCTGGGCAAGCCGACCGATGATCGGGTCGACGGGCTCGCGCCGCAGTCGGACGGAGTAGCCGCGGCGGCGCATCGCGCGGCCCAGGGCAGCGAGGAGGGTCGACTTCCCGGCCCCGTCGATCCCTTCGAGGGCGACGAAGAGACCTCTAGGGCGTCGGCGTGCTCCGCCCGCGGTCATCCTCCGGCGAGCTCCGGCGTCAGCCCGTAGACCTCCTGCACCGACCGGACGAAAGGGATCGAGAGCGCCTCCGCCGCCGAGGGAGAGCGGCGCGCGATCGCGGCGGCCCGTCGCGGAACGGTGGCGAGGTCAAGGACGGCCCCGGGTCGCTTCGGGTCGTCCAGGTAGTCCGTCTCGAGGAACCATGGCCCGGGGTCGACGACGACCTCGTTCACGAGGTCACGACGGGCCAGGTACGAGGGGACCACGCCCCTCACGAGCGCAGGGTCACGTCGCGCACGAGCGTAGTGCTTGACGATGCGGCGGGGGGGAAGCTGGACCCTCCGGGCCGCCTCCTCCAGCTCGAGCCACCCGGCATCGTCGAGGTCGGGGGAGTGGACGACGACGGGACAGCCGACGTCGCGGGCCACCTCGAGGGCGTACTCGAAGGCTCTCCGCGCGGCCTCGCCCACCTCGGGTTCGACCGGGAAGTGGGGCCAGCCGACCTCCCCGAGGGCCACGGCGCGACGTTCGCGGACCCACCGGCCCGCCAGGTCGAGGGCGCTGGTATGGAGGGCGAAGGCGGCCTCCATCCCCAGGCTCTTGGAGGCGCCGACCAGGTCGATCGGGTACGGCGCGACCACGACGTAGGCGACGACCCCGGCCGATTCCCGCACGTCGCGGGCGAGCCGCTCGGTCGTTTCGAACTGCCGCCGGTAGGCCTCGAGGTCGGTCGGGACCCTTCCTTCGTAGTTCTGGGTCGCGAGGAACAGGTGGGTCCCGCCGGCGGCCCGGAAGCGAGCGGCCGCTCGCGCGCCCTCGCCCGCCGTGGAGAGGTGGCAGTGGTGGTCGACGACCGGAAGGCCGGCGATTCCCGCCACGAGGCCGGGGGCGACCGAGCGCCTAGCGGAGGAGCCCGGCGCCCTGGAGCTCCTTCGTGATCTTCTTGACGGCGACCTCGACGTCGCCCGGCTTGCGGGCCCCGGTGCAGACGAGCTTGCCGCTGCCGAACAAGAGGACGACGACCCGCGGCTCGTCGATGCGGCAGACCAGCCCCGGGAACTGCTCCGGCTCATACTCGACTCGGTCGAGGCCGAGGGTGACGGCGATTGCGTTGAGGTTGATCTCGCTCTCGAGGTCCGAGCTCGCAACGATGTTCTGGACCTCGATCTTCGGATGCATGTTGATCTTCTGGCCACCCTTCTTGATCTGCTGGGCGACCGAGTGGATGGACTCCTCGACCTCGTGCATGCTCTTCGCCCCGGTGCAGACGACCTTGCCCGAGCGGAACAGGAGGATCGCGGTCTTCGGCTGTTTCAACCGATAGATCAGTCCAGGGAACTGCTCCGGCTCGTACTCCGCGCCGTCGAGGCCTAGGGCGATCGACTGGAGGTCGAGTTCGTCTCCGAGAGAGGTCGACGCGACGACGTTCTCGATGCGAATCTTCAACGGGAGGTCCCCCCGGGGGGTCGACTATTTAAGGAGGTATTTAAACCATCGGGCGCGCGGCGGTGTTCAATCTTCGGGACTTCTGGCCCCAAACAGCGATTGCCGTTCAGTGGCGGGACCCGCCGTCCGCTTGGCGGTCCGCTTCTGGTTGCCCGGCGAACCGCGCGCGCCGGAGCGCCTCAAATCCTCCGACGCGAGGGTTCGGCATCAGGAGAATCATATGTGTCGCAGGCACGGCAGACCCACTACAACCTCGTGCGACCCCACTTGGCGCTCGGGACTACCCCCGGGGTCACGGTCGGGCTACCGGACCTTTGGACGTTCCGGTGGCGGACGCTCATAGACCTCGTGGTTACGGCTAATGGGGTCGGCGTCTCAGTCTAGCCAACTAGAACGAGGACCCGCCGATAGGCCGTGCCAAGAGACCCGGTGCACTCGGCGTGGTCGGCCCAGCCTGATTACGCCAGAGCCTTTTCGAGCTTGCGGCGGGACGACTCCGTGAGGCTTTCGACTTGAACCTTGGTCTCCTTGTCAGACTCGCGGATATGCTCTAGAGCCGCGATGACCTCCTCTCGCGTCATCTTCTTTCCCGTCACCGTACCACCCCAACCAACCAAGTTTCTCTACGGCGAAGGCCGTATTTGTGTGTTCCCAGTCACTTGGGTAAGTTGTCCAGTAGTTGGTCACCTAGTTCTTGCGCCCGTGCTTTCACGGCCTCATACTGCTTTGTCAACTTGTCCATCGCAGCGGATAGGGTCAGGTAGGCATCCGTCCCGGCCGCAGCCCCTGCCTTGCTCGCGTATCTCACCTGCTCCTTAGTGAAGTAGAAGCCGACCACCGCCCCGACCCAGGCCCCCACGATTGCGCCTGCGGCACTCATGCCGCTCACGTCGCCTCTGATCGCGAACACGGCCAATAAAAGGAACGCTCCTACGGTTACGATGATGGCGATGTAGACCGCCTGGGATTGCGAGTCCGACTTCGGGTCGCTGTTGTTTTCGGGCTCTTGGTTCACCATAGCGCTCCCGCTCTCGACTCGTGGCCGGGTCTCGCTCTGGAACTGATTGCCTCGAAACCCATAGGTAAACCCGTTAAGCCGACCCCACGCAAGTCGCTCTAGACCAGCGAGCCATGTGGTCTGAGGGGGGACCTAAGCGGATTCTACCTGAAGGCGAATGCATGGCAGCGGCGCGAAGCACTAGCCTCCGCAGCTCTCAGGGTCGCTCTACGTCGAAGTTCGGCGGAACTCAGTCCGTTCGTCCTCTCCCAGAGATCAAAACGGCGCTTCAGCTCGGGGTCTTGGTTGTCCTGCATGGAGCTCCCACCGATCTGAATGGCTCCGTATTCCGTGGACGACGTGCGCTTCACTTTCGGACCTTCTTCGACCGCGCAGGAAAGTACCGAACGAATGGGGCCTTATATCTATCGCCCCGTCGGATTCCAAGGTCCCTACAGACGACCCCTTTGGCGGAGAGTTGGCCGAGCAGAGCGGTAAGGGCTTTCGCAGCGTCAGATTCCGGCTCCTCCATCTCCACCACCGGTAACCGGGTCTCCTTGCACATGTGAAAGTCCAAGACGAAATCGTGTGCGGGTAGCCCCTTCAGTAGACTCGAGGCTATCTCATCAGCCAGCACCCTTCGATTGGGTAGTTGCGCGAACATGTAGTCCACGATGAGTCGCTTTGCGTAATGCCCCGTTAGTTCGCTGTTCCTGTAGAGGGAACCAATCTTGATTGCCGTAAGCTGGTCCACCATCTTCCCCAGCAGAGCCGAGTCAATTTCGGTCACCGGATTCAACCCCTCTCGTTCTCGGTACTCGACTGCATCCTCTCTGCAGTCCGCAACGAATCGCTTGAAGTACTCGATTCCGGCGAGTTCGACCTCTGAGGGTCCGCCTGCCAATGTAATATCAATCGGCCCGAGGTACGCCCCCGCACCCAGACGAATCTCATGGGCGCACAAGGAAGTTAGTGTGCCCGCACTGGTAGCGTGGTCGGGAACGAGAACAACCACCTCATCGGCAAAGTCGTGTATGACTTGGGCCATCCGGTATCCCGCATTTGGGTCCCCGCCATACGAGTGGATCAATACGTCCAATTTTGCCAAAGGCTTCTTACGGGTCAATCCTGCCTTGCGGAGGACAGTATAGACATTGTCAACGTCGTCCTCATCCATGTACCCGGAGTGTTCATCGTAAAACAGCACGAGGAGGGGAATCCCTCTGAGGCGAGCTAGCTTGTCAGCCAAGGCGTAGGCATCCGACGCGCTATTGTCAGCCGGCGGGGTTACAGCAGGTTCGGGCGTAGGTCTTCTACCGCGGCATTCCCGATAGCAGATTAGTCCTTCGGACCCTGTGAAATCATGAACAAATCCGGCAGTTAAGCCCGCGGGGCCAACCTGAATCGATACAGTCGGGAACCCCGGCCTCAGTGTCGGAGGACCTATGCGCAATCTCGAAACCGGGATGCTTCACTCGCCAATCCACTCTCGGACCAGTTACTGGGGGGTCGCCCGGTCCAAGTTCTCGTGGTAACGGTGGCTCGCCGCGATCATCGATATCAACCTATTGTACCCAGGAATCTCCGGGGGTACCAGTCCGGCGGCTTCGGCCGGTGTCTTTCTCCCCGGCAGAGCAAGGCTTGGCTGAATCAGGTTGCGGTGGGCGCGGATGCCGTCAAGCAGCTCTTGGGCGCTTCCGATGTACCCCCTCGGCCCGGCTCCCTTCACAAGCCCACGGAAGGACCGGGTAACGTCCCTCTGACGGCTGTTTAGCGCCTCCGCAATGTTGTTGCCCGGGTGAAGGTCTATCCGCATCTTCTGGATCGGGGGGCATACGAAGTGGACCACCGGGTCGCTGAGGCTCCCAATCTCCTTCCTGATAGCATCCCCGTATTGGAATGCCCCGTCCGTCGTCGCGGCGGCCGGGCGGCGGCCTCCCGATTCGACAGCCTTGCGGACGGAACGCCGCCCGGCCGCCAGGTCCCGCTCCGTGGAGAGTGCCGAGCAGAGCCACAGTTTCGTTTTCGGGTCCATCCAGTTCCATGTCCAAACCCGGCGCTTGCTCCGTGCCTCTCCGACTTCCTTGGCGCGCTTCTTTCCGCTCTCCTCGACCTCGTCAGCGTGCCACGTAGGACCTGCCTTGATGGCACCGCGCTCGACTGCCTCCCGGTAGTACCCGTCTAGCTTGCCCCCGACCCGGTGTACCCAGTTCTTCACCGTCCCGAGCGAGATCGAGACGCCCGCCCCGTCCGCGCCTCGCCAGTGTTCCTTCATGTGTCGGCGGATTCCACGGTAGTGCATCCCGCTCGCGTGAAGGTCGAAGACCGACGAGACGACCTGGGGGTGGCACTTTAGCCGGGCGAAGCCGTCGTCCACGGTGAACCGCCGACCACAGCCCTTGCACTTGAACCGCTGTACGGTTCCGCGCAGGCACTTCCGTACACCCTTCTGGATGAAGTCGCTCCCGCCGCACGAACGGCACGGGGGAAGACTTGGGAGCGGGCAAGCCTCCGTCGCTCGCTTCTCGAAGTCACGTCGTACGGCGTCCCGGATGCGCTCGCTGAAACGAACGGCGCTTGCGTGCTTACATTCGTCGGTGGGGTGCTTGGCCGCGTCTGGACAACTGCACCGGAACCCGGTGCCGGCCTTGACCACGTCGTACCATACGTCGCGGCTGGCCTCGGACTGGCTCCGGACCTTCCACTTGCACCACGAGGTTCGCTTGATTTCCGTGTCAGCCTTCGTAGCTATGATTAGACCCCTTTGCGCCCTCCCGCCGTCTAGCTCCATCGTCAGCACCTTCCCGAGTTGCCCTACTATGAGTCCTATAGCTCGGGAGTATTTAAGGGATTGCCCTACTTGTAGCTCCGTAAGTAGGGCATAGTTAAGTAGTGGCCCGTCTGTGAGGGTGATAGGGGAATCGATGACAGGTACCTTCCACTCGACGGCCTTTCGGGTGACGCCGCGCTCGGCATCCGTGCGAACGACGATCCCGGCGGCGGTCGCGGCGATCCTTGGCGTCGAACACCTGTCGTCCCTGGCGTGGTCCGTGGAGCCTGGGACCGCCCGGGTTACGGTTTCCGTAGAGCCTACTACCGACGGAGTGACGGTGGCCGGCTCATCGGGAAAGTCGTCCAAGCGAAGCTGATTCTCGGCGTCAGCGCCGGTGCCTCTAGCTTGGCTGCGGATTCACGACTTGGGCCGAACTTGGGCGACCACGGAGTCTGCGGCAGATTGTGATACGGACTGACCACCCATCTGACTCACCCTCTGCGAGAATCGCAGGTCGGCTCGACACCGCGGGTCATATGACGCTATCGTTGGTTAGTCGTGAACCACGCCTATCAATCTGACGAGTTCACGAAAGTTGCGTGAATACCTCTTAGACTACGTTCAGCCACGCCCCAGCGAGGGGCCGGCCCCGGGAGACAGAACTCGAGTAAGTACCGGGTCTTTGGTGGCACGCTCTTGGTAGGGTTTGAAGACGTCCCTTGTACCGACAAACCGCCGACCGTCCTCATGAAGAATCCCTACTTCGAGCAAACTTTGCGCCTGCGAGATCGGGCTGCCGTGCGTCTGCTTGCCGTAGAGTAGACCGTACGTCGAAGACCAAGCATCCCAGTCGAGCGAGGGTAGCGACTCGGCCTCAAGGGCCCGCCAGTAGTAGGCACTGGTCCAGCGGAGGTACGGGACCATCATCCGCCATCCGAATACTTCCGTCATGTACGCGTAGTTATCGTAGAGTAGTTGTCCGAGCGCTAGTGGAATCGCCTGCGGACCACCCTCAGTCCGAAGGATGGACTCGAAGGCACTCCCCGCTACGAACCCGACACCGCCTTCGCGCACGTATGCTTCGTTCTTTAGAAACTTGAGGTAGACCTTCCACTTCTCTCTCTCACGTCTCCTGTTAGCCAAGGCCTCGGGATCAAGTTCGCCCCGCATTCGAATCGTGCTCAGAGCGGTATGGAGCGGGCCCATCACCTGCCTGACTTGTGCGACGTGCGATAGCTTCACGAAGATGTCTGGGAGGAGGGCCTTCTGGCTCCTCGCGCCAATGTCTCGGAACTTTAGTCGTGTCGCGCGCCTGACTTCGGACACGTTCGGGCCTTCCAGAACTCGGCTCCGGCCCCTTCTGATTTCCGTGACGAAGAGGCCAAGCGGGACCTCTATTGGCCTAATCACCAGAGTATCCTGCTTCCTGTCCCAGATTTCGTCCCGAGAGAGGACTGTGCACTCCCACGAACTTGCCGCAGACTCCCGGAGCCGGATGTTAGGAGCGACGGCCCACCGAACGTATGCTTGCGTGCCGTTGGGCATCGATGAAAGTGCGGGGGGGACGACGTACCGCGTCATCGAGCTACTTTTGCCTCCTCGAACTCGGCCAAGGACTTGAGCCGATAGCCAAGCCTCCTCACGTAAAAGTAGAACCGGGGGGGTGATGTCCCTTCCCAGTATTTGAACAGCCGCTGCAAGGGCACTTCCACTGCTGCATCACCGGGAGCGATGGATCTCCCAAGAGGCAGCTCACAGTGCCCCATGCTGCATATGCGATTGAGGTAGCAATCGAACACCACCGCGCTTACCTTGTCGGCCGAAAGGAGAGCCAAGCAGTGTTCCTGGTCGCCAAGTTCCTTGGGGCGAGTGTCGACCTCGGCCCAATAGCCGCTTGAAACGGCAATCACCGGGAAGCTCGCGGCCTCCTCGCTGAGAGCGTCAGTCACGTTCGCCCACCTCGCAGTTCCTTCCGGCTTGGAAACGACCGCCTCAAACCTGGGACCCACCCGCTGAGCCAACTTGGCGAACCATCCAGCCTTGCCTCCCACCGGGGTGGGGACGGCGCCGTTGAAGCAGGAGAACACCAAGTCCCTGGGCGACGCCGGATTCTCCCCAGGGGACCGCCGGAGTAGCTCGGCTAGAACATTGAAGACCTGGGTTCGCTCGCAGTCCCACGGCGTCGCCTGGAACACCATCTTCTCAGCCACTTCCTTGGGGCGGAGTGAACCCTTCGGGGTGGTTACCCCCGGCACCCGACGAGAGGTCATTGCCGGGTCTAGACAGCCCCCAAAGGCTTCCGCACCCCTCAGACGAGGAGGACGGGCTTGTGTTTGCGCAAGCTCTTTTCACATTTAGGCTCTGTTCGCTTGCCTCGCGGGCGTTAGGAAGCCCGTCGGCCGTATGCGGAACACACCGGGTCCCGCCAGTGAACGGCCGAGTTTGGGTCCCGTTCATTGAACACCGCCGGGCGCGCGGCACGGGCATTGCCTTGGGGAGTCCCGTCGACAGATACGGGTGCGGTCCGAACACCCAACAGGGCGCCAGATCCTGCTCGGTTCGACTCAGCGCTGGCGAGACGAGAGGTACACACCGATTCCAATCACGATCACACCGATACCCCCGATAATGATCCCTGCTTCCAAGGTGTGGACGAAGGAATTCTCTAGGGAGGAAGTGTTCGATCCATTGCCGGTGAGCAACGAGAGGAAGTATCCTAGACTCAGGGCGGAAACAATGACTCCCACCCCTTCCACGAAGAATCCGACCATCTTCACGACGCCGCCCCGGGCTTTCCACTTAGCGTCCTCGGATTGGGTGGAGCCATACGGGGTCGGCGGGTTCATGGGTGCGCCAGTTGGAGGGGCGGATGCCATCACACCGGCGGGGAGTCGGTCCGGGGTTAAGGTCTTTTGCTCGCGGGCACCCCTGAGAAGCCTCGGACCCTCGGGCTGGCGGGGCAATCGAATCGTCACCTAACGTCTTGATAAGGGGAGGGGCAGGGGCCCAACCCAGCAGGCCCGGGACCGTGACCCCTTCCTGAGCCAGTCCCAGCAATCCGGACACGAGGCAGGGTGCGGTCGACGCCGGCGGGTCCCGTGAGTGAATGGGGAGCTCCTGACGGAGCAAGAAGTCCCGAAGATCGAACAGCACCGGGCGCGTGGTTCTTGATTCGACGTCGGACGGGTGGTAGAGGAGAAAGGGCCGGTGTTCCGAGGGAGCGCGTCAGGGAGCCGAGGTCTCAGCCAAGGTCCGGGTGGACGGCGTTTCCGGGGAGCACCGGCCCCACCGGTTGGTCCTCGAGCGGAAGGCCGAAGAACTCCCGAAGGACCCGCCGGGTGAACCCCCAGACCATGTGGCCTTCGCGGATGGTTCCGAGGACGCGTACCGGCCCCCGTTCGGTCTCCCGGGTCAGCAGCCGACTTTCCGAGAGGGCTCCCTGAGGGAGCCAGAAGACGTGAGCGACCTCCTCCGGGTCGCCGATGGTGGGAGGGCCCGCGGTCGCCGAGAGGCCGACGGCGAAGACCCCCACGTGGAGGCCGAACCTCGGAGCCGGGCTGACGTCGACGAACCGTGGCGGGCCGGTCAGGTCGGCGGGCCCGAGGCCGACCTCTTCCCTCAGCTCTCGCAGGGCCGTGCTCGCGAGAGAGCCGTCGCCCTCCTCCACGCGGCCTCCCGGGAGCGCGACCTCGCCGGAGGCGGGATCGTCCGGGTTCGTGGCCCTCTCGATGAGCAGGGTCTCGACCTCAGCCGACCCATCCCTCAGGACGATCGTGACCGCCGCGCCGGCGGTCGACACGGGAGGACGGAGGACGGGAAAACGCGCGAGCACATCGGCCGCCCACGCCCGGGGAGGTCGAGACGACGGCCCGGCCGCGAGCCTCATCCCTGCCAGTCGTAGACCGCTTTCTCCCGGACCACGGCCTTGTCCGTGGAGTGTTCGCCCGCGTTGCCGACCAGACGTTCGAGGGCGGCGATACGGGCCCGGAGCTGCCGAACGTCCCGCTCGAGGTCGGCGAGCCGCGCGAGGAGCTGCGGATCCTGTTCGCTCGTCACCGGTCCTCCATCCGCTCCGGGCGAGATAACGATGCTGTGGATTCTCCGCTCGATCGGTCATCGACGTCCCGGACGAACGCCTCGATCGCCTCGGCGGTCTCCTCCGGCCTCTCGATCGGGACCATGTGGCCGGTCTGGGCGAAGATGCGGATCTTCGACCCCGGGATCGACTGTCGGAGGATCCGACCGTGGGAGGCGTCCACGACCTCGTCGTCCATCCCCTGGATCATCAGAGCGGGCGGGCGAAGGGTGGCGATCCTGCCCCGCTCGTCGAACGATGCGACTTCCCGGCCCCACCGGACGGCGGCGCGGTAGTCGTGGCGGGGGACCTCCTCCCGGACCCGGTCGGCGAACTCCATGTGGGCCTCGATCCAATCCGGATAGTAGAGGTCCTTGAGGAGCCGGATCGCGAGCGCGTCGGGTCCGTCGCGGTCGTAGGTCTCGGCCCATCGCGCCGCCACGGCCCGCATGTGGCCGTCGGTGTAGACGGCGCCCCCGACCAAGCAGACGCTTCGTACGTGGGCCGGTGCGTCGAGCCCGAGCTTCAGGGCGAGCTGGGCGCCCGCGCTCAGCCCGACGAGGTGTGCGGAGGGCGTCTGCCTCTGGTCGAGGAGCGCGAGGACGTCGGCCTCGAGGTCTTCGAAACGGTAGCCGGCGCTCTGTGGGACGGTCGAACGACCGTGTCCGCGGAGGTCCGGGGCCAGGACACGGAAGCGATCGCTCAGGCGCGGGAGCACTCCGTTCCACATGGTGTGGTCGGCCCCCATCCCGTGCAGGAACACGATCGCCGGACCGCTTCCCTCGTCCCGACAGTGGAGGGGGACGGCCGAGACGGGGGGGTCGCTCACGGCCGCGCGGACCGTCCCGGGGATTTCAGCTCTCGGGCGCGCGCGACCGCGTTCCGTCCGTATCGGTATATATCGCCCCGAGGCTGGTCGAGCCGATGGCGCGCGGCGTGATGCTGATGAGCGGAGGCATCGACTCGCCCGTCGCGCTCCACTACCTGCTCCGGCAGGGGCACGAGATGCTCGCGGTCCACCTCGACAATCGCCCGTTCACCGACGACTCTCCGCTCGAGAAGACCGTCGACCATCTCCGGCTGCTGCGCGAGAGGTACCGGCAGTCGATCCCGCTCTACGTCCTGCCTCACGGCCCGACCCAGGTCACCCTGATGCGCTCGACCGACCGCCACGTCGGGTGCATCCTCTGCCGGCGGTTCATGTGGCGGGGGGCAGAGCGAATCGCCGAACGGGAGCGGGCGACGTTCCTCGCCACGGGGGAGGCGCTCGGGCAGGTGGCGTCGCAGACCCTCTCGAACATGCGCTCCGCGACCGCGTCGGTCCAGCTCCCGATCGTCCGGCCGCTGATCGGCTTCGACAAGGCCGAGATCGAGGCCGTGGCCAAGGAGATCGGAACCTACGGGATCTCCACCCGCCCGGGGGTCTGCTGCCAGGCCGTCCCCGACCGGCCGGCGACCCGGAGCGACCTCGTCCAGATCCTCCGCGAGGAGGAGAAGGTCGACGTCGAGCAGCTTCTCGACGACTGCGTCCGACGAGCGGTAGTCCTTTAGCGGGGCCACCTTCGAGCGGTCCGGCACGGTCGACGGCGGCGGTTCCGGCTCCGAACGACCTGTCCGTCCGTCTCCTGACGATTGCCTAAGCGTACTACGCCTTGATATACACGGAAGCAAACTCCGACCACATGGCTTCGTCAACGGGAAAGAGCTACCCCAGCACGGCGTTCATCCTGAGCCTGATCGGCGGGATTTTCATCCTGCTCGCCGGCCTCTACGACGCCGCGGTTTACGCCATCGTCGGCACGACTGTTCTGGCCATTTTCCCGGGCCTCGGAGCGTTGCTGATCGCCCTAGCGGTCCTTGCCCTCCTGTTCGGACTCATCATCATCGTAGGTGCGATCATGCTTCGGAGCAAGCCGGAGTCGGCCAAGACCTGGGGCATCATCATCCTCCTGTTCGCGATTTTCAGCTGGGTCGGAAGCGGGGGGTTCGTCATCGGCTTCATCCTCGCGCTCATCGGCGGTATCCTCGCGTTGACCTGGCGCCCGCCCGTCCCCGCTCAGCCGGCCTGGGGCCAGCAGCCGATGGCGCCGTCCAGCCCCCCGGGCTGGGGGGGCCAGCCGCCCGCAACGCCTCCGCCGAGCTGAGGCGGTCGAGAGAGGTCTCCGCTCCTCTCGATCGGAGGCCAAGGGTCAGCTGGGCCGCCCACCTTCGGGAGGGCGGTGTCGTACCGTGGGCCGGCCGGCCCGACAGGGCCCCGCGGGATTATCGTGCCGAGGGAGTTCGGCGACCCCACGGCCGAGGGTAGGCGATGTACCGGGCGTTGCGTCTGTGCTCCCAGGGGGGAGGGTTCGAGGCGATTCCCGACCCTCCCCGTACCCTGGATCTCTGGAGGATCCGGGCCAGCCTTGAGGCGGCTGGCATCCCCATCCTCGACGCGAGGGTGATGCTCATCGCCTCCCTGCCGCCGGAAGTGACGATCAGCCGCTCGGGGAGGCTGTTGTTCAAGACGCCGGACGAGGAGGTCGCGCGCCGGGCGTTCGAACGTCTCATGGCCTTCGTCGGTACGGCGGACGCTCCGGCGCCGCCGCCGCGCACGACAGGTTAAGCCGCCTCCCGGGCTCTCGGGAGGACGGGTCCGATGCGCGGGACGTGGATCGTCGGCGCGGCGTCGAACCGCTACGGCAAGCTCGCCGAGACCGCGGCGAGGGACTCGCGTGGACGACGGCGCGTGACGGCAAGTTCCCCGGCAACCCGGCCGGAGGGCTCGAGGCCGAGGGCCACCCCGTGAGTGCTACCGGCGCCGGCCAAGTCGCCGAGATCGCCGTAGCGTACGACGAGTTCGTCAACGCCGCTCCGTCCGCCTGCGTCGTGGCAGGCTTGGACGCCGGCGGACGCCGTAGCGGGTGGACGGCGAACGCCCCCTCGGAGGAGGGGAATCCGTCGGGGAGCCCTGTCCGCTCTGCGCCAAGCCCTAAGGCCGGGGTCCAGTTCGACCTCGGGAACCGCCAAGGGACGGAGGACGGCTCCCGGTGAGCGGATCGGCGCCTCACGACCGCGAGCGCCCCTGGCTCAGGAAGTATCCACCCCGCGTGCCGTCCCATCTCGACTACCCGAGTAGGCTCCTCTCGGACGTCTTGGAGGAGGCGGTCCGGCGCTGGGGCGATCGAACGGCTGTGATCTTCTACCGGTCCCGCTGGAGCTACCGACAGCTCGGCGAGGCAGTCGAGCGGTTCGCCGCGGCGCTCGCGCGAGAAGGCGTCGGCCCCGGCGACCGGGTCGCCCTCGTGCTCCCGAACTGCCCGGCCTATCCCATCGCGTTCTTCGCCACGCTCCGCCTGGGGGCGTCGGTCGTCCAGGTCAGCCCGTTCTGGGTCGCCGACGACCTCGAGAAGCTCCTCGGCTCCGCGAAGCCCCGGGCGGCCGTGACCCTGGAGAGGTTCTACCCGAACCTCACCCATGGCCCGAGCGGCCGCGCGATCCCCGTCGTTTTCGTCGCCCGGCTGCGCGAGTTCTATCCGGCCCTCGAGCAACCGTTCGTCAACCTGGTCCTCCGGCGCCGGGGGTGGCGGACCGAGTTTCCACGCGAGCCGAGGGTCCGCTCCTGGCGGCACGCGCTCCGGTCGATGGGCTCGGTCCCGCTCCACCGGACCGATCCGGCGACGACCGTCGCAGTGCTGCAGTACACGGGCGGCACGACCGGGACGCCGAAGGCGGCAATGCTCACGCACCGGAACCTGCTCGCGAACGTCCTTCAGGTGGACTCCTGGAACACGCTGCGCGAGCCCGGCCGCGAAGTCATCCTCGCCTCGATCCCGCTCTACCACATCTACGGCCTGACGTTCGGCTTCCTCCTCGCGGTCGTGGAGGGCGGGACGGTCGTCCTGCAGATTCGCTCCGACCCGGCCGAGCTCCTCCGCCTGATCGACCGCTACCGTCCGACGCAGTTCCCCGCCGTCCCCGCGCTGTACGCCGAGCTCCTGGGACGACCGGAACTCCCCCGCTACCGCGTCGGGTCGATCCGCTACTGCGTGAGCGGCTCGTCGGCCTTGCCCCCCGACGTCCAGCGGAGGTTCGAGGCGGCGACCGGGGGCTCCCTGGTGGAGGGCTACGGCCTCACCGAGGCGTCCCCCGTGACTCATGTGAACCCCGTGGAGGGAGAGCGCAGGCTCGGGTCGATCGGCCTTCCGCTGCCCGACACCGACCAGCGGATCGTCGAGCCGGATGGCCGCCGCCTCCTGCCGGTCGGCGAGGTCGGGGAGCTGGAGGTCCGCGGACCGCAGGTGATGCTCGGCTACTACCAGCAGCCGGAGGAGACCCGGGCCGTGCTCGAGGACGGCTGGCTCAGGACCGGCGACCTGGCCCGCCTGGACGAGGACGGTTACGCCTACATCGTCGACCGAAAGAAGGACATGATCAACGTCGGCGGCTTGAAGGTCTACCCCCGGGAGGTCGAGGAGGTCCTGCGCGGCCACCCGGCGGTCGCGGACGTCGCGGTCGTCGCCGCGCCGGATCCCGTCCTTGGCGAGGTGCCCAGGGCCTACGTGGTGAGGGTACCCGGCTCGACCGTCGACGGGAAGGAGCTGATCGCCCTGGTGCGCGACCATCTCGCCCACTACAAGGCGCCGAGGACGGTCGAGTTCCGCCCGAGCCTCCCGAAGAGCGGGGTCCAGAAGACCCTGCGACGCGAGCTGAGGAAAGAGGCGTTCCGGTCCGTCGGCGCTCCGGCCCCGGCGTCCGACACCCCGACGACGTAGCCCCGGACGCCCCCCCGGGGCTCATAACTCGTCGTCCCACCGGCGCCGGGCCCGGCCCGCTTTTGTAGCCGCGCGCGCCGACGGCACCATCGCCATGGCGCGGCGCGAGCTGGTCGCCCTCTCGCTCTATTCGCTGCTCGCGAGCAACCGCGGTGGCTTGTTCATCGTCTTCCTGCCGCTCTATCTAGTCGAGGTCAAGGGCGCGAGCCTGCCCGCCGCGTTGGTCATTCTCTCGCTCGCCTACATCCCGGCGAGCTTGATCGGGCCGTGGGTCGGCCGCCTCTCCGATCGGGCGGGCCGGCGCCGGCCCTTCCTGCTCGCCGGCGAGGTGACGGCGTTCCCGCTGTTCCTGGCGATCGTCTTCGCCCCGGGCTACCTCTTCGCCGGGGCGCTCTTCATCGCGGCCGAGCTCGCGCTCGCGATCGGTTCCCCCGCCTACAACGCCTACATCGCGGACGTCACGAACTTGGGCGAGCGCGGGTTCGGCTACGGCCTCCTGAACGCGACCTCCAACGCCGGGGGCGTCGTGGGGTTCCTCCTCGCGGGGTGGCTCACCCTCGAGTTCGGCCTCGCCGCGCTGTTCCCGTTCGTCGTCGCCGTCATGGTCGGGACGATCTCGGTCGTGTTCTTCGTCGTGCCGGAGGCCCCGGTCGCGGTGAGGCCGGTCGTCCGCCCCTCCCCGCGGGTCCTTCGCCCCGTGTACATCTTCTCGTTCGCCGTGTCGATCCGGGCGATCGGCAGCGGTGCGCTGGGCACCTACTACGGCTACCTGGCGGCCCGGCTCGGGGCGAACAACTTCGAGATCAGCCTGGTCGCGGTCGCCGGCCTGATCACCGGCGCCGTCGTCTCGCTGCCGCTCGGCCGTTGGATCGACCGGCGGGGGGAGATCCGGGGGATCTGGTACGGCACGCTCCTCGGCATCTTCGCGACCGGCATCTTCGCGTTCTCGACCACCTGGCTGGGGACCCTACCGGCCCAGGCGGTCCGCATGGCCGGGCTCGCGCTCGTCGGTCCGGGGATGCAGGCGTGGGTCGCCCGTACGGCCCCCGCCCACCACCGGGCCGAGGCGCAGGGCGCCTTCGCCCTCGTCAACTCCACGCTGTGGAGCGCCGGGCCGATGGTCGGGGCGCTGATGATCGCGCTGTGGGGGAGCCTCGGGCTCTACGTGATGATCATCGGGACGACGGTCCTCTCGCTGGGCCTGATGGAGGTCCTGTACGGAGAGATGGGCCTCCGTGCCCGCTGGCGGGGCCCTCCCGACCAGGTTCCCGCCAGCTGACGCCCGAGCCGAGCAGGCCTCTTATAGCGCGGTCCAACTGACGGCGTATGGCGCGCCTGACGACGTTCGCGGACGCGACCGCGACGTTCGAGGACGCGGAGTTCGTCATCCTGGGCGTCCCGTTCGACCGGACGACGTCGTTCCGCCCGGGCGCCCGCTTCGGACCGGACTCGATCCGTCGGCATTCCTGGAACTTCGAGTCCTACGACCTCGAGACGGGCGTCGACCTCGCGGACGCCAAGATCCACGACCTCGGCAACACGGAGGAGTTCGGGAACGCGGAGGAGATGGTCCGTGGCGTGCGCGAGGAGCTCCGCCCGGTCTACCGGGCCGGCAAGTTCCCGATCCTGCTCGGCGGCGACCACGCGTGCGCCCCCCCCTCGGTGGAGGCGTACCCGGACGACGCCCCGAGCCTCGGCGTGCTCTACCTGGACGGGCATCTCGACTTCCGCGCGAGCTACCTCGGCGACACGAGGAGCCACGCCTGCTCGTCCCGAAGGATCGTCGACAAGGTCGGGGCCCGCAACGTCGTCGTCCTCGGGGTCCGGTCGGTCTCCCGCGAGGAGATCGACGACAATCGCTCGGTCGGCATGCCGTTCGTCAGCGCGCACGAGGTCGCCCGCGACGGGATCCAGGCGTCGGTCCAGCGGGTGCTGAACATGCTGAAGACCGAGCGCCTGTACATCTCCCTGGACATCGATGCGATCGACCCGGCGTACGCCGGGGCGACGGGGACCCCGGAGCCGTTCGGCCTGACGCCTCGCGACGTGAAGTACGTCCTGGACCAGGCGGCGCCTCGCCTGGTCGGCCTCGACATCATGGAGGTCTCGCCCCCGTACGACCAGGGGAACACGAGCGTGCTCGCGGCCCGGCTCGCCCGAGAGGCGATCGTCCGGGTGATCGCTTCGCGCCGAGCGCGCTGAGCGGGGAGGGGACCGTGGCCGACGCGACCGAGGACGCGGGCCGGCGGGTCTCCGAGGGTGCCGAGGCAGTGATCCGGGCGGTCGACTGGTGGGGGTTCCCGGCGCTCCTCAAGGCCCGCGGCGTCAAGAAGTACCGACCGAAGGCGCTCGACGAGCGGCTCCGCCGGGAACGTACCCGGACGGAGGCGCGGCTCCTGGTGGAGGCCCGCCGCCTCGGGGTGCGCACGCCGATCATCTACGACCTCGACGTCGAGCGCTCCCAGCTCGTCCTCGAGGAGCTGCCGGGGCCGACGCTCAAGGCGGTCCTCCAGGACCCGGGCGTTCCCCCCGCGGCCCTCGCCCAGGCGGTCCGGACGTTCGGTGAGGCGCTCGGCCGCCTGCACGCCGGCCGGATCGCCCACGGCGACCTGACGAGCTCGAACGTCCTCCTTCCGGACGGGCCGACCGGCCCGGTCGCGTTCCTCGACCTCTCCATGGGCTCGCGGAACGCCGGCCTCGAGGAGCTCGGGATCGATCTGCACCTGGTGGAGGAGGACCTCAAGGCGCTCAGCGCCCGCGCCCCGAGCCTCCTCCGCGCGTTCCACGCGGGCTATCTCGCGGGCAATCCCGCCGGCGCCAAGGACGTCCGGACGCGGGCGAAGGCGATCCGCGGTCGGGTCCGCTACGCGTGAGCCGTCGGGGTCAGTCGCCGCGACGCACGCGCGCGAGGCCCGCCGCGAGGGCCCCGGGAAGCTCCTCGATCACGTCGGTGGCCGTCAGGCCGAAGCTCCGGCGCGACGCGGCGACGATCCCGGCCTCTCCGACCCAGTAGGTCGCGAGGCGGCCGGCGGGGAACGGGTCGACCCCGCTGCCGAGCAGGCTCACCAAGACGCCGGCCAAGACGTCCCCGACCCCGCCCACGGTCATCGCCGGGTGATGGTGATGGTTCTCGGTGACCGAGCTCCCGTCCGAGATGACGTCCGGCTGCCCCTTCGCGACCAGCACGATCCGGCGGTCGGACGCCGCGCGGACGACGGCGGCGCGACGGGCCTCGGGCCCCTCCCCTCCCGCCGGCGCGAACAGTCGAGCGAACTCGCCGGCGTTCGGTGTCGCGATAAGGGCCGTTCGAGCTCGTTCGTCGAGCTCGTCGGCCTCGGGGAGGGCGGCCAGCCCATCGGCGTCGACGACCATCGGAAAGGTCCCGGCGAGCTCCCGCTCGAGCCCGTGCAGGGCTTCGAGGGTCTCCGGTGCCGCCCCGGCTCCCATGCCGACCGCGACCGCCGCCGGCGGCGCGGACCGCAGCGCGGCCAGGAGGTCGGGGACGTCGGCCGGATCGAACCGGCCCGAGCCGAACGGGTGGACGACCAGGTTCGGCGAGAACCCCTGGACGAGCTCGGCCGCGCCCCGGGGGGCGAAGACGGTCGCTCGCTCCGCCCCCGCGCGGAGCGCCGCCAAGGCCGCGAGCGCCGGGGCGCCCGCGTACGGCCCGCCCCCCACGATGACGATCCGCGCCGAGCGTCCGCGGTCGGCGGTCCCGGTAGGGGACCGGAAGAATGCGAACTCCCCGGGCCCCGTCCGACGCCAAGCCTCCTCGGGGATTCCGATGTCCCGGACCACCACCTCGCCGGCGGTCGCCGGGTCCATCTCCTGCTTGACGGCGGTCAGCGCGACGGTCCAGCTCGCGCGGACCCCGTCCGGCGCGCGCGTGCCGGTCGGAAGGTCGATCGAAAGAACCGGCGCGCCGCAGCTCCGCAGGGCGACGACGGCCTCACGGACCGGCGAGCGGAGGACGCCGGCTTGGCCCGTCCCGAGCAGCGCGTCGATCACGAGCGGCATCGACGCGAGTTCCTCGGCCCGGGGGGCGCCGAGGTGGACCGGCAGGTGGTGCTCGATCCTGCCAAAGCAGCGCCGCGCCGAGTGCGACCGTATCTCGAGCGGGGGACGCAGCAACCAGACCTCGGGGGAATAGCCCCACTGGTGGAGGTAGTGGGCGGCGCACGTGCCGTCGCCCCCGTTGTTGCCGGTGGAGGCGACGACGGCGACGCGGGCGGGCGGCGGAGGGAGGTGGTGGGTCGCCTCCTCGGCCACGGCCCGTCCGGCGTTCTCCATCAGCGCGTCGATCGAGACGCCTAGAGCGACCGCGTTCAGCTCGACCGCGAGCGCTTCTCCGGCGGTGAGCGGGCGGGGGGAGGCGGCCCACATCTCTCGGGCCTACGTCGACGGCGCGCTCTCGGCCGTGGCCTCCGGGACGATGAACGAGCTCATCGACTCCGGGAGGAGGCTCCGCCGCTGGAGGTACTGCGACTGCGTCCGACTGTAGCGGAAGAGGATGTCGGCCTTCCCTTCCTGGAACCCCCACGGGCGCAGGATGAGCAGGTCCCCCTCGCGGATCCACATCTTCTTCTTCATCTTGCCCGTGATCCGCCCCATCCGCGAGACGTTGTCCTCGCACATGACGCGGATACGAGCCGCGCCGAGGAGCTGGCTCGCGATCCCGAAGACCTCGCCGCGCGCCCGACGAGGCAGCGGGAGGCGGCCGATCCCCTCCCCTTCCTCGAGGACCTCGACGGTCGGGGCCGGCTCCTGCGGGGCGGGGGCCGGGCGGGGGGCCTCCTCAGGGTCGGGCACGTCGGACGACATGGGTGCCCCGACTTAACGTGCGCCTCACGTCGGAAATACCCTCCGCGGATTCACCTCGAGGACCCTCCGCTTCACCTCCACCGGGAGCGGCAGCCCTCGGAACGCGTCGAGGTTCGGCCGGAGCTATGGCACGCCGGGTCCCGGCCAGTCGGTACCACCCCTACGCGTCCGGGGACGGGGCGGGGATACAAGGCGAAAGAACGCGCCCCCCTCGAAGGCAGGGTTTATCTTCCAATCCGCGGGTGGTCCGGCGATGGCGACCCCCTGGGCATCGAGGAGGATGCCCAAACTCCTGAGGGCCACGCTCCTGGGCGATCAGGAGTACCTGCTCGAGGAGACCCGGGCGTCCAAGATCCTCTACTTCCCCGGGCCGGTCCTCTGGACCGTCGTCTTCGTCGTGTTCACCTACCTGACGTTGGCGATCCGCCAGGGCCTCCGGACGGTGACCCCGTACGCGCAGGCGATCGGCTGGCTCGCGGGCGAGATAGGTCTGACGAAGGGGACCCTCGCGCTCTACCTCGGCCTCGTCCTGGCGGTCCTGTTCCTCATCGGCCTGGGGTGGCTTGCCGTCCGATACGTCCGCTGGATCCGCACCGTCTACGCGGTCACCTCGCGTCGTGTGATCGTCCAGCGCGGGATCATCGGGAGAAACTTCGACGAGATCCCGGTGACCCAGGTCCGCGGGGTCGACGTCCACCAGACGATCGGCCAGAGGATCCTCGGTTACGGGACCGTCCGCGTGAGCTCGGAGGGCGGCGCGAGGATCGGCAACGAGGACTGGGTGGGGATCCCGAAGCCGTTCCGCTTCCAGAAGCTGGTGGAGAGCGCTACCGAAGCTGTCCAGACCCCGGCAACGGCTCCCCCTCCGCCCCGGTGAGCGCTCGCCCGCCGCGGCCCTCCGCGCACCGTTAAATCAGCCCGGGCGCGTCCGCCCGCCGCTCGATGGCCGACGATTTCGACGTCATCGTGGTGGGCGCCGGCATGGCGGGGTCCGCCGCGGCGATCCGGCTCGCCCAGGGGGGCGCGAACGTCCTGCTGCTCGAACGCGGGGCCGAGCCCGGGGTGAAGAACCTCTCGGGCGGGATCCTCTGGGGCAACGACCTCGCCCGCATCCTGCCCCGGTGGACCGAGGAGATGCCCCTCGAGCGGCATGTCGTGCGCAAGCGGTTCGGTCTCCTGACGCCGGACCGGGCGTTCTCGGTCAACTACGAGGAGTCCGCGTGGCGGCGGACCCCGTACGTCGCCCACGCGGTGCTGCGCGCCCGGACCGACGCCTGGCTCGCCAAGAAGGCGGAGGAGGCCGGGGCGACGGTCGTCTCGAGCGTCCCGGTCGAGCGGCTCGCCTGGGAGGGGACGACGGTCCGCGGGGTCGTCCAGGGGGGCGAGACGATGCGAGCCCCGGTGACGATCGTCGCCGACGGGGCGAACTCGCGCGTGGCGCTCGGGACCCCGATCCGGCCGAAGCCACGACTCGACGAGGAGGTCGCCGAGCTCGGCATCAAGGAGGTCTTCCGTCTGGAGCCGGCGCGGATCGAGGAACGGTTCCAGCTCGGGCCGGGCGAGGGTCATGCCGAGGAGTGGGTCCTCGGGATCTACCCGCCCGGCGTGATGGCCGGGGGGTTCCTCTACACCAACCGCGACACCATCTCGCTCGGGGTGATCGTCCGCATCGGCTCGCTCTACGGGGGCCAGGCGTACGCCCACGACCTGGTCGAGACGTTCAAGCAGCATCCGACGATCCAGCGCGTGATCGAGGGAGGCGAGCTGGTCGAGTACGGCGCGAAGCTGATCAGCTCCGGCTGGGCCGGCCGCCCGGCGGCGTTCCACGGGGACGGCTGGCTCGTCGCGGGGGACGCCGCCGGCTTCGTCTTCTCGAACGGGCTCGTGATCCAGGGGATGAACTACGCCGTTCGCAGCGGGCTGGAGGCCGCCGAGACGGCGCTCGCCGCCCGCGCCGCCCATGACGCGTCCGCCTCCCGGCTGGCCGACTACGACCGGCGCCTCGAATCCTCCGGGATCCTTCCGGATTTCCGCGACTTCCAGGCCGCCGATCGGGTCAAGTGGAACCCGAGGGTCTACACGTTCTACCCGCGCTTCGTCACGGAGCTGTTCCACCGGATGTTCTCCGAGGACGGGAGTCGCAAGGAGCACCTCTGGCGGACGATGCTCAAGGCCCAGCGCGCGGCCGGCCTGCGGACCGACAAGCTCGTGCGGGACGGGCTGGACGTCGTCCGCGGGTTGTAGCCGCGGGCCCGATCACTTCCCGCGGACCCTTCGGATCTCGGCGGTCAGCACCGGCACGATCTCGAACAGGTCGGCGGCGATCCCGTAGTCGGCCACGCGGAAGATCGGCGCGGTCGGGTCGTTGTTGACCGCGACGATGACCCGCGAGCTCACCATCCCGATCAGGTGCTGGATCGCCCCGGAAATGCCGACCGCGATGTAGAGCTGGGGGGAGACCGTTCGGCCGGTCTGCCCGACCTGCATCGACGCCGGCTTCCAGCCCGCGTCCGTCACCGCGCGCGACGCGCCGACCGCGGCCCCGAGCGACGCGGCGAGCTCGTCGATCAGACGGAAGTTCTCCGGGGCCCGGACCCCCCGCCCCCCCGAGACGACGATCGCCGCGTCGGCGAGGCTGGGGCCGCTCCCCTGGGCCGTCGCCGCGACCGCGGTCCGCGCGGGGGCGACCAGCGCGCCCGGGACCTCCTTCGCGGGCGCGGGCTCGGAGGCGAGCGGGACGGCGGGGCCGGTCGCCGCGGGGAACGCGTGAGGCCGGACGGAGACGACCACCTTCCCCCCCTCGAGGTGTCGCTCCTCGGTGGCCCGCCCTCCGAAGACAGCTCGTCGAACGCGCCAGCCCTCGGGGATCCTCTCGACGTCGATCACCCCGTTCGCCGCGGTCGCCCCGAAGGCGACCGCCAGGCTCCCGGCGAGGTCGCGACCGAACGTCGTCCCGCCGAGGACGATGGCGGCTGCCCCGACCGCCTCCGCGGCGGCGGCGGCCGGCCGCGCGAGCGTCGCCGGGGGAGCGCGGTCGAACTTGGGGTCTCCGGCGAGGAGGACCCTCCCGACGCCGGCGCCGGCGAACGCGGCGGCGCGCGAGGCGCCGTCGCTGCCGCCGACGAACCCGACCACCGCCCCGTCCGGTCCGGCCAACTTGCGCGCGACGCCGACCGCCTCCAGGGTCGCCTCGGCCAGGGCGGAGCCGTCCGGCTCGCCGACGACGAGCACCGTCTCGCTCATGGGAAGACCTTCGCCTCCTCGCGGAGGAGCCGGACGAGCTTCTCGGCGGCCTCCTGCGGGGACTTGAACTCGATCATCTTCGCTCCCTGGCGGGGCGGCGGGAGGGCGAACCGGGCCGAGAGGCTTCGAGGCGAGGACGCGGCGGCCGCCCCCGCCGCGCGTCGCGCGATCGGCGCCTTGCGCGAGCGCAGGATCGCAGGGAGCGTCGCGGTCCTCGGGTCGTTCCACGCCTGCTGGAGCCCGACGGCGAGCGGGAGGGGGGACTCCCAGGTCTCCTGGCCCTTCTCGACCGACCGCCCGAATCGCAGGCGGCTCGCGCCCGCGTCGTAGTGCAGGTCGACCACGAACCCGACGAACGGTATACCGAGGGCCTCCGCTGTCGCCCCGCCGACCAGGCCCTCCTCGTCGTCGCCGGCCTGCTTTCCGAACAGGATCAGGTCGTGTGCGCTGAGCGAGGAGATCGCCTCGGCGAGGCCCCGCGCGGTCCCGACCGGGTCGTCCAGGGGAGGGACGCCTCCCTCGACCGCCGTCGCGCTGTCGCACCCGAGCGCGAGCGACGCGCGGAGCACCTCGTCGGTGCGCGAGGGGGGACCGAGCGCGACGACGTGCACCTTCGAGCCGACGGCCTCCTGCTTCAGGAGGAGCGCCTGCTCGACCGCGGACTCGTCGTAGCCGGCGAGGACGAACTTCACCCCCTCCGGGTCGAAGGCAGAACCCGCCGAGTTCGCGCGCAGCCGGCTTTCGGCCTCGGGAACGGGCTTCGCGCAGACGACGATTTCCATCGGCGTCCCTCGCCCTAGGTGTAACCGCGCAGGAGCTCGCGCGCGATGATCGTTCGCTGGATCTCGTTCGCGCCCTCGTAGATCTGGGTCAGCTTCGCATCGCGCAGGAGCTTCTCCACCGGGTACTCCTTCATGTAGCCGTACCCGCCGAACGTCTGGATCGCCTCGTCGGCGGCGTGGAGGGCGGCGTCCGACGCGAAGCACTTCGCGACCGCCGATTCGAGGGAGCCCTTCTCGCCCCGGTCGATCGTCCAGGCGGCGTACCAGGTGAGGAGCCGCGCGGCCCGGATTTCCTGGGCCATGTTGGCGAGCTTGATCTGGATCGCCTGGTGCTCGGCGATCGGCTTGCCGAACGTCTCGCGCTTGAGGGCGTAGCGGGCCGCGTGGTCGAGCGCCGCCTGCCCGATCCCGGTAGCGAGCGCCCCGATCGTCGTCCGGGTGTGGTCGAGCGTCCGCATCGCGAGCGAGAATCCGTCTCCCTCGGCGAGCAGCCGGTCGGTCGCCGGGACCCTGACCTTCTCGAAATGCACGGTGCTCGTCGCCGACGCCCGGTGGCCCATCTTCTCCTCATCCTTGCCGGGCGTGACCCCTTCCGCGGACCGCGGCACGACGAACGCGGTCACCCCACGGTGCCGCAGGGCCGGATCGACGGTCGCGAAGACCGTGTAGAGCGAGGCGTGCGGGGCGTTCGAGATGAACGCCTTCTCGCCGTCCAGGACGTAGCCGTCCCCGTCCCGTCGGGCGCGGGTCCTGACCGCCCCGGCGTCGCTGCCGGTGCCCGGCTCGGTGAGGCAGAACGACGCGAGCTGGTAACTCGCGCAGAACGGCGTGAGGATCCGCTGCTTCTGCTCGGGGGTCCCACCGAGGAGGATAGGCTCGAGGGCGAGGCAGTGGGCGATGACCGTCGTGGCCATCCCGCCGCAGCCGTAGGCGAGCTCCTCGACGATCAGGCACTGGTCGAAGAGGCCCAGGCCGCTGCCGCCGTACTCGGCCGGGACGTTCAGGTTCATCAGGCCGAGCGCGTGGGCCTTGCGGTAGATCTCTTCCGGGAACCTGGAGGATCGGTCGCATTCGGCCGCGTGGGGGGCCATCTCGGTCCGGGCGAACTTTCGGGCCAGGTCGCGGAGGCTCTCGGCATCTGGAGAGAGGGAGAAATCGACCATCGGCCGAGAATCCGCCGTCCACCGGAACCCGCTATATCACGGCTTGGGTCCGAGAGGCTTTGAAACTTAACCTCGGGGGGTCGAGTTTTTGAAACAGAACCCCCCCGGCTGCCCCAGTCGTGAAACAGAACCGTCGCGGCCGAAGGAGGGTGCCGGAGCGGACGAACGAGCGTTTATCTCCGTGTGGCGTCCGTGGATGAAACTCGGACACAAGACGCGTCAACACCCTACTCGGCCGCCGGCCGAGGCATCGACACACATGGTGGGGGCTTTGAAAATGGGTGGGGTTCCGGGGGACCGAACCACTCCCCACGAAAACGGATGGCCCGCCTTGAAAACGGTTCGGTGGGCTGGCGGTGTTCAATGAACGGGACCCGACCCGCCCCGTTCAGTGGCGGGACCCAGACTAGACCCCCGCGGCTAGGGGGAGGATAGTCAGCACCTATGGCGCGTCACATTTTTGTCGTACTAGCCCGGGACCTATGTAGGGGTAGGAACCCAAAGGGATGTCCGTCACGCCCGTTCCTAGGGCATGCTCGCGTGAGGCTGGTTAGCCCGTGCCCATCCCGGCGTCGACCCCTTCCGGTTATCTGCCCTTGGGGGTTTACCCGGCAACGCTGGATGAGATCGAGGAACGGTTTGCGACGAACCCAGGCCGGAGGGATTTGATGGAGTGTCTCAGACGGGCTGTCCGAACCCTTCGCACCGCGGGGGGATTCCAACGTATCTTCGTGGTCGGATGCTTCATCGGGCCTAGGGATATGACGGGGGATGTGGACCTCCTCGCCACATTCGACCCGGCGGTCGCGCTTGAGGATCGAGCGTCTGAGACCTTGGCCGCGAGGCTTGAGGTTCTACGGAAGTCGCTCAAGCCGGAGGTCGATCTGAACGTGATTGACGACGACCTCCCTACGGTGGACGAAGCCATCCGGTTCTTCCAACGAGACAAGGCCGAGCATGGAGGATTCGACCGTGGCATCCTACAGCTAGTGTGGTGAGGCCGTGAACAGGAACGAGTTACTGTTGCGTGCCACTGAGCAGGCCGAGAGGCTAGAGAAAGTCATCCTCTCGATCCAAGAGAAGTACGTCGATGACCCCGAGGCTGCGAGCGCGATGATCGGACCCTACAGGTCAATGCTCACATCCGTCAGGGCTGAGATCGACTCATGCCTGGGGCTCGAAGGATTCCCAAACGCAGACTTGGTCCTGACGGTCAAGTCTTCTAAGATTGGGCCTGAAGGGGCGCCCTCCCAGCTCCTGGTAGACACGCTCGTGACCTTCCGGAAGGCGCTGGCGTCCACATTCGCTCGCGTCTCCAAGGTTCCGTGGGCGGGCCAAGGTAGGTACTCGGGCATCGTGCGAGGGGCTTCGGACGTTACTGTCTTGGGCCTCGCCCGAGGCAGCGTTAGAATTGCTGTGGACCTTCCCCCGCTCTTTCACAAGCAGACGCTCGATGCATGGGTGACTGAAGAAGGGGCCAAGCCGCAGCTGTCTCCGGTGAGAGCTGCGGTGGACTATCTGTTACAAGGGGCGGAGTGGGCCGCATCGGACCGGCCGGTAGAGGAACTGGAACGGGTCATTCCGGATTCTGCGGTCCGGAAGGAGGTTATGGCCCAGATCAGGAACATGTCTCCCTCCCCGAAGGGCGACATTGAGGCCTTGGAGATTGAAGGGGGAAGTGTTCTCGGTCGAAGAGCGGCGCGTCTCACGCGCCAAGCAAGTGACCGAGCACGAACCGCCGAGTACCCGGGGAAGCGGACCCGGGCCTTTGAGGATTCTGGGATTCTGAAAAGAATAACGGTGGATTTGGACAAGCCAATCCACGACTTCGAACTGCGCGATCGCCCCGGAGACGCAGCCAACCTTCGGGGAGACTTTCCAGATGAACTCCGTCAGCGCGTGTTGGACGTGATGAAACTCGGTCGAAGAGTCAGAGTGCGTGGGGTTCTCGAGGAAACGCCCGGTAGCCCCGCAAGGACAGCTCTACATCTCGAGGATTTTGAGAGAGACGAGTAGGTCTCTCAAGGTTCGGGTGTAATGGGTTGGGACCCGACGGCGGAGGACTCCAATCGGTAGATAGTTATGCATCCCTTCAATCCCCCAGCATGGTCGAAACGCGTGCCTATCTGGATACGGGTGACAACGCGTACGTGATTCTCGGAAACAAGGGCATGGCCCTCTCGATCTATCTCGGGGAAAAGACTGTCGGCACCCTCGTCGTGGTCAAATCGGGGATTCGGTGGCTGCCCAAGAAGTACCGGTGGAAGCGCAAGGGAAAGAGCGTCCTCGGGAAACGCATTGCCACTTGGAAAAAGCTGGATGAAATGGCCGCGAACGTCAGTGGCTAGCTTCCCGGGCCCTGAGCTGCCTGTTTCAAATCGCGGGGCGGCTGTCCCGGAGGCGGGAGTGAGAGCGACCATGCCAGGCACTGCGGAGTCCAGCCTACATTCGGTAGTCGTAGAGGATGAGCACGACGGCCTAATCGCAATGAAGTGGATCGTAACGAACCATAGTGGCCGTCCGCTCAACGGGCGCCCGTACTACGTCTCCGAGCCCGGGGACAAAGCCCCTGCCGTCGTACCGCCGATGGTGATTCAGACGCCGACGGGCGAAACGAAAGTCAATGACACCACCTTTACGGTTCCACCGGAGTGGCCCACTACCATTACCCTTCGTGCGAGGGTGGCCAAGGGGTGGAATGGGCGAATAACGCCGCGCTTCATGTGGGAGGACGTGCCGCATGTGTTAGCAGGCGGCCGGCGGCACTCATTCAAATGGGAGGGCCGCCGCCTCACTGTTTCAATCGACCTATAGAAGAGACCGAGTGGCATGGGGCCGCCATGCCCCGGGGAGATTTCGAGTGCTCGGATCGGAATGAGGCGTTCAACAGAATTCTAGAAGCCGCACGAAAGGGCGAGTGTCTTAGTTGCGAAGGCACCGACGCGCGAGGCGCGTTTTTCGTTGAGGCCGAGCAGTGGAATCACCACTGCCTAGGCGTTCCATCCGTCCGGCAGCTTCAGCTCGCTTCCGACTCAGAGCGATTGGGTGCGGCGGTCTTTCACTACATCTGGCTCTTCGCCCGACGGGGGTACCGCCATAACCGGACCGAGTGGGTCCGTCAGATTCCGAATGCGAGTGTGATGAATGAATTTGGAATCTCCGTCTCGGAGTTCTCAGCAGGCAAGTCGGTGCGGCGGCCATCTAGACAGAGAAAGAAGGCCCGCGGCCGACTGAACCCCGCAGAGCAGTGGATTAGCTTAGGTCTGCTTCTCGCCTGAAGCCGACCCGTCGGCCTTTTTGAATCCCGGGGTCGCCGGTTTAGGGGGCGTTTCGATCTTCACCATCTCCCAGAACGACTTGTCATCTAGGAGGAATTGGAGATAGGCCTTCAAGCCGGTAATCCCGGACTCGGTGTACGGTCCCGTCCGACTCTCCTTGTGCGGGCCGACCCTCAATTCGAGGGTGACGCCCATCGGACCGGCGGGCGGAGCAGACGCTTGGGTGCCATCGGTCATGTTCTGGCTCCCCTGAGCACCGGGGGCCTCGCCGAGACGAAGAGTAGGTAGGCCTCGCCCGTGTAGCACGTCGCCCAAGCTCGGACCGGTGGGTTTGACATCACTCTTGGACCTACTGATTACTTCCCTAATTACTTTTCCGATGTGCTCTACGTGCTCGGCAACTTGAGCGCGTGGAAGGCCGGAAATAGTGACGAGTTGGAGGGCAATCGCGTCGTCATCATACGGTCCGTTTCCTAGTCGGTCAAGCAGTTCATTGAAGAGGGGTATCTTCCGTGCCAGTTGTTCGACCGCCTGGGATAGTTCGGCGTTACCCTTCGGGTGCGTCAAGATGTCCGCAATTTGACTAGTCTTGACTTGGTCCCCCCGTCCCTCGAGGATACCATAAGCCCGAAGATCGGCGATCTTGGTTAGGAAGGCCCCGCTTGCCGCGGAGTTGTGGCCCAGTATGCTGGCCACTTGGCCCGCGTTCAACGGACTCCCTTTGGATGCAACCTGAAGTTTCTTCGCGTTGTCGATTGCGGACGCTATCGACATGGGGGGATACTTGTAAGACCCGAACCCTACCATGTTTGCCTCAGAACACGGTAACACATCCAGCTATTTATGCCGTTCTACCCATCCTCTCCATTACAGTAAACTTTGGAGCAAAGGCAGTAAATAGGTCCGTGCCTCTACCCGGCCTTGAGGTGACACGCCTATGAGACTGTAGAGGGCACCGCCCGAGGGGAAGGCTCGCCGGCCCGTTCAAGATCGGAAGAGTCCCCTCGGGTGTCCCTCGTAGTCCGGTAAGAAAAGTGTCCCCCCGTATAATTCAGCGTCGCTTGGATGGCTTTGCATCGGTCTCGATTGACACCCGGACCTTCCCGGACCCAGGCTCGACCTCCCAGACCAAGGTGGAGCCTGGGACGGCACCTAGGATCGCAGCGACCGCTTCCGGGACAGTGGCCCGGACCGACGGAGACCCCGGGACCGTCTGGAGAACCTTGGACGTGAACCTCCCGACCATCGTTGCTCCAAAGGGGACATCCTCTAAGGGGTCTAAATACGTTAGCCATTACGTACGCCAATACATTGGGCTTAAGTATTCTCGTGCCATAGGGCAATACAGTAGCCAATACCGAGGTGGGACGGTGGAACGGAGCGCGATGGTCGAGGAGCAAAACCGACCCTCCGAGCCCTCCAAGCCTCGAAAGCAGTACCGCCAGCACTCGACCTACACGAAGGGCCAAACCGAAGAGATGCGGCTGCTGGACTCCCTACTGAGGCAGCTCGTAAGCGAGGTTCCTGAGTTTCCGAAGACCCCGGGTGTCGGGGGCCGGCCGGCCCTCCCCTTGGCGGAGAGCCTCTATTGCGCGATTCTCAAGGTCTACTCGGGGCTCTCTGGTCGGCGCGCCTGCGGGGTCTACGCAAACGTCCACGATCGAGAGCTCTTGAGTCGGGTTCCGAACTACATGGTGGCCTCCCGGGCTCTCAACCGACCCGAGGCCACGACAATCCTCTACCGGCTCCTCTCACTCGCGGCAGCACCGCTGGCAGGACTGGAGGATGGGGGCGTAGTAGCCCCCGACTCGACAGGCATCCAGACCACTTCCTTCGGCGGCTGGCGCGAGGAGAAGCACGGCGAGAAGCGACACAAGCAGTGGCTCAAAGTCCACGCTTTGGTCGGGACTAAGACCCATGTGATCATCCGAGCCGTGGTAGGGGAGGCAGACTCAGGTGACGCCCCCCAGTTCGTCCCGATGCTCACCGGCGGCCTGGAGGACGGCTTCCACCCGTCGGCTGTGGTCGCGGACAAGGGGTATCTGTCCAAGAACAACTACCACGTCGCCTCAGAGCTTGGACTGGACGCCTACATCCCGTTCAAGTCGAACTCGGTGAACCGTTCGGGCCATCACGGTAGCCCTGCGTCGTGGCGCAAGGCCTTCTACATGTTCCAAGCTAACCGGGACGAGTTCGACCGGAACTACCACCGGCGCTCGAACGTGGAGTCCGTCTTCTCGGCCCTCAAACGCAAGTTCGGGGAGAACATCCGGTCTCGGAAGCCGGTGGCACAGGTGAACGAGGTCCTGTGCAAGCTCATCGCGTACAACCTGACGGTGGTCGTCCACGAGATGTTCGAGAACGGGATTGCGCCGGATTTCGGAGGATAGAGCCGTCGCCGAACGGCTCATTTCACGTCAGGGGCGGTACTCGCCGACTTCACCGCGGGCGGCTGATAGCCCGCCTCCACAAGCTCGATGGGCAGGTTCCCCATGAAGTGCCGTCCCGACTTTGACCTCTGCTTGAGTAGCTCTACGTCCGTGATTGCTCGCCGGTAGAGGCGAAACATGAGAGTATTGGTGATCTTCGTGGCCCAGTCCCAGTCCAGCCTCGTGCCCTCTGAAGTCAATCCCCTTCCGATTGCCAATCGAGACAACTCCGAGTAGGGGGGAACATCCCATGCCACGGCTGGCCTAAGCTGGATGGGGCCACGCTTCATGGGCACCGGGAAACAGACTAGTTTGTCGAGCCCCCAGAAGTCATCAACATGCGGAAGCACGGGGTGACAACCGACTCCGATCCAGTCCTGTTCCGCTTCGAGCTGGTGGGCGTCAACGACCGCACCGCCGTAGATGATATTCCCCCATTCGTAAGGGCCGAAAGTGACGGCCCCACGAACCGGCGACGAGGAGGATAGACCATCGGTTAGGAGGTACTGGGCGAATCGAATCAGACGGCCGAGGTCCTTCGCTTCCTTGCCGGCGGCGGCAAACACCGTGTCGGAGAGTAACTGGTATCTGGTTATGCCTGAAGCCTTCGCAGCCTTACCTACCATCCCGACCCAGTCGTCTATCCGACCCTGAAGCTCGCCAGGCTTGGAGTTACGGACGACGTTGCCAAACCCGAGAAAGTCGCCCACAAAGAAGTAGCCAGACTCCATGGAGACCACCCGGAAGATCCTGATACCTGGTGAACAGCCGCTCGAACTTCAAGATTCCTTCAACTGACTCGGCAACACAATCTAGTGCTAAAGGCACCGTAAAATATAAGTATAGAGCATCTCCATGGTGTGCTGAAGATATGCCGAAAGAGCATCCCATTGGTAGGCGAGCCAGACATACAGATGATGTCGAGGAGGCGAACCGAGTCACACTCCCGCTATCTAAGGACACGATGGACGCGATCAAAGAGATGGCCTACTGCGGTGGTTATCGCGGGCGAGGCAGGACGATCGAGGCTCTGGTCGAGGCCGTCTGGGACAGCACTGAGTACATCGAGGCGTTCGTCCGAGCAGGAATCGCACAACAACTGTTACAGAACTCTCCCTCGACTGACCCGAAGCAACATCAGGAGAGGATTCAGCAGCTAGCCTTCATTCAGACGTTGAACGCAGTCGTGATCGTGGACCGCCTCAGGAAGTTCGTCGGGGTCGATGCGAACGAACTAGGGCGGAAGGTCAAGAAGGAGTTCGAGGAACAGGCCAAGGCTCGACCCGCCGCGCCTCAACCGGGAGGAGACTCAACTGCGAAGACCCCATCTCGATACTAGGAGGCTGGGCCCGTAGCTCAACTGGCTTCGAGCGCTCCGGTGCTAACGGGGACAATCCGAGTTCAAATCTCGGCGGGCCCGCCTCGAACATAGTCAGGCGCCGCGGCATAGATAAGCCCGGTCCAGCATCGATCCGGGTCGTGGCTCAGGGCTGGCTCCCAAGCCTTAGGGCGGGCCGTGAGACCTTCTGATAGAGGTGATCGCCTCTGGGCACATCCCGGCCCTTCGATACTGAGGCGTCTCGTGAAACAGAACTTGATGGCCTGAAACAGAACTAGGTGAACGGGGGATGTTAAGTTTCAAAGCCGGTCCGAGAGGGCTTGAAACGGAACTCGCCCGCTTGAAGCCGAACTCGGCCGGTGGCTTAGGTTAAGTTTCAAAACCGGTCCGAGAGGGCGTGTCCGGCGGAATCCGTCGCTCGGTCCGGCACCGAAGGGAACGCGAGCGTCGCGTGGGCAGCTACGCCCGGCTCGACCGCGACCGCGCCCGCCGCGTCGGCGTCCCTGAGGTGATCCTCGGCGAGGGAAAGACGGTCGAGCACCTCGTCGGGATCGTCCGGGCGCTGCTCGACGACGGTCGGGGCGCGTTCGTTTCCCGCCCCACCCCCGCCCAGCGTCGCGCGCTCGAGCGACTGGGGACGCCGAGGGAGCCCCTGCGGTTCCTCGCACGGGGGCGACTCGTGCGCCTTCCCGGGCCTCTGGAGGTCCGGTACCGCGCCGGCACCGTGGCGCTCTTGGCGGCCGGGACCAGCGACGTGCCCGTGGCGGAGGAAGCGAGGGCCCTCCTCGAGGAGCTCGGCGTGCGGGTGATCCACGCCTACGACGTCGGTGTCGCCGGGCTCCACCGGCTCTTCCGCGCGCTCGCCCGCCTGGAGCGCGAACGGCCGGAGACGTACCTGGTCTTCGCGGGCCGGGAGGGAGCCCTCCCGACGGTCGTCGCGGGCCTCGTCCGGGCCCCGGTCGTCGGGGTCCCGACCTCCGTCGGCTACGGCCGGGGAGGTCGGGGTGAGGCGGCCCTCACCGCGATGCTCCAGTCGTGCGCGCCGGTGGCGGTCGTCAACATCGACGCGGCCGTGCCGGCCGCCCTGTTCGCCGCGCAACGGTTCGCCGTCCGGCGCGCTCCAGAAGACTGAACAGGATCCGGGAGGGGGGGCCCCTCCGTCCCCCGCTCCAAGGGCTTCGGGTCGGTCGCGACACGACCACGAAGGTCTTTTGAGAGGTGGGGCGACTCGGAGGGTCGTGACCCCCCGGCCCATCCTGTCCGAGGAGGCCGACCGCCAAGAGCGCGACGACCGCCAGCGGCTTCGAACGCTCGAGACCCGGTTCGAAACCCTCCTCGAACGACGGAGGACCCTTCTCACCGACCTTCGCAAGCTCTCCTCCGAGCAGAAGGCGCTGTTCGAACAGCGCCAGACGCCGCAATCCGAGGTCGAGCAGCTCTACGAGGCCCACGGTCAGCTCGGCCACCGCCTCGCCGAGCTGCGCGCCGCCCGCGACGCGGCGCGCCGAAAGGTCGAGGAGGCCGTCGTCCGGAAGCGCGAGCTCCTGCTCACGTTCGACCGCAGCGAGCGCGAGCGGCCCGAGCAGATCCGGCGCGAGATCGCGGAGCTGGAGCTGCGCCAGCAAACACGGGCCCTCCCCATCGACGAGGAGAACGCGCTGATCGTGAGGCTGCGCCGGCGCACCGCCGACCTCAAGGAGGCGGAGACGCGGGTCCAGGTCGTCGCCGCGCACGAGAGCCTGCGCAAGGAGGCCGACCTCGCGATCGCGAGCGCCCGCGCCGAGGTCGAGCGCCTGGGCGAGGAGTTCCGCATGGCACGCGCCGAGCGCGACGCCGCGATGGTGGCGATCCGCAAGCGCCTCGAGGCCGCCGGCGGTATGGTCGCCGAGCTCCGCGCGAAGGGGAAGGTCCGCGCGGAGGCGATCCACGAGCTGGACAGCCTGTCGCGCGAGCTCGACGCCGTGGACCGGGAAGGCCGCGACCTGCTGGCCCGCTCCCGCGCCCGCCGCGCGGAGGCATTGAAGACGCTCCGCCAGTTCTCGAGTCGCCGTCGCCCGGCGGAGGAAACCCTCGCGTCCGTCGCCGAGGCGCACCTCGAGGAGCTGATGAAGCGAGGGAAGGTCACCCTCTAGCGACGGGCCCGCCCCGTCAGGGCGGCAGGATCGAGACGATCGTCACGACGAAGATCAGGGTCTGCCCGACGACCTCGCGGTTGTAGTTCTCCGTGAACGTCCCGGCCGAGAGGTCGACCGACCAGACGAGGAAGTCCGTCACGGAGCAGACCTTCACCCCCGAGATCGACCCGAGGACGCTGCCGACGCTCGAGGAGGTCAGCTGGCTCTGCAGGGTGATCGTCTGGGAGGTGATGCCCGTCACGACGATCGTCCATCCGTACGGGTGGACCGTCTCCCCGAGGTAGGGCATCCGGTCGACGACGACCGCGCTCTGGTTCGCGCTGAGGACGGTGTCCGTCCAGCCGTACGTCGGGTCGGCGAACGTCGCCCCGGTCACCCCGGTGTCGCCCGGGTAGCCGGTCGCGAACGCGCGGGTCGACGTGGTGACGACCGCCGGGATCGTCTGGACGAGCTGGGCGGTCTCCAGGCAGCTCGGATCGAGGGGGCCGTAGCCCACGCTGGCCGGGACGGTGACCCACCGGCTCTGGTTGACCTGAAGGCCGACCAGCCCCCTCCAGAAGCCGGGGATGACACCGATGTAGGTCCGGCCGCTGGCGTTGTAGCCCGAGCTCGGGGTGTTCGAACCGACGTGCACCGGGAGCGGGGCGTACCCCGAGGCGTTCCGGGGGGAGTACTCGAGCGACTTCGGATACGTCGCGTTGTCGGTGGCGACCGACGCTATCGACGTGTCGAAGACCTTCCCCTGCTCCGGACCGCTCCCGAAGAGGCCGATGTAGTTCACCGTGACGTTGTCGCCGACCGCGACGGCCGTGGGGGAGGACGGCCGCTTGGGGTGGTTGTACTCGTACAGGAGACCGGCGCCGACCCCGGCGACGATCACCGCGACGACGACCAGGAAGGCGAGGAACCCCAGCGACGGCGGACGTGCGGGCAACGCTTTCACTCCGATAGAAGGTGGGGGTCAGCTTGTCGCCGTTCTCGTCATCGGTTCGGAGAGACAGGTGTTCTTCATTCCCCCGCGCCCGGAGCCGGAGGCCCATATATAACCTGCCGAGGAGGCCGACCCGTCCGGCGCAGCACGGCGGCACCATCAGGCACGGCGGAGCTTCCCGACGACCGGCTCTTCGAGGACGCCGCCCTCCTCGAGTCGGCCCAGGACCGCCTCGGCCCGGTCGGTCCGGACCCCGCGGTCAGCGAGCCGAATGAGGAGCTCGCGGACGTCCGCGTAGCCGTCCGCCGAGCCCTCGGCGGCCTCGTCCACGAGGTCGAGGAACGCCGCCTCGTCCGCCCGGTCGGCGGCCGTAGGTTCCGCGCGAGGCGGCTTGGGTAGCTCCGCGGTCACGGTGAGCCCGACGGTGGCGGACGCCGGTGCCGGGGCGACCCCCACACCCGCGACGCGACGCACCACCGCGGCGAGCGCCTCTCGGAATCCCGCTCGGTCGGCCTCCGGATACCGACGGAGCGCCTCCTTCGCGGCCCGGATCCAACCGGCAGGGTAGCCGGCGGAGCGCAACGTCGTGTCGGGGACGGACGGTTCGTGCTCGAGGCGCTCCAACAGATCGAGGCGGTCGAGGCTATGACGCACGATCTCGGCGAGCGTCGCCCGCTCGTCCCCCTCGGCGACAGGACGGACCGCTTCCGCGCGGACGGAGACGATGCCGACCCCGTCGCGTCCCTGAAAGAGGTGGAGCTTGCCGATCACGAGCGCGGGCCTGCCGGCCGGCGCGGAGCGGAGCTGGGCCATCGCCCGCGGCTGGAACGAGCCCGCGGTCACCGCGACGGTGCCGAGCGGGTCGGAGAGCCGGGAGCGCCAGAACGTCGACGGCTCCTCGCGCCCTATCGGCTCCGCGGCGGAGAGCGTTCCCGCGAGCAGGACGCGGTTCATCCGGGCGCCGAACGGGCTGAGGAGGTACGATGCCGCCCGTTCGCCGGTCCCTCGCTCTTCCTCGAGCGAGCTCTCGAGCTCGCGCGTCGTGACCCTCCAGGCCGGCTCGCGGAGCGACACTAGCGGGCCCCGTGGAGGCGCGCCGCGAGCTCGTCGGCCGCCGCCTCGAGGTCGATCTCGGCCGGCTCGATCGTCTCGGGGGTAACGGTGAGGCCGAAGTCGTCCCGCGTCGCCGAGCCCCGCACGACCAGGCGACGGCCGACGACCGCCTCGAGCAGCTGCTCCTCGAGCACCGACGCGTCCGGGAACCCCCGAAGCCGCTCTCGGACGTCCTCGAGCGTGACTCCCCACAGCCGCTCGGTCGCCTCCCGCCCGGCCGCGACGGTCGCGGCCCCCGTGCCGTCGTCCAGGACCAGGCGCGCCCGGAGGTCGGCGACGCCGGTCACCCGACCGTGCACCCGGCAGAGGCCGCCCGTGACGAGGCGATGGCACTCCGGGCAGCGGTAGACGAGGCCGCTCGGAGGGAGGACGCCGACGACGAGCCCCTCGATCGTGGTCGCCTCGCCTCCGCCATCCTCCTCGACGTCGGCGATCGGCCGGGGAGGTCGGTGCATCCACTCGGCCAGTTCGGGAAGTCCGGTCGGCTCGATCCGCACCACGATCCCCGCCTCGTCCAGGACGAGCTGGCGTCGTCCCCGGAACGCCCGGACGGTGCCGCCGGAGATCCGGACGGCCTCCCCCGGGGCCAACGCGAAATCGCTCCAGGAGGCGAACGAGATCGCCCCGGTCGCATCGGCCACGAGTCCCTCGTAGACGATCCGGCGCTCCTCGCCGACGTTCACCGGCTTCGCGTGGACGGAGAGGACCCGGGCCTCGAGCCGGAACCCTCCATTCCCGTCCTTCAGGTCCCGCACGGGGCAGAGGGGCAACCGGTCGCCGTCCAGGCGGGGGAGCTCCGCCGGCCCGGCCGGCCCGACCTTCGTCTTCCAGGTGAAGACGAGCTCGGGTCGCCCGCGGAACTGGCGGACCTCCGCACCGACCGCGCGGAGGATCGTGCCCCGCTCGATCCCCTCCCGGGGCGGGTCCCACCAGGTGAATCGGACGCTCGCCGAGCCGTCGCTGAGCAGACCGGAGAGGAGCGGACGCCGGCCCCCGTCCGAGCGGCGGACGACCTCGCGGCGACGGGCGCTGACGACCCTGCCCACCACGTGGACGAGAGGCGAGAGCCCTCCGATGTCGCGCAGTCGGACCTCGGGGAGCTCCTCTCCGGCGGGCGTCGCGGCCATCGGGCACGCCGTCGAACGTGGGCCCCGTTAAAGACGTCGCGCGGGAGGCGGGGGATGAAACGCTCCGAGGGAGCCTCCTGGGCCCGAGCCCGCGCCTCGCCGGAGGGCGGACAATGCTTTTCCTCCTCCCGACCTGTCGCCGGCGACCGTGAAAGCGAGGTTCTCCCAGCGCCTCGACCAGATGCTCAAGACGCGCAACTCGCTCCTGTGCGTCGGGCTCGATCCGGACCCCCGCCAGATGCCCAAGCCGCTCCGGCGTCTGGCCCCGGCCGCCCAGCTCGAGAGGTTCCTCGCCGGGATCGTGCCGGCCACCTTCCCCCATGCGGCGGCGTTCAAGATGCAGCTCGGCTCCTACCTCCAGTACGGGCCGGACGGCTTCCGCGTGCTGGCCCGCTGGACCCGCAAGATCGGCTCGAGCCGCCTGAGGATCTTGGATCTGAAGGCGAACGATATCCCGAACTCGATGCGCATGCTCCGGGACGGGGCGTTCCGGTCGTTCGGTTTCGACGCCGTGACGGTCAACCCGTGGAACGGGTGGGAGACGCTCGAGCCGTTCCTCGCCGATCCCTCGCACGGCCTGTTCGTCGTGGCGCACTCCTCCAACCCGGGCTCGGGCGACTTCCAGGAGATCCCGACCCCCCGGGGGCCGCTGTGGCTCGCGGTCGTGGGGGAGGTGCGACGGCTCGCCCATACCCACGGCAACGTCGGCGTCGTCCTCGGGGCCACGTTCTCGGACGCACTGCGCATCGCCCGGTCGACGCTCGGCAACGGGGTCCCGATCCTCGTGCCCGGCATCGGAGCCCAGGGCGGCTCGCTCGCGACCACGGTGCGCGAGGGAGCGGACGCGCACGGACGGGCGCTGCTGGTCAACGCTTCGCGCAGCATCCTCTACGCCTCCTCGGGCCCGGATTGGCGCCGCGCCGCCGGGAGGGAGGCGGAGCGGACGAAGGTCCAGATCAACCAGCTGCGCCTAGGCCTTCGTACAGGCGGATGAGCTGCCTGGCGACGTCGCCGAGGCTGTAGCGCTCCTCGGCTCGGCGCCGGCCCGCCGCCCCCATCGCTCGGGCCCGCGTTCGGTCGTCCAGCAGGGTCCGGACCTTCGCGGCGAGGTCCTCCGCCAGAAGAGGCTCGACCAGGAGACCCTGGACGCCATCGTCGATCACCTCGCGGACGCCGGGCATGTCCGAGGTGACGACGGGGAGCCCGCAGGCCATCGCCTCCGCGACCGCGAGCCCGAACCCTTCGAGGCGGTTCTGGGACGGGAAGGCGAAGACGTCCGCGAGGGCGAAGTAGCTCGGCAGCTCGTCGTCCGTGACGGACGCGCAGAAGTGGACGCGGTCGGCGACCCCGATCCGGCGGGAGATCCCGAGGAGGTCGACCAGGCGCGGTCCGCTCCCGACGACGACCAGATGGACGTCGGCGGGTAGCTCGCGGAGCGCGCGGAGGAGGACGTCGACCCCCTTGTGCGGCACGAGCCGGCCGGTGAAGACGACGACCCGCTTCCCTTCCAGGCCGAGCTTGGCCCGCGGTCCGCGGGCGTCCAGCCCGGGCCGGAACCGCTCGAGGTCCACGACGGCCGGGATGATCGCGAGCTCGTGCCCCCGCAGCATCGCCGACGTCGTCCCGTAGCTTTGGGTGTGGACGATGACCCGGTCGACGCGGGCGAGGGTCGGGGGCAACAGCGTCCGCTCGTAGACCGCCGAGAGCAGCCGACCCGTCGCCCCCGAGAGGAACAGGTCGCAGTGGTACGTCAGGCAGATCGGGACCTTCGTGTCGCCGAGCGCCTGGGTCGCGAAGAACGAGGTGAGCGGCGGCGGGTAGTGGAGGTGGATGACGTCCGCGTCCAACCCCTGCAGGACCCGGCCGGTCCCCACGTCCAGCGGCGTGTTGAACAGCACCCCCAGGGTCCGGCATCGCACGATCCGGTAACCGTCCACCGGCTCCGTGGCCGCTAGGTCATGCCGGAACCGCGACGTGACGACCGTTACGTCGTGGCCACGTCGGGCAAACTCGCTGGCGAGGCTTCGGACATGGGACTCCACCCCCCCGGCGTGAGGATGAAAGTACGGCGCGACCTGGACGATCCGCAAGGGAGGAAGGAGAGGTCGCCTGCGCTAATGAAGGGGTGGCGACGCCCCCGGCGGGCCGCTCACGCGGTCGCGGGGGGTGGCCGGGGCGGGGTCTCGGCCGTCGTCCCCGACTCCCGACCCTGAAGCAGCGCCTCGGGCGGGATCGCGGAGATCTCGATCCCGCGCATCATCTCGCCGAGGCCGCTCGATACCCGGGCCAGGACCTCCGGCTCGTCGTAGTGGAGCGACGCCTCGACGATCGCCCGGGCGACCCGCATCGGGTGCTCGGCCTTGAAGATCCCGCTGCCGACGAAGACCCCATCGACCCCAAGGAGCCGGCACAGCGCGGCGTCCGCGGGGGTCGCGATCCCGCCGGCGGCGAAGTTGACGACCGGCAGCCGGCCGAGGCTGCGAACCTCCCCGAGGATCTCCTCGGAGACCCGCTCGCGCCTCGCCCACCCTCCCAGGTCCTTCTTCGCGAGGCGCTTGACCTCCTCGATCTCCCCGGAGATCTGCCGGATGTGGCGGACCGCCTCGACGACGTTCCCGGTCCCCGCCTCCCCTTTCGTGCGGATCATCGCGGCGCCCTCCTCGATCCTCCGGAGCGCTTCTCCGAGGTTGCGGGCGCCGCAGACGAACGGAACGCGGAACTTCTTCTTGTCGACGTGACGGAACGGGTCGGCGGGGGTCAGGACCTCGGACTCGTCGATCATGTCGACCGCGAGCGCCTCGAGCACGCGGGCCTCCGCGGTGTGACCGATCCGGCACTTGGCCATCACCGGAATCGACACACGGTCGCGGATCTCGCGGATTCGCACGGGGTCGGCCATCCGGGCGACCCCCCCGGCCGCTCGGATATCCGCCGGCACCCGCTCGAGCGCCATCACCGCGACGGCCCCGGCCTCCTCGGCGACGGCCGCCTGGTCCGCGGTCGTGACGTCCATGATGACGCCCCCCTGCTGCATCCGGGCGAAGCCGCGCTTGACGAGCTCCGTCCCGAAACGGAGCTTCTCGATAGGTTCGGGCATCCGATTCCCGTCAGTCAAAGTGCGCCCGCCTATTATGCTGTATCCCCGCCAGCCCGCACCGGCGCCTCGAGAGGCGGACCTTGAAGCCCGGGAACCCGCGGGGAGGGGGCCTTCCGGACGGGGGGTTCCTCGCCCACTGGGTGCCCTCGGAGGAGGCTCACCCTGGGGGCGGCAAGGGTAAATCCGCTCCCGCGATTCCAAGGCGGCAGGGGGAGCTGGGAACCGGCTGAGAGGACGAGGGCAACCTCGTCGACCCCACGAACCTGCACGGGATAATGCCCGCGAAGGGAACGCGATGGACGCCCTAGGCCACCTCTCCGCCGGACCTGCGGAGGGATGAATCGGGTCGACGACGCTCTGGACGCCGGCGGGCGCCTAAGGCGCCCCGGGCGCGGCGGTCGGGTCCTCGTAGCGGTCGCGCTCGCCGCAGGGCTCGTCCTCGCCGGCTTGGGCACGTACGATTACGTTGAGAGCCAGTTCGGCGGGACCACGTTGGTCATCTTCACCTACCCGAGCCTGCTCGGCGGGAACTGCGGGGGAAGCGCCGCCTTCTCGTCCGTCTTCGGAGCGTTCGCCTCGGCTCACGGAATCCGGATCGACGTGGAGTGTCCGCCCGGAACCGCCTACTCCTGGCTCGTCCAGCAAGCCGGGGCGCCGGCCGCCGACCTCGTGATCGGCCTGGACGAGATCACGGCCCCCGAGGCCGAGGCGGCCCACCTGTTGGTGCCGTACTCGCCCCCGTCGCTCGCGAACGTCTCCTCGTCGCTGATCGCCGAGCTCTCCCCGGATCACGGGGCCGTCCCGTATGAGTACGGCTACCTCGCGGTCGACTACAACGAAACGTTCTACGCCGCAACCTCCGGGAACGTCGCGAACCTCACGTTCCCGGAACTGGTCCATAACGCGACCTGGGCGCGGGACCTCCTGGTCGAGGACCCGGAGTCCGACATCACGGGCCAGGAGTTCCTGGTCTGGGAGATCGAGTACTACGAGCATCTGCTCCACCAGAACTGGACGACGTTCTGGGTGGACATGCCAGCTGGGGCGCCGCCGCTCTCCGACAGCTGGTCGGACGCCTACTACGAGTTCTCCGACGGGGTCTACCCGATGGTGGTCAGCTACACGACCGACCCGGCCTACGCCGCCTACTACGGGGAGCCGGGGTCGTTCAACTCGACGGTGAGCTGGTTCGGCGGGACCGAGTACGGCTGGCGGACGATCTACGGGATGGGGATCGTGAACGGTAGCCGCCATCTCGCGCTGGACGAGGAGTTCGAGAACTGGATCCTTTCCGGGGCGGTCCAGGCCGAGATCCCCCTGAACGAGTGGGAATACCCGGCGAACGGGACCGTCCCCCTGCCGTCCGTCTTCGCCGCGGCGATCCCCCCCGGCTCGATCGTGGCGCTCAACAACGACACGACCCCGGCGGTGGTCGGGGACTCGATCGCGGGCTGGGTCCAGACCTGGTACGCCCTGACCTCGGGCCGCGGATGAGACGGGTACCGACCGAGGTGCTCCTTCTCGCGACGGTCGTCGCGGTCGTGGGAGCGTTCGCGCTCCTCCCGGCGGGAGAGCTGTTCGCCCGCTCGGTAAGCGCCTCCGGGGGGGTGCGATCGGTCGCCGGCGTCTTCGCGGACTCGACGAATCAGCGGACGTTCTCCAACTCGTTGCTCCAGGGCGGACTGTCCGCCGCGCTCGCCGTGGCCGTCGGGTACCCGGCCGGGGTGTTCGTCGGCCGCTACAGCTGGTTCGGCCGCGACACGGTCCGTTCGGCGCTGCTCCTGCCGTTTCTGCTCCCCAGCCTCGTGATGGTCCTCGGCGTCCTCGACCTGTTCAGCTCCTCCGGTCTCGTGGGCGGGCCCGTTCCCGCGCTCCGCTGGTTCTCCTCGGGGTTCCCGGGCGTCGTCGCGGTCAACCTGTTCTACAATGTCCCGATCGTCGTCGTGCTGACTGCGACCGGGTGCGAGGCCTCGTCCTCGTCCCTCGAGGAGTCGGTCGCCTCGCTCGGCGGGAGCCCTGCGCGCGCCTATCTCGAGGCGTGGGCCCGGCCCAGCTGGGTTGGCGCCGGCTGCGGAGGCCTCCTGACGTTCGTCTTCTCGGCGCTCTCGTTCGCGCCGCCGATCCTGCTCTGCGGCAGTCGCTGCGACACCGTCGAGATTCGTGTCTACTATCTGGCCGAGGTGTTCGGCCAGCCGGCCACTGCCGGGGTCCTCGCCCTCGTCCTGGTCGGCGTGTTCCTCGTCCCCGCGCTCGTCTACGTCCTCCTCGTGCGGCGCCTGCGCCCGGCGCGCGGCCGGACGAGCCGGTCGCGCCCTCCCCCGTGGCGGGCCGCGAGCACGTGGGCGCTCGCGGCGACGTTCGTCGCGGTCCTCACTGCCGAGCTCGCGCTCGTGCTCGCGGTGGTGGTGCGTTCGATCGTCCCGGCCGGGGGCGGCCCCCTCGGCCGGGGATGGACGCTCCTCGCGTCGTCGGCGACGGCGTCGCGCCTCGGGATCTCCGTGGAGGGCGCGGTCGGCAACACCCTGTTCTTCGCGGCCCTCGCCGCGGGGGTGGGGATCGTCCTCGCCACGGCGAGCGCGTTCGCGACGGCCCGGCGCCCGGGGGTCGCCACGGCGCTCGGGCTCGTGCTGTTCGTGCCGATCCTGCTCTCGCCGGTCGTCCTCGCGGAGGCGCTCGCGACGTTCTGGCGGCCGATCCTGGGGGGGGTGGCGAACGTCTGGGTGCTGATCGTCCTCAGCCAGGCGCTCCTCGGCCTGCCGTTCGCGGTCCAGAGCCTCGAGATACCTCTCGCCGGGCTCCCGCGCGCGGGGGCGGAGGCGGCGGAGACGCTCGGGGCGAGTTCGTGGGGCGCGTTCGTCGACGCCGAGCTCCCTCGCGTGCGCCGCGGCGTCCAGACGGCCGTCCTGTTCGCCTTCGCCCTTGGCCTGGGCGAGTTCACCGCGACGAACTTCCTCGTGACCCCCCGGTTCGTGACGCTCCCGGTCGCCGTCTACTCGCTGACGGACGAGCGCCTGTACTCGGCGGCCGGCGCCGCCGCGGCCCTCCTCCTCCTGCTCAGCCTCATCGTCTTCGCCTTGATCGTCGTGAGCGGGGTCGATGCTCGCGAGTAAGCCCCTGCTCGAGGTGAACGGCGTCAGCGCGAGCTGGGGCCGGCGCGAGGTCGTCCGCTCGGTCTCGTTCGGGGTCGCGCCCGGGGAGACGCTCACGCTCCTCGGGCCCAACGGGAGCGGCAAGACCACCCTCCTCCGGGTGATCGCCGGCTTCGAACGGCCGACGGCCGGCTCGGTCCGCCTCGACGGTCAGGACCTCGCGGGGGTGCCGCCCCACCGTCGGTCGATCGGCCTCCTCTTCCAGGAGCCGGCGCTCTTCCCCCATCGATCGGTCCTCGAGAACATCGCCTACGCCCCGCTGCTCCAGCGCCGGAGCCCGGCCGAGATCCGCTCGCTCGTCCGGGAGCTCAGCTCCCTGTTGTCGCTCGACCGCCTGCTCGACCGCTCTCCCGAGCGGCTGTCGGGAGGCGAGCAGCAGCGGGTGGCGCTCGCACGCACCCTCGCGGCTCGGCCGAAGCTGGTCCTCCTGGACGAACCGTTCGCCTCGGTCGACGTGCAGGTGCGCGCGGGCCTTCACGCCGAGTTCCGGACCGCGCTGCGGCAGTTCGGGACCGCGGCGATCCACGTCACGCACGACCGCGAGGAGGGGCTGTTCCTGGGCGACCGGCTGGCGCTGATCTTCGAGGGCGAGCTGGACACGGTCGGGCCCCCGGCCGAGGTCTTCGCTCACCCGTCCTCGCCGAGGACCGCGCGCTTCCTCGGCTACAATGTCCTGGCCGGGCCGGACGGCCCGGTCGCGGTCCTCCCGGAGGACCTTGCGGCACGGACCCCTTCCGGTACCGACCGAGCGTACACCGTGAAGGCCTCCGGTCCGGTCGGCCGGAGGTTCCTCTCGATCCTCGAGGGGGTTGACGGTGACCGGGTCGAGCTCCGGTCGGACGCGCGGCTCTCCGTCGGGTCTGCGGTGGCGCTCTCGTGGGTGCGGGAGGTGCCCCTGCGGGAGTGAACCGTCGTCGCCCTCCGTAGAACCCAAGTGCCTTGCCGTGATGGCCGCGGCGTGAGTCCCCCCGACCCTCTCGGCGCCGCCGAGCCGGCCCGGCTGGGGGACGAGACACTGACAGTCTATCGCCCGGACCGGCTGAAGGGGGTGGACCCGGAGCGGCTGCGCCGGCGCCCAAGAACGACCCGCATCCTTCTTGAGAACGCGGTGCGCCACTTCGACGCCCGACGCACCGACGCGAAGCTCCTCTCCGCCCTGGCCCAGGGCGAGCGCGCCGAGGGTCCGCAGGAGGTCGCCTACTTCCCGGAGCGCGTCCTGCTGCAGGATTTCACCGGCGTGCCCGTCCTGGTCGACCTCGCGACGCTGCGCGACGCCGCGGCGGCGCGCTCGGTCGACCCGGCGCGGGTCGACCCGGTCGTGCCGGTCGACCTCGTCGTCGACCACTCGGTCCAGGTCGACAGCTACGGGTCGCCTCGCTCGCCGGCGATCAACCTCGACCGCGAGTACGAGCGCAACGGCGAGCGCTACCGCCTCCTCCGCTGGGCGAAGGGAGCGTTCCACCGCCTTCGCGTCGTCCCGCCGGGGAACGGGATCTGCCACCAGGTCAACCTCGAGCACCTGGCGAGCGTCGTCGCCCGCGCCGAAGGACCGGGCGGTCCGGTGGCGTTCCCGGACACGCTGATCGGCACCGACTCGCACACGACGATGGTCAACGGGCTCTCCGTCCTCGGCTGGGGGGTCGGGGGCATCGAGGCCGAGGCGGTGCTCGTCGGCGAACCGTACTTCGTGGCTCGGCCGGTCGTCGTCGGGGTCGAGCTCGTGGGCGAGCTCGCGAGCGGCTCGACGGCGACGGACCTCGTCCTCACGGTCACGCGGCGCCTTCGAGAGAAGGGGGTCGTCGACCGCTTCGTCGAGTTCTTCGGACCGGGGGTCGGCCGGCTCTCGGTCCCGGACCGGGCGACCGTCTCGAACATGTGTCCGGAGTACGGCGCGACCGCCGCGCTGTTCCCGATCGACGAGGCAACGATCGACTACCTCAGAGGGACCGGCCGGCCCACCGACCTCGTCCGGCGGGCCGAGGCGTATGCGAGGCTCGTCGGGCTCTGGGGGTCCCCGGCGCCCGGGACGATCGACTACGACGACGTGGTCACGATCGACCTCGGCTCGATCGAGCCGACCGTGAGCGGCCCCCGCAACCCCGAGGAGAGCGTCCCGCTCTCGCAGGTCCCCCGGTCGTTCCGCAAGGCGCTCGACGCCTACCGAGCGGCCCACCCTCGAACAACGAACGCCCCGGCGCGTCCTTACCCGTCCGACGACCCGTTGGGTCCGTTCGACGGCGAGCCCGGCCGGCCCCCCGCCGGCTCCGCTCGGAGCGACCGGGGCGAGGTCGAGGACGGCTCGGTCGTCATCGCCGCGATCACGAGCTGCACGAACACCTCGAACCCCTCCGTGATGGTCGGCGCGGGGTTGCTGGCGAAGAAGGCGGTCGAGCTCGGTCTCACCGTGCCCCCGCACGTCAAGACCTCGCTCGCCCCCGGCTCCAAGGTCGTCACCGCCTACCTCGAGCGCGCGGGGCTGCTGCCGTACCTGCAGCGGCTCGGCTTCGGCCTGGTCGGCTACGGCTGCACGACGTGCATCGGGAACTCGGGCCCGCTGCCTCCGGAGGTGGGCCGTTCCGTCCGCGAGCGTGACCTGTTCGTGTGCGCGGTCCTGAGCGGAAACCGCAACTTCGAGGCGCGGATCCACAACGACGTCCGAGCGAACTACCTCGCCTCCCCGATCCTCGTGGTCGCCTACGCCCTCGCCGGTCGGATCGACATCGACCTTTCGCGCGAGCCGTTGGCCCGGCGCCGGACGGGAGAGCCGGTGACCCTCCGGGACCTTTGGCCGGACCCGACGGAGGTCGCTCGCTTGGTCGGCTCGAGCCTGGGTCCGCAGCTGTTCGAGGAGGAGTATCGGGGAATCGAGGTCGGGGACCGCCACTGGGACGCCCTCCAGGCGCCCTCCGGGCAGCGCTACCCTTGGGACGGCGGCTCGACGTACCTCGCCGAGGCGCCGTACCTTGCGCTCCCGCCGCCGTTCCTGCCTCGCGACGGGGAGATCGCGAGGGGGGCCCGTGCGCTCCTCGTTCTCGGCGACAAGGTCTCGACCGACCACATCTCTCCCGCGGGCGAGATCCCCGGGGACACGCCGGCCGGGGCCTACCTCTCGGCCCGGGGGGTGCCGGCGAGCGAGTTCAACACCTACGGCTCCCGCCGTGGCCACCACGAGGTGATGGTCCGCGGAACGTTCGCCAACGTGCGTCTGCGCAACGAGCTCGTCACCCCGAAGGAGGGCGGCTACACGCTCCATCTCCCGAGCGGGGAGACGACCACCGTCTTCGACGCGGCCCAACGCTACCGCGCCGACGGCGTGCCGCTCCTGGTCCTCGCCGGGAAGAGCTACGGCCAGGGAAGCTCCCGCGATTGGGCGGCCAAGGGGCCTCGCCTTCTGGGGGTCGGCGCGGTGATCGCCGAGAGCTACGAGCGGATCCACCGGTCGAACCTGGCCGAGATGGGCGTCCTGGCGCTCGCGTTCCGCCCCGGCGAGAGCTGGAGGAGCCTTGGGCTCACCGGGCGCGAGTGGTTCGAGCTCCGCGTCGCGCCGAATTCGACGTTCGGGCCGGGCGGGGAGGTCCGGGTCCTCGCCGAGGTCGTCGACGGCCCCACGCGGGAGTTCTCGACGACCGTCCAGCTTGCCTCCGCGGTCGAGCTCGAGCACTACCGCGCGGGGGGCGTCCTCCCGTTCGTCATGGCGCAGCGGTTCGTGCGCTGAGCCCGAATACGGCGAGGCGCCCCCGAGGGGCGGTCGCACGGTGACGGAGGTGGTCGTCTCGACGGAGGTGGTCCAGCGCACGGTCTCGAGGCGGACCGCAGGAGAGACATCTCGCCGACCGGCCGTCGGCCCACGATCACTCCGTCGCGATGCCCCGGCGTTCGTCCCTCGTCGCGGGGCCGGTCGACCGCGATCCCGGCGAGGCCGCAAGGTTTGTATAGAAAGCCTGTCGGTCGCCGCACGGCTATGGTCGTCTCGTCTGTCGCCAGGAAGAAGGTCTGGGTTCTGCCGATCGTCCTCTGCATCGCGGGGCTGATGGTCCTACCTGCGAGCGCTGTGCTCTCGCAGCACGTGGGGCCCCTCGCCCCGGTCTCGGGGGCCGCCTCGACCAGCGCGGCGCTGGGACGGGCGACTCCTGCCTCGCCCCTTGCGCCAGGGCTCCCGGGGAGCGCGTCACCCGCGATTCCCGGCCTCATCGGCCAACACCTTCCGAAGCTCCCCGGGTTGCCAGCGGCCGGAGTCCATCCGGCTTCTCCGGGCAACGCTTCCCGTCCCTCCGGGAGCACGCCAGCCCCCGCCTCCGGCCTGGGGCTCGCCAACCTGAGCGCCGAGCTTGCCCGCATCAACGCCACGTTCGCCAAGGTGCCGGGCTCAGCCGCGGTGGCGGACACCGCGCGCCTGATCGCCGAGGGCGTCGTCCCGGCCCAAGACGCCTACCTTCCCAATCTCCATCTCCTCTCCGAGCCGGCGACCTCGCCGGTCACCCCTTCGTACAACGTCTCGCCCGCGCCCATGGGCCTGGCCGACCTCGGCCTGGGCGCGAGCGGCGCCTACTCGTTGTCCACTCCCGGCGTCCTGGGCGCCCTCACCCTCGACGGGTACAACGCGAGCGCGGGCAGCCTCTACGAGGACACCGGCGCGTACTACTGGGACGGGTTGAGCCCGAACACCGCGGTCACGCCGTGGCAGTCCGGCGTCCAGCTCAACACCGTGGTGACGAACGTCTCCTACCCCGGCTCGAACACCGGGGTCTACTGGACCCAGAACGTCGTCGACTTCTCCGGCGACCAGCTCCAGTTCATCGACAACGTCTGGAACTTCACCGGACCGAACGCCAGCATGAACGCGTCGACCCTGTACACCTACAACGGCTCCTGGATTGTCGGGGACTACTACTACGACGTGGGCCCTGTCCTCCCCCTCACCTTCCCTCTGACGCTCGACCTGTACAACAACGCCTCCAACGTCGGCGGCCGCTCGACCGTCACGTTCGGCTACCGCGTCACGGAGGGCACCACGGTGTACACCGGCATCTACGACACCGTCGTGTTCAACTCGATGCCGACCAGCGGAGTGCCGCTCCTGACCCCGGACTTCCTGATCGACGGCTACCAGCCGGTCTACACGGCCGGCCCCTACCAGGGACCGCTCTACGACGCCGAGCTGGTCTTCGGAGGACCGGGCGGTGGCTCGAACGCCGTCATCAACTCTCTGAACGGCTCCATGAACCTCGACTACCTCACCGGAACGAGCTGGTCGCCGGCCCCGTCCGCCTACGACTACGGCGCGGACACGGGGGAGACCGCGATCGGCTTCGCCGGGTGGTGGCAGGGCTCGACGGAGTACATCAACCAAGGCCCGTCGATCCTCTATGGGCTCTGGAACACTCCGAGCGGGGTCCCGAGTGGCGAGACCCAGATCATCTGGTACAACTCCCCCATCTACGCGCTCGACTTCTGGGGCCCGACCGGCGTCGCGTTCGACAACCTGAGCTACTGGCCCTCCGAGCCGAACGGCACGGCCCAGACGTGGCTCCCCCCCTCGACGATCGTGGGCTACACGGCCGAGGCGTTCGCGGACGGGTTCTTCCCGGTCTCGGGCATCCTGTCACCATCCAACTTCGGCGCCGGAGCCACGTCGCGATGGTACTCCTTCCCCATCTCCGCGCCCGGGTTCTGGGACGCTCCGATCTACATGGACGGGCCGTCGCAGGCCCTCGCCATGGCGACCTACGCCACAGGGTGGTCGTCAGGGCCGTACGTCTTCGCGAACCTCGCCGTGAACGTGGACCTCACGTTCAACCACCTGAACGACTGGGGGTTCCCGGAGTTCGACCTATTCTGGTCGTACAGCGCGGGGAACGAGCTTGTCGTCAGCAACATCTCGCAGGGGGTGGACTCGTCCGGCGGACTCTGCAGTCCGGGCGGCGTACCGGCGACGTGCTACCTCTGGGAACCGTTCGGTTACGATGACCTCCCCGGCTACGGGGCCGAGATCGCGGACTGGAACGGATCCGGCGATGTGTTCGAGAACCTGCTCCTCGAGGGCTGGACGGCTCCGATTGGTGTCGAGGTCGGAGGCGTCGTCTCGCTATGGAACACGAGCGACGCCGTCGCCTACAACATCTCGAGTGTCGACGGCTCCTTCGGGGTCTGGGCGGCGAGCTCGCCGTATCTCGAGGAAGTCGATTCGTCCGCTCTCGACGCTATCGCCCTGACCCTCCTCGACTCGCCGGACGCCTTCGCCGACACCATTTCGGCCGAGTGGTTCGGCGTGGACGTCCTGGACGAGGGTGGAACAGGCGGCGAATTCGTCTTCCTCGACGCGGCGAACTACTCGACCGCCTTCGAGGGCCTGGCCGCGAACTACAGCCTGGTCGCCTACGTGACCGCGGACTGGATCTCGACCGGCCTCTCCCTCGAGTCGACCTGGGGCCTCGAGGGTGTCTACATGACGGTGGAGAACGGCTCCACAGGGGTCCTCGGCTACGACCTCACCAACGTCACGATCGGCCTGGTCTCGGTGACGACCGAGTCGGAGGGGGTGGACCTCGAGGTCACGTTCAACACGACGCTCGCGTACTTCGACGTCAACGGGTCGGAGGGCGGCTGGCTCTACGACGCCTACAACCCGTACGTGGTCGGCTTCGACGCCACCAACGGCTCGTTGGGCCTCGGCATCGAATGGGGCTCGGATTTGACGGCCGTGTACATCACCGCGACCGACGGCAGCACCGGGCTTTACCTGGAAGAGTTCGGCGCGGCGAACGTCACCGACGTCGTCGCCAACGACAGCCTCGGGGTCGAGGTCTGGGACGACGACCTCACCGGTCCGAACCAGATGGTCAACGTGACCGGGGTGGAGGTGACGAACAGCGGGACTGGGGTCGAGGGGATCTTCAGCAGCGAGCTCGCCGTCTACGATGTCCAAGCCAGCTCGGGTTCGTTGCTCTACCCGAGCGTCGGCGTCGACTTCGTCTACTCGGCCAACGTCCAGGTCACCAACGCCTCCGCGAGCGGTTTCTCCGAGGCCGTCTGGGTCTGGGACTCGGTAGCCGTGGACGCGACCAACGTTTCGGCGACCGCCTCGGCCTACGGCGTTGAGCTCCTGTACTCGGAGTATGTCACCGTGACGAACGTTAGCGCCGCGTCGGGTTCGCTCGTCTTCCCAACCGCCGCTGTGTACATCTACGACACGTACTTCGTCGAGATCGCTAACGTCTCATCGAGCGGGTTCGCGTGGGGCGTCTACGCCGAGGACGTGTACGCCCTTGAGGTGGCCGACGTCACCGCGGCCCTGGGGGCGACCGGCGTGTTCGTCCTCGGCTCCTACGATGTCGTCGTGTACGACGTCGTCGCGGGGACCGGTGCGCTCTTCTACGCGACCGTCGGCATGACGGTCAACGACTCGGAGTACGTCTACGCGACGAACGTCTCCGCGGACGGCTTCGCCGGCGGGGTCAACATCTCGGAGTCGGACTTCGTCTATGTTATCAACCTCACGGCGACCAACGGGGCGCTCGGAGCCCGGATCACCAACTCCAGCGACATCTTCGTGACCAACGTCGTCGTCACCACGTCGGGCAGCACCGGCGTCGGGATCGAGGACGCGTCCTACATCTACGTGGACAACGTCACGGCCACCGGGGCGACCGGAACGGTCGCCCTCGACTCCCAGTTCCTCTGGATCGCGAACACGACCGTCACCGACGTGAGCGTGTTCGGTGTCGTCCTGGAGGGCTGCTCGTACGCCTGGGTCACGAACACCTCGGCCGCAAGCGGCGCGTTCGGCGTGGCCGCTCTCGGCTCCGTCGAGGTTTTCGTCGGGAACACGCAGGCGTCCGGCGTGGGCACGGTCGGCGTCGCCTTCGACGGAACGAACGACTCCTGGGTGAACGACACGTCGGCGACCTCTTGGGCGATCGGCGTGGCCCTCTTGGAGACGGTCGGCGTTCACGTGGCCCATGCCACGGCGAACGACCCGTTCCTCACGAGCCCCTGGGCGTACTACTCCGTCATCTCCCTGCCGACGGCGGCGATCGTGACCCTTCACACCAGCGACACGACCGTCTCGAACGTCGCCACGGACACCTACCCGCTCGCCCTCTACGACGACGGGTCGAGCAACCTGTTCGTCCAGGACCTGACGGCCCAGTACGGCGCGGTCGGCGTCATGCTGAACGGGACCTCCTACGCGCTCCTGAACGGGATCACGGCGACCTGGGACGGGACCGGCGTCCAGATGAACGCGGGCGCCTACGCTAACATCGTCACCGCGAGCGATTTCGAGAACGACACCGGCTACGGGGTCGACATTCAGGACGGCTCTTCCAACCTCGTCTACAGCAACGACTTCGCCTGGGACAACGGGGCGAACGGGACCTACAACGCGACGCACGTCCAGGTGTTCAGCAGCTCGCCGACGAACGAGTTCAACAACTCTGCGGAGATCGGCAACTACTGGGCCGACTGGCACACGTACGTGGATGGGGTCCTCGCCCCGTACTACATCTCGAGCGGCGCGTGGGACTACCACCCCCTCGGATCACCCGAGGGGATGGTGACGGTGACGTTCGACGCCACCGGCCTCCCGTTCGGGACGAGCTGGTCGGTCACGCTCGACCACGTCACGAAGTGGACCGTCGGAGCTTCGATCGTCTTCGACGAGTACCCCGGAACGTACACTTTCACGGTGGGCGCTCCGTCCGCGTGGTCGGCCTCCCCGTCGGGCGCCTCGGTCATCGTCTCGACAGGGCCGGTCGAGGTCCCGGTTGGCTTCTCGGCCATCCCCCCGACGTACACGGTGTGGATCAACGAGACCGGGTTGGCCTCGGGCACGAGCTGGAGCGCGATCTTCAACGGCGTCTCGGAGAGCACGACGGGCGCGAGCCTCGCCTTCACGGTGACGGCGGGGACGTATGACTACCAGATCGGCTCCGTCGTGGGCTATACGGCGTCGTCTGCGGGCAGCACGGTGACGCTCGGCGGGAACTATGCGATCGCGGTGACGTACACGTCGACCGCGGTGCCACCGCCCGCGAAGTATACGGTGTGGATCAACGAGACCGGGTTGGCCTCGGGCACGCGCTGGTCGGCGGTCTTCAACGGCGTCTCGGAGAGCACGACGGGGACCAGCCTCGCCTTCACGGTGACGGCCGACACGTACGCCTACCAGATCGGTACCGTCGCCGACTACGCCGCATCGTCCTCTGGTGGCACGGCCACGGTCGGTGGGAACTACACGATCTTGGTGACCTACACGTCCACCCTGGTCCCACCGCCCGCGAAGCACACGGTGTGGATCAACGAGACCGGCTTGGCCTCGGACACGAGCTGGAGCGCGATCTTCAACGGCGTCTCGGAGAGCACGACGGGCACGAGCCTCGCCTTCACGGTGACGGCCGGAACGTACACCTACCAGATCGGCTCCGTCGCGGGCTATACGGCCTCGTCGACGGGGGGCAGCGCGACGGTCGGCGGGAACTACGCGATCGCGGTGACGTACACGTCGACCGCGGTGCCACCGCCCGCGACGTACACGGTGTGGATCAACGAGACCGGGTTGGCCTCGGCCACGAGCTGGAGCGCGATCTTCAACGGGGTCCAGGAGACCACGACGGGGACCAGCCTCGCCTTCACGGTGACGGCGGGGACGTATGACTACCAGATCGGCTCGGTCTCGGGCTACACCGCGTCGTCTATGGGCAGCACGGCCACGGTCGGCGGGAACTATGCGATCGTGGTGACGTACTCCTCACCGACCTCGACCACGACGACCTCGTCGTCCGTGCCGACCTCGACGTTCAACACCGACTGGGCGATCGCGCTCGGGCTCGCCGCGTTGGCCGTGATCATCGCGCTGGTCGCCTTGCTCCGCCGACCGCCGACCTGGGCCCCAGCCCCCGCCTCGGCCTGGCAGGAGCCAACCCCCCAGGAGGGCGGATCCGAGGGCGCATCGCCCCAGGAGCCCGGTCACTAGGCCGCGCTGCGCACGACGAACGGAAGCAACCCTTTCCCCGCTCCGGGCCCCTCGGGGCCCGGACGCATCGTTCTGGAACGCAAGAACCGGCGGTCGGGCTTCGAGGATCCACCTCCCCACCCTGAGAAGATCGGCCCCGTCGAGCAACGCGAACATGGTCCCGTCGCAGGGGCACGGCGAGAGGCCGGCTCCCGGCGCAGCGCACGGCTACGGTCGATCCAGGCGAGTCTGCGTTCCCGAACTGCCCTGAAGGTGGAGGGAGGCCTCCGTCGGGAGCTCGTAGCCGACCGGCTCGAGGCCGAGCGCCTCGCGGAAGAGGTTCGCGGACGCCGGGGCGAAACCCGCGAAATGGTTGTTGAAGAACGCGAAGACGTTCGTGACCGTGTCCCGAACGGCTTCGACCCGGGAGGCCCAGAGGCGGGTCTCGCGGCGGCGGTCGATGCGGAGGTCGCCGTGGCTCTCCTCGGGAACGGTCGTGTGGTCGCCGATGAACCTCAGGTAGACGAAGTCGGTCGTCAGCTCGGGCGGGATGTCGACGTACGTGAGGTACGACCAGGCGAGCGCAATCCTTCGGTCGCTCAGCTCCCGGAGGAGGGAGGCCCTCGTCGTTCCCTGGAACCAACCCGCATCCCGGAGCTCCACGGCGTAGCGGAGGCCGGGATCGAGGGTTGGCAAGAGTTCCCCCAGGAAACGCCCGGCCTGAGTCGGCTTCGCCCACGGAGGGAACTGGAGCAGCAAGGCCCCGAGCTTCGGGCCCAGCTCTCGGGCGTGCTCCTCGAAGGCTCCGATCGCCTCCGCGTCGACCGGGAGCTTCGGATCCAGAAGATCGCGGGGGAACTTCATCGCGAAGACGAAATCCTCCGGGGTCGAACGGGCCCATCGGCGGACGAGGAACGAGCCAGGGTCCCGGTAGTACGACGAGTCCACCTCCACGGTGTCGAACAGGCGAGCGTAGGCCGGAAGGCGCTCGCCGGGCGCGAGCTCCCTCGGGTAGATTCTTCCCCACCAGGCTTCGGAGGTCCACGAGGAGCAGCCGATCCGCAGCCGAGCCGCCATCGGTTCTTCGAGGTGACGCGGTGCCGGAAGTTAGCCCCGGCGGGGGGATTCCGGGTTCGAGGCGAGGGCGACCAACCCTGGGCGGCGGGGTCCGCTGGGACCCATGGCGGTCCTCGTCACGTCTGCGCGCGCGTCCGGCCGGACGGAGCTGCACGCCTCGACGGAGCTGACGGTCACCTCTTCGCTCCGGGGGGTTGCGTCGCTGACCCGCTTGGTTGGGGTCTGGCCGGGTGCCGGTGCCCGCCGCCGAACCCGGCTCGGCTCCTTCCTTTGCGAGGCCTACGACGCGCGAGCCCATGGCGGAGATGCAGGAGATCGGGCGAACGGACTGAGGTCGGCCGCTCTGAGAGCCGGGCCTAGGATCTTCTCGGCTCCATCGGCTCCGGAGGTCGATGGGCGTGAGAGCCGTCTTCCTGGCCGGCCGTCCCTGTCATCGCCAAGGGGGGCGAACCCGGACGAGATGTACGATCCCTTGCCGCGTGACCACATCCCTCAGTTCCTGTACGGTGAAGCCGTTCGACCGGGCGGCCGCGAACAAGGCGTCGACAGCCGTCGGCGGTAACGGAGTTCGGGCCGTGCGCGGGGTCCGCAGCAGAACGAAGTCGACGGTCCGTGGAGATCCGTCCTGGCGCCAGGTGGGCGGGGTCGAACGGAAGTCCCCAATGACCAAAGGGTGACGAAGCTCCGACCAAGAGCGGCCCACCGTAGCCCGCCCGGGACCGCCGAACACCACGTTGTCCCCAGAGATCCACGCCTCGGTCGGCGGGGAAGGATGATTGTGGAGCGCCCAGAACCCTAGGAAGGCGGGCGCGAGACACCCCAGGAGGAACGAAGGGCCTAGCCAATCGAACCACCGACCCGAACCCGACATCCACACCTCATAGACCAGCACCGCCCCACCGGCGCCAGCGATCAGTCCGAGGAGGCCACACACTAGCCAGAGGCGACGCCATGGTCGGTCGATTCGGGCCAGTTCCGCGCTGAGTTCGGGAAACGCGAAATGGTCCGGAACGGTGGGCGTCGTCAATTCGCCTCGCGCTCAGCGCGGTCCGTGGTCGGCCCCTCGGTCCCCGCGCCCAGGTTTCCTCGCGACGAGGAAGGGACATGGGGGTAAGAGCTCTACAGAAGCAGGTGCGCCGGCTTGGCCACCCCTCAGGGAGCGCCGGAAGACATCCGTGCTGGTAGGCGGTCGTCCTCATTCGGATCCGTCACCCGTTCATCTTGGCCAACGCCTCGAGTTCGATCCTCCCCCGTGCCCCGACCGGCTCGGTAGTGACCTCCTCAGATGCAACGCGTCGGTCCGTGGACATCCACGGCGGGTCCCGGAACCCCCGGGAATACGCCGCCGCGACTCACCAGGATCCCCCGATGGTGACGGACCGTCGCCCGCAGGTCGTTGCCGACCCGCGGCACGCCGCTCCGCGTCGTCTTCCGCGCCCGGCTCGGAATCCTCCGCCGCCACGTCGCGCTAAACGGATGGAGGCCGCAACCTCGAGGGCCCTTCGCGCATCGTTATCCGAGTCCCGTCGCTCCGGCTCGCGACGTGAACGCCACCGTCCGGCGGTTCCTCCCCGAAATCATCGTCGTCCTTCTCCTCGCCACCTACGGGCTTGGGGTCGCGGTCGGTCGGTACGGCGGGGTCGTTGAGGGAGTAGGGACCGTCGGCTCGGTGAGCTTGGTCCCCGCGGTCCGGCGATCCGGCGGAGCGTGGGGCAAGGAGCTGCGGCTGCTCTTCGCCGCCTCCGCGGTGATCGGTGTCGTGAGCGTGGCCACCGGTCTCGCGAACAACGCGACCGACGAGCCGTTCACGATGTGGGGCTATCTCGCCGTCCTGCTCCATGGTCGGGATCCCTACACCACCGCGGCCACGATCACGTTCCTTGCCCCCGCCCTCGGCCTCTCGTCGCAGCCGATCACGGGCCAGTTCCACTACGTCTACCTGCCCCTCCTTCTGTTCTTCCAGGTCCCTGGGACCGGTGCCACCGGCTACAAGGCGATGTGCCTGGGTTGCTGGGCGGGGATTGTCTACCTCGTGCGGCGGGACGAGGTCGCGTCCCTCTGCCTTGTCTCGCCGATGGCCGCCCTCGTCGCGGCGAACGGTTTCACCGACCTTCCGGTCCTGCTCCTGATCACCCTGTCGCTGCGGGGGGCTCGCGGCGTGCCCGGGAGGGCCGCCGAGTACGCGACGTACGCGATGAAACAGTTCGCGAGCCTGTTCTGGTTCGTGCTGTACGTCGCTCGGCGCGAGGTGTTCCGGGCGGGGATGGTGGTGGTCGTTACCCTGTTGCTCTGCGCGCCGTTCCTCATCTGGCATCCGACCGGGATCTGGTGCGAGGCGCTTACGTTCGACCTCAGCCCCGGTTGTGCAAGCGCGCCCAACGTGTCGCGCCACATGTCGGACCTCTACTCTCATTGGAACTACTACCTGTGGATCCTATGGGTCTACGCTCTCTACGAAGCGGAGATCCGCGAGCTCGTGCGACGCGGATGGCGCAGGTTCCGGCGTCTTACGCGGTGGCCGGCCGCCAGCGCCTGACCAACCCCGGCTCTGAAGCGACCCGCGCCGTGTGCTGAATACCGTCCGCGAGGGAAGGTGCGCGTGGGATGGGTTTCCCGCCCCGCGGTGGGGCGGGATGCGTCATTTTGTGCTGACGCCGGTGCGGGTATTCGACTCTCCGCCTGTCCGACTCCGCCACCCGCCCGTCTTGGCCAGCGCCCCGAGCTCGACCCTCTCCCGGGCCCCGCGCGTGTGGGTCGTGACCGTCCGAGAATGCGACGCACCGGTCAATAGGCTTCCACGGCGAGTCCCGGCACCATCGAGAATACGCTGTCGCGACTCACCAGGATCCCCCGATGGTGACGGACCGTCGCCGCCACCAGTAGGTCGTTGCCGACCAGCGGGGCACCCCGTCGCATCGACTCCGCCCCGATGCGCCCGGCCTCCGCCGCTTCCGCCAGGTCGAACGGGAGGACGTCCAACAGCTCCAGGAACTCCAGCGTGCGGGCCAGCTCCCGCCCACCGCGGTAGTGGGCCCCGACAAGCACTTCGGCCACCGCCACCGCCGGGGTCGTCAGGCGCTCGGTCGCCTCCAAGAGCTCCCGGACCTTCTCCACCGCGGACGCTTCGCCCCGCACGTAGTCGATCAAGAACGTGGAATCGAAGCAGCGCACGGATCACGCCCTCTTGGCAAACAGTCTCTCGGTCCGTTCCCGGTCCCGTCGCCGCCCTTCCGCCAGGAACGAGCGGATCTTCTCCAGGTCCTCGGCGGGCATCTCCTTCCAGATGCCGGCGAAGGCGAGGATCGACCGCCGTCGTCCCGACAGCCGCTTCACCGCCTCGCTGAACGTCTCCCCGGCGCGCCGCTGACGTCGAAGCATCTCGTACGCCTCTACGTCCAGCGCCACGGTCTTCGCCGACATGGCCTGCTATATCAGTATACTACAGCAATATGAGACTTCTGCGGCCGACGGCGGCTGGCCGTCCATCCCTCGGGGGTTGGACTCGGGGACGCTCGCGAATCCATGACCCACCGTGGGTTTCCTCGGAGGACCCGATTCAGATCGCTCGTCGACCGGGAGAGATGCCCGTGCCGGAACTCGCCCAGGTTGATTGGCTGTCGGATTCGTGCTACCGATAGGAGAGGGTCCGGAAGAAACGACGGAGAGGATCGCTACAAGACCCCCTTGGCAGAGAAGGGTCGATGTCACCGGCGAAGGCTCCCGATCCGAATTCCGCCGCCCGTTCCATTCAGTCGATGCACTAACGACATGTCCTTAAGGCCGCTAGAGAACCACCTCACCGATGGACTCCCGGTTCTGCCGAGCCTGCGGGAAGCCCCTCGCCGCGGACACCCTGTTCTGCGGAGCGTGCGGCAATCCGGTTCGCGAAGATCTAGCAGGCGCCCCCAACACCCCGACTTTCGCAGGTGCCGGACCCGCCACCGCGCCCAGTGGGGACGCCGTCGACAGGGCCGTCGGGAGAGCCTCGTCCCCAGGGCCCCGAGGTCCCGAGCCCGCCGCTCCGACGGGTCGCCCAGTTGCGTTGGGGCTTGGATTGGAGGGCATCCATGAGTTCCTACTGCAACAAGAATCGTTCTCGGACCACTGGAATTATCAGATCCTAAGCAAGGCCGGGCAGCATCTGTTCAGCGTCCGTGGAAGCCTGTTGGAGAATGTCTTCGAGAACCTGTTCCAGCCTCTCGGTTCGAGGCCGCCTCCGCCGCCCTCCGGGGCTCACAAGTGGTTGAGGCAAGTCCCGCCACTTCAGCTCACCTGGACGATCACGGACGCGGGGGACGCGCCGTGGGGCAAGATCTCGGGGGAGGTGGGGAAGATCCCGGGGCGGCTATCCGGAAGCAAGGCCGTCTTTACCGTAATCGGACCGGCAGAGACACCCCTCTTGAGCGTCAGTGCAGAGTTGACCGGGTTCGGTGGTCTCGCGGCAACGGCCGCGTTCCCGGACGGTCGTCCCATGTTCTCGGCACGCGGGAACCTCATGGGCCACGACTTCTCGCTTCTAGATCCGTCCGGCGGCGAGGTCGCAAGAATCCACAGGGCGTGGGCTTCCCTGCGCGACACCTACAATCTTGAGGTAATCGGTGAGGTCGACCCTCTCGCCCCCCTTATCTTCGCCATCCTGGTCGAGCGGGCCGAAGTTGCCAACCGGGGCAGGGGAGCGCGAAGATAGAACCGAAAGGACCCCACGTCTCGGGGGGAGTTTCGAAGGCTGACCACTCCCTCCCGTTGGTGGGGCTGTCGGAGCCCTGTGGCCTGAGTGCTCCCCCCGTGGCCAGGGGAGCAAGGGATCCCTTTCCAAACAGCCCGGTTTCTCGTGTCGGGCCGACATAGGTGCTCAGCGATTCCGACGGGGGAGGCTCCGCCTCCCCCGCGGGGCCACGCCCGTGCTGGGATTCGAACCCAGGTCTGAGGCTCCGCAGGCCTCTAGGATAATCCACTATAGCGAGAGGGGGTCGATTCCCCGACCTCGTAGCTACCCCACACGGGCACCCGCGCGCTCGCCGAGCGCGGTCGGCGCGAACAGCGCACCGTATTAAAGAATGGGTCGTCCCACGCCTGAGAGGTTATACCGGCCGGCGTCTCGGCCGAGGAGGAGGCGTTCGGCGGTGAGCGAGCAGGGGTCCGCCGACCCGTGGGAGGTCCTCCGTGCCCTTCCGTTCGGCCAGCGGATCGAGCTGACGGAGGAGGACGGCTCGAGCTGGACCGGCACGGTCATTCCGTCCCACGACCTCGCCAGCCCGCGCATTCTCACCCTGAAGCTCGAAACGGGCTACAACGTCGGCCTTCAGGTGGGCCCGGGCACGAAGTACCGTCTCCTGGGGAACCCGCCGCAGCGTGCGGTCGCCCCTCCGGCCGCCCCCTCGGACCACGCCCACGGTCGCGGCGGGATCGAGCTCCTGATGACAGGGGGGACGATCGCGTCGCGCGTCGACTACGAGACCGGCGGCGTGAGGCCGGTGCACGGCGAGGAGGAGATCCTCGCCTTCTACCCGGAGCTCCGAGATCTCGGCGCAGTCCGCATCACGGCGGTCCTCGACGTGCTGAGCGAGAACATCACGCCGGTCGACTGGCTTACCCTGGCCGGCAAGGTCGTCGAGGCGTTCGACCGAGGCGCCGAGGGCGTCGTGATCACCCACGGCACCGACACGATGGGATTCACGGCCGCCGCGCTCAGCTTCCTTCTCGCTGACCTGCCCGGGCCGGTCGTCCTGGTCGGCGCCCAACGTTCGCCCGACCGTCCGTCCTCGGACGGTCCGTCCAACCTCTACGCCGCGGCCCGCGTCGCGCGCGAGCGCGGCCTGGGCGAGGTCGTGATCGTCATGCACGCCGGCCTCTCGGACGACCGGTTTGCGGTCCACCGGGGGACCTGGGTGCGCAAGATGCACTCGAGCCGACGCGACGCCTTCGAGAGCCGTAACGGCCCGCCTCTCGGCACGGTCGACGCCTCCGGGGTCCATTGGACCCCGGCGGTCCGTCGGCCCTCGCCGGGGCCCGCCCGCCTGGACGGGCCGATCGACGCTCGCGGCGGGCTCCTCACGTTCTATCCCGGCCTTTCCGCGGCGAAGGCGCGACAGTTCGTCGACGGGCTGCGAGGGGTCATCCTCGCCGGCACCGGCCTCGGCCACATCGCCGTCGAGCACCTCCCGTGGATTCGGGAGGCGACCGCACGCGGGGTCATCGTGGCGATGACGACCCAGTGCCTGGAGGGGGTCGTCGACCCGTACGTCTATGCGACCGGCCGCGAGCTGCTCCGTGCAGGGGTCGTCTTCCTGGACGACCTCCTTCCCGAGACCGCCTACGCGAAGCTCCTGTGGGCGCTCGGTCACGCGAGCACCGCCCAGGAGGTCCGGGAGCTGCTCCTCCGCGACCGGGCGGGCGAGTTCCACCGCCGCCGTCCCGTGGAGGCCAAGCCGTGAAGGTCGGCCTCGAGGTGCATCAGCAGCTCGCGACGACGAAGCTGTTCTGCGCCTGCCCGTCCGAACTCAGCGAAGGGATCGAGACGACGTTCGTCCGCCGCCTTCGCCCGGCGAGCGGCGAGGAGCGGGCCGTCGACGCCGCGGCGGCGTTCCAGGCCTCCCGCGGGTTCGCCTATCGCTACGAGAGCGGGCCCTCGAACTGCCTGGTCGAGAGCGATGAGGAACCGCCGAGGCCGCTGAACGAGGAGGCACTGGACGTCGCGCTCACGGTCGCCCTGCTCCTCTCGGCCCGCCCGGTCGACGAGGTCGAGATGATGCGCAAGATCGTCGTCGACGGCTCGAACACCACCGGCTTCCAGCGGACCGCCCTCATCGCCGTCGGGGGAAGCCTCGAGGTCGGCGGGAAGCGCCACGAGATCCTGTCGATCTGCCTGGAAGAGGACGCGGCACGCAAGGTCGGCGCGGCAGGACACGAGGTGGCCTACCGCCTCGACCGGCTCGGGATCCCGCTCGTCGAGATCGCCACCGGTCCGACGATCGCCTCCGGGGCCGAGGCCCGCGAGGTCGCCCTCGAGATCGGCGCCCTGCTCCGCGCGACGCGGAGGGTCCGACGCGGGATCGGGACGATCCGCGAGGACCTGAACGTCTCCACCGAGGGCGGTCGACGTATCGAGATCAAGGGCGTCCAGGAGCTCCGTCTCCTCGGGGAGTACGCCGAGCGTGAGGAGGGCCGGCAGAAGCTCCTCCTGCGACTGCGCGATGAGTTACGGCGGCGCGGGGCCCGTGTCGACGCCCGGCCGGTGGACGTGACTGCCGAACTGACCGACCTCACCGAGGGCCCCATCGGCTCCGCGGGCCAGCATGGAGGCTCGGTCCTCGCCGTGCGCCTCCACGGCTTCGCGGGCCTCCTCGGGAGCCAGTCGGGATCCGACGAGCGCCTCGGACGGGAGCTGGCCGACCAAGCCCGAGCCGCCGGGCTCGGCGGAGTGGTTCACTCGGACGAAGCGCCGTCCCATGGCCTCTCCGAGGACCGGCAGGCGCGCCTCCGAACCCGGCTTTCGCTTGCGGAGGGGGATGCCTTTGTCCTGGTGGCGGACCGGTCGCCCGAGCGGGCGCGTCGCGCGGCGACCGCCGTCGCGGCGCGGGCGGAGGCGGCGCTCGAGGGAGTCCCCGGGGAGACCCGGGATCCCCTACCGGACGGGAGGAGCCGCTACTCTCGCCCCTTGCCGGGGCGCGACCGTCTCTACCCCGAGACCGATATCCCGCCCGTTCGGATTGACGCGGGCCGCCTTACCCGGCTCCGCGCCCGCCTCCCCGAGCGCCCGGCGGCGACCCTCGCCCGCCTCGCGCGCGAGCACGCGCTCGCCCCGGAACTGGCGCGCCAGCTCGTCTATGGGGCCGAACTCGACCGGTTCGACGAGCTCGTCCGGCGCGGCCACACCCCAGGCGGCGTCGCCCGCCTGTTGACCCAGGAGCTCCCGGCGGTGGAGGTTTCCGCCAGCTCCGTTCCCTTCGACCCGCCCCTGGAGCTCTTGGACGAGCTCCTGGGGGCGGCGGAACGCGGAGAGTTCGCCAAGGAAGGAACGCCCAAGGTCCTCGCACAGCTCGCATCGGGCGCGCCGACGGTGGCCGAGGCGGTCCGGCGGACAGGGCTCGTGGGCGCCGACCACGACGAGCTCGCTCGTGTCGTGGACCGGATCGTCCGCGAGCAGATTGACCTCGTACGCGAGCGCGGGGAGGCCGCGTTCTCCCCGCTCATGGGCGACGTGATGCGGGAGCTTCGGGGCCGGAGGGACGGGCGGGAGGTCGCCGAGGAGCTTCGCCGGGCAATCGCCCGGCACCTCTCTAAGGCCGTCGGGTAGCGGGGTACGAGGAAGGCGAGGGGCACGGCGCGACCGCGACCTGCTCGGGGAGCCCTGCGCGGGGTCGTCACCGACGTCGACGGCACGCTGACCGACGCCGACCGCCACCTCGACCCTCGCGCGATCGACGCGGTCCGCCGTCTCGAATCCTCCGGGGTCCCGGTGACCCTGGCCACGGGCAACGTCCTTCCAATCGCCCTGGCGCTCCACCGCTTCGTCGGGACGACCGGGCCGGTCGTGGCCGAGAACGGCGGGCTCATCTACTGGCCCGAGGGCGCGGGGGGGACAGTCGAACGCAGGGCCGACCGGCGCGTGGCGCTCCGTGCGTGGCGGGCGATCCGAGCGTCCGGCGTGCCCGCCCGCCGGCTGTTCACCGACCGCTGGCGTGAGAGCGAGGTCGCCCTCGAGCCGACCGTCGGGTTGGCCGCCGTGCGACGGGCGGTCCGCGGCATGCCGGTGACCGTGGAGTCGACCGGCTACGCCCTCCACCTCATCGAGCGAGGCGTCGGCAAACTCCCGTCGCTGGTCCGAGCGTTGGGGAAGGTCGGCCTCGCCCCGCGGGACTGCGTCATCCTGGGAGACGGTGACAACGACGTCGCGATGCTTCGAGCCGCCGGGTTCGGCGTCAGCTTCCCGTCGGCAAGCCGACGGGCCCGGGCAGCCGCGAAGTACGTCACTCGGAGGGACCACTCGGCGGGCTTTGAGGAAGGACTTAAGGAGAGTGGCCTCCTCCCATGACCGTCCGGGCCAGAGGAATACCATGCTCGTCGGTCAGTGTGCCGCTTGCGGGGCGCCCGCGTCCCTCGGTTGCACCATCTGTGGGCGGACGTTCTGTCACGGCTGCCTAGACGCTGACGAGCGGATCTGCTCGGACTGCTTGCATAGCCAGAGGAGAGGCCGTGGCCCGATCGAGGCGCGGCCCCCTCCGTCCCGCCGGCTCGTCCGCCGGCCCCCGGGCGTGGAAGCACGGCGGTAGTTCCGCGGGCCGCGGGCCCGGCTCAGTAATCGTACCCCGGGAGCACGATCGGTCCTCGGGGGGCGCTCCTCCCGAGCGCGAGGAGCACGCCCCCGAACGCCCCGGTGAACAGGCCGAGGCCCAGGACCGCCCAGGCGTAGGGGCCGAGCGACCCGCCTATCTCGACGTGGAGCAGGCGGTATCCGCCGGCCGGCGCGGTGAGGTGGAGGACCAGGTTGGCGAACACCCCGAGACCCCAGCCGAGCGTGACGAGGATCCCTCCGGCCAGGTAGTAGCCGAATCGAACATCGCCCTTCGGGTCGAACGGAGGGACGGCCGGGTCCTCCTGAAGGTCGACCACGGCCCAGCGAGCGGGGTTGGGGTATAGGAGTTGCCCTCCCCTTCCACCGGCCTTCCGGTCAGCGCCTCGTCGTCGTGTAGGTTCGGGGGTCCACGGCCGGAGTTAGCCGGTAACCCTGTCGAGGGCCCCGGTGGGGCAAAGCGCGGGACCTCAGTAAGTTCATTAGAGGCTGGAGTTTCGCAACCCCCTTCCCTATGAGCGCGGCGCGCACCTTCGGCTCGGTCGGTCGACGGCAGGGGAGCCGTATCCTCGCGACGGCGGTGCTTGTCGCCGTGATGGTCCTGGCGGGCGTGTTGCCGTCGGCGTGGGGCGGGAACGCCGTCGCGCAGGGTTCCCCGGCGACGATCCCTGCGTCGAGCGGGCTTTCCGCCGCGGCCTCCGGAGGGCTGACGGTCACGCCGGTCGCCCCCGCCGCCGCGAACATCGACCCCGGTCAATCCGTGGCGCTCGTCGCGAACGCGACGGGAGGGGTTCCCCCGTATACCTATCAATGGTACCGCGGCGACTACCCCCAGTGCGCCGGGGACGTCCTAGAGAATGTCGGCGCGGGATCCGGCGCGACGCTGACCGTCTCGTCCGCCTACGGGAACCACACCTACTGTTACACGGCGACCGATTCGAACAAGACGCCGGACGTGGCATCGCCGTCCGCGGCCGCTCTCGTCACCGTGGACCCCGGCTTGGATGCCGGCCCAATCACCCCCTCCTCGGTCACGATCGATAATGGAACGACGTTGACGCTCGTCGCCCACCCGTCCGGGGGCACCGGATCGGGAACGTACACGATCAGCTGGACCTCCACGACTACGGGATCTTCCTTCTGCACCATCCTGGCGCTAGGGACGGGCTCGACGTGGTCGGCCAAGCCCACCGTGAACACGTCGTACTGCTACGCCGTAACCGACGCGTCGGTAGGCACCCCAGCGGCTAGCACCACCTCGGCCCCGATCCTCGTGACCGTCGACCCTGCCCTCGCCGCGGGAAAGGTGTCCCCGACCTCGCCCACGGTCGACGCCGGCCAGTCCATCCTCTTGAGCGCCGCCCCCTCCGGAGGCACCGGACCGGGAACGTACACGATCCAGTGGTACTCGTACTTGGGTTCGACGTCGAGCTGTTCGCCCAGCCTGAAGGCGGTCGGGATGAATTCGACCACTCTCCTTGCGACCGTCAACTCGACGACGACCTACTGCTACTCGGTCAAGGACAGCTCCTACACCGGGCCGACCGTCTTCTCGCTGACGGATTCCGTCACGGCGAGTTCCAAGCTGGTCGCGGGCGCGGTCACCCCGACCAGCCCCTTGATCGACGCCGGCCAGTCGCTGACGCTGACGGCGCCGACCCCCTCGACCGGGACTTTACCCTACACCTACCAGTGGTACTACGGCTACTACCCCTCCTGCTCGGCGGCGACCGCCACCCCCGTGGTCGGCCAGACGAACAAGACGTTCGTCGTCACGCCCGGCGCGAGCGAGTACATCTGCTACTCGGTGACCGACAGCGCCGCGTCCCCGGTCACCGCTTTCTCCGCGGCCGACCTTGTCCACGTGAACCCCGCGCTGGGGGCGGGATCGGCCTCCCCGCTCTCCCCGACGATCGATAACGGTTCGTCGGTGAAGTTCACCGCGACCCCGACCGAAGGCACGCCGGTGTACACGCACTACCAGTGGTATGCCGGGACGAACTCGACCTGCGCCGGCGACGCCGCGATTGGTGGCGCGACCGCCTCCACGTATACCGCCACCCCTCACGCGGACACGTTCTACTGCTACAGTGTGTCCGATAGCTCGGCAGGGACTCCTTTGCCGTCCGTCACCTCCTCCACGGACGAGGTGGTCGTCAACTCGAAGCTGGTAGTCTCGGCGATAAGCCCGGCCTCGCCGACGATCGACAAGGGGCAGTCGGTGCTCCTGACGGCGAACCCGTCCGGTGGGACGCCGGTGTATACTTTCCAATGGTACAACGGCACCCCCGCGGCTTGCAAAACCCTCATCTCGTGGGCGACGAACTCCACCTATCTCGCCCAACCGAGCACGAACATGTCGTTCTGCTATTCGCTGAGCGACGGCTCGGCGGACATCACGCCGGTTACCTCCGCGACCGATACGGTGACGGTCGAACCCGCCTTTTCCCCTGGGACCGCGACCCCCGCGGCTCCTGGGATCGACTTGGGCCAGTCCCTAACCCTGACCGCGACCGCCTCTGGGGGTAAGCCGGCCTACACCTATCAGTGGTACTCGGGGGACTCCTCGACCTGCACGCTGGACACCACGCTCCTGGGTACTACTGTGAGCCAGGTGGTCTCGCCGACGACCCCGACCTATTATTGCTACAGCGTGACGGACCGCGCCTACAGCCCACAGCGCCTCTATTCCCCCGCGGACAAGGTGTCGGTGAACCCCGAGCTGGTCCCGGGGTCGGTGACCTCGACTAGCAGCGTCCTGGACGAGAACCAGTCGGCCACGCTGACGGCAAGACCTTCGAACGGGACACCGTTGTACCATTTCGTGTGGTACCAGGGGACCTCGCCGAACTGCGCGAACGACTCGACGAAGATCACGGGAGCGATCTCGGCCAAGGTCACGGTGACGCCAACCACGACGACCTACTACTGCTACATCGTGGGGGATTCCTCGGTGGGGACGCCCGCAGCCAGCGGGAGCTCCGCAGCGTACAAGTTGACCGTCAATCCGACCTTGGACAACAAGGCCATCCTCCCGCACTCTCCGACCATCAACCAGGGACAGTACGTCGTACTCCAGGCGAACGTGTCGGGTGGGACGCCTCTCTACCTCTATGCGTGGTATTCGAGCGCCACGTCGACCTGCGGCGCCAACTCCACCAAGATCCCCGGGGCCGACGGCCCCACGTACAACGTGACCCCGCGCTCGACCACCTACTTCTGCGTCCTCGTCACCGACGCCTCGACCGGGACCCCCGTCGCCTCGGCGTTCTCTCCCGCGGACCAGGTGACCGTGAACATCCCCCCCGGTCCGACGTTCCTCGGCTTCCCCGTGATGGAAGGCGTCATCATCCTCGCCGTCCTCCTCGCGATCTGCGCCCTCATCGGGTTCTTCGTTTACTGGCGAATCAAGCGGGGTCGCAAGCGGGGCCCCGCTACCGACTTCCTGTAGCGCTCGGACGCCCCGGCTCCCCGCGGGCCTACGTCCGCGGCCGCGCTCCGCAGGGTGGCGGGCCTCTCCTAGGTCTCCCGTGGCCCTGGCGCCGATCGCTAAGATGAGCGGATCGCCGGCTCTCGAGGGAAAATCGACCCCTCGACGGACGGCCCTAGGCCACAGAAGGAACCGACCGAACGGCCCGTGGACCTTGGCGACCGGGGGCAGGACGATACGGCTCGCATCGCGCTCATATATCGAGGGATACTACCTCCCCCGTGGAGGCCGCATCACCGGTCTGCGGCATCCGCCGAGGGTCGTCGGGCACCGAGGGCCGGCGCGGCCGGCCGGGGGGTCCGTGCCGGCGGCGTCTTCCCCTCGCCTCCTTCTCCCGTCGCTCGTTCAGGCTCCTTCGGACGGTGACGCCGTCGGGCGGAGGTCCGTAGGCCGATAGAGGCACGCGCACGAAACGTGGTAGGGTGAACAGGATGATGGAACGCAAGATGGGCCATGTGACGTTGATCGCCGGGGTCGCGGTCGTTCTGCTCGCGATGATCGGGTCGTCGCTGGCCGCGATGTCGGGCTCCTGGACCGCGGGATCTGCTTCGTCGGGCGCGGCGTCGACCACCCCGGCGGCCTCGGGCCTATCGGTAGCGATCGGCCCCAATCCTGCGGCGGTCGACGTCGGCCAGTCGGTGGTACTGACCGCGACCGCGTCTGGAGGCACTTCCCCTTACAAGGGGTACCAGTGGTGGGAAGGCACGTTCGCGAACTGCCTCCCCGGTGGGAACTTGCCCATCCCGGGCGCTACGTCCGCGATGTACACGACCCCCGTCCTGACCTCGAGTGAGTACTTCTGCGTCAACGTGACCGACAGCGAGAGCCCCGCGGTGAACGTCTCTTCCCCGGTCGACCTGGTGACCGTCAACCCCGACGTGGTCGTCGCGGCGCCCACACCGACCGCGCCGACCATCGACTCTGGCCAGACCGTGAAGCTGACGGAGATCGCGACCTACGGGACCGCGCCGCTCAACTACCAGTGGTATTCCGGCGGTGCCACCGGGTGCAGCCCGTTCGACCCGATCAGCGGCGCGACCGCCGCGACGTATACCCCCACGCCGCCACCCACGACGACCACGAGCTATTGCGTCGTGGTGGGGGACCATTCCTCCACGTCTTGGGCGGGCGTGCAGTCCCCGTCGGCCACCGTCACGGTCGATCCGGCGCTCGCAGCCCCCGCGCCGACGCCCTCCGGTGATTACGGAGACCTCGGACAATCGTTCAAGCTGACGGCCACTCCGAGCGGCGGCACGGGGTCGTATAGCCTTCAGTGGTACGGCGGCTCTTCAGTGACGTGCAGCAGCGACAGCAGCACCGGCCTCGGGACAGCCCAGACCCAGACCGTGACGCCCACCACCACCGGGAGCACGAACTACTGCTACACGGTCACGGACACGTCCACGAGCGCGCCCGTGAAGGCCTCGCCGACGACCGCGGTGGTGATCAATGCGACGCTGACCGTAGGTCCGATCAGCCCCTCGTCCGTGTTCTTCGACCTCGGGACGACGACCGCCGAACAGGTCAACCTGACGGCCAAGGCCTCGAACGGCGCCCTCACTTCGCCGTCGGGACCCCACCCGACGTACCGGTACCAGTGGCGCTCGGGAACCTACCCGCAGTGCGGCTCTGACAACAGCGTCACGGGGGCGACGAACCCCTGGCTGGTCGTTCTGTCGACGTCGGTGCCCGCGAGCCTCTACTACTGCCTCGCGGCGGAGGACGCCAATAACACGATTGAGTACTCCAGCCCGGTCCTCGTCACGGTCGACCCAGCCCTCAGCGCGCCGGCCCCGAGCCCGCAGACGTCCCAGATCGACTTCGGTCGCGTGGTGCCCCTGACGGCCAACCCCGGCGGAGGCACCGGACCGGGAACGTACAGCTACCAGTGGTTCCAGGGGTCGGGCTGCACGCTCACAGGAGGGGTCTGGACCCTGAGCGGCGGCCTGATTCCAGGCGCTACTAGTTCGACGGTGAACGTCGCCCCGTCGGTGAACGGTACGACCTACTTCTACCGCGTCACCGACAGCTCCACCGGCCTCCTCGAGCTCGGCCAGGAGAGCGAGTGTAGCCCCATCGCCACGGTGGGTGTGAACCCGGCCCTGACCCCGGGCGCGCCGACCATCAGCGTCTCGACGTCGATCGACCTCGGGCAGAGCGTGAAGCTCACCCGTCCGTCGGTCCCGGCCGGTGAGGGAACCCCTGTCATCGCCTACCAGTGGCGATCCGGGACCACCAGCAACTGCTCGGCCGATTCGAACATCGCGGGCCAGACCGGCACGACCTACGGCCCCATCGTTCCGCCGGCCGGCACGACGTGGTACTGCTACGCCGTGACCGACGGCTCGGTCGACGCGCCGTTGATCGCCTCGGCGTCGGTCTCGGTCACCGTGAACTCAATCCTGTCACCCGGGTCCATCAGCTCCGTAGGGACCCCTTACGTCGACCAGGGACCAGGCGGGACGCCCTCCCAAGAGAACGTGACCCTCCTTTCCTCGTATGCCGGGGTCGGGGGTACGGCCCCGTACAGCTACCAGTGGTACGCCGGCGTCGCATCGACCTGCTCAGCGATCATCGTCCCTGCGGACCTGATCCCGGGGGCGACGGGGTCGACGTACACCACGCCCGCGTTGAGCTCGACCCTCGCCTACTGCTACCAGATTACGGACCAGTCGACCCCGCACGAGGTCGCCAACACGACGACTCCGTTCCTCGTTACCGTGGAGCTGCCTCTCGTCGCCGGCAAGCCCGCGGCTTCCCTGAGCAGCCTTGACCTCGGCCAGTCCGTGACACTTACGGCCGCCCCTCAGCGCGGCGACCCCCCGTATGCCGCCTACCAGTGGTTCACGGCGTCGGGCCCGACCTGCGCGGGGCTCGGATTGGTCGCCCTCGCCACCAGCTCGCCGGCGACGGTCACGCCGACCGCCACGGGGCCGATCTACTTCTGCTACCGGGTGACGGACAGCTCGAACGGCAACCCCGTTCAGGAGAGCGCCTACTCCAGCGCCGCCGTCGGCATCACGGTCTACCCCGCCCTGACGGTCAGCGGAGCGCCGGCCTGCAAGGACTACGGCACCGCGCTCTGGACGGGCACGGGCGCCTCCTGCACCGGCGCGCAGCCCGGGGACCATGTCACGCTCACGGCCACTCCGACCGGGGGCAACTCGAGCAACTACGCGTACACGTGGTACAACGGCACGTCCTCGGTCTGCCAGAGCGACCCCGTCATGATGGGCAAGGTGGCGAGCAGCGTCAACGTGATCGTTCCCTCCACGCCGGGGAGCTACTACTGCTACATCGTGAACGACGGGACGCACAACGACAGCGCGACGTCGCTGACGTACTTCCTCGACCCCGCGCCATCCTCCTCGTCGGGGGCGTCCCCGGCCGCGGCCGTCCCAGCCGCCCCGAGCAGGACCGAGTGACCCGGGGCCGCGGCCTAGCGGGCCGACAGGACCGGCCCGGCGACGGAGGGACGGCTGGCGGGGCGGGCCGCAGCGCTGACCCCGCGATGCCCTGAACCAGGGCCGGAACGACGGTCCTACCCTCGTGGACCGTCCAGGAGGAGGACCCCCCTGCGGCGTCTCGGCCGAGGGGGGCCGTGGGGTGGTCTTCCGGGGGAGTGTACCTCGGGAACGAGCCGAGCGAGGAACGGCCGAAGGACGGTCCTCCCGACTTGCCCGCCCTGCCTTGCCGAGCTGGGAACGGGCCTCCGCGGGCGCTTCCCTCTAGGGAGCGCGCTAGGTTGTCTTATATACGACTGCAAACATACTTGCATTGAAAAGCAAGGTGAACTCATGACAAAGGAAATCGAGAAGAGAGAACCCCGCGTCGAGCTCTGGAGCGACTTCGACCGTGCCTTCCACGAGATGAGCGCTAGGTTCCTCGAGCCGTTCGGGCTCGCCCCGTTCGCCTCGCCCCTGGTCTCGGACGGCGCGCTGTTCCGCCCGGCCCGGACCGATGTCGCCGACACCGGCTCGAGCTACCGGATCGTCGCCGAGGTCCCCGGGATCCCGAAGGAGAAGCTCGACATCCGCATCCGCGGCACGACGGTGGAGATCCGCGGCGAGAACGTCGAGGAGGCGCCGGCCCGCGAGGGTTCGTTCATGCACCGCGAGCGCACCTACCAGGGCTACTACCGCACCCTCGAGCTGCCCGAAGCGGTCGTACCCTCGGAGGCGAAGGCCAAGGTCGAGAACGGCCTCTTGGAGCTCGAGCTGCCGAAGCAGCATCCGAGCCCGAGCTCCGACGAGGTCCGGGTCCGCGTCGCCTAGACGGGCGACCGGCGCGCCCGGGGGGCCCCGGCTCCCCGGGCGCGCTCAGCCAAAGCCCGGCAGGGACTTCGGCTCGCGCCCGCCGCCTTGGCGCAGGGCGGGCTTGCGCATCTCCTTGGGGGACTCGACCAGGCGGATGAGCGTGGCCGACTGGACGACGTACATCGGAAGGCCGGTGTTCGGGTCGTGGCCGGCGCGCAGGACGTTCATGATCTCGAGGCGGACCTCGATGACCGAGCCGTCCTTCAGCTTGAGGCGGACGCGGCCGTCCCCCTCGAGCGGCGTGTAGTCGACGATCTCGGCGGTCGAGAGGTCGGACGGCGGGGGGCCGCCGGGGCCGATCATGCGCCGCCGCCCTTGGCGCCGCCGCGCCGTCGGGCGAGGACGGCGCGCGGGTCCTCCCCCTCGACGCTGAGCCCGAGCGAGACGCACGTCCCGATCACCTGGTTCATCTTCTCCTCGACCGACCGGCCGAAGAGGTCCTCCCCCTTCGCCTCCGCGATACGACGGACCGCCTCCAGCGGGACGTTGCCGATCGTCTCGCCCTTCGGCTTGCCGGAGCCCTTCTCCTTGCCGGCCTCCTTGAGCAGGAGGGCGGCGACCGGCGGGCGCCCGACGACGAGCGTGAACCCGCGGGTCGCGGGGTCGACCTTGACGACGACCGGCACGCGCATGCCGGCGAACTGTTGGGTCTCCTCGTTGATCTTCGCGACGACCTGGGCAACGTTGACGCCCAGCGGGCCGAGCGCGGGGCCGAGCGGAGGCCCGGGGGACGCCTTGCCGCCTTCGACCAGGACGCTCACCTCATCCGCCACCCTTGCCACCTCCCCGCTCGAGCATGCGCACGTGGTCGCCGCGGACGGTGACCGGGATCGGGACGACGGCCTCGATCAGCTCCACCGTGATCTCCTCCTTGTCCCGGTCGATCTTCTTCACGCGGGCCTTCTCGCCCTTGAACGGCCCGCTGATCAGCTCGACGATCGCGCCCTCGACGAACCCTTCGACCGTGATCTTCGGGACGAGGAGCGGCTCGACCTCCTTGAGGGTCGTCTCCCCCTCGACCAGGCCCCGGGCCTTGCGGATCCCCTTGAGCATCTCGCGGACCGCCTCGAAGCTCATCCCCTCGGCGAAGACGTAGCCGCGGAGCGCCGACGGGACGAGGAGCGCGAAGACGACGTCCGGCTTCTCCTCCGTCCGGGCGAGGAGGGTGTCGGCGACCTCGCGCTCGTAGCCGCGCGAGGTCTTGATCGCGAGGACGGCCTGCCGCGCGACGCACGCGAGCGTGAGCTTGCTCGGCGACTCGCCGTCGGCCCCCTCGACCGCGAGGCGGACCTCGACCCGGTCGCCGTAGCGGACGCCGACCGGTGCGGTGATCTCGAAGGAGAGCGGGACCCCGCCGTTCGGCGGGAGCGCGACCGTCTGGTGCTCCTTGCGCGGGAACAGCTCGACGCTCGCGCGCTTGCCGGGGGGCCTCCAGCGGACCGGCCACTCCGCCCCCTCGCCAGGGTAGGTGGACGTGTAGCCGACCTCGATGGAGACCTTCGCCTCGACCGCCTCCATGGCGCGGCTCGTGAGCACGGCGCTGAGCGTCGTCACGGTGCCGGCGGTGACATTGCGGCTGGTGTCGTCGGCCGCTTTCAGCGAGAGGAGCTTCGCGATCTCGACCTTGGGCACCGGTGCCGGGGCCGCCGGCGCCGGGGCGGGCTCCGCGGCGCGGGGCTCGACCTTCTTCTCCGGGGCCGGCGGCGCCCCGGCGAGCAGGCCGATTCCCTCGTCGTGCCCTCCGCCGTCCATCGTCCGGGCCGTCCCCGCTAGAGCGCCGAGAAGACGTTCTGCCAGATCCACGGCCCCGCCTTGGTGAAGAAGATGTAGAACCCGAAGCCGGTGAAGCCAATCAGCGCCACCCCCAGCCAGGTGACCCCCAGGACCTTGACGTACTCGTCCGAGGTCGGCCGGCGCGCCATGCGAAGGATGCGGCCGTACTTGCCGTGCCCGAGCGTGTGGAGGCGGCCGTCGACCCCGTCCTGGACCTTGCGGGCGCGATCGAGGAACGTCATCGGACGACCTTCCTACTGCACGAGCTCGAGCTCGGGCGCCGGCTTTCGAGCCGGTCCGCCGGCGGAGGAGCCGCCGAAGATCTGCGGAGACTTGACCCCGGTGACGACGATCATGACCCGTATCGTGCTCTCCATCGTCGGGTCGACCGCGGCCCCCCAGATGATCCGCGCCGTCGGGCTGACCACCTTCTGGACGACCTCGGCGGCCTTCTGCGCCTCGCTCACGGTCATGTCCGGTCCGCCGGTGACGTTGATCAGTGCGCCGGTCGCCCCGGCGATGTCGACGTGGAGGAGCGGCGAGTTGATCGCCTCGAGGACGGCGTCCTCGGCGCGGTTCTCGCTCTCGGACTCGCCGATCCCGATGAGCGCCACCCCGCCCCCCTTCATGATCGTGCGGAGGTCGTTGAAGTCGAGGTTGACGAGGCCGGGGCGGGTGATGATCTCGGTAATCCCCCGGATTGCGCGCGCGAGGACCGAGTCGGCGACCTTGAACGCCGTCTGGATCGGGAGGCGCGGGACGAGCTCGAGCAGACGATCGTTCGGGATCGTGATGACGGTGTCGACGACCGAGCGCAGACGCTCGAGGCCGAGCATCGCGTTCTCCTGGCGGACGAGCCCCTCCGAGGCGAACGGAAGGGTGCAGACGGCGATGGTGAGCGGGTTGCCGCCGTTCGCCTCGCGCGCCGCCTGGGCGATGACCGGCGCCGAGCCGGTCCCGGTCCCTCCGCCGAGCCCGAGGGTGATGAAGACCATGTCCGAGTTGCCGAGCGCCTTCTTGAGCTCGTCCTCGGCCTCCTTCGCGGCCTGCTCGCCGACCTGCGGGAGCGCCCCCGCGCCGAGGCCGCGCGTCAGGCGCCGGCCGAGCAGGATCTTGCGCGGGGCGTGGATCGTCAGGAGGTGCTGCGCATCGGTGTTGCAGGCGACCATCTCGGCCCCGGTGAGCCCCTCCTCCGAGAGCCGGTTGATCGTGTTGCACCCTCCGCCGCCGCATCCGATGACCTTGATCGCGGTCTTCAGCGACGCGAGGAGCGCCTCGAGCTCGGCGTCGTCGCTCGAGGTCGGCGGCGCGGTCGGCTCGGGGGTCCGCCGCCCTTCGACGGGCAGGTGCGCCAGGATTTCCTGGGCCAGAGGACGCGTCACGCCGAGAGCCTCGGGCCGGCGAGGACCGACTGTATTATAAAGGGTTGGTGCAAAGGCAAAGCCGGCACGACGGAGGAGTCGTGCGGTACGAGCTCTGGGCACCTCGCTACGAGGCGATCCGGGCCGATTTCGGCTATGCGTTCGACGAGGAGGAACGCGCGGCGGCGACGCTCGAGCGCGTCCTGCCCGCGCGGGCGCGGCTCGACCCCCTCGGCCGTCTCGCCGCCCGGCTCGGCGGCCGCGACGTGATCGTCGTCGGCCTGGCCCCGGGGGCCGGGCCCCCGCCGATCTGGCGGCTCCCGCCGGCGAGCCCGTCCCCCGTGGTCGTCGCGGCGGACGGCGCGGCGCGTCCTTGCCTGGACGCCGGCCTCGTGCCCAGCGTCATCGCCACCGACCTCGACGGGCCGGTGCCGGCCGAGGTCGAGGCGAACGGGAGGGGGGCGATGGTCGTCGTCCACGCGCACGGGGACAACGCTCCCGCCGTCGAGCGGTGGGTCCCGGAGTTCCCCGGCGAGATGGCGGGCTCGTGGGCCGGGCCGCCGCGGGGCGGCCTGCTGGACGTCGGAGGGTTCACGGACGGCGACCGCGCCGCCTTCCTCGCCGAGGAGGTCGGCGCCCGCAGGATCCTGTTGTGGGGCTTCGACCCCGGGGCGATCGACGAGCCGGACCCCGAGATCCGGGAGTTGAAGCGCCGCAAGCTGCGCTGGGCGGTCACCCTCCTCCACGACCTCGCCCGGAACGGGCGCTCCCCGCTCTTCTGGTGGCGCCGCGACGGCTCGCTCGTTCAGGTCGGCAGCGCAGAGAGGTCGACCAGGTAGACGACCTCGGCGCCGTTCTCGTAGACGGGGACGAAGCCCGCGTACCCGAACCAGGCGATCGCCGCGGGGCTCAGCGGCACGGCGAGCGCGGAGGGGCTGAGCGCGACCCCGCCGTACATCACCCCGTCGATCGCGACGTACTCGATCGGCGCGGGGAGCGCCGGGTTCGGGACCCCCGAGCTGTTCAGTTCCGCGCGCGCGTCGCTCCAGGTCGAGCCGGTGAACAGCGCGGGGGTCGTCACCCAGGTGGCCCGCAGCCCGTCGAACCCGAAGAGGAACGAGCTCAGGCGATGGTCGCTCGCGACCGTCGAGCCGACCGGCACCCCGACGCCCGCCCACATCCAGAGCGCCGCGTCCCCGTGCGTGAGGCCCTCTTCAAAGCCCCCGAAGTCGGCCTGGGGAGGGTAGGCGATTGCCGCGTTCGCCGCGACGACCAGGACGATCGCGACCGACGCGGCGAACGCCGCCCGTCCTCCGCCCCGATTGCCCGCCCGGGCGACGAGCCGGGCCGAGCCGACCGCCACGAGCAGGCCGATCGGGAGGAAGAGGTACTCGACGTGCCGGTCGGGGGCGAGCGTGCTGGCGAGGTCCCCGAGGACGGCGAGCGAATGGAAGCTCGAGCCGACGACCGCGAGGCCGAGCATCACGGCGGCGGAGAGCCCGAGCGCGCCGAGCCAGGCGAGGGCGAACGGGCCGAGGCGTGCGGGGGAGAGCGCCCGACGGCTCCCCGCGCAGAGCGCGCCGATGGCAAGGACCGGGGCGAACCACAGGATGGCGAGCGGTTTCGTCACCTGCGAGGTCCCCGGCAGCGGGACGACGACGAGGACCGCCGCGGCGGCGAAGACGACGACGGCGATGGCGAGGAGGTCGCGCAGGAAGCTCCGGTCCGTGGGCACCCGGACCCACGCCCTGGTCGACCGCGGGAGCGATCGCCGCCACCGGACGGCCGCGGCGCCTCCGACGACCACAACGAGTCCGAGCGCCTCGAACGACAGGAAGCCTACCGCCGGGCTCTCCCCGAGGCCTGTGAGGAGGACCTTGGAAACGAACTCGCTCGTCCCGTAGAACCAGAAGGCGAACGTCGCGCTGACGAACGCGGCGACGAAGGCGAACTCTCGGGTCGGGAAACGGCGGCTCCACAGCCCGGGTCGCCACAGCTCGAGGAGGACGATCCCCCCAAGCGCCCCGAGGGCGAAGAAGTAGGAGGAGAGGTGGTGCGTGACGATCAGGGCGGCGGAGGTCGGCGCGAGCAGGACGAACCACCTCGCGTCCCGCCGGGACTCGACGAACATCCAGAGGGCGGCGACCGCAAGGAAGTCGCCCAACGCCAGCGGCGCCGGGTGCGCGAGCGAGAAGAGCCGCGGCATCGCGACCGAGCCGATCGCGCTGGCGAGGAGGGCGACGTGGTCGTTCGGGTAGAGGCGTCGGAACAGCAGGAACAGGGGGAGGACCGACAGGACGGCGACGGCCGGCACGATCACCGAGAGGGCGGTGAACGGACCGACGGAGAGCGCCTCCGACCCCGACCCCGCGAGCAGGAAGATCCCCGGGAAATCGGGATAGGCGGTCCCCCAGCCCCCGTAGGCCGCACCGTGCGGAATGCTGCCGGTCGCCACGAGGTGGCTCGTCAGGTAGGCGTATTCCCCCGTATCGGAGCCGAACGCCGCGTAGCCGAGGTTCGGCTCCAGGACGAGGGCCACGAGGAGGAGGGCGAGGCCGGCCAGGAGGAACGCCGTCGCGACGGAGGGGTCACGTGCCGCAGGATTAGGACCGCCCTCCGGAGCGCTCGACGGCCCCATCCGGGGTCCCGTCAGGTCAGCCGCGCCTCATACGTTCATGGACCCACGTGCAACGGCACGTCGCCGCCGGCGTGGTCGACGGCACCCATAAATAGGGGGGCCAAGTGCGGCCGAGGCGAGGCCCCTCGAGGATGCCGTCCCCACGCCGTGCGGCGCCCCCTCGCCGGTCGCCGGTGAAGAAACCCCCGCACCGGCCGCCCCCGAAGGCCAAACCGAAGCCGAAGGCGGCCCCCGCGAAGAAGCCCGCTTCCCGGCCGGCCCGGCCCAAGAGCCCCTCGGCCCGGCCCCCTCCGCCCAAGCCACGCACGCCCCCGAAGCCCGCGGCGGCCCCGAAGGTGCCCGAGCTCGCGGTCCTGCTCCCGGGAGGCCGGCGGCATGTCCTGTCGCTCTCGTTCGTCCGGGACGGTGACGAGTTCCTCGCCCGGCTCGAGACCGACGGTGGGCACATCACGGAGCTGAAGAACCGCTCGCTCGACCAGTTGCTCACCCTGGTCGCGGGCGAGCTGGAAGACCTCCTCGCCTAGGCCTGGGGGCCGTCCCCGACCTCCGCCGGGACGGCCGAGAGCTCGAGCAGCCGTTCGTCGAGCAGGAACGACCGGCGGGCGCTCCCCCCGGCGATCTCGACCGACTCGAGGGCGACCGGCGAGAGCAGCCCCGACGGGAACCGCTGGAGGACGGTCGATCGGAGCCGGTCCCGACCGGGATAGTGGTAGCGGCGGCCGAACCGACCGACCACGACCGTTTCCGCGTCGCCCAGCTCGACCGCCCGGGGAGCCGCGTCGAGCGAGACGATTACCCCGATGGCCGCGAGCACGAGCGCGAGGAGCCCGGCGAAGAGGAGGTCGGCCGAGGTCCCCACGGACGTCCCGGTCGGCCCTGCCCGAGCGATCCCGACGAGGAGGGCGTAGACCGCAGCGATCCCCAGAGCGTACAGGACCGAGAGCCGGATCGCCCGCTGGGTCGCGGCCCGGTTCGCGCGTCGGTCGGTCGGCGGGCCCGCGCTCGGCGGGGGCGCGACGATGGGGGTCGCCAGCCGGACCGGGTGCGGCGAGCCGGAGCCTCCCTTGCGGGCGAGGCGCACGGGTCGCGCGTCGCTCACGGACAGGCCTCCGTGGGAAGAAAGCGTTCGACCGGGTCCTTAAGCCTGAGGGCGGAAGTTCACGGGGCGATGGTGAGCCGGACGGAGTATCTCGTGATGCGCACGGGACGGCCGCGCGAGTTCGTCAACCTGACCGAGAAGGTTCGCGGGGTCGTCCGCGCGAGCGGCGTCGCCGAAGGAATGGTCCTCGTCTCGTCGATGCACATCACCTCGGCGGTCTTCGTGAACGACAACGAGGCAGGCCTCCTCCGGGACATCGAGACGTGGGCCGAGCGGCTCGCCCCGCGCGGCGACTACGAGCACCACCGCACGGGGGAAACGAACGGCGACGCGCACCTCAAGAACCTCCTCCTCGGCCATCAGGTCGTCCTGCCGGTGACCCGCGGCGACCTCGACCTCGGGCCGTGGGAACAGGTCTTCTACGGCGAGTTTGACGGCCAGCGAGCGAAGCGCGTCGTCGTCAAGGTCGTGGGCGACGGCCCCTAGGCGTCCCGCCGCGCGTCGATCCCGGCCGACCCCGGCCCGCCGGGTCGGGGCAGCGGCGTCGAGAGGTCGACGTTCGGCACCTTGCGGGCGATCTCCCGCGCCATCGCCGAGCAGGTGGACGGCGGCACCGGCCGCGACGTGTAGCCCGGAAGGGCGAGGTCGTAGGTGACGACCTTCTTCTCGGCAATCGTCTCCCAGACCGCCCGGAAGACCCGGTGGGCCGCCTCGCGCTCGCCGAGGTGGCGCAAGAGGAGCTCGACGCAGAGGATCTCGGCGACCGGGTCGGCCCGGTCCTGGCCGGCGTACTTCGGCGCGGAACCGTGGACGGGCTCGAACGCGGCGATCGTGTCGCCGAACAGCGCCCCGGGGGCGACCCCGAGACCACCGGCGAGCCCGGCGCAGAGGTCGGAGAGGATGTCCCCGAAGAGGTTCGTCGTGACGATCACGTCGTACTCGCTCGGCTTCTTCGCGAGCTGCATGCACATGTTGTCGATCAGGCGCTCGTCGGCGGCGATCTCCGGGTAGTTCGGGGCCATCTCGCGGAACGCCGTCTGGAACAGCGCGCCGGTCGTCTTCATGATGTTCGCCTTGTGGACGGCCGTCACCCGCTTGCGGCGCTCCTTGCGGGCGAGCTCGAAGGCGAAGCGGATCACCCGGTCGCAGGCGCGGCGCGTCACGATCGCGACCGACTCGGCCGCCGAATGCTCCCGATCGACCCAGTGCTCGACGCCGGAGTAGAGCCCCTCGGTCGCCTCCCGGACGACGATCAGGTCGGTCTCCGGGAACCTCGTCCCCTCGCCCGCGATCGCGCGCGCCGGCCGGACCGACGCGAACAGGTCGAGCTGCTGGCGGAGCGCGACGTTGACCGAGCGGAACCCGCTCCCGATGGGCGTCGTGATCGGGCCCTTGAGGCACAAACGGGTCTTGCGGATCGACTCCAGGACCGATTCAGGCAGGGGGGTCCCGCTCCGACGGATCGCCGGCTCGCCCGCCTCGACGACCTCCCAGGCGAACCCGACGCCGGTCGCGTCGGCGACCAGCTGCGCCCCGCGGGTGACCTCGGGGCCGATCCCGTCGCCGGGGATGAGGGTCACCCGGTAGGTCATTCGAGGGTGCTCCGGAGGCGGACGAGTCGCCGTCGGATTTAAGGGCGAGGAGAGGCCGGCCCTCTCACGAGGGCGCCGCCGGGGGGAGCCGCGGGAGGACCGCCCGCATCACGCGGCCGCGGACGGCGCCCGCGTCGCGCGGAGCGGGCAACCAGCACCGCGGCTGGCAGTTTCCATGCGGCGGTCGGAAGGTAAACAGTATTCTTATACATCGCAGATAGTTGGCCAACCATGTTCCCCGTCGCGAACCCCGAGGTCCTCTCGAACGACTGGCTCGCTCCGGTCCCGATCTCGCGCGAGCGCGAGGTCCAGGAGGTCGTGCGCCGCCTGGACGCCCCTTCCCCCGTGGCGCCCCCGCCATGGATCGTCGCGGTCGCCGGGGCCCCGGGGTCCGGCACGTCGACGGTCGCCCGCCGGGCCGCCCGGGAGGTCGTCGAGCGGCTGCGCCGGAGCTCGAGCGGCCCGCCTCCCCGCGTCCTGCACGTGAGGGTCTCGGCCCTCAAGGGAGCGCACGGAGTGGCGACAGCGCTCCTCCGCCTCCTCGACGACGGGTTCGATGGGAGAGGCTTCCCCGTGGCTGAGATCCTCGCCGGCGTGTTGCGCCGACTTCGTCGGGAGCAGCGGCCGTTCGTGGTCGTCCTGGACGACATCGCCGTCGGCGGCCCGGACCTGGGGCCCGTGCTCAAGGCGCTCTCCGAGCCCGATCGCTTCCTCCCGGAGGGCGAGCACGGATTGCCGCCGTGGTGGACCGTGCTCGCCGGGACCTCGGAGGGGCTCGCGAGCTCGCTGCGTGGCCTCGGACGCGACGGCGGGAGCCCTCCACCCGTCGAACTGGCCCCCTACCCGTCCGACACCCTCGAGGCGATCGTCCGCGACCGTGCCCAGCGCGCCCTCGGCCGCCCGGCCCCGGAGGCTCTGGTCGCCCAGGTGGTCGCGACGGCCGTCGAGGAGGGCGGAGGGAGCCGCCGCGCGGTCGACCTCTTGCGTCGGGAGCTTCTCGGCGGGCGGCATGGCTACGGTCCGGGGTTCATCCCCCGCGAGGGGGACGCCGCGATCCGGATCGAGCCTTGGGTCGTCGACGCGATTGGGAAGGCGAGCCAGGGGAGCACCGCCCGGCTCGGCGAGGTACGCCGGCTCGAGGCCGAGCTCGCCCGGCGCCAGGGGGTGGAGCCGCTCCCCACGACGACGCTCTGGCGACGCATCGTCCGGCTCGAGCAGGCCGGCTACGTCCGGCGCGAGATCCGCACCGGCGGCGCCGGGGGAACCCGATCGCTGGTCCGGGTCCTGACGCCGATCGACGAGTGGGTCACGGTTCCGTCCGCTCCCCAAACTCATCGAGTCGGCGTGGGGCTCGGCGAGGGGCTGGCGTAGGGGCCGGTGGCGGGGCGGATGGGGGGCTGGCCGCCCGTCCCGCCCGGTGGAGCTGGGCGACGACCATCTCGGCAAGACGCCGGGAGCGGAGCGCGAGCTCGATCCGGCCGAGGGGCGCCTGGCGGAGCGCCTCTCGGTCCCGGAGGCCCGCGCGGTAGAGGAGCCGCCCGCGGACCCGCCCTATCCCCCGCAGGCGGACGAGGTCGAGCAGTTCCTCGACGACCCCGTAGCGGACCCGCAGGGCGAGGTCATCCAGGGGCCGGGCGAGCCGCCGCTGAAAGGCGACGGCGAGCCGCCCGGCCGCGAACAGGAGCCATTCGGCATCCTCCACCTTCGTCCGGAGGTCGCCCGCGCCGATCCCGAACTTCTCGGTGATCTCGACGATCGGCGTCTCCTGGAGCCACGCCTCGAGGACGGAGGCGGTCTTCAGGGTCGCCAGGAACCCCTCCAGGTCCAGGTCCAGGGGCGGCTCCTCGGGCCGGACGAGGAGCTCCTCCGCCTCGTCCGTGTACCTCGCGAGCAGGTCGGCCTCTTCGCCCCGGCGAACGAACAGCGCCGGGAGGTCCGGGGTCGCCGCGACCGCGGCGAGCAGGGCGAACGGACCGACCCCGATCGGGGCGCGGGCGAGCGCCTCGCGAAGGACGATCGCGCTCAGGGGGTCGAGGTACAGCTCGCTCGTGAGCTCGCCGAAGCGCGTCGCGCGCAGCTCCTCCCCGCGTTCGAGGAGCTCGTGCCGCTGCAGGAACGACCGGACCCGGGCGAGCTGGCGGTGCAGCTCGGGGAGCGGGAGGGTGTGTCCGTAGAACGTGCCGGCGAAGAACCCCTTGAGGTCGGCGTCGGTCCGCACCGCCCGGCTGGCGACCAGCGCGAGGAGGTGCATCCGGAGCGCGGGCTCGCTCGCGAGACGGCTCTCGATCGCCTCGGGAGGGGCCGTCAGGTACGTCTCGAGGAACCGGTCCTCCTCCTCCGGCGTCCGCGCGACGAGGACCGCCTCCCCGAACGGGTCGAACCTCGGGCGGCCGGCCCTCCCCAGCATCTGCCGCACCTCCGTGACCGGGATCGGCGCCTGCACACCGAGTCGGTCGTCGTAGCGGGTCGCGTCCCGCACGATCACCCGGCGCGCGGGCAGGTTGATCCCGGCGGCGAGCGTCGGGGTCGCGACCAGCGCCTTCACCGCGCGCGAGCGGAACCCTCGCTCCACGAGGCGGCGTTCCGGGTTCGTGAGGGAGGCGTTGTGGTAGGCGACCCCGTGGGGCAGGAGCGCGGCGAGGCGCCGCGTCCCCTCCGTCTCCTCCTCGGCGATCTCCCCGAGCTCGTCGGCGACCGCCCGGGCCCTCGCCCGGTCGTCGGCCCCGAGGAGCCGCCCCACGGTCGACGTGAGCCCCCGCGCGAGCTGCTCGCTCGCGCGCCGGCTGTTGACGAAGACCAGCGCCTGCCCGCCGTCCTCGAGCGCGGTCCGCACGAGGCGGGGGACCGCCTCGTCCGGCGGGGGGATCTCGCGGCTCGAGAGGTCGGCGAACGTGATCCGGCCCTGGCGGTAGACGCCGAGCTTCAGGGGGACCGGCCGGAACTCGCTCGTCACGTGGTCGGCGCCGAGCCACGCGGCGACGTCCTCGGAGTTGCCGACCGTCGCGGAGAGTGCGACGATCTGCAGGTCCGGGTAGGCCCGCTTCAGCCGGGTCAGGCTGATCTCGAGCGTCGGCCCCCGGTCGTGGTCGCGCATGAGGTGGACCTCGTCCGCGACGACCACGCCGAGACGGTCGAGCCAAGGGCTTCCGCGACGCAGGAGGCCGTCGGCCTTCTCGCTGGTGGCGACGAGCACGTCCAGCCGGTCGAGGCGGTCGGCCGGAAGGTCGAAGTCGCCGATCGAGATCCCGACCTTCAGGCCGAGCTCCGCGAACTTCTCGAGCTCCTCGGCCTTCTCGTGCGCGAGGGCTCGCAGCGGGACGAGGTACAGGCCGGTGCGTCCGGCCCGCGCGGCCCGCAGCAGGGCGAGGTACGCGACGAGCGACTTGCCGCTCGCGGTCGGGCAGGCGAGGAGCACGCTCCTCCCGGCGAGGACCTTGGGGATCGCCTCGGCCTGGGGCGGATAGAGCTCGGCGATGCCGTCCCGCGCGAGGACCTCGGCGAGCTCGGCGTCGAGCCCGGCCTCGCTCAGCGGGACCGCTCGCTCGGCCGGACGGGGCCCGCCTGCCGGCGCGCCGTCGCGCGGTCCGTCCTCCGCCACGGAACGCTCCGAGCCGGCCCGATTACTAGACGATTGACGTGCCCGGGGCGCCGAGCACGGCGCGCGCGACGACCAGCTCCTGGATCTCGGAGGTCCCTTCCACGATGGGGAAGACCCGGGCGTCGCGGAACAGGCGCTCCGCCTCCGAGCCCGACCGAGCGCCGGCCTCGGCCGCCACGTCCAGGCCCGCCGAGGCGGTCGCGACCGCCGCCCGGGAGGCAAGGAGCTTGGCGACCGACGCCTGGAGGACGAACTCCGAGCCCGCGTCCTTGCGGGAGGCGGCGTCCGCGACGACGGCGGCGGCCGCCTCGACCTCCGCGAACGCCCTCGCGAGGAGGTGGCGCTTCCACTCGGCGTCGTCCCGCCGGACGTTGCGCACCATCTCGTCCAGGGCGGCCCGCGCGACGCCGAGGGCGCAGCTCGCGATGCCGACCCTCCCGCCGGAGAGCGCGGTGAGGGCGATCTTGAGGCCCTCGCCCTCGGCGCCCAGGAGGGCGGTGTCGGGAAGCCGCGCGCGATCGAGGACGACCTCCCGGGTCTCGCTCCCGTGGAGACCGAGCTTCTCGAGTTGCGGGGCGACGGAGATCCCGGCCGTCCGCGGAGGGACGACGAACGCCGAGATCCCTTGGTGGCCGAGGCCGGGGTCCCGGGTCGCGAAGAGCAGCATGACCCCCGCGCTCGCCGCGTTCGAGATGAACATCTTCGTACCCGACAGCTCGAAACCGTCCGGGAGGCGACGGTACCGCGTCCGCAGCGCCCCCGCGTCCGAGCCGGACCCCGGCTCGCTGAGGGCGAACGCCCCGAGGATCTCGCCCCGAGCGAGGGGGGTCAGGTAGGTCCGTCGTTGTTCGTCCGTCCCTGCGGCGAGAATCGGCTGCGCGCAGACCGACAGGTGGACGGAGAGCTCGACCGCGACGGCGGCGTTCGCCCTCGCGATCTCCTCGAGGACGGCGACGACCGAGCGGGTGTCACCCCCCCTTCCCCCCCAGGCGGTCGGGATCCCGAGGCCGAAGAACCCCTCGCGCGCGAGCCCCCGGACGACCGTCTCCGGCAGGGCATCGGCGCGGTCGATCTCCGGCGCGCGTGGACGTAGCTCGGCGTTGGCGAAGTGCTGCGCCCTGGCCCGCCACGCGGCCGCCGTCCCCGACAGAGCGACCGTCACGGCGCCGTGAGCGCGCCCAACTTTTAAGGCGGTTGGCCGGGTTCGTGGCGGAGGAGCTCCGGGGCGCGATGGTGAACGAGCCGACCCCCAAGGACCGGTTCACGTCGGTCGACCTGCGCGCGGTCGCGCGGGAGGCCCGCCGTCTCCTCGGTAGCCACCTGGACAAGGCATTCGACCTCGAGCCCGAAGGGCTGGGCCTCCTCTTCCGAGGACGCGGCGCCGGGCGCCTCGAGCTCCGGGTCGTGCCGGGCCGGTACGCCGCGGTCGTGCCGGCCGGCCAGGAGCATGCCGAGGGGCTTTCCGTCCTCGCCCGCGACCTGCGTCGCCTGGCGACCGGGGCGATCCTGGGCGAGGTCGCCGAGCCCGCGGGAGAGCGCTACCTCGAGCTCGTCCTCTCGCGCGCGAGCGACGACCGGCCGACGATCGTCGGTGTCGAACTGTTCGGGGCCGGCAACGTGGTCGTCTCACGGGACGAGAAGATCGTCGCGGTCCAGCACGCGAAACGCTGGGCGCGGCGGGACCTCCGGCCGGGCGCCCCGTACTCGCGGCCGCCGGCGCGCGCCGACGCGTTCGCTCTCAGCGTCACCGGGATCGAGGCCGAGCTGGCGCGTTCGCGGACCGACCTCGCGAGCACGCTGGCCGCGCGCCTCGCGCTTGGCGGGCCGGTCGCCGAGGAGGTGGTCGCCCGGGGCGGGTGGGACCCGGCGGCGCCGGCCTCGCCCCGCGCGCACGAGGTGGCCTCCCGCGTCCACGAGCTCCTGCGCGAGCTGCTCTCGGAGGTCGGCGAGGTACCTCGGGGGTTCCTGGTCCGTCGCGGCGGGGTCCCGGTCGACGCCACCCCGTACCCGTCCCGCCGCTGGGACGGCGTCCCCGGGACCGAGGTCCTCACGCACCCGACATTCTCCGGGGCCGTCGTCGAGTTCTTCGACGAGCTCCTGCGGCCCACCGCCACGCCGGAGGAGGCGGCCCACGCCGCGGAGCGCGCGGAGCTGGAACGCCACCGGGATCGGCAGAGCTCCGCCCTTCGGGAGCTCGCCGACGCGGCCTCTGCGAAGAAGGCGGATGCCGACGCGATCCTCGCGAACTACGCCGACGCCGAGGCCGCGCTGCAGACCGCCCGGGACGCCGAGCCTTCCCCTCCGACCGTCCGCGCGGAGCTCGGGGGTCGCTCGGTCGAGATGCGCGTCGGGAAGGGAGCGCGGGAAGCGGCCCGGGCCCTCTACGAGGAGGCGAAGCGCCTCTCGGTCAAGCTGGACGGGGCGCGCCAGGCGCTCGTGGCCACGGAGGCGCGGCTCGCGCAAGAGGCCTCACGACCGGTGCCCCTCCCGGGAGCCAAGTCCCGTCCCGCACGCCGGCGCGAGGCGCGTTGGTTCGAGAAGTTCCGCTGGTTCGTGAGCTCCGAGGGCGCGCTCGTCCTCGGGGGCCGGGACGCCTCCTCGAACGACCTTCTCGTCCGGCGGCACCTCAAGGACGGGGACGTGTACGTGCACGCGGACCTCCACGGCGCGGCGAGCGTGATCGTGAAGCGGCCGACCGCGCCGGCGGTCGTGACCGACGCGACGCTTCGGGAGGCGGCCCAATGGGCGGTCGCGTTCTCGAAGGCGTGGCGGGCCGGCCTCGCCTCCGCCACGGCGTTCTGGGCGACCCCGGACCAGGTCTCCAAGGCGGCCGGGAGCGGCGAGTTCGTCCCCCGGGGGGCGTGGGTCGTGAGGGGAACGAAGCACTTCGTCCCCGAGGTCCCCCTCGAGCTCGCCGTCGGCACCGTACGGTTCGACGACGAGGAGTTCCTCACCGTCGCTCCGCCGTCCGCGGTTCAGGCCCGGGGGACGGTCCGCTTCCTCCTCTCCCCGGGAGAGGACCGCGACCGCGCGTCGCGGGAGGTCGAACTCGCTCGCGAGCTCGAGATGCCGCGGTCGCGGCTCCAGGCGCTCCTGCCGGCCGGCGGCCTGGCAGTGCGACGCCCGTAAACGACCCGGACCTCCTCTGCGGCGAACACGTCCCCGGGTCGGCGCCACGTCTGCCCGCGGGCGCGGAGCGCTACGATCGTTACCGGCCCGGACAGGAGCCTCAGGGGATCGCCCACGCCCAGGCGGAGACCCGGGGCGGCCGGGAGCCTCTCGGTGGTCGACCGTGCTCCCTCGAGAACCGCGACGCGCAGGAGCCGGGGGCCCTCCTGTACCGCCCAGACCGTCTGCGCCTCGCGTGCCAGGGCGGAGCGGGTCCTGGTCCCGTCGTGTCGGTCGATCGCGTGCACGATGAGCCTAGGGTCGGTCCCGGCGACCGGCTCGCCGACCTGGAGCGGCTCGGACGGAGAGAGTTCGAGGCGACGTCGCTCGCTGGAGTCGCCGCGCGAGACCACGACCGGCAGGGCGACGCGCGCCTCCCGCGCGGAGACGAACGGATGGGTCCAACGGCACTCGCGGCACCTCGCGATCCCCTCAACGGCCTTCGGGGCGTGCGACGTGGCGGGGCGGCCCAGCCGGAGGATCCTGTGCAGGGTCTCCTTTCCACAGCTGTCGCAGAAGAGAAGCGCCGCACCGAGGGCGCCGGCGGTCGGCGCCTCGCCGCGGTCGTCCACGCTCCCCCTACCCGTGGACGGTGGGGCTGCCCGAATTTGAATCGGGGTCCCGGGCTCCCAAAGCCCGAAGGATGGACCAGTAGAGCGGGCGGAGGTCCGTCCTCCCTCCCGTAGCTACCCCACAGCCCCGCATCGGGGGTTGCCGAGAAGTTAGAGCCTTACGGCGTCCCATCGCCATGCGTTCCGGAGTCAGGTCGGATTCAAAGGGTTGACCCCCACTGGCCGTGCCGGTCGGACGGGACGAGGCCTGAACGGCTCCGACCCGTGCTAGACGCTTCAAACGGCCCGACCAACCCCCCGCCAGGCTCTCGCCCTCTCTCGGATCAAGGCGGATCCTATCGAGGAGGGGACCCATGCCGACCTGCACGGACGACGGGTGAGCCCAATCGGATTCTCACCCTGCAGGGTTTGGGTTCATCTCTGGATTCACAGATTAGAAGGACTCGTCTCGGATGGGCATGAAGACAACGGGCCCGTGGGCCCACCGGGGTTCGAATCTGTGCAAATGCTGATTCGACCACCGCCTGGGGTAATTGGTCGGCATCCGGTGCCTTGGCTACATGACCTGAACATTCAGAAGTAGCTGGCCGTCTTCTCGCTCCTGTCATCGACCCTAAGCAGCTTGAGCTCCTCCCCGGCCGGCGTCGTAACCCGCACAACAACCCACCATTCGTCCCCGATGGGTACGGTCTCCGTAATGACCGTCTCCTGCGGGCCTGTCGTTTGGAGGAACTCTCTGGCGATCTAGTTCACCTGGGTCGCCGAGAGCTTCACGGTCGAGCCCGGGGCAAGTGGCCACTTAACCCCGGCCGGAGTCAAGTTCTGATCGCGGTCTCCAAGTCGCTGTCAGCTTGTCCACGAGGAGGCGCAGAAACCAGTACCTTCTCGGAGGTCTAGGGCGACCCGATGCGTGAGACTACTGTAGGCAGCCCAACTGCTCTTGGTGAACTCACCCTGCACGTCCGAGACGGGAATCGTGAGACTACGTAGAATTCGTTCCGGGGAATTGACATCATTTACGTCAAATCCCTTAGCCCTTCTCGAAGCTGAGCCAAGAGTTCCGTGCGTTTGGACTTGGGTGAGTCCATGAAATCCTCGAGCATGCCCTCCATCACCAGCACGGTGGTCTTTTCTAGGGCTCCGTGGACTGCCAGAATCTGGCGGAGGATCTCCACTTCGGGTTTTTCATCCTCGACCATCCTGAGTATTCCCTCCAGGTGACCGTTGGCCTTGTTCAACCGATCGAGGACTTCCTTCTTGGCTTCTGGAATCATCAGGTTTCACAAGGAAGAACGAGTATTAAACTCTCCATTCGCAAGAAGTTCGGCAATGCAGTAACGTCATCGTCACCCTTATTAGTATCCCTCCCCCCTGGGGGGGTATCCCCCCCATGGGGAGGGGTGAGCATTGGTCCCCATGCTAGTATGCCAGTTCAGGTGGTGCGAGCTACGTATTGACCCCGCGTCCGTCACCGAGCCGGCGAGTGTGTCATAGACCCTGGGATGGGCCCCAGTTGGTTAGGTGGCGGGAACAAGCATCCCGTTGCCGGTCACAAGGCAAGGCCGCGCGTGCGTCGTGGTGAAGGTAGATGGATTCCAGACGGTTGCGACCTGTCAATCGCGTAGGAGGGAGCGAGCCGGCAGGGCTCGGACTCGTCCCGACGCTGTACTATCAGTATCGCCGTTTTCGGAAGCATCTTGCCATCTTGGCCGCTGTCATCGGGCCGGGAATCATCGTGATGGTCGCCGACAACGACGCCGGCGGCATCACGACCTACATGGTCACCGGTGCGCAATATCGGTACAGTTTCATCTGGATCGCGATTCTGCTCTGGCCCGTTGCCTACGTCTGTCAGGAGATGACCGTCCGGCTAGGGGCCATCACCAAGAAGGGACACGCCGAGGCGATCTTCGATGCGTTCGGCACGTTCTGGGGCTGGTTCTCGCTCTCCGATCTGACGATTACCGACCTGCTCACGATCGTCACCGAATTCATCGGGATGACCGTCGCCCTGAGCATCTTCGGCATCCCCCCGTGGATCACCGTGATCGTCGTGATCGCCTTCATCATGGCCATTCTGCTCAATGGCCGCTACTGGACCTGGGAGAAGATCGTTCTCGCGCTCTGCGCCGTGAACCTGATCTACATCCCCGCGGTCTTCTTCGTGCACCCCAAGCTCGGCACTCTTCTCCACACCGGTCTCATTCCGGGCTTCCCCTACGGCTTCACCAGCCCCGTCCTTTTCCTCATCATGGCGAACGTGGGCACGACCATCGCTCCTTGGATGATCTTCTTCCAACAGAGCTCGGTCGTCGACAAGGGACTGAAGGAGAAGCACATCCCCTATGCCCAGATTGACACGGCGATCGGCGCGGTCTTCACCGTCGCCGTCGCGGTAGTTCTGATCATCATCGCCGGCTTCTTCTTCGGTGGCACCGGAATTAGCATACCGGATGCGGGCACGGCTGCCCGTCTCATCCTGGCCATCAACCCCTACCTGGGTTGTATGCTGGTGATTGGCCTGTTCGACGCCGGGCTACTGGGTGCCATAGCTGTCTCTCTCGCGAGCACATGGTCGGTGGGAGAGGTATTCGGCTGGGCCCACTCGTTGAACGACAAGATGGGTCAGGCACGATGGTTCAACATCTTTCGCCTGATGATCATGGTGATCGCCGGGCTTATCGTGTTGATTCCCCGCGCTCCCCTCGGATTCATCACCCTCTTCGTCCAGGTCATCGCCGTCACGCTCCTGCCCGCTACGCTCGTCTTCCTGATCCTCCTGCTGAACCAGGAAGAACTGGTGGGTAAGTACCGGAACTCACGCCTTCAGAACGTGGTGTCGGGCGTCATCGTAGGAATCATTCTGATCCTGTCCACGTTCTACGGTATCGGCACGATATTCCCACACTTGTTCGGAGGATGAGAGATGCCGTCAGTACTGGGAAACATGGTGGTCAGGGTCCGGGAAATCAACCAGCGTTACAAGGAACCCAAGGTCAAGCTCACGAAGTGGACCCGAGCCATCCTACTCACGCTTCGCCTCTATCTCTTGTTCTTAGTGGGCCTTCTGGTGTATGCTTTCGTCCTGCATGCCCGGTGATTCACGTGATGGGTCAGGTCGGGTGGGTCCAGGCCCCTCAGACCTCATCCTTCGACGACGGGCCGCAGGCGCCTCTAGATGAAGGGCTCTGGTATTCGCGGCAGAGAATTGCGCGGAGTATAGGAGCAGGATTGCCGTGACGGCCCAGAACGGAGGATCGGTTCTGCCTGACAGTGGCACCCGCTCCACCCAGGTCGGAATCAACCGCTACTACCTGCTGACCGAACTTCTGGACAAGCCGGTCAGCACGGCGGGTGGAGTCACGGTCGGACGGCTGAACGACCTCGAGTTCATCGATGACCCAAAGTACGGTGAAGTGACCGGGGTCGTGGTTCGTCGACCGTTCGGTCGGCCCCCTCTCCGCGTGCCGTGGACCGAGGTGATTCAGATCGACCCGCGGGGAACGACCGTCCGCGACCCGTCGGGAGGCATGTACGCCGAATTTGAACCCCTGGCGGGGCAGATTCTGCTGCGCGACACTCTTCTCGACAAGAGAATCCTGGACACCTACGGAGTCGGGGTGGATGTCGTCTACGACCTCCAGCTCCTCTTGGCCGGGGGGAAGTTGTTTGTCGTCGCCGCCGATGTGAGCGGTCGGGCCCGACGACGACGGCTGGGTCTCGTGGGCCTGAGAGGCCGGACGGTGCCCGATGGCGGGGCGAGCGAGGCGCGCATTCCGTGGCGCTACGTTCAGCCGATCGGCCAGGGACTCACCAGCACGAGCGGAGACCTCAAGCTTACCGTGACTCGCGAAGCGGCTCGCGATGTCCGCCCCGAGGACCTCGCCGACGTCCTGGAGGAGCTTAGCCGGGAAGAGAGGATCAAGGTGTTCGGAACGCTGGACAGCGAGACCGCGGCCCACGCGTTGGAGGAGACCGAACCCAGAGTCCAGCGAGAAATCCTCGCTGACGCGGGTTCCGTTCGAGCGGTCAAGGTCTTCTCGCACCTCTCCCCGCCCGCGATCGCCGATATCATCTCGGTGCTCCCCCACGAGGATGCCCAGGGCTTCCTCTCCCTACTTCCACGAGACGTGGGCGAGAAGGTGAGAGTGATCATAGCTCAACACGACGTCGTGGCGTCTTCGATCGCTTCTAGCCGGTTCCTCGGCTTTGCAGGCCATCTCACCGCCGAGGAAGCGTTCCAGCGATTCCGGAAGGAGGCCCCCGGTTGCCCGGTGACGATGTACATCTACATCGTGGACGCTCAGCAGAAGCTTCGAGGGGTCGTCGACATCAACGAGCTCCTGCAAGCCGATCCGATGCAACGGCTGGAGAAGATCATGACCCGAAACGTCGTCACCGTGGCGCCTTCTACCGAGCATGCCGAAATCGCGGCCCTCTTCCGCCGGTATCACTTTCGCGCTCTCCCCGTGGTGGACGAATCGGGGCGCATGGTAGGTGTCGTTCGGGAGAAGGATGCCTTCATCTTGGACGCGGGAGACGAAAGCATGCATCGTAGGTTGTGAGCAACAACTCCGTTCTTTGAAGTTCCTTCGTCAAATCCCTTTCCAAATCGGCGGCGCTCAACACTCGGGACCTAGCCTCGCCGGCTCAGTCGCGGGATCCACGCAAGACCTTCGGATCCGTCCCATCCGCGGGGCGTAGGGAGGCCATCCCGTATCGGAACCTACACCGCGTCGACGCGCTTCAACGTTCGGCCGATCCTGCACTCGGCCGGCTCCTCCACGATCGACTCGATCCGATACCGCTGCTTGGACGGCAACGTGGGGCCGGCGCAGATCGACCAGTTCGGGCAGTCGAGCCGACGGCAAGGGTAGCGCCCGACCTCGACTTGGCTGCCGACCACCGCGCTCCGAGCGTCGACGACCAGCGCGCGGGGGACCGGCTTGACCTCGACGACGTGCGCCTCGGTCTCCTGGAGGGCGCACGGGTGCGTCACCTCCCGCACCTTCGTGACCGCATAGCGACGGCCGGGCTCGAGCGTGAGGCACGCGTGGCGGTAGGGGCAGGTCCGGCAGACCGGGGCCCCGCCCTGGTAGACGAACTCGAAGCCCTCCTGCGCCTCGTCGACCGCCAGGAACGTGATGTCCGTCATCTACGCGACCACCCCCGTAACGGCGGCGAGCCGCTCGGCGGCGTCGCGCGCGAGCCCGTTGTCCCCGAGGATCGTGTAGCGGTCCGGTCGGATCGCGTGGGCGAGCATCAGCGCGCGGATTACCTCGTCGTTCGTTACCCCAAGCTCCTGCGCGGTCGTCGGCGCGCCGATCGTGAGCAGGGCGTTCTTGATCTTGTGCCAATCCCCGCCGTGAAGGTACATCATCATGATCGCCCCGACACCGCACTGCTCGCCGTGGAGGCTCGGTCGGCTCGAGACCCGGTCGAGGGCGTGAGAGAACAGATGCTCGCTCCCCGAGCACGGGCGGGACGAGCCGGCGACGCTCATCGCGATCCCCGCGACCAGGATCGGGCGGATCGCGATCCAGACCGACTCCTCGAGGCTCGGCTTGATCGCGGCGGCATGGTCGATGATCTCCTGGGCGGCGTACTCGCTCAGGGCCGCCGCGGTGCTGGAGAACTCCTCGCTCCGCAGGCGGACGGCGAGCCGCCAGTCGAGGATCGCGGTGACGTTCGAGATCACGTCGGCGCACCCGCTGGCGAGGAGGCGGTACGGGGCCTGGACGATCACTGCCGTGTCGGCCAGCACCCCCATCGGGACCGCGCCGACGGTGCTCGTGACGCTCTCGGAGTCGTGGAGCGAAGCGCGGGGCGAGGAGATCCCATCGTGCGCGGCGGAGGTCGGCAGGCTGACGAAAGGGACCCCGAGCCGCGCGGCGACGACCTTGGTGATGTCGATCTTGCTGCCCCCCCCGACGCCCACCAGGAACCTCGCCTCGGACGCTCGAGCCTCCGCGGCGACGCGGTCGACCTCCACGCCGACCGCCTCGTGGGCGATGACGGTCCGCACGGTGAAGCCGTCGCGGGTGAGGATCTCGCTCGCCCGGTTCCCGGCGAGCTCGGCGGTCTTCGGTCCCGTGACGACCACCCCGCGCGACGGGAAGCCGAACTGTTGGCACATCGACCCTAGCTCGTCGATGACGCCGTGCCCGACCAGGACGGTCCGGGGAAAGACCATCCCCTTCGTCTTGCCGAACGTGAAGTCGCTGTCGGTGGCGAGGTCCTGGCGCTCCGGGCGAACCTCCCCCATGGCCCGAAGCGGCGGACGGGGGAGGCGCCCTCTTTAGCCTATCCGTGTCCGGCGCGCCTCGCGCCGACGCGCTACCGGCCGCGGACGTCGCCCCAGAGCACCTTGTGCTCCTGAAGGAGGACCCGCACGTCCAGGCGGTCGGCGAGGACCCAGTCGGCGAGGCGGCCGGCGTCGCTCCCCCAGACCGGCTGGAAGACGAGCGCCGCCGGACCGTGGTACCCCCTCACGACGCGCCGTGCGTAGAGGTAGTCGCGCCGGTCGGCGATCACGAACTTGATCGTGTCCTCGGCGGTCAGCTGGGGAAGGTTCGACCAGAGGTTCCTCGCCTGCATCTCGGAGGACGGGCACTTCACGTCCACGCTGAGGTGCAGTCCCACCCGGCCGACGTACGGACCGACGTCGAGCGAACCGCCGGTCTCGAGGACGGTCGTGATCCCCCGACCCGCCAGCCTGCGGACTAGCTCCAGCGACTCGCGCTGGAGGAGGGGCTCTCCGCCCGTGAGGCAGACATGGCGCGTCTGGTGCCGGGCGACCTCGGCCAGCAGCGAGCGGATCGAGCGCTCCCGCCCCGGGCCGAACGAGTACGGGGTGTCGCACCAGCGGCAGCGCAGGTTGCATCCCGCGGTCCGCACGAACGTCGTCCGGACCCCGGTGAGCAGGCCCTCGCCCTGGATCGAGTGGAAGACCTCGATCACCCGCATCGCCCGGTCACCTCGCGCGGGCCGCAAAAGCCCTCCGCCCCGACCTCCCACCGCCGGTGGCTGTCAAATACGTCAGCCGGGTCGTTCGCCTCCGATGGAGCCGTCGGAGGCGGCCCGGTGGCAAGAGGCCTGGCGCGCCGCCGGCCTCCCCACGGCGGCGCGCGTGCCAGGCCGGCGGAAGTTCTACGGTCTGAACGCCTACCCCGGCCCCAGCGGCTTCCTGCACGCGGGCCACCTGCGCGGCTACGCCTACCTCGACGTGCTCGGGCGCTACCACCGAATGCTCGGGGAGCAGGTCTTCCTGCCGTTCGGCATCCACGCCTCCGGCCTTCCGGCGGTCGCGTGGGCCCAGAAGGTCCGCGACGGCGACCCCACCGTGCTCGCCCAGCTCGACGAAGCGGGCGTCTCCGGGGACGAGCGCCGCCGGCTCGAGGAACCGGAGGAGGTCGCCCGGTTCTTCGCGAGGAACTACCACGACGTCCTCGGCCGGTTCGGCGTCCTCGTGGACCCGACGAGCGTTCTCACGACCATCGACGACGACTACCGTGCGTTCATCCGCTGGCAGCTCCGCGTGCTCGCTTCGCTGGGGGCGATTGGGCAGGGGACCCACTACGCGTCCGTGTGCCCGGTCTGCGGCCCGGTCGCCGTCGACCCGGCCGAGACCGACCTCTCGCGCGGGGGCGACGCCGAGGTCACCACCTTCACGACGGTCCCGTTCGCCCTGGACGACGGTCGTGTCGCCCTCGCCGCGACGCTTCGCCCGGAGACCGTCTACGGGGTCACGAACCTCTGGGTCGCGCCGTCCGAAGAGCTCGCCGACTGGCACCACGAAGAGCGGACGTTCCTCGTATCGCGGTCCTCGGCCGAGCGCCTAGTCGAGCAGCACGGGGGCCGGGTCGGCCACCGTCTCGCGGCCTCCGAGCTCGTCGGCCACGAGGTGACCGTTCCGCTCGGCGGCCAGCGAGTCCCGATCCTCGAGAGTTCGGTCGTGGATCCGTCGCTCGGGACCGGGATCGTCATGAGCGTGCCGGCGCACGCGCCCGCCGACGTCGCGGCCGTGCGTGAGGTGCCGGAGGTCGTCCGGTCGCGCCTGCGCCCTCCTCCCGTGCTGCTCGAGGTCGGGGGGGAGCTCACGGCCTCCGAGGCCGAGCTGCTCCAGGGCCAGGGCACCCCGGCCGAGAAGGCGCTCGCGGCGGTCGGCGCCCGCGGCCTCTCCGACCGCGAAAGGCTGGAGGAGGCGACCGAGCGACTGTACCGCCTCGAATTCGTCCGGGGCCGGATGACGGTACCCGATCTCGCCGGCGTCAGTGTCCGGCAGGCCCGCGAGCGGGTCGCCGCGCGGCTCGAGGCGACCGGCTCGAGCTTCGCCCTGCGGGAGTTCTCGAAGCCGGTCGTCTGCCGCAACGGCCACGAGGTGATCATCCGTCGCGTCGCCGACCAGTGGTTCCTCCGCTACTCCGATGCGGCCTGGAAGGCCGAGACCGTGGCGAGCCTGGACGAGCTCACGACCCACCCGGAGGAGTACGGCCGGGAACTCCCCGGGATCATCGACTGGTTCGAGGACCGGCCGTGCACCCGCAAGGGGCGCTGGCTCGGCTCGCCGTTCCCGCCGGACCCGGCCTGGACGGTCGAACCGATCGCCGACTCCACGTTCTACATGGCGTACTTCGTCGTCCGGCGGTTCGTCGCGGCCGGCCGTCTCTCCGTCGCCCAGCTCTCGGACGCGTTCTTTGACTTCGTCTTCCTGGGGAAGGGTTCCGGGGAGCCGACGGTCGATCGCGCCCTGCTCGAGGAGGTCCGTGCCGAGTTCCTCTACTGGTATCCCGTCGACCTGAACATCGGGGGGAAGGAACACCGCCGGGTCCATTTCCCGGTGTTCCTGTTCACCCACGCGAAGCTCCTTCCTCGCGAACTGTGGCCGAGAGGGATCTTCGTGCACGGGTGGATCACCGGCCCCGCCGGCGCGAAGGTCTCGAAGAAGGAGGTCGGCACGAAGGGGGGCCGGATCCCCGGCATCGACGCCGCGTTCGAGCGATGGGGCGCGGACGCCCTGAGGCTGTTCTACGTCCTCGCCTCCTCCCCGTCCCAGGACCTCGAGTTCGACGCGGCCCTGGTCGACGCGGCCGCGAGCCGCCTGGACGAGGTCGAGCGGCTCGTCCGGGAGGCCGCCGGCGACGCCGCGGGGCCCCCCGAGCTCGACGCCTGGCTCGCCTCGCGCGCGCACGAGCTCCTCGCCCGCGTGGCGCACGCCTTCGCTTCGGCGGACCTTCGCGCCGCCGCGGAGGCGGTGTACGTCGAGCTTCCTGCGCTCCTCCGCCGGTACTACGCCCGCGGCGGGGTCGCCGGGAGGTTGACCGACGAGCTGGCCCGAGCGTGGATCCGTCTCCTCTCGCCGGTCACTCCGTACTTCGCCGAGCGCCTGGGCCAGGGGCGCTTCTCCGGACTGGTCGCCCTCCAGGCGTTCCCCTCGCCCGAGGAGTTCGCCCGGTCGCCCGAGGCCGAGCGGCGCGAGGCGTTCCTGGAACGCGTCGAGGACGACGTGCGTGCCGTCCTGCGACCTCGCGAGGGGCGGGGAGAACCGAAGCCGGAGGTGGCGGTCTTCTTCGTCGCCGCTCCCTGGAAGACGAGCGTCGAACGCTGGATGCGCGAGGCCATCGACCGGGGGGAGGAGCCGACCGTCCGGGCCGTCATGGACCGTGCCGCCTCGCACGGGGAGGTCGCCGCCTACCGCGCGGAGATCCCGCGGTACGTCCAGCGCGTGGCACCGCAGCTGCGGTCCGAGCCGGTAGCGCCCCCGCCGACGGACGAGGTGGAGGTGCTCCGGGGCGCCGAAGGGTACCTGGTCCGGCGGCTCGGGATCCCGACGGTCTCGGTCTACCGCGAGGAGGAGGCCGCGCCGCACGACCCTCTCGGTCGGCGGGAGCGGGCACGGCCCGGCCGTCCGGCGTTCTTCCTGGTCGGGGTCACGTCGGACCCTCGGAAGGGACCCGCGGCGCCTTCCTCCAACGGCCACGGCGCACCTTCGCCCCGGCGCCCGTCGTAGAGGATCGCGTCGGGAGCTGGGCCGTCGTCAGGACTTGGAGGGGCGGCGGGAGCTCCGTCGGCCGCGGAAGTTGAGGTGCATGCGCGACGGCATCGGATGGGCCGAGACCCGGCGATACTTCGCGCTGCGCTTCTCGGCGTAGCTTCGCTCGACCTTCCCCGAGATCTCGAAGTAGATCAGCTGGCCCACGGGCATGCCGGCGTAGATCCGGACCGGCAACTTCACGCTCATCTCGAGCGTCCAGTAGTTGCAGAACCCCTCATCGCCCTTGCCGGCGGTGGAATGGATGTCGATGCCCAGCCGACCGAGGCTCGACTTTCCCTCCAGGAACGGGACGAAGCCGTGCGTCTCGGTGTACTCCGCCGTCACCCCGAGATACAGCTGGCCGGGGATTAGCACGAACCCCTCGGGCGGGATGCGAAACTCGCGGACGGGATTGGCCCGTCGTGCGTCGAGCGCCGGCGAGCGGTAGACCGCAAGGTACGGGCCGAGGTGGACGTCGTAGGAGTTCGTCCCCAGGCACTCGCGACGGAACGGCCGGATCACGATGGCCTTCTCGCGGAGCGCCTTGCGGATCCTCGCGTCGGAAAGGATCATCGGAGACGGCGCCGCACCCGGAAGGCGCTATTTAAGGGGGGGCGGGGAGGGGTCCGGTTCCTCGAGAACGATCGCGGCGTAGCCCACGACTTCGTTCATGGGTTCGACTTCGCCGGAGTGGCCCCAGCGGAGCAACGTCGGGGCGAGCGGCCGGCCGGCGAGCGCGCTCAGGAGCACCGTCGTCGGAGCGATCCCGCACATCGAGATCCTCTCCCGCTCGACGACGTCGTAGAGGCGAGCGGGATCGCGCGCGAGGATCGCGTCGATCGCCAGGCGGTCGTAGTGACGGGCCTCCTCGACCGGGACGTAGTGGGAGAAGTCGGTCGACGCGAGGAGCAGCACGTCCCGGTCCGCGGTCGCCTCGCGAACGACGTCGGCGACCTGCTGGAGGAAGCGGTACGGCCCGAAGCGGACCTGGAGCGGCACGAACTTCGGCTTCGGCAGGACGTACTCGAGGAACGGAAGCTGCACCTCGATCGAGTGCTCGCGCGCCTGGGCCGCCTCGTCGACCTCGATCGGGGCGCGGGTGAGCGCCCGCACGAGCTCCGTGTCGACCGGGGTCGGCCCCAGTGGGGTGAGCCAGGCGCGGGCCGAGAGCGCGGCCCCGCGCCCCGCCCCGTGGTGGTCGACCCCGAGCACCAGGACCGAGCGAGGCGGCCGGTCGGCCGCGACCCGCGCGTAGACGTGCGCGGCGATCGCACCCGAGTACACGTAGCCGGCGTGCGGGACGATGGCGGCGACGACCTTCCGGCGGCTCGAGCGCCGGCGCGGAGGGAGCGCGCCGGGTCCACGCGGGTCAGTAAAGCAGGTCTCGAGCTGGTGGGCGAGCTCGCGACCGTCGGAAGGGTAGAACTGGCCCGCGACGGCCGGCGGGCGCGGTCCTGCGGTCATGCGGTCTCAGGCCCGCGAGAGCTCGCGGACCAGCTCGCGCGCGTCGTCCTCCCGCAGGCGGACGCGACCAGAACCGAGGAACGGGTTCTCCTCGCTGTAGCGGGGAATGACGTGGAAGTGGACGTGGAAGACGACCTGGCCAGCCTTCGCCCCGGCGTTCAGGGAGACGTGGTAGTCCGGACAGAGCCGCTCGATCCTCCGGCAGACCTCCCCCACGGTGCGCATCAGCGCGGTCTGATCGTCGGGCGGCAGCTCGGGAAGGCGGGCCGCATGACGCTTGGGAACGACGAGCAAGTGGCCCCGGGTGTAAGGGTAGAGGTCGAGGAACGCGGCGGTCGAGGCGTCCTCGAAGATGATGTGCGCGGGCACACGCCGGGAGGCGATGTTGCAGAAGACGCAGTCGCCGGACTCGCTCCCTCCTCCGCTCATCGTCCCCGGCCCGGGAGGGCCCGGCGGAGAAAACGGTTCGGAGGGTGGTCCTCCCGACGCCTCTCATTAGGGGAACGCCGTCTTCCTAGGGATATGGTCCCCCGGGCCGCCCTCGTGATCGCCACGGCCCTCGTGCTCGTCGCGATCCCCTCCCCGGTCCTTGCTGCGCCGGCGGGCCACCCGGCCCCGTCCTCGCCAGCCTCGCCTCGACTGATCACCGACGCGGTCCCGGTGCCGCCCGACAGTTCGGTCGCCCCCCTCGCGCCCGGGACCGTGCTCCGCCTCGTGTTCACGCTCCCGTTCTCGAACGCCAGCGGCCTCTCGTCGTTCTTGGCCGCGGTGGGGGACCCTGGGTCGAACGCGTACCGACAGTTCCTATCGTACGCCGGCTTCGAGCGGAAGTTCGCCCCGTCGGGGTCCTCCGCGGCCGACGTGGAGCAGACGCTCCGCTCGTCGGGCGCCTCCTCGGTCACCGTCGCCCCCGGCGGGCTCGCGGTCGACGCGACGATGGCCGCCAGGGCGGTCGAACGCCTGCTCGGGGCGCCCCTCGTCCGGTTCGCGGACTCGATGCACGGTTCGAGTTACACGGTCGAAGGCTCCCCCACGCTCCCCCCTGACCTGCTGGGGAAGGTCTCGGGGATCGACGGCCTTGCGAGCGCCACCGGGCCGATTCTGGGTCCGACGCTGGACGAGCTGTCGGCGCCGGCGCCCGTCCGGGCCGGTCCGACCCAGTACGTCCAGGGGAACGGGGCCGGGGCGGCCGATTGGTTCCTCGGTTCGGACTACGCTCAGGCATACGGGGCGACCGAGCTTCTGCCGGGGAACCGAAGCGTCCCCGGGGCGACGTACCCGCAAGGGGTGGCGATCGCGACCCTCCTCGCGAGTGGGTACAGTTCCTCGAGCGGGATGGCGCTGCCGCCATGGTCGCCGTCGGTCATCGACGATTACTTCAACGACACGTTCCCGGCCTCGTGGCCCCTCCCCACGATCACCGGGGTCCCGGTCTACGAGAGCGGGGCCCCGCTCCCTCCGCTCCCGGGATCGTTCCACGGCGAGAACGACTCGACCGGCTTCGAGCTCGAGAACTCGCTCGACCTGGAGATGGCCGGCAGCCTCGCCCCGGGCTCGTCGCTCTACAACTTCTACTTCTCCGGGGCGCTGACCGAGGGCCCCGCCACGTGGTCGAACGTCGCGGCGTACCTCGCGGACGACCTCGCCGCGTCGCTCTCCTACAACTACAGCCCTTCCCACCTCGCCGTCGTCTCGTGTTCGTGCGGCCTCGGTGACCTCAACAACAGCCACTGGGACGCCGAGCTCGAGGTCGCGGCGGCCACGGGCGTGACGGTCGTGGCGTCCAGCGGCGACCAGGGAAATGCCCCCGCCGTGCTGACCGGCCGTGATGAGGACGCGTGGCCACTCTGGCCCGCGACGGCCGCCTTCAACACCTCCGGGGCGGTCTCGGTCGGGGGCGTGACGATCGCCCTCTCCGGGATCCCGACCGGTACGTACACCTCACCTCCCCTAGTCCTGAGCTACGATTCGAGCGTGGAGGGGATTGCCAACGTCTCGGCGTGGTGGGACACCTCGGGGGGTGTGGGAAACTACGCGGGCACCGAGGGAGGAACGAGCCTCACCTACGCCGAGCCGTGGTGGCAGTTCCACTCGGCGGCGCAGCCGGCGATCGTCAACGCCACGGAGGACGAGGGGTTCGGGCGCCTCGGGCGTGCAGGCCCGGACGTCGCGTTCCCGGCGAACTCCACGATCGCCTTCGTCTCGGCCGGCCCGAGCGGGACCCCGAACTTCGCCGTCGTGGCCGGAACGAGCGTCGCCGCTCCGGTCCTCGCGGGGCTCCTCGCCGACGTGGTCGTGGTCGAGAACGCGACGCTCGGCAGCGTCACGGGCTTGGGGTTCCTCGACCCGGAGCTCTACCGAATCGCGAGCTACTACCAGGCGAACCCCGGGAGCACCGACCCGATCCTGGACGTGGTCTACGGCTCGAACGCGCTCTTCTCCGCGGGGCCGGGATGGGACGCTACGACCGGCTGGGGGGGCCTCTCGGCTCCGTTGTTCCTTGCCGCGGACGAGAACGCCACCGTTGCGGACTACGCCTACGCGGGCCCGACGCCGACGCTGCCCCCGCCCTCGTCTTCGTCTACCTCCTCGCTGGCGGTCGTGATCGTGCTCGCGGGTGCCGCCGCGGCAATCGTCGCCGCCAGCGTGGTCCTGGCGAGTCGGGCGCGCCGGCGCGCCCCGACCTACCTGCCGGTCCGGCTCTACGGTTGGCCCGCCAACCCTCCGCCCCTCGTCCCGCCACCGGCCGGGCCGTTCGCCACGTTCTCCTGCCCGTACTGCGGGTTCGCGCGCCCCGCCGAGCCGGGCCACTGCCCGAGCTGCGGCGCTATGTAGCCGGCGGAGGGGAGGCCTCGGTCGGCTCTGCCTCGGCCGGTAGCGGCGCGGGGCCGGCGGGTCGGTCCGACCCGGTCGGTCCGTCCCCCGTGTCCGGGGCCGGGTCGGTTGCCGGGGGGGCCGCGGCGGTCGCCGCCGAGGGGACCCCGAGCTTCTGCTCGAGAAGGCGGCGGATCTCCTCGGGTCGGCCCGAGGGGATGCCGAAGTATTCGGCGAACCGTCGGGTCGTGGAGAGCTCGAGCGTGGAGCCCTTCGGCTCGGTCCGGACGAGCCCCAGCCCGCGAAGGTGCTGGACCTCCTCGTAGGCGACGTCCCCGATCATCCGCACGAGCATGCTCTGCAGGATCGGCTGGTGGTAGGCGATGAGCGTCAGCGCCTTCAGCGTCCTCGGGGCCATCTCGACCGGCGTGACCGCGTGGACGAGGGGCACGAACCGCTCCTGCAGCTGAAGCGCGTAGCGGTCGCCGACGCGCCGGACCTCCAGCGCGGACTGGCGGTGGCCGTAGGTCTCCTCCAGCGTCCTCACCGCCCGCTGGACCGGTCTCGGGTCGTCGATCCCCAGGGCGGAGGCGAGCTCGCGGGTGGAGAGCGGCTTGCCGGCCGCGAAGAGGACCGCCTCGACCTCGAAGACGAGGTCGTCGAGCTTGGACGGCACGTTCACCCCGCCTCCGCGACCGGCTGGCGGGTCTCCGCGGTCCGGATCAGGAGGATCGGCGAGCTCCCGAGCGTCTCCTGGCGGAGCTCGAGCGACCGCTCGCGCGCCAGGAACAGGACCGCGAGGAACACCGCGACCAGGCGGTCCCGCCCGGTGTGTGTCGGCCAGAGGTCGAGGAACGGGAACGGCTCCCCGAGCGGATGACGAGCGACCTCCTCCCACGCGTCCTTGAGGTCCCGCTCGGGGATGTCCCCGTGGACGATCACCTCGGGCGGGGCGCGCTGCTCCTCCTGCAGGCGCTCGCGGAGCTGCTGGACCTTGAGCGAGACTCGGGCGTCCCCCTCCGCCTCTCCGAACGCCCGCACGAGCTCGAGAAGAGAGACCGGCCGGCTCTCGCTGTGGCGGACCATCCCGAAGAGGGGCGGCGGATCGGTCGAGTCGAGGACCGCCGAGGTGACGTCGACCGCCTGGGGCGTGTCGAGGAGCGAAAGGTAGCCGTCGTCGGCGGGGCCGCCCGTTCCGTCCTCGCCGACCATCGTGCCGGGACTCGGCGTCGCCCGCTCGCGGAGGAGCTCCTCCGACTGGAGGTAGAGGATGCTCCACGCCATGTAGAGCAGGCGGCCGGCGACCGCGAAGTTCACGGACCCGTCCGCCCGCACGCGCTCGAGGTAGGCCTCGGTGAAGCGTGCGAGGTCGATCTCCCACGGGTCGAACTGCTCGTCGAGGACGAGCTCGAACAGGAGTGCCGTCGCCTTCTGGACGGGGTCCGGGATCACGACATGGACCCCCTCGCGGAGCTTCTCGACCAGCCCGAGGTAGCGTTCCAGCAGCGCGGACGAGTCGTCGGCGCCCTCGCCCAGCAGCGCTCGGTGGAAGACGAGGTAGCCGAGGACCTTCTCGGCCGCCTCGCGGGAGATCGGCGCCGTCGGGGCGACCGACGCGACCGGCGTCGGGGTAGGTCTAGCCAGCTCGGCGGTCATCGGGCCTCTAAGGCCGGGAGCGGCCGACCCGCGGCCGCTTCGCTCTCCCGATCGTCGACGTCCTTGATCTCGTCCAGGCTCAGCGCGACGACCCGCGAGCATCCGTCGCCGCGCATCGTCACGCCGAACAGCTGCCGGGCGAACTTGAGCGTCACCTTGCGCAGGGAGATGACGATGAACTGCGCGCGCTCGGAGTTGCGCCGGAGCATCCGGCCGATGTTCTCTGCGTTCAGCGCGTCCAAGGACATGTCGATCTCGTCCAGGACGTAGAGCGGGCTCGGGTCGTAGCGCTGGAGCGAGAAGATGAACGCGAGGCTCGCGAGGGACTTCTCGCCTCCGGAGAGCTGCTCGAGGCGGCTGACCGTCTTACCGACCGGCCGCGCCTCGATCAGGAGGCCGCCGGCGAGGGGGTCGTCCGTGTTCTCGAGGGCGATCTTCCCTTCCCCGCCCGCCGAGAGCTCAGCGTAGATCGCGCGGTAGTTCGTGTCGACCTGACGGACGACCTCCACGAGCTTCTCGCGCTTCTTCTTCTCGATCTCCTCCACGAGGGCGACCAGCTCGGCCTTCTCCTTCGTCAGGCGCTCGACCTCGCTGGCGAACTCGTCCAGGCGCGCTTTCTCGCTGTCGTATTCCTCGATCGCGCGCTGGTTGACGTCCCCGAGGGCCTGGAGCTGTTGGTCGACGGCCGCGATGCGTCGCTTGAGCTCGTCCGGCGCGAGCGGCTTCTCGTCGGTCTCGGGCTCAGGGTACTGGCGAAGGGCTTCCTGGAGCTCCCGGAGCCGGCCCTCGGCCTCGGCGGCTCGGGCCTCCTCCTGGACCAGGAGCCCGCGATGGCTCGTGAGGGTCGCGTCGACCTTGCCCAGCTCCCCGGTCACCTGGAGACGGTCGGTGTCGAGCTTCTTGCGTCGCTCGACCTGGGCGCGCGCGGACTCGCCGTGCTTCGCCTCGACCGCCTTGAGCGCCTCGAGGGCCGAGGCGGCCTCGCGGACCGTCTTCTCGGTCCGCGCGACCTCCTTGCGCTTCGCGGCGAGCTCTCCGCGCATCCGCTCGAGCTCCTTGCGCTTGACCTCAAGCTGCGAGTCCAGGGCCGCGATCGACGCTCGGAGCGACTGGAGCTCGCCGTTCGCGGCGAGGCGCTCGTTCTGGGTTGCCTGGGCCTCCGCTTGGAGCGTCTTCAACCGCTGGGAGAGGGCTTGCGGGAGCTGGGCGAGGTACCGATCCTGGGCTTCCTGCCGCGAGGCACGGAGCCGCTCCAGTTCGTCGCCCGCGGTCTTCAGCTCGCCGGAACGGGCCTCGAGCGCTTCCGCGGCGCGCTTGCGCTCCTCGACCGCCTTCGCGAGGCGCTCGCGAACCGCCTTGAGCCGTTCCCGTGCGGCCCCGAGGTCCTTCTCGAGGAGCTCGCGGGTCGAGCGGTGGGCTTCGTCATGGATCGAGCGCGAGGCGAGATCGTCGGCGGCCGTGCGAATCTTCCCTGAGAGGTCGGCGAGCTCGGCACGAGCGGCCGCCTCCGCGGCGCTCTTCTGGCGGAGCTCGTCGGCGAGCCGCTTCAGCTCGACCAGGCTGTCGCCTCCGCGCCCCTGGGCGGAGAGGTCGAGGTACCCACCGCTGATCGCCCCGGTCCCTTCGATGAGGTCGCCCGTGAGCGTGACGAGCCGGACCCCTCCCATCTGCGCGCGGGCCCGAGCGAGGTCCTCCATGACGACGGTCTCGCCGAAGACGTACCAGAACGCCGGACGGAGCGACTCGTCGAACTTCACGAGGTCGGCCGCGAACCCGACCGCCCCCGGGGCCTTCGCCACGAGGAGCGACTTGCCGTGGGGCCGCCCCGAGAGCATCCTGTTGAGGGGGAGGAACGTGGCCCGGCCGCGCTTCTCCTCGCGCAGGAGACGGATGCACTCCTCCGCCACCCGGTCGGTCTCGACGACGAGGGCCTGGAACCGTGAACCCGCGGCGACCTGGAGGGCGGCCCGGTACTTCGGGTCGAACTCGGCGAGCTCCTCGACGGTCCCCCGGATACCCTCGACCTTGCCGAGGTTGCGCTGCGACAGCAAGTAGTCGACCGCCGCCAAGGCGGCGGGGCGGCCGCCGGAGTCCACCCGGGCCTTCAGGCGGGCGTCGAGCGCGAGGTAGCGCCGGTTCAGTTCGGCGACCTCCTTGGCCAGGCGCTCGGCGTCCGACGTGAACTGCTTCTCCCGTTCCCGGAGCGCGTAGAGCTCCTTCTGCAGCTCCGCGGAGGCCTTCGTTCCCCCGGTGGTCTTGGTCGCGTCGCGGACGCGCAGTTCGAGGTCCTTCACCTCGACCTCGCGCTCGGAGACATCCTCCTCGGCCTGGGCCTGCGTCCTCTCGGCCGCCTCGGCCTGGGCCGAGGCCGTCTCCTTGGCGGAAACGCTCGTCTGCCAGGCCCGCTGCTGGGTGTCCAGCTTGCGGTCGAGCTCGAGCTGCTGCTTGCGCGCTTGGGCGAGGCGGTCGCTCGGCTTGCCGCTCGCGGAGGTCGCCACACCGAGTTCCTTCTGCTGTTCGGCGGTCTTCTTCTCGAGCGAATCGACCTGCCGTTCGAGGGTGTCGGCCTTGCCTTTCAGACCGGTCCGCTGGGCCTCGTCGGCGGCGATGGCCTTCGTCAGCTCGTCGGCCTGGTGCGAGAGCGCCTCGAGCGCTTCGTGGAGGTTGGAGAGGAGCTGTTCGGCCCGGGCGTGGGCGAGCTTCTTGTCGTCCAGCTCCTCCTTGAACTTCTGGGCGGCGGATCCGCCGGCCTCGGCGACCTCGCGCTCGACGCGATCGATCGCCTCGCTAAGCTCGGCCTGCCGTGCCGCGAGCTTGGCCCGTTCGGCGTCCAGCCGCGCGATCTCCCCTCGGGCCTGCTCGACCTGGGCGCGGCAGGTCTTGACCTCGTGCTCGGCGAGCCGGTGGGTCGCGCGCGCGAGCCGGGCCTCCGTGCGACGCTTGTCGTCGGAGAGCTGCTTGTACTGGATCGCCTGGAGCCGCTGGCCTTCGAGGGAGGCGAGGTGGCTCTTCACCTCCCCGAGAAGGGTCTGGATCCTCCCCAGGTTCTGCTCGAGGTCGACCTGCTTGGCGCCGGCCCGCTCGAGCTCCTCATCGTACTGGCTGATCCCCGCGAGCCGCTCGACTAGCCCGCGGCGGGGGACCGGCCCCATCGTGACGATCTTGTTGACGTCGCCCTGCTGGACGAGGTTGTAGCCGTCCCCGCTGAGCCGGGCGTGCCCGAGGAGCGCGTCGATCTCGGACTGCGTCGAGCGCCTCCCGTTCACGTAGAAGTAGGAGTAGTAGCCGTCCGGGTCGCTCGGAGCGAGCTTGACGTACCGGCTGACCTCCACCTCGTCCGCCTCCGATGGCAGGAGGTGATCCGAGTTGTCGAAGACGAGCGAAACCTCGCACTCCGTGGCCGCCTTCTTTGAGGCGCCCCCGTTGAAGAACAGCTGAGGAAGCCGTTCGGCCCGCAGGGCCTTCGAGCTCGTCGGGCCCAGCACGAAGAGGATTGCGTCCGAGATGTTCGACTTCCCCATCCCGTTCGGGCCGGCGACGCCCGTGAAACCGGGTGCGAACGGGATCTCGGTCGCTCCGGCGAACGACTTGAAATTCCTGACCTTGAGACGCTTCAGGTACACCGGCTCTCCCTCCTGCTCGTTCCCGACGCCGGAACTCGCCCGTTTGTCGGACGGTTGTCAGCAGCGCGTTCCGAGCCCTGTCCGCCATATTTAACCGCTCGTTTCCGCAGGAACTGTTGCAGGAACGGGTGGTCCTGCCAAGCGGGAGGGTTTCAATGGGGGTCTGTTACGGGGCGGGTGGTCAAGGGAGTACGGACGACAACCCCTCTCAATTCGGGTGGTCTCATCGAACTGCGAGGACTTGGGGGTAAATGACCCGTCGAAGCGCCCGTGTCGTGACCATCACGTTAGTGGCTTGCGGAGGAGCCTCGCAGGTCTTGGCGGTGATCCTCGGACGCTTAGGCCAGCTTTGGTGGACAGTCATCCCCATTGCGATAGCGGCCGCCGGGAGCATCTTGAGTGAGACGATGGGGTGGTTGGGTGAGAGGCCACCGGTCATTCTTGCCCGCCCGCTTAGATGCTACGAGGGCACGATTGATTGGACGGTCCCGCTGCGTGTCAAGCATGACCCGAGGCTTCATGGAACGGACTTCGATGTTTATCTTCCGCCTGACCATCCGAGGACAGGGCCGGGAAAGCCAGAAGGCCACAGCCAGGAGTTCGCCTACAGCTGGGACCCAGACGTAACAAAGGGCGAGTCTGAACTCTGGCCGCGTCGCGAGTGGGCGACGATAAGCGTCGATGGCCGCCGATACCTGAATCTGAAATTCGGCACAGCGCAGTTTCACGTCAAGCGCGGCAGGGCAAAAGACTGTGCAGCAACGGCAACCGTAACGCTTCTCAAGGGTAGCGGCGAATCGGAATTTGTCATAGGGCAACCCTACCCGCTGAGTCTGAATTGGTGGGACGCTGAGAAGTGGAGCAGACTAAACAGAAACCGACAGACCAAGGCGGAGATATTCGAGCATCCGGACCGCGGAATCGGAGAGTACATTCAGAATCCGATGACCACAATCCCACCGAAAGGGTTCGGGGAGATTCCGCTCTTCTACATGAGGGAAAGATACCCCGTCGTTTTCTTCAACGGGCCACCCAGACCGCTTCGCCTAGGGGTTCCCGGAGACGGCGATCCAGTTGAATTCGATATTGAGGTTTCGTTAGTCGCTGACGGTATCGAAGAACCTCAGAAGTTCAAGTACCACGCTTCGGCTCGATGGGACCACTTCACTTTGGAGCAAACTCAAGGACACGCGTTCATCTCAGTCCGGAGCACGTCTAGGCGGGCCATGTTGGCCGATGCCCTTCGCACCTACCGGGGGATGACGCGAGAAGAAAAGAGGAGGGTTATCAAGGGCTGGGATTGGAAGCGGATTCGGCAGATCGGAGTTCAATCCTACCTCGATGAATCACGAAAGTGACCTTCTCAGGGTGAGAGAGGTGCTCAACAACCGGCTTCGGGATTGTGGTGAGGGTTCCCCGGGTCTCATGGTAGCTCACGCTGACGGTGAACTCCTTGGCACCGACCTTCCATTTCGGCATCAGTTCCCCCTAGCGTATCCACATATATACGGGTGTCGTCCAAGTGCCTCTATCCACATGGATACACCACCCTTTTATATCCACTTGGATATACGGTGGGTAATGACAGCGACATGGACGGACGAGAGGACCCCCGCGCTCGCAATCGTGGCTCGCGGCGACCAAATCAAGACGGTGTCCCCCACGGAGTACATCGTCCGCTCTCAGAGCCGGCTCGGTACGGAGTACCATGTCCGGGTCCTTCGGGACCGGTGGTCGTGCGACTGTCCGTTCTACTCCGAGACCGGTATCGCGTGCATCCATGTCTATGCGGTTCGGTTCCGGGAGGGGTTCCGGGCCGAGGCCGCCCCGCTCCCTGTCATCGGGACGCGGTGCGAGCGGTGCCAGTCCGGCAAAGTCATCTCGTACGGGAAGCGCCACAACTCGGGAGGGGCGATCCAGCGCTATCTCTGCAAGTCGTGCGGCTACCGGTTCACCGGGCGGGAAGGGTTCCAGCGCCGCCGAGCCGACCCGGAGAAGGTCGCCCTAGCCTTGGACCTCTACTTCCGGGGCATGAGTGTCCGCAAGGTCGCTGAGCACTTCCGCCAAGTCCACTCCTTGAACGTCAGCTACGTGACGGTCTATCGGTGGGTCGCCCACTACTCTCAACTCGCCGCCGAGTGGATGGACCGGCAGGGAGCCCGGACCGGGGAGCGGTGGCACATCGATGAAACGGTGGTCAACGTCAACGGGAGCCCCCGCTACCTGTGGAACGTCTTGGACCGGGACAGCCGGTTCCTGCTCGCCACCCATGTCAGCGAGGGTCGGGGCCTGGACGACACCCGGGCCCCCCTCCACAAGGCCAAGGCGGTCACCCCGGACCGCCCGATGGAGGTTTTCTCGGACGGAATGATTTCCTATCCTCGGGCGGTTCGCAAGGAACTTGGCTATCGGTCCGAGGACCGGATTGTGAACCCCCACCGGAGGGTTCCGAGCATCCGCGCCCCTGAGAGCAACAACCTCGTGGAAAGGCTCCATGGCACGGAGAAGGAGCGAATCAAGGTCATGCGAGGGTTTGACACGGAGGGGGGTACTGGGGCGCTGATGGAAGGGTTCCGGGCGCACTACAACATGGTCCGGGACCACCAAACGCTAGGCACAACCCCGGGCGCGGCTGCGGGCATACCGGCGCTTACCGGGTTCCGGTGGCACGAGCTACTCAAGCGGGCCGCGCCCCAGCCGAAGGCCGGGTACCCGGAGATCGAACTTGTTCCAAACTAGGGCGAACACGGGATGAAGACCGGCGAAGCGCTGTGGGACCGGTTTCTCTCTGAGCGCAACAAGTTCGATGCAGGTGGCAAGAGCATGATGGTGCTAAGCCACTCCATTGGCCTTCTACGAGAGGCACTGAAGAGCTACGACTCGAGCTCTCCTAACGCCACGGCTCTTCTGTGTCGGGCGACGGTCGAGACGGCGGGCTACCTGTTCCTAACGAGGAGGAAGGGTCCCGGCGCGCTCGTGTATGACCTAGACCCACCGAGGACTCTCGCGGGCGCAATCCGAGAGGTATCATTCGAGGAGATTAAGGGCGGCCTCGTTCGTACAGGCGTACTCAGCGATACTCTCCTTGCGGCGGTCTCACGGATTCAGGTCGATGGGAACTTCGTAGCCCATCTCGCGGCCAAGCAGGACCGTGAGTTGGACCGGGCCTTCACCGAGTTACACACTAAGGTCAAGCTGGGCGACTTCTCACCGGCCATCTCCCGGATGGAGATTAGTCAGGACGAGGCAAGGCAGGACTTGGAGGACACTGTCGAGACTGTCCTAGCCATTGGCCGGGGGGTCATTCGTCAATTCGAAGAATCGGCGCGTGAATCCACCCGAAGTGGGACGCGGAGCTAACGATGAGTTTCGCCACCCGAAAAGGGACAGAACCCCCCGAAGTCGAGCTGGTGCCGAACTAAACAGGAGTTACACCGGGTCCTACTCTATGCTGGTCGATAGGGACAAACCCAGCTTCGGCAGTTGGAACTATCCGGAGGGTTGGTGGCAAGGGATCATCCCATCAGAGATTCAGAAACCGCGTCCGAGACACTACCACCTTCTGGCCGAGACTTGCCTGCAACCCATCCAATTCGGCTTCGGGAGCGGAGAAACCCGGGTGGTAAGGTTCCCGGCACAGGCTTATCGTTACGACTTCACCGAGTCCCACTACTTCCGAGCCCTAGCGCGAATCTCTCTAGCGGCTCTGAGACTACGCGGATGGCTCGCGACCCTGACGGCACACGCCTTGCCAATCCGGTATGTCGCCTTCGGTTACCGGCTCATGATTCCTCAGGCGTACTCCCTTCCAGACCCGGGACCCCCGCTTTCGCCCGTGCCCGGCATTAAGGCTAGGCTGATGGACCCCGACGAGGCGACGAGCTTTGCTGAAACCCTACCGAGGCGGCTCCGTGAGGTCGATTCGCTCCTCGCATCCGTCCCCGAGAGTGGGTCCCTCGACCGTATGGCGTATCACATGGGTCAGGCCATCTGGACGGCCGACCCGGTCGACCGTTTCTTCCACGCCTGGAGGGTGGTAGAGGTTGTCTCCGAGTTCGATTTCGGCCGGGCTCGGGATGCGGACGCGGCGGGGAATCCGGTGCCGGCTGACGATTACCTCCGCGCAGTAAGAGCCCCGTTGCTCCAGAGTGGGCAGGCTCGCATTGGAGTACGCCTTCGCATCGAGAGGACGCTCAAGAGCCGCTTGGACCTTGAACTCGGGAACGAACTGAAGCTGCTCTTGGGGTGCCGGGATCGAATAGCCCACGGTAGTGTCCGCACCGAGGAGGTGAGGGTGGCAACCCTTCACGGCCCACGCCTGCTCTGCATCGCCGACCTTCTTGCGACACGAGTACTCTGCGAGAGTTATCCTCGGCTTGAAGGTCTGATTGAAGTCACTAGTGCGCGAGTTGTGCCGAATGTGGAACTCGACTTCCGACCTGAGGACGATGTCTTCCCGGGATTGAATGATGGTATTGCCATGGGCACCACCCGACCTGATACTCTTAGCGGAGCAGGCAAATGACCACCCGAGAAGGGACAGAACCGGCCGCCCCTCAGCCGAAGGCGGGCTATCCTGAGATCGAGTTGGTGCCGAACTGAGGGCTGAAGTGACCGACTGGACGATGTTGACTGCGATTGGAACCCTCGCCCTCGCCGGGGCGACGGTAGCGGTCATACTATCCAACTGGTGGCTGGCGCGGCGGTCAGAACGCCTAAGCGCGACACGCGAGCGGATGAGGCTGCTCGCAGGGCTTGCCCACGAGATAGCTCGCAACAGATGCAAGGCTGAAGGATTGAGACCCCTCGAAGGGCGGCCCGACCAATCGACTGTAGTCCCCATGTTCGAGAGCAGGGCATGGCAGGAATCGACGCTGAGGTGGGGAAGTCTGGGTGTGGACGAAGCCCTTGGCGACGGGCTCGTTGAGTTTTACCTGCTCGTAGACATGGCTAATGTTGCGCTGCGAGTCCGGGAGTCCTTAGCACTTGCCTCATCTTGGACTTCGCTTTCCTCGGGCCTTGTATCGACAGTGACGACAACTCTCTCAACTTGCGCGCACAAGATTAGCTCAACCGGTGCCGAACTGGAGGCGAGACTCCAAACCATGGTCGATGCGACGGGAAAGACCTAAGGGACCACCCGAAATGAAACAGCCAAAAACCGAGAATCTTGACCACCCGAATCGTAACAGAACCGTTTCCGCAGGAACTGTTCAGCAATCGGGAGATATCCGTCATCGGTGGGGGTCCGTTGAGAGTCGGGAGGTAGGGCGGGATGGCTTCTCGGTTCCTGTGGGGCGGGCTAGACCAGGGTGAGAAGGACGAGTTGATGGGGATGAGGGCGGTCGCTCTCGACGACGAGCAGAAGGCCAAGGTGCGGTTCGCGGCCATTTGGAAGATAGCGAAGCGCGGGGCGCGGGCACAGGAGACCCTGCTCGACCTTTCAAAGCCGGAGCTCGGCTCATTACCACCATGGCTCCGGAAGCAAGCGAAAGACGCCTACGATTGGGTCTGGAAGCAGATGATGGCCTACAAGCTCGGTCATGGTCGATTACCGACTCCCAAATTCTCAGACGACCTTGTCCAATCGGGTAGTGAAGCATCGAAGCCGAGTGAGTGACCACGGCGAAGGCCTTCTCCTCGTCAGTCAATCAACCGAACTCGAGTTCAGTCCAGAAGGCCATCTCCGCGGGTCCGTTAAGAGTCGGGAGGTCACGCCTCATGCTTTCAGATGGCGGGGTACCGGCGTCTGCACGCAGAGGAGAGGCGCCGGAAGGCAAGGGACGCGGCGAACGTCGTGCTCGACCCCAAGTCGGGCATGGGAGCTGAGGTCGATGCTTTGAACCGACTCGTGGCACTCGACCGGGAAGGAGCCCTAGCGATCACCGAGTTCCTCGCTGGGAACCCTCACCCATCGCCCGTGGGGAGGTCCCTAGTGATGGACGCCGCCGAGAAGAACGCGAGCTACTGGGGCTTCCTGCCCCGGCCACGGTGCAGGAAGAACGACCGATACACCGTACAAGGTCCCCCTCCAAGGGATGATTGAGTCGGTAAGTCTCCCAATAGAAAGCTAGGGACAGATCGAGGTCATCCCGAACTGAACGGGACCACCCGAGTTGAGAGACGAAGGAATGTGCGAGCCTTCGCCACCCGAAATGAGACAGAACCGGCTCGCCCAGGTCCCGGGTCCGGGTCCGCGCCTGCCCGTCGTGGTGGTTTCCGTCGCGTCGCCGATTCCGGGGGTCATGAGAGGTCGGTCCCGGAACGGTGCGGGGACCGCCTGCTCACCTTGCTCCCGAGCGTCCCCAAAAACCCTAATAGGGGGTAACCACCTCGCAAACCCGAATGGTTCGCTTCACCCCGGAGGGGTAGGCGCCTCGGGTTCTCGCCTTCGGCTACTTTTCACCACGCCATGGACGTTCTCGACGCGATACGCGCCTTTCGCCCCTGCCTGGCCTTCCAGTCGCGACCGCTTCCCCCGGAGAAGCTCAAGGCGGTCCTTGCGGCCGCGCGCCTCGCGCCGAGCCAGCGGAACCTGCAGCCGTGGAGGTTCGTCGTCGTGCAGGACGACGAGCGCAAGCGCCTCCTCGCCCAAGCATGCCCGCGTGGCAAGCTGATCGCGGAGGCCCCGGCAGCGATCGTCGCGTTCGCCGTGGAGGAGGACATCCCGGTCACCGTGGGGGGCTACATCTCGGCCTACCCGCTCGATGTCGCCGTGGCGGTCGACCACCTCCAGCTCGCCGCGACCGCCGAAGGGCTCGGCACCAACTGGCTCGTCGAGTTCAACGAGGCCAAGGTCCGCGCGGTGCTCTCCGTGCCCGAGGGGATCCATCCCCTCGCGCTGATCCCGATCGGGTTCCCGGCCGAGCCAAACGGGTACCCCCCCGCAGATAACGGCCGCAAGAGCCCGGACGAGGTCGTCGCCTACGACCGGTTCCCCTGGTAAGCGAGGGCGTGCGGTGGTCGACGTCGCCTTCGTCACGACCAACCCAGGAAAGTTCCGCGAGGCGCGCGCGATCCTGCGGCCGTACGGGGTCCGGTTGAGGTGGGTGCGACGCGCGCTGACCGAGCCCCAGTCGGACGACCTGGCCGAGGTCGCCCGGTGGAAGGCCGCCGCCGTACGTGGGGTCCGCGGGTACGTCCTCGTCGAGGACGCCGGGCTGTTCGTCTCCTCCCTCCAGGGCTTCCCGGGCGTCTACTCGGCGCATTTTCTGCGGATCTGGGGGTTTCCCCCGCTTCTCGAGCTGCTCCGTCGCCGACCACGGGCCGCCGTCTTTCGGTGCGTCGCGGTCCTTCGACGTGGCCGGAGCTTCCGGACGTTCGTCGGGGAGGTCGCGGGGTCGATCGCGCGGAGGCCTTCCGGTCGCCACGGCTTCGGCTACGACCCGATCTTCATCCCGACCGGGTACCGGGCCACATTCGCCGGACTCCCGGAGTCCGTGAAGAACGACCTATCGCATCGCGCGCGCGCGATGGTCCAGGTGGGGGAGTACCTCCGCGCTGGAACGGCCGCTCCAAGGCACCGCCGGTCCCGCCCTAGGCGCTGAACGACACGCGGGGGAGTTCGGGCGCGGTCCCTCGCCGTTATCTCGGGCCCTGCCTGACGGGCACGTGCCCCCGATCGCCCTCGGCGACAACGTCGCGCACCAGATCGACCACGAAGTCGCGCGAGCCCTCCGGGAGGGCCGCGACGTCGTTCCGCTGCACGTCGGCGACACCGAGCTCGAGACGCCCGTCGGGATCCGTGACGCGGCCGTCCGCGCCCTCGCGCAAGGGCGCACGCACTACGCCCCGCCCCAGGGGCTCCTTCGCCTACGCGCCGCCGTCGCGGACCGATGGACCCGCCGGCACCGGGTCCCCACGGAGGCGGAGAACGTCGTCGTCCTGCCCGCGAAGTTCGCGATCTACGCGAGCCTGGTCGCCACGATCGACCCGGGGGACGAGGTGGTCTTCGCCGACCCATCGTACTTCTTCGAGGAGCCCGTCCGTCTCTGCGGGGGCCGGCCGGTGCGCTTCCCGCTTCGACCGGACCATTCGCTCGACCTGGACGCGCTCAACGAGGCGATCACTCCCCGCACGCGCGTGCTCGCGCTCGTCACCCCTGGAAACCCAACCGGTCGCCTCCTCCGGAAGGACGAGCTCCGCGCCGCGGCCGAGATCGCCCGCGACCACCAGGTCACGGTCCTCAGCGATGAGGCCTACGCGGAACTCGTCTACGACGGTTCCCACGTGGCCTTCGGGAGCGTCGCGCCCGCCGAACTTCCGACGATCACGATCGGGAGCTTCTCGAAGACCTACTCGATGAGCGGCTGGCGGGCGGGGTTCGCCTTCGGTCCGAAGGAGCTCGTCGCGCGGATCGTCAACGTCGTCCAGCACACGATCACCTGCCTCCCGCCGTTCATCCAGGAGGCTTGCCGCTGGGCTCTCGAGCACGGTGAGGAGGACCTCACGCAACTCCGCGAGAGGCTGCGGGAGCGCCGGGACGAACTCCTGGGGCGCCTGGACGACCTCGCCGGCATCTCCTACGTGCACCCGGAAGGAGCGATCTACGTCTTCCCGAGCTACGACCTCGACCTCCCGTCGAGCGAGTTCGCGATGCGTTTGTTCTCCCAGGAAGGGGTCGCGGTGGCCCCCGGGGCCGCGTTTGGCCCCCACGGCGAGGGTCACGTGAGGATCGCCTACGCCGTGCCGCCGGATCGTCTCGACCTGGCCATGGATCGGCTCGGGGCCTTCCTCGAGCGTCACGGCGCCGCTCGCGGCTGACCGGGGCGGACGAGGAGAGGCGCGACGCGGGGGGCGGGGCTCCCGTCACCTCCCCCACGCGGGACTCTACCCGATCGGGCCCTCCGGTCCGATGGCCGGGACCCCGTAAGCTGAGGCTACGATCACAGGTGGTCGCGAGCGAGGGGCCAGCCGTCGCGCAACCACGGTGTGACGCGCCGGTCCCGGAGCACCCGGTCGACCTCCGGCTTCGTCAGGAACTCGTAGCCGGTCGCCTCGGTGGGGTCGAGCCGGATCGGCGCGTCGCTGGTGCTGGTGAACACCGCGACGATCTGGTGCTCCGGAGGGTCATGATGGGTGAACTTACCCAGCCGCCGGACGGGTGCGGAAACCCCGGTCTCCTCGCGCAGTTCCCTCTCGGCGGCCTGCTCGTAGCTCTCCCCGAAGGTCACGTGGAAGGCCGCCGAGCACTCGTAGGCGTCAGGGAAGATGCGCTTCGTGGGGCTTCGATGCTGGAGAAGGATTCGCCCGTCGGAACGTCGTAGAAAGACCAGGCCCGACCGATGCAGGATCCCCTCGGCGTGGGCGAGGGTCCGTTCGACCGGCCCGACCACCGTGTCGTCGGCCGTCACGCGATACAGGAGCTCCGTCACGGAAGGCCCTCGTCGATCACCGGTTCCGCGGTCGGTCAAGCAGGTCGCTGTACGACCCTCGGATCAGGTCCGATGGGCGCAGCCCGAGGACCCGGGCCATCGCCTCCGCTTGTGTGCGCAGCCGAGGGAGGTCCTTCGCCCGACCCACGGCCTCGATCTCCACGAACTTTCCGAGGCCCCGCACGTCGTCCAGGTGGACGCGTACGTTGTCCCTCAGGTAGATCCGTCGGACCTTGTCGACGACCACCCTGACCCCGAGGGTTCGACCCAACATCTGCTTCGCGGCCTGAGCCTCGGGGAGCGGGAGCAGGAGGACATCGCTCCGCTTCGACCGAAGCGCATCTCCTCGGAAGTACCAGGCCAGCACGGCCCGAGGGCCGGTCTCGCGGATCTTGAGCCGCCCCTGTCCGACACGGTAGTAGGTGTCGATCTGATGTTCGCGACCGGCCCATCGCGCCCCGGCCGCGCGGATCCGTCGGACGGCCTCCTGCGGATCAGGACATCGCGCTTTGAACTCCGCGTTGACGTGGGCTCGCCTCATCGTTCGGTCCCCCTGGATACGAGTCATGTCATAGGATCCCTGCCAGGACGCAGGTACTTGGTTCGGGCTCCCCGTACCTGGCTCGTCAGCTCTTGCGAGAGGGGCACCCCAGCGACGCGGCACGTGTTCGTGGCGATCGCCCTTTGCTCGGAGTTCAACAGCCCCCAGACCGTGCCGGCGGTGAGCGCGTATAGGGAGAGGGCCGCGCGGCAGCTCGGTTCGAGCGCCGCCCGCGGGATGCCGAGGGCCTTCCTCTGGGCGAGGGCCCAGGCTCCTCCGACCTGCTGAGCTATCCGGTCCCAGAACTCGTTCTCGGAGTCCCAGAACATCCGCCGGTGGATTGCCATCACGAACCCCAGATGATCCGCCAGCAGGTCTCTCTGCACGGCCGCGGTCGCGTCGTGGCCGGAGGCGAGCGCTCGGACGAGTTTGACGGCCTCCTCCGCCCACCCTACGGTTTGCTCGGCGACCCATCGGTCGCAGCGGTCGGAGATCCTCTCCCAACGGAACGCCCGGGCCTCGGCTTGGAGACGCCTCGAGATCCCGTCCGGGTCCCACACCGGAACCGCTACCTTCCACCCGGGCACACTCCCACCGACGTAGGGGGGGTTCCTCAGCCTCCTCCGTTCGCCCGCCTCCGACGTCTTCCTCAGCGTCACCATGAACGGCTCCCGCCAATGGACCTCCTCCCCGGGGCGCAGTCCGAACACCCACAGGTCGAGGTCGGATTCTCGATGGGCGTCGCCTCGCGCCCAGCTGCCCCCGAGAACCACGGCCGTCGCCCCTCGCTTCGCGAGCGCCGCGCTGACCGTGTCGATTACCGCTCGGGCGCGCCTCCGGTCCGCGGAGCTTGCCGGCGGGTCGAGCGCGTTCCAATGCCTCCGGGAAGGCGCCAGGGACATGGGGAGGTGGGCCGACCGGGCAGGGTTCGTCCGCTATGAAGGGGAAGGTCGAGCGCCCGGGGGCAGATAAGTCGGGATCCTGCGCCGGGCTTCGGTCCGCCGCCCCCGGCCCTCGGTCGGGTCGCGAGCACGCAAGCACGGGCACGTCCGCCGTCATGGCGATCGGCAGGATCCACACGGGCGAGGCGCAGAGCGTCGACCCTCGCTCCCTTAGCTTTCCGCGCGCTCTTTCCCCCTTCACCCTGCCCTGGGGCATCCCCCTGCACGCTGAAGAACACCGCGAGCTTGGGTAGGTCGTCCTCCGAGGACTCGTGGAGTCCCTGGTGCGCTGGCACTGCATCGCGGTGGGACGCGTCCAGGGCGTGAACTACCGGGCTCGGGTGGCCGAGGCGGCGCGGAGGCACGGGCTGGCCGGCTCCGTCGCGAACCGATCGGACGGAACGGTCTTCATCGACGTGCAGGGGCCGAGGGACGTGGTGGAGGCGTTCCTGCGCGAGGTGAGCGGCCCTCGGGGATCGAGCTACGCGACCTCCGTCCGGCGCGTCGCCGACGCCCCGGTCGCTCCCGGTCTTTGCGGGTTCGACATCCTCCGAGCGTGATCCCGCCCGGCGACGGGAGCGAACCTGCCTGGATCCGTCCCCGACGCGGTGGACCTACCGGGGACGCGGGCCGCCACGATGCTTACCGGCTCGGCTTGTCCCCGGTGAGAAGGGGCGAAAAGCTCTGGGAAAGGGTTCGTCCCGCCCTGCGAGGCTCGCAGGGCGGGGCCACGTCGCGAGCGACGCGGGGCTCAGTCCTCGCCGAAGTCCCCGCCCATCCCGCCGCCGCCCATGCCCCCGGGGCCACCGGGTCCGCCCGGACCACCCGATGGCGGGCTCGACTTCGAGGCGATGACGTCGTCGATCCGCAAGATCATCACCGCGGCGTCGGCCGCGCTCTGGATCGCCTGGCGTCCGACGCGGATCGGCTCGAGGACATGCAGGTTCAGCATATCGTCGACCTTACCGGCGAGGACGTTGACCCCGGCGTTCTTCTGACCGGCCTTGTGCGCCTGGCGCAGCTCGATCAGGATGTCGATCGGGTCGAGCCCGGCGTTCTCGGCGAGCGTGCGCGGGATCGTCTCGAGCGCCTCGGCGAAGCTCTCGAAGGAGATCTGCTCGCGGCCGCCGACCTTGGCGGCCTCGTCGCGAAGGTGCATCGCGAGCTCCTCCGCCGTCGCGCCCCCGCCCAGGACGAACCGACCGTCCTCGACCGCGGTCGCGACCACGTTGAGCGCGTCGTCCAGCGAGCGCTCGATCTCGTCGATCACGTGCTCGGTGCCGCCGCGGATCAGGACCGAGACGGCCTTCGCCTTCTTGCAGCCCGTCACGAACGTGAGCGCGTCGTCGCCGATCTTGCGCTCCTCGACCAGGCCCGCCGAGCCGACGTCCTCCGGGGTAAGCTCGCTGACCTTGGAGACGATGTTCGCCCCGGTCGCCTTGGCGAGCTTCTCCATGTCGGACTTCTTCGCGCGGCGGACCGCATAGACGCCTTGCTTGGCGAGGAAATGCTGCGCGAGGTCGTCGATCCCCTTCTGGCAGATAACGACGTTCGCGCCGGACTTCTTCACCTGGTCGACCATCCGTCGCAGCATGTTCTCCTCCTCTCCGAGGAAAGCGTTGAGCTGAGCCGGATCGTTGATCTCGATCTTGGCGTCGATCTCCGTCTTCTTGATTTCGAGCGCGGCGTCCAAGAGGGCGATCTTGGGGTTCTCGACGCGCGACGGCATCCCCGAGTGGACCTTCTCCTTGTCGATGATCACACCTTCGATGAGCGAGGTGTCGGCCATCGAGCCGCCCTGCTTCTTGATCAGCTGGATGTTGTCGAGGTCGACGTAGTAGCCGGCCCCCTTCTTCTCCGCGACCGCGGTGACCGCCTTCACGGCGATGTCGCCCATCATCTCGCGGTTGAACGAGACCGACTTGGAGGCCATCGACGTCACGGCGATCCGCTTGAGAGTGTCGATGTCGCCGATCGTGACCGCGTGGCTCTCCTTCTGCAGGAACTCGAGCGCCTTGGCCGACGCGAGCCGGTACCCCTGGGCGATGATCGTCGGGTGGATGTTCTGCTCGATCAGCTCCTCGGCGCGCTTCAGCAGCTCGCCGGCGAGGATGACCGCGGTCGTCGTCCCGTCGCCCGCTTCCTGGTCCTGGGTCTTGGCGACCTCGACCAGCATCTTCGCGGCCGGGTGCTCGACGTCCATCTCCTTCAGGATCGTCACGCCGTCGTTCGTCACGACGACGTCGCCCATCGAGTCGACGAGCATCTTGTCGAGCCCGCGCGGCCCGAGGGTCGAGCGCACGGAGTCGGCGATCGCCTTCGCCGCCGCGATGTTGTTCGCGAGCGCTCCGCGGCCCTTCTCGCGCTTCGTCCCCTCTCTCAGCACCAGAATCGGCGTCTGTCCTGTCATCATGTTGATTTTCCTCCGAGAGTCCTCTCGGTGTTCGCCCAGGATAGAAAAGCGGTTGTATTTAAAGGCGGCTATAGGCGGGTTCTGCTTCGAATTCGTTAGGCGGACGGCCTCGCGGGCCGCCGCTTCATTTCGGCGGGTGGTGGTCATCCAGAGACGGAGTGGCCTAGATGGAGCCGCCCTCCCCGGCGAAAGGCGGCTCGCCGTCCGTCGATGGAAGCTTAAGTCCTCAAATGGTTCCACGAGATGATGGCGGGCCCAATCCCATCGGACCTCTGGGACTACGTGGCTGTGGTGGCGGTTACGGCGATTGTGACCTACGCCGGGAAGGCCGTCGCCAGTTCAGGTCGAGATTTTTTATCAAGCGGTCTCTAAGAATCACTTGGGTTTACGAACCGGGTAAGCCGCCAAGCCCAGAATCTCCCGGTGGAACGCCAACCCCGGAGACCCCTGTCAGCCTATCGCTCCGAATCGAGAACATAGGCACCCTCGGCTGTGACGACTTGGACATCGTACGCCTCCAAACTATGCATACCTCTCCTAGGTGGGCTCGATGGCGGGTACATCCCGTAGCGGAAGCCTCGCATCCGACTAGGACCTTCCCTGGGCAGGCCACCGGTAGAGAGTCACCGGCGGATTGGGCAGAATTGCCACGCGGCAGGTGGATACGCTTCGATGTGGCTACAATATCGGATGTTTCCGAGACGGTGACCCTTCACCGGGAGAATGACGACCGGCCAGGGGGCATTCCGTTTGCTGACGGCCTCGACATCAGAGCACAGTTCGAGTTGGGGCGCTCTGGCGCGAGAGGACGCATCACCGTGATGAGGAGATACATCATCAAATTCAACCGGGGGAAGCGACCGGAGATCAAGTGGGTCGTCAGAGACGGCCATCGACGCGAGGTGCGGAGTATCGTTTGGGGCTGGTGCGATTGGCGTCGATGGACCCGGCGCAAGAGATGCGATTGTGAGAACCACGAGGCGATGTACGCCGAGCGGGAAGGTGTTAGGGCTCGTTATGCTTGACCATGGCCCGAATCTCGACCTTCCCCTTCCTCAGCGTGTAGGTGATCCTCTCGGGTCGCCCGAGGTGTTCGGCGACGGGCCGGGGGATTACAGCTTGGTATCCCCGGACCTCGTGGAAGTTGACGCTCACGGTGAACTCCTTGGCTCCCTGCTTCCACTTCGGCATCGGTCTAACCTCAGCGTATTAACGTATATAAGCGAGTCGTTACCCGCGTCTATTACCGTAGATACACCACCCTTATATATCTACGTTAATATACAGTCTACGATGATGGTGACATGGACGGACGAGCGGACCCCCGCGCTCGCAATCGTGGCTCGCGGCGACCAAATCGAGACGCTCTCCCCCTCGGAGTTCCGGGTCCTCTCTCAGAGCCGGCCCGGAGTCTCCTACCGGGTGACGGTGGAGCGAGGCCGGTGGGCTTGCGAATGCCCGTTCGCCCAAGAGACGAAGCAAGTGTGTATTCACCAGCTCTCCGTTCGCTTCCGGGCGGGCTTCCAAGCCCCGAAGGACCCTGAGACCTCACCGCCATGCGCCAAGTGCGGAAGCGGGGACGTGGAGCGCGCCGGGGTGCGGCAGAACAAGAGTGGCCCGGTTCGCCGCTTCCGTTGCCGGGTGTGCGGTCACAACTACTCCGGCAAGGAGGGCTTTCACAACCGGAGGTCGGACCCAGAGGTCATCGCCAAGGCGCTTGACCTTTACTTCCGGGGGACCTCGCTCCGGCAGATTGCGGACCACTTCGCTCAGGCGTACGGGTTGAAGGTCTCCGACACGACCGTGTACCGCTGGATCTTCCACTATTCCAAGCTGGCCGCGGAGTGGATGGCCGCGCAGAACGCGAAGGTCGGGAAGACATGGCACGTTGATGAACGGGTTGTGAACGTCAACGGGGAGAACCACTACCTTTGGAACATCATGGATAGCGACACGAGGTTCCTGCTCGCCTCGCGCATCAGCAAGGGGCGCGGCATCCCCGAGGCTCGGGCCGCGTTCCGGGCCGCGAACGCGGCCACGGAGGTTGAGCCGGTAGAGCTTCGCTCGGACGGCTATTCTGCCTACCCTGAGGCCATCAAGAGTGAGTTCGGCCGCCCGCGCTTGCCGACCGACGGACCCCGGAACCCCAAGAGCCGGTTCGGACGGAGCGTATGGACTCCGCACCGGCTCGTGCCGAGCATCCGAGCCCCGGAGTCGAACAACCGCATCGAGCGGATGCACGGCTCTCAGAAGGACCGGACCAAGACGATGCGGGCGTACGACAACGATGGGGGCGCGGCGGCCCTCTCGCTCGGCTGGCAGGTCCACTACAACCTAGTTCGGCCCCACCTCGCGCTCGGGGGAGCGACTCCGGGCGAGGCCGCGGGTCTCCCGGACCTTGGAGGGTTCCGGTGGAGGACCATCCTCGACCTCGCTACCCGCCGAAATGAAGCGGCCCTCGGAGGCAATCTTGAACCCGCCGAATAGAAGCAGAACCCTATAGGCGTTCTCCGCCGCTGGGGCCTGGCTCGGGCGCTCACCCTCCGGGAACGCCGGATCGCCCGCTAGCCTCCGCGTGCGGGGCTCGCGCAGCGGCTCCGGCTCCCTGGATCAGGGGTCTTTGGGGGAGACCACGGCCGCCGCGGGCGGGGTGCGCGGGCCTGGGGCCGCTCGCCCCGAACGGTACGCCGCGAACATGTAGAGGACCATGAGGAGACCGATGATGACGGCGCCCGCGACCGACAGGAGGTCGAACGCCCCGACCATCGGTCCGGAGGTCGTGACCGAGTTCACGGACAGGGGCCCGCCGGCCGCGTTCACGAACGCGGTGGGGTAGACGAGGTAGTTCAGCGAGAAGATGATCACGCAGCTCAGGAACGCGAAAACGACCTTGTTGGTGACGATTGGGGCCGTGCGTCGGCTCAGGTAGAGGAGGGCCGCGAGGACGGTCAACACGGACGCCAGGAGGAGGGGCCAGGCGAGGAAGCTGCGGGAGAAGAGCGCGAGGGCGCCGACCTCCACCAGCACGCCTACGGTCGTCAACGGGAGCGTCAGCCGACGGAACGCCTCGAGGTCGTAGAAGACCGGGGCAAGCCCGGCCACGAGGATCACCACCCCGAGGAGATAGAGGAGGGCGGCCGGCGTGGTGATCCAGCTGCCGAAGGAAAAGGAGATTGGCGAGAGGTGGATCCCGGCGCCGCTCACGATCGTCGACAGGATCATCAGCAGCACGAGGGCGATCAGAAGGGTCGAGACCCCGTACGCCTGGTAGAGTTTCTTCTCGTCCAGCCAGCCGTGTTTGAGGATGTACTCGGCGAACGAGATGGAGGAGTTCCGTGCCACGAGGAAGATCAGGAAGACGATGATCGCGGCCGGGAACAGGGTCGCGACGGCCGGGATCAGCGCAGGGTACGCGAAATCGGCGGAGACCACCCAGAACGCCGCGAACGTCCCGGTGACCTCCCAGATCGGAACGATGTAGGGGAGGACCTTCTTCTTCGCCGAGTCGTAGAACAGGAGGAGGACGAGGCCTCCCATCAGCTCCGTGAGGAAGAGGGTGAGGAACACCGTGAAGACCGCGAAATTGAGGTAGAACGGCCAGTCAGTAATTGCCATCCTTCTCCCCCGCGCCGGGTCCCTCGAGGTCGATATCGACGGACCGCCCGTTGAACACCCGGAGCATGAAGTAGAAGGTCGTGGGGACGAGCGCGATGTAGAAGGCGATGATGATCAGCCCGGGGTAGAGCAGCGCGGAACTGTAGTTCGCCGCGGCGTTGACCGTCATGACGTTGTAGACGATCCAGGGCTGCCGACCGAGCTCGTCCGTCATCCACCCGAGCTCCATGATGACGGCCGTGACCATCGCGAACAGGGCGAAGCCGTAGACCCAGCGACGGTGCTCGAAGGGCTTGCGTCCGGTCGCCCAGGACGCGGCGAAGGCGATGAGGAAGAGCCCCAGGAGGACACCCCCCAGCACCATGGCATCGAAGGTGTCGTGGATGATGAGGGGCGGCCACTCGGACCGGGGGTACTGCGAGAGGCCGGGAACGGTCGCCCCGTGCGCCAAGAACCCCTGAAGGCCAGGGATCTGCAGCCCGCCGACAATCGTCTGGCCGGAGAGGTAGCCGAAGAGGGTTTCAGGAAGATTCGAGCCGGGGTTGAGGTTGAGCTCGATGGCCGCGTACTTGAGCGGCTGGTACTTGTTCAGGTTCTCGATCTCGAGCATCCCCGCGAGGATCGCCAGCACGACCAGGACCAGGCCGACGCCCGTCGCGACGCGGAGCCCCTTGAGGAACAGCATCCGCTCCGAGGCGTTCGTGCTCCGGGAGTACCGATAGGCGAAGTAGCCTCCCAGGAGCATCATGCCCGTGAGCGGCACGACCGACACCACGTGCATCACCTCGTACCCCGTCGAGGCGGTGAGGAACGGCGCCCAGGGGTTCACCCCGGTCACCTTGCCGGTCGCCGTGAACACGGCGAGGTCGAAGCCGTTCGGCGTGTTCATCCAGGCGTTGACCATCGTGATCAGGACCGCCGAGAGCAGCGTTCCGACGGCGATGGGGACGGACAGGGCCCAGCGAGTGTACCGCCCCTGGAAAGTGTGTCCGAAGTAGACGTAGACGACCAGGAAGATCGTTTCGATGAAGAAGGCGAAGATCTCCACGTAGAAGATCGCGATGACGCCGGTCATCGAGACCAGCTGCATGAACGTCGGGAAGAGGTTCACGAGCTCGACGGCCATCACGATGCCGCTCGCGGTCCCGACCCCGAACGACACCACGAACGGCCGGGTGAGCTTCCGCGCGAGACCCCGGTAGTAGGGGTCCCGGTACCGGGCCGCGAGGAACTCGCAGGCCGAGAGGAGGAGCGCGATCCCGATCGACACCGAGACCAAGAGGATGTGCGACGCGATGGTGAACGCGAAAAGGAAGCGGTCGAAGTTGACCATCGGAAAGCCCATAGAACGCGTGCCTCGCGCCCCGACCGAGGGGTTCCTTGGGTGATTCCGACGTCACGACCTATTTACCGATATGGGGCCGGGCCGCCACGGCGCCCCTTTCCTCAGGGTCGCCGGCTCCAGTGGCTTCGACGGCGGGTCCTTAAAGAGCAGGTCGCGCTGAGCCGCCGGCCGGCGATCTCATGAACCTGGCGATTGCGGCATCGATCGTCGCGCTCAGCCTCATCGCGCTCGTGCTCGCCGTGCTCGTGCTGTCGCGGTTCCGTCGTGAACGGCAGCTCTGGAACCTCTACTGGGGCGTGGGCATCTTCCTCGTCTTCTTCACCCTCGCGGAGGAGGCCTCCCTCTACGTCGGGCTGTGGTCGCAGCTCCTCATCCGGTCGTACTTTGTTCTCGTGGCGCTCCTGGTCGGCGTGCTTTCGCTCGGCTCGGCCGAGCTCGCCCTGAAGGGTCGGAGAAAGTACCTCTGGTTCGGCTTCGTCGGGGTCGCGAGCGCGGCCTGCGTCGTGCTCGGAGCCCTCACCCCGGTCCCGTCCTCGATCATGTTCGGGGGCGTCGTATGGGGGGTTCCCTCGATGGACCTGGTCGCGTCCTCGCTCGTCACGATCCCCAGCTCCCTGTTGCTCATCCTCACGTCGTTGTACGGGGCGATCCATCAGAAGCGCCCCCGCCTGCTCTTCATCACGCTGGGGGCCGCGGTCATCGCGCTCTCAGGGAGCCTCTACATCGTGAGCTTCCCCGCGACCCTGTACTACGCCGAGTTCATCGGGGTCGTTCTGCTCTTCTTCGGCTTCGTGAACGTGGGCGGCCGCCCGGGGAGCCACCCGAGCCCCGCTTCGACCTGACGTCCGGCACCGGGCGCCGGACCGCCCCGGGTTCATGGACGCTCCGCCGACCGGGGCGGCCCAGAGACTGGCCAGGGCGAGCGGGCAGCTCGGTCCGGTCGAAGGCCTCACGGACCGTTCGATGCCCTAAAATCCGTCCATCAGACACAGCTCCCCGGTTCCGATGCCATCGATGAGGACCCGCGGGACGTCGTTCCACGCGCTCGGCGACCTCGAGGAGCTCGCTCGGAGGTCGGTCGACGAGCGGGTCTGGGGGTACATCCAGGGGGGCGCGGGAACGGAGCGGACGCAGCGCACGAACGAGGCGGCGTTCGGGCGTTGGGTCCTTCTGCCCGAGGTCCTCCGGGGAGTCGCCTCCGTCGACCTGCGGACCTCCCTGCTCGGCCAGGAGGTCAGCGCGCCGTTCTTTCTGGCTCCGACCGCCTACCATCGCGAGGTCCACCCCGGGGGCGAGCGCGCGATGGCCGCCGCGGCCGCCGGGCTCGGTGTCCTCGGGATCTACAGCACCCTCTCCTCCGATTCGCTCGAGGCGATCGCAGGGGCGAGCGGTCGCGGACCCCGCTGGTTCCAGCTGTACCTTCAACCCGAGCTGGCCGCGTCGCGGGACCTGGTCCGCCGAGCGGAGCGCGCCGGCTACTCCGCGGTCGTCGTCACGGTCGACACCCCGGTCCTGGGCTCGCGGGACCGGCAGCGCCGGACCGGCTTCGGGCTCGAGCGGGCCGTGCCCATCGGCAACGGGCCGACCGTGCTCAGCCCTCCCCGGGGCCCCCTCTGGGACGGGAACGCCTACACGCTCGAAGGAGCCGCGAAGGTCACCTGGAAAGCGCTCGACGCCGTGCGACGCGCGACGAGCCTGCCGATCGTCGTCAAGGGGGTCCTCCGGCCGGAAGCCGCGCGTCGGGCGGTCGACCTCGGCGCGAAGGCGGTGATCGTCTCCAACCACGGAGGCCGGCAGCTCGACCTGGTGCCCGCGGCGCTCGACGCGCTGCCGGGGATCGTCGACGCGGTGGGCGGCAAGGCGGAGGTCTACCTCGATGGTGGAGTCCGTCGAGGCAGCGATGTCCTCGTGGCCCTCGCCCTGGGGGCGCGGGCGGTGGGTCTCGGGCGTCCGGTGCTCTGGGCCCTGGCCGTCGGGGGCCGGGCGGGGGTCGACCGTTACCTGCGCCTCTTCGGGACCGAGCTCGCCAATTCGCTGCTCCTCCTCGGACGCTCGTCCGTCCGCGACGTCGATCGGGCGTCGGTCCATCCCGCCCCGGGCGAGGCCGGTGGGTCGCCTTCGCCCGGGGGAGGGGGTCGGCGGGCGCATCCCGTGCGTTGGGGGTCGCGGGGACGACGCGCGGGTCGGCGTGGACGCTGAGCCCGGGTCGGCGGAACGATGGCCGAGGCGGTCCGGCCCACGTATGCCTCCCTGATCCGCAACGCGAACTACCTGAGGGTCTTCTCCGCCGGGCTCGGCTCGGTCGCGGGCTCGGCGATCGCCGGGGTCTGCATCATCTGGCTCGTCGCCGAGAGGACGGGCTCGGCCCTGGACGTCGGGCTTCTCGCCACCTCGTGGGTCGCGAGCGCTCTCGCGTTCAGCGTCTTCGGAGGCACGCTCGTCGACCGCTACGACCGTCGTCGCCTGATGATCACCTCGGACGTCGCGCGCGCCGTGGCGATGGCCGCGGTGACGGTCGAGCTCGCGGCCCGGGGGTTCGACCTGTACTCGCTCCTGGGGGCGTACGCGGTCGTCGGGGCGTTCACGACCGTCTTCAGCCCCGCCGAGCAGGCGCTCGTCCCCCAGCTCGTGGCGGCGTCGCAGGTCATGGACGCCAACGGGCTCGTCCGCTCCAGCCGGTCGGCGACGCAGTTCCTCGGCTCGGCGATCGCGGGGGTCCTGCTGGTGAGCGTCGGCCCGGTCGCGGGGCTGGGGGCGAACGCCGCGACGTTCGCCCTGTCGGCGGTCCTTCTCACCGGTATGCGGCTGCCGCGTCCGTCCGCGTCGACCGGCGGCCCACGGCCCTCGTACTTCGCCGACCTCGCGGCCGGGTTCCGATGGCTCTGGAGCGCGAAAGGGTTCCTCCAGCTTACCGTCTCGGCGACGTTCTTCAACCTCTGCTCGACGGTCGTCTCGACGTTCCTCGTCTTCTTCGCGACGCTCGTGCTCCGCGGAGGGGCGCTCGACTACGCCTTCCTCCTCGCGGCGGAGGTCGCCGGGAGCGGCTTCGGCGCCCTCCTGGTCGGACGGGTCGGGGCGGTCCGGTGGGCCGGGCTCGCGTGGACGGTCCCGTACGGCGTGGTCTCGGGAGCGGTCGTCCTGGCCATGGCGTGGCGTCCGTCGTTCCCGCTGGGGCTCGTCGCGCTGTTCGCCCTTGGGGCGCTCGGCGGCTTCGCGGGAACGGCGTGGCTGAGCGCCGCCCAGCTCCTCGTCCCGACGGGGATGCAGGGCCGGTACTTCGGGGTCGACAACCTCGGAAGCATCGCGATCCTGCCGGCCGCGCAGCTCGGCGGTGCGCTGCTGGTCACCGCCTACGGCGCGCGGACGACGTATCTCCTGGTCGGCCTCCTCTGGGTCGTCGCAGGGGTCGCCTTCCTCGCGCCGCGCGCGCTGCGCGAATTGGGTTACCGGCCCGTTCCGCCGGAGGGCGTCACTCTCCGAAGCGACGGCGCCGCAACTGGAACGTCCGGATCGCCCGAAGGAACTCCAGGCGAGTGAGTCCCGGCCAGAGCACGTCCGAGAAGTAGAGCTCGCTGTACGCCGACTGCCACAAGAGGAAGTTCGAGATCCGTTCCTCCCCGCTCGTCCGGAGGATGAGGTCCGGGTCGGGGAGGTCCGCGGTGTAGAGGTGGCGGGCGACCATTTCCGAGTCGATTGCCTCGGGCTCGAGCGATCCCGCGCGGACCTCGCGCGCCAGCTGGCGGATCGCGTCGACGATCTCGTCACGGCCCCCGTAGCCGAGCGCGACGTTGTAGCGGTAGTCCCCGTACTCCTTCGTCGCGGCCTCGGCGATCGCGACCGCCTCGCGCACCCTCGGCGGGAGGAGCGCGCGGTTGCCGATCACCCGGACGCGGATGCGGTGGCGGTGGACGCGCTCGTCCGTCGCGATGTCGCGCAGGGCCTGGTCGAACAGGTCCATCAGCCCGTCGAGCTCGTCCGGCGGGCGCAGCAGGTTCTCGGTGGAGAGCGCGTAGACCGTCAGGATTCGGATCTCAAGGTCCAGGCACCAGTCGAGGAGCTCCTCAAGGGTGTCGCGCCCTCGGGCGTGCCCGTCACGGACCTCGATCCCCTGACTTCGGGCGAAGCGGCGGTTGCCGTCCATGATGATCCCGAGGTGGCGCGGGACCGGCTCCGCGCGGACCAGCTCGAGGAGCCGCTTCTCCGTGAAACCGCGGAGCGCGTCGCCGACGACCTGCGCGAGGTTCCGCGTACGGGTCGGTTTGCCCTCCACCTCGGGGTCGGCCACGCCCTGAGGATGCCGTGGGTCAGGATAACCCGCTCGGGTCCGACCCCCGGAAGGGAGCGCCCTGGTCGGGAGTTCCGGTCCGAAGGGCCTCCTTCGAACGTTCGAACCCGAGTCCCAGGCTCGACAGACCTAGATCCTAGACCACTAGACTACCAGGGCACGCCCGCGGGCCTATCCGTCCCATGCTATCAACCTTGCCGGGTCACCGGCAGGCCCACGGTCGGTTTCGGGGCCGACGTGGGGCGACGGGGGTGGGGCGGCGGGGTCGGGCGGTCGACCCAGGTGCGCCGCGCTGGCGCCCGCGCGTCCGGGCGCGCGCGTCCAGGGGACGGTTCCCCTCCCGAACGACGACGGAGGCCTGCCGATGGACCTTCACGTTCTTGTAGGACCTCGGGGAGTCGAACGGGCACGGTTCGGCGGGGAGAGCCATGAGCGCCGCGATGAGCTGGATGGTTTCGGTCGTGGTCGTGCTCGGCCTCGTGCTCGCGCTCCACCATCTCGGGGTGGACGTCAGCACCAACCTCGGGGCGTTCATGCGCGACGCCGAGCGCCTTCTGGGCCAGCCCCTCATCCCCCAGTGAGAAGGGAGGCTCGGCCCCCCGGGGGTTCACGCCCCGGCGCGCCGGTCGAGACGGGAAGCGAGGTCCCGCGGGCGGACGACCCCGTCCGGGGTGATGAACCCGGTAACGTAGCGGGCCGGCGTCACATCGAACGCCGGATTGCGCGCGCGGCTCCGGCGCGGGGCCAGCCGATGCCCCCCGAGCTCGAGAACCTCGATCGGGTCCCGCTCCTCCACGGGGATCGACCGTCCGGTCGCCCGGCGTCGGTCGAACGTCGTCCACGGAGCGGCCACGTAGACCGGAACGCTGTTCTCGCGTGCGACGACCGCCTTTTCGTACGTCCCGATCTTGTTCGCGAAGTCGCCGTTGCGGGCGATCCGGTCGGCCCCGACGAGGACCGCGTCCACCGCTCCGGCGTGGAAGAAGTAGCCGGCGGCGTTGTCGGCGATGACCGCGTGCGGGATCCGCTCCCGGGCGAGCTCCCAGGCGGTCAGCCTCGCGCCCTGGAGGAGCGGCCGCGTCTCGTCGACGTAGACGAACAGGTTCGCCCCCCGCGCGTACGCCACCCGGATCGGAGCCAAGGCCGTTCCCCACTCGACCGTGGCCAGGGCGCCCGCGTTGCAGTGCGTGAGCACCCCGTGCGCCCGGCGGAGGAGGGGCGCTCCGGCGAGCCCGATCCGGTGGCACTCCTCGACGACGCGGCGGCGGTAGTCGTGGGCGGCCTGCAGCGGGTCCCCTCCCGCCTCCCACACGCGGCGAACGGTGGCGATCCCCACGAACAGGTCGACCGCGGTCGGGCGCGTCGCGCGAAGGATCGCCGCCGCCCGATCCGCGTCGCCGTGCGGGCGGCGCGCGGCGAGCGCCATCCCGTACGCCGCGGCGACGCCGATCGACGGCGCTCCGCGCACGACCATCGTGCGGATCGCCTCCGCGACCTCGTCGACCGTGTGGAGGCGGCGCACGACGGTGCGGCCCGGGAGCTCGCGCTGGTCGAGGAGCGCGAGCGACCCTCTTTCCCACCAGAGCGCACGGACCGGCAAGGTGACCCCTACGCGTCGAACGTGTGCAGGAGGTCGAGCCAGTCGGCGCCGACCGTCCTCGCACCCCCGAGCGCCTGGTCGAACGGGATCCCGGTCACCTCGGACCCCCGCAGGACGACGACCTCGCCCGTCCTCCCGGCGAGCGCGAGGTCGACCGCCCCGGCTCCGAGGCGGCTCGCGAGGATCCGGTCGAAGATCTCGGGAGCGCCGCCGCGCTGGATGTGGCCGATCTGGGCGCTCCGGGTCTCCGCGCCGGTCGCCGCCTGGATACGCTGGGCGAGCTCGGCGCCCACCCCTCGCTCGCCGAGGATCTCGTGGCCGAAGCCGTCCTTCGCCCCGGCCGACCCGTGACGCAGGCCGAGGTCGACCCCTTCGCTCGCGACCACGAGCGCGTAGCCCCGGGCCGCGAGCGCGCGCCGGACCCGAGCCAGGAACGCTCCCTCGTCGTACGCCTCCTCGGGCAGCAGCGTCGCGTCCGCGCCTCCGGCGAGCCCGGTCGCGAGGGCGACCCAGCCCGCGTGGCGGCCCATCACTTCGAGGACGATCACGCGGTGGTGGCTTTCGGCCGTGTCGCGCAGGCGCTCGAGGGCGTCGACCGCGACCGCGACCGCCGAGTGGAAACCGAACGTCCAGTCGGTCCCCCGCACGTCGTTGTCCATCGTCTTGGGTACGCCGACGACCGCCTTCCCCCGCCGGTGGAGCTCGCGGGCCGCCGAGAGCGTGTCGTCGCCCCCGATCGCGATCAGGACGTCGATCCGGTGACGCTCGAGGGTGGCGACGACCTTGCGCGCCTCCTCGTCGCGCGCGAACGGGTTCGTCCGGGACGTGCCGAGGATCGTCCCCCCTCGACGCTCGAGCCCGACGACGTCCTCCGGGAGGAGCGGCCGGGCGTCGTCGTCCCGGACGCCCTTCCAGCCGTCGCGGAACCCGACCGTCGTATGGCCTCCCGCCGCGGCGCGCCGTACCACCGCGCGGATCGCGGGGTTGAGCCCGGGGCAGTCGCCGCCGCCGGTGAGGACGCCGAATCTCACGACGGGACCTCGAGGTAGCCGCGCGGCGCCGTCGAGAGGAACTCGTAGCCGGAGCGCGTCACGACGACGTCGTCCTCGATCCGGACCCCGCCCTTGCCGGGGAGGTAGATCCCCGGCTCGACGGTGAGGACCATCCCCTCCTGCAGCGGTTCGTCGACCTGCGCGTTGTATCTCCAGCCGTCGTGGACCGCGAGCCCGATCGAGTGGCCGACCCCGTGGATCAGGCGGCCCTTGAACGGGGACGCATCGATGACGCGCTCCGCCGCGAGGTGGACGTCCTTCCCCGGGACCCCGGCGCGAATCGTCTCCAGCGCGGCCTGCTGGGCGCGCTCGACTGTCTCGTGCACCTGGCGCATCTCGGGGTCGGCGGGGCCGAAGCGGAACGAGCGGGTGATGTCGCTCACGTACCTCTGGTAGAGCGCCCCGTAGTCGCAGACCATCGAGACCCCGGGCTCGAGGCGCGTCGCGCCGGGCTGGTAATGCGGCTCGGCGCCGTGCGGGCCGAACGCGACGATCGTCGCGAACGACCGGCCGCTCGCTCCCTGGCGACCCATGCGGTACTCGATCTCGGAGGCGAGGTCGAGCTCGGTCATCCCCTTGCGGAGCAGCGACGGGATCTCCACCCCGACCTTCGAGCCGATCTCGGCGGCCTTCTTCAGGCGCTCGAGCTCCCGGGCGTCCTTGACCACGCGCGCCTGGCGGAGCGCCGGCGAGGCGTCGACCCACTTGGCCCCGGGCTTCAGCTTGTGGAGACGGGTGAACCAGGCGTGGGTCAGCTCCTCGAAGTTGAGGCCGACGGTGGTCGCCCCGTCCAAGAGCTTGGCGACCTGCGGGTCGGTCCCGCCCCGCTCGAGCTTGTGGACGGTCACCGCGCGGTCGCCCTTGGCCGCCTCCTCCGCGCTCTGCGACTCGAGCGGCGAGGTCAGGATGTCGAGGTTCCCGTCCCGGTGGGCTATCGCGACCCCTTGCTCGAACAGCCCGCTCGGCACATCGAAAAGGTAGAAGAAGCTCTGATCGAGGTGGGGATCCTCCGAGTTCGCCAGCACGAGGGCGTCCACCGACGCATCCAACCGATCGAAAACCTTGCGGACCCGATCTTTCATCGGGCCGTCCAGCGGCTACGGGGTTTCAACCTTTGCGGCCGCGGCGCGCAGGTCCTTCCAGGAGAGGATCGGTTCGCGCGCCGCCCGGACCTCGTCGATCCGCCCGACCGAGCAGGAGGTCGGCGCCGCCTTGAGGTGCTCCGGGCTGTCGTCCAGGGCGCGCTCAACGGCGGAGGCGAACTCGTCGAGGTCGCGCTTGGACTCGGTCTCGGGGAGCTCGATCATCAGCGCCTCCTCGACGAGCGTCGGGAAGTACACCGTCGGGGCGTGGACCCCCTCGTCGAGCAGGCGCTTCGCGAGGTCGAGCGTGCGGAGGCCCTTCTCGCGGAGAGGCGTTCCGGAGAGGACGAACTCGTGCTTCACCAGGGGGCGGAACGGCCGCGGCAGCCGTCGGCCGAGCCGGGCCGCGACGTAGTTCGAGTTGAGGACCGCTCGGCGGGCGACGTGCCGGAGGCCCTCCTCCCCGTGGGCGAGGATGAACGCGTAGGCCCGGACGTCCAGGCCGAAGTTGCCGTAGGCGGTCTTGCCCTTGCCGATCGACTTCGGCCGGTCGTAGTCGAGCCGGAACTTTCGGCCGACCTTGACGACGCGGGGCACGGGCAGGTATGGGGCGAGCGTCTCGCCCGCCCCGAGGACCCCCGCGCCCGGCCCGCCTCCTCCGTGCGGGGTCGCGAACGTCTTGTGAAGGTTCAGGTGCGCGATGTCGAAGCCCATCCGGCCGGGGTTCGTCACTCCGAGGATCGCGTTGAGGTTCGCCCCGTCGTAGTACAGCATCGCTCCCGCGGTGTGGACGGCCTCGGCGATCTCAAGGATCTGGCTCTCGAAGAGCCCGGCCGTGTTCGGATTCGTCAGCATGAAGCACGCCGTTCTGTCGGAGAGCGCCGCCTTCAGCGCGGCGAGATCGACGCACCCCTCCTTCGAGGCGATCTCCTTCGTGACGAAGCCGGCCATCCCCGCCGAGGCGGGGTTCGTTCCGTGGGCGGTGTCAGGCAGCAGGACCTCGGTCCGCCGCTCGAGCTCGCCGAGGTCGCGGTAGTGCGCCCGGACCATCAGGAGCGAGATGTACTCGCCGTGGGCCCCCGCCGCCGGCTGCAGCGAGACCTCGTGGAAGCCGGTGATCTTCGCGAGGAGGCGTTCGAGGCGCCAGGTGAGCTCCAGGGACCCCTGGACCGTCGCCTCCGGCTGGTAGGGGTGGACCTGCGCGGCACCGGCTCGCCGGGCCAGCATCTCGGAGACCTTCGGGTTGTACTTCATCGTGCACGACCCGAGCGGGTAGACCCCCGTGTCCACCCCGAAGTTCATCTGGGAAAGGCGGGTGTAATGGCGGACCACGGTCGGCTCGCTCAGCTCCGGCCAGCGCAACTCCTGGCGGCGACGGAACCGTTCGGGGACCCCGGGGATCGCGGGTGCCGGCTCGGGGGCGTGAGCGTGGGCGAGGTCCCAGATCGCGGGCTCCTCCCACCGGGCCTGCCGGTACGTCATCGTCCTCCCGAGGCCGCCCAGGCCTTGGCGGCGGCCGCGTAGCGCGCGATGTCCTTGTCGCTGACCGACGACGACGGGGCCACGAGGATTCTCTCCGGCGTGGGGGACCCACCGGGCCGGGGATCGGCGAGGGGGTGGCCTCCGAGGACGCGCCGGCGGCGAAGGCGGTCGAGGAACCCGGACGCGGTCCCCCGCCCGAGCTCGAGCGTGAACTCGCCGAGGTAGGGCGCCTCGAACCGGGGGGCGCGGAGGCCCTCGATCGAGCCGAGGGCCGAGGCGAGGGTGCGCGCCTTCTCCGCGAGCGAAGCCTGGAGGGAGGCGAGGCCCTTCGGGCCGACGACGCTCGCGTAGACGACGAACGCGAGCGCCATCAGTGACTCGTTCGTGCAGATGTTCGACGTGGCCTTGCTCCGACGGATGTGCTGCTCCCTCGTCTGCAGCGTAAGGGTGTACGCCGGCCGGCCGTACGCGTCGACGGTCGCCCCGACGATGCGGCCCGGGGCCTGGCGGACGTGCTCGCGGCGGCAGGCGAACAGGCCGAGCAGCGGCCCGCCGAACGACGGGGGGATCCCGAACCCCTGTCCCTCGCCGACGACGACGTCCGCACCGTACGCCCCGGGGGGCTCGAGGACGGAGAGCGCGAGAGGGTCGGCCGCGATGACGAGCGGGACGTCGCCGATCGTCGACTTGAGGTCGAAGACGTGCTCGTCCAGGGCCCCGAAGCCGTTCGGGACGTCGGCGAGGACCCCGAAGACGTCGTGCGCCGCGACGGACGACCGAACGAACTCGAGGTCGAGGAGCCCCGTCCGGTCCTCGAACGGGATCTCGACGACGGTGAGTCCCGGGCCGCTCGCGTAGTTGGCCAGGACGCTCTTCTCCTCCCACGGCAGGCTCGCGGGAACGAGGAACTTCTTCCCCTCGTGGAGGCGGCGGCAGAGGAGGAGCGCCTCCCCGGCGGCGGTCGCCCCGTCGTAGAGCGAGGCGTTCGCGACGTCGAGACCGGTGAGCTCGACCCAGAGGCTTTGGAACTCGAAGAGCGTGCGGAGCATCCCCTGGCTCGCCTCGGCCTGGTAGGGGGTGTACGCGGTGTAGAACTCGCTCCGCGAGACGATCGCGTCCACCGCGGCGGGCGAGTACCGGCAGGCGATCCGACCGCCGAGGAAGTTCGAGAATCTCCCGAGCGGACGGTTCCGATCGAGGAGCTTGTCCACTTCGGCGACGACCTCGGGCTCGTCCCGGCCCGCTCCGACCCCGAGACGGCCGAGGCGGGCCTTCTTCGGGACGTCCCGGAACAGCTCCTCGGCGGAGGAGATTCCGAGCGCTTGGAGGAGCGCGGCCTCCTCGCCTACCTCGTCGGAGATCCAGCGGGCCACGACGGTCCCTCCGCCCGAAACGACCGTGGTCGACCATAAATCGGTTCTATCGCACCCGCTTGACCCCCGCCCCCTCCGGCAGACTGCCGCCGACGCGGCGGGATTGCTTCATCTTGGGGCGCTCGCTGGGACCCTCGATGTCGGCGGGGAGACGCACCGCCCGAAACCGAGGGACCCCGCGTCGCGTTGACGGGATTCCGCTCCCGTCGCAGGAGGTCATCGAGCTCGCGTTCCATCGGGCGTCGCTCGTCAACCCCCACGGGAAGACGAAGCCCGAGCGCGACCGCCGCCGGGCCGAGTTGAAGGTCGTGCGGAGCTCCGCCACCGTCGCGCGGCACCTCCGGCTCGCGACGCGCGAGCTGCGCCCTCCCGCGCTCGGTGAGTTCGAGGCGGCGCTCGTGGACCAGGCGTTCGGCCCGGGAACCCTCGAGCGCCACCTCCTCCGCCTCCGCCGTGCGGAGGAGCGGATCCGGCGGGCCGCCCACGAGGCCGAACAAGCGGTCGCCCGAGCCTCGGGCTCGGAAGAGCTCGGCGAGGTCGTGCGAGGGTTCTACGGGCGCCTGGCGAGCTTCGTGCGAGAGGTCGATCCGGATCTCGTGAAGCTGCGAGAGGTCCAACGGTTCCTCCGGGACAGGCCGCGTCTCGACACGAACGTCCCCCGCCTGGTCGTGGCCGGGTTCCCGAACGTCGGGAAGTCGTCCCTGGTCGCCCGCCTTTCCTCCGCGAGGCCGAAGGTCGCGGACTACCCGTTCACGACGGTGGCGATCGCGATCGGCCACGCCGACCTCGGCTTCGACCGCCTGCAGGTCGTCGACACCCCCGGCGTGCTGGGGCGCGAGGGTCGAGCGAATCCCGCGGAGGCCGAGGCCGAGACGACGGTCGCCCGCGCGGCCAGCGTCGTCCTCTTCGTCCTGGACCCGAGCGAGAGCTCGGGATATCCGATCGACGAGCAGGAGCGCCTCCTGGAGCGATGGCAGGAGGAGTTCCCGAACCTGCCGATCGTTCCGGTCGAGACCAAGTGCGACCTGACGTGGCGACCGAACGACCGCCTCCACGTTTCGGCCAGCACCGGCGAGGGGCTGGAGGAACTCTGGAAGGAGCTCCGCCGACGCTTCACGCCTCGCGAACCGATGCCGCCGGTCGAGGAAGCGATCGAGGCGCCCTCCGAGGCCGACGAGCCTCCACCTCGCCCGCATCGAGCCGCCCGCTCGGCTCGCGTGAGGTAGGGGACCAACGTCCCCGCCTACACGGGGGGTGGCGGAGGGGCCGACCGACCCCGGCACGAGGCATCTCCTCCACGTGACCGTCACCGCGCGGCCGGTCCGGCCAGGGGGGCCACGGTCGAGAGATCGGACGAAAGGTCCGGACGTAGGCCACCTCCGAGGAACCCTCGGCCCACGGGGGGGCCAGGGCGAAAGTTGGGCCGGGCCCTGCCGGTCTCCCGTCGGGGGTCACCGCAGGGAGGGGTCGGACCTGGAGCCTCGGTTTATCTGGACGCCAGTGCCTGGGTCGACGGATGACGGGCGACGGCTCGTACCGAGCCCTCTCGCTCGACCTCTGGTTCACCACCTTCTACCACCGCGCGGAGGACGCCGCAGGCTGGGAGGCAGCTCGCGCCCGAATCCTTCGGAAGTTCCTCGTCCGCCGGGAGGGCTCCCCGCTGACCGGGGCCGAGATCGATGCGGCCGCCCGTATCGTAGGCTCGGGCCTCTCGGTGGGCGGCTTCGGATCCGTGACGACCGACCCTGAGGCGGTCCTCCGGGCCGTGGCCGCCCATCTGGGCGCCGAGGTCGACGGACCGCCCGGCGAGGCGGGCCGGACGCTGTCGGCCGCCGGACTGGAGGAGTGGCCGCCCCGGGCCAACCCTGAGGCCGAGATCCTCGTACGGTCGTTGGAGCAGCGGGGGGTTCCCTCGGTCCTGGTCACGAACTCCTCCCGTCGCGCCGCCACCTGGAGCGAGTTCCTCCGCGCCCGCGGAGGTCCGTGCTTCCGCCACGTCGTCTCCTCCAGCGACCTCGGGGTCGCGAAGCCCGCGCCGGCGATCTTCCGAGAGGCGGCGCGCCGGCTGGACCTGCCGCCCCGGCAGGTCCTGCACGTCGGGGACAGCTGGGAGCTCGACGTCGTAGGCGCGCTCGCGGCCGGTTGCGGGGCCGTCCTGTACCGTGGGCTGTGGGACCGCTATCCCGAGGGGCTCTACGGGTCCCCTCCCGCTCTCCCGCCGAAGACCTCCGGGGTCCGGGTCGTCGACCACTTGGGCTCCCTGCTCGACCCGACGCTGTGGGGCGACTGACCGATCCTTCGGCCGCGGTCGACCGGCGTCGCTACAGGGCGAACGGCTTGCCGTTCGCGGGCAGCACGACCTCGCAGAACGGCTCGAGGGTGTCGCGCAACGCTTCCCGGTGGTCCCCGTGCATCAGGACGACCGTCTTGGCCCGGGACTCCCGGGCGAGGCGCACGAGGTCGCCGTGGCCCGCGTGCGCGGAGAAGTCGAACTTCTGGACCTCGCCGAGGGGGCGGACGATCGTCTCGTCGATCGTCAACGTCCCCTCCTCGAGGAGCTGCCGGCCGTTCGACCCCTCGACCTGGAAGCCCGTGAGCAGGATCGACGAGCGCGGGTCGCTGTAGAGCTCGCCGATGTAGTACAGGACCGGCCCGCCGTCGAGCATGCCCCCGGTCGTCACGATGACCTCAGCGTCGCGGAGCACCTTGCGCCGCTCGCCGGCGTGCTCGACGACATGGACCCCCTCCATCGCCTGGCGAAACCGTCGTGCGTCGGCGAGGTACTCGGGAGCCGCGAGGTAGATCTCGTTGACCGACCGGGCCATCCCGTCCAGGTACGTCGTGAAGCCGGAGTGGGCGAGCGCCATCACCACCTCCTGGGCCCGTCCGACCGCGAAGGCGGGCACGATCGCCTTCCCGCCACGCTCGACGGTCTCGGCGACCTTGTCGCGGAACCGGCGCTCGGTCTCCCGCCGGTCCGGGTGCTCGCGCCCGGCGTAGGTCGACTCCATCACCAGGACGTCGCACTCGAGCGGCTCGGCCCCGCCGACCAGGTGGGTCGGGATCGTCTGAAGGTCGCCGGTGAACAGGACATCCTTCTCTCCCCGGTAGAGCAGCATCGTCGCCCCGGGGATGTGCCCGGCCGGGGTCAGCTCGACCTCGATCCCGTGGTGGCGGAACGTGGCGTGCCGGTCCACCGCGGTGAAGCGGTTGTGGAGCGCGTGGATGTCGCCGGGAGCGTACGGGGGCAGGTAGCCCTCGAGGCGCGCCACCTTCAGCGCGTCCTTGGTCAGGAGGTCGGCGACAGCGATCGTCACGGGGGTCGCGACCAGGCGGGCCCTGGGCAGCCGGCTGAGGACCGGGGTCATCCCCGAGTGGTCGAGGTGGGCGTGGGAAAGGAAGGCGACGTCGACGTTCGACGGCGCGGGCCGGGGATACGTCGGCGGGTCGGTCGGCGTGAGCCCGTAGTCGAAGAGCAGGGTCCGCCCCTGGTCGTGGACGACCAGGCCGAGCGAACCGATCTCCGACGCGCCGCCGAGGAAGCGGAGCTCCATCACGCGGTCGAACGGCCCTCGGAGATAACTCTGGCCCGGCGTGCGGAGCCGCCCGGACGGCATCGGACCCGCTCGCTTTAACCTCCCCTCGGCTGGCCCGTCCCGTGGACGATTCCCAACGGCGCGAGCTCGGCGTACTCCACCGGCTCGGTCTCGCCGTCGAGCGGGTCGCGCGCGACAGCGCCCGGTCGCCCCACCGCGCCGACGTCGTCGCCATGGGCGCGAGCGGTACCCCGACCGAGGAGCTCGACCGGCTCGCGGAGCGTGCGATCCTGCGGGGACTGGAGGACGAAGGGGTCGACTGGAACGTCGTCTCCGAGGAGGTCGGCGCCGTGGACCGCGGCGGGACGAAGACCGTCGTGATCGACCCGATCGACGGCACCGCGAACGCCGTGCGCAACCTGCCGTTCTCCACGGTCTCGCTCGCCCTCGGCACGACGGACCTCGGCGGGGTCGAGCTCGGGTTGGTCCGGGACCTGACGCGCGGGACGACGTACTGGGCCGCCCGCGGGGAAGGCGCGTTCCGGGACGGACGGCCGATCCGGACGCGGGCGTGGCCGGGACGCGGTGAGGTCGTCTTCCTCAACCTGGGCCGCGCCGCGAGCGCCCGCTCCACGGCGCTCGGGGGCCGCTCACGTCGGGTCCGGTCGCTCGGCTGCGCTTCCCTCGAGATGATCCTCGTCGCCGAGGGGAGCGCGGACGCCTACGTCTTCGAGAACGCCGACGAGTCCAAGAACCTCCGGGCGACCGACATCGCGGCCGCCTACCGCATCCTACTCGAGGCCGGCGGCGGGGTGAGCGACGCCGCGGGAGGCTCCCTCGAGCGGTTCCCCCTCGGCGTCGTCCGCCGCACGACCGTCCTGGCGTGGGGCGACCCCGCCTTCGGCCGCACCATCTGGGGGGCTGCTCGGCCGTGAGGATCGGACTGCACGCCAACCCCCACAAGCCGGCCGCCCTCGAGCTCGCCCGCCAGGCGCTCCGGGCGATCGGCGACCGCGCTGAGGTCGTCCTCTCGGACGAGGTGCGCGCGCTCGACGCCGACCGCCCGCACGCCTCCTGGGAGGCGCTCGGGGCGGACGTCGTCGTCGCGATCGGGGGCGATGGGACGTTCCTCCACACCCTCCGCCGGACCGCGGTCCCGCTCCTCCCCGTCAACGCGGGAACGCTGGGCGTCCTCGCCGAGGTCGACGGCCGGGCACCGGGCGAGCTCGCCTCGGCGGTCGACAGGCTCCTTTCGGGCCGGTTCTTCCTCGAGGAGCGGACGAAGCTGGCGGCGGAGGCCGAGACCCGGCCGCTGCCGGACGCGACCAATGAGTACGTCGTCCACGCGACCCAGGTCGGGAAGATGGGCGTCTTCGAGATCGCATTCGACCGGGTGCCGGTCGGGACGATCCGGGCGGATGGGCTGATCGTCGCGACACCGACCGGTTCGACCGCCTACGCGCTCAGCTCCCTGGGCCCGATCGTCGAGCCCGAGGTCGATGGGATCGTCCTCACGGCGATCGCCCCGTTCCGCGTGGAGGCCCGGGCGGTCGTCCTCGGCGGGCTGAGGACGATCCGGATCCGCTCGCTCCGTGCCGGCGCTTCGACGGTGGTCCTGCCGGACGGCGACGGAGAGCATCTCCTCGGCCCCGGCGAGGCGGTGACGATCTACCGCTCCCCCCGCCGGTCGTCGCTCGTCCGGTTCGGCGCCTCGTTCTTCGTCCGGCTGAAGGGCAAGCGGATCCTCCCCTGGAGCGAGGAGGAGGGCGACAGCGGGACCGGTGCCGTTCTTCCGCCCGCAGCGTAAGAGGCCGCCCGGCTCGCCCCGGCTGGGCGCGACGCCGACCCAAATCACCCGCAGGGCGCTCGACAGCGCGCTGGCGAGCGCCGCCTCGGCCTACCCGAACGAGTTCGGCGGGGTCCTTCGCGCGGACCCCCCCGGGACGATCTCCGAACTGCTCCTCGTGCCGGGGACGACCGCCGGCCATCGCCACGCGAACTTCCATCTCTACATGCTCCCGGCCGACCTCACGGTCGTCGGAACCGTCCACTCCCACCCCTCCGGGGCGCTGCACCCGTCGGGCGCCGACCTGGGCCTGTTCCGGGGCTGGGGCCGCCGTCATCTGATCCTCGGCGCCCCGTACGGTCCCGGGTGCTGGCGGGCATACGACGGGAACGGCGAGGAGACCCACCTCTTGGTCGTGGGGGCCGGGACGATGGCGCCCGGGACCCTAAGGACCTACCGAACGAGGAGCCCGCTCGCGAGCGCTCGCGCGACGCCGCCCCCGCTCGACGACGAAGCGTAGCGCCGCCCGTTCACTCGCGGACCGGGATCGTCGGGACCGGCAGGTGCTCCGGAGAGCGGTTCGGGTCGACGATCGGCCGCCCGGGCCGGGCGGACGGGCTGAGCAGTCCGTGCATCTTGGCGATACCCTCGAGGAAGGCGATGAACCCCCGGAACCCGGTCCGGTAGACCCGGGTGTGGTTCCCCTCCCAGTCGAAGAAGTCGTTGAGCAACGACTTCGACTGGCGCAGCCCGTGCGTCAGCGCCCGCTTGAGGAGCTCCTGCTGGAGCGGGGAGAGGCGGTCGCGGCGGAACCAGTCCTTCGACTTCAGGTGGCCGAGCGGGACGAAGAACATCGGCACCAGGAGCGCCTTGAAGTCCCAGAGGTCGTCGATCAGGTCGATCGTGCGCGCGACGTCGTCCTCGGTCTCCTGGGGGAGCCCGACGATGAACGTGCACGCCGGGTAGACGTGGTTGTCGTTCATCAGGCCGGCCGACTGCACGACCAGCTCGGGCCATTGCGACGCCTTGAACGGCGCGACCTTCCCCGGCATCGCCGCGGTGATCATCCGGGGCGAGCCGGTCTCGACCCCGACCTCGACGCCCCACCAGTCCTGCCGGTCGTCGATCAGGACCTCCGCGCACTTCGGAAGGAGCTTCGGCTTCGTCATCAGGGTGGCGACCGCGACGTGGCTCCAGCCGACCTGCTGGTAGTAGCGCTTGGCGAGCTGGAGGAGCGGGATCAGCTTCTCCTCGTGGGGCATGATGTTCGGGCTGCCGTAGAACAGGACGTCGTCCGAGTGGAGGATCCCCTTCCGGACCCCGATCGCGGCGTTGATCTTCAGCTCCTCCTCGATCTTCGAGAGGGGGTACCAGCGCGTCGGGCGGGTCGTCACCGAGCAGAACGAGCATCCCCGGCAGCACCCGCGCCCGATCTCGACCAGGCCGTTGACGCTCGGGTAGCGGATCGACGGGATCTGCTCGACCTTCGGGGCCTCCTTCGGGGTCAGGACGACGTGGGGGGGGAGGAACTCGTCGCGCAGCGCCTTGCCCACGATCTCGCGGATGAAAACGTCGCTCTCCCCCTCGACGACGGTGTCGATGCCGCCGATGGAGTCGACGAACTCCTGGATCCACGGGAGCTTCGCCCGCGTCGGCGGGGCGAGCTGCCAAGCGCACGGCCCCCCGGCGATGATCTTGAGCCCCCGCCGCCGCGCCTCGACCACCGCGGGCTGGCGGAGCATCCGCTTGAAGTTCACACAGTTGAGCGGCTCCTTGCGCATCACCCCGGCGAACGTCGAGCTGGGGGGGTTGAGGCCGAAGTAGTCGTGCCCCGAGATGAGGAGGACCTTCGCCTCGCCCGGCATGTACTTGTCGAGATGGTCCGGGTGGACGATCCGGGCGTCGACCCCGGCATCCATCAGGGACGCCTCGATCTTCCGCATCCCGTACGGAGCCTGGCGGGGGAACCCGTGCTCGTCCGTCGGCATGAGGGGGTAGAACAGACGGCGGTAGACCCCCTCCGGGAAGATGTAGGCCGGGGTGGTCGTCCCGAACCCGAGGAACTCCTTCCCGTGGTGGTTGCTCATCATCGTCCTGTCGCACGTGATGACGACTTCGGGCATCCGAACCTCCTCCGGTCGCGGCCGGTCGCCTCGACCACGAAGCCGAGGTTTTTAATTCCTACGCTTTCGAGCGCAGGCGGGTGAAACGCCCCCGGCTCAGTCGGGGCCGGGCTCGTCGTCGTCGCGCGGAAGGACCCCGTCGAACGCCTCGTCCGACTCCTCCGGCGCGTCCGTGGGATCCTCGCCTTCGTGGAACGCCGGGTCGCGCTGGAGCAGGTGGACGCGGACGCAGTCCCGGTGGGCCGGCCTACCGTTCCAGGAGCTGGTCTCCTCGGGCGGACCGAGCGGCTCCTTGCACAGGGAGCAGATCTCGGCGGGCGGGGAGATCCACGAGATCCGACGGGGGGGCGCCGTCATGTCGAGGCACCCCCGAAGAGGAGAGCTGGCTCCTTTACCTTTCGCCCAAGGGCCTCACTCCCCGGCCTTCGAGACCCGACAGGTGGCGCTCCTCCGACCGACGGACCCCAGGGCGCCTCTCCGTCGAGGGCCGGACCGGGGCCCGACCCGGACCGGCCCCGCGGCTCCGGGCCCTCCCGGGACGATCCGGCCCCAGGTTCGGTTGGGGCACGGGAGCCCGACCTCCGGGGACGAGATGCCCCGGGCCTCCGAGGCGACGGCCTCAGGCGCCCCGCGGACGGACCGCGCGGAGCACCGCCTCGACCGCGGCGTCGGCGGCCAGGCGGCCGACCTGGTCGGCCGATGCCCCCGGCCACGCCTCCCGTCGGGGGGGCTCCCCAGCCGCGGTCGTCGCGGCGAAGACGCAGTCGCCGTCGGTGGAGGTGAGGTAGGGGACGATCGTGCGGGCGAGCCCCGCGTGGACGATCGCGGCGACGCGGGCGAGCGCGGGGCGCGAGAGCGCGAGGTCGGTCGCCACGATCGCCACGGTCGTGCCGCGGCCGGCGAGCCGTCGGCGGGGGAGGTCCGACGGGGGAACGAGGCGCCCTCCCCGCCCTCGCGCGGCGGCGACCCACCGGCCGGTCCCGGGATCGCGCACCGCCCCGGCGGAGTTGACGACGACCAGGACGCCCACCACGCTCCCGTTCCCCAGAGGTCGGGCCGACGAGCCAAGCCCACCCGCCATCGCGGCCGAGCGGCCAAGGTACTTTCCGACGCTCGCCCCCGCCCCCGCGCCGACCTGACCCTGGGCCAGGGCCCGGCGGCCGGCGGCCGCCGCGGCGTCGTAGCCGAGGGTGGCGTAGTCCGGGAGGGGCCGGTCGTCGCGCGGGAGGTCGAAGATCACCGCCCCCGATATTGGAACGATCGGGCGACGGTTACCGAAGGCGCGGACCCCTCTTCCCTCCTCGAGCAGCCGGAGGCGGATCCCACGGGCCGCGTCCAGGCCGAACAGGCTCCCGCCCGCGAAGAAGATCGCCCAGCGGCGACCGAACGTCGCGTCGAGCGAAAGGGAGGCCGTATCGTACGTCCCCGAAGCGCCGCCGCGCACGTCGACGACCGTCGGGGCCCCCTCGTCGAAGAGGATCGCGGTCACGCCGGTCCTGCCCTCGGGATCGGCGGAGTGTCCGACGCTCAGGCCGCGGACGGACAGGAGGTCTCGGACGCCACCGCGCACGGGCTCGGGAACGGCCGCCACCCTTTAGCTCGCGCCGGCCCCACGCGCCCCCGTTCATCTGCCGGGCTTAAAAGTGGCCGCGCCTGGCCGAGAGAAGAGATGGGGGCGAAGCAGCGGGACGACCGGCTCCCCCCTCCGCCCGGCTTCCGCGTCGCACGGGACCTACCGGTCGGCCGTCACCCGATCCTCACGGTGTTTCCCGGCCTTGACCGGCTCGGGCCGGCGTCGCGGATCGAGCGCGACCCGCGGAAGCGGGCTCGCCTCTTCCGCGAGACGCAGATCGAGGTCGTCGACCAGGACATGTGGATGTACGTCGCCCCGCAGGAGATGCCGTCGTTCGCCCGACGCCGGGACTGGAAGCCGGTCCTCGCGCCGGGGACGGACTGCATCGTCGTCGGGCAGAACCACCTCCGCGAGAGCCCCGAGATGATCCTCTACCTCGACGTCTACCACGAGCTGTGCCACATCATCCAGCGCCGCGAAGGCGCCAACCTCTGGGAGCCCGGGGTGGGGTACGTCGAGCGGAAGACCGAGATCGACGCCTACCGCTTTGTCGTCCACGAGGCGAAGGCCCTCGGCGTGCCGGACGCCTACCTCCGGGAGTATCTCAAGGTCGAGTGGATCTCCAAAAAGGAACACGAGCAGCTCCTCGAGGCGGTCGGGGTCGCGTCGCCGGCCCCACCGCGCGGATCCGGCCGCGCCTAGCGATCCGGGCCCCGCGCGACGGCGCTCGGGCCTTCCGACCCGCGTCGGACCTTGGGAACCTTGCGGGACGAACCGACCCTTTATGGGTCGCTCTCCGGCTCCCGACTGTCCGACCGCGGGTGGCGGAGCGTGTCGATGGACATCAAGGCACGCACCGTCCTTCGTCCCTCGACCAGCGACCTCTGGTTCCTCGCCTACCTACCGCTCGCGATCTCCGACGGGATCGCGACGCCGCTCATTCCGCTCCTCGCCCTCCAGCATTTCGGCGCGAGCGCGTTCGCCGTCACGATCATCATCGCCGCGAGCGGGATGAGCCAGGTCCCGTTCACGATCATCTGGGGGAACCTCTCCGACCGGGTCGCCCACCGCAAGTTCTTCCTGGTCGGTTCGTTCCTCGCGACGGGCGTCTCGATCGTCCTGATCGCCCTCGCGCACGACCTGATCACCTACTTCTGGCTCAACGTCGTCGAGGGACTCGCCTCCGCGGCGAGCGCGCCGATCGGGACGATGCTCCTGCTCGAGACGCGCCACAAGCGATGGTGGCCCCAGGACATCGGGCTCTTCGGCCTGATCAGCGGGATCGGGACGACGGTGGGGCTCGTTCTCGGCTTTGTCTGGCTCTTCGGGATTGGCCGGAACGCCCCCGCGGTCCAGGTGATGACGGGGCTCCTCCTGTTGAGCGGGGCCCTCGCCCTCGTCTCGGCCGGGGTCGCGTGGGCGTGGATCGAGGAGCCGACCACCCGCGTCGACCGGCGGAGCGTCGCCGAGCTCCTCCATCTCCACCGGGGCCTGGTCGAGCGGGTGCGCAACCTTCGCAACCGCCTCTCCGGCATCATCGACCTGACCCGGGGCCCGCGAGAACGCCTGCCCGGGCGCGAGTACCTCTTCCTCGCCGCGCTCGGGGTGATGTGCGTCGGCTTCGACATCTTCTACGGGCCGTTCCCGGTCTTTCTCTGGCAGTACGCCCACTTCTCCGACGCCGGGGTGTTCATCGTCTACCTCGGTTCGGCCGCCGCGTCGAGCTCGCTGTTCTTCCACTCGGGCAAGGCGGTCGAGAGCCACTCCCCCAAGTCGGTGTTCCTCGAGTCGTTGTACGCCCGCGTCGGGCTGATGCTGCTGTTCCTTTGGGCTCCGATCTACTTCCTCTTCGGCCTGGGCAGCCCGGCCCTGCTCGCCTGGCTGACGATCCTCAACGCGCTCCTCGGCGTGACGTGGGCGTTCATCAGCACCGCCAGCACCCTGTTCCTCGTCCGTCTGGTCGGTCGCTCGGCGCGCGGCCGCGCGCTCGGCCTCTACAACGCGATCGGCGGGGCCGGCGGCCTCCTTGGCGTCCTGCTCGGCGGATGGTTGTACGCGACGTACGGCGTCCACTTCGCCTACCTCGTCGCCGCGGGGACGGTCGTCGTCGGCGCGGTCCTCCTCGCCCCGATCCCGTACCATGTCTTCCAGGCGCCCCGCTCCGCCTCGCACCGCCGGGCGCTCGCCAAGAATGCGCGAGCGTCGCTCCCCCCGCCGTTCGGTCGGGGGCGCTAGCTGTAGAACATCTCCCAGGTCAGCGTCCGGACGACGTAGCCCAGCGCCAGGTGGATGAGGAACCTCTCGAGCTCGGGGCGGTAGTCGCGGAGGACGCAGGAGCGGTAGCCGAGCTGGCCGACCGCGACCGGGGAGCTCCCCTGAAGGATCGCGAACCTCCCCGTCAGGCGCTCGTGGATCGTGTACGTCACCCCGCCGTAGTCGATCGTCATCGGGCCGAACGTCGACGAGCAGGTCTTCCAAGATTCCTCGCCGACCTGGATCCGGATCTCGTCGATCTTCGCGCGGTAGGAGATCGTCGACTCGGGGACCGTAAGGTCGTCCGGCCGGTAGAGGTGGTACTCCGTCGAGAAGAGCGCCACGATCCGGCCGGCGATCCCGCCCTGCTCGGCCTCGATCGGGCGACCGAGCCAGACCGCGTCACCGACGCGGACCTCGATGACGTTCCTGAGAATTCGGGCCGTCGCCTGGATCATCCGAACCGGAAGGCCGGCCGACGTCAGCGTTCCTCTTGGTAATAACGGAACTCGCCTGCCCGGCCGCGTGACGGACGGCGAGCTGACCCCTCCGGCGTCCGACCTCGCGGTCGGGATCGGCTTCTATCTCTCGAGCGCCCCGGGGGTTCCCGGCCGCCTGAAGGCGACCCCCGAGGAGTTCCGGGTCGTCGAGGTCTCCAGCTACCCGCGCCCCGAGGAGGGAGGGCCGTTCACCATCCTTCGGCTCGAGAGCCGCGGCTGGGAGCAGCACGAGCTCGCCGAGGCGGTCGCCCGGCGCCTCGGCCTTTCCCACCGGTCGATCTCCTGGTCCGGGACGAAGGACCGGCGGGCGGTCTCCGAACGGCTGTTCTCCTACCGGGGCCCTCCGCCGGTCGGGGACCTCGGCCTCCCCGGCGTCACGGTGCGGGACGCCTACCCCGCCCGGGAGCGGCTCGTCCTCGGGCGCCACTACGCGAACGCCTTCGAGATCCACGTGGGGGAGCTCTCCGAGCCGCCGGCCGCGCTCGCCGCCTACCGCGAGGTCGAGCTCGAGCTCCGACGGGCCGGGGGGATCCCGAACTTCTTCGGGGCCCAGCGGTTCGGCGAGGTGCGACCGGTGACGCACGAGGTCGGCCGGTGGATCGTCCGAGGCGACCTGGCGCGCGCGGTCGACGTCTACCTCATCGACCGTCCGCCGACGGGCGCCGCGGGGGTCGGCGACGACGCCCGCGCGGCGTTCGCCGAGCATCGGGACCCGCGACGCGCGCTCTCCGAGTTCCCGCACGAGTACCGGTTCGAGCGGTCGATCCTCGAGCGGCTCGCGCGAGGGGACCCTCCCGCCCGAGCCCTCCGTGCGCTGCCGCACGAGCTGAGACGCCTGTTCATCCACGCGTACCAGGCCTACCTGTTCAACCGTTACCTCACCGTGCGGCATGCCGCGGGACTGCCCCTCGACCGGCCGGTGCCCGGGGACATGGTGATCCGGGTGGGCCGCGACGGCACCTGGAGAGGTCAGGACGTCGCCGCCGTCGCGGAGGAGAACCTCCCGGAATGCGAGGAGCTCGTCCAACGGGGCCGTGCCTTCGTCGCCGGCCCGCTGATCGGGGCCTCGACCGAGCTCCCGGCCGGGGCACCGACCCGCCTCCTCGAGGGGCTTCTGGCCGAGGAGAACCTCAGCGCGGCGTCGTTCGGCGTCCCGGTGGCCCCCGAGCTCGCGAGCGAGGGAACGTGGCGGTCCCTGCTCGTTCCGGTGCCCCCGCTCGGCCTGGAGGCGGACGCGTCGGGGGTCTGGTTCCGGTTCGCGCTCCCGAAGGGCGCCTACGCGACGGTCGCCCTCCGCGAGTTCCTGAAGCCTCGGCCGGGAGCGCCCGCCGGCCCGGCCTCTCCCGCGGGGGGCTAGGCGGGAACTCGACAGGACCGCCCCCGGCTTCCGCAGGACCGGCCGCGAGAGGACAGAGCCCCCTCCAGCCGAGCCTACAAATACCTAGCTCCGAAGTCCGTTGCCGGAGCACTTGTTGGGAATGGCGATGGAGAGCGTCCGCCCGTTCTTTCCTCCGCTCGCGGAGCACGTCGCTCCGAAGCCGGATCTCGAGGGGGCGCCGCCGCGCGTCCCCACGGGGGTGCCCGATTTCGACTACCTCACGGGCGGGGTCCCGGTCGGTTCGCTCGTCCTGCTCATCGGCGAAGCCGGCGCGGGCCACCAGGAGTTCGCCCTCACGTCGGCGGTCCACCTGATGCTCCACTACGACGACCCGGAGCTCCACCGCTTCTACCTCGGGAGCGCGCGGGGTCCGTTCGTCTACCCGGAGGGGGTCGCCTACGTGAGCACGAGCCGCTCGCGCGAGCAGGTGCTGGACGAGCTCCGAGGCGCGTTCACCGGCACCTACCCGGAGGTCTTCGTCCGCCACCTCTCGTTCTACGACCTCTCTCCGACCTACTTCCGCGACACGGTCGTCCCGTCGAGCTGGGCGTCGCTCCCGGGGGCCCTCCTTAACGAGGCCCGCCCCGGGAACGGGTCGGCGAACGGGCCGTTGCCCGCCCTCGCCGACGCCCTGGACGCGAGCGGCCCGCACAACCTGCTCGTCGTCGACTCGCTCACCGACCTGCTCGTCCGTCAGGGGATCGAGGCGAATGACGTCCTGACGATGCTGAAGGGGCTCCGTCGCCGCGCCAAGAGCTGGGGCGGGGTCGTCTATCTCCTCCTCTCGGAGGGGGTCGCCTCCCCGGCGATCGAGCACGCGATCGCCGACTCCGTGGACGGGGTCCTGCAGTTCCGCTGGACGACCAGCGCGAACTACGCCCACCGCCAGCGGTCGATGCTGATCCCCAAGTTCATGCCGGTCCTGTCGCGCATCCCGGCCGAGTACCACGGCCGGTTCGTCATCCGCGTCAACGCCTCCAACGGGCTCGTGACAACGCAGTATGAGCGAATCTAGTCCGGCCGGCCCGGCCGCGAAGGTCCCGACCGGGGTGGCCGGCCTGGACGAGATGCTCGGCGGGGGGTTCCCCAGCGGGCACGTCGTCCTCGTCACGGGGCTCCCCGGGACCGGCAAGACCTGCCTCGCGCTCCAGTTCCTCCTCGAGGGCACGCGGCGCGGCGAGAAGGGGGTCTTCCTCTCGCTCGAGGAGGAGGTCCCCGCGCTCCTCGAGACCGCTCGCCAGTTCGGCTGGTCCGTCGACGCCGCCGTCGAGCGCGGGATGCTCAAGGTCATCCGCCTCGACCCGAAGGAGACCCGCCAGAGCCTCCACCGCATCCAGGGCGAGCTCGCCCACGAGCTGAGCAGCCTCGGCGCCCGGCGGATCGTCGTCGACTCGGTCTCGCTGCTCAACATGCTCTCGGACGACGAGTCCAGCCGCCGCGCCACGCTGTTCGCGCTGGCCGCGGCCTGCCGCGCGAGCGGGGCGACGACCGTCCTCACCGCCGAGGCGGACCCGATCCACGCCGAGGTCAGCCGGGACGGCCTCTCCGAGTACGTGGCCGATGGCGTCGTCGTCCTCGGCTACCGGACCGCGGTCGACGGCCACCGCGTCGGCCTCGCCCTGCGCATCCTGAAGATGCGCCGGACCGGGCACGCGCGGACCGTGCAGCCCTACTCGATCGGCCCGAACGGCCTTACCGTCGACGCGAAGGCGGTCGACCTCGGAGGGTGACTCCTGCCCCCCGGCGGTTTTGTAGCCGGGCCCGCTGCAGGTTCGAGCGAACGTGACCGCCGCGCGCTCCTCCCACGCCCCGTCCACGGCCCGAGCGCTCCCCGGCGCCCCGACGCCGCGGCCAGGGTCGGTCGACTGGGTCCTGTACGTCGACCTGGACGCCTACTACGTCTCCTGCGAGCGGCGCGACCGTCCCGAGCTCGCCGGCCGGCCGGTGATCGTCGGTCCGCCGCCGTCCGATGAGCCGAGCCGGGGCGTCGTCCTGTCGGCGAGCTACGAGGCGCGGGCGTTCGGGGTCCACAGCGCCATGCCGACCCGCATCGCCGCCCGGCTCTGCCCGGACGCCGTCTGGATCCCGCCGGAGTTCGCGAAGTACGAGCGGGTCGCCCAGGAGGTCCGCGACCTGCTCCGGCCGCACGCCCGCACCCTCGTCCCGTACAGCATCGACGAGTGTGCCCTCCTGGTGGGCGACGTCTCGGGGGAGGCGGCCCGCGAGCTCGCCGGCCGGCTCCAGCGCGAGTTGCTCGAGAGGCTCCGGCTCGGGGCGTCGATCGGGGTCGCGACGTCGAGGACCGTCGCGAAGATCGCGAGCGACCGTGCCAAGCCCGGCGGGGTGCTGCTCGTCCCCCCGTCGGAGGTCGTCGCCTTCCTCGCCCCGCTTCCCGTCCGCGCGATCCCGGGGGTGGGACCGAGGACGGAAGAGATCCTCGCCCGCCACGGGATCAAGACGATCGGAGAGCTCGCGGCGCACCGCACGACCGAGCTCCTGCGGGAGCTCGGGGGGTTCGCCCACGAGCTCGTCGACCTCGCTCGGGGGGTCCCGCACGAGGTCCCGGAGGAGCGCGGCGAGCCGAGGAGCCGGTCGGCCGACCGGACCCTGGCCGAGGACGCGCGGAGCGCTGACGAGGTCGTCGCGGTCGTTCGCCGCCTGGCCGGCGAGCTCGCGCGCTCGCTCGAGACCGAGGGGCTGCGCTACGGCGCGGTCGTCGTCGCCCTCCGCTGGAGCGACTTCGACCGAACCCAGCGGGGCCGCACGCTCTCCGCGTCGCGCGAGGGCTCCGAGGCGCTGGTCGACGAGGCGGACCGGCTCGCCCGCGGGCTGTGGGCGGACGAGCGGGGTCGGAAACGTCGCGGGGTGAGGACGGTCTCCGTGCGCGTCGAGCGACTGAGCGACCGCCGCCAGCGCCAGGTCTCGCTCGACGACTTCGCCCCGCCCAGGTCCGTCCGAGAGGACGAGGGGGTCCGGTGAGCGCCCGGTCGCCGCCGGACCCGGCCCGGGCCCCGGCGCCGGTCGACGAGCTTCCGGTCGACGTGCGCGAGCTCGTGGCGCCCCGCGCCCCGCTCGGGGTCCCCGTGCCGGCGTACGACGGCCGCTCCCTCCCCAACGTCGCGACCTCCGTCGTTCGGGCCCTCGGCAGCGAACCGTCGGACGCCGCGCTTCCGCCGCTCGAGCCGTCGCGCGACCCGTTCGGCGGCCGCCGAGCGGAAGGGCCCGTGCTGCTGTTCGTCGTGGACGGCCTCGGCTACGAGCGGCTCCGCACCCGCGCCCGACGGCCGGGAGGGGCCCTCGCGCGGACCTGGATCGCCCGCGCCGCGCCGATCACGACCGTCTTCCCGTCGTCCACGACGGTGGCGCTCGCGAGCCTGTCGACGGCGTCCTCGCCCTCCCGCCACGGCCTCGTCGGCTACCGTCAGTTCTTGCCCAGGTTCGGCTCCGTGGTCGACATGCTGAGGATGTCGCCGGTCGGCGTCACGGCGATGGACACCCTCCTCGGGCCGGCCTGGACCCCGGCGGACGTCCTGGGGTCGCCGACGATCTTCCGCCAAGCGGTCCCGGGAACGGTCGCCGTGTCGCGAGACCAGTTCGAAGGACGGGGGTTCACCCGGATGATCTACGAGGGCGCCGGCTACGAGGGCTACTCCGCCTGGGCAGACCTTGCGGGCGCCCTCGTGCACGTCCTCGATCGAGGGCCGCCCCCTCCGCTCGTGGTCGCCTACTGGGACGAGCTCGACACCGTCCAGCACCTCCGCGGGCCCGGCGCGGGCTCGGTCGACCTCGAGCTCGACCGTCTCGGCGCCCTCCTCGACTTCGTCGCGCGCACCGTTCCCCCCCGCGTCGCCCGTGCCACGAGGGTCCTGGTGACCGCCGACCACGGCCTCGTTCCGGCCGCCCCGGCGCAGCAGGTCGCGCTCGACGCCGAGCCGTCGATCGTCGGGCTCCTCGGCCGTCCGCCGACGGGCGACCGGCGGGCCGGCCTGTTGAAGGCGCGTAGCGGAGCGGTCGACCGGCTCGAGGAGGCGCTCGTCCGAAGGCTCCCCGCCGGCAGCGCGGTGTTCCGCTCGGAGGAGGCGGTCCGCCACGGCCTCTTCGGACCACCCCCGTACCATCCGGAGCTGTTCGAGAGGATCGCCGACCTGGTCGTCCTGGTCCCGAGCCCCGCCGGCCTCACCTACATGATCCCGGGGAGGGCGGCGGCCCGCCGGGCCCTGCTCGGCGCCCACGGCGGCCTCGAGCCGGAGGAGCTGGTCGTTCCGCTCGTCTCCGCTCCCCTGGAGCAGTTCTCGCTCGGGGCGCCCGCGCCCTGACCCGGGGCCCCGCGCGTCGCCGCGAAACGCCTATGGGCGCGGCGTCGGTCGGCGCTCGCGTGGCGGAGCTGCGCGAGCCGATCGTCTCGCTCCTCGGGCACGTCGACCACGGGAAGACGACGCTCCTGGACCGGATCGCCGGGAGCGCCCGGGCGGCCCGCGAGGCGGGCGGAATCACCCAGCACATCGGGGCGATCGAGGTCCCGGGGGCGACCGTCCGGCGGCTCGCGGAAGGGGTCCTGAGCCGAGAGCAGTTGGTCGTCCCCGGCCTCCTGTTCGTCGACACGCCGGGACACCGCTCGTTCGAGACGATGCGACGGAGGGGCGGGGCGCTCTCCGACCTCGCGATCCTCGTGATCGACGCGCGCGAGGGGGTGATGCCCCAGACGAAGGAGTCGATCCAGATCCTCAAGCGAGAGAAGACCCCGTTCGCGGTCGCGCTGACGAAGGTCGACCTGCTCGCCGGATGGAGGAAGGTCGTCGCGCCCGTCTCGCTCGTCGAGCAGATCACCCGTAGTGGGAACGACTTCTCCAAGCTCCTGGACGCGCGGGTCTACTCGGTCGCCGAGGAGCTGGACCAGCTCGGCTTCAGCGCCGACCGCTTCGACCGGGTCCGCGATTTCACGCGCAACGTGGGGATCGTGCCGGTCTCGGCGAAGACCGGGGTCGGCGTCCCCGAGCTGATCGCCCTCCTGGTCGGGCTGTCGCAGCGGTTCCTGGCGCGCGAGCTCGTCCTCGTCCGCGAAGGCGGCGAGGCGACGATCCTCGAGCGGAGCGACCAGAAGGGGGTCGGGCCGGTCGGCAGCATCATCGTCTACCGGGGGCGCCTGAAGGTCGGGGACGAGATCGTCGTCACGGGCCGCAACGAGCCGTTCGCGAGTCGCGTCCGGGGCATCTACCGACCGGCCCCCGCGCGGGACGGTCGCAGCTCCCGGGCCGCCCGACTCGAGTCGCTCGAGGAGGTCGTCGCCGCGGCCGGGGTCTACCTGGCCGCCCCGGGGATCGAGGAAGCGATGCCCGGCGGTCTGCTGAGGGTCGTCCACGGCCCGGAGGAGATCGAGGCGGTCCGCCTCGAGCTCGCCGCGGCGTCCCGCCCGGTCGCCGAGCTCGCCGAGAGCGGCGTCGCGATCTTCGCCGATACGCTCGGGGGGCTGGAGGCGCTGGCCTTCGAGTGCGGGGACAAGAAGATCCCGGTGCACGAGGCCGGTGTCGGCCCGGTCTCCCGGTCGACCGTCATGCGCCAGGCGACCGTCCACGAGCCGACCCATCGCGCGGTCATCGCCTTCGGCGTTCCCGTGCTCCCGGATGCCGTGGCGGAGGCGGGGGAGGCGGTCCGGGTCTTCCGCGCCGACGTCATGTACCGGGCGATCGAGGAATACCTCACCTGGCGCCAGCAACGACAACGCGAGGTCGACCTGGCCCGGTGGGCCGAGCTCGTCCGGCCCGCAAAACTCGAGGTCCTCGAGGGGTTCGTTTTCCGGGCCTCGAAGCCGGCGATCGTGGGGGTTCGGGTCCTCGGAGGGGTGCTACGGCCCGGGGTCCGCCTGATGCGGTCGGACGGGACCGAGGTCGGTCTCCTCAAGGGACTCCAGCGGGAGAACACGTCGGTCCCCGAGGCCCCGGAAGGGACCGAGCTCGCCGCCTCCATCGATGGGGCGGTCTTCGGACGGAACCTGAAGGCGCGGGACGTCCTCTGGGTCTCCCTGCCCGAGGCGGCGGCGCGCGCGCTGAAGGACCAACCGCTCACGCCCAACGAGCGGACGATCCTGGACGAGGTCGTCCGCATGCGACGGACGGTCCACCCGTTCTGGGGTCAGTAGCCGGCTCCGCCGGGTCCTTCGGGTCCGGGAGGCTCCGGGGCTCCCGCCCCGGCCGTCCGATCGCTAGGGTCCTCCGGGCCGTCGTCGGCCGGGTCGGGGGGGTCGAGCGGGGCGTAGACCCCCGCGGGGAGGAACAGCCCGAGGTAGAGCGCGACCGCGCCGACGCCCGTGAGCAGCCCCCCTCCGACCATCGTGAACGCGAACGGGACCAGCGGGAGCGACCGCGCGCCGGCACGGTACTGCTCGACGAGCGTCGCGGTGAAGTTGACCGAGACGTTGTTGCCCCCGACACAGTCCACGAAGAGCATGTACATCGGCCCGGACGTTCCGGAAGTGCTCCAGAGCCCGGGACCGCTCCCGTTCCAGGCCGCAAGCGCTGGGAGCTCGGCGCACGGTTCGGCCCCGGGGCACATGCGGGCGGCGTAGAGGCTCACGTTGACCTGCGCCGGGACGTTGAGGAGCCCCGTCGTCGCGTACCACTGGACCGTGACGGAGGCGGGGTCGCTCGCATAGGCGGGGAGCACGAACGGCCTCCAGCTCCCTCCGGCCAGCCCGTCGACGGTGGCCGAGCTGGTCCGCGTGACGGTCGGATTGTCGCCAGGATCGAGGATTCCTACGATCACCGCCGCGCCGACCACGGCGAACGCCGTCCCGACCGCGACCAGCCCGGTCCTCACGAGGGGTCCCTGAGCGTCGAACCCCGTATCCTTCTTCCGGGGGTGGACCGACCTCCACCTCCCGCGGTCCGGTCGGTCCAGGACCGCCGTGGGCCGCGTCGACCCCCCCAGATCCGGCGCTGGCGACCCAGGGTCCGCCGTTCCCAAGGCTGGACGTAACCTAATATCCCACGTCCCGCGTCAAAGGCGCCATGCCTGAGAGCCGGGCTCGGGCTTCCCAGTCGCCGGGCGAGGAAACGCTTCCCTGCCCGCTCTGCCAGAGCACGCACCGGATCGTCGACGCCGCACGGTCCGAGACCCACTGCGCGGAGTGCGGTCTCGTCTTCGACTCCTCGGAGCTCGTGAGCTACGGTCCGCCGCCTCTCCCGCAGCCCGCGTCGGAGGGGAGCGGTCGCGGGATCGGTCCGTTCGTCCGACCAGGGGGGGCGCGACGGCCGCTCGGATCGACCCTCTCGCTCGGACGGGACGGCCAGGGACGGCGTCTGGATTGGCGCCGTCGGTACGAGTTCCAGCACCTTCGCCGGGTCATGCAGCGCCAGACCGCGAGGGTCGGGGACGCTTCCATGGAGCGCTCCCTCGCCCACGGAGAGATCGTGGCGGCCGGGGACCGTCTGGACCTCCCCACGATCGTCGTCGACGAGGCGGAGCGGGTCTTCCGTGAGGCACGGCAGGCCGGCGTCTTCCGCGGTCGTGCGTCACCCGCGTGCGCCGGGGCCGCGGTCTATGCCGCGTGCCGTCGTTACATGATCCCGAGGACGCTGGGGGAGGTCGCGGCCGCGGTCTCGGCCCGCCGGTCCGAGGTCGGGCGGACGTTCAAGATGGTGCATCGGGGAACGGGGCTCGAGATTCCGGGGGTCGGGACGAAGGCGTTCCTGGCCCGGTACGCCCAGGAGCTCGCGCTCTCCTCGGAGGTGCGCTCCACGGTCGAGGGAATGCTCGACGCGACCCGCGAGGACCCGGAGCTCTCCGGGCTGAGCCCCCACGGACTCGTCGCGGCGCTGATCTACCTTGCCGCGGAACGCCACGGAGAGCACCGCTCGAGGGCCCAGGTCGCCCGGGTCAGCAGCGTCACGGAGGTGACGCTTCGCTCGACCTGCCGCCTGGTCGAGAAGCTTTGGACCCGGGGCCCCCCCGCCGCGACGTAGGGAACCGCCTCTACCTCGGCCGCGGAGGCCGACTCCCGCGGCCCGTGGCCGGTTTGGGTTGAATCCTCACGGTCCGCGCGTCGCCACGAGCGGGCCGTATCGGTCGAAGGTTCCCAAGCTCGGGGCGGGCGGCTCCTCGAGCGGCCCACCGCGACGGCCCACGGCCTCGACAGGGGACCCGTAGGGTCCACCCCAGGACGGACGTCTGGTGACCCGCTACTTCAGCAGGAAGTAGCCGGCGGCCTTCTCGCGGACCTTGCGGCGCGCCCAGCCCTTGGCTTGGAGCTCCTGCAGGGCATTCATGACCATCGTCTTCGGAAGCTTCGCGGTCTGGGTGACGCGCTCCGCGGTACCCATCTTCTCCTCGACGGCCATCCCGAGATCCTTCATCGCCCGGTAGACCTTCACCGCGTTCGCCGAAACCTCATCCTCGATCGCCATCGTGCCGTCGCTCCGGAAAACGCCGGACCCGGCCGAGCAGATAATACCTGCGGCCTTCCGCCCTCGAGGAGCCCGACCCGTGTTGCCCGATGGACCGCCTCGGCCCGAGGCGACCGTTCTTCGCCGTGCCGGGAGGCCTGATAGGGGCCCCGGTGCTCTCGTCCCCATGGTCCTCCAGGCGAAGGACATCATGGACCGCAACCTCCTCGCGGTGGACGAGGAGGCCGACGCGCTCACGGCCGCCCGGAAGATGGTGGCCGCGCGCAAGGGCTACGCGGTCCTCACGCGGGGCGGGACGGCGACGATGGTGGGCATCGTGACGGAGTGGGACTTCCTCGAGAAGATCGTCGCGACCGGCGTCCCGCCGGGATCGGTCCGGGTGAGGGAGATCGGGTCGGCGATCGTCCACTCCTGTCTTCCGGAGACCCCGACCGACGAGGTGGTGGCAAAGATGGCGGAGCTGGGGGTCCGGCGCGTGGTCGTGCGCTCCGGGGACCAGGTCGTCGGCGTGGTCACCTCCCGCCAGCTGATCGGGGTCTTCCGCCAGTACATCGACAAGCTCACCTCGCAGATCGCCGGCTACCAGACCGGGGCGAACCCTCCGGGCTAGCGGAGCGCGCGGACCGGTCGCGAGCGATGGGCCGACCTCGCCGCGGGCATGTCAGGGCCGGCCCCGGAACCCCGGGGACCGCGAGCGCCTGAGTTCGGGAGGGCACCGATGGAGTACAAGTGGCGCGTCCTGACGAACACGACCGTCGCGACGTTGATGTCGGCGATCGACGGCAACATCGTACTGATCTCGCTGCCGACGATCGGTCGCGAGCTCCCCGGGACCACGACGACGCTGCTCCTGTGGATCCTCCTCGGCTATTCGTTGCTCACGGCGGTCGTCCTCCTCAACTTCGGAAGGCTCTCCGACATGTTCGGGAGGGTCCGGCTCTACGTCCTCGGTTTCGCGATCTTCACCGGGGGCTCGGCCCTCTGCGGTGCCTCGCAGACCGGCCTCGAGCTCGTCCTGTTCCGCCTGGTCCAGGCGGTCGGCGCCGGCTTCCTCTTCTCGAACTCGGGCGCGATCATCACCGACGCCTTCCCCGTCAACGAGCGGGGACGCGCCCTCGGCATCAACCAGGTCTCGATCGTCGCCGGGGCGATCGCCGGGCTCGTCCTCGGCGGGGTGATCACGTCGACGATCGGCTGGAGATGGATCTTCTTTGTCAACGTCCCGATCGGGATCGTCGCGACGATCCGGGCCCGCACCGACCTACGGGAGCTCGCGCGACCGGAGACGACGGCCCGCATCGACTGGGTGGGGAACGTCGTCTTCGCCGGGGGCCTGGTCGCCCTCCTCCTCGGGATCACCCTCGGCGCGCTCGGTCAGATCTCCGACCCGCTCGCGCTCGTCCTCGTCGCGGCGGGGGCGGTCCTCCTCGTCGCGTTCGTGGGGATCGAGCTGCGCGAGCGATCGCCGATGCTCGACCTCAGCCTGTTTCGAAATCGGCAGTTTAGCGCGAGCGCGCTCGCCACCCTGCTCAACGCCCTCGCTCGGGGAGCGTTCACGTTCATCCTCGTCTTCTACCTCCAGGGCCCGCCGCGTTTCCTGAGCCCGTTCACCGCCGGTCTCTACCTCATCCCGGTCTCGGCCTCCCTCGTCGCGTTCGGCCCGGTCAGCGGCTGGCTCTCGGACCGTTTCGGACCCCGGCCGTTCCTCATCACGGGCCTGGTCGTGTCCGCGGTGGGCTTTCTCTGGCTCTCGACGATCGGCCCCGCGGCGACGTTCGTCCAGCTCACCGGCCCGCTCATCCTGGTGGGCTCGGGGATGGGACTGTTCGCCGCCCCGAACCGGGCCGCCTTGATGACGGCGGTCCCGCCGGGCCGCCGGGGGGTCGCCTCCGGGATCGGCACGACGTTCGTCAACACGGGCGCGACGATCAGCCTCGGGCTGACCCTGGTCATCATGACGAGCGTCCTGAGCCGTCCGGAGATCCAGGCGATCTTCCTCGGGACCGCCGTCGCGGGCATGCCGTTCACCGCCGGGGCCAAGTTCCTCGAGGCGATCCACGGGATCTTCCTCGTGTCGACCGGGCTCGTGCTCGCCGCCCTCGTCCCGTCGGCGCTCCGGGGACCTAAGCCACCGGCGGCCGCCGCCGTCGGAGAGGACATCGACTGAGGCGCCGTCCGTGCAGGCGCGGGGCCGTCGCCGGCCGTGGCTCTTGGAGGGCTCCCCTACGCGGCGCGCGGATCGCGCCGTGGAGGAGCCGCACAATACCTAAGTAAAGAGAATCTCTGAGGGACCACGCCACCCGGGACCCGGAGGGGGCGGTCACCTGCCCACCAAGGTGCCTGCCCCGCCGGGGGCACCAGACGAAGATGTTGGGGTGGCGGGGGCACTTTCTTCGGGAGGGGGGCGACCGATCGTCACGGCCGTCGTGCGGGACACCTTCGGCCTGCTCGTGCTCGGAGTGAGTGCCCGGGCTCGCGAAGCCCGGGGCGCACGACGGACCGGTCAGGGTACCGCGCGCGAACGGCGTCCTCCCGTCCGCGACCCACGTCCGTCTCGACGGGTCCGTCGACGGTCGAGTGGGAGTTCCTCCCCGGTCGGTGACGATCTCGTCGGCCGGCTTGGGCCTCCGGCGGTTGCCCACAGGACCCTGGAACGGCCGTAACCCACGCGCTGCGCCGACCTCCCGCGACCCGGCGGTCGCGGACCGCGCGGTCCTCGAAGGCCCGTGCTCAGCGGATCGGATGGCCGGCGGCGAACGACTTCAGCAGCGCCGCGAGCGGCCCGTCCAGGTCGTCGTAGTCGTAGCGGACGTCGATGATCGGCTGCGGGACGCGCACGAGACGGGCGAGGTTGACCGGGCTCCCGTCGAGGACGATCTCCGCGCCCGAGGCACGGATCGTCGCCTCCAGTTCGTGGACCTGCGTCGGCGAGTAGCCCATCGCCGGGAGCACCCGCTCCAGGTGGGGGTACTGCGTGTAGACGCGCGCGATCGAGCCGACGGCTCCCTTGCGGGCGTCGACGATCTCGGCGCCGTGGGCCCGGGCGAGGAGGGTCGCGGCCCCGAACGCCATCCCGCCGTGGGTCAGCGTGGGGCCGTCCTCGACGACCAGGACCTTCTTCCCCCGGAGACGCTCGGGGTCGTCCGCGGAGATCCGCAAGGCCCCCCGGACGACCGTCGCGTGAGGATTGACCGCCCGGGCGTTCGCCTCGACCGTTCGGATCCCCTCCGCCGGGGCCGAGTCGGTCTTGCTGATGACGATGACGTCCGCGAGGCGGAAGTTCGTCTCGCCCGGGTAGTAGGAGAGCTCGTCGCCGGCCCGATGCGGGTCGGCGACCACCAAGTGGAGGTCCGGCGCGTAGAACGGGAGGTCGTTGTTCCCCCCGTCCCAGAGGACGACGTCGGCCTCTTTCTCCGCCGCCCGGAGGATCCGCTCGTAGTCGACCCCGGCGAAGACGACGACCCCCTCGGCGATGTGGGGCTCGTACTCCTCGCGTTCCTCGATCGTGCAGTGGGCGCGGTCGAGGTCCTCCGAGGTGGCGAACCGCTGGACCGCCTGCTCGGCCAGGTCCCCGTACGGCATCGGGTGCCGGACGACGACGACCCGGCGCCCCGCCTCCCGCAGCTTGCGCGAGACGAACCGCGTCAGCGGGCTCTTGCCGGCGCCCGTGCGCACCGCGCAGATGCTGATGACCGGGCGCGAGGAGGCGATCATCGTCTGGCGGGGTCCGCCGAGAGAGAAGCTCGCCCCGGCCGCGAGCGCGATCGCGGCCTTGTGCATCACCTCGGTGTTCGGAAGGTCGGAGTAGGCGAGCATGACCTCGTCGACCTTCTCCTTTCGGACGAACGCCGCGAGGTCGGCCTCCGGCAGGATGGGGATTCCCTTCGGATAGCCGGGTCCCGCGAGGACCGGCGGGTACGTGCGGCCGGCGATGTCCGGGATCTGCGCGGCGGTGAAGGCGAGGACGCGGGTGTCCTGCCTCCCCCGAAAGATGACGTTGAAGTTGTGGAAATCGCGGCCGGCGGCCCCCATGATGACGACCTTGCGCGGCTCCATAGGCCTCCCCGCAACCGGGCGGGCTCAAAAGCCGAGCGCTCGGGTGCGGTTGAGCTCGGACCGGCCGTTCGAGGCGCCAGGGTCTCGCGACCTCAGGGGCCTCGGGCCTCGGGGGCGCCCGTGCCCGGGCCGGTGGCGGCGCCTCCCGTGGTGGCGTGTCGCGCCCAAGCCCCCTCGAGGTGGCCGTGGCGGACCCCGTCCACGGAGAACCGGAAGTTCCGCAGCGTCAGACCGAGGCAGAACCCGCTCCGGGCCCGGGGGCCCGTCGGTCAGCGCGCCCCGTTCCTGCGGCCCAGGGACCCGGACGCTAAGCGGCCGACAGGAAGTCCTGGAGGGTCCCGGGGTCGAACGACTCCGCGCCTTCGAGCCGCGTACCGTCCGAACGCACGGCGATCGGCAGGACGTCATTCGGGCCCACGAAACGCTGCACCAGCGCCCGGTCGTCCCCTGGCTGGTTCACGTCGACGATCATGACGGTCCGCCCCAACCTCTTCGCCGCCTCCGAGAGCTGTTGCGCGACCATGACCTGGTCGGCGGGGAAGGCGTTGGGCTCGGTCGGGTGCTCGCGGCCCGGTGCCATGCGATCCGCTATGCCGCCGGGGAGCAGAGCGGACCCCCTGAAGAAGCGGGCGATCCCCCAGTACATCGGGGGGCGACTCGCCTGCCTCTGCGCCAGCACGGGGTCCCCGGCGAGGAAGAGGACCACGGTCCCAGGGTTCGGCGTGTCCACGGCGAGCTCAGGCCCGGACCGACCTTAACCGCACACCCTAGCTCGAGGGCCAGGGGGATGGGCGAAGGGTGTCGGCCGGCGAGGTCCCTGGGCCCGAGCGCATCGGTCGGGTCTCCCGGGTCCGGGAGGGGTCAAGGCCATGCTCGGGTGAACGCTCCGCTCGGACTACGGGCCGTCCTGGGACGAGGAGCGCCGCCGACCCCGACCTTGTCGGCCGATGACCGAGGCTTATGGTCCTGCCCGTCCTCGAGGGCGCGGAGTGGACCTGCGAGGGGAATCGATGACGCAGCTGATTTCGGTGGAGCGGTGGACGTTCTGGTGGGGGGTCCTTTCGATTGCCGCAGGGGTCGTCCTGCTGGGTCCCCTGGGTCAGGTCGACAACTTCAGTTCGGGATTCAGCGTCGATCTCGGGTACGGTTGGTTCATCCTCGTCCTCGTGATCTTCCTGGCGAGCGTGGCCCTCGGATGGTCCCGGGACCCATCGGTCCGTCGGGTCCGGTCGGCGGGTTCAGCTCGATGAAGGCCTCGCGCCCTCCTCGCGGTCGGTCCCCCGGTCAGGCCCCGGTCGTGGACGACCGACGCATCGAGTTCTGGGTGGCCGTCACCGCGGCGGTGGCGGTCGGGCTCTACCTCCCTGTCGCGGCCGGCGCCATTCCGTGGTTCTATGCCCCCAGTCCGGCCGCGTGGTCCCTGGACGAACCCAACTGCCTGCCGACGGGCAGCCAAGCCCCCATCTCGGAGCATCTCATCCCGTGGGGGGCCAAGGCTCAGGTGACCTGGTCGGCCGAAGGAGGCACCATGGTCACCTATCGGATCTTCCAGCACGGGAGCCCGCTCGTCCCCAACACACCGAGCTACGCCAAGCTCGGGTACTCAGGGGACTGGACGTTCGTTTCGGACGGACTGACCTACGCGTTCGAAGCGTCCCCGGTTCCGCCGACGAACCACCTCTGCGAGACCGACCACGTGACGACGGTCCTGACGTACTCGCGCGCGATCTGATCCCGGGAGAGCGTTCGCCCCGGACCCGCCCTCGTCCGTCCGTTCGGGAGGGCGGGGCCCCGCGGGCAGGCACCCCTGAACCCTGCCGCCTTCGGCGCCCGGCGTGGCCCCTACCACCCTCTAGTAGGCCTCGTCTTCGAACCGGCGGGGGTTGAAATCCCGCTGCGCCCGAGGGATGCCGACCGACCTGCCATAGGCCACCGCGGGGCCCCAGCTCTCCTTCTGTGGAGTCAATCGGAACACTCGGTCCGGGAACACCACAATGAGTTCACGGGCGCGGTAGAAGTGGGCGTAGAACGGCACACCTCCCTCGACCCTCAGGCTCTGCTGGATCCGTACGATCACCGTCGATAGGCGTTCTTCGGCGACGGCCACGCGAAGGAGGGTCCAGTCCCTGCCCCGCTTCGTCCCGAGCACGGTGGCCGTGTCGAGAACCGACCGGTCCCCGAGGCCTTCCGCCACGAGGATCCCATGGTAGTCGCACCGCGTTGCCGTGCTGGACGCCGGCGCTCTCACTGTGATCTCCAGCGTCTTGCGTCGCTCGCGTATCACGATACCCGCCCCGAGCCGACGCTTTCCCGATAACGCTCCTCGCGCCACGAGGAGCCGCCACTCCGGCGTTGTTACGAAACCCGACGGCATGTCAGTGGGGCCCACGGTCTGCTGCAGGTTCACGACCACCGTCCCTCGTATCCGTGCTCGGAAGGACGCGTCAAAAGCGCCGGTGCGAGGCGCTTAGACGCCGAGCCAACACCCGAGAGAATAAGTGCGGGATTCTGCTTGGCATGACGTGGCACCCAAAGAGGGGCCCATCGATCGTTTGGTCTGGCTCAACCTCGCAGCCTTCGTTGTCACGGTAGTCATCAACAGCCTCGCCGGAAGCACCACGCTGATCGGGGGCAGGAATACCGCGCAGGTCTCCAACCTCTATTCTTCGTTGATCACCCCGCCCGGCTACATCTTCGCGATCTGGGGTGTCATCTACCTTCTATTAGCGTGCTTCATAGTTTTCCAGGCGCTTCCTGCGCAGAGGAAGGCCGCTTTTCAGAGGAAGATAGGCTACCTGTTTGCCGTCAGCTGTGCGCTCAACATATCGTGGTTGTTTCTCTGGCAGAATGATCAGATACCGCTGTCCCTGGCGCTTATTGTCTTGATGTGGATTTCGCTGGCGGTCATCTACGGAAGGCTCAACGAGGACAAGCGCGAGAAGTCTTTCAAGGAAAGAATACTTGTCAACTTGGGTTTCAGCGTGTACTTGGCTTGGGTAAGCATAGCTGCGATAGCGAATGCGGCTGCGCTGCTCGTCTTCCTCGGCTTCGCGGGTTCGGGACCCGGGGCTGTAACACTGACCGTCCTGGCCGCCCTGGCGGTTCTTGGCGTAACCCTGTTCCTTGTCATTAGAAGGCGGGAAGTCGGTTTCGCTCTGGTCGCAATATGGGCTATTTCTGGGATCGCGTTGAAGAGCGGACAGGACGCCGCGGTCATGGTTGCGGGTGCGGTCGTCTGCTTGGTGATCGTAGCCGCATTGTGTGTAGCGCTCCTGAGAACATCTCCTGGCGCGGCCGGTAGAGTTGCCTGACCTCTCGACCGGAAGTGCGTTCCGGGGGACGGCCATGCCCACCTCATGGTCCTGCGGGTCCGCGACCTGACCCTCGAGGAAGGGGAGAAGCTCCGACACATCGTCCGCCATGGCCAGGACGCCATCGAGCTCAAGCGCGCCCAGATTGTCCTCGCCGGCGCCCAGGGCAACACCCCGCCCCGGATCGAGATCATCGCCCTGAAGAGCGAGGACTACATTCGCGGGGTGGTCCGCGCGTTCCACGAGCATGGGATCGCCATGCTCAGACCGAAGTGGGGGCCGGGCCGACCCCCGAAGTTCACCGACGATCAGCGTAAGGCGCTGGTCGCCTTCGCCTTACGGAGTACCTCAGAAGTTCCGGACGAAGCACCGGACATGGTCCTCCGCCCGAATAATGGGACGGCGTCGTGTGTCGGGGAACCTTCGGATTGTCTGGTAGGCTTTTATGGACGCAGGCTTAACACGTCACGTCTGTACCTCTCGTCCCCGTGGCGATGCCAGAGGACCGGTGAGTGAATGAGTGCTCGGCAATCCGGTGTCGCTGTCCGAGCCCGTTGGGGGATGGAAGACCTCGGGCGTTTCTGCCGTGCCTACTTCGCACACAAGGAGCCTCCATCCCTTTTCCGGTTCTTTGCCTCGAATCTCGTGGACCGAGATGCTCGACGTAGGTCCTTGGGACTCTTGAGGGAGGTAGAGGTCGAACGCGAAAGAGCGACGGTGGAGAAGTTCGCATTTATCCGGGATAGCATGCCGGGCGTACCCTGGACCACTTCTCGTTGGGAGATCTTGGAAATCGCGTTGCAGCGGGTGACCGTCGACGGACTCTACGCCGAATTTGGCGTTGCGGATGGACTGAGTTTGAGATTCATCTGCAAGCGCGTCCCCGGACCCGTCTACGGGTTCGACTCGTTCCGGGGTCTGCCCGAACATTGGTCAACCGAGGGATGGCAAGGTTCCTTTGCGCGCCTGCACGGTGCGCCGCCAGCCTTGCCGGCGAACGCGACCGTGGTGCCAGGTTACTTCAATGAAAGTCTACCGGGTTTCGTGCAGAGCATCGGTGACCGCTCCATGGCCTTCCTCCACATGGACGCCGATCTCTATTCGTCCACATCGACCGTCCTTTCCACCCTTCGGGATCATATCGTTCCCTCGACGATCCTCGTCTTCGACGAGTACTTCGGCTACCCGGGGTGGAAGTCGGGTGGAGAGTTTCGGGCGTTCGCCGAGTTCGTCCGGACGTCCGGCCTTCGATTCGAGTATCTCGCTTGTAACCCCGCCGGCAAACAGGTCGCGGTGCGGATCCTTCCGAAAGCGGACAGCCCCGATCTGCCGACCACGGCGACGCTCTAGCCATCGCCGGCCCGTGCCCTGCCCTCATACCGACCTCCCCCCGTCGTTAGTCACTCGAACCGAGCAGTAATCGCCAGGATACGTTATCCCAGTCGTGGCCGAGCCCAGAATCTTCACGCCATCGCCGACCCCGAGGATGCATCCGATAGTTAGGGAATGTGGCCTCCGTGGCGGTCCCCTTCCCTGAGGGTAGCGCCTGGATCGGCCGCCTCGTGAGGACCGGGATCGCCCGGGGAAATCAGGAACGTCACGCGGTCGGTGAGGATCTCCCTCGTCCGTGGGACCCGCGGCGATGATCCCGGTACCGGTTACCGGACGCCCGCAAGAGCACTCATGGGGCAATCCCAGGGTGGGGAACCGAACTTCGGGGGGACAGTCCTGCCGAGCGCGCGCGGGTCACGTGCCCAAACCCCTCCTCCACGGCCTTCACGTTCAGAGGGATGTAGACGGCCTTCCGTCCGGTCAAGAAGTGGCCGAAGACCTCCCGGATGCGATCCAGTTCGTCTTGGATGCTCTCGCCGCTGACGGCAAGGCAGGCCCCGAACATCACGCTGTTCGCCGCGATCGCCGTGTCCTTCCCTTTCTCCGGGCTGTACGCGCGCAGGCCCCCGGCAATCTCGGTGGCGGGCACCTCCACGACCTTCACGTCGTCGCGTCGGTGGCTTTCGCTGACGAGCGAGCTGTTGACCAGGAGGGTCCCTCCCGTCTTGAGCAGGGGAACAAAGTCCATCGACGGGGCGTTCATGACGACCAGGATGTCGGGGTCGTCGACGATGGGGGAATCGATCCGCTCGTCGGAACTGACGACATAGCACTTCACCTTCCCTCCCCGGGTCTCGGGGCCGTAGGACGGGGTGTAGGCAACGTGCCGCCCCTTGACCATGTTGAAGTAGGCAAGCCAGTTCGCGAGCTCGAGGACACCTTGGCCTCCGTGGCCGGCGAGGATCGTCTCGATCTTCATCGCTTCTCCACCCCGAACTTGTCCTTGTAGAGTCCCGGCGGGAAGATCTTCGCCAGGACTTCGGCCGCGTAGTGCTTCGACTGGAGGATCGACATCTTCCAGTTGACGCTGCAGGTGCTGACGAACTCGACGAACGCGAATCCACCCATCTCCTGGACCCGGAACGCGTTCTGAACGCTCCGGGCGCCTTCCATGGATCCGCGAGCGTTGTAGAAATCGGCCGACGGGGTCGGGGTCACGGGCAGGAGCACCCGCTTCACGTAGGCCGGCCCCTCGAGCGTGGCGAGAAGCTTCGACGCGTCGATCGGTGGGCCGGTGAGGGTGATGTCCCTCCCGTGCGGGGTGGTCGTGGTGATCATGCCCGCCGGCGTGGTGGGAGCCATCTGGCCACCGGTCATGCCGTAGATCCCGTTGTTGACCAGGAAGCAGGTGATCGGCTCGCCCCGGTTCGCAGCGTAGATGAGCTCGGACAGGCCGATCGAGACCGCGTCACCGTCTCCTTGTACCGCGAAGACCAGGAGGTCGGGGCGCATCCGCTTGATGCCCGTCATCACGGCCGGGGCCCGCCCATGAGGGGCCTGGACGGCATCGGTGTTCAGATACTCGTGGGCGAGGACACTGCAACCGACCGAGTCGACCAGAACCGTGCGTTCCCTCGCGCCAAGTTCCTGGAGCGCATACGCGATGAGCCGCGTCAAGGTCCCGTGCTCGCAACCGGCGCAGTAGTGCGTGGGCTTGCCGGTGAGGGTGGGCAGCTGGCCGAGCTTGACCTCGTAGTGTCCTTCGACGCCGATCATCGGGGCATCGCCTCCACTTGGCGAACGATGTCCAACGGCGAAGGCAGCAGTCCTCCCACCCTTTGCACGGAGGCGAGCCGGGCTCGGCCCCCGGTCGCGAGACGCACGTCCTCCAGCATCTGCCCCGTGTTGAGCTCGACGACGAGGAAGTTCTTGACCCCGCGCTGGACGAGCGCCGCGAGCTCCCCTCTCGGAAAGGGGGAGATCGTGATCGGTCGTAGGAGGCCGGCTCGGATCCCCTTCTCGCGGAGCATGACGACCGCGCGCTGGGACAGGCGCGCGCAGATGCCGAAGGCGACGAGGATGACGTCCGCGTCGTCGGTCTGATACTTCTCGGACCGTTGCTCCCGGCGATCGATCTCCTCGAACTTGGATCGGAGATGCTCGGAGTGCCGGCTCAGCTCAGGGAGGTCGAGATGCATGGAGCTGAGGATGTGCCGCTCGGGGCCCCGGGCCCCGGTGGTCGCCCAGGAGGTGTCGAACTCCTGAGCGGGGACCTCGGGGAACATGAGATCCTCTTTGAGCTGGCCGAGGAAGGCGTCGGCGAGGATGAGCACCGGGTTCCGATACTGGAACGCGAGCGAGAAGGCGAGCGCGGGGAAGGCCGCCATGTCGGGCACCGAGCTCGGCGCGAGAACGATGTTGCGGTATCCGCCGTGCCCCCCTCCCTTGGTAGCCTGGAAGTAGTCCGTCTGCTCCGGCCCGAGGTTTCCGAGGCCCGGCCCGCCTCGGTTCACATCGACGATGAGCATCGGGAGCTCCATCGCCGCAGCGTAGGAGATCCCCTCCTGTTTGAGGCTGAACCCGGGGCCGGAAGTGGCGGCCATCGCCTTCGCCCCCGTCGAGGCAGCTCCGATGACCATGTTGATGGCCTCCAGTTCGCTCGCCGCCTGGAGGAAGACCTTGAACCCGGGGTACCGCGGGTTGCCGAACTCGTTCGCGAGGGTCTCCGGTATCTCGCTCGAGGGCGTGATGGGATAGCCGAAGAAGGCATTGAGCCCCGTCTTGAGGGCGCCGTAGGCCAGCGCCTCGTTTCCCCTGAGGAACTCGCGCGCCGCGGTCATGCTTTCCACCTCGATACCTCGGTGATCGCGAAGTCAGGGCAGACCCAGTAACAGAGACCGCATGCCGTGCAGTCGCCCTTCACCCCGTGGAAGCTGAACACGGCCGGGTGGTAGCCGCTCCGGTTCCGGGAACTGGAGAGGCTGAGGTTCCCTTGGGGACACACCACCACGCAGAGGTCGCAGCCCTTGCAGAGCTCCGCATCCACGAGGACGCGCGATTTTTGGACTTCGGTGGCCACCACGCCCGCCATCGAAGCTGTACTGCGCGCCAGGGCTAGTTAAGCCGAAGGTCACGGCCTCTTGAGGGTCGAACCCTGATGGCCCTGCGGACCAGGTCGCTTGGGTCGACCTTGCCCGACACGCCGTCACCGACGGGACGCTCGACTGGCAATCGCTGGACCGCCTTTGGGACGAGCCGTAGCCGGGAGGTGCAGATTGGTAACAGCCTGAGTTCCGACCATAGACCGCGGTCGCCGAGCAGGTCCCACCAGGGTCATGCGATCGCCGAGGGTCAAGTGGGGGGACGCCTCCAAGGGCGGCTCCCGCCCCGAGGGCGGCGCAAGCCCACGTCACGAGCCTGCTTTCGATGCGAAATCCGGCCGCCCCCTGATGGAGAGGACGGGATTGGGTGGGGGGGCGATGCCCCCGGTCGACGAGGTGCTCCGAGCCGAGCTATCGGTCCAACGGTTCGAACCCGAATCTGGAGGCGAGATTGCCGTCGCTCGGATGCGAGCGGGCAACCAATCCGCCCGGATGGGTTAGGCTCGGCTAACGACTAGGCCATCCGCTGAAAGACGCTCGGCCAGCCTTTCGCAAAGTTGCCTGGAGAGTCGTCAGCGACCCGTGCACAGTACGCCACCGCCGAGCCTAGCGGAACCTTCATACAAGCACTTCTGGTTCGATCGAAGGGCCGTAGGGTGTGACCCGCCCCGAGACCCAATCGGTTGCAGCAGGAGTCGCCCAAGAATGCCAAGCGAGCAACAGGGGGTGGACCGCCTCCACCCGGATGCATCACCGTCGGGGACCGTCCCGGATGAGATCCGAGCGTTCTATTCACAGATCAGTCGAGAATCGGCTGAGGTCGTCCTCCAGAAGAAGCTCACCGAGCTGGAGCCCGGGGGGTTCTTGGATCGAGTCTTTCGGGACATCGCGAGTGTGGCCGGCCCAAAGATCGATACCGTACTCGATTTCGGGGGTTCATACGGGATCCTGCTGGTAGTGCTTGCCTCGCGAGTAGACATCCGACGGCGAGTCTGCTACGACATAGTCGCCCCCAATCACCCGATGTCGGGCATCGAGTACATCACGGGTGCGCAGGATGAGTTGGCGAGGCAGATTCCAGACGGTTCGGTCGACGTGATTCTCGCATCGGAGGTCATCGAACACATGTTTGACCCCGACGCGATGGTGGAGCTCTGCAAACGCCTCTTGAAACCGGGGGGTCTTCTCGTGATCACCACGCCCAACCTTTCTAGTGCCCTCAACCGCCTCGCCCTCCTGTTGGGAAGGCAGCCCGCGGACACCGAGGTCAGCACCGTATCCAAATTCGGCTACCCCGGAGCACGTCAGAGACCCGTGATAGGGCACATCCGAGTATTCACATTCGGGGCCTTGCTCGAATTTCTCAGGTTCCACGGTTTTACCATTCAACGCGGGTACACGGTTCCGCGGGACCTGATCTTCGGACCGAACGACGCACGCATCAGGACCCATCGGTTCAACGTTCTGCTGGATAGAATCGCAGGACGCCTCGGAGAATCCCTGGCTTCACGAACCGTGGTTATCGCCCGAACTTCCCCGGGGGCCGGCTCCGGGCCGTCCATGGGAGGCCGCTCGGCACTCTCAGACAGATCTGGCAAAGACCCGGCGGAGCTGCAGAAACCCTCCTCATCACAGACTTGAGCCTCCGCGTTGAGGCGTCCGACGGCGGTACTGAGGCCCGGCGCGGTGGCGGAATCGCCCGACGGCTCGGTCGTCCTGGCCGATGACGCGGAGTTCGGGCCTTGGGGGCGAGAAATCAATCCGGACGAGTAGGCGACGGGCCCAGGAGGGGTCGTGGCCCACCCCGAGCTCCTTCTCGATGACCTTGGCGATTCGGGGGAGGGTCCGCGCCTGCCTTCGGAACCCCTAGGCCTCGTGCCCCCGGTGGCCGCGGGTCCCGCTGGTGGGGAACGCCTCGCGGTGATGAAAGAGAACCCCACAGACGGGGGCTCCCCGAGAAGCTCCGAGGTTATCCCGGGGGCCCTGAGCTGGGACGGAAGGCTCCTCGGATTGGAGGTCAGCCTCCGTGGGCGGGAGCGGGAACGCGAGGACCGTAGCCGGAGGCCCCGCGGGCAGCCCCCGGCGTCCCGCTCATGGACGCGCCCGCACGACGTACAACGGTCGACCCGAGGACCAGGGAAGAGAAGGGCCCGACGCGCGCCGGGGCCGAAGAGGTTGGACTTGGTTCGGGTGATGGAGGGCGTGCCGAGCGGAGTAGATCGGCGTGCTCGCGATCGAGGCGGGCGAGGTCAGCGCGGAGGAGGCGAGGCGACCGAGCCGAGGGCGACCTTGACCACGCGACATCGGGCGTCATGACGGAGATTGTAGCCCCGAGCGGATTCGAACCGCTGTCGCCGGCTCCAAAGGCCAGCATGCTTGGCCACTACACCACGGGGCTGCGGCGGCCAACTCGACCGGCTACAAGAAGGGGGTTCTGCTCCACGTCGTTCCCTGGGGTCACGGTCTAAGGCGGGCCTCGGCCGCTCCTCACCTCGGAAGGAGGCCGCGCCCGCGATGGGGAGGCCCACGCCCTCAGCCCGCGGGCACGCCGGAGCTCGCTCGCCGTTCCGGTGGGTTCGCGAGCACGAGGGCGGGCAGGAACGCCACGGTCGCGGCTCCCGCGAAGATCCACGCCCCGACGTACCCGGTGGTCGCGGCGACGAACGCGAACCCCAGGGCGATCGCGCTTCCGATGAGGATCTGGACGAAGTTCACCAGAGCGAGACCGAGGGCGACGCGGTTGCCGGTCACCTCGGGGAGGTACATCGGGATGAGGTACAGGAGCGTGAACGTCACCCCGTCGGAGAAGCCGAGCACGGCGAACGCCGCGAACTCGGCCCCCAGCGACAGGAAGGGCACCGCGGCAAGGAGGATTCCCGCCACGATCCCCCAGGCGACGAGCGCGCGACGCATATCCCGCGAGCGCTCGCCGAACCGGCCCCCGAGGGGTCCCCCGGGGACCTCGACGGCGATCATCACCGTCGGGGCGGCGGCGGCGAGCGCGAGGCTCCAGCTGGGATGGACCGCGTGGGCGAAGTTCACGAAGTACTGGGCCGCGATGTAGTACCCTCCCCAGAGCCCGCCCCCGCCCACCGCGACGCCCCAGAGCCCGGGGGAGCGAAGCACGGGCCGGGACGCTCCCCAGAGCCCGCGGGCGGGGGTCCTCGTCTCGTTCGGCGTCCGTGGCAGGACGAGCACGGCGACGAACGCGACCCCAAGGAGGAGGGCGCCCCCCAGGCCGATCGGCAACGACCAGCCGAGGGTTGGGCCGAGGTAGGCGCTCGCGAACAGCCCGACCCCGGAGCCGACGCTGAAACCGGCGATGAACGTGCCGACCACGAACCCGCGCCGGCCGCTCGGGTAGTAGGCGCTCACGAGGCCGAGCGCCGGCGCGAAGAAGAAGGCGGCCCCGCCGCCGGCACCGAACCGCAGGAGCGCGAGGACGATCCAGTTCGGGCTCGCGGCCGAGGCGAGCGCGAACGCCCCCATCACCCCGAGGGCGACGATCGACGTGGTCCGGCTCCCCCACCGCATCGCCACGTAGCCGGCGGGGAGCTGGAAGACCGCCGCGCCGAGCAGGAACGCCGAGAGGACGATCCCCAGCTCGACCGTGCCGATGCCGAAGCGCGTTCCGAGGAGCGGGAGGACGCCGCCGATGTCGTACCAGTTGTAGGCGTAGACGACGCGGGCCACGAGGAGGATTCCCGTCGCGACGGCCCGCGACCGCGGGTCGACGCCGCCGCTCACGTCGACGCCCCAGGGAGGTCGCCGTGGGTCTGGAAGTAGCGTAGGAGGCCCTGCGCCGCGACCTCGTAGTCCGAGACCAGCGAGGAAAGGTCCCTCGGTTCGGGGGGATCGGCCTCGGCGAGACGGGTCGCGATGTAGGTCGCCTCAGGGCGCTCGCGGGCTGCGGCGAGCGCCACGTCCCGCCACCTCTCGACCACGGTGCGGTAGGTCGTGAGATCGGCCGCCCCGTTCGGGGTCGCGCCAAAGTGACTGAGAAGGACGAGCCGAGGCTCGGCACGACGCATGAGCTCGACGCTGGCGAACAGCTGTCCCAGGTCGAGGTCCGGGGGCGGGACGGCCGGCCGGATCCGCGCCGAGCGCTCGAGGCGGACGCCGGCGCTGTCCCCGGTGAGGATCGCCCGCAGCGCGGTGTCGAAGAACGACAGGTGGTGCTTCGCGTGTCCGGGGGTCGCGAGGACCCTAAGCTCCCCCCCTCGAAGCGGCAAGGTCTCTCCGCCGCGGAGCGCATGGAGCCGCGACGCCGGGGCGGGCAGGACGGGGCCCCAGAGCCGGTCCGACGCGTCGCCCCAGACCCTCCGCGCGCTGGCGACCAGCCGCGACGGGTCCGCGAGGTGCGGGATCCCGAGCTCGTGGGCGTGGAGGCGGGCGTTCGGGAACGCTTCGGCGATCGCCCCCAGCCCCCCGGCGTGGTCGAGGTGGATGTGGGTGACGAGGATGTCGCGGACCTCGGCCGGCTCGACGCCCGCGGCCGCGACGCCTCGCAGGAGCGCCGCGCGACAGGAGGTCGGACCCGTCTCGACCATCGCCCACCCTTGGGGCTCCGGGAGCAGGTAGGAGGCGACCAGACCTTCCGTGTCCCGGAAGTCGAGGTCGAGCAGCTTCCGACCGAGGCCGAGGTCCACGATCCGCGGGGCCGTCATCGTATCCACCGCTCAGAGCGAGAGCAGCGGCGAACCGAAGTAATAGAGGGCGAGCGCAGCTAAGATGGTCGCGAAGAGGGTGATCGTGATCGCCCCTGCCCAGATCCCCCGGTCCCACCGGTAGACCTTGTGCCCGTCGAGGACCCCGAACGGGAACAGGTTGAAGGTACCGAACCAGGCGTTGATGAACGCGAGGGCGAGCAGCCATACGAAGAGGATCGAACCGGCGAGGTACGCCACGATGGACGCCCCGTAGAAGATCGCGGCGAATGTGACGTTCGTCATCGGGCCCGCGAGGCTGGTCCGCCCCCAGCTCCGTAGGTCCATCCCGCCTCTGTCGCCGACCATCGTGGCTCCGGGAGCGGCGAAGATGAATCCGAGCATCGAGGTGACGACGGCCATGATCAGCCCGTACGGGGACATCCGGAACTCGGCCCAGAACCCCAGCCGCTGGGCCACGACCTTGTGGGCCATCTCGTGGGCCACGAAGCCGGTGAGCGCCGCGAGGGCGGCGAACACGACCAGGGTGGCGCTGATGCCGGCGAGGTTCCGGAGGGCGAACCCGCCTCCGAGGTACGTGTTCCCCGAGAAGACGAGCACCAGGCAGGCGGTCAGCACGACGTACGCGATCCCGAGGTGGAGCAGTTCGGTCTTCGACGTCGTGAGCCGGCGCCTGGGCGGCGGCGGCGGGTTCCAAGAGTAGCTGTACGCGCCGGTCCAGCTCATGCCGTAGCCTCCTGGCGCGTCGCGTTCCACCGAGCGACCGGCATCGAGGACCTGGGGACCTCTCCGCGCAGCAACGCACGGATGAGGTCGACCCCGTCGGCGAGCCGTGGACCCGGGCGACTGAAGAACGCCTCGTCGGCGACGTACGTCCCGCGCGCGGGCGCGATCCCGCCGATGGGGCGCGAGACCTCGGGGTCGGCGAGTTCAGCACGGGTGCGGTCGACGGAGAAGCTGCACGGGCTCAGGAGAAGAAGGTCGGGCTCGAGCGCCGCGATCTCCTTCCAGGTCGTCCGTTGCCCGGCGGCCCCCGAGACCGGACCGAGCGGAATCCCCCCAGCGACGCGGACCACATCGGGCGTCCACAGACCCGCCAGGATCGGCGGGTCGAGCCATTCCACGACCGCCACCCGGGCCGCCGGCGGCGAGGCGACGGGCCGGGTTCTCCTCCGGAGGCTCGACATGAGGCGTCGGGCCTCGTCGCTCCGTCCGACCGCTCTCCCGACGGTGTCGAACGTGGCCCAGACCTCGTCCAGCGTGCGGGGAGCCAGGGAAACGATCCTCGGGGAGGCCCCGGCAGCCGAGCACGCTTGGGCGACCTCCTCGTCCGTCACGGAGCAGACCCCACCGAGGTCCTGCGTGAGCAGCACGTCCGGACGCAGCGTGCGGAGCCGTTCCACGTCCAGCTCGTAGAGGCTCTCCCCGTTCGCCCGGGCTCGGCGCACCCGGCGGTCGATCTCCGCCGAGGGACGGTCGCGGTCATCGGTACGTGCCGCCATGACCACCGGGAGGTCGCGGACGTCGGCGGGGTAGTCACATTCGGCGCTGCGGCCCACCAGCTCCGACCGAGCTCCCAGGGCGCAGACGATCTCCGTCGCGCTCGGAAGGACCGACACGATCCGCACGTCCGTGCTCCGGGGCGCTTCGAGTCGGAAGCGGGCTACTTACGTTTGCGGGCCGCGCGATGCGTGGGAGGTGGAACCCGGCGGCTCTTCGCCTTCTCCGGCGGCGGCGAAGGCTTGGACGCAGGGGCCGCCTTGGGGGCCGGTTTCGGCGTCGGCGGGGCGGCGGACGCCCGCCGGGCCGCGGGTGGAGGCGTGGCCTCGACGGCGACCGGACGAGGAGGCGGCGGCAGGCCGAGGTGCTGGCAGAGCGCGACCTCGCGCTCGTAGGGCAACCCCAAGCGCCGGGCCTCGTCCCGGTCCGCCGCTCCGAGGGCGGAGGAGCCTGTCCGTTCGAGGGCGACGGCATGGAGGAACCTCAGCTGGGGGTCCTCCGGGGTCCGAGTGAGCATCGCCTCGATCTCGATCCGAGCGCTCCGCCAATCGCCGAGGTCGACCAGGGCGGCGACCAGATGGGCGCGGACCTCCGAGCGTGCCGCATCCTCCTCCAGCAGCTTGCGGTACAGCGCGACCTCTTCCTTGGGCCGGGAGCGAGCGCCGAGGACGGCCGCCTTGCCGAGCCGCGCGTCCACGTCCTGGGGATGGGCGGCGAGGATCTCGTCGAACTCCCGGTCGGCGTCGTCGGGCAGCCCGAGCGCGAGCAGGGCACGCCCGAGACCGGCCTTCGCCGGACCGAACTCCGGCTTCAGGTCGATCGCCTGACGGTAGAAGCGCAGGGCGAGCGCCGGCACGCCCCATTCGAGCCAGACCCGGGCCCGGTGCATCACGTCGTCCAGCTGCAGGGCGCTGGGGAGCAGCCGACGGTCGTCCGGGGGGCGAACCCGGGGTTCGTCGCCGACCCAGCTCCCCAGCCCGAGCTGGCGGGCGAGCTCGGCGAAACGTGCTCCCTCGACCAGCGTGGCGCCGGCTCGTCCCAGCTCTTGGGCGAGGACGGGCGGGAGGCGGCCGGGGGTAAGGACGACGAGCCGGACGGACCCTCCGGCCTCCCCTGAGGTGAGCTTGCGGACCGCCTCGAGCGACACCCGAGCGGGGTCCTCGAGGAACGCGTAGAGGAAGCCATCGCCCGTCCGCAGGACGAGCCCCTCGTCGGTGGGCCTCGCCGCATCGAGCCGCTGGCCCATCGCTTGGACGAGGCCCGAGGCGAACTCGATGAACGGGGCGCTGGCCATCATCCGACGCAGGCGGCCACGCATAAATACGCTGGTTGTCCAGACGCATTCGCCGTGGACCTCGCCGAGCTCTCTCGGTACCTCCCCGCCGTCGAGCGACGGCTCGCCCGCTCGTACGACGCCGCGCGGCGGTCGACCCCCTCGGCGGTCCGACCGTTCCTCGCGCTCAATCGCGAGTTCTCGCTCCGCGGGGGGAAGCGGTTCCGCGCCCTCCTCGTGCTCGCCGGCTACCACCTGGCGTCGGGCCGGGCGCCGACCCCGGCGATCCCCGCCGCCGCCGCCCTCGAGCACTTCCAGAGCTGGATGCTGGTCCACGACGACATCATCGACCACGCCGAGATGCGACGCGGGGGACCTACGGTCCATCGCGAGGTCGCCGCCCTCCACGCTAAGGGCCGCGGCGTCGGCTCGAGCGACGACTACGGGGTCGGCGTGGCGATCACCCTCGGCGACCTCGAGGAGCCGTTCGCCGTGGGGGGCGTCCTGGACGCCCACGCGACCTCCGCCCGGCGTCTCGCCGCCCTCGGCGAGCTGGTCCGGATGACCCGCCTGACCGCCTACGGCCAGCTGCTGGACCTTCGCAACGGCACCCTCGAGCCGTCCCGCCTCACCGAGCAGGACATCCTCGAGGTCCACCGGTTGAAGTCCGCCGTCTACACGGTCGTCTCCCCGCTGCGGATCGGCGCGCTCCTCGCGGGGGCGCGCGCGGGGACCTTGGTCGACCTCGAGTCGGTCGCCACCGACCTCGGCATCGCCTTCCAGCTCCGCGACGACGTCCTGGGAGCCGGGTTCGACGCGGCGCAGATCGGCAAGAGCGCCAACGACCTGGTCGAAGGCAAGCGCACGCTCCTGGTCATGCGCGCGTGGCGCGACGGCTCCGCGGCGGAACGCGCCGCGATCCGCCGGGTGCTGGGCCACCCGAACGCCACGGCGGAGGAGGTCGAACGGGCGCGCGACGCCCTCCGCTCGAGCGGTTCGCTCGCCTACTCCGAGAAGAGGATCGCCGCGCTCACCGCCGGGGCCCTGCGCCGGCTGGACCGGAGCCGCCAGATCCCGGCGGTGAGGAAGCCGATGCTGGTCGAGGTCGCCGACCGGCTGACCCGGCGCGCGTCCTAAGGGCGTCAGCCCTCGGTCTCGTCCGCCCCTTCGGGCCGGATGCCCGCGGCTTGGAGCTGCTGCGAAAGGTCCTGCTGCATCGACGTGTAGCGCTCCTTCAGGTGGTTCTCCTGGCGCTCGACCGCCTTCTGGCGGACCTCGAGCGTTTCCTTCTCCTCCCCGAGAAGGTCCTCGACCTCCTTGCGCGACTTCGCCTTCACGAGAAGGCTGCCGATCGGTCGGTAGACGATCGCCTCCTCCGGCACGGTCTTCAGCTCGTCCAACGTGTGGCCGATCTCGCGGAGCCTGAGGTCGAGCTGCAGGTGCTGCTGCTGCACGCTCGCGAGCTCCTGCTGCAGCCGCTGGAACTGCTTGAGGTCGTTCTGCAGCTTCGCCGGTAGCGCCACGGCGCGGCTCACCGGGACCGAGAGATAAGAGCTTCGGCGGGAGGGCGCCCCCGCGAACGCGGACCCTGCCCGCCGCCGGCCGCCCCCACCGTCGCGAGCGAGAGCGCCACCCAGCCGAGGTAGGTGTTGAGCGCCGCCCGCATCGCCCCGGCGTCCGACGCTTCCACGCGGAGCTCGATTCCCGAGGGGGTGCGCCGGAGGGTGGTCCGCGCCCGGGGGACCTCGCGGGCGGCCTCGGGCGAGAGGGCCTGCTCGAGCCACCGCGCGAGCTCCCCCCGGCCGGTCGCCAGCCGCACGGTCGCCGACCACGGGGGGCGGCGGCGGGTCACTGCGCGAGCTCCCGCTCCACCTTCGCGAGGATCCGGTCCGTCTTCTCGGCGGCCGCGCGGACGTAGCTCGACGGGTCGAGGAGCGCGTCCACCTCCGCAGAGGAGAGCAGCTTGCGCACGGCAGGGTCGGCCTTCGCCCGCGCTTCGAGCGAGGAAGAGCCCTCCCGCCCGCGCGTGAGGTTCCGCAACAGCTCGTGGGCCTCTCCCCGGGCCAGGCCCTTCGCGGTCAGAGCGAGCATCAGGTGCTCGGTCATCGCCATCCCGCCTCCTTGCGCGACCGCTTCCGCCATCTGCCGCTGGTCGACCTCGAGCCCGGCGAAGACGTTCGCGAGCTTCCCGAGGATGTCGTCGGTGAGGACGATGGCGTGGGGGATGACGATCCGCTCGTTCGCGGAGTTCGACAGGTCCCGCTCGTGCCACTGGACCATGTTCTCGAGGGGAGGGATGGCGAACGCCCGGATGAGCCGAGCGAGGCTGGTGACGTTCTCGCTCTGCATCGGGTTCCGCTTCTGCGCCATGGTCGAGCTGCCGACCTGTCGCGCCTCGTCGAACGGTTCGGCGACCTCGGCGATCTCGGTCCGCTGGAGGTTGCGGACTTCGGTCGCGAGCCGCTCGGCGGTCGCGGCGACGAGGGCGAGGAAGTTCGTCAGCTCCGCCAGCCGGTCCCGGCCGACGATCTGGGTCGGAGCCTCGTCCGGACTGAGCTCGAGCCGGCGCATCACGCCCTCCTCGACCTCGGCGGCCTTATCGCCGAAGCTGGCCCCCGTGCCGACCGCCCCGGCGAGCTTGCCGACGAGGAGGCGGGGGCGCAGCTCGCGGAGGCGGTGCCGGTGGCGCCCGACCTCCGCGGCGGCGACGGCCATCTTGTAGCCGAACGAGAGCGGGACGCCGTGCTGGCCGTGGGTCCTCCCGACGGTCGGCGTCGCGCGGTGGCGGCGGGCGAGCCCGGCGAGAACCCCGCCGAGGCGCACGAGGTCCGCATCGAGGACCGTCAGGCACTCCTTGAGCTCGAGGGCGAGCGCGGTGTCGGTGATGTCGGCGCTCGTCGCGCCGTAATGGACCCAACGGCCTGCCGGGCCGGCGGCTTCCGCAAGCGCGCGGGTCAGCGCCATCACGTCGTGCCGGGTCTCGCGCTCGATCTGGTCGACCCGGTCGAGCTGGACGTGGTCGAGCGTTGCGGCCCGCTCGATCGCCTCCGCGTCCTCGGCCGGGACGAGGCCGACCTCGGCCTCGGCCAGGGCGAGCGCCGCCTCGACACGAAGCGAGCGGCGCAGGCGTGCTCCTCGCGAGAAGATCTCCCGAACCTCCTTCCGCCCGTAGCGGAACTCGAGAGGACAGAACAGCGACGAACTGTCGTCCGTCACGCCGGGCGACGTGGCGGCGTCTATTTATCCCTGCCTCGGGCAGCAGGGCCCGGGGCGGCGTCCGGGCCCGAAAGTCGCGGGGGCGGCTCCCCGCCAGTCCGCCCGGCCCCTTCTTGTGGCCGTGCTTGGATGGCGGGAGCCGACGATGACGGGCGTCCTGGTCGCTCTCGGCGGGAACGCGCTCCAGCAGGCGGGGGGCGACGGCTCCTGGCGCGAGGCCCAGCGCCAGATGGGCAAGGTCGCCCCGGTGCTTGCGGAGGTCGCCCGCACGGCCTCCCCCCTCGTGATCACGCACGGCAACGGGCCGCAGGTCGGGGTCCTCCTCCGCCAGAACGAGATTGGCATGGGCGAGGTGCCGGCCCGTCCTCTGGACGTCCTCGGGGCGGAGACCCAGGGCCAGATCGGCTATCTCATCCAAACCGAGCTGACGCGCGCGCTTAGCCGGGCGGGCCTCGCGCGCTCGGTCCTGACGGTCATCAGCCGCATGGAGGTCCGCTCGAACGACCCGGCGTTCCGGCATCCGACCAAGCCCGTGGGGCGGTTCTACTCGGAGGCGGAGGCACGTCTCCTGAGGAAGGAGCACGGATGGGTCCTGGTCAACGACGTGGCCCGGGGGGGATGGCGGAGGCTCGTCCCATCCCCCCGACCCGTGCGCTGGCTCGAGGGGCATGCCGTGCGGCAGCTGCTCGAGGCCGAGCTCGGCACGCAGTGGATCCCGATCGTCACCGGCGGCGGCGGGATCCCGGTCGTCCGGCGCGTCCACGGCACCTACGAGGGGGTCGAGGCGGTGATCGACAAGGATTTCGCGGCCGCCCTCGTGGGGACCGAGCTCGGCCTGGAGAGCCTGGCGATCGTGACGGATGTCCCCGGGGCGGCCGTCGACTTCGGTCGCTCCGGCGAGAGGTGGCTGGGCGAGGTGAGCCGGGCGGAGCTCGCCCGTTGGCAGAAGAGCGGCGAGTTCGCCGAGGGAAGCATGGGCCCCAAGGTCGAGGCCGGGCTCGCGTTCCTCCGTCGCGGCGGCCGCCGGCTCATCATCACCGACATCCCGTCGCTCCCCCGGGCCCTACGAGGAGAGGCCGGCACACGCGTGAGCTAGGGCGCCCGCCGGTGGTGTCGGCGAAGCCATCGGTCGATCCCCGAGCCGTACTGGAGGGCCCGTTTCGGTCGCTCGGCCAGGCTTTCCGGGAGCCCCCGATGGAGGGCCCATCGACGGAAGAAGACCTTCGTGAGCCCCCGGGGGAGTCGCTCGACCGCAGGGACCCCGGAGGCCGCCAGCACGAATCCCGGGTCCAGGTAGGGGGCTTGGACCTCCCTCTCCCACAAGGTGGCGATCCGCCGCGTCCTCGGCCAGTCTTCCTCCAGAAGGCATCTCAGGTCGGCCGAGGACCGCGCGGCCGCCATCTCGGCGGAGAGCCCCCGGTAGTGGGCGTAGCCGAAGAACAGCTCGTCCGCTCCCTGGCCGCAGAGGAGAGGTCCTGTGGGCGCTGAGGCGATCCCCGCGGCGAGGGCGACGAAGATCCCCCGGCGCGGGCCCGGCACCCCGACCAGCTCGGGCCGGACCGTCTCCTCGACCTCGGCGAGGTCGTCGTCCTCCAGCGTTCGTCCCACCCACGGGAGGCCGATCCGAGGGACCGCCCGGGCCGCCTGCTCGAGGTCGTCCGAGCCGGCGAGCCCCACCGTGACCAGCGACGCGCCGCGCATCCGTCGGAGCTCCCAAGCGAGGAGGCCGGAGTCGACCCCGCCCGAGAACAGGACGACCGGAGGACGCCTCGGCTCGACGACGGACCGGAGGGCGCTCTCGAACGCCCGGTCGAGCCGTTCCCAGGTCTCCTCCGTACCGGCCATTCCTCACGCCCTGGCGGCTCCCGCGGCCTGCGAGCCGAACCGTTAAGGAGCGCGCGGCCTCCTAACGGCGATGTCGTCCCCTGCCGAGGCCGCGCGAGGCCCGCGGGCGGTCCGCCGAGCCCTGTTCGTCGACCGCGACGGGACGCTCAACCCGGACCTGCACTACCTCAAGGACGCCGACCGCCTCGAGCTGTTCCGGGGCGTGGGGCAGGCGCTTCGGCTCGTCCGCGAGCACGGCGAGCTGGTCGTCTGCGTCACCAACCAGTCGGGGATCGAGCGCGGCCTCTACACGACCGCCGACGTCGAGCGGATCCATCAGCGTCTCAACGAGCTGCTCGGCCCTGCGGGCGCGCGCGTGGACGCCTTCTACTACTGCCCCCACGCCCCCGAGCGGGGGTGCGACTGTCGCAAGCCGGGGACCGCGCTCTTCGAGCGGGCCCGGTCCGACCTCGGGCTCGACCTCGCCTCGTCGGCGATCGTCGGAGACCGTCTCGTCGACATCGAGGCGGGCCGGAGGCTCGGCCTGCTCACCGCGCTGGTGAGGACCCCCGGGCACGAGGCCGAGGTCGACAGCGAGCTCGCCCGGGCGCACGTAGTGCCGGACCTCTCCGCGGACTCGTTTCCCGGAGCCGTCGCTCGGCTCCTCGCGCGAGGGTGACGCCGGGCCGGGCGCCCTGCCGAAGGCTTATCCGACCCCCTCCCTCCGCCCGCGGAGGTCCCGGGTGCTCGGAGCCTTCGCGTCCGCCGTCGGGATCGTCGCGACCCTGGCCCTCGCCGCCGCGGCCGCGTTCGCGCGGGCCCTGACCCCCGCGGCGTCGGCCGTCGCGGCGGCGTTCGGGGCGGTGATCGTCGTCTTCGGGGGGTTCGGCTTCCTCGGTCTTCTGGTCGTCTTCGTCGCCGTCAGCTCGCTCGCCACGCGCTACCGCTTCGAGGAGAAGGCGAAGCGGCACGTCCAAGAGGGGCGTGCGGGCGAGCGGGGGGTGTCCAACGTGCTCTCCCACATCGTCCTCCCGACCGCGATCGCCCTCGCTGGGGGGCTCGGATGGATCCCGCTCGCCGCGGCCTCCGTCCTCTTCGCTTGCGCGCTCGCGTTCGCCTCGGCCGACACGCTCGCGGGCGAGTTCGGCGTGCTGACGGGTTCGGCGGTGAGCATCCTCACGTTCCGCGACGTGACCCCCGGGACGAACGGGGGGATCTCGACGGTCGGGGAGATGTTCGCGGTGGCAGGGTCGATGGGCACGGCGCTGGTCGGCTTCGGCCTCTTCGTGCTGTTCGGGGACCCGGTCGTCGTCGCGAGCGTGTTCCTGGTCGCGGTCGGGGTCGCGGGGTTCGTCGCCTGCCAGGTCGACTCGGTCCTCGGGGAGGCGCTGGAGAACCGCGGGATCCTCACGAAGGGCAGCACGAACTTCTTCGGGATGCTCTCCGCGATCGCCCTCGGGGCGACGTGGGTCGTCCTTTCGGGAGTGCACCTGTGAGCCCACGGCGGGAACGCGGCAGCGTCGTCCTCCTCTCGGGCGGGATGGACTCGGCGACCGTGCTCGCCCTGGCCTCGCGGCGGTCGCCGCCGGTCCACGCCCTCACCTTCGCCTACGGCCAGCGCCACGCCCGCGAGCTCCGCTCGGCCCGACGCCTCGCGCATCGGTTCGGGGTCGCCGCCCACCAGGTGGTGCGCCTCCCCCTCGGCGCGCTCGTCCGCTCGTCGCTGACGCAGGCGCGGACTCCGCTCCCGCAGCGGCCGGCCCGGAGCGGGACGATCCCGAGCACCTACGTCCCGGCGCGCAACACGATCCTCCTGGCGATCGCGCTCGGCTACGCCGAGAGCCACGGGCTCGGGACGGTCTACTTCGGCGCGAACGCCGTGGACTACTCCGGCTACCCGGACTGCCGTCCGGAGTTCGTCCGGGCGTTCAACGCCCTCGCCCGCCGGGCGGTCCGGTCGCCCCAGGAGGGCGGGCGGAGGATCCGCGTGGTCGCCCCGCTCCTGAGGCTCTCGAAGGCGGAGATCGTCCGCCTCGGGGAGCGTCTCGGGGTGCCCTGGGAGCTCACCTGGAGCTGCTACGCCGGGCGCCAGGCGCCGTGCGGACGGTGCGATTCGTGCCGGCTGAGGGCCCGCGGCTTCCGCGTCGCCGGCGTCCGCGACCCGACCGTCCGCGTCGCGCGGAGCGCTAGCTCGCCGGTGCGGTAACGGGCACCACCGGCGAGGTGCAGAACGAGCACCGCTTCGCGGCGAGCGGGATCGAGGAGAGGCACTCCGGGCACGGCCGCGTCGTCGAGGTCGCCTTCGGCGCCTTCGCCTCCTTGCGGTCCATGTACCGCTGGTACGGCAGCGCGATCGCGAAGAAGACGACCACGGCCACCGTGATGAACGATATCAGCGCGTTCAAGAATGCGCCCTGCTGGAACAAGCTCCCATTGAGGGAGTACTTCCAGCTCGAGAAGTCGAACTTCCCGGCGACCCCGATCAGGGGCGTGAAGATGTCCGCGACGAGCGCCGTGACCAGGGCGCTAAACGCGGCGCCCATGACGAAGGCGACCGCCAACTGCACGAGGTTCCCCTTAGTGATGAACTTCCCGAAATCCTCCCGGATAGATGCCATAGCCGTCCTCAGCCACGGCACCGGGACCGCTTATTTCGCCCTTGCGGCGCCCCCGGTCACATCGTTTCGAGCGGTACGATCCCTAACAGGTCGAGCGCGTTCGCGAGCGTCTGGCGGACGGCGGCGACTAGCGCGATCCGGCTGAGGCGTTCGGCCCCCGAGGAGAGGACCGGAACGGCGTGGTAGAACCGGTTGAACTGGTCGGCGAGCTCGTGCGCGTAGCCGGCGATCGCGTGGACGTGGAACGACCGGGCCGCGTAGGCGACGGTGCGGGGGAAGCGCGAGACGACGCTCACGAGCGCGAGCTCCTCCGGGTCCTTCAGGAGCTCGGCGTCGAAGGGGAACGGTGGCCGATCGGCGTCGCCGCGCCGGAGGACGCTGGAGGCCCGGGCGTGAGCGTACTGGACGAACGGCCCGCTCCGTCCTTCGAACGAGAGCGCCTCCTCCCATCGGAACTTGACGGGCTTCTCGGGCGCGACGCGGACGACGTGGAACCGTACGGCGCCGGTCGCGACCGCTTCGGCGATCCGCTCGATCTCCTCCGGGGCGAGGTCATCGCGGCGCCGAACCACCTCCCCGCGGGCCCGCTCGCGCGCCTCGTCCAGGAGGTCGTCGAGCCAGACGGCGGAGCCGCCGCGGGTCGACATCCGCCCGCCCTCGGGGGCGGTGATGTCCTGGTAGATGACGAACGTGGGGCGACGGGCCTCGCCGATCTCGGCGAGGAGCGCGTCGAGGGTCTTGGCGTGCAACCGGTGGTCCTGGCCGAGGACGTCGACGACCCGTTCGAACCGCGCGAACTTCGCGAGGTGGTAGGCGAGGTCCCGCGTGACGTAGAGGCTCGTGCCGTCCCCACGCTGGAAGATGACCCGGTCCGATTCTTTGGGCAGTCCGTAGGCGTGCGCGTCGATTGCCCAGGCCCCGTTGCCCTCCTGAGCAGCGCCCGCGGCGGCGCGGAGGCGCTCGAGGACGCGCGCGACGGAGCCGTCGCGGACGAACTGGGACTCCCAGACGAACTCGTCGAACCCGATGCCGAGGCGCGCGAGCGACGCGAGCATCCCGTCCAGGATCTCCCGGGCGAGCGCCGCATGCTCCGGGGGCGCGGAGCCGGCCTCAATCCGCCGGACGAGGGCGGCGACGAGCTCGGCGGTCTCCGGGTGCTCCTTGAGGTAGGCGCTGAACGCCGGGTACGGGCGGCCCCGGCGGCGGTCCGGCTTCTCCTTCGGCGTCCCCGCCCCGGCCACGGCCTGGCGGACCGGCTCCGGCCACTCCGAGACGGGGGTGGTCCACAGCCAGGTGATCATCGCCGACTGACGCCCCATGTCGTCGATGTAGTACTGGGTCGCGACGGGCGCCCCGGAGGCCCGGACCGCGCGGGCGAGGGTGTCGCCGATGATCGCGTTGCGAACGCGGCCGATGTGGAACGGCCCCGTCGGGTTCGCGCTCGTGTGCTCGATGCAGACCGGGGCCCCGCCCGGCGCTCCGTGGCCGTACTTCGGCCCTCGTCCGAGCGCCAGCGTGAGCGTGGCCCGCACCAGTTCCCGTCGGTCGACTCGGAAGTTCACGTAGGCGCCTTCGCTGGCGATCTCCGGCAGCATGGCGCTCCGCCGGAACGCGTCGGCGAGGCTCCCGGCGACCTCCTCGGGAGACCGGCGGGCGAGCGCGGCGAGCCGGTGGACCGGGAAGGCGAGGTCCCGCTCCGGCCCTGCCTTGACCTCCAGTTGCGCGTCGATCGAGGCTGGGTCCGGGGAGAGGCCGATCGATCGGGCCGCCTCTACGAGTCCGGCGGTCGCCGCGTCGGTCCAGGCGGCCCAGGGGTCGGTCGGTCCGGCCGACGCTGGGCCTGACGCTCCTACCGCGCCCAAGGTTCGCAGGCGCTTTACGGGCGGGTCCGTCTTAACGGTTGGTCAGGGTCGCTCATGCCGGGATTGCTGCTCGTCCGATACGGCGAGCTCGCGCTCAAGTCGCCTCCCGTGCGACGCGAGTTCGAGGCCGCGCTCCGGCACAACATCGTCCAGCAATTCGTGGCGGAGGGGATGGAGCTCCGGTTGCGCTCGGACCGGGGGCATCTCTACGCCGAGGTCGCCGACGCGGACCGGGGGATCCGCCTCCTCCGCCGGACCTTCGGGGTGACGTCGGTCAGCGTCGCTCACGAGGTGGCGACCGAGCGCGCCGCCCTCCGGGCGAAGCTTCTCGAGCTCGCCTCGCCGAGGCTCCCGGCCGGCGCGTCGTTCGCGGTCCGCGCCCGCCGGACCGGCAGCCACCCGTTCACGAGCCAGGAGCTCGCGCGGGACCTCGGCTCGGACGTCCTCGAGGCGTTCGCCGACCGCGGCCTGCGCGTCGACCTCACCGAGCCGGACGTCGAGCTGTTCGTCGAGGTTCGGGGCCCCCGGACCTACCTCTACTTCGACCGCCGGAGCGGTCCGGGCGGCCTCCCTCTGGGGGTCGCGGGACGCCTGGTCGCCCTGGTCGACGGCGAGCGGGGCGCCCTCGGCGCCTACCTGATGATGAAGCGCGGTTGCCGCGTCGCGCTCGCCGCACCGCCGACGGGCGCGCGGTACGTCCAGCCGGTCCTGCTCCGGTTCGACCCGGACGCTCGCGTCACGGAGCTGGGGCCGGAACCCCCTGCGTGGCCGGCCACCCTCGGGTCGATCGCGGAGGCGGTTCGCGCGGACGGGATCGTCCTCCCCCTGCGGGTCGACGACTACCCCGGGGCTCGCGCGACGTGGGGCGAGACGGTCGTCTTCTCCCCCACGGTCGGGCTCCAGGACGACGAGGTAAGCTCGCGCTGGAGCCAGGTGGCGGCCCTCGCCAGCTGACCCGCGGCCCGGCCCGGTCTTGCGCGTACGCCCGCCCGCCCGAGCCCGACCCCGTCCTCGGCAGTTTTAAGAAGGGGGTCCGGGTGCCGCCGCCCGGGAGAGGCTCCGTTGCCGAAGTACCGCGTCCTCGGGTCGTACCTCGCTCGCCGCGGCTACTGGCAGCCGTTCTCCAAGGAGCGCGACGCCCCTTCGCCCGAGACCGCCCGCGAATGGACGTACTCGGAGATCGGGGGATGCCATGGGGTCCAGCGTCGCCGGATCCGGATCGACTCGATTGTCGAGAGCCCCAGCTCATGAGCACTCCGTCGGCGCCGAGCCCCCGGCAGCAGGTCGAGGACGACCTCGTCCGCCTGGATACCTACCGCAACCAGCTCAGCGGGCTGGTCCAGCAACGGCAGATCCTGGTCGCCTCCCGCCAGGACCACGCGCGGGCGCAGGAGAGCCTCGAGGGGATCGACCGCGCCGACGCGACGACCGAGTACCTCGTGCCCCTCGGGGGCGAAGCGTACGTCCGGGGGAAGGTCGACCGCGCCGCTCCGGTCCTGCTCGGGGTCGGGGCGGGGGTCGTCGTCGAGATGGAGCGGCCGAAGGTGACCGAGCTGCTCTCGCAGCGCGTCGGTCGCCTCGACCAGGCGACGCGCGAGCTGGACGGCCAGATCGCCGCGCTCGACGAGAGGATCCAGCTCGTGTCGCGCCGGCTCGAGACCGCCTCGCGCTCGGCCGAGGCGAGCGGCGATGTGGGCGGCCCTCAAGGCTAGGCTGCGACGACGGGAGGAGGAGGCGGCGCCGCCCGCGCCCCCGACCCCCACCGGTCGAGCCGGTCCGGCGCTATCCGCACCCCCGCCGGCCGCCGCACCTTCGCCGGGCGCCCCCGCGAGTTCGCAGGAGGTCTTCGCGGACGGGTTCTTCGGTCAGCGCGTCGCGGACGCCACCCTCGACGAGCTTCTCGACACGCTCGAGATCGGCCTCCTCGAGGCCGACGTCGCCCTCCCCGTCGTCGAGCGATTGTGCCGGAACGTCCGCAAGGAGTTCGCGGGCCGCAAGCTGAAGCGGGGCCTGGACGTCGAGGAGGTGATCCGGCGCGCCCTCGAGGACGGGGTCCGTGCGGTCCTGAGCCAGCCACCGCTCGACCTCGCCGCGAAGATCCGGGCGCACCCGTCCAAGCCGTTCGTGATCCTGTTCGTCGGCGTCAACGGCACGGGCAAGACGACGACCGTCGCGAAGATGGCGGTCTGGCTCCGCTCGGTGGGCCTCTCGTCGGTGATCGCGGCCGGGGACACCTACCGGGCGGGGGCGATCGAGCAGCTCCTGGTCCACGGCGAGCGCCTCGGGGTGCGTGTCGTCCGGCAGCAGGAGGGGAGCGACCCCGCGGCCGTCGGGTTCGACGCGATCAAGCATGCGCAGGCGAAGGGGATCGACGTCGTCCTGATCGACACCGCCGGCCGCCAGCACACGAACGAGAACCTCATCGAGGAGGCGAAGAAGATTCGCCGCGTCACCTCCCCCGCGCTCACGCTGTTCGTCGGCGACGCCCTTGCCGGTAACGACGTCGTGGTGCAGGCGCGCCTGTTCGAACAGGCGATTGGGATCGACGGCCTCGTCCTGACGAAGCTGGACGCCGACGTGAAGGGAGGCGCGGTGCTGAGCGCGGCGTACGTGACGAAGAAGCCGATCGTCTTCGTCGGGACCGGCCAGGGGTACTCCGACCTACGGCCGTTCGACCCTGAGTGGATGGTCCGGCGACTGTTCGCGGAGGAGGCGGCCGTCTGAGCGCCCGGCTCGAGGTCGTCCTCGTCCGGCCGAAGGAGGACGGGAACGTCGGGGCAGCCGCCCGGCTCGCCCGGAACTTCGGAGCGAGCCAGCTCGTCCTGGTGGCCCCGCGCGCTCGCGTGGGCCAGGTGGCCCGCCGGCGCGCGATGGGCGGGCTCGCCCTGCTCGCCGCCTCCTCGCGCGCGCCGTCCGTCGCGAGCGCGGTCGAGCATGCCGATCTGGTCGTGGGGACGACCGACCTCTCGCTCGGTCGGTCGAACTCCTACCTGCGCCGCTCGGTCAGTCCCGAGCGGTTCGCGGAGATCGTCCGGGGCGTGGCGGGGACGGTCGCCGTCGTCTTCGGCCCCGAGGACAACGGTCTCTCCCGGGAGGAGCTCGCGCGGTGCGACCTCCTCGTCCATATCCCGGCCCGGCGCGACTTCCCGACCCTCAACCTCTCCCATGCCGTCGCGATCGTCCTCTATACCCTCCACCGCGCGCGCGGGGCCGGCGACCCCGAGTCGACCCCGGCCCCCGAGCTCACCGAGCTCAACGGACGCGAGAAGGAGCTGCTCTTGGAGCGTCTCGGCACCCTGGCGGCCCGCACCACCTACCCCGCGCACAAACGACGGGGTTTAATCCTAGAGTTTCGTCGCCTACTGGGCCGGGCTACGCCTACGGAGGCGGAGTGCCGGATGATGCTCGGGGTCTTGGCGAGCGTCGAGCACGCGTTGGACCGCGGAGGTCGGCATGAACGAAGGCAACGGTGATTGGCTGCGGGTCCGGGGGATCGGGCGGGAGCGGTTCGCGGGGTACGTCGCGGACTACCTCGCGACCCTGGGCTACGCCGTGCGCCGCGACGACCTTCCCGAGCGGAACGAGAGCCTGGTCACGGGCCAGCTCGACCGGCCGAACCCGGCGGTCCCGGGCGCCGCGGCTTCGCTCGTCTTTCGCTTCTATCCGACCAGCGGCGGCGCGGCCGTGATCTGGGAGGCCCCGCGCGAGATGCCCGCCGGCGAGCTCGGGCGCATGGACCGGCTCGTGCGCGAGATCTCCTCCCACCTCGAGCGCGCGATCTCCACCGAGAGCCACGCGACCGCGAAAGTGATCCGGCCGCCCCTCTCAAAGCTACCGTGGGACGCCGGGCGCCCGAACGTCGGAGGATGATCCGGCCCTCGTCAGTCCCGGACCGCTCCCCGTTCCGCAGGCATTATAACTCGGACCCGAGATGAGCGGCGGCCTCTCATGACGAGCTCGATGTACCGCTACATCGGCCAGTCGTTCCGCGCGACGCTCGGGGACGAGGGAGCCGACCTTCGCCACGAGCGCCTGGTCACCTGGAGGCGCGAGCACACCGTCACGCGGCTCGAGCGGCCGACGCGGCTCGACCGGGCCCGCGCGGTCGGCTACCGCGCGAAGGGCGGCTACGTTGTCGTCCGGGTCCGCATCCGTCGGGGCGGCCAGCGCAAGCGGGCGATCATCGCCGGGCGCCGGCCGAAGCACAAGGGGATCCTTCGGATGACGCTCGCGAAGAGCCTCCGGCGGATCGCCGAGGAGCGGGCGCAGAAGCACTTCCCGAACCTGGAGGTCCTTAACTCCTACTGGGTGGGCGAGGACGGGAAGCAGAAGTTCTACGAGGTGATCCTGGTGGACCCCGTCCACCCGGAGATCGTCGCCGACCCCAGGATCTCCTGGATCCTCAACCCGCCGCACAAGGGCCGCGTCTACCGCGGCCTCACGAGCGCCGGGACCGAGGGCCGCGGCCTGCGCTGGAAGGGCAAGGGCGCCGAAAGGTTCCGTCCGTCGCGGGCCCGCAATCGCCGTCCGACCCGAAGGACCCAGACCAAGGTCATCCCGTAAGCCGGTCGTCGGTCCGGTCGAGGAGGCGCTCCAGCGGTTCGCCGCGGCGCTCCGCCTGGCGCCGGGCCCACCCGAACAGCCCTTCGACCTGCGTGAGCTCGCCGCGGAGGACCCGCGCGAGGCGACGGCGGAAGTCGAGGTCGAGCCGGACGTCCTCCGCATCGAGGAAGTCGCGCAGGCGACGCGCCAGGCGACCTCCCTCCGCGTCCCAGTCGGTGAGGACGATCACCTTCCCTCGGGACGCGACCAGCCCGCTCGCCGTGGCCGAGATCGGCCTCCCGCGGTGGACCACGACGATCGGCCCGCCCCAGCCAAGGTGGCGGACCGCCCGGCGGTCCCGCTCCCCCTCAACCACGATGGTCGTGCGGGGGCCGTCCGCCTCGCCGAGAAGCTTCCCCCACAGCTCGACGAACTCCTCGAACGGGTCGAGGGGTTCGGGTGCTCCGACGCCGCGCAAAGAGCAGGACGGCCGCCGCGCGACGGCCGGTCAAGGCTCCGGAGGCCGCGCAACTCCTATAGGCGTAGCGGACCGTCCCCGTCCCCCTCATGCCCGACCCGTTCTCGCAACTGCTCGAATGGCGGCGCGCGGAAGCGAACGCGCGCACCCTCTCGAAGATCGGCCCGGAGTTCTACGCGAGCACGGCGAGGTACCTCGCCGACCTCCGACGGTCGTACGAGGTGGACCTGCGGGAGAACCCGTCCGGCCGGAAGGGGGACATCTCCCGCCAGACGTACCAGCGCGCGAGCCAGGTCGCCCGCGACATCCTCGAGGCCCGGGCCCAGAAGCTCCTCGCGGCCGCGTTCCAGGCGAGTGTGGGGGGGCCGCGCGACATTCCGAACGCCCTTGTCGAGGAGCGGGGGCTGTTCGACCACCTCCTCGGCCTGCTGCTCGAGTTCCGGCGCACCTCCGCGCCGTACCTCGAGCCCCCCGCGGCCGCTTCGACGGGGGCCGTGGCCCCCCCGCCGGTCCCCGCAGCCCCGATAGGGGCGTCGACGTCGGCCGGTCCGCGATCGCCGCCTCCGGCCGCCCCGGCCCTCCCCGGGTCTCCGGCGGCGATGACGTACGTGCGGATCGTCCGCACGACGCGACCTCTCGAGGTCGGCTCCGAGACGATCGACCTCCGCGAGGACGACGTCCTCTCGCTGCCGGCCGAGGCGGCCAAGCTTCTCGTGGAGGCGAAGGTCGCCGAGAGGCTCACGACGGCGCCGTGGGCGAAGCCTCCGTGAGCCGCGAGCGCCCTTCGGCGGACGCGGACGGGGCGAGCTCCAGCACGCGGAAGGTCCCGAACCCGAAGAGCAGGTTCTTCGCGGCGAGGCGGACCCGGACCTCTTCCTCGCTCGTCCGGCTCTCCCGGACCGCGCGCTCGAGCTCCTGCGGGAACCCCCACGCCCCGAGCGCCTCCGCCTGGGTCCGGTAGGCGACCTCGGAGAACCCCGCCGAGGCGGCGGCGTGCCGGATCCGCGTGAAGTCGACGAACGCGGAGAGGTCGGCCTCCCCCGGCGCGGACGTAGGATCGGGAAGCGGTCGGTGGCCCCGCACCGCGGCGACGGTCCCACGGGGGTGGGCAGCGAGCAGCTCCCGCTCCTCGGCGCCGAAGTCGATGATCACGAACCGTCCTCGCTCGAGATGGTCGGCGACCTCGCGGACGATCGCCTCCGCGGTGGGGGAGACATCAAGGGCGGTGCCGGCGTCCTCGGCGCCGAGCGCCGGCAGCGGAGGGGGGGGCCACGGCGAGGCGAGCGCCGCCTCGGCCGGTACGAGGCGACGGTCGTCGAGGCGGAATCCGAGCTCGGCCCAGGCCGAGCCGTCCCAGCGCAGCCGTCGCGCCGGCTGGGCATCCAGGAGCTCGTGCGCCAGAACGACCCCGCTCACGGGGCCCACCTCCGCGATCGAGGCGGCCGCCGTCGCGCGGGTCCCGACGGCCCGGGCGACCGGCGCGACCGTGTCGAGCGACGCGGAGCGGCGGGCCGGCGCCCGGTCCACCGCCATGCACGCGACGCCGTCCGCGGCGCCGCGGTCGCCGAGCGCGCGCACGATCCCGGCGAGGAGCGTGCCGTCGCCGCTTCCGAGATCGACCAGGGAGAACGGTTCCGCCCCGCCGAGCGCTCGACGGGCCTCGGCGACGTAGGTCGCCAGCGTCCGAGCGAAGATCGGGTGGACCCGAGGCGCGGTGTAGAAGTCGCCCTCCGGCCCGAACGGCGACCGGGGTCGCTGGTAGTACCCCACCCCGGCGCCGTAGGACGCCACCTCCATGAACCGGTCGAACGGGAGGAACCCGTCCGGCCCGGTCCGTGCCCGTAGCGCGGCGAGGAGCGAGGGCTCGAGGGGTGGGGCGGCGGTTTCGCCGACGGACGGCGGCACGCCTCCGGGCGCCCCTCCCCGCGCTCAGCCGATGTAGCCGAGGTCCTCGCGCGGGGCCCCGGGGGTGCCGGAGGAGGCCGACTCGCCGGCGCGCTGCTCGACTTCGTGGATCCGCTGGGCGATCTTGTCGATCTCGCGCGCCTTCTCCTCGAGGGCCGTCAGGTCGATCTCGACCTTCAGCACCTTGGCGAGGATCTTGAGGACCGCCCCGGCGCTGTGCGGGTCGACGAAGTACCCGCTCGTCTCCCCCATGAGGCAGACCCCCTCCATCCCGAACAGCCGGCCGAGGCCGAGGAACAGTCCGCTCGCCCCGATCAGGCCGCCGCCCGGGTCGTTGCGCGAGAAGACGACGCCGAACTTCTTCATCGCCTCCACGAGCGCCGGCGCGGTGGCGGCGCCCAGGACCTTGGGTTCCTCCACGACGCGGCCCTGCGCGAAACCGGCCAGGGTGTAGACCTGCTTGACGCCGAGCTGGGCGCAGTAGTCCAGCAACCGCTCGGTGATCTCGTACTGGCCCTCAGGGCTGATCCCCTGGTAGTCCCCGCCGAGGACGAGGAGGTCGTGCGGGGCCCCCGCCGGGGCCTTCCAGTAGGCCAGGTCGTTCGAGACGAGGCGGACGATCCCGCTCTCGTTGACGTAGACCTGCGGGGGGAAGAACTTCGAGTAGATCGTCGCGAGCGGCTTCGCCCCGAGCTGCTCGCGCAGGTAGTCCGCGGCCAGCTTCCCGACGTTCCCGACGCCGGGCAGCCCTTCGACGAGGATCGGCTCGCGAAGCTCGACCTTCTCGAGCGTTCGGATGAGGACGTCCTGCACGGTCTCGGCTCTTCCGAGGCCGAACGGGGGCGATAAAGGTTCGGTGGCGGCCGGGTAGGCCGCTAGCGAGGAGGCTTCGCCCCGCCCCCGAACTCCCAGCCGGTCTCGCCGAGGTGGAGCGGGACGACCCGGGCGAGGTCCGGCCGGTGGCCGACCTTCTCGACCAGGAGCGTGTGGTAGAACCGGTCCCCTTTCGCCTCCGCGCGCACCTCGAGGACCAGGTCCGCGAGGTCGACCAAGAGCCCTCCGCTCGCGGCCTCGTTCCGGTGGCCATGGACCGCGAGGAGCGCCTGACCCCCGACGGAGCGGCAGCAGTGGAGGACCTCCCGGGCGACCTTCATCACGTCCTCGGAGCTGAGCACCTCGAAGAAGAAGTCGAGCGAGTCGATCACGAGCCGGAACGGGGCGTCGATCTGCGCGAGGTCCGAGAGCATGCGGTCGGAGAGGCGGTACGGTCCCGGGGCCCGGTTCGGCCGGGGGTCGGCCGCGAGGTCCTCGAGCGAGAGGCCCCGCTCGCGGACGCGGGCGACGTCCAGCCCACGGAGGAGGACCCTCTCGTAGTACTCGTCGGCGAGGTTGACGATCGTCAGCGCGTCCGGGTCGGTCCCGAAGTCGCGGAAGGCGGTCTTCAGGTCGTCCGAGTGCTGGTAGGTCGTGTAGTAGATCACCGGCACGCTACCGACCGCCGCCCGCGCGAACTGCCGAGCGAGGATCGGAGCGCCGCTCGGCGTCCCTCCCACGAGGACGGCGAGGAAGCCTGGGGGAAGCGACTGCGCGAGCGGCTCGTCGAACTCGGGCACGCCGAAGACCCCGATCGAGGTCGACACGGTCACGGTCCCATGCGGGCGACGTCGATCGTCTCGTCGACGACCAGGTTGAGCAGCTGCTCGACGCTCTGGGCCTGCTCGTCGCTGGTCTCGAGGACCAGCGTGAGCGCCTGGCGGCCCTTCAGGTTGTTGAGGAGGATGTGGAGGAACTCGCTGAGCAGCTCGGGCGGGTTGTGGATCGCGAGCGAGTTCACGCTGTCGATCACGACCACGGAGCGCGGATGGGGGAACCGGCGAAGGAGGTACTCGATCCTGAGCATGATCTCCTCGAGGGCGCGGGGGCTCTCGACGTACGTCACGTTCGAAAGATTGTCGGAGAACCGCATCATCAAGTGGCTGATCGCGTCGACGAACGAGATCCGGTCCGCCGAAACGTCCAGGGCCTGGGCGAGCGACCAGACGAACGACGCGGGGCTCGTCACCGCGACGTAGATCGTGTGGATGTCCGGCTCGCTCCCGAGGTCGCGGAGCGTCGCGTTCAGGAACGCGAAGTAGTGGTCGGCGTACTGGCGGGCGTCCAGCTTGATGGCGACCGCGGAACCGGCCGGCAGGGCCCTCAGCCGCTCCCCGATATCGGCCTGCGGCACGGCTCACTCCTCGACCGCGCGCCCGCCCTTCAAGTGGGGCGCGAGGAGGATCCCGATCGGGGTCAACTCGAGGACGTAGAGCGCGCGGGAGTGGGGCGTCCCACGCATCTTCACGATCTGCAGGACCCTCAGGATGTCGCCGAGCCGCCGCGTGCTCCGCAGGAGGATGATCCCGTCGACGATCGCCTCCTCCACCCCGCGCGCGGAGAAGCGCCCGGGGTCCGAGGAGACCTCCGAGACGATGAGCGACGTGCAGTCGGCCTCGGCCAGGATCTCCCCGAGCCGAAGGAGGAAATCGCGCAGCTGCTCGTCCCGCGGGATGCGGTAGCCGAGCGACGTGATGCTGTCGATGACGAGCCGTCGGACCCCGAGCGTGTGGACGAGGTCGCGGATCGTCCGCAGCAGGATGTCGAGGTCCTCGTGCGAGAGCTCGTCGCGGTCGAAGCCGAGCTTCGCCGTGACCGCGGAGAGGTCGAGCAGGACGAGCGAGCCGTCCTCGATCAGCGAGGTCCGGAAGAACTCGAACGAGCCGACGTTCTGCACGAGCTTGGCGGTCGCCTCCGTGACCGAGAGGAAGAGCGACCGCTCGCCCCGCTCGGCGCCGCGGATGAGGAACTCGAGCGCGAGGGTCGTCTTCCCGGTCCCGACGCTCCCGGCGACCAGGACCATGTTCCCGCGGGGGATCCCGCCGCCCAGGATCGCGTCCAGCGCCTCGATGCCGGTCTGGCACCGCTCCATGGACGGAGGGACCGTGTCCTGGGTGCTCTCCCCCCCCAGCGGAGGCGGCGCCGTGGGAGGAGCAGAGTCCATCGACCTTACGAGCCGCTCCCCCCCCTAAAGGCGTTTCCGAACATCGGCAGGAGCGGGGGAACCCCGCCGGCCCGATTCGCCGAGCCGACGGGCGAGAGCTTGCGGGTCGACCCACCAGACGCTGCCGGCCGCCGTTCGTTCGCTCCGGACGATCGCCCCGCGTCGTCCAAGCTCGCTGCCCAGGGTGCGCAACGCCCGCTCGTCGGCGGACCCCCCGGCCCTCAGTCCGGCCAGATCGACCTGGAGCAGCTCTCCCGGCGCAAGCCGGTCCGCCTGGGCGCGGACCTCGGCCAGGAGCCCTCCGTCCCCCGGGGCGACCGAGGGTCCTGCCGAGAGGGGAAGGCCGTCGGGCGCGTCCCCAACCCTCGCAGGCGGGTACGCTGCCCGTCCCGCGGAGCTACCGGCGAGCGGGGCCCGCGGACGGTCGACCGCCGGTGCCCCCGCACGGGGTCCGTCCGGCACGCGAGCGGTCCTGACCCAGCGCACGGTCTCCCCCTTCCCGAGGAGCACCGCCGCCTCTCCCCGCGAGAGGCCGAGCACGGCCTCGGCCGAGATCGCGGTCGTCATCCTCCCGAAGTCCAGCGCTTCCTCCGGCGATCCGCGGAAGACGACGAGGTCCGCGACGTTCGTCCGGACGGCGTCGCGGACCTCCGGGGAGAGCGAGGCGAGGCTCTGCGTCGCCAGCCCGACGTGGACGTTGCGGCGTCGCGCGAGCCGGAGCATCTCCCCGAGCGCTTCGTGGGCGAACCACTGCGCCTCGTCCAAGAGGACGAAGACCTTCTCGGCGGATTCCCGGGCGAGCAGCTCCGACCAGACGAGGGCAAGGTAGGCCGCGAGAAGGTACTTCGCCGTCGACTCCCCCACGCGCGACGCCGCGCCGGAGACGAGGACGATGCGGCCGGGAGCTACCAGCTCCGGAAGCGACAAGGTCGGCTCGCGCGCGCAGAGCATGGCGGCGAGCGTCGGGTTGCGGACGATCTCGTAGAGCAGCCGTCGCGCCCCTTCGGTGTCGTCCGGCCGGTCCCGCACCCGCGTGGCGAGCTCACGGACCTCGGCCTGGGCGACCGGCGGGACGACCGACCGGCCCGTTCCGACGCTCGACAGCAGCGCGTGGGCGTCCTCGAGCGTCCCCCCGGGAAGGGAGGCGGCCGCGCGGACCGCGCGGACGAGCATCTCTTCGAGCCGAGGACCCCAGTAGGAGGCGTCCAGGTACCGTCCCGCGCGCACGCGGCGGAGGGCGTGGACGAGGTCCTCGAGCTCTCGCTCTGCGCGCACGGGGTCGGCCCTCCATGTGGAGCCGATCCCCGCGAGAGCGTTCGCCCCGACCCCGGGAGCCCCGGGCGCGATCCACCGCAGCGGCCATCCCGCGCCGCCGAGTTCGTCCCGGATCGCCTCGGCGGTCTCCCCGAGAGGGTCGAGGACGACGAGCCCCCCCAGCCTCGCGGCCCGGAGGGCGACGGCGACCAGAAGCGAGCTCTTCCCCATCCCGGTCTCGCCCAGCAGCGCGAAGTGTCGACCTTGGCCGGGCTCGACGGGGAGCGAAGCGACCGAACCCGAGCGGCTCCGTCCCAGAGGGATACCGTGCTGCGGGGCCGGGTTCACGATCGGAGCCTCCGTGGTCGCTTCCCACGAGGGCAGGAACGCCGCGACCTCGGTGTCGGAGAGGAGGCTCCGGTACGACGCTGCTCGACCGTCCGGGACCTCCCGGAGGACGAGCGGGCTCCCGTCGAGGGCGGTCCAGGCGGACCGGACCGCGTCGAGCGCGGGGCCCGAGCTCTCCGTCCCGGACGGTCCCTCGAGGCACAGGTCCACGGCCGCCGACCAGGTCAGGCCCGGGGGGGCTCGCAGGGGGTCGCGGGCCGGAGGGAGCGGTCCCGCCATGGTCGGCCGGCTGGGTCGCGGGACGCCGGACGCCGGCGGCTCGGGAGGCCACCAAGCGTCGAGGAAGCGGAGACGCGGGGGCGGCGCCGGCCGCAAGGCAATCGTCAACGAGGCGTCCCGGCCGGCGACACGCAGCGCCACCGAAAGGGCGTGGATCACCCGGCCGGTTTCCGGAGGACCGCCGCGTCCCTCCCCCGGGAGTCCTCGACGACGGCCGCTCCATCTCGCAAGGGAACGGGTCGGCGACGACCCCGTCGTCCGTCTCCAGTCGCCGGGCTCGTAGGCTCGAAGCAGGGCGCGCTCGACCCAACGTTCGCAGGCGCCGCTGTCCACCGAGAGGCCCAGGGCGCCTTCGGAGCCGCCGCGGATCCGCAGCTGGAACTGGACCCCGGCGCCGTGGCCGGCGCGCAGCGCGGTCTCGAGGCCGACGCGGAGCCGAATCCCGTCCTCCCGGCCCCGCCGCGACCACGGGCGCGGAGAGAAGATCCAGGCGGCACGGGGCGTTCTCGAAGGCCCGGGCTCCCCCTCGAGCATCGGGCCGCAGGACGAAGCCACGGGCCCTCGTCCCATGCGACCCGGCGAACGCTGAACGGTGAGGGCCTCTCGGCAGACTCAAGTACGCGGGGGCCCCGCAGACGTTCCGGTCGATGTCTTCGCTCGAGGAGCAGATCGTCGCGGTCGAAGAAGAGATCCGGACCACGGCGTACAACAAGGCGACCCAGCACCACATCGGCCGGCTCAAGGCCAAGCTCGCCGTCTTGCGGCTCGAACGGGAGACCCGGGCCAAGGGCAAGGGAGGCGGCATCGGCTACGGGGTCCGCAAGAGCGGGCACGCGACCGTCGGCCTGGTCGGCTATCCGTCCGTCGGGAAGTCGACGCTGCTGAACCGGATCACCGCGGCGGAGAGCGAGACCGCGGCCTACGACTTCACGACCACCTCGATCATCCCGGGCATGCTCCGCTGGGGCGGAGCGTCGATCCAGATCCTCGACATGCCGGGGCTGGTGCCCGGCGCCGCGCGCGGACGCGGACGGGGGCGCGAGGTCCTCTCGGTGGTCCGGTCGGTCGACCTCGTCCTCTTCATGATCGACCCGGAGCACACGGACCTCCGCGCGCTGGTCCGCGAGCTCGAGGTGGCCGGCGTCCACATCAACGAACGTCCGCCGAAGATCGTCGTGCAGGCGGGCGAGCGGGGAGGCCTTACCGTGTCGAGCACGGTCCGCCTCACCCACCTCGCCGGCGGGCTCGCGCTGCCGATCGCCCGGGAGTTCGGGCTGCACAACGGCTCGATCATCTTCCGGGAGGACGCGACCGCCGACCAGCTGATCGACGCGCTCGCCGGCAACCGGGTCTACGTGCCGGCGCTCCTGGTCGTCAACAAGTCCGACCTGCTCACGCCGGAGGAGCGAGCCCAGCTCGTCCGCGAGCTGCGCCCGTTCGAGCCGCTGTTCGTGTCGGCGAAGGAGAGGCTCGGGCTCGCCGAGCTCGTCGAGCGCCTCGGCCGCGCGCTCCGGTTCATCCGCATCTACGTCAAACCTCCCGGCCGACCGCCCGACCGGGAGGAGCCCGTGATCCTCCGGCAGGGCGACAACGTCACCGCGCTGCTCCGGCGGCTTCCCGGCGAGCTCGAACGGTCGTTCCGGGCCGCCCAGGTGTGGGGACGGAGCGCCCGCTTCCCCGGGCAGACGGTCGGCCGGGAGCACCTCCTCGCGGACGAGGACGTGGTGACGGTGCTCGTGGCGCGCGGGGCGAGCCGACCGGCAGCCTAGCGTCGGAGACGGTGGAATCCCCGGCCGAACCGGCTCGAGCGCCGGGGCGCCCTGTCACCGGTGGGAGCCCCGGGGGGAGCCGCACGGTCGCCACTCCGTCGCCCCCCGAGCAGGTAGTGCGAGCGGTAGAACGGGTCGAGCCGCACGGAAGGAGCGAGGGCGAGCTCGGACGAGAGCGCCTCCTCGGCGGCCTTGAGGTGGGCCGGCCCGGGGCGCTCCCTTCCCATGCTCGAGGTCTTCAGCGCGAGCACGACCGCCCCGCCGGCGTCCCGCAGGAACAGGGTGGTGTTCGCGAGCACGAGGGCGACCTGGTCGGGCTGCGCGACGTCCGCGTAGATCCCGTCGACGATTGGCACGAGGTCGGCGTACCCGTCCGGGTCCCTCGCGTCGCCGAGGATCGGGAGCAGGTTCGGCCAGCGCTCGGCCACCGCGAGCAGCCGCGAGAACGGCCGGACGCTCCGCTCGACGGCGTAGAGACGCCCGGCCGGCCCGAGGAGGTCCGCGACGTGCGACGCGGTCGTCCCGCTCGCCGCCCCGAGGTACAGCCAGCGCTCGCGGGCGACGGGCAGCGGACCGACCCATCCCCGGGCGAGCGCCGCGGCGAGCTTGCTCCGCGACGGCTCGAAGGTCCGGTACGTTCGCCCCCCGACCGTCGCCCACCGCTCTCCGTAGACGGCGGGCTCGGCGCCGACCGTCTCGGTCCAGAGCTCGAGCCGGTCCTGGCGCTCCCGGAGCCCCAGCCGGGGGGAGGCTGGACTCGGCCGGAACGGCGCAGGAGCCCTCACCCGCGCCTCCGCCTCAGCTGGTCGCGACGCGCGTCACGCCGCCGCACGAGGCCGCTCGCAATGTCGCCGTGGGTCAGCACGTCCGCCCTGACCGCGATGGCGGCGAGCGCGGCGATGCTCCGGGCGAACGCCGCCCGACGGTCGGACGGGACCTCGTCTGCTCCGTCCGCCAGGTAGATCGCCCCGTAACGGGGGCCGCGCTCCGCGCTCGGGCGTCGGCGCGAGCCGAGCAGCTGGAGCCGTGAGGACGACATCCGCGCGAGAGGAGCGACCCCTCCCGCCGCCGCCGCGAGCCGCGCCGCCGTACGGGCCCCGACGACCGCGCTCAGGTTCGGGAGCGTGCGGCGGGCCTCGACCTCCAGGCGGCGGACGAGCTCGCGGTGGTGCTGGGTGAGCAGCCCTCGGGTCCGGCCCCACGCCCGGGCGTGCTCCACGAGGACCGTGCCGGGAACGACGACGAACGCCTCCGCGGCGCGCTCCTCGCGGCCGACGGACCGCTCGAGCCGCTCCTCCTCGCGGGCGAGCGTCACGAGGATCTCCTCCGGCGATCGCAGGGACGCCTCCAGCTCGGCCCGGGCCCGCGCGAGGAGATGCTCCCGCTCCGCGACCGGTTCGGGAAGAGGGACGGCTCGGAGCGCGCCGTGCCAGGCGAGGGCGTCGGCGCGTCGGACCGGCCGCGACAGCTGGGAAGCGATCTCGGCGTGCAGGGCTTGGCCGCAGACGACGATCGGGACGGCGGGATCGACCTCGTCCAGGGCCCGCAGGAGGGCCCGGGGAAGCTCGGGGGTCCCGGTCGGGCCCCTCGCCTCGGAGGGGTCCGCGCGGCCGGTGCCCCGCGGGAACTCGCGCGGCGCGGAGGGGCCCGTGACGAGGTAGACCGAGCGTCCGCGCGCGACGACGAGCGTCGCTCGCACCGCCTAGAACTCCTCGAGCGCCTTCTGGAACCGGTGGTGCTCCTCGGGGACCTCGACCGGGTACCTCCCCGTGAGGCAGCCGAGGCAGAGCTGCTCCTCCGGGAGGCCGATGGCTCCGATCAGGCCGTCCATCGACAGGTAGTGCACCGAGTCGGCGCCGACGACCCGGGCGATCTCGGCCTCGTCGCGTCCATGGGCCACGAGCTCCTTGCGCTCCTTCATGTCGATCCCGAAGTAGCACGGGGCGCGGATCGGCGGACAGCCGACCCGCACGTCGATCTGGCTCGCTCCGGCCGAGCGGACCATCTGGACGATCTCGCGCAGGGTCGTCCCGCGCACGATCGAATCGTCGACGAGGACGACCCGCTTGCCCTTGAGGAGCCCCGGGACCGGGTGGAGCTTGACGCGGACCTCGAACTCGCGGCGGCGCTGGTCCGGGAGGATGAAGGTCCGCTCCACGAACCGGTTCTTGATCAGCCCCTCGGCGTACGGTATGCCGGTCACGCTCCCGAAGCCGAGCGCCTGCGGCCGTGCCGAGTCCGGGACCGGCACGACCAGGTCGGCGGTCGCCGGCGACTCGTGCGCGAGCCGCTCGCCGATCCGGTACCGGACGTCGTAGACCGGGCGACCCTCGGCGATGGAGTCCGGGCGCGAGAAGTACACCCACTCGAACATGCAGTGGGCGCGGGCGCCGGTGTTGGGGATCGACGACGAGTGGATCGCCTGGCCCTTGTCGAGGACCAGGACCTCGCCGGCGTCGAGGTCGCGGATGGCCCGGCCGCCCATGAGCTCGATCGCCACCGACTCGCTCGCGACCGCCGCTCCCCCGTCGAGGGTGCCGAGGACGAGCGGGCGGATCCCGAGCGGGTCGCGGAACGCGTAGACCCGCGAGCCGACCAGGAGGACGACCGCGTAGCCCCCGACGAGCTCGGTCGCGGCGTGCCGGATGGCCGCGTCGAGCTCGCGCGTGCGCCCGTACTCGAGGGCGATCAGCTGGGCCATCGTCTCCGTATCGGCGTTCCCGAGGAGCTCGACGCCCTGCGCCTTGAGGCGGTGGCGGATCCGTTCGAAGTTGACGATGTCGCCGTTGTGGGCGATCGCCGCGTCGTGGTCGCGGACCTTCACGACCAGCGGTTGCGCGTTCTCGAGGTCGCTCGAGCCGGTCGTCGAGTAGCGGACGTGGCCGATCCCGACCGGCCCGCGGAGCGTGTCGAGGAGCTCCTGGCCGAAGATCTCGTGGACGAGGCCCATCCCCTTGCGGTGGTAGAGGGTCCCGTGGCTCGAGGTCGCGATGCCGGCCGACTCCTGGCCGCGGTGCTGGAGGGCGCGGAGCCCACGGAACAGGTAGGGGGCCGCACCCTTGCCCTGGAGCGAGACCCCCACGACGCCGCAGTGCTCCCGTGCCGGCATCGCTCGACGGGGGCCTACGCCGCCCTCACGCCGGAGGGAGCGGAGGCCGGGACTTAACGGGAGCGGCCCTGCGGAGGGAGGAGGCTAGCCGAAGAGCGCCGAGAGGCCCTCGGCGGCCTCTTCCTCGGTGACGCCCTTCTCCTCCTTCTTCTCCTCTTCCTTCTTCTCGGCCTTCGCGCCCTTCTCGGGCGTCGCGGCCGGGGCGGACGGCGCGGCGAACGTCTCGGCCTTCGCGATCAGCTCGGCGAGGTTGACCCCCTCCAGCGACGCGAGCAGGGCCTTCAGCCGCGCCGGGTCCGGTGCGACCCCGGCCGCGGAGAGGACCCCGCCAAGGCCCTTCTCGTCAATCGGCTTCTGGGCAGCGTTCAGCAACAGGGCTCCGTAAACGTACTCCATCGTCGTTCCTCCTTTGGTTATCGAAGAACCGCCACCTCAGCCCGAGACGGCGCGGCCGAGGGCGGCCGCCTCCTTCATCGCCTGCACGAACAGCGGCTCGATCGTCTCCTTGGTCGGGTACCCTGCCGCGATCGCGAGCCCCAGGGCCCGGCGATGCGCGCGCTGGACGAGAAGAGGGAACGTGGCGGAGGTGACGAACGCGAGCTCCACCGCGAAGCCGAGCGCCCGTCGGACCGCCCGCGCGACGTCCTGGCGCTGGGCCTCGAGGTCGACCGAGAGGACCTCGGGAGGGTAGAACGTCCCGCCGTCGACGAGCCCGCGCACGGCGAGGCCGACCTCGAGCGGGCGGATGTCCATCCGCGTCAGGAGCCCGGCGACCTCGCGCGAGATCGTCTGGCCCGCGCGGACGATCAGGGTGTCCTTCTTCAGGACGACCTTGCCCTTCTCGATCGCCGCCGGGAACCCCGCGTGCTGGAGCTCGCCGACAATCGGCCCGGGCTTGAAGCTGGTCGTTCCCGCCGGCACGAGGATGTCCCGGGGCGCGACCTCGCCGCCCCGCGCGGGGGTGGGCGAGCGGGTCCGGGCGAACTCGTCGTAGATGGAGAACGGGTTGCCGGAGGCGGTGAGGAGGGCGGTCTGGTCCTCGACCCGGTCGAGGAGCGGGGCGAGGGACGGCCGCAGCTCGGCGGCCTTCGAGAGCGCGTGACGGAGCGCGCTGTTGGTGGCGACGACGATCGGGTGGCCCCGTTGCCGCAGCTCGCGCCGCATCGACTGGAGCGCGGCGGCCGGGACGCCCCGGACCCCGACCAGCGCGGTCAACGGTTGCGCGAGGACGCTCTCGGTGAGCGCCCCGACACGCGCGATCTTCTCGGGTCGTACGTCTCCGCGGCCGGGCATCGAACGCCTCCCTACCAGAGCCTCACGGCAGGACCCATCGTGGTCTTGACGTAGACCGACTCGATGTTCGAGCGCCCCCGCTCGAGCTTACCGGTGATCCGGGCGAGGATCGCGTCGACGTTCCGCGCGATCTCCTCCGGCTTCATCGAGCGCGTGCCGACCGGGGCGTGGAACGTCCGGTTGCCCTTGGAGCGGATCCGCACCGACTTCTGCAGCGAGCGGATCAGGTTCGTCGGGTCCGAGCCGGGCGGGACCGGGCGGGGCATCTTCCCCCGCGGGCCCAAGACCACGCCGAGCCGCTTACCGATCGTCGGCATCAGGGGCGCCTCCGCGAGGAAGAAGTCGATCCCGTCGACCGCCTTCTTCGCGCCCTTCGCGAACTCGTCCAGCTCCTGGCCGGAGACGAGCACGTCGGCGACGGGGCGGACCTTCTGGAGCAGCTCCGGGGAACCGATCACGGCGACCTTCGCGGGCCGCCCCCGACCGTGCGGCAGGGGGATCTCCTCCTCGATCCGGTTCTTGGGGACCGAGAGGTCGAGGTCCTTCAGGTTGACCGAGATCTCGACCGTCTCGGCGAACTTCCGTGCCGGGGCCTTTTCGAGCGCCTCGGCGACGACTTCGGTTGCGGAACGATCGGGCATCGACGACCTCGAGATGAGAACGGTGCGGCGCGAAAAGGCCACGCCATTTAATCTTTTGCAAGCGGCCCGACGGTTGGCCGACCATCGGCCCGCTCGGCGGGCCGAGCGTCCCCGGAGCGAGCGGCCGCCCCGGCCAACGCGTATATAGGTGACGACTCTGCCGCGAGGCCGATGCACTATCCTAAGGTCGTGTCGACGTACTGCCCGAAGTGCAAGTCGCACACCGAGCACGAGGTCGAGAAGGGCAAGAAGCGGCCCGCGTCCGAGCTCAAGTGGGGCCAGCGGAGGTTCCGGCGGGCGACCCGCGGGTACGGTGGCTTCCCCCGGCCCAAGCCCGAAGGGCGGGCCAAGGCGGTCCGGCGGGTCTATCTCAAGTTCCGCTGCAAGAAGTGCAAGTACACCGTCCAGCCGGCGAGCTGGCGCGCGGGCGCGCTCGAGCTCGTCGAGAAGCATTAGGGGGGTCGGGTCCGGGGATGCACGCTCCGTCACCGTTCTGGGTCGTCAAGTGCCCGGACTGCTCGACAGAGCAGACGGTGTTCAGCCGCCCGTCGACCACCGTCAGCTGCTCGGTCTGCGGAGCGACGGTCGCGACGCCGACCGGTGGCCAAGCGAAGCTCCGAGGCGAGCTCGTTCGCTCGCTCGGGGGCTAGCGGGAAGGAACCGGTCGGTCGGATGCCCCTGCGCGCCGAGTACCCCGAGGAAGGCGAGCTCGTCGTCGGGACCGTCACGTCGATCCGCAACTTCGGCGCCTTCGTCACCCTGGACGAGTTCGCGAAGCGCGAGGCGTTCATCCACCTCTCCGAGGTCGCCGCGGGGTGGGTCAAGTACATCCGCGACCACGTGCGCGAGGGCCAGAAGATCGTCGCACGGGTCCTGCGTGTCGATCCCGCGAAGGGCCAGATCGACCTCTCCCTGAAGCGGATCAACGACCACCAGCGCCGCGAGAAGGTCCAGGCGTGGAAGAACGAGCAGCGCGCGCTCCGCCTGGCCGCCCAGGTCGCCACCGGACTCGGCAAGTCGACCGACGAGGCGGTCGCCGTCTTCGGTCCGGTGCTCGTCGAGCGGTACGGCTCGTTGTTCGCCGCCTTCGAGCTCGCCTCCGCCGACCCCAAGCAGTTCCAGAAGGAGAACGAGAAGGCCCCCTGGGTCCTCGCGTTCCTCAAGGTCGCCAGGGAGAGCATCGTCCCTCCGCGCGTCACCGTCCTCGGCACGCTCGAGATCAAGGACCTCCAGGCGGACGGCGTCGACCATGTCCGGGCCGCGCTCCTCGCCGCGGAGAAGGTCGACCCGGCGTCGGTCGAGGTCCAGTACGTCGGGGCGCCCCGCTACCGCCTGCGCGTGCAGGCCGGCCAGTACAAGCAGGCCGAAGAGACGCTCAAGAAGGCGACCGATGCGGCGCTCCGCTCGATCAAGGCGGCCGGGGGCGACGGGAGCTTCCTGCGGGCATGAGCGAATCCCTCCTCCACGTCTGTCGCGCGTGCGCGCGCTACACGCTGCGGGCCGTCTGTCCTTCGTGCGGCCAGCCGACACGCACGCCCCATCCGGCGAGGTTCGACGCGACCGACCGCTACGGCGCTTACCGCCGCCAGCTTCTGGCCGCCGTCCGCTCCGAGCCCGGGGCAGGGTAGGGTCCTATGGCGGCTGCGATCCACCGCATCAAGGTCGTCAACGACGTCAGCGACCTCGTCCCGATCCTTCGCGCGGTCGGCTCGCCGCTCCGTCTCAAGGTCGTCCAGAGGCTCGGCGAGGATTGGCTGACGCTCGACGACATCGTGCGCGAGTTCGGCGAGGAGGGGAAGAAGGCGCTCGCCTTCTTCGAGAAGCTGCGTCTGATCGACACGCGCTGGGTCGCCCGCGAGGGCCATCGCCAGCCCGAGAAGAGCTACCACTTCTACTACTCGACGATCAACATCAACACGACCAGCCCGCTCGCCGAGATGAGCGAGGTCCTGGCGATCGCGACGATGCCGCCGAAGGAGTACGAGAAGCTCGAGCAGAAGATCCACGCGGCCGTCGGGCCGGACGGGCGATTCTTCTCGGACGTCGCCGAGGCGCTCAAGATGTCCCCGACGCGCCTCAAGGCGCTCGTCAAGCGCTCCGAGAAGCTGGAGTACCGTGGGCACCGGATCGAGCGGTTCCGCGGCGACGCGTAGCCGCCCGATGCGGCCTCGCGTCGAGGTCCTGAGGGTCGGGCACCGACCGGGGCGCGACCCCCGCCTCTCCACGCACGTCGCGCTGGTCGCCCGCGCGTTCGGCGCCTCCCGCATGTACCTCCACCCCCCGGACGAGCACGTCGCCCAGAGCCTGGCGGGCGTACGGGACCGCTGGGGGGGCGATTTCGAGGTCGTCCCGGCCCCCAGCTGGGGCTCGGTGGTGCGCGACGCCCGGGGCCCGGTCGTCCACCTCACGATGTACGGCCAGCCTCTCGCGCGGGTCCTGCCTCGGCTCCGGCGGGAGCGCGAGCTGCTCCTCGTGGTCGGCGGCGCCAAGGTGCCGCCGAGGATCTACGGCGACGCGACGTTCAACGTCTCGGTCGGGAGCCAGCCGCACAGCGAGGTCGCTGCCGTCGCGGTGGTGCTCCGCGAGCTGTTCGGCCTTCCGAGCGCCCGAGCGTTCCCCGGCGCGCGCCAGAGGATCGTCCCGAGGGCGCGGGGCAAGTCGGTCGTGCCGGTCCGGGGGCGCGCGCCGTGAGCGAGGGCGGCCCGATCCCGGCCCGCGGTCTCCCGACGTCCGCACGGGCCCCGGGAAAGTGCATCCTGTTCGGGGAGCACGCGGTCGTCCGAGGGGCTCCCGAGCTCGTCCTCGCGATCGACCTGTACACGCAGGCGGTGGTCGCCCGCTCGGACCGCGCGCGCCTCAACTCCGACCCGGAGGCGATCGCCCAGAACCCGTACTTCCGCGAGGCGATCGCGGCCGCGGGGTCGGGAGGCGGCGCGGTGGACGTCCGCGCGGTGAGCCGCATCCCCCGGGCGGCGGGGCTCGGTTCGTCGGCCGCGTTCGTCGCGGCGGTGAGCGCGGCGCTCGCCGCCGGGGGAGGCGGGGTCGACCGTCCCTCGCTCGCCCAACGGTGCTTCGCCGTCGAGCGTTCGGCCCAGGGGGTCGGGAGCCCCGGCGACACCTCGGCGAGCGTCGCCGGAGGCTACGTCACGCTGAACGCGGGCCCTTCGGGCGGGCCGCCGCTGTGGTCGGTCCGGGCGGGGGGCGAGGTCTGGGAGGTCCGGCGGGCCGAGGACCCCGGATGGGTCTGGGTCGTCGCCTACAGCGGCATCCCCCGCTCGACCGCGGAGGCGGTCCGTGCCGTCTCGGCCCGCCTCGGGCACGCGGACGGGCCCGCGCTCCTCGAAGAGTTCACGAACGTCGCGCGGGCGGGGATCCAGGCGGTCTCCGGCGGGGACCGCAAGGAGGCCGGGCGCCTCCTCGTGCGCAACCAGGAGCTGCTGCGCGAGGTCGGGGTCTCCCACCCGCGCCTCGAGGCCCTGCTCGAGGCGGCGGCCCCTGCGGCCGAAGGTGCGAAGGTGACAGGAGCCGGCTGCGGCGGGTCGATCGTCGCGCTACCGGTCGCCGGCCGGGAGGTCGAGCTGGTCCGACGTCTCGCGAGGGCGGGGGCCGTGCCGTTCCCGGCGCGGCCCTCGCCGGGCGTCGAGCTCGTAGAGCTCGACCGTTCCCCGTAGGGCGGTCCCGACCTCCTACCGGCGGGAGACGAAGCGGAGCACCGCCCCGGCCTCGACCGGGTGGTCCGCGGCGAGGGCGCGGTGCGTCCGGCCGTCGATCGCACGGACGAACTTCTCTCCGAGGTCGGTGTGCACCCGGTAGGCGACCGCCCGGACCGGGGTACCGGCCGGGACGAGGAACGCGTCCGGGAGGACCCGCCCTCGGGAATCGGTCCAATGCTGCTCGTCCTCCACGGGATAGACGACCACCCGCTGGAGGCGGGAGAAGACGATCTTCTCGAGCGCCTGCTGGACCCCCGTCGACCCCCAGACCCCCAGCAGCTTGCGGATCCCTTCCAGCGCGGCCGCCTGAGCCGGCGTGAGCTTGGCCCCCGTGGCGGGGAGGAACGTCGCGTCCCCAGGACGGTAGCCGATGAGCCCGCCTCGGGCCGCGCGCCGGAGGGTCAGCTCGGCGTCGGCCGCGGTCGGCACGACCGGCAGGTCCGGGAGCTTGCCTTCGAGGGCCGTCGCGTCCTCGGGCCGGGCCCGGTCGCACTTGTTCGCGGCGATGAGCCGGGGCTTGGCCGCGCGCAGCAGCTCGCGGGCGAGCCGCTCCCGGTCGGCGTCGCTCCAGTGCGTCGGGTGCGTGAGGTCGACCGAGCTCGCCCGCAGGGCGGTGCCGATCGCCGGGAGGGGGATCGAGAGGCCGGTGAGCCGTCCGGCCAAGAGCTCCTCGACCTTGCGACCGTCCAGCTCCGCCCCCCGCGCGTCCCGTTCGAACCCGCGTCCCAGGATCTCGGCGATCCACGCGACGAGCTCCTCCTCGAGCCAGGCGACCTCCGCCGCCGGATCCGCCGTGTGCGGCGGGACCAGGCGGCCCTCCTCGTCGGTCGCTCCGCTCAGGTCGACGATCTGGACGAACCCGTCCGAGGCCCGCAGGTCGTCCAGGAACTTGTGGCCGAGGCCCTTGCCCGCGTGGGCTCCCGGTACGAGGCCGGGGACGTCGACCAGCGAGACCGGCACCCAGCGCGTGCCGTCGACGCACTTCGCATTCCCGGGCGTGCACGGAACCCCCTTCTCCTGGTGGGGGCAGGGGAACCGTACCGCCCCGGTGCCACGGTTCGGTTCGACGGTGGTGAACGGGTACGGTGCCATCGGGACGTCGAGCAGCGTGAGCGCGTTGAAGAACGTCGACTTTCCGACGTTCGGCTTCCCTACGACCCCGATCTCCATCGGTGTGCCGTCCCGCCCCTACGCGTCGTACTTCGGCGCGATCTCGGCGACGCCGAGGGCGTGGTTCGTCGCGAGCGCGAGCGCGAAGAGGAGGTCGGAGAGGCGGTTCGCCCACGCGAGGAGCGCCGGGTCGACCGCCTCCTCCCGGTTCAGCGCGGCGAGCTCCCGCTCCGCGCGACGGGCGACGGTGCGGGCGACGTGCAGCGCGGACGCCGGGGTCGAGCCGGCCGGCAGCACGAAGCCCGCGTGCGGAGGGTGCCGCGCGTCGAACAGGTCGATCTCCTTCTCCAGCCGCTCGACATGCCGGCCCGTGATCGTCGGCTCGGGGCGCGGGGCGCTCGGGGCGCGGGCCAGCTCCGCCTGGGCCACGAACAGCTCGTGGCCGAGCCGCCGGACCACCTCGCGGACGTCCGCGAGGCTCTCGGGGAGCAGGCTGTAGGCGAGGCCCAGCCAGGAGCCGAGCTCGTCGTAGGCGCCGTAGGCGCGGATCCTGGCCGAATCCTTCCCTACGCGCGGACCGCCGTTGAGAGCGGTCGTCCCGCGGTCACCCGTACGGGTGTAGAGACGCGGGATGTTCTCGCCTCCGGCCGCCCAGGGAGCTCGTCCAGAGGCGAGCTCAGTCCATGGACGGGACAGAACGAGATGTGGAGCACCTCATTATGCTTGGCGTCCTGACGGCAAAGTCGGCAGATGAACCCGCTCCGCTCGCTCCATCCAATCACCATCGCGTCCATGTTGCAACCTCCCCGACCCGGGAGCTAGCGCCGGAGGAGCTCCCGACCCTCCCGATCCGCGCGACGACGCCGGTCGCCGCGCTCGCGCAGCTCGCGAGCGTGGCGGCGAAGCTCCGTGAGCCCGTCGCGGTGGTCCGCGACCAGCTCCCGCAGGCCGACCTCGAGAGCGTACTCCACGGCGGCGGTGACCGTCGTGAAGTAACCGTCCTCGACGAGCTCCTCGAGCTCGCGCCGGCGCGTCGCGGGAAGCTCCACGACGCCCGGGCGCTCCGCGATGGACTCGCGAAGAAGGCCGCGGACGACCTCCGAGCGGTTCGCGAAGTTCCGGTCGGCCCTGAGCTGTTCGAGCCGGCTCTCCTCCTCAGGACTGAGACGCACCCCGAGAAAGCGGCTCGCCGGCGAATCGTGCGAATCTGGCACTTCGTTTAACGAGAATTAAACGCCTATTTAAATATACTTGGCATTTGTTTTACGACTGGGGGCAAGGCGTCTCCAAACCCCGAGCGGGCTCCTCGGGTCAGGCGGGGGTCTCCCTTCCGTGGATCTCCTCGTCCGAGCTCCCGTCAGCGGGGGGTCTTATGGGGTTACGTCGTGGCTCTCCCAAGCCGCGGATCCCTTCTCTTGGCGACCCCTAAGGGACCTGCCGGCTCTCCCAAGAGGCTCAGAAGGTCGACCTCCCTTCCGGCCCCGCGGTGGGGCTGACGGGACACCTTCACGGATGGTCCGACCGGGGAACGGTCGGCGCCGTCGCTCTCGAAGGGTTTCTAGCTCCGGGAGGAGCGGCCTCAGCCAGCTGCCCCCGGAGGAGGGCCCCCACCCGAGGAGGGAGGCGACGGGGACGAGCCTCCCTGACTTGGCGGCGGCGACGCAGGCGCGATGGGCGTCGGAGCGGGTCTCGCGCCCTTCGGCCTCCGGCGGACGAGGAGGACCGCTTCGACCACCGCAACGATTGCAAGGACCGCCGCGACGACCGGCCAGAGCAGCCCCGCAAAAGCGCTCGACTGTGAGAACGACAGGTGCACCGTCGCCGTTGCCGTCCCGTTGACGCTGATGGAGCCAGAACTGGGGGAGGCGGTGTAACCCGACGCCGCCGGTACTTGGTAAGAGTAGGAGCCGTTAGCGACTTCGACGGTGAGTCCCCCCGAGATGCTCGTGCCCGCCCAGGGTCCGACCGCGACCGACCACTCGGTCCCGCCGGGCAGCCCGGACTCGGTGAACTGGACGGCGAAGTGGGACGGGACATACTCGAGGACCCGGTTGTTCTCCCGCTCGACCTCCCAGAGGTCGTCTTGGGGGTCGAACGCGATCTCGCGCGGGCCCCACTCGCCCGTCGCGGACGTGCCGGACGTGGAGGAGCCGAACGCCGGCTGGCCCAGTACCACTGACGCGTTCATGCCGTCCGAGAGCGGGGGCACGTACTCTACGAGCCGGTTGTTGGAGTAGTCGGCTGCCCAGACGTCGCCCCGCGAGTCGACCCCGACCCCCCACGGCTGGAACAGGTTCGCCGGACCGTCGCCGGTGGCCTCGGAGGTGAGGTTCACTTGGCCGAGGACCAGCGAGGCGGATTCGTTCGTCGTGAACGGCGGGACGAACTCGACGAGACGGTCGTGGAACGAGTCCGCTACCCACAGGTCTCCCGACGGCGAGAACGCGAGCCCAAGGGGCCAATCGAGGCCGTACGGCTCGAGCAACGAGGCGGTCGTGGTGAAGTTCGCCTGGCCGAGGACGACGCTCGCCGCCTGCCCGTCCTTGAAGGGCGGCGTGTACTCGACGATTCGGTTGCTGTCGTAATCCGAGACGAACAGGTCTCCGTTCGGAGAGAACACCGGAACTTCCGGGTAGTCCAAGGTCGAGGCGTTGGTTTTGCTGAACGCGTTCGTGTTGAACGTCGGTTCCCCGATCACGACGCTCGCGTTCATCCCCGTCTGGAACGGAGGAACGTACTCCACGACCCGATTGTTGTCCGAGTCGGTAACCCAGAGGTCGCCCGACGCGTCGAACGCGACGCCCGAGGGGTAGTCGAGCCCGGACTGGTTGGTGGCTTTAGCTTGCGCGGTGAACGAAGGCTGGCCCAGCACGAAGGAGGCGTTCATGTTCGTCTCGAACGGCGGCTTGTACTCGAGCACCCGGTTGTTCGAGCGGTCGGTCACCCAGACATCCCCGTAGACATCGACCGCGACGCCCGCCTGACCGCAACCCGAGTTCGCCGCCGGCGAAGCGGGGCAGACATGGACGTTGAGGGACGTCTGGCCGAGGGCGACCGTCGCCGGCATCCCGCTCGTGAACGGGTTCGGCGGCGCGGGTCCGGTGAGCGCCGGACCGGTCGCGGAGTCCCGCAGGACGGTGGTCGAGGCGGAGGCGATCGCCAGCGGTGCAGGCGCGACGACCGCGATGGCAACCGCGATCGCAAGTAACCCGGTCGGAACGGCGAGGCCGACGACACGCCAGGCTCTCTTACGCTGAAGAACCATGCGCACCCGAGAACCGCTCGCGGGATAAGCTGGCGGACCAGGTCCTCGGAGTGCGCCCTTCCGACCCTACGGGGTCCGGCCGAGGGCCATCCCACGGGGACCGAAGACCGTCGCCTTCCCCCTACGGGAGCAGACGACCAAGTCGTAGGGGACCACGCCCGGAGCCCACTCCTGGTCGGCGTCCTGGCCCTGCCGGCTAAGGACGATCTTCCCGTTCCGGACCTTCAGCACGACTAGTCGGCGATCACTAGGGGCTTCATGGCCTCTCAACGGCCCCTGCCCTTGCCGCCGGATATGGGTAGCTGGGTTTGGAGACGCCATGCCTCCCCATTTGTTTTACGACGGGGGGTGGCGTCCCCCGCACACCCAGCCGACCTTCGGATGCCGCCCACGACCCGCCCGGGGGAGTCTGGAGGGCTCGGGGCCGCCCTCCCCCGCGGCGGGGTCGGCGGGACCCCTTCCGAGGCCGTGAGGCCGAGGCGGTGAGATCGGGAGGCCTACGAGGGTCGTTCAGGAACGGCCCAGAAGCGTCGTAGACGCGTCGGGCACCGTTCAGGCGTCCCCTTGCCCAGCCGACTCCATCGGTGCATCGAGCGAGCATGATTCAACCCTTTATCCTCTCTTGAATAGAGCGTATTCTATGATGAGGTCTTCCGTGATCGCAGTTCTGCGGACCTTGAAAGAGGAGAAGAACAGGGAGAACTGAGAACATGGGAGACGGGCTGGGCGTGAGAACGAAGAACCTTGGGGCCAGGCTGGGCGCGATCCTGATCGTCGGGATATTGACGATCACGTGTTTGGGGATGACCTCGGTCTCGCTCGGAAACACGCATCCGCCTCGCGCCTCCATGGCCTCCTCCGTCTCGTTGTCTCCATCGGTGGCGAACTCCACGACATCGGTGGCGGCCGCTGCCCTGGCGGCGACGCGAGCCGCGGGCCTCAGCCCGGATGTCGTCTATCTTCCCAGACCTGCTGCCACGGCCGAAGAAATCGCGCTGGCCAAGGAGAGCGGCGTGATCTCTCCTGTATATCATGCCAGTCCGGCCCCAATGGGTCTCGCCTACTACGGCCTGAGCGCTGGGGCCGATAGGAACGTCGTGGGGACGATCCTGAACACGACGGGCCTGATCGGGATCGTGAACTTCAACGCGACCGGGGTTCTTCCTGTGGACCTGGTCCAGAGCACGCCCGATGCCTTCAGCATCCAACTGAACGCCGTGCTCACCAACGTGACCCTTTTCGGGATCTCGGGTTACTCGTTCTGGACCCAGAACGTCGCCGAATACGAGCCCGCCGAGAAGGTGCTCTCGCTGATCACGAACGTCTGGAACTTCTCCGGCCCGATCACCGTCCTGAACAACAGCGTCATCTACGCGCACGGCCCGAACGGGACGAACCAGGCCAACGAGCTTGGTTACTACTATGCCTCCGCCCAGCTTCCCGAGCCGATCAGCTACCCGTTCAACCTCACGCTCACGTTGAACTCCACCGTGACCGATGGTCGTAACGCGGTCGACTTCGGGGCTCGACTCTACAGCGCGACCGATCCGAGCGAGGATTTCGCCACGCCCTTTGACTACGTGATCTTCAATTCGACCGCACCTGGGGGTTCGGCCATAACTGTTCCTTCGAACTACACCGCGAACGGGCTTGCCTACAACCGGGCCGACATCACCAACGACTTCGAGTTGGAGTTCGGGGGACCAGGCGGCGGGAGTCAGGCCACGCTTTTCGCGGCTGACGCCACCCTGGGCCTGGGCTACTGGATCGGAGGGGGCTATCGCGCCGTCCCATCGGCCTACACCTATGGTGGAGAGGCTGCCGAAACGGTCACGGGCGCGAACGTGGCCTGGAGCAACGCGACCGGGGCTCGACCCTACCCAGGGCTGGTGAACTACGGAACCATGACGACGGGTCCGTCGATCCTCACGGGGCTCTGGAACGCGACCGGACCGGAAGGCTCGTATCGGGTGACGCTAAACGTTCAGCCGAAGAACGCCTTCAACATCTTCGCTGCGTTGCCGCCAGGGCGTTACGGCGGTTCCGAGAGATGGACGGCCAACTTCACGGATTTCGGGGCTTCCATCGTTCCCGAGATGTTCACGAACGTGGTCTACATGATGCCCGGGTTCTACACGCTCAGGACCGAGCTTTCCGACTACGCTCCCTTCACGATGACCATGTATATCGCGGTCCCAGAGACGATCACCGTGAACCTCGTGCTTCGCTCGTCTCTCGGCATCTATACCCCGCTGTGGGCTTTCTCGAACGCCGAGATCGCCGACTTGTCGGTCTCAGGAAGCGGGACGACCACGAGCCCATACGTGATCGAGAACGCCCAGCACACGACACTCGGGCCGATCTTCGGTCTGTTTAACGACGCGGGCTACCCTGTGTATCCCGCGGTGTTCTTCTATGGGACCACGGCCACCACGATCCTGGATCGCCCTCCGTCCTTCGCAACGACCACGAACACGTCCCAGTTTCTCACGTTCGTGTTCCCGGAGACGAACGATCTCCAGTATTGGTTCTACAACGTGTCGAACGTGGCACTGCTCAACGCTGCGAACATCTCGGGATGGTTCGGAAGCTACGTGCTGTTGTTCTTCCCCTCCTTCGATCCGTTCAGCGTGATCTTCTACGAGGGTGGACACAATCTCGTCGCGGCCAACACTTTCCGCAGCGAGGGAGATGGTCTTCTCCTGTTCTCTGGCGGGACGGGTTTCGGTCCCCTGAACGTGGGCGGAGGGAACATCACGGTCTGGGGCAACCGGTTCTACGCGACCGCACCGCCTCCGCCGAGCATGGTCTGGGCCTATCTCTGGTGCTCGCCGTATACCGAGTATCCGCTGCTCTGCGGTCTCGAAGTGGGACTCGCGATGGAGATCGCGGAGTCGAACGATCTGATCTACAACAACTACGTGGACACCCCGACAACGGCTTCACTCCTGACCATGAATCTCGACTCGGGAGCATCAGAACGGTTCAACGATGCCTTCAACATCACTCTGCGGCCCGCGTCCGATGTCCACTACGCCGCGGGTTTCCCGTTCGAGCCGCTCACGGGAAGCATCATCAAGACGAGCTACCAGGGTGGGAACTACTGGTGGGACTACGGCGTGATCTACAACCCCTACAACGGAGCGGACAACCCCTACGGGGTCCTGCCCTACCGCGAGAACACTACAAGCGCAACAGGCTTGGCTCCTGACATCTATCCTGGTGGCGACTACGCCCCGTTGGTCCCTGCAAGGTTCTACCCGATCACGTTCCGAGAGCGCAACCTGCCGGGTCTGCTGTCCTGGACGGTGGTAGCGTGCGCGGTTGGTCCGATCTACGGGATTCCCGCACCGGTAGCCATTCAGTCCGGTCTGGCCGGGTCCAACCTGGAGTTCAGCCTGCCGAACGGAACGTTCCACTACTACGCCTACCCTGGTCCCTTTGGTGCTGGGTCCGATCCCGCAGGATGGACCTATTCGGGGGCTCCCTTCGTGGCCTTCAAGGTGACTGGAAAGGCAGCCATCGTGACCGTTACCTATGGGATCGCCAGGGGCTACCATGTGCTCCGATTCGATGAGACAGGACTTCCGCGAGGAAGGACCTGGATCGTGACGATCAACGGCACGAACAACGCGACCTACGCCTTCAATGCGACCGAGTCGACCACGGGGACAGCCCTGAACTTCGCGGTCTCTGCAGGAACCTACACCTACTCCGTCGCGCCGATCTCGGGGTTCACCGTCCCTGGCCCAGGGTCGTTGAACATCTCGGGCAGCAGGATCGTCACGCTAAGGTTCCATCAGCTGCTTAAGTTCCCTACGGGAGCCGAATGAACAGGCTCGACCCGCGCTTTCCCACGCCTGGGCCGTGGAAGGCTGCCAAGATCGAGTTCAAGAAGATCGAGCGCTGGCCCAGGCGCAACCCCGTCCTACCCTCTCGGCGACCCACGAACGAGTAGATGGGCTCGATCTTCGGCCCGGACGGTCAGCAGATCGTGCTCCATCGCGCCTACGGCTGGCATCCCAAGAAGGCTGACTGGGAGTTGATGGCCGCGCGCCCGACCCCCTAGTCTCCCCCACGAGCAGGGCAGAAGGCTTCGAGGGTGCCCGGCCCCCGGCGGCACCCTACTGGGAGTCACCCCGGGTTAGTCCGAACAGGTCGTCGCCGACCTGCGGGCATCCACTCGTAGTCGACTATAGGTCATGGGGCCCGGGTCGGCCGGCACGGTCGACCCGGGCGTAGTCGGTCTGGCCTATGTCGTGAACTTCACCGCGAACTTTTGGTTGGCCCCGTTGATACCAATCTGGCCCGAGCCACCTGACAAGAGGTATCCCGAAACCGGCAAGACGGTGTACGAGTAGGTCCCGTTGTACAGTCCCTGGAAGACGATCGAATTGGGCGCCGACGCGACCTCGAAGGTGGAGGTCGTGCTGTTGTTGAGATAGGCGTCCCACTGGGTTCCCTTCGCCAGTCCGGTCTCGGTTAGCGTGAAGCTCCAGATGAGGGAGTTGAACGCAATCGTCGGACCTGCCACCGGAGCCCCGTTGACAGTGATCTTGCCGCTCGACGGGGTGGCATTGTACACCAGCAACGCGTTGTAGGATCGCGGAGGATACACCGTGAAGGTGTGGTTGCCATTCGCCGCGGGAATCATGAGATTGGTGGCGGTGGATACGACCAACGCTCCCCCGTCGAGGACGATGCCCCACGCGGTGCCGGAAGGCAGGGTGGACTGCTTGAACGTGATCTCGTAGGTTCCGCTGGCGAACCTGATCAGGATGGAGGCCGTCTTCCCATGGATGATGCTCAAGGCCGACTGGGGCCAGGCCAGGTAGCCCGAGCTGGTCCCGGCGGTGTAGGTGTAGCTGCCGTTGGGCTCGGAGAGCGCTATCTGGCTGGTGGTGTTGGTGCTAAGGTTGTACCCACCGTAGTTCACCCACCAGGTCATTCCCGTGGGCAATCCTGTCTCGTTGATGTAGATCGGATAGTCAGGTTGGTTCCCGTGGGGACAGCACGGCATCATCGGGGCGACCAGCCCGTAAGCCGCGCCGGACCCGACGAGCGCCACGCCTGCCATCATCATTCCGCAAAGGCACACCGCTATCCGCACCGTTCTACGATTCATGGTTCTACCTCTTCGCCTCCCGTGTTGCCACAAACAACCTGGGCAGAAACCCCATCGCGGGCAGCTTCTTATAATCCCCGTTACTATCAGACATTGTACAATACAATGTTGGGGGTCGGGCCCAGGACCTTGCCGTGGATCGACGGCATCCTACTGACCACCAGAAGTCGGCCTCGGGATTCGTGACCCCACGAGGAGAGGGCAGAATGGTCCGTCGGGTCCCGCACCTACCGCGTCAGGTCGCTTCCTTGGGCCTGGCCGGCTTCGTAACCCACCGACCTTCCTCCGACGCGCGACCGAAGGTCAAGACCTCGCCGTGGGCTGAAGGCCCTGCATCCTTCGGGGCCCCTTCCTGAACGATCGGGGTGCCGTCCCGAAGAGCAAGCGAGATCGGTCCTAGGGCCTGTTCCGTGGCCCGAAGGCCGGGGGAGGGGGAGCAAGGGGAGACCCCTCGGGGTCGGGGTCTCCCCCTCCTACGGCCTTCGAGAACACGACCGTGGAGGGGTCCAGAAGCCCCGTAGGCGCGTCTCGGCCGTCAGGCCGGCCTTCGCCTCGGACCGCAACCGTCCTCAGGCGGCGTCGGAGGGGATTAGGGCGCGGCGGGGAGGGCGGTGCCACAAGTCGACCGATGTGGGGCGCCCTTACAGGTCGTTACAAATCGGTTGGGGAGTAGGCGGGGACACAGGGTCCCGGTTTGCCCTCTACCTCACATAATCGGCAGTAAGGATGATGGAAAGACCTCGGGTGCAGGCAGTCGTGGCACCCTTCGACGGGATGAACCTCTTGTGGGCGTTCGAACGCCGGCGGCTTCTGAAATCGGTCGTGGCGGTCAGGTAGTCGGGACAAGGACACTTAGCTCCGGGAACACTGACGTGATGTGGAGCGGAACCGCCGTATCGTATATACGGTGCACGACCCGCCCCGCCGCATCAACGCGCGGAGGCAGGGCGGATCCAACGTCGTCCGCCATGTCCACGGTGAGCGGCGCACGCGGAGAGGCGAAATCGAAGTGTAGGGACGCCCATGGAAGGAGGCTGGGCCCGACAAGCCTCTGCCGCGGCCCGCCCCCTCGATTATGGCGGCGGTGGAGGCGCGCCCGCACCCGGCTGAGGCGGAATCGTTGCGGGCTGCGGAGGGACCTTTTCCCGACGCCGCAGCAGAACCGCCGTGACCGCGATCGTTGCAACGACGACCACGACCCCGATGATGGCATAATCGAGCGCTGGTAACCGGTCGGGCAGCTTCTGCCAAAAGGGGAACGACGCGTAACAAGTCGCGCGGCGCGGACTGCTAGGACAGGGGTTCCTCAGTACGCCGGTCCGACCGGACCGCGGCGGGGCGGCAGCGAACTCCAGGGGATCGGGGTGATCGACTCCGGACCCTCGAGGATCGTCTCGACCCGGTAGGATACCCCGGTTCCCTCGAGCGCGGCGTGCACTTTCGAAAGGCGGTCGTAGAACTCCTCCTCCGTGATCCACTGGAAGGTGAGGTCGTGGGTCCCGACGATGAAGGAGAGACCGGCCATCTGAGACAGACGCTTCGAGATCTCGAGCGGTGGGGTGGGCCCCGGCGTAAAATAGAGGTCGATGTAGCTGCGCATGCCTGGGACAGCAAAATGTGCGAGACTCGTCTAGTTAAACCCTGCTCCGCAGGGGCGCTGTAACTCTCCGGGGCTTCCGGGGGTCCTGCTTCGAGAGAACGGTCGGCCTCACGCCTCGACAGCGTTACGGCGGCGGCGGTCCGTAAGTTGTATCACGTATGACCACGGTCCGCAGGGCGCACGGTGGAGGGTCGTAAGCGTGGATATCCTCTCGGCGCGGGACCTGGGTATAGGAGATAACCCACCCCGTGTCGGGTCAGGTGCAGGCGGAGCCAACATGCGATACTTATGGGTCAGTAGGCTGCGTTTATAGCTCCGGCCTCCCAGGAGCGACCATGGCCCTCGCTGTCGGCAGGTCCTCCGATCCCGTCCCGGCCCTGGAGATCGACAAGTTGTCCATTCTCGGCGGACGGGGCCGCCAGGGCGAGGCCGAACGCGTGGCGCGGGTCGACCTCCGTATGGGGGAGGTGGCGAGCATCGTCGGTCCCACCGGCTCGGGGAAGACGGAGTTGATCAACGACATCGAGCGGTTCGCGAACGCGAACACTCCCTCGGGACGGTGTATCCTCGTCAACGATTCCCCGATGCCCGAGGAATCGTTCGGGCAGCCCATGCGCAACCCCGTCGCGCTCATCACCCAGCATACGAATTTCCTGTCCGACCTCCCGGTCCGGGAGTTCCTGCGGATCCACGCCGAGATCCGCCGCGGAGCCGACACCACGGCGCTCACGGGCCGGACCGTGGAGTTCGCGAACGAGCTCACGGGGGAAGCGATCGACCTGGAGAGCGCGATGACGGAGCTCTCGGGCGGTCAGACGCGGGCGCTCCTCATCGCGGACGCGGTCGTGATCGGGAACTCGCCGATCATCCTGTTGGACGAGATCGAGAACGCGGGGATCCACCGCACGCGCGCCCTCGAGCTCCTCCGTCGGCACCGCAAGATCTTCGTCTTCGTGACGCACGACCCGCGGATCGCGCTCCTCTCCGACGTCCGCGTAGTGATGCGGAACGGGGCGATGCAGAAGCTGATCCCGAGGGATGCGCGGGAACGCCCGGTGGCCGACGCGCTGAGCCGTCTCGACGACATCATCCTCGAGTACCGCGCGAAGATCCGCGCGGGGGAACCCCTGGACGACACCCTCCTCGGGGAACGACTCGCGCATGCGTTCGTGCCCGGGCGGGTCGGCCAGTGAAGGCGGTCACCTGTGCCGGTCCCCCGACGAGCGGCAAGACGACCGTCCTCAAGCAGGTCGCCCGTCGGCTGATGGCGACCGGCCACAAGCTCGCCTACCTGAAGACCGACGTGCAGTTCACGAACGAAGAGGAAGAGTTCCGCACGCGCTTCGGCATCCCGGCGCGGAAGGTCTACTCCGGGGAGCTCTGTCCCGACCACTGCAACGTCATGGTCCTGGGCGACGCCGTCCGCTGGGCGGCGACCGAGAGGGCCGACACGCTCCTCGTGGAGACGGCCGGACTCTGCCTGCGGTGCTCCCCCTACATCGAGGATTCGCTCGGGGTCGCGGTGATCGAGGCGACCAGCGGGATGAACCTTCCCCGGAAGATGGGGCCGCTCCTCACCCTGGCCGATGTCGCGGTGGTCACGAAGATCGACCTCGTCTCCCAGGCGGAGCGGGAGGTCTTCCGGGCGAACGTCCTCGCCGCGACCCAGGCCGCGGTGATCGAGACCGACGCCCTGCACGGCATCAACATCGACCGACTCGTGCGTCGCGTGGAGAACGCCCCGGAGCTCTCGGGGCGTCTCCTGCTGCGCGGGAACCCCCCGGTGGGGGTCTGCACGATCTGCGTGGGCAAGAAGGAGATCGGCTGGCAGCAGCATTTCGGGGTCGTCCGACAGCTCGAGGGAGAGACGTTCTACCGGGGGGAGTGAATGAGGAGCGTCTACTTCGACAACGCCGCCTCCACGCCCGTCGATCCGCGCGTCCTGGAGGAGATGCTCCCGTTCTTCGGGGAGTCGTTCGGCAATGCCTCCAGCCTGCATGCCCCGGGACGGACGGCTCGCGAAGCGATCGAGAGCGCGCGGTCGAGGATCGCCACGCTCCTCGGCGCGTCCCGACCGGAGGAGGTTATCTTCACGTCCGGGGGCACGGAGTCCAACAACCTGGCGCTGAAGGGCGTCGCCTTCGCGAATCGGGGGAAAGGTCGGCACCTCATCACCACCCGGATCGAGCACGATTGCATCCTCAACTCGGCCGCGTGGCTCGAGGAGCAGGGGTTCACCGTCACCTACCTCGACGTCGACTCGGAGGGCCGGGTCCGCCCGCCGGATCTCGCGGCGGCGATCCGAGAGGACACGATCCTGGTCTCCGTCATGCACGCCAACCACGAGATCGGGACGATCGAGCCCATCCGCGAGCTCGCGAAGATCTGCTCGGACCGGAACGTGCCGTTCCACACCGACGCCTGTCAGACGTTCGGGAGGCTCCCCCTCGACGTGCAGCGGGACGGCCTCGGTCTGGTGACTCTGAACGCCCACAAGATTTACGGACCGAAAGGGGTCGGCGCGCTGTTCGTCCGCCGCGACGTGCGCATCGCCCCCTGGCAGCACGGTGGCGGTCACGAGTTCGGTCTCCGCTCGTCGACCGAGAACGTCCCGGGCATCGTGGGGTTTGCGAAGGCGGCGGAACTTTGCGCGGAGGAGCGCCTCCGCGAGACGTGGAGGGCCACGAAGCTTCGAGATCGGATCATCGATACCGCGCTGGACGCGCTCCCGGGCGCCTACCTGAACGGGCACCGGCGTCAGCGGCTCCCCACGAACGTCAACCTGGGGTTCCTCGGTCTCGAGGGGGAGGCGATCACCCTGTTGCTGCGGCTGGACGAGCGGGGGATCGCCGTCGCCACGGGTTCGGCGTGCTCCTCCCACCAAGGCGACCAGCCGTCCCACGTCCTCCTCGCGATCGGTCGGGACCCGGTCCAGGCCCGAGGAGCCCTCCGTGTCACGCTCGGTCGGTTCACCTCCGAGGAGGACGTCGCCTACCTCCTCGAAGAGCTTCGCTCGGCCGTGGGTTCGTTGCGGCCCATCAGCTCGGTGCCCATGGGGAACCTCGTCCCGGGAGGTGCCTAGCATGGCCGGGGCGGAGGCGGACGCGTCCCGCGTCCAAGCGGAGCTGCCCGGCCTGGACTGCGGTCTCTGCGGGTACCGGAGCTGCGCCGACCTCGCCGCGGCCGCCGTAGCCGACCCGCAGCTCCTGAGCCGGTGCGTCATGCGCGCACCGGCCCCTGGGCCTGTTTCGGCTCCCTCGCCCGAGCCGGCGGCCGCGGCGCCGTGCGACAGCTGCGCGTTCGCCGTGGCGGTCCAGCCCCGCGACTGGAAGGACCACCTGGGCCGCGAGTACGACTTCGTTCTCCAGACGTTCCCGGAGGAGCCCGGGCCTCGCGAGACCATCCTTCCCCACAACCCCCAGCTCACCCGGGAGATGGGGATCGAGAAGGGCGACGTGCTCATCGGCCGTCCGCTGGGCATGTCGTGCGGCTGCCCGATCACGCACTGCGGGGTGGTGATGTCGGTCGATCCCAGGACCGGCGTGATCGTCTGGTGCGTCACGGGCCCGCTCCGGGCCCGTGCGGAGGGGTTCAAGGACCTGGGCTACTACTCCGCCCAGGCGTACGAGGGTCTGGTCACCGAAGCAAGATCCGAGCTCCGCATCGGGGCGCGCTACTGGTTCCTTCCGCGTCGATGCATGCTCCAGTGGCGGCACAGTGGCCTCATCAACTTCCTATCCAAGACCTCCCGAGGGTTCCAGATCCGGATCGAAGGTCTGATGATCGGCTAGGGATCGTCCTGCGGGCCCTCCGCGCACGTTCTCTGATCCTCCTCCCGTGGGCGGAGGCCGGGTCTCCCGCCACCTCGGGGTGGCCTGGTGACCTTCCCCGCGCTCGGGCGGCTTGCCGAGCGGGGACCGCCCCGCGGGCGGCCTACGCGAACCGGATCGTCTGCTCGCCGTCGGCCCCGCGGACCGTCACCGTGCCGCTCGCAGGCCGCTTAGCTCACGGGAGCTTTCCTTGAGATGCCGAATCGCGATCCCTCGCCGAAGGCGCCGGTCCTCCGGATGAACCACACCTTGACCTGGTCCACCAGCAGCGCGGTCAGGGCGACGGCTCCCAGGAGGAGGAGGATCAGGAGGGGGGAGATGGGGGCCATGAGCGTGCCGGTAACCGCCAGGGCGGTGACCGCCAGGCCATCCGCGACGATCGCCAGGAGCAGCACGCGGCTGGGCCGGGAGCTCCAGGCATGTCCCCGCTCCCGGACCAGCAGGATTGTTCCCTGGGAGGAGAAGACCAGGTAGACGAAGAAGAAGGTCTGGAGCGGGGCCAGCGCGAGGTGGGCCACATCGCGGCTCCACCACAGGAGGGTGAACGACAGGGCGAGCCAGCAACCCCCGACCACGGCAGCGACCTCCGCGATCTCCCGGACGTTCCAACGATCCGGTGCCGGAGAGATCCGCGCGTTGTCCGTTCCCACAGACATCGAGACGAAATCGTTCGCGAAGACCATCACGAGGATCAGGAACGGGCTCGTGACGAAGAGCCCGGTGGCGAGGAACCCTACCGTGAACAGGAAGACCTGTTCGAAGTTCTTGGAGACCTTGTTGAGCGTCCACGTGAGCATCCTTCGGTAGACGAGACGACCGCCTTGGATCCCGTTCACGAGGTCCTTGAGCCCGGGTCTCGTGAGGACTAGCTTCGCCGAGGCGCGCGCCACATCGGTCGAGCTGGCGACCGCGATCCCCACCTCGGCCTGCTTCAACGCGGGAGCGTCGTTCACCCCGTCCCCCGTCATCCCGACGATGTGGCCCTCCGCTTGGAGACCTTGAACGAGCTGGTACTTGTCCTCCGGATAGATCCCTGCGAAACCGTCGTACGACGCAGGGTCCTCCGAGAGGTTCGCCCGCTCCCCGAGCCGGTCGCCCAGCCCGACCTTTCGCGCGACCGCACGGGCCGTGTTGGAGGCGTCTCCCGTGAGCATCACCACGCGGACCCCCATCTCGTGGAGGGAACGGATCATCTCCGCCGCGTCGGCGCGGGGAGGGTCCGATAGCGCCAGCAGCCCGACCATGCAGAGCTGGCCCTCCTCGCCGGCCGCGACCGCCAAGACGCGCGCCCCACCTCCGGCCAGGCGCTCCACGGCCGACGACATCTCGGGAGGCGAACCGCAGAGCCCGGCGACAACGGAGGGGGACCCCAGCACGACCCTTACGCTCCGCCCCGCCCGGGTGACCCACGCCTCGGAGCGCTTGAGCGCGGGGTCGAACGGGAGGAATTTCGTTCTTTCGAGCGACGGCACCCCGCGCTTCCGAGCCTCCGCCAGCACGGCCAGGTCGATGGTGTCCTGCGTGGACAGGTCGCAGGCGGCCCCCGCGAGCGAGAGGACGCCGGCCTCGTCCTCCCTCCCGAAGGTCAGGACGTCGCTCAGGGTCTCGCGGCCTTCGGTGAGCGTGCCGGTCTTGTCGACGCACAACATGTCCATGCTGGCCGCTTCCTGGACGGCCGTGAGTCCGGTCACCAGCACACCCTCCTCGACCAGACGACGCGACTCGAGCGCATTGGCGATGGTGAACGTGGCGGGCATCGCGGCAGGTACGGAGGCGATCAGGAGGATCACCACGAACGGGAGCGCCAGGGCAAGAGGGACCCCGCGCAGGACGGCCACCGTGAGGACCGTGGCGGCTAGCACGCCATCCAAGGTCACCAGGTACCGGACCACGCTGAACAACAGTCGTTCCATGTGGCTCACGGAACGGGCCGAGCGGACCAGCTCCGCGGTCTTCCCGTAGAAGCTGCGGGGCCCGGTCGCGGTCACGTCGGCCGAAGCCTCCCCCCGTCGGAGGGTCGAGCTCGAGTAGATCGTCGCACCCTTGGACCGGGTCACGGCGGCGGACTCCCCGGTGATCGTGGACTGGTCGACCTCGACCTCTCCCTCCACGATCTGACAGTCCGAGGGGACGATGTCCCCCATACGGAGGTGGATCCGGTCCCCCGGGACCAGATCCCGGGCCGGAAGGCTGGCCCAGGCCCCGTCGCGGAGGACCCGGGCGGTCACCCGAAGGCGATGGCGGAGGAGTTGCAACGCCTCCTGGGCGCGACGCTCTTGGACTTGGGCAAGGATGGCATTGAAGATCAACAGCGCGACGATGATCGCGGCCCCGGGGAACTGTTGGAGCACCAGCTCGATCGTCAGGGCAGCTTCGAGCATCCAGGGGACCGGCCCCCAGAACCTGCGGACGAAGGTCCGAAGGAAATGCGGACGCTCCTCCGGTACCTCGTTGGGCCCGATGGTCTCGAGCCGGTGACGGGCCTCGGCGGTCGTCAAGCCCCCGTCTTGGGGAATACTTGCCTCCACCATCCTTCGACCGAGGGGTGCTCCACTTCTCCCCCGACCAAGAATACTTCCCTGCTCTCCCAGCGGGCCTCTCCGCCGCGACCCGATGGCCCGGCCCTGCTCCCAGGAAAGCGGGTCGTGCCCCGTGAGTTCCTCGCCGGCACCTCCGACCTCCCGAGCGAGTCGCTCCCGAGTGCCCGTTCTCTTCGCCAGCTATTCGCCCATCCCGACGAGATCCGACACCCTGACCGCCGAAGTGACCGGCCACCCCTCGATCGGCCCCGCCCGGGTCGTGGCGCGGGCGCCCCCGTGCCCCTGAAGGCGGGCCCCCGTTTCTCGGGTTGTGGTGTGGACGGCCGATGCCCCCTTTGGTTGAACGACTGGGGGCATCCGATACCCACAAGACCTGCTCGGGCCGCGGGTGACGAGGCCCCGGTTCGGCCCCCGGAGGTCGCGCCCAGCCGCTCAGGAGGGAGCTTTCCGAGCGCTTAGATTCTGAACGGGAGTCTGGCCTCACGGCGGAACACCCGCTGACCGAACCGCTCCCCTCGGGGGCATGGCATCACGAGACCCTGACCAGTCGTGGGAGCCCGACCTGCAAGACCTTTCGAGGACGGGCCATCCCCCGAAGGTGAGCTTTAGGACTCTGCCATCACGATCCGGCAAAAGGGTTACATCCCGTTTCTGAGTCGGAGGGGGAAGGACAGGGACCTTGTCGTGACCGAGTCCGAGAGCCTCACTCGCGAAGTCCGAGCGGTCCTTGAGGGGTTCTGGGCCGGGGTGGACCTCACGCCCGAGCAGCGGGCTCGCTGGGAGTTCACGAGCCGACGGTACGGCCCTGTTGTCAATTTCCTCAAGGCGAGCCCGCCGACCAGCGATACGCGCGTCCTCGACCTCGGCGGAGGGCTCGGAGCGCTGTCGGCGGTGCTCCACGCACGGTTCGGAGGGCATTACGACCTTGCGGACATGGTGCCGCCTTCCGCAGGAACGGAATCCCACTACGCGAAGCACGGGATCGAGGCGTTCCGGCCGGTTCGGCTCGACCAAGCCAGCTCGCTCGACGACCTGCCCCGCAACTACGACCTCGTCCTGTTCGTCGAGGTCCTTGAGCACCTCCTCGTCGACCCTCTCCTGCTCTTCCGAGGGATCTACGACCGGTTGGGCCCCCACGGGCGCCTCTTCCTGACCACGCCGAATATGGCGCGCCTCGGCAACCGCTGGAAGCTCCTGCGGGGCCGCTCGATCAAGGAGCGCGGCCGATTTCCCCAGGACGGGTCGGCCGGTTACGGCCACGTGATCGAGTACACGCTGGACGAGCTCGACTACCTCCTCGGTTGGGAGAGCTTGGTCCGGGAGCGCGCCCAGATCGTTCAGTATATTCCCAATGCGAACCCGAGCCGGCTCCAACGAATGGGAGTCCCGTGGCTGAACACAAGGCTAGCCGGACGACTGCGCCTGGGAGACGATATCCTCGCCATCTACCGGCCTGTGCCGCGACCCCCGCCGGGAACCCCCCGACCCGCCCGCATCTGAGCTCGTCTATCCCGGCCGAGCTCAGCCCGAACGTGTTCGAGCCGGTCCAAGATGACCCATACTCGCGCCCCGGGGACAGTTCGTCCGGCCCCCCTCGGCCCGCTCTGCAGATGTTCGCCTCTATCGAACAGGCAGACCCCCCGACAAATCGCCCAGACTCCGATGGTGCAAGACCGTAACCTCCTAACGTTGGGCGTGACCCCAGGGCGCTTCTACGGAGCTTCCCGAGCCTGCTGGCCGCCCAGCACCAACCCCCAGATCGTCCCTCCACCTTCGTTCCAAGGCGTGGCGGCCGCGTATCCCCCTCCCGGGGCCCCCCATCCAGAGGCAACCGGCACCCAGAAGAACGTCTGGGCGACCCTCTTTCGCGCGCCCCAGCCCGACCGACGGAGCTCCGTCAGCCCCAAGCCGATGATCCCCCGCGCCCCTCCGACGTGCCCACGGGCCCCGAACGGGTCTCACTAGGTCCGGAGACGCCCTGCCTCCATGGGTCTTTCGACTCGGGGAAGGGCGCGGTGGGACCCTGTCGCTTAGCTTTCGATCCGCCCCGAAGGCTCGGGCCGTTGAGGCTTTTGCTCCGACCCCACGCGGCCCTCCCGCAAGGAACGGCTGGCCGCCATCGGGGCGATGAGGGTCGCCACCAACCCGACCGCCGCGACGACCGTGAAGATCTGCGGGGAGAAGACCCCGTCGGAGAGCAGGACGACGGCCATCGCGAGTTCGACCGCCCCCCGGCTGCTGGTGAGATGGCCGATGGCGAGCGAGTCCGAGGAGGACCAGCCAAAGAGCCGGGCGACCGAGTAACCGGAGCCGACCTTCGTGGCGATCGCCGTGCCGGTGAGCACGACGAGCAACAGGATCGCGGTCGTGCTGGCGAGGAGGTGGAGGTCCATCTCCACCCCGACGAAGGCGAAGAACAGGGGGAGGAAGAACCCCCAGGTGATGGCGTCGAAGACCCGGCTGACCGCCCAGTGCGTGTCGAGGCCGGAGAATCCCTGCGAGACGAGGACCCCCGCGTAGAACGCCCCGACGATGAAGGTCAGGCCCAGGGACTGCGAGAACAGCGATCCCCCGATCGCGCAGATCATCACGAGAGCGAGCCCGGCCTCCCTCGTCCGAAGCCCGCGCGCCGCGCGCCGCCGGGCGCCCTCCCACCATCCCGTGCGGTCGAGCGAGCGGAGGAGCTGGTGGAGGCCCAGGACCACTCCGAGGAAGGCGGCCAGGCTGAGCGCGGCGAACGCGAAGGCCGAGACGTCCTTCCCCAACCCGACCCCGCCTCCGGTCAGGCGCAGGAGGACGGCGAAGACGGTGAAGGAGAGCAGCTCGTTGACGAGCGCGGCGTTCATCAGAAGGATCCCGATTCGCGACCGCAGCAGCTCGAACTCGGCGAGCATGACCCCCATGACGGGGAGTGCGGTGATCGAGATCGTCAGGCCGAGGAAGAGCGGGAGGAGGCCACTGGCATGCGGGAGCAGCAGCCGCGCCACGACGCTGGTGATGGAGAATGGAACGACGAAGATCGCGATGCCGAGGACCGCCGCGGGGGCCCCCATCCGCGTGATCGCTCCGGGAGCGACGTAGAGCCCCGCCATGAACACGATGAAGACCGTCCCCAGGAGCTGGATGGCGGTGAGCTCGGGCCCGAGCGAGGAGAGACCGTCGTACGGCGCGAGCAGGCTCGGGCCGAGGACGACCCCGACCAGAAGCTGTCCGACCAGAGCGAGCTGCCCGAAGTGCCTCGCGAGCTCGCCTGCGAGGAAGGCGGCGACGAGGAGCAGGGCGAGGTCGAAGAGGAAGACGGTAGCTGCTGCGATCGTACGGTCCTCAGGCCGGCGGTCGACCCTTGACGTCCGGGGGAGTCGTTCCCCGCGGGCGGATGGTGGACCAGCCGGCCGCGGGGAGATAAGGGAACAGGTCCACTGACCTACCGTTCGAGCATTTCCCCGGGCTAAGGCCCGCCAGGTGCGCTACGACGAGAGCGGGTCCCTGGGCGTGTTAGGGAGCTGACGGAGCCTTCGGGCGGCCCGCCCTGCGACGGGAGGGACCTACCTCTGGGAGAGCTTCGTTCGGATCGCCTCAAGGCAGGCACGACCGAGCCCGTAGTCCTTCGATCCCGACCTCTCCGGTCCATGGCGCCCCCGGTATCTGAGCATCGGGACCTCCGTCCCCGGGAACAGGGTCGCCGTGGTGACCGTCCCGACGGTACGCGGAATGCGGTTCAGACCGACACGGCGGCCGAGGAGGCCCTCGCGTTCGCGGCAGGGGCCGGTTCCCGGCCCCGACCGGGCGCTGGGGCGCGGGTTTGCCGGCGTGCTCCCGTCGCGTCCCGCCGGGGCCGAGGACCCCTTGCCACGCATTCTCTAGCCTCAGCCTAAAGAACGCGTCCTCCCGTCGCCACCCGTTCCCGAAGGTGGGGTTCGATGGCGGCGTTCGATCCGACGAGCACGCTCTTCATGCTGATCGCGACCGCGCTCGTGATGTTCATGACGCCGGGCCTGGCGTTCTTCTACGCCGGGCTCGTCGGCCAGAAGAACTCCATCTCCATCATGATGCAGAGCTTCGCCGCGCTGGGCGTGACGACGCTGCTCTGGGTGTCCGTCGGCTACTCCCTCTGCTTCAGCGGGGACTTCCACGGGATCATCGGCAACCTCCACCAGGCGTTCCTCCTGAACGTCTCCTCGACCACCGCGTCGCCGGTGAGCGGCGGGATCCCTCTCTACGTCTTCTTCGCCTACGAGATGATGGTGGTGATCATCACGCCCCCGCTGATCACCGGGGCGTTCACCAACCGCGTGAAGTTCAGCGCCTACCTCGTCTTCCTGGTCGGCTGGCAGCTGTTCGTCTACTACCCGATCGCGCACATGGTGTGGGGCGGGGGCCTCCTCGAGAGTTGGGGCGTGCTGGACTTCGGGGGAGGGATCGTCGTCCACGCCATCGCCGGGATGAGCGCCCTCGCCTCCGTCCTCTACCTCGGGAGCCGGTACATCCGTGACAAGCCCCAGAACCTGTACATGGCCGGCATCGGGATGGCGATCCTTTGGTTCGGTTGGTTCGGCTTCACGGCGGGGAACGCGTTCGCCGTGAACAGCATCGCCGTGGTGGCGTTCCTCAACACGGCGATCGCCGGAGGGATCGCCAGCTTCGTCTGGATGATGATGGACTGGACGCTCGAAGGCAAGCCGAAGTTCCTCGGGTTCCTCACGGGCGGCCTGGCTGGGCTCGTCGTCATCACCCCGGCGGCGGGGTACGTCTCTCCCGCGGCCGCGATGCTGTGCGGCCTGGCCGCCGGGATCGTCTGCTATCTGGCGATCGCCTTCAAGAACCGGCGGCACTGGGACGACGCGCTGGACGTCTGGGGCGTCCACGGGGTCGGGGGGATCCTCGGCATCGGGCTCCTCGGGGTGTTCGCCTCCCTCGCGATCAACCCCGCCGGGGCCAACGGCCTCTACTTCGGCGGCTCCGTGTTCTTCGGGAAGGAGCTCGCGGCCGTCGCCTTCGCCGCGGCGTTCGCGTTCGCGGTGACCTACCTGATCCTCTTCGTCATCGACCGGCTCATGGGGGTGCGGGTGACGAAGGAGGTCGAGCTCCGCGGGCTCGACCAGGAGCTCCACGGGGAGCTCGTCTACGGGGAGTAAGGTCGCCTCGCGACGACCAGGCTGGCCGGCCCTCCGCTCGCCCGCAGGGGCGCCCCGAGCGCCCGGGATCGACCGCGGTCCCTCACTCCGAGGCCGGGTAGTACGCTTCCTCTCCGAAGTGGACCTCGTCCAGCCCCGCCTTCTCCTCTTCGGCGCTCGCGCGCAGGGGCGTGAAGAAATTGATCACGTGGAGGAGCACGAACGTCCCCACGAACGCGAAGGTCGCCACGATGGCCACGGCGAACATCTGGACCAGGACGAAGTGGGGGTTCCCGTAGACCAGCCCGTTCGAGCCCGAGATCGCCGCCGACGCGAAGAGCCCGGTGGCCACCGTCCCCCACATCCCGCCCACGCCGTGGCAGGCGAACACGTCGAGCGAGTCGTCGAGCTTCGTCCGCGCCCTCCAGTTCGCCACGAAGTTGCATCCGACGCCCGCCACGACCCCGATCAGCATCGCGAACGCCGGCCCGACGAACCCCGCGGCCGGGGTCACGGCCGCGAGACCGCAGACGAACCCGACGCACATGCCCACGGCGGAGGGCTTGCCCTTCCGGAACCAGTCGATCAGCATCCAGCTCACGCCCGCGGCGGCCGCCGCGAGGTTCGTGGTCACCAGCGCGTCGACCGCCACGCCGTCGGCCGCGAGGGCGCTACCGGCGTTGAACCCGAACCACCCGAACCAGAGGATGGCGGTGCCGAGGATCACGTACGGAACGTTGTTCGGGCGGCTCTCCTTGCCAAAGTCCACGCCCCGACCGATGACGAGCGCCGCGGCGAGCGCGCTGACCCCGGCGGTGGTATGGACCACCATCCCGCCGGCGAAGTCCTCGACCCCCATGACGTGCAACCATCCGCCGCCGCCCCAGATCCAGTGGGCGACCGGGAAATAGATGAACGTGACCCAGGCCAGGATGAAGATGAGGAGCGCCTTGAAGCGGATCCGCCCGGCGAACGCGCCGATGATCAGCGCCGGGGTGATCGCCGCGAACTTCAGCTGGAAGGCGAAGAAGAGGAGCGCAGGGATGAGGGAGGAATACGTCGGGTCCGCGGCCGTGCCGACCCCGTTGAGCCCGAAGAACCGGAAGTTCCCGATGAACCCGTTCCAGACGGACGGGCCGAACGCCATCGTGTAGCCCCAGAGGGCCCAGGCGAGGCTCACGACCGCGAAGATGGCCATGCACTGGACGATCGTCGAGACGAGGTTCTTCCTCCGGACCAGGCCGCCGTAGAAGAACCCCAGCCCGGGGGTCATGATCATGACCAACGCGGTGGCCGCGATCACCCAGGCAATGGCTCCTGTGTCGCAGGTCGGGCACCCCGGAATTCCTGTCACGAATCCACTCCCCCCCCAAGACCAGCGCCAGCGGGTCGAGTTCGGCTGAGCCTACGAGGTTATGACCGTTGCCGTGCGGAGCGTTGTCGGAGAACTCTTAGGACCTGCCGGAGGCGGCCTACCGGCCGCGGTCGGAGCCCGCCTCGCAGCCTGCTTGGGCGGGAGCCCGGAAAGGCCGGCTCCCCCCACCGTGCCCGAGGGTCGGAGCGGCCCCCTAGACCTCGCCCACGAGTTGCTGGCAGACCGAGCAGATATGGAGCTGAACCTCGACCGCGCTCTTCGAGCCCCCGGGAAGTCGCTGGAGCGGTTCGCGGTCGCTCGCCGTACCGGCGCGCCAGACGACGAGATGACCGTCGACGGACCACTCGACCGGGAACACTCGGGTCACCGCCTGCAGGGAGAACGGGGACATCCCTCCCGTCGTGAACCCGCCCCGGATCTGGTTCAACCCCTCCTCCATCTTGGAGATCTTGCCCCGTTCCTGCACGAGAAGTGTCTCGACCAGCTCGCCGATCGTTCCCTGCACGTCCGCGGGCGTCCCGCCCGGCCGGGCGATCTCCATGAGCGTGTCGATCCACGGCATGAGCTTCTTGTAGGCCGTCGGGTCGCCGAAGACCTGGAGGGCGCCGATCCGGAAGTGCGGGTCCGCGCTCTCCTCGTCCTTGAGCCTCTGGAGGAACGTGATCCTCCTCCGCTGCTCGTCGATCTGGCCGCGCGCGTTGCTGAAGTACGAGAGGTAGACCCTGGCGCGGATCTCCTCGTTGAGATGGTCAAGGTCCGTCTGCGTTCTCCGACAGATGTAGCACGCGTCGTCCATCTCCACCTCTCGGGTCGGGCGGGATTCCGCTGGAGAGTTTAACTCCTGAGCCGGGCGAAACGGAGCAGGGATGGGGGTCGCGGAGGGCGCCTCCGCGTCCTAGCACGCCGGGCAGCGGCAGAACCGCCCATAGTCGTACCGCTGGTCCTCGTGCGTGGGGCCCGAGCCCCAGCAGAGCTCGCACCGCCGGTCGCTCTCGAGGCAGTCGTGCCAGCGGATGCCGTGCTCGTTGAGCAGGCGCCGGCGCCGCTGCAGGAACTGCTCGGCGGACCGCTCCACGAGCGAACCGAGGAGGACGTAGGCTCCCGCGAGCGCCGCGAGCCAGACGCCGAGGGCGAGCGAGACCCCTTCCACGCCGCGGACCGCGCCCAGCGAGAAGTGGGCGAACTGCCAGACGTACCACCAGAAGAAGGCGCTCACGCCGAGCAACCCCACCGGCCGATAGCGTTCGTACGCGGGGATATCGAGCAGCGTCAGCACGGGGACGCCTCCCGCCCGAGAGGAGCTGGCCCCACCGTCGGCGGTCCCCTGCGGCGGGGGAACGACCCCCGACGCGGCCACCGCGAGGAAGTAGTCCAAGGCGGCGTCCGCACCGATCGACCGGATGACGCCCGAGGCGTCGAGCAGGCCTTCCCCCGTGAGCACGGCGACCGCCTTCGTGCTCGCGATCGCTCGGAAGTACTCCCGAGCCGGGCCCTTGCCGAGGAGCTCGGCAAAGAGGAGGACCTTCTCGTCCGTGAGCTCCGAGGCCGCCTTGGTCTCCCGGATCGCCCGGAAGTACTCCATCGCGGGTCGGCTTCCGAGGGTTTGGGCAAGGCCCAACACCTTCGCGTCCGTCAGCTCGGTCACCGCCTTGGTCTCCCGGATCGCCCGGAAGTACTCCTGGGCGGCCTCGCCACCGAGGGCAAGGGCGACGCCGAGGACCTGCTCGTCCGTGAGCTCCGTGACCGCCTTGGTCTCCCAGCAGGCTCCGAAATACTCCACCGCGGCGTCGCTGCCGATCGACCGAGCGAAGGCCAGGACCCGCTCGTCCGTGAGCTCCTTGGCCGCCTTCGTCTCGCGGATCGCCAGGAAGTACTCCACGGTGGCCGGGCTGTCGATGGACCGGAAGAACTCGACCGCCTTGAGGACCCTCTCGTCCGTGAGCTCCCGGACCGCCCCCGTCCCCCAGATCGCCCAGAAGTACCATTCGGCGGTGTGCCGGTCGATCGACCGCGCGAACGCGAGGACCCGTCCGTCCGTAAGCGCGGCGACCGCCTTCGTTTCCTCGATCGCCCGGAAGTAATCCCGGGCCGCCGGGCCGCCGATCGCGGTGGCGAAGTCCGCAATCTCCGAGAGCTTCCTCTCCCGCGCCTCGCCGTCGGGGAACTCCCGGCCGAGGTGGGTGACGATGAGGCGGAGCTCGTCCTCGCCGCAGCCGGCCTTCACGAGCCGACGGAGCGCCCTCTCCTCCTCGCGTCGCGGATGCTTCCCGTGCTGTCCGCTCGCCAAAGAATCCACCTATCGAGCTCGACGACCCCGGTGGGAACGATAAGCGTTCCGTAAAATCCGCAGTCGGAGGTGCCAGGGCCGGCGACCGGGGGAGGTCATTTCCTACGGTAGGGGGCCCGGGGGCCGACGCAGGTCGCTGACGATCTGCTCGAACTGCTCCCGAGTGATCTCGCCGCGGGCGTACCGCTGCCGCGCCGCCATGATCGCGGGAACGAATCGCCTCCCGCCCGGGCCTTGCGAGCCATAGAACCGACGACGGCTGCTCCACCAGGCGACGCGCGCGAGGATCAGGATCCCCCACAACACGAGAAAGATGCCCAGGACCCCGCCCCCGAACGGGAACATGGGCGTGTAGGACAGACCGAACGCCCTGGGGTAGAGCGCGACGGAGAGGAGGACCACACCGACGAGGATGATCGCGATCCCGACCCCGACCACGACCCAGCGTAGGCCGCCGCGGCGCGGTCGGGCCGGTCCGTACGGTTCGGGGTACGGTGGGGGGGCTGCCATCACGGTTCCCATCTTCGTCATCGCTTTCAATCTTGGCCCCGGGAGGAACCACGGCCCGGCTCGGAGAGGAGAACGCCGCCGGCCCTGACGGGCCAAGTGGTCCACGGCGAACGGGTCGGCTCCGACCCAGCCGCGCTTCGGGGCAGGCTCCCTACGGGAGTCCGTCGTGCGGGCCGAGCGGGCGGACCCCCGGTCTGCCCGGGGTGACCGCGGGAGCGGGGTAGGCCCTGCGGAGGAGGAGACCGAAGACGATGGCGAGGACGGCGAGCGGGAGGGTGTGCCCGACCGGGCGGGCGAGAAGCACGCCGAACGCCGAGAGGAAGACGAGGAACCCGAAGGCGAGCGCCACGAGGGCGTGGTCGTGGCCGGTCCGCCCGATGGTGCGACGGACCCCTTCGAGAAAGGCGGCGAGGACGACCAGGGCCAGCGCGAGAGCCAGCGGGGCGGCCGCGGGCCAGGCTTCGAAGGCGTACTCGACCGCGAAGAGGCAGGGGAAGAGGAGGAACCCTGCGACCCCGAGGGTCACGGATCGCGCGGTGGGGAGGACGTGGCGCGGTCGTCCCCAGGAGGCCCGGACCGCATAGGCGCCCGCGACCAGGCCGGCGATCGCGACCACCGACCCGACCAACCGCGGGTCGCCCATCCAGAAGCCGTAGACCCGGAGGACGATCACCGCCTCGACCAGCGTCGCGGTGGCGAGGGTCGCGAAGCAGACCACGATGCCGCGGCGGCCGAGGAGGGACCGACCCCTGGTCGCGGGAACGGCGAGACCGAGGAGCAGGAGCGGCAGCCCGATTGAGAAGATGGCGTGGAACGCGAGGACCCCGCAGGCCCAGATCCAGTTGACGCCGGCGAAGCGGCCGAAATGCCCGAGGACCCCGTCGACGCCATGCGTCGAGTTGAACAGGGTGTTGTCGCCGAGCCCCTCCTCCGTGATCCCGTAAGCGACCGCGAGGAGGGCGACCGTGACCCAGCCCTTGTGCCAGCGGATCGCCGCCTCTCGGATGAGCAAAGCGCCGGCGGTGTACTGGCCGACGTTGATCGCGAGCGCGAGGAAGAACCAGGCCGGGTTCACGGCCAGGGCGAGGAGAGGGCTCGAGGAGGAGAGGTACTCCGGAAGTCCCGGGGTCAGCAGGGCGAGGCAGAGGACCGGCCGGGCCTTCAGGGCGAGGACCCAGCGGCCCAGCGCGCCGGATCCGCGGGCCGAACCGGAGCTCTCTGGTCGGTCGCCCGCGTCGTGCACGTCGGCGAAAAGGGGGGATGACATCCACATCTACTTGGCGCAGGAGGCGCTCGCGCGGGCCTCTCCTCCGCGGCGGGAGCGGCCTCGAGCCGACCCTCCTCTCCCGCTCGCCCCACCGGCTTCCCGAACCCAGGCCTCCTCCGGCTTATCGCTCTCGGGGCCTCGCGGCGCCGGAGGTCCCCGATGCGCGGCGCGGACGACGCCCCGGCCGAACCGATCTCCCAGAGGGTCCTGGACCTGACCGAGGTCGAGACCCAGCTCGGCGGGACCGACCTCTCCGACTGGTTCCATCCGTTCCTCCCCCGGTTCGCCCGGGAGACGATCCGTGCGGGCGGACGTGCGGTCGTCGCCACGCAACGACGCCGGGTCGTCGGCCTCGGGCTCACCGACCCGGCGGAGCGGACGGTGTCGGTATTCGCCCGGTCGAGGCCGATCGTCGAGGCGCTGGCGGCCGAGCCGAGCGAGGCCGCCGTCTATGCCGAGGTCGACCTCGGCGGGGCGCGGGAGGTCTTTGGGGTCCACGTCGCGCGGTTGCTGGCCGAGCCCCCGCACCGGTTTCGGCACCCGGTGCGCCTCCTCGCACCGTCCGACCTCCCGAGGGCGGCGGCACTCCTGCGGGAGGTCTACGGCAGCTCCGCCGAGCGGTGGCTCGCCATCGCCTCGGAGGAGGGCGAGCGCGGCTTCGGGGCGGACGTGGACGGCACGCTCGCCGGGGTGGGGTGGGTGCTCGTGGTCGGCCCGCACGCTCGGCTCCATGACCTGACGGTGAGGCCCGGCTACCGACGGATCGGGGTGGGAACCGACCTCGCGTTCGCTCGCCTGACCTACGCTTGGCAGGCGGGGGCCCGGCTCGCGCTCTCGGAGATCTCCGAGGGCAACGCCCCGTCCCGAGCCATCGCCGAGCGGGCGGGCATGCGGGCGGCCGGGCGGCTCTTCCTCTACGGGCGGTCCCCGCCCCGGCCCCTCGGCGGATCGATCGGCCCGTTCGCCGGGCCCGCGCCTACGTCCTCGTAGCCCCGCAGAACGGGCACTTCTCCGCCGTGGAGTCGATGAGCGAGCCGCAGTAGCGGCAGTTCACCTTCACGACCTCCTTGACGACGATCTGCTGGATTCGGGGCTGGTCGCCCGGAGCGAGGGAGATCGGCGGAGGGGCCGGACCCAGCGGAGGCGTCGCATACCGGGGGACGCCGCCGGCCGAGTGCCGGGGCAGCGGGGGTCCCCGCCGCGAGCGCCGCGCGGCGGCGATGGCGATCACCACGACGAGGACCACCACGACGATCGCGAGGACCACGTAGAGCAACCACGCATTGGTGGCCGGGGAGGAGGAGCCCGCGGCGAAGGTGACCGCGACCCCGTTGCCGGCACCGTTCACCGTGAGCAGGCCAACCGCCGGGTCCGCGGAGCCCCCGGGCGAGCTCACGCCGAAGAGGTACGTCCCGTCCGCGACCGCGGGGAAGCTGATCGTGCTGCCCGTCCCGCTCTGCGGCGCGCCGTCGAACGTCACCGTCCAGCTCGTCCCCGCGCCAAGGCCGGTCTCCGTGAACGTCACCGGATAGGTCGAGGGCGCCGAGGCGGGGGTCAGCCCGTAGGTCGTCTTCGTGACCGCCAGCGTATCGGTGTAGACGAATCCGTTGCCGTGGCTGTCCGCGTCGAGCTCGACGTCGTCGTAGCCGACGATGTAGCCGGTCGAAGGGTCGAAGTAGGCCCGCCAGTCGTAGGTCGCCGGGAAGACCCCGTAGCTGTCGTCCCGCACGTAGGTCCCGGTCCCGTCGGCGTAGATCGTGCTGACGTACGTTCCGGCCGACGTATCGAGCACGTAGCTCGTGGCGCGCGAGTCGACCGTCATCTCCGTCGTCAGCGGAGCGATCGTCGAGCCGACCGAAAGCGAGTTGTTCATGTAGAACCAGACCTCCGAGCCTTCGTCGCCGGTCTGGTTGTCGGTCCCGGTCACGTAGTCGAACGTCCGGGCCGAGAACGTGAAGCTCCCGCTCGACGTCCAGGGGTAGTCCGCTCCGTCGCTGTTCCAGTAGTGCCCCGCGTAGGCGTAGCTCGCGGTCTCGGTGCCGTTCGACAGCACGGCCGTGACGTTGACGGTCCCGTTGATCGCGTCCGTCTCGGTGTACCCGCTGTAGTTGCCGGTGCCTCCGCGGACGGCGATCGTCTCGTGGAAGGTGAACGAGTCGTTGACCTGGGGCACGTAATGCGCGCTCGGGACCGCGGAGGCCGGCGCGAACGCGAGGAGGAGCGCGAGGAAGGCGAGCCGGGCGAGCATCACCCGACGCCCGCGCCTCCGAATCCGGTCGGCATCCCGTGAACGTGCCCGGGGTGGACGCCGCTGATCCCGCCGTACGTCGAGTAGTAGCCGCCGTGCACGATCACGATCGGAAGGAAGAACAGACGGGGCCCGTAACCCCAGCCCGCGGACGGCCCGACCGGCGCGGCAGCCGCCGTCGCGTCCAGGTTCCCGACCAGCTCGTTACGGATCCCGTGGACCATCCGGACGGCCAGGCAGATCAGCTCCGCCTGGCGGAGGCCACTCGCCCTCCGGCCCACGATTGCGTAGGCCTTCTCGACCAAGTTGAGCGTCTCGTTCGCCTCGAGCGTCGCGACCGAGCCGAGAATGGCGGCGGCGACCAGAGGGTACTGTAGGTACGCCGTCAGGCCGCGGGCGAGGATGGCGAGCTTCGCGCTCAGCTGCTCGGGGGCGTACTCGGAGACCGCGAGGTAGGCCGCCGCGAGCTCGGTGTCCTCGGAGTACTCGTAGCCCCAGCCGGTGAAGAGGGACCTCAGGACCTGGAACTTCGCGGTCAGCGCGTCGGCCGGGGCGTTGACGATCCCGAGCAGGGCGGCCGACTCGTACGACTTCGTGAGCCGGAGGAACTGCTGGACGTTCTCCGTGGCGAACGAGCCGTCCGCGCGCCGGCCGAACAGCACGATCGAGGCGACCCCGAGCGCCGACGGCGCGGGGACACCGATCTTGTGGACGTCCCGCACGAGCTGGGTCAGGGCGGGGAGCTCCTCCGGCAGGGGCCGGGGGACGGCGACGAGGATCTCGCTCGCCATCAGTCGGTTCTCCGGGTTGCTCGAGAGGGCGTCGGTCGCGTGGTACGCCTCGAGGAACCGCGGGACGCCGACGGAGGGGTCCGGCTGCGACTTCGTCAGGCCGATGCCGATTGCCCAGAGGTAGGCGTGGTCCGCGCTCGCCAGCTGGCTCGAGAGGCCGGCGAAGTAGCTCGCCCCGCCGGTGGCGAGCGAGTCCAGCTCCTGGTCGATCCGCTGGGCCTGGGCGAGGTACGCCTCGAAGTCGGTGTCCGCGTACCGGTAGAGCCTCACGGTGAGGTCCCTCAGGGCGACGGCGCCGGCGGCCGTCAGCGCGACGTTCCGGTCGCCGATGGGGGTCAGGCTGTCGAACAGCGCGCGCCCGGCGAGGAGCGCGTTGAACGCCTGCTCCCGCTGAGCGAAGTCCGCGTCGACCGCCTGGAGCCGCTCGCGGGCTTTCGCCTCCTGCTCGAGGTCCGCCGCCTGGGTCTCCTTCCCATGGAGGTGGAAGAGGATCGAGTGGTCGCGGACGTAGTCGCGGCTCAGCTCGGTGGCCAGCACCGTCCGCTCCGCCGACTCCTGCCCGAGCGCCGCTTGCGTCGTGGCGATCGAGCCGATCTCGCTCGCCATCTGGCGGTACTGCTCCGGGCTGACGAACTGGAGGAGGCCAAGCGCGGCGAGGCGGCTCAGGTCGGCCTCGGCAAGCGGCGCGGTGACGGCGCGGGAGCTTACCTGCCCGAGGAAACCGCAGACGTCCTTACAGCTCGCCACGGCCGCGGTCCACCAACGGGAACGTGTAATTTAACCGTTGGTCCCGCGCGTCGCCCCGAAGCCCGAGGACGACGCTCCGCCCCTCGGTCCGGAGGCGCACGAACGGGTCGTCGCGCAACGCCTCCTCGAGCAGCGCCTCGAAGCGACGCCGGCGGCTTCCCACCGTGCCGAAGCGGCGGGAGCGCTCGGCGTCGATCTGCTCGTAGGCGAACATGAACTCGTAGAGCGAGCGGAACACCTGGTCGTCCAGCTTCTCCGCGACGTCGACGGCGTCGACGCGCATCGTGTCGATCCCCTCGAGGTCGACGAAGTAGACCGTGCCGTCCGGCGCGATCACCGCGTCCTTGTCGAGCCAGACGTCCCAGAAGTCGAGCCCGGTGTAGCGGTCCTTGCCGGGGTCGTACTCCATGGTCCGGGCGAACAGGGTCAGGAGCGCGATGCCGCTCCGGAGGAAGTTCGTCTGGAAGCGGTGCGCCTTCCCGGGCGAGTCGATCCCGAAGAGGTCGAAGACGTGGGCGACGTCGCTCCCGACGGTCTTGCGGCCGTGGAAGTAGAAGCGGACGTTGGACGGGACGAGCCGCAGCTCCTGGACGAACCGGTCGCGGTAGCGTCGGTACCAGTAGACCGTGCGCAGCCGCCGCTCGAGGTCGGTCGGGAGGAGCGCGACCTTCACCACGGGGGCGATCCGGAAGCCGTGGAGGTCCGTGAGGTCGGCCCGCTCGGAGACGCGCAAGGCGGTGAGGGCGTGGGGGAGCCCCTGCCCGCCGTACGGCGAGCCCCGGAGCCAGAGCTCTCCCGTGATCAGGCCGCCCGGCTCGGAAACGGGGGAGCTGAGGCGCGCCCGGGTCTCGGGGTCGTCGGTCAGCTCCGCGGCCCGGGGCCGGTCCAGGGGTCGGTGCGCGAACGGGTCGATCGCCGAGCCGATGCCCTTCACCGAGAGGAAGAACGGCTGGCCGTCCAGCGTCGCCGCCGGGGTCGGGTCGATCGCGCTGCGGTTGTCGTCCTCGACGAACTCGCGGTCGGAGAGCGGAGGCCGGTCGAGCAGGGAGGCCATCGGGGGAGGAAGGTAGCAGCGGTCCCACTCGGCGAGGTCGAAGCCGGCGAACTGCCGGTTCGTGATCGTCACGGCCGGGTACTCGAGCAGCTTGAGCGGGGGGCCGAGGATCTGGGGCGAGCGTCGGTCCGGACGGTCCGGGGCGGCCGCCTCGGGCGGCGCACCGTCCTGCTCGTCGGCGGGAGCCCTCGTCCCCCTCACGGGCGTACCCCCGGTACGGAGGGAAGGCGGCGGATAGGGTTTCGCGGGCAGGCCGACGGTGGGCCCGGGCGTTCGGGCTGACGGCCCTGGGGAGCGAGACCGTCCGCGCTCAGGATGCCCGGGCCCGGTCGGCGGGACGCCTCCCTCGGCCGAGGGTCCCCGAAGGGCGAAGCGGCGCCCCGCCGCCAAGCCCGGTCGCCGGATCCGGGGCGAACCTCCGTCGTCCCGGGGTCCAAGTTAAACTGCTGAACTTGCGGTCCCCCTCCCGCTCGACCATGGTCGTCCCGGGACCCGGCCCTCGTCGGGGCCCGCCCGAGGGGGCCCAGGGCTCGATCGCCCGTCGCGGAGGCGTCGAGGGTCGGCTCTCCCACAGGCGTGCTCGCGCTGCCGGACCATGACCCGGCGGAACCTGGAAGGAGCGACCGGCGCGTCCGAGAGCCCCGCCGGTCCTGACGTCCGCAGAGGATAGGAACGCGGACCCTCGGGGTGTGTAAGGTGGTGGGCCGAGCGTCCGCGCAATACGTAGAAGTTTGGAAGAGCGGATAAGGATACCGATAGACCTGCAACTACGCCATGTTATGACATTGCGTGGTCTTCCTTCCCCGTGCGCCGGGCCCCGGAGGTGCGTTTGCTTCGGGGCGAGAAGGCCCGCTTGAGCGCCCTCGCCGGCTCGGCCGCGACGTCCCCTCGGCTGGCCCAGCGGGCCCATATCGTGCTTCGCGCGGCCGAGGGGATCACCGACCGGGAGATCGCGGCCGAGCTGGGCACCGACGCCGGGACGGTCGCCCGGTGGCGGCGCCGGTTCCTCATGCAGCGGCTCCCGGGGATCGCGCGCGACGCGCCCCGTGCCGGCCGCCCTCCGTCAATCCCGACCTCGACGATCCAGGTGATCCTCCGGAGCACCCTCGGCCGCCGGGCTCCCGGCGGGAGGTTCTGGTCGGCGCGGACCCTCGCGCGCGAGGTCGGCGTCAGCAAGACGACGGTGCAGCGGGTCTGGAAGGCCCACGGGATCGAGCCGCACCGGCCCGCCGAGACGTTCCGGCCGAACCCGGGGATGAGGTTCGTCGACAAGGTCACGGACTTCGTCGGCCTCTACCTCGACCCACCCGAGCGCGCGATGGTCTTCGCCGTCGACGAGCGCGCTCGGGCCTCGAACCTCGGGTCGAAGGAGCGCCAGGCGATCTCGTCCTACGAGGACCGACGCCGCGGCCTCGAGTTCCGCGCGTTCCTGCAGGCGGTCGACCGCGAGACGCCGAAGGGGCTCGACCTCCACCTCCTGATCGACAGCCGCCTGACGCCGTCGGACCCCGAGGTCCGCCGGTGGCTCGTCCGCCACCCCCGGTTCTACCTGCACTTCGTCCCGTCCGGCCCGGCCGGGGCCAACGTCATCGACCGATGGTTCGCCCAGTTCACCCGCCCACGCGTCGCCGGCAACGCCTCCCCGAGCGTCCTGCGGCTCCGACGGGCGATCCGCGACCACCTCACCCTCCCGGACGGCCGGGGCCGGCCGTTCGTCTGGACCGCGATGGCCGAGGAGATCCGTGACCGCTCCGGCCTCTCGGCCTCCGCGCGCGCCGGGGTGGCGCCGCCGCCCCGCCGGGGTCGCCACGACCGGCCCTGAGCTCCCGCGGCGACCCGGCGGCCCGGAGCGGCCGCGCCGGTCGGCGCCCCAGGAAGGACGCCGGCGGGTCAGTGACGGTCGACGTACCAGCCCACGACCCCGAGGAGGATCGCCCCGACGGCGACGGCGACCAGGAAGGTGATCACCGCCGGCAGGAGCTGGGAGAGCGGCAGGAGGCCGAGCTGCTGCAGGAGGATCACGACGACCACGCCGAGGACGGCTCCCGAGGTCGCGGTCGCTTCGACGACGTTCATCGGAACCGGTACCTCCCCTGGCGGGACTTCCGGTAGCGGAGGACCGTCCGGACCCAGAGGAGCTCCACGAGCCCGAGGATGACGGCCATCGCGAAGATCGTCGAGACGACGAGGTAGGGCGCCCTCGCGTCGACGTAGAACGGCTCCTGGAACAGCACGCTCCCGTTAGCGTCCAGGAGCTGCGCGTCGACCTGGTAGACCCCCTCGGTCAGGTAGATGAGCGACCCGAACGTCCAGCTGATCTGCCAGCCGCCGACCGGCGCCGGCGTCGTCGTGGGGATCGACACGCTGGAGAGCGTCAGGCCGAGGTAGAGCAGGACGAGCGAAGCGTTCGTGACCGGGGCGGTCCCTCTCGCCTCGGTGTAGTTGAACTGGACGTTCGCGGACTGCCCCGGGCCGATCACGAACGCGGTCGCCGCCGAGCTCGCCTGGCCGATCCCGACCCCGTTCCAGGTGACGTTCGTCGAGAGACCGTCCGAGGGTTCTATCCCGCTCGGCCGCGCGGCCTCTCCCCGACCCCAGGACCCGGCCCCGACGGTCCCCGTCCCCAGGATCGAGCTCGCCGCGAGGGCGATCGCGAGGCCGATCGCGAGGGAGCCGTGACGCGCCATCCCCGAGGGAAACGTCGCTTTCTCCCATAAGAAGCGTCGGCTCGACTCTCGCGTGCTTCGGCCGCGGTCCCTCCCCAGGCCCTCGCGCCGTCCGCCCCCACGAAGGGGCCGGACCGGCGATCGCCTCACCCCGCGGGGGCGTCGTCGGTCGACGGCTCCGGGGGTATCGGGAGACCGAGGTCCCGCACGATCTGCTCGAGGTCCGCGCGGGAGAGCAACCCCGGCGTGAGATGGAGCCAGGCCCGGGCGTCGTGCTCGCGCGCCAGACGGTCGAGCTCCTTGAGGACCTCGACCACCGCCGCCGTGCCGTGGATACGGGTCAGGTACTCGACGCCCTCGAGGAAGATCGCGGTGATCGCATTCGCCTCGATCCCCTGGCGGACGAGCGCCGCGAGGCCGGGCAGGTCCCCTGGCCGGACCGTCCGCTCCCGGGCCAGGTTGCTGAGCCAGTAGACGGCGACCGGGCGCGGGCCGACCAGCGTGCGGATCCTCTCGGGCAACTCGCGGACGACCGCCAGCCCACGATGGCCGGCGGCGGTGGCGTCGAGGAACGGCTGAAGCGCCGACAGCAACACCGCGGAGATCTCGACCTCGAGCCCGCCGGACCGGGTCGCCGCGGCCGGCGGGGTCTCCGGTGGCGGACGGGCCGCCTCGGGGACGTACGCCGGCTCTAGGGGCGGAGGCGCTGCCGGGGGAGGCGATGGAGCCGGGGGCGCCCGCGAGGGGGTCGGGGAGGAGACGGAGGTCGGAGCGAGCGGCCCCGTCGGGGCCGGCACGATCGAGGGAGGCGTCGGCTCGGCCGCCGGCGGGGTCGGCTCGGGGAGCTCGGGCGCGGGCGGCTCCGGCGGGCTGGCCTCGGTGCGGACGGCGGCCGGCGAGGGCGCGGCCGCAGGCTCGGTCGTGTCGACGGGGACAGGTTCCGAGGGGGCGGTCGCCAGCATCTCGGCGGCCGTCGCGGGTTCGGTCGATTCGACCGGCCGAGGCACCGGAGGGACCGGCGGCTCGACCGCGGGCGGGGCGGTCGGCTCGGTGGGCTCGGCCGGCGGAGAGGGTGGAGGGGCGGGTTCCTCAGGCTCGGGCGAGGACGCGGACTCGGCGCTCTCGGTCGGCGGAGGTTCGGGCGGGGCAGGCGCCAGCCTCGTCGGCGTGGGAGCGGGCTCCGTCGTCTCGACCGGTGGAAGCGCGAGGGAGGCCCGCAACGACGGCGCGGGGGCGGTCGTGAGCCGACTCGCTTCGGCCGGCGGCGGCACCACGACGGCGGGAGCCGCCGCCATGCGCGCGGCCACGGGCCGGCGGGCTTCGACCGGCGGGGGTGGTACCGCAAGGTCGGGCGCCTCGGCGGGCGCCTCGGGCGCGGCCTCCACGACGGCCGGAGGGCCTGCCACCGAGGGGACGGGCGGAGCCGGGGCCGCGCTGGGAACGACGACCGTTTTCGCCAGGGGCGGCGGGGGAGGGACCGCGCGTCCGAGCTTCGAAAAGAACCGTGAGGCGACCGGCCGGCCGAAGCCGGGCAAGGTCGAGAGCTCGTCGAACGACGCCGCGGCGAACTCCTCCATCGAGCTGTAGCCAGCGTCCCAGGCGATCGTGACCTTCGCCGGCCCGAGCAACGGCACGTCGAGGAGCTTGTCGAGCTGCTCGCCGAGCGCCCGCACCTCGTCCTCGTGGTGGATCACCCGCTCGTCGGTGTAGTCGACCTCGGACGCCGGGGGGTGCAGCCTCGGCCGGCGCAGCGGCATCCTCCGAGTCGAGCCGGGAGGGGCCCGCGCCATCGGTCCTCGCATCCCCTCGGGCCGGTGCTCCAGGCCCGGGATCTCGACGGACCATCGGGCTCCGAGCCGCGTCCGGCCGGTAAGGGTGGGAAAGGTCGGCTCGGCCCCCGAGGGGGCGTCGATCGTCAGCGTCGAGACCCCCAGGGCGGCGGCGATCGCCGCCCACCGCTCGCGGAGCTCTTGGGCCAACGGGTCGACCGCGAGCACGCGGACCGAGAGCGACCGGGTCGCGTCGGCCCCGACGGCGCGGAGGCACCGGGCCACTCGCCGAACGAGCCACGAGGCGTCCGCCGAGAGCGCCAGGGTCGCTTCCGACCCGACGGCGCCGCTCCCGGCCGGGGCCTCGACGTACATCTCGCCCAGCGCGAATGGGGTGGGCACGACCCGCTCGGGGAGCGTCTCGACGACCGAGAGCATGTCCGGGGTGATCTGGTGGGGCTGGCCTTGGACGAACACCGAGAAGCCTTGGGGGTTCGCGAGCTCGCCCGGCTTCCTCGGGGCCATCCGGCGCAACAGGTGCGCGATCTGAGCGTAGCCGGCCGGATACGCCCGCTGGATCTGGCTCTCGACGGGGACGAGCTGGCGGCGGCGGCCCTCCCACGGGGAGCGCGGGCTGCCGACCTCCAGGCGGCCGATCCCCGCCAGGCGCTCGATCAGCGAACGGTCCCCCCGCAGCCGGTCCCCGAGCTGGTCGTCCGGGACGACGACCGCCGCCGACGGGAGCGTCGTGTGGGGGGCGAGCCGTCGATCGGCCCGGAACCGGTCGGCCGCCCGGACGACCGCGAGCCAGCGGTCCCACGCCTCGGCGAGGTCCTCGTCCGGCGGGGGCCGGTCGACGTCGAACGGCTCGGACTCGAACAGGCTCCGCGGCTCGGGCCGCAGCCTCCGCACGATCGACTCCGCCGTGAACGGGGCGATCGGGGCGAGCGCGGTGGCAATCGCGACGAGGACCGACGCGAGGGTGCGGACCGCCGCGCGCGCGGACGGGCTCCCGTCTCCGGAACCCCCGCGGGAGGGGACGAACTCCTGGTAGCGCGCAAGGTCGATCTCGAGGAACCGGACGAGGCGTCGGTGCGCCTCCGCCGGACGCAGCTCCTCGTAGGCCGCGAGGACCCGGACCTCGGTCGCCGCCCACCGGGCGAGGAGCGCCCGGTCCTCCGGCTCGAGCTCGCGGTCGCTCGAGAGCGTCGCGGCGCTCGGGACCGGCGCCGTCGCTCGCTCCAGGGCGAGGGCGGTCGCGTCGGCGAGCTCGGCGAGCCGCGCGAGGCGATGCCGCTCCTGGTGACACCGCTCGACGAACGAGCCCCCGGGCCCCTCGCTCGTGCTGGTCCGGACGAAGGCGGCGCGCACGGCGTCGGCCCCGCAGTCCCGGACCAGGCCGACCACGTCCACGTCGGTGATCGTCGGCAGGATCGTCGCGGAGACCTCCGCCCCCGGGGCCTCCACGGCGGCCATCGCCGCGAGCTGGTGGACGACCGCGGGGGCCCGTCGGCGCTCCCCGACGTACAGACGGACGGGATCACCGGGCGGGACCGGGTCGTTGCGAGCCCAGGCCGCGAACGCGCCGGCCACGGACGGGACGAGGCGGCGCCGGACCGGGCGCCGCTTCCCACCGCACCGGCACTTCCCCGCGCCGTCGGGGGCGTCCAGGCGCGAGCAGCGGTCGCACTCGAGGAGCGCTACCGCCTCCGGCGCATCGGTCGCGACCGTCTCGCTGACTGCCCACGGCGTGATCTCGATCTCGCGGACCGGGCGTTCGTGCGGGAGGATCTGGGCGAACCGCGCGAGCTGCTCGGGCGGGAGCCGTCCGGGGTCGAGGCACCAGCATCGACCCGGGAACCAGACGAGCGGCTGGCCGCAGACCCCGCAGTACGGCACCCCGCGGAGGACCCGCAGGCGGGCGAGAACGCTCCCCGCCTCCGTCAGGTCCCGGGCGACGAACTCGCTCGCGGTCTCGAGGTCGAGGCCCGAGTACTTGTGCATCAGCGTCAGGTCGAGCTTCCCGTCGACCGTGAGGAGGGGCCAGCCCTGGATGCCGAGGCGCGCGGCGATCTGCGCGTCGGTGCCGCCGTGCCCGGGCACGAGGGGCACGACCCCGGTCCCGCTGTCGCCGACTTCGGGGACCGCCTGAACCGTCCCGGAGGGAGCGAGCAGCGACGCGCCGTCCGGGAACTCGTGCCGGAGCGGGTAGACGTACCGGCGGCCGGCGAACGCGCGGCCGGGCCGCTCGTCGACGACCGTGAGCTCGACGCCGGAGAGCCAGCTCTTCAGCCGCCCGAGCGACGACCGCAGGACCAGGAGGCGGGCGATGACCTCCCCGCGGCGGTATTCCACCGTCACGTAGGGGAGGTCCGGACTGACCAGGAGCGCGCTCATCCCGAGGAGGCGCCAGGGCGCGTCGACCCACGCGAGCGCGTCCACCGGCGGCGCGTCGCCCTGCGCCTCGAGCGGGAACCGGACGAGGAAGGTGTCGCCGACCTCCTCGTGGTAGTTCGTTCGCTCCGGGCTGCGGGGGGCCGCGCAGGACGAGCACAGGCGCACCGGCCCGTCGCGCACGACCAGCGCCTCGAGGCGGGCGAGGTGGCCCGCGATTCTCTGCACTCCGGCGGTCCTCGCCTCCGCGTCGTACGGCTTCCCGTCCGCGCCCCCAGCCCAGACCGCGAGCGCCTCCAGGAGCGGGTCGACAACGCGGTCGACCGTCCCTCCACGCCAGCCCTCCCGGCGCAGGGTCGCGAACGCCCGCCCTCCGGCGAGCACCGCCGCCCTCGCGTCGACGTCGGCCGCGACCGCCCTCTGGGCGACCAGGACCGGCGCGTCGCCGGCGGTGTAGGTGCCGACGAGCTGTCGGAGGACCGGGCCGGAGCCCCGGCCCAGGGTCCCGCTGGCGGGCGGCAGGCCGTGGGCCGACCAGAGCTGTCGGACGACCGCCTCCTTCGACACGAACTCGGGCTCGCCTGCTTCCTCGCTCACCGGCCCACCGTCGCCTGTCGTCGCTCCGGAGGCGGTCGCGCGCGAATAAACCCTCCTCGGCGCGGGAACGCCTCCGCGCCGTGGCGGCCCTTCGGCCGTCGTGTCGCCTCCGGGCGCGGCTGCGGGGCAAGGGTTAAGGTACTGGGGCCGTCCCATCCCCCGAGGTATCGATGGCCTGGACGCAGCAGGCGGAGGTCCGCGAGCTGAAGGAGGGGCGCTACCTCTTGCTCGACGAGGAGCCGTGCCGCATCCTCAGCATCCAGATGTCGAAGCCGGGGAAGCACGGCGAGGCCAAGGCGCGGATCGACGCCGTGGGCCTCTTCGACGGGTCGAAGCGAAGCGTCGTCTTCCCGGTCAAGCACAAGGTCCAGATCCCGGTCATCGGCAAACGCCAGGCCCAGGTCCTCTCGCTCACGGCAAGCGAGGTCCAGCTGATGGACCTCGAGACGTACGAGACGTTCCAGTTGGCGCTCGACGCCGAGAGCAAGGTCGGCCTCGCCCCGGGCGCCGAGGTGCAGTACCTCGACGCGATGGGCAAGCGACGGATCACCCGGGCCTAGGGGACCGCGCCGCCTCCGGCCCACCAGGCCCCGGCGGGCGGCCCGCGCGTCGTTTATTAGGAGGGCCGAGCATCGAAGCGATGTCCGAGCCCTGAGCCCGGCCGTCGGGAAGGGCACGGGTGTCGGGGGGGAGAGCGACGTCCGGTCAGGGGGGCCTTGGGCCCCTGCCCTCGTCTCGCCTGACGAGGATCCTTCAGGAGAAGGCGGAGGCGCTGCGCAAGAAGCGTCAGGCCGCCGAGGCGGTCCAGAAGGACGTCGACGAGCGTCTCGCCCAGCTCGCCCGCCTCGGGATCTCGCCGCCGGGCATGGCCGAGCGGCAGGAGCAGCTGCGCGAGCTCGCCCGGCGGACCGACTGGGACCTGCTCGAGTCGCAGTCCCGCGCGGTCCTCCAGCTGCTCGCGACGACGGTCCCGACCACGATCGAGGGCCGGCGCCGCCGCTCGGAGGAGTTCGCCGAGCACCTGAAGGCCTCCGGGGTGGGGATCCCCCCCTCGCTCTCCAGCGAGCTCGCCGCGCTCGCCCATCCGCCCCCCGAGGCGACGTGGGCCGAGACGCTCGCCCGGCTCGCGTCCGTCGACGACGGCCTGCGCCAGGCCGCGACCGGCCAGGTCGAGCGCGCCCGGGCCCAAGCGGTCGACCTGGCGCGGTGGGCCGGGGTCACCCCGGCCCGCCTCACCGAGCTCGAACGCGCGCTCCCGGACCCCGCCGCGGCGGTGCGTGACGACCGGATCGGCGAGGCGCTCGCCTCGATCTCCACGCTCCTCGCGGAGAAGTTCCCGGAGGTCGCCGAGCGGCGGGTCCGCAGCCGGGAGCTCGCGACGCGCCTGAAGGCCGTCGCCGAGGAGCTCGGGGCGCCGACCCAGCCGGTCGACCTCGCGCTCACCGCCGACGCGGAGGCGACCCCGGACGCCTGGCCGACGAGCGTGGCGCGCCTGGAGACGGCCTCCCGCGAGCTCGCCGACGCCCTGCGCATCCGGGCGACCCAGGCCCTGGAGGGGCTGCGCGCCTCCCTCGGCCGGCTGACCGACTACGGCGTCGACCCGGCGCCGGCGCGCGCGACCGTCGAGGTCGCCCTCGCCCGCCTGCCGGCGGCCCCGCCGGACGAGATCGCCGGCGTCCTCTCCGAAGCGCGGAGCGCCGCCGAGGAGCCGATCGTCACCGTCGTCGCCGGGCTCCTGGACGAGGTCCGTCCCCGGATCGCGAGCGCGCGACGGCTGGGGCGCGACCCCCGCGACGTCTTCGCCGCGATGAACCGCGCCCGCGAGGCGCTCCGCCTGAAGATCTACTCGGAGGCGCTCGCCGCGAGCCAGGAGGCGCTCGAGAAGGTCCGCGGGCTCACCGCCGACCTGGACACGACCCGCGACGAGCTCGCGACGCTCGAGGAGATGATCGGGCGGTTCCGAGGCGTCGGGTTCTCCTCCACGACGGTCGACGCCGAGCTCGCCCGGGTGCGCCAGCACCTCGCGCGCGCCGAGGTCGACCCCGCCCGCGAGGCCCTTCGGTCGGCCCTGCACAACCTGGGGGCCAGCGCGGTCAGCTTCTTCCTCGAACGGTGGAAGGCGCTCGACCGGGCCCGGCAGTTCGCCCGCGAGCGGGGGTTCCTCCCGTCCGACGTCGAGCGGGAGCTCGCCGACGCCCGCGCCCAGCTCGACCGCGGCGACCTTGCGGCGGCGGCCGACACGCTCGCCCGGTCGGAGGTGGCGCTCCGCGCCGCGGCCGGCCCGTTCGTCGCCCGACGGGTCGAGGAGATGGAGCAGGCGTTCACCGACCTCGAGGACCCGACGCTCGCGACGTCCGTCCATCGGGAGCTCGCCGACGCCGACGTGACCCTCCGCGTGAAGGAGGACGTCCTCGGGGCGCTCGAGAGCCTGCGCCGCGCCGAGCACGACTTCAACGGGGTCTTCGCCACCCACGCCTCCGGATTGGTGGAGGCGCTCGAGCAGGAGGTCCGCGTCCTCGCCTCGATGGGCGGGACCGGCGAGGAGATCCAGCGCCAGATTGACGAGGTCCAGCAGATCTTCAACATGGGCGACTTCGTCCGCGCGGCGAAGGCGTCGCAGGAGATCCGTACCCGCGCCCAGCAGCAGCAGCTCCTCCGCAGCGAGGAGGCGGTCTCCCACGCGAAGCTCTCGCTGGTCGAGCTCGAGGCGATCGACCTCGACCTCGCCCCGATGCGCGCCGAGCTCGAGGCCGCCCAGCGCCTCTCCCGGGACGGCCAGTTCCTCGAGGCGTACCGCCAGGCGAGCCGCCTCGAGGAGGAGGCGGTCCGTCGGCGGGGCGCCGCCCAGGGGCTCGTCACGCGCCTTTCCCGTGCGGAGGCGTTCGCCGCCCGCCTGCGGGCCGACGGGGCCGACCCCGGGCCGATCGACGCCCCGGTCGCCGACGTGCGCGCCGCGGTGCGCGCGCTCGAGTTCGACCGGGCGCGCGCGGTCCTGGAGGGGCTCGAGCAGCGGCTCAGCGGGGCCGAGGCCCACCTCGAGGTCGAGCGGCGGTTCCACGAGCTCACCCTCCTGATCGAGGACGGCCAGCGGCTCGACGTGCCGATGGAGCCGTTCGCCGCCGGCCTCGAGCGCCTGCGCACGGAGGCGGCGACCGCGCCCCCCGAAGCGACCCGCGACGGGGCGCGCCGGCTCCACGAGGAGCTGGTCGCCGTCGTCCGTCCGCTCCTCGAGGAGCACCTGAAGACCCTCGAGCGGGACCTCGAGGTCGCGAGGTCCGCCGGGGTCCTCCCCGAGCCGGTCGTCGCCAAGGTCGTCGAGGCCCGGCGGCGGGTCGCGCTCGACGTGCCGACCGGTGCCGCCGGGCTGCTCGACGAGGTCCGGACGGCGCTCGTCGCGACCCGCGGGTTCGTCGACCAGGCCGAGCGGGTCGCGCGCCGCGTCCGGGACGCGCTCGCCCAGGCCGAGCTCCTCCACGTCGACGTCGCGACCGTCCGCCCGCGGGCCGAGGAGGTCGACCGCACGCTCGAGGCCCGGCAGTACCCGAGGGTCGTCGAGCTCGGCTCGTCGGTGGAGCGGGAGCTGATCCAGGCGACGTACCAGCACGTGTCGAAGACGCTCGCCGGCTTCCAGGCGGCCGTCGCCCAGCTGCGCCGGGCGGGCGGGAACGCCTCGGTCGCCGAGAACTTCCTGTTCCAGGCGCGGATGGCGCTGGACGAGGGCCGCCCGGTCGAGGCGCTGCAGCTCGCCTCACGCAGCGAGAGCGAGCTCGAGCGGGTCGACCTCCAGCAGCGGCTCGCCCAGGGGGCCCTGGAGGCGACCGAACGGTCGGTCGAGCGCGCCACCGGGGACGGGGTCGTCACGACCGAGCTCGCCGACCGCCTAAAGGCGGTGCAGGCCGCGTTCGCGAGCGGCGACTTCGTGGGGGTGCTCGAGCAGGCGATCGGGATCTTCGACTCGCTCGGCGAAGCGCGCGACAGCTACCGCCGCGCCCGGGAGGCGCTCGCGGCGGCGGACCGCCACGTCACCGAGGCGAACGCCCTCGGCGCGGACGTACGGGAGGCGAGCTCGCGCCTCGCGGAGGCCCGGGCCGAGTCCGGCGCGGGCCACTACGTCGTCGCGGCCCAGCTCGCCCACGACACCGTCGAGCAGGCCCGCTGGGCGACCGAGCGGATGTTCAACGTCCCGCTCGGCGAGCTCCGCCGCGAGGTCGAGGCGGTGCGGGCAGAGGGGGTCGGCGCGGAGGTCGACCCGCTGGACCTGGTCGTCGCCGACGCGGAGGCCTCGTTCCGGTCCGGCAACTGGGCCCGCGTCCGGGCGTCGCTCGCCCGGGCGGACGCGGCGAGCCGCCGGCTCTTCTCTTCGCTCGTGGACGCTCGCTGGAGGGAGGTCGAGGCCGAGCCGGCCCGCCTCGGAGAGGACACCCCGGCCGAGGCCGCCCGCCGAGCCGAGCTCAAGGCCCAGCTCGACCGCCTGAGGGAGCGACGTGACCTCGTCGAGGCGCTCCGCCTGCTCAAGGGGGAGCTCGAGGCGGCCCGCGCCCGCGAGCGGGAGGCGGTCGCCAAGGAGATGGCCGCCTTCCGCGACCGGCTGTGGGTCGGGGAGCGGCTCGGTGTCGACACGACGCCGGTGATGCAGCGGTTCGGGGAGGCCCGCGTCGCGCTCGACGCCGGGCGGCCCGACCAGGCCCGCGCGCTCCTCGGCAAGGCGGGCGACGCGTTGACCGAGACCGTGCGGAGCGCGATGGCGAAGCGCCGCAAGGACCTCGCGAGCGAGGTCGCCTTCGCCGAGGGGGGCCTGCACGTTAGCGTCGGCCCCGTGAAGGACCGCCTCAAGGAGGCGGAGGAGCTCGCCTCCAGCGGCCGGCTCCTGGACGCGGCCCACGTCGTCCTGAAGGCGGAGGAGGAGCTCGGGCTGCGTAAGTCGCTCCACCGGGAGCTGACGACGCTCCACTTCCTGCTCGATGCCGCGCTCGCGCGCGCCGTCCAGCTCGGGGTCGACGCGACCGAGGCGCGGCGGCTCCTCACCGAGTCGCTCCAGCTCCGCGCGACCGACTACCCGGCCGCCCTGGAGAAGGCGCGGGAGGCGCTGCGGCTCCTCCAGCAGCAGGGGATCGCGGTCAGCGAGCCGGGCGCGCCGGTCCCCGGGGGCGTCTGGCCGTTCCGCCGTCCCCCGGGGTAGGCCCGGCCGTCGGGCGCGGTCAGCTCCGGCCGAACCCGCCGGGCGCGCCGATCCCGACCTGCGGCGGCGGCAGGCGGGGCGGGCCGAGCGACAGGCGGTCGTACTCGACCGAGTGCCGGATCCCCCGGCGACGCAGGAGCAGGGAGACGTGCTCGGTGATCTGGACGACCTCCTGGCAGCGCGTCGGCTTGGTGAAGTACAGCTCGACCCGGCGCTCGTCGACCAGGGGGAAGATCAGGCGGAGGCCGAACGGGTCCTGGCGGTTGTAGCCGACCGGCTTGCGGTTGCTCTTCAGGTCGCGGAGGTTCTCGTCGAGGAGGACCTCCGGTAGCAGCGGGTCCGCCTCCCGCACGAACGGCCGGTTCATCTCGACGATCCGCTTGTGGATCTCCGGGTAGACCCTCACCAGGTCCCGGTAGGAGCGCTTCGGATCGAGAAGGATGTGGCCGCTGCGCGCCTTCACCGGGGGGCTCACGCTTCGCTCGACCGCGACCGGTCTCTTAGGTTCTTCGCCGACCGGAGAGGCTCTGCGCCGGCCGGCCCTTACGGGGCCGCCGGAGGGCCTCGAAGCGCGGCGGGGAGCTCACGCCGGCACGGGCGGTGCCGGAGCTGACTCGACCGACTCGGGGGCGACGGGCGTTTCGGCCGTCTCCGGCAGGGTCGCCTCCTCGTGCGTCTCGTAGAGGTGGCAGGCGACCATGTGTTCCTCTCCGGCCTCTCCGAGCTGCGTCTCGGCCGGCCGCAGCTCCTTGCAGACCTTCATCGCGTACGGGCACCGCGGGTGGAACCGACATCCGGGCGGGGGGTGGATCAGGCCCGGGACCGACCCCGGGATCGACTGGAGCTCCTTGCCCGGTTGGTCGAACCGGGGGATCGACGCGAGCAGACCCTGTGTGTAGGGGTGGAGCGGCCGCCGGAACAGCTCCGACGCCCCGGCGGACTCGATGATCCGGCCCGCGTACATCACGTTCACGAGGTCGCAGACCTCCGCGATCACCCCGAGGTCGTGCGTGATGAGGACGATCGCGGTCCCGACCTCCTCCTTGAGGTGACGCATCAGCTCGAGGACCTGTGCCTGGATCGTCACGTCCAGCGCCGTCGTCGGCTCGTCAGCGAGGAGGAGATCCGGGTTGCACGACAGCGCCATCGCGATCATCACCCGCTGAAGCATGCCGCCAGAGAGCTCGTGAGGGTACGACTTCGCGACCCCGACCGGGTTCGCGATGCGGACGCCCTCGAGCATCCTGACCGTCCGCCAGAAGACCTCCTGGTCGAGCGCCCGCCGGCCGCTCCGCGTGAACCCGGGAATCGATAGGTAGAGGTGCCGCAGCTTCCAGAGCGTGATGCGGCCGTGGACCCTGCTGCGCTCGGTTCGATGCGGCTTGCCCGAGGTCATCTCCTTGAGGTAGACCTCGTTCAGCCGTCGCTGGAACGCGGCCAAACCCCGTCGGTACCGGAAGTAAGCGCGTGCGCGCCCGTTCAGCTCGACGCGTCGCAGCGCGCGCAGCACCCGGGGCCGCGCGTCGAATCCGGGGTTGACGTTCTTGAGCGGGTAGAACAACTGGGTCGCGAGGGAGGCGAGGCCGAACGTCTTCGCGAAGCGCTCCGCGGCGACGCGGAGCTCGTCCGAGGACCGACCGGCAGCGGAGACCAAGATGTCGACCGGGGTCCCGGAGCCGTGGTTGGTCGGCGGCTCGCTCGCCTGGTCGGGAGGCCCGGGGGGTTCCGCACGGCTCGTCAGCTCCAGCGCGAGGTCGGACACTTCGTCGCGCCTCCCCGGCTCAGAGGGCTCCCGGTCCTCGAAGCGGGGGCCGGCGACCATCCGCCGCAAGTTGCGGTCCGCCGCCAAGAGGTCCTCGACGATCGTGTCACACTGGTGGGTGAGGACCGCCTCCCCCAACTGGTTCGAGATCGAGAAGACCGGGTTCATCGCCGCCATCGGCTCCTGAAAGATCATGGCGATCCGGCGGCCGCGCAGCGCCGCCAACCGCTCGTTGGCGGCCCGGATCCTCCGGAACCGGCGGATGACCTTGATCCGGTCGCTTCCCTTCACCCGGCGGTACTTCGCCTCACGCTCGAGGTCCCAGAGGAGGTTGGCACCCTGGAAGCGGACCTCTCCGCCCACGACCCGCCCGGGGTCCCCGATGAGCCGCGTTACCGAGAAGGCGGTGACGCTCTTGCCGCAGCCGGTCTCCCCGACGATCCCGGTCGTCTCGCCCCCTCGGACCTTGAGGTTGATCCCGTCGAGCGCGCGCACGACCCCTTCGTACGTGAAGAAGTACGTTCGCAGGTCCTTCACCTCGAGGACGACCGGGTGCCGGCCCTGGGCAGCGGCGGCGGGGCGGTCCGTCGGGGTCGGAGACACCCAGGCCCGCCCGCTCCGGAACGCGCGGACCCGGCGCTCCCGGTGGCCGATCGCCGGCAGCCGACTCCGGGCGGAGGTTGGCACGGGGGCACTCGCGGTCAACGTTCCGTGGCTACCTCAGGAGCCGGGGATCGAGCGCATCGCGGAGCCCGTCGGCGAGGAAGTTCACGCTGATGGCGTAGACGAACAGGGCCATCCCCGGGAAGAGGATCTCCCACCACGGCATAAGGCAGGTGCCGTTCAAGCACGTGACGAGAGCGGAGGGGAGACCGGTGACGGCGATCGCCGAGATCGTGCCCCACTCGGGGAACGCTCCGTTGGAGATGGGCGGGAAGATGAACCTCCCGAACCCGAGGTACTGCAGGCTCCCGATCAGCAGGGGGATCGTCCCCACGTCCAGGGAGAACTGAATGAAGATCGGTTGCACGCTGTTCGGGATGATGTGCCGCCGGAGGATCCGACCCTGAGAGGCGCCGCTCGCGCGGGCGGCCTCGACGAACTTCTGCTCCCGTGTCACAAGCACCTGGCTACGGACGATGCGGGCGTAGAGGGGCCACCAGACGATCCCGAAAGCGAAGATGAGCAGGAACAACGGGGTGTTGGTCGCGCCGAGCCCGAGAATGCCGCTCGGATCGGCCAGGCTGATCGCCGAGATGAGCACGATCACGAAGAGGATCGCCGGGATGGAAAGGAAGATGTCGGTAAGACGCATCAGGACATCATCGACGGTTCCGCCGAAGTAGCCGGCGACCGCGCCGACCACGAGCCCGAGCGCGGCACCCATGCCTACGATCCCTACCGAGAACCCCAGCGACCAGTCGGCCCCGCGGATGAGCGCTGTCTCTATGTTGTAAACCGGATTAGGTTGTGAGATCCCAACCGAGAGCACCCCCAGCGGGTCCCCGCCGGGGGAAAACGTCGCAAGGTTGAACGTCGGTCCGACCATGGCGGCGTAGCTCACGGTGGTAGGGCCGCTCCCCGTGACCGGCGTTTTCAGCCATACTCCACCGCACCAGTTGGACGCGTTCGGAGGCGGGACGATCTCGTAGGTGCAGATGGCGTTGCAGTCCACGATGTCCGAGTCGTTGAACGGCCCGTCGCCCTGCCAGTGGTGGATGGTCGTGTTATAATGCCACCACCCGGTTCCGGTATCGCCGGTGATCTGTTCGGAGGTCCCGGGACCGTAGTCAGCGACGCAGTACGGCTTCATCGTGTACCAGCTCAAGGGTTGGGACAATCCATAGACCGCGACGGCGGCGATCAGGATCAGTACGATGAGCCCTGCCAGCGCGAGGCCGTTGCGGCGGAAGAAGTACCACCGGCGCTTCAGCTGATCGAGCTGAGGGTGCGGGCGCGGCCGGCGGGCCGCCGCCGGAGGCGAAGGGGCCCCGACGCTCTCCATCCTCCCCCGTCACCCCAGACGGACCCGAGGGTCCAGGTACGCGTAGAGGATGTCGACCGCGACGTTGGCGAAGACGATGATCCACGTGAAGAGGACCGTCGAGCCGAAGATGAGACCAAAATCGAGGGGGTTGATGATCGAGTAGGCGAGGAGGCGGCCAACGCCCCAGAGGTTGAACACCGATTCGATGACGGCAAAACCCCCGATGAAACCGGCGAACGTCAAGCCGAGCACGGTGATCGTGACGTTGAGCGAGTTTCTCCCTGCATGTCGGTTCACCACGACCTTCTCGGGAACCCCTTTCGCCCGCGCCGTCCGGACGAAGTCGAGGCTCATGACCTCGAGCATGCTGTTGCGCACGAAGCGCAGGAGACCCGCGACCGAGCCGAACGCGATCACGAGCGCCGGGATGATCATGCGGATCAACGTGTCGAGCGCTAGCCAGTACTGATGGTGGATGATGGCGTCGACCGTGGGAAAGCCGGTGGGCGTCGTGGAGACCCCGTTCGCCATCCATAGAGGGTAGCCCACAATCGACAACGCCCCAGAATAGCAGGTACGGGCGGACGGCCAAGAATTGATGAACTCAAGCCCGGGCGGCTCCCCCCCCGGGCACCACGGCGTAACGATCGACCTCCCAAAGTGAGCGATGAACAGCATGGTGACGCCCGTGACGGCGAGACCTCCGAGAAGAAACCCGGGCAGGGCATACCCTGAGAACGAGAGGACGCGGGACGCCTGGTCGATCGGTCGGTTGCGGTTAGCCGCGGAGAGATTGCCCAAGGGGATGGCAATGGCCATGATGATGAGGAGGGACAGGGCCGCCAGCTCCAATGTGTACGGCAAAAAATCGCCGACGGCCTGGACGACGGACTGACCCCTTAGGAACGTAAACTGGTCGTACACGACGTAGCTATGCGAATCGGTCTGCCCCCAGTTGAAGCTGAAAGTGTTGTACATGTACGTGGCCCACTGGATGTAAATGGGCTTGTCGAGACCCAGCGCATGGAGGTGGGTAACGTACAGCGGGTTCGGACACGTCCCCGTCGCATTCGCATTCCAGTAGCTACAGTCGTAGGTCGGGTCGTATCCAGGTGGGTAACGGGGGGGCGGGTAGCCATACGCGGAGACCAAGCGGTCATAGACCGGCAACGCGCTGACGCACGCGAAGGTGATGGTCATGACCCCGATCAGGACCGGAAAGAGCAAGGCGGCTCGCCGCACGACGTAGATCCACATCTTCACGGCCTGCCCCCCCTGAAGGCCTCGCGCGGCCTTCTCGCCAGGAATCGGGAAGGGGATATTTAACACCTGGACCGACGCGCCCCCCCTCCTATGGGTCGGGGGTGAGGGCCGAACGACCGCCCCGGGGGTGGTCCCAGACCACCGCCCTCCAGCCGTGGGCCGACCGATCGGTCGATCCTGGGGGCGAAGGTGCTCCCGGCGGGAGTTCCCCCGGCGGGCGTGCGCCCTCCGGCTTTGAACCCGCGTCAGAGGCTCGAGAGGCCTCTATCCTTGACCCCTAGACTACGGGAGCGCCGGGGTTGCGTAGCTACCGGCGTCCTTGAGATTTGCTGCGCCGCGGGACCGTGGAGCAAGACCTGGGGCGGGCATCGGTCGCCCGGCGGCGGAGATGCTCGGGACCGGGTCTCCGGCCGCCGGGCCCCCACCCCGTAGCCGGTCCACTTCGGGCACGTCGGGGGAGTCGACCTCCGCCCGGAACTCGAACCTTCGCTCACCCGCGGGTGTCCGATCGGGCCTCGGGTCCGGGCCCCCCGCGACCCTCGGGCAGAGAGACGTTAGCCGCGGTCGACGTTCCCGCCGCGGCGGCAGGAAAGCGGTGCTCCAGGCCTTCATGCTCGCTCCGTTGCGTTCCATCATGCGCTCACGGGCCACTCCGCCGCGAAGGGTACTGGGGGCGTTACCGGTCGGACCCGCCATCAACGATTCGTGACACAGCACCGGCCGATTCCCTCAGGCAGGGGCATTACTGTCTATAAATAGAGGGATGGCCTAAGGCCGCTCGGTGGGCCAAACTATGAGTCGAAATAGACTGGGACCAGCGACAGCGCGACGAGGGCTCGTCCTTGCGGTCGTGATGATGGCCGTGGCCGGATTTTCGGTCGCGACGATCAGCGCGACGGGGACGGCTTTCGGCTCGGCTGCGGCTCCGAGCGCTCCCGCGGCAACACCGGTTTCCGCGGTGGCAACGTCGACCACGCCACATGCGGCGCTTCCGACGACGACAAACTTCGCCATGTCGAGCGCCCTCTCGAAGGACAAGAACGTAGGCACTCTCATAGTTGACGAGGGTGGCGGGGCGGTGGCGACGTCGATTGACCCGGCGATATCCTACGATACTATCGGTGCCGAGCCAGAGCTGAACGTTTACCAGACCCTGATCCAGTACGACAACGCCACCACCGGGGTACTCCCGCAGAACTTCATCCCCGTGGTCGCGACCTGCGTTCCGGGAAGCACGCAGTGCGTGTCGGACTACGGTTCGAGCCTCGTGAAGAACTTTGGGACCGGTCCGGATGCCGACGTTGGCCAGTACTACACCTTCGTGATCGACCCGGCTGCGCACTTCTACGACCCGGTGAGCGGGAAGTCCTGGGCAGTCTACCCCACGGACGTGATGTACTCGGTCGCGCGGACCATCTCGTGGGCCAGCGGGGCGACCTCGGGATACACGCCCGGCTGGATCCTCGCTCAATCGCTCCTCCCGACAGGCAACTTCGGCTGGGACGGAGGTCTTCACGCCCCGTACAACACCACACCCCAGTCCATCCTCGGGACGATGCTGATCAACGACACGCACTACTGCCCGGCCAAGGCGATGGACGGTATTCACGGCGACGGATGCATCACGTTCGACGCCAACGGCGGCGGAATCGCTTGGCCCGGGTTCCTTGAGTTCCTCGAGGACCCGATGGGCGGCGGGATTATGTCGTGCGGTTGGGCCAACTCGATTGCGGGTACGGACGGCACGCCCATGCCTGGGTTTGCCACGAACAAGAACGACAGCTCCTGTGTCCTTCCGGACGGCCTGACCTCGACCATGGGCAGCACCTGGACCAGCTACGTCAGCGGGTTGGATCCCACCTCGTGGGACGCCTGGGACTCGCTGGAATTCCCTGCGGAGTTCTCAGGGTCGTACGACCCCACCCCGCCCATCGCTTTCGATGCGGTCGGTTCCGGTCCGTACTACCTGTCTGGACCCCCTCTCGGAGAGATGAGCCTGGCGACAGGGTACACCCTCACGGCGAGTCCTGGTTACCAGCAGCCGAGCGCCTGTTCCGGCGCTGTCAAGGGGATTGTCTCCTACGCCTCGGGTGGCTTCTGCCTCCCGAAAGTTGGTAAGTACATCCCGAAGGTCGATGTGACGTACTACATTGATAACCCAACGTACGACGAGGCCGCGCTCTCTAACTTCCAGGCGGGCGAGGTGGACTTCGCACCGTTCCTTGCGAGCGACTTCGCGACCGATGTGCTGCCGTACACGCCAAGCTACATCTCGCTCGACCAGTTCCCGAGCCTCTCTACGTTCTTCGTCTCGTACTCGTTGTCGTACAGTGCCACTAAGTGCGAGGGCTTCATCGGAGGGAGCTGTAGCGAAGGAGGGGCCGCCGTGCCATCGGACTTCGCTAACAACATCGGGATCCGCGACCTCCTCACCGCGTCGTTCCCGTACGCGACGCTGTTCGGTCCAGGATACGACAAGGTCGGACCCGTCACCTTCGACTTCTGCGCGGGCGGGCCCATCCCGGCCGGCATGACGCCGTGGTACCCGACCAACGTGACGTACCCGTGCTCGGTCAACGGCGGCGTTCCGGACACAAGCTATTCCACCCCGGGTAGCGAGGCATGGTGGTTCGCCCAGATGACCGATATCTCGTCTCCGTACTACAACGCGGAGCTGGTTTGGTGCGGCGAGCAGACTGGTGGGTGCGTCTTCCCCCTGTTCGGGGAGGCCGGCAACTCGATCCTGAACTCCATCCTGCCGATCTGGGCCAGTGACCTGTACACGATCTCGAACCACACCCTCAATCCCTTCCCGTATGACACCGAGTCGTTCGGGGCCCTCGTGGACGCCGAGACAAGCTCGAGTGGCGGGAACAACCCCGCGATGGTCGGTAACCTCGGCTGGGCGCCCGACTACCCGTTGCCGTCCGACTACGAGAACCCCATGGTGAACCCGATCGGCATCTACACCTCCCCAGACTACGTGTCGCAGATGTTGGATCTGACCGAGTCGCTCGCCAATGCGACGGCCTGCGGGCACACGGACCCCACCAGCTACGCGAACCTCATCTACTGGACGAACAACCCCTACGCGATTTCGACCAACTGCCAGGGGTATGCCTACGACACGGCGGTCTACTGGGATGAGAATGCGGCCACGCTCCCGGCGGGCGCCCTGAGCCAAGCCCTCCTCGAGTACAACCTCGCGGGGCACATCTTCAACACGCTTGACCTGTACAACTGGCAAGGGAACGCGAACGAGGTGTACACCTTCGCGCCGTGGATCAACCCGGCATCGATCGACTCGAACCCGACGTTCGGCGGCGGTGGGGACACCATCTGGTACTACGTCCAGTACATGAACACCCAGCAGGTCAACTTCGGAGAGAGCGGCCTGCCGGCCGACACGACCTGGGGAGTGTCGAGCTCCCTGGGTGGAGTTGTGACGGCTGCGAACGCGACCGTGGGTTACGACCAGAACGGACTCCCGTGCCCGACGTGCGGACAGACGGTGGAAGTGAACCTAAGCGCGGGGAAGGACGTTGTCGTGCCGAGCGTGATGATCCAGGCGCCCGGCCAACCCGAGCCCTGGGCGTTCCAGAGCGCGGCGGTAGCCCTGAACCCGCTGGTGGTCACGTTGTCGAAGACCAACGCGCCGATGACCGTCAGCCTGTACTTCACGGAGACCGGGAGCGCTGCCATCACGGCGTACGGCCTTGCACCGACTTCGACCGCCGTGCCGTTCCTCTGTGGGTCGATAACGTCGGGCTTCGCGACGAAAGGTCCGCCGACGTATACCGCGTGTGTCGCTCCGAGCGGGCCGACGACGATCGAGGTCGCGGCGGCCCCCTCGGGACCGGGCTACTACACCTACACCATGACCGCCCCCACGGGATTCGCGATCTGCACGAAGCTGACCGCTCTGTGTCCCATCGTAGGGACGCTTACCAAGAGTAGCGGCAAGCTAGGGATCGTAGCGGCGGGACTTCCCACCACGGGGACGATCTACTTCTACCCCGTCATCGAGAAGATGAAGTTCACGATCTCAGGCCTGCCAGCTTACACGACCTGGACCGTGACCGTGGCCACCTTCGCGGGACCGACGTTGTTCGCATCGACCCTCTCGAACACAACCACCTCCAAAGGCGCGGGTACGATCTACTTCTACATCCAGCAGAACGCCTCGGCGGTCTACGGGTTCAGCGTGAACACGTACACCCTGCAGACGGGCTACGTGCCCTCGTATTCGTCGGGATACTTCACTGCGAGCGGAGCGAAGACGATCGGCCTTACCGCGATCGACCCGAGGCACGTCGTGATCCACCTCTACGGACCCGAGGCGCTGAACCGCCTCGCGTTGGAGGGGTTGTAGGTCGGGACCGAGCGCAGGCTAGCTCACCCTAGGCCCCCCGGGTCGGGGGTGAGCTAGCCCTTCCCGCGAGAGCGGGCGGGGTCGCACCTAACCCCTTCCTTTCTTTCCCTTCTCTTTTCCTTCGAACCAGTTGAGGCATGGTTGCCGCCCGAGAGCTCAAGCGTATCGGCAGGGCCCATGGGGTCGTCCCTCCGGTGGCGCAGCCCCTCCGCGATCGATCACCGGGGCGGCGGGGGGTCGCCTCCCGCTCGAGGGCCGCCTCCTTCGGGGCCTTCGGCGCCTTGCCCCTTCACGATAGGGAGATCTGTTCGTCAGCCTCCGTCCGACCACCGCTCAGAGGTTCCGAGCGACCGCCGTCCGGACCCTCATCGGGCCGGTCCGCTCCGCCTTCCTGCGGTGGAACCGTTTCCGTGCCAGTTTCCCGGGTTCGACCCGACGGTGCCCACCGGTGCTCCGTTCCGAGCTGTCGGCCCATGGCACCCGCCCCCTGCAGGGTGCCAGCTCCCCCTGGGCGGGGAAGCGACGGATGTCGTGGATTTCGGCGACGTTCGCCACGGCGGTACCACGGAGGACCGCGATTGTCCTCAGGAGCTGCTCCTCCTCTCTCTCGACCGCGAGCTGCGCGAGCTCCTGCAGGAGCTCGTGCTCTAGCGACCCCGAGGCCAGGTGGCTCGGCGGAGGGCGATAGCGGGCCGTCGCGGCGGCTCCTCCATGCCGAGGAGGGGCGGTCCATGGGTGGGAGAACCACCCACCCCGGTCCTGTCGGACCTGACCGTCCAAGTACGGCCCGTCCAACGCGAGGATGGCCCTCTCCATGACGGTAGATCACGCGGCGAGGCACGGTGCTTACCTGCGCGAGTACGGTACGACGGAGAACGCCCGGACCAAGAGCAGGAGCATGGCGCACGTGCTGACCCTGCGCTCGTCGTTCCGGACGGGCCCGTGGGCGAGAGTTCGGGGCTGGGCGATCCCTCTCGGCCGCGCCGACCCGATGGGTTCATCCCGTGGGCGTCTCCGCGGAGGTTCGCCCCCGGAACCCCTGCCGGACGCGGGGCCCGAGGGGACCCCACGCTCCGACCGAGGCGTGCCGACCGCTCTCGTTCTGGGGTGGCCCGTCTCCCGCTCGGGGACGGGCTGGCGCGGGGCACGCCCGCAGAGGCCGTTCCTTCTACGAGAAGGGGCCTCCCGCAGCCGAGGGGACACCCCGGCACGGTAGGCGGCCCACGGGGGGCGTCCTGACGCTCGGACCGCCGGCGCACGGGCTCGGCACACCGCGATGCGACTCGGCCCCGGTCAAGGACCGGTCCGAATGCCCGGGACGGGCGCCTGCGCGAGTTCCTCAGGCGGGCCCTGAAGGCTTCCGCCCCTCGACCGGCCCGGATCTCATGGGACCGAACCGCGGGGGATAAGCCGCCCTCCACGGCGCGGACGCGGCATCGAGCGCGGAGGGCGCGCTCCAGCGGCAACCGTCCGGCCTCGACGCCGCGCGAGCCTCGTGCGTCCCTGGCGGCTCCTGTCCCCCGTCTCCCGAGGGTCCGTCCCCGACTAGCGTTGTCGCCGGATGCGCGCCCGGCGTTGGGGCCGGATACGCGCCCGGGGTTGGGGCCGGCTGCGCGGCCGCGACCGCCACACCGCGACGAACACCGCGGCCGCCACGGCGACCCCGCCGGCCGCGGCGGCGGCGATCGCCCAGAGCGGGATGCCGGCGGAGCCGCCGGTAGACTGGGACCGGCTGAACTGGATCGTGACCGTCTGGTTGGTCCCCGCGTACGTGATCGAACCGGCGGCCGGCTCCGCTCCGTACCCCGAGGGAGGGAAGACCACGAACGCGTCGGTCCCGTTCGGCACCGTCCAGGCGGGGAGGTAGAACAGCGGGCTCGCGGCGTCGAGACCGATCTCGACCACCACGACCCCCCATCCCGTCCCTCCGGGGAGCCCGCTCTCCGAAAAGAGGAGCCAGTTGCCGAGGAACGCCGCCCTGGGGGAAGCGTCGGCATAGGTCCGGTTCACGACGTACTTCGCCTTCCCGGCGGCGTCCGACCAGTAGTTGGAGCTGAGGGTCGCATTCGAGGTCCCGGTGATCGAGGCCTGGACGTGGGCGGAGGAGAACGCGCCGGTCGCGCTCGCGCCATTGTTGGCGACGAAATTGTTGTGGCCGACCGCGACCGCGCTACCGTTCAGCGACTCGAACCCGTACTGGACGGAGTCCTCGAACGTGCTCGACGAGACCGATAGGTTGGTCGAGTTGTTGACGTCGACCCCGACGATCTCCCCGAACGAGAAGAGGCGAGCGATCGTCGTGTTGTTGGTCACGTTGAGCGCGACCGCGACGTCCCCGGCCCAGGCGGTGATGTTGGTCAGCACGGTCCCGTTCGTGTAGTTCGCCAGGACCGCGAAGGACGAGGCGTCGGCCCGGACGTCCGTCACCGACGCGTTCGAGTCGTTCCCGAGCCACACCGCGGCGTCGGGGAGGAAGAACCCCAGGCAGGGGCTGATGAAGTAGGCCGGGCCCACGGTCGCGTTGATCGCGGTGACCTGGCCCACGGTCACGTTGGTCACGTTCGTCACCGCGACCGCGACCGACTCGTCGGTCGCTTGGGCGTGCGAGATCGTGCCGTTCGAGCCGAACTGCCAGACCAATCCCGCCGACAGGTCCGACGCGCGGAGGCCCGTCGCCACGGTCCCGTTCTCCCCGAAGAGGTAGACCCCGACGCTGCCGTCGGTGGCGTCCACCGAGCTCACGGAGACGTCCGTGGCGCCGCTGAGGTTCAGGCCGAGCGCCTGGTCGGTCGCGTTGACGAACGAGAACGAGTCGTCAACGGAGCCGGCGAGGCCGTAGACGCCCACCGAGCCCGGGGCCGAGACGTTCACCCGGACCGCGGAGAACTGGGCGTCGCCCATGAGCTCCAAACCCAGGCCGACGACCGAGAGCCCGACGATCGAAGTGTTGGTGCTGTTGTCCCAGTAGTCCACGTACTCCTCCGGATTGCTGTCGGAAATGACCATGCCGGTAATGGTCGACGACGAGCAGTTGCCGGCTTGGATCGCGGAGGCGTTGACCGCCGTCAGCCCCCGGACCGTCCACGAGGAGTTCGACCCCACGAACGCCACCGCGGTGTCGATTGCGGAGAGACCTCGGAGGTCGATCGCCGACGCGTTGAGCACGTAGGCGCCCCAGCTGGGCAGGTCGCGGTAATCCACGCCGACGGCCCTGATCTTCGTGGCCTCGACCTTCGCGGAGGAGATCGCGACGAACGCGTTCGCCCCCTCCTCGCTCGTCAGGTTGGTCGCCCTTCCTCCGGTCGCGTTGGCGAAGGTCACGCCGAACGACTCCTGATCGCTGACGATGTCGGACGCTTGGCTCCCAACCGTGTCGAAGAACTCGACCGCCGCGGGAGGAGAGGCCCCGTCCTCCCAGTAGGCGGTCGAGTTCCCGGGGAGGGTCGTGTGGGTGACGTTGAACGTGCCGGTCCCGTAGAAGAAGAAGTACCCCTGGCTGTAGCCGGAGTAGGTCTCGGAACTCCCGAGGTCGATCGCGTAGCTCGACGCGCCAGGCGCCTGCGCGAACCGGTCGACCCGGACCGAGATGTTGAGGTCGTCCGCGGCGAACAGGACGAAGGTAGGGTCGCGGTAGTCGTTCAGGCGAAGGAACGGCGCGGCCAGGGCATCCGAGGCCGCCCCGAGCGATAGGGTGTGGTTCGAGCTGGTGTACGTTACTGAGGGGATCCCGAGGGTGCCGAACGCCTCCGCCTCGGTGTCCCCGAAGAGGTAGACCGGGGCCTGCAACGGCGAGGAGCTGCTGGCCAAGGTGAGGTCGAACCGGAGGCCCGTAGAGTTGGCCTTCACCGCGACCGGGTTTGTAGAGGAGTTGGCGTAGCCGGCCGCCCAGGCGAGCAGCTCGTACGGGTCGGTCCCCGACGGGGGAGGGAGCTCGGTGTTGCCGGCCCCGCTCGGGCCGGTCGGGAAGTAGGCGAGCTTCGCCTGCGCCAGTGGTTGGCCGACCAGCGAGGCGTTGTCCGTCGCGAAGACGAACCCCCAAGCCGGATCGACGGTCAGCGCGACGCGAATCGCGCCCGGGGACGCCGCAGGGCCGTACCATATCGAGGAGGCGGTCCCCCACAGGCCGTAGAGCATCGAGGGTCCCTGCTCGAGGGTCTCGGTCGTGCCGACGTACGTCGCGGCGATCCCCTCGGAGGTCTCCCCCGAGTCGACGCCGTAGTCGTACGCCGACCGGACGCTCACGAAGCCCGAGAGGCCGGCGTTCCAGTACTGCAGCGACACCGTCGCGTTGAGCTGTTGGACCATCGCGTTCGAGCCCGAGCCGTCCCCTCCAAAGATCAGCTCGGCGTCATTCCAGTGGCCCGCGCCGTCGCGGCCGAACCCGTCCACCTGGAACGCCGGGGTCACCGTCTGGGTCGTCGCGAACGTCAAGGCGTCGTACGACCTGATGGGCCCGCCCGCCAGGGAGTAGTTGAGGTAGATCGTGGCGTGATGGCCGGCGAGCGAGACGCTGTTGTAGAGGTCGAGCGTGAACGGATAGGACGACGGCACGGCCAACGTCGGCCCGTTGCGGAAGTAGTACTGACCGGACGCGCTGGGAGCGATCGTTCCGGCGGGGTTGATCAGGTTCCCCGGGAAGACGCTCGCGCCGGAGGCGGTGAAGTTCCAGAGGTTGTCCTCGAGCTCGAGGACGGAGCCGTTGAAGTGGACCACGTTCTGGACCCAGAACGTCCCGTAGTGGCCGCTCGGGGCCCCAGCGTAGCTGAGGTTCACGGCGACCGTGTTCAGCTGGATCGTCGACCACGACGGCGCCTCGGCGAGTCCGGCGTACCCCGGGTCGTAGACCGAGAACGGGCCCTGGAACGTGAGCGACGCCATGAAGCTGGAGCTGTTGTAGATGTACGCGCCCGTCGACCCCTGGCCTAGGTCGGCGAGCCCCATCGGCGCGGGGTTCTGAGCGTAGCCGGGCTGCTCGCTTCCTTGGCCCATCGTGATTGGCGGGGACGGTGGGAAGACCTCGCGGGAGGCGACCCTGCCGAGCGATGCGCCGTCGCGGGCGGGGGCCGGGGGCGGGGCCACGCGCCCGAGGGCAGGCCCCGTGCCATGACCATGAACGCCGGCCGAGACGGCGGGCACCGCGCTCGTCCCCGCCCCGGGGGTCTCCGGCGCGGAAGGCCCCTGGAAGGCGAAGGGGAACGCGAGAAGGGCGGCGAGGACGCATGCCGCGACCGCGAGCGCGACGCGCGGTCGAAGCGTGGCCACCCGGAGAAGTCGTGTACTCATCGACTCGGAAGGCCGTGGGACCGTATTTATCCCTTTACGGAGGCCACGCGTTCCGGCCGCCGGGTACGGCCGATCTCGCGAGCCGAGCAGGTGTCCGGGATCTCCTGAACGTGTCGTGCGGTCCACGACGCCGCCAAGGGCAAGAGGGCCACGCCTGGCTTGCCCGGCGAGGGGCTCAGAGCTGGGTGACGAGCACGCTGAAGCCGGTGACCGACGTGTCGAGGGCCTGGGTCATGTCGAGCGCGTAGATCGCTTGCTCCGAGGTCGAGATCGTCCTGGACGTGTTGACGTACGAGGTCGCGTTAACGTTGTTCGCCGAAGGGGTGACGTCCACCGAGACCTGGAGCTTGAAGACCGTCGCGTTCGCGGCCGCGCTACTCCACGAGATCTCCATGATGAACATCATGTCGGCGGGGGCAAAACCGCCCGCCGGGGTGTTGAGGCACAGGCCGACCGCGACCCCGTTCGATAGCAAGGTAGGAATGGCGAGCGTCCCGAGGTTCGACGAGATGCAGGCTCCGGCCGCCGGGATGGTCGTCGCGTTGACGGGCTGCGCTTCGGCGAGCGGGAAGGAAAGTCCCGGCGGCGCGTTCAGGAGGCCGCTTGCCCCGGCCTGCCGCGGGGTGGACGCGAACGACGAGAGGACGAGGGAGCCCACCGAGAGGGCCCCCACGGCGGCGAGGATCGCTGCTCCCACGCCGAACACGACGAACCAAGCGCGCCGGCTATGTCGCGGCGGTTGCGGTCGACGAACCCGGCGGTAATGCCGAATCTCGCTGCCGACAGTCTGCGAAGACCTCATGCCGCCCCACCGACGGAAGCGAGCGCCCCAACTCCCCGCCCCTATTTATAATCACGAACCCGCCCCGGCCCCCGCGCCTCCAGGACTCGCGGGAGAGCTCGTCCGGAGCCACCGCCGCGAGAGCATCGTAAGCGGAGGTCGGCGCGCCTCGGACCCTACCGCGCGGCTCGAGGCAGACCCCGCTCTCCTAGGCCGGGGGAACGTGCTCCCGGGCGCCGCCCGGCGCCCCTCCCCCTCGCAACAGCGCCTCAGGTGAGCGGGGAAGAGTCCTCGGGGCTCCGCGGCGCGGACGGCTTGTCCGCCGCCTCTCCGTTGACGGCCACCGGTTCCTCGGCCGCCTTCCGCTCCTCTTCGCACTCCTCTTCGGTGACCCACTCGAACTCGACGTCCTCAGGGTGGTCGTGAGCGACGAAGGCGCCCGACTCGAACGCGGTCGAGATGATCTCCTCGAGCTTGTCCGACTCCTGGGGCCCGAACGCCCCCACGAGACGCCAGTACCAGTCCGGCGCTTTCCCTGCGGCCTGGAGGAACTCGGTGACGAGGTCGTAGTACGTCGCCCGCTCATCGGTGAGATGGACGTGGACGTGCCGGTCATGGTGATCGTAGCCGGCGCTCGTCTCGACCCGCGCCATGGACCCCCTCGCGCGGGGCGCAAGGGAGGCAGCCCACTATAACCCTTCGCTCTCCGGCACGGGCTCCGCCCGAGCTCGGCCTCTTCGGCGAGAGCCGAAGAGGTCCGGGCCGCGTGGTCGCTCTCTCGGCAGGCCTTCGAGGGGGGGGCAGAAGCCGTTCAGCGCCAGCCCGGTCCTCTCCTCTCTTCCCCTAGCTCCAGCGAGGGGCGCCGCGGGTGCGTCCCGCCGCCACGGACCGCTCGTCCTGGCCTCCCCGTGCCTCCCTACGGTCGCCGGCCTGGAGCCCAATCCTCCAGAGGCGCTCGACCGGATCTCAGGTCTCCTGTGGTCGTCCTCCGGTACCCAATCCCCTCGAAACGACCCTCCCCTTTCGCCGGAGGGCAGTAACCCGCGACTGAAGGCTTTAATATAGCCAAGTCTTCGGGCGCCTTAGGTGGGCTGATGCGTCGAGAAAGTCATCGGCGAAGGGGAGCATATCGAGCGAGTTCGGGTGGCTGGGGCCACCGGGCGGTCTATATCGGGGCGATCGTGGCTGCGGCCGCGATGATCAGCGGATTTGGTGCCGCGTTGCTCCCGTACGGACCGATCGGGGTCGGCGTGCCCTCCCGACAGATTTCGGGGAGCGGGAATGGGATTCCGCCTACGGGCGTTAGTTTCGGCAACGCTACGCAGCTGTTCGCTTCGGGGTTGAACCTGAACGTCAGCGGGACCGGGGCCTGGAACTGGACCACGAACGGGAACTTCACCGGGCCCTGCAATGGGTCTGGCGTGTTGCAGAACGGTGCCTACAGCCTTACGGCATACAATGGTTCGGCCCAGCTCAACTCCACGGCTCCTGTTGACTTGGTTTGCCTGAACTCCGTCTCCGGCGGGATGTTGGGCGCGACCTGGTACAACTCGACCTACATGGTCAACAATTACAACAGCACCAACTGGGTCCCTAACGGGGGATACTACAACAACGGGAACGTGAACGTTTCTTCGTGCAACGCGTGGGGTCCTGAGACCGGGTGGTCCCCGGCGTGGAACACCACACACGTGCTCAACCAGAGCGCGTTCGCCCCGTGCAACACATACTACGAGATGAACAACAACACGACCTTCATCACGTCGTTCGCTGGTTCCTATGGGCTGTACAACAGCACCGAGTGGTACCAGTGGGCGTTTAACGAGTCGGGCTACCTCCCCAGCGACGTCCTCTACGAGGTGCCGGTGACCTTCACCAACGCCTCGGTCAACGGGACCTACGAGATCCAGATCGCGATCGCTGGCGTGACCCCGGTCGTGCAGACGTTCTACTTCAACGACTCGCTGTACGGCGGCACCACGAACGTTACCGTGGAATTCGTGTTCGACATGACGGCGGCGTGGCTGATGGACCTGAGCTTCAACATGCTCGGCGCGCCGGCCACGATCCCGATGATCTACGGTGCGATCGGGACCGTCAGCACAATTGTCACGGAGTGCGCAGCGGCGGGCTGCCCCCTGTAGGTAGTGTAGGTCGGTAGGCGATCCGATCGACGGCGACCCCCGCAGAAGCGGGGGTCAACCCCTTCTTGTCTTTCTTCTCTTTCTTCCTTCGTTTCGCACCCCCTTGTTCCTTGATCCGGTAAGGAGGCACGAAGGGCGGGCGCTCCTTCCGCGGCGTCCACGGATCTCTTCCCCGTCTGGCGTCGGACCTGACCTGAGGGGAGCTCGCGGGGTGGGAGCCGAGCTGTAGGGGGTTGGCCGGCCGAGGATGGTTCTACGGTCCCCGCGCGTCGGACCCCCGGTGGCTCGCCACGGGATGAGCCGTCGGCAGGGGCGTGGGTGGCTCAGGAGCATGGGAACCGAAAGCGGGGGTCGGAAGGAGCCCCTCTCGGGGGTTCACTATGGGGCTCCCCCCGTTGCCCCAAACCTCAAAGCTATCATCTAGCAAGCCTTCGCCTCGGCGGTGGTGGGGGCGCGTGGACCGGGGTGGGCCCTCGAGGATCCTGGTGGTGTGCCGTCCTTCTGACGGTCACGCCGGCGAGGGTGCTCGGGGACGACGTGACGGAGGAGGGCCTTCTCGGCGGGAAGGTGCCGGAGCGCCCTGCTCTTCGGAGGACTGATGCGGCGAGAGAGCCATCGGCGAAGGGGCTTCCATCGAGCGAGTTCGCACCGTGGGGGCCACCGGGCCGTCTACCTGGGTGCCGTCGTGGCCACGGCGGCGATGATCGCCGGGTTCAGCGGAGCGTTGTTGGTCTACGGGCCGAGCGGAACTGGGGTCCCTTCCCGCCAGAGCTCGGCGAGCTCCGCCACGGTTCCGCCCACCGGGGTGACCTTCGGCAACGCCCAGGCGATCATCGGCACCGACCTGAACCTGACCGGGGCTGACGGGTACGTGGGCTGGAACTGGACGAACACCTCCGGGGTGTTCACCGGGCCGTGCAACGCCTCCGGGATACTGAGCCCGACGAACGGGACGTACGCGCCCTATGACACCAGCACCGCGGCGCAGAACCTCTCCGCCGGGGGAGGCAACGTGACCTTGGTCTGTCTCAACTCGGTCGGAGTGACGCCGAACTCGCTCTACGGTGGCGGGATCGACGCGACCTGGTACTACGACTCCCTTGGGAATCCCCTGACGTTCAACTCCTACAACTCGAGCGACATGGTGGGCGACGGGTCGAGCTACAACAGCTCCCTCGTGAACGAGGCGTCGTGTAACCAATGGGGCTCGAACACGTCATGGTCGCCCGTGTGGAACTCCACCCACGTGCTGAACCAGAACTTCACCCCGTGCGACACCTACTACGAGCAGGACAGCAACACCACCTGGATCCTCTCGTTCGCAGGTGAGTTCACGGGCGTCTTCACGAGCGGGCTCTACGAAGGAATGCCAATCTATAACGGCTCGTCGTTGTGGGCCCCCGACGAGATGGGCTATGGCCCGGCCGACGTCCTCTACGAGGTGCCGGTCGTCTTCTCGAACGCCTCGGTCAACGGGACCTACGAGATCTCGATCGCGATCGAGGGGGTGACCCCCGTGCCGCAGACGTTCTACTTCAACGACACGATCGGCCGCACGGCCGCCGCGCCGGACACCGTGGACTTCGTGTTCGACATGACGGCGGCGTGGCTGATGGACCTGAGCTTCAACATGCTCGGCGCGCCGGCCACGACCCCGATGATCTACGGGGCGGTCGGGACCGTCAGTACGGTCGTCACGGAGTGCTCGCCGGCAGGCTGCCCGGCGTAGGTCGTGGCGGTCGGAGAGCGGTCCGATCGACCGCGGCCTCCGTGGGGACGCTCGGGGAGCCAGCCTAAAGGCGTGGCCTGCAAGCTGCCGGTCCCCAACCCATATCAGCTAGCGAGCCCATCCGCTCCCCCGTGGGCCGGGATGGGGTCGACCAGGTGGTGCCTGTGAGGGTCCTCGCCCAGGGGGCGCAGGACGGCCGTCTTAGAGGTCCTACAGCGCTCCCTGGCTCGCCCGGAGGCCTCTAGTGGCCGCGGAGGAGGAGACGACGGCCCCGACCTGGCGGGGCTGGCACGTCATCGGGAGGTTCCTCCCCATGATTTTCCTTGGCCTCATCTTCATCATCTACGGGGTCAGCCCGGCCGCTCCTCACCGGGGGGTCCTGAGGCTGGGGGCGATCTTCGTCTGGATCGGGGGGATCCTGCTCATCGGCGCGCTCATCGGGATCCTGTTCACCAAGTGCCCGATCTGTTACCAGTCGAGCTGGATCTTCTGCGTGCAGGAGCGCGACGTGATACGGATCCATGATCACGGAGCGGGCGACTACTACGCCCGCGACCTCGCCTACCCCGACGACAAGCACTGAGCTCTCGAGGCCTCGTGGCCGGACGAACCCGTCGTGGGGGTGCCGTCGAGCCCGGGTCCGTCGGTTCGGCCAACGCCGCCGAGGGCGCGACGGCCCTGCGCCGGCCGAGGCTGGTCGTTCTGAGCGAGCCGGACCCGGTGGCGCGCGCAGTGGGAGCGCGATGGGGGACGGCCGAGCCGACCGGCTTCCACGTCGAGGGGGCTCCCGTGCGGCAGCTGGAGGGCGGTCTCCTCTACGTTCGGCGACCTGGACCTCACCTTCACGACGAGCGTCTCGACCTTCGGCTCCCGGGCCCTGTCCGCGACCTCCGTCCTACGCTCGTCTTCCCGTCGATCCACCGGAGCGAGAGCAAGATCCGTTGCTTCACGGTCCATCCTCTCGGCAACCCGGGTGGGCAAGCTGACCACGGGGGACGCCCCAGGACCTTGGTCCCGACCGACCCCTGGGAAATGGCGGCGACCCTGCGAGAGCTTGCCGAGGAGGCCCGCGCGCTGGGTCTCCCGGCCACGTTCGAGGCGACCCACCATGGCCCCGAGCTGGGCCTACCGGCGTTCTTCGTGGAGGTCGCGCTCCCGGAGGGCACCGAGCCGTCCGATGCGGAGGTCTCCCTGCTCGCGAGGGCGATACGCGCGGCGGCGCCCGACCCCAGGGACCGGGTCGCGCTCGCGGTCGGCGGGGGGCACTATGCGCCCCGCTTCACCGACCTCGCGCGGGACCGGCGCTGGGCGTTCGGCCACATCCTCTGCCGGCACGCCTTCGCGGACCTCGACGCCGCGACGGCCCGCGCGGCGAGCCAGGCGACCCCGCAGGCCGAAGGGGTGCTCTACGCCCGGGCCCAGGACCGGGATCTCCCGGCGTTCGCCGGGCTCGGGCCCGCCCTGCGGGACACGGAGGCGCCGCGGCGGGACGACCGCCCCGCGCGCCCTACCTCGAGGAGCCCTCCGACTTCTGGAACATGATCGCGCCGGAGCGGTAGACCGCCTTGCCGAGGCGGAGCACCTGCGTCGAGGCGACCGACGGCGACCTCTCGGCGAGCATCATGCTCTCGACGATCTGGCGGAACAGGGCGCTCTGGTTGATCTCCGGGTGACGGTCGAGGAAGGCGGCCTCCTCGGGCGTGATGGTGATGTTCTTGCGCTGCATTCCAGGGAGCGGCATCTCGGCTCGGGCGCGCGCGGGCATGCCCCCGCATCCACCTGCACGTATAAATGCGCATGGGTGCGGAGAAACGGCAACGCTACCGCGGCCTGCCGACCCTCGGCGGAGCGGCCCGCCGTGGCGTGGTGCCGCACCGGGCGCGGACCATGGCGCCCCCGGCCGGCCCGCGGGCCGTAGCGGCTCCCGCCCGTCCCGGGCGACGGCGGAAGGCGATCGCCGGTCGCGTCCTCACCCTACGCCGCGCCCAGCGGGCCCACCACGACCGTGACCATCCCCCTCGCCCCCAGAGCCTCCCGGGCGGCGTCCCGGACGGCGGCAGGACGGACCGAACGAAGGGTCGACGGCCAGCTGCGCCAGTGGTCCTCGGGAAGCTCGTGGTAGGCGGCGTCCACGGCGAGCTCGTGCGCCTCGGCGGTCGTCTCGAGCGACAGCGGGATCTCGCCGATCGCGCTCTCGCGGACGAGGTCGACCTCCTGGCCCGTGGGGCTCACCTCACGGATCCTCCGGAGCTCCGATTCGAGCATCGGCACGACCTTCCTCCATCGGTCGGCCCCGGTCCCGGCCTGGGCGAGCCAGTACCCTCCCAGGCGCATCGCCTCGAGGTCGCTGGAGGCGTGGTAGGCGAGGCCCCCGTGCTCCCGCACCTTCTGGAACAGTCGGCAGAGCAGCGGGCGGCCGCCGAGGATCTCGTTCGCCAGGAAGGCGGCCGGAAAGCACGGGTCGCGCCGGGCGATCGAGGGGCCGCCGAGCCGGAGCTCGACCTGCGAGCGGCCCGGGAGGTCGACCTTCCGCAGCCCTCCCCGAACCCCCTGGCGCCGGGCGAGCTGGAGGACCGTGCCGCGGGGTTCCTCGAACGACCGGAAATAACGGCGGGCGGCCCGCCGGACCGCCTCCCCGCGGGCCGGTGCGGTCACCACGAGGAGGCCCCCTTCGCTCGTGTAGTGCTCCCGGTGGAAGCGGACAAGCCTCTCCCGCGAGAGCTTGGCCAGGGAGCGTGCGGTCCCGAGGCCGGTGCCGTGGTACGGGTGGCCCGGCGGGAAGATCCCCTGCAGCAGCTCGCGCTCGGCCCGGGGTGCCGGCTGGGCGGACTCGCGGAGCTGCCGTTCGGCCAACTGGCGCCGGGTACGTCGAACGTCCTCCGGGTCGAATCTCGGCCGCTGGACGACCAGCGCGAGCAGCTCGAGGAGCTTCTCCCACGCCTCGGCGGGGCCCCAGACGGTGACCTCGGACGACTCGGGGGCGCACTGCCGGGTCAGGGTCGCCCCCGCGCGATCCAGGCGTCGGGCGAGCGCGACCCGGTCGTACGGCCCGGCCGCGCTCGTGACCAGCTGGCTCACGAGCCGCGCGGTCCCCTCCGCGCCGTGCTCGTCGAACCCCCAGCCGGCCGGCCCCACGTACGTCGCCGAGAAGCTCCCCGCGCCCGCGGGAGGAGCCTGTCGCACGAGGGTGAGCCCATCGACCGGCGGGAGGTACTCGATCCTCAGCGGGTCGGTCGCCTCAGCCACCGTTCGCCTCCCCCGTGGGCCGGTAGCGGACGACGACCCTCCGCTCGGGCCGGAACAGCTCTTGGGCGCGGGCCCGCACCTCGCGTCCGGTGACCCGCAGGATCGAGGCGAAGATCTCGTCCTCGAGCCGGGGGGACTTGAACACCGAGAAGAAGCCGAGGCGGAAGCCGGTCCGAGAGGCCCCCTCGTAGGCGAGCGCCGTCGCGCGGCGGACCTTGGTGCGGGCCTCCTCCATCTCGGCCGGCCGGGGTCCCTCGCGGGCGAATCGGTCGAGCAGGCGGATGATGGCGCCCTCCAGGCGGTCGAGCGAGACGCCCGCCGCCGCCTGGGCCTGCACGGTGAAGAGGCCCGGGTAGCTCCTCGGGCGCCATTCGCTCGTGGCGCGAACGGCGAGCCCAGGGTCGACGAGCGCCCGATAGAGCCGCGAGCTGGGATGCTCCCCCGAGCGCCCCCAGCCGGCGCCGGTCGAGAACAAGCGGGTCTCCCCTCCCAGGATCGCGTCCAGGACGATCGTGGCGGGGGTCTCGGGGTCGCCCAGGGCGGGCGCGCGGAAGCCGAGCTGAAGGTACGGCGTGGTCCCCGGTCCGGAGAGCTCGGCCCGGCGCTCCCCGCGCGCCGGCGGCTCGGCCACGCGGACGGAGACGTCCTCGCCCCCCTCGGGCAGCGGCCCGAACCTCCGACGGACCTCCGAGGCGACCTGGCCGGGGTCGAAGCCGCCCGCCACCACGAGGAGGGCGTTGCGGGTGCCGTAGAAGCGGCGGTAGTACTCGCGGAGCTGCTCGGCGCTCATCCGCTCGATGTCCTCGCGCCGGCCGAGAGGGTCCCACCGGTACGGGTGCTCGCGGAACGCCAGCTGGTAGAGCTCCTCCTCGACGCGGAACTCCGGCCAGTTCTCGTTCCCTTCGCGCTCGGAGAAGATCACCGTGCGCTCGCGCGCGACCTCTTCGTCCGTGATCAGCGCCCGGGTCATGCGGTCGGACTCGATGTCGAGCGGGACGTCGAGGTGCTCGCGGGGGACGGTCGAGTAGTAGGCGGTGAAGTCGACGTCGGTGAACGCGTTCAGCTCGCCGCCGACGCGGACGACCGCCCGGTCGATCTCCCCCTTGGCGTAGCGCGGCGACCCCTCGAACAGCATGTGCTCGACCCAGTGCGAGGCGCCGGTGATCCCCGGATGCTCGTTGCGGGACCCGACCCGGTACCAGACCCAGACGCTCGCGGTGGGGCTCCGGGCGTCCGGGGCGAGGAGGACCCGCAGACCATTGCCCAAGGTGAAGCCCCGGGTCCTCGGCCGGGGCACGCGGGGGGAGCGCATCTCCGCGCCCGAACCACCACGGGTTATAACGGCCGACCGTCGCGGGCGCGGGACCGCACCGGCGAGGCCGCGCTCCGCCAGGACGGCCGTCCGGCACAACCGTTATTGTGCTGGCGTGGGCATCGCGGCACGTGCGGGCCGCCCTCCGCCTCGTGCGTCCGGCGAACCTCTTGGTCGCGTTCGTCGGCACGGTCGTCGGAGGCCTCGCGGCGGCGGCGGTCGGGTTCGGGCTGTCGCGGGCGCTGGGGTTCCTGCTGCTCCTCGCCGCGGCCTCGACCGCCCTCGTCACCGCCGCCGGCAACGTCCTCAACGACCTCGGCGACCTCGAGGGGGACCGTCTCAACCACCCGGAGCGGCCGCTCGTGACAGGCGAGGCGACGCCTTCGGCCGCGCGGCGCCTCACGGTGGGGCTGTTCGTCGCCGGGGTCGTGGTCGCGGTGCCGGTCGCGATCGTCGAGCCCTGGGTCGGCGTGATCCTCGCCGTGGCGATCGCCGGCCTGCTCGCCTATGAGCTCCGATGGAAGGCGAGGGGGCTGGTCGGGAACCTGACCGTCGGCGGGCTCACGGCGATGGTCTTCCTGTATGGCGGGGCGGCGGCCGGGCGGCCGGTCGTCGTGCTGCCGTTCGCGGCGATGGCGTTCTTCGCCACGTTGAGCCGAGAGGTGATCAAGGACATGGAGGACGTCGCCGGGGACACGTCGCGCCGGACGGTCCCGAAGGTCCTCGGGATGGGACCGGCGTCGCGGCTCGCGCGGGGGTCGGTCGGCGCGGCGATCGCGCTCAGCGTTACGCCGCTCCTGTGGTACCTCGGCCTCCGCTCGCCGGCCGGGGTCGTCTACGCCGTCGTGGTGCTCGCGGCCGACCTGCTCTTCCTCGCGTCGGTCGCCTGGCTTCCCCGCCGTCTCCGCTTCGAGCAGACGGTCAGCAAGGGGGCGATGGCGCTCGCGCTCGGAGCGTTCCTGGCGGTGGCGTTCCGATGAGGTTCTCGAACGAGCTGGGGCCGGTCGAGCGTCGCCTCCGCGAGCAGCTCGAATTCGGCCCGGTCCACTTCACGCTGATCGACCCGGAGAAGTCCCCGGGCGAGCGCGCCGGCGAGCTCGCCCGTGGAGCGGTCGACGCCGGCAGCCACGCCCTCCTCCTCGGGGGCTCGACCGGCATCTCCCGCGAGCTCGTCGGCGGGGCGGCCCGGGCGATCCGCCGGGCCGTGAAGGTCCCGACGATCATTTTCCCCGAAGGCCTGGGCTCGCTCGCCCCGGAGGCGGACGCCGTGCTGTTTATGAGCCTGCTCAACTCGAGGAACCTCGAGCTGGTCGTCCGCGCCCAGGCCCTCGCGGCTCCGGTCGTGCGCGCGATGGGGCTCGAGGCGATCCCGATGGGCTATCTCGTCATCGCGCCCGGCATGCGCGTCGGCGAGGTCGGCCAGGTCGACGCCGTCCCTCGGGACGCTCCGGCGACCGCGGTGGGGTACGCGCTCGCGGCCGAGATGCTCGGCATGCGGCTCGTCTACCTCGAGGCCGGCTCCGGGGCCCCGGCACCGGTCCCCGCCGAGATCGTGCGGGCAGTCCGCGCGGCGGTCCACGTCCCGCTGGTCGTCGGCGGAGGGATCCGCTCCGCGTCCGACGCGCGACCGCTGCTGGCGGCCGGCGCCGACGTCCTGGTCACCGGAACCGTCACCGAGGAGCAGGGCCTGGGGGAGCGGTTCCGGTCGATCGTGGAGGAGGTGCGGCGTGCCCGCGTCCACTGACCGCCCCTCGCCGCAAGCCCCGTCCCGCCGCCCGCGTCGGGGGTCCGGCGTGCTGTTCCGAGCGCCGCCCTCGTGGATGACCGCCGGGCTGATCGCGGTCGTCACGCTCGCCCTCGCGGTCCTCGTGTGGCCCCCGCCCGGCTCGGCCTGGCTGGAGGGATGGCTGTTCGCGTTCCTCGCCCCGGCGCTCCTCACGGCCGGCCTCACGTCGCCCCTCGCGCGGGTGCTCGGCGGCCGGTTCGAGTTCCATCGGGGGATCTTCCTGGCGTTCACCGCCCTCCTGGTCGAGCTTCCGCTCGCCGCGGCGTGGCGAGGGGCGCTCGATCTCTGGCCGGGCGTCGTCCCCGGGGTCGTCCTCCTCGGCCCGTTCCTCGCCGCCCCGGTCTTCTGGTTCCGCGAGCTGACGCTGTACGGGGTCTCCCGGCCCAGCCACGGGCGGACGCTGGCGGCCGCCCTCGTCCAGCCGGTCCTCCAGCTCGTCGGGTTCTCCTTCCTCGTCGCCCCGACCGAGGCGTCCCTGGCGAGCGTCGTCGTCGATCTGGCCCTCGCGTTCGTGTGCGCCGTGGTCGTCCTCCACGCGGCCGACCGGCCGATCCGCCGGGAGTTCCATGCCTCCGGGGTGTCGCTGATCCGGCCGCTGCTCGACCACGTCGGACGGCGGGACGAGGAGGCCACGCGGAAGCTCGAGGCGTTCTTCCTCCGGTCGCCGGTCTGGGCGGACCTGCGCGTCGACCTCCTCGCGTTCCTCCGCGACGGCCGCCCGGCGGCGACCGTCGTCCTCCCGACGGTCCACCCGGGGCCGTTCGCCGCGCTGGGCTCGAGCGACCTGCCGAGGAAGCTCGAGGGTTTCCTCGGGCCGGAGGCGGGGACCGTTCTCGTCCCCCACACGCCGTGCGACCACGACCTCGACCTCCCGAGCGGCACCGAGGTCGAGCAGCTCGGCTCGGCGGCGCGCGAGCTCCTCCACTCGCTCCCACCGCCCGGCCGCGCGCGCTCGAGCCCCCTGGTCGCTCCGTATCCTGGGAGCACCGCACGCGCCCAGGTGTTCGGCGACGTCGCGCTCGTCGTCGTGAGCCAGGCCCCGGCCCCGACCGACGACATCGCCTACAGCGTCACGGACCGGATCGTCGCCGAGCTGTCGCGGGACGGCGGACCGCGCCCGTTCCTGGTCGACGCGCACAACTCCTACGTCGAGGATGAGGGCGACATCGCCTACGGGAGCCCGGCCGCGGAGAAGCTCCTCACCGACGCCCGCGCGGCGATCGCGGCCGCGCTCCGGGCGGCTCGCGACGGGCCGGTCGAGGTCGGCACCGCCCGCCGCGGCGGCTACTCGATCGGCCGCGACGGGATCGCCCCGCTCGGCCTCCGGGCGCTCGTCGTGCGCGCGGGCGGTACGACGACCGGCTACGTGCTGATCGACGGCAACAACCTGGTCGCGGGGCTCCGGGCGCGGATCGTCCAGGAGCTCGAGCGGGTGGTCGACGTCGCCGAGATCATGACGACCGACAACCACGTCGTGCACGAGGTCGATGGAGGGGTCAACCCGGTCGGTGAGCGGTACCCGACCGAGGCGCTCGTGCGGGACGCGCGCGAGATCCTCGAGGCGGCGAAGGCGGACCTCGCCCCCGCGGAGGTGCGGTTCGGCAGCAAGGTCGTGCCGGCCGTCAGGGTCCTCGGGCCGAACTATACCGCTCGGCTTTTGACCTCCCTCGGTGACACGCTCGCGATGTTCGCCAACATGTTCCCGGCCGCGCTCGTCCTCCTCCTCGCGAGCTCGCTCGTCGTTGCCCTTCTGCTGAGGTGAGGGGCGGTGACGGCGACACCGGGCGAGGGGTCGATCTCCTCGGCCGTCGAGCGGCTCGGCGACGAGCCGGCGTGGAGGCTGCTGCAGGAGCTGGTCGCGATCGCCCCGACGAACTTGGAGGACCTCGCGGCGGACCGCTTCGAGAAGCCGGCCTACCCCCGGGCGGCCGAGGCGATCGCCCGCTGGGCCCGCCGCTTCGGTCTCGCGACCCGGATCTTTGACCCTGTGGTGGAGGGTGCGGACGGGGAGCTCCGGGGGATCCCCCGCCCGAACGTGATCGTCGAGCTCGACCGCGGGGCGAAGGAGACCGTCCTCGTCCTCGCCCACTACGACGTCGTCCCCGTGCCGGTGGAGCAGCGCTCCCGCTGGAAGAGCCCCCCGCACACCCTGACGATGCGTCCGGACGGGCGGCTGTACGGCCGTGGGGCGAACGACGACCTCGGGAGCGGCATCACCGCCACGCTCCTCGCCCTGCGTCGCCTGGCGGAGTCCGACCGGCTCGACCGCAACGTCCGGTTGCTCGCCTGCTGCGACGAGGAGACCGGGGGCACCGGCGGGGTCGACGCGATGCGGGCGCACGACGAGCGCCTCCCCCCGAACAGCCCGGACCGGTTCCTCCGCGGCGACGTCGCCCTCATCCCGGACGGAAGCCCGCATACGACGCTCGGCTCGAGCGGAGTGGCGTTCCTCGAAGGATCGTACCGCCCTCCCGCCACGCTGCGGGAGGTCGTCCGCTATGGCCGGACCCTGGTCGGCCTCCACGAGCTCGCGCGCACCTGGAAGTCCGTCTACCGTTCTCCGGACTGGCCGGAGAGGAACGCCCCGGAACCGGTGATCACGGGACGGGCGAGCGTGACGAAGTTCGACCTGGAGATGGAGCCGGGAGGCTCGGGCGTCGCCCTGCTGGCGGCCCACGCGGAGAGCGACGCGGCGAACCAGGTCGCCCGGGCCGTCACCCTCGTCCTCGCCGGACCGGGGGCCTCGTTCGCGGATGCTCGCGAGAAGCTCTCCCGGACGGTCGTTCCTCCGTTCCATCTCGCGGAGGGAGGCTCCACCGCCCTCACCGTACCTGCCGGCGCGCACACCCTGCAGGTGGTCGGCGTGGCCACGCACGGCGGATACCCCCATCGCGGCCACAATCCGGTCCCCGCGACCCTCGAGCTCCTCGGGGCCGCGGTCGACGCGAGGGTCCTTACGGACCGGCCGATCCGCTCGGCAAGGTTCACCGTCGACCTGCGCCTGCCGCCGGAGATGGAGCTCGCGGACGGGACGGAGGCGGCCCTCGCGGAGGCGCGCCGGCGCTCGGGAGAGGACGCGGCCCGCACCGAGCTCGTGGCCCCGCCCTCGAGGTGCCGGCCCGGTTACGCGCTGCCGCCGGGCCACCCGGCGGCGGCCCGGCTCCAGCGGATCGTGAGCGCCGAGCTCGGCGAGGCCGGATTGTTCGGCGAGTACGGCGGGACGGACGCCAGCTCGTTGCGGGGGCTCCTGACCCCGTCCGGCGCGCCCCTCCCGGCGCTCGTGTTCGGGAGCATGGACCCACAGGCCAACATCCATGACGTTGACGAGAGCGTCGACCCGCGGCTGATCGCGGGGGTCGCTCGCACGATCGAGCGGTTCGTGCTCGAGCGGTAGGAGGTCGGCCGTCTGCTGCCGCCCCTCGAGGGCTCGGCGATTGCCGTGCTCTGGGTGCTGTTGCCGGCCTACCTCGCGAGCGCCTTCGCAACCCTCCCGAAAGGCCGCGGCCCTCCGATGGACTTCGGACGGAACTGGCCTGGTGACGGACGAAGGATCCTAGGACCCTCCAAGACCTGGAGCGGGTTCCTCGTCGGGGGGACGCTCGCCCTGCCGTTCGGGCTGCTCGAGGCCGGACTGATCCTCGCCGCGCCGCCGAACCTCGCCCTGGTGCCGCGCTGGGCGCCGAGCGTCGTCTCCGCGATCCCGATCGTCGCGTTGGTCACCTACGGGGCCATGGCCGGCGACGCGCTCGGCTCGTTCCTCAAGCGCCGGCTCGGCCGTCCGAGCGGGGCGCGCGCGTTCGTCTTGGACCAGCTGCCGTTCGTGGCCGTCCCCATCCTCGCCGGGGCGGCCGTCGACCCCGGCCTGTTCGTGGGCGTCTTCGGCTCCTGGGAAGCGCTGTTATGGTTGCTCGTGTTCACCTTCGGGTTGCACGCGGTGTTCAACTGGATCGGCTTCCACGCCGGTCTCAAGAAGGTGCCCTGGTGAGCGGAACGGAGGGCACGCCTCCCTGGGGGACCGCCGAGGTCGCCTGCGAGCTCCTGGACGCGGGCGCGGTCCGCTTCGGCTCGTTCACGCTCGCCTCGGGCGCGAGCAGCGACGTCTACATCGACGTGAAGCGGGCCTGGACGGACCCGAGGAGGCTGGACGGCCTCGCGCGGGCGCTCGCCGCCCGGCTCCGGAACGAGGACCGGCTCGCCGGGATGGAGCTCGGGGCGGTCCCCCTCGTCGTCGCCGTCGCCCTCCTCGTCCGGCGCCCGTTCGTCGTCCTGCGCAAGGCGCAGAAGGAGCACGGGACCCGCCAGGCGTTCGAGGGGGAGATCCCCGACGGCGCCTCGGTCCTCCTGATCGAGGACGTCACGACGACCGGCGGCAGCACCGCGCGGTCGGTCGAGATCGTCCGCGCGGCCGGCGGGAAGGTCGACCGCGCCGTCGCGGTCGTCGACCGCGAGGCAGGGGCGGCGGAGCGGCTCGGCGCCCTGGGGGTCCGCCTCGAGTCGCTGGTGACGCTGGCCGAGCTGAGGGCCGCACGACGGTGAGCGGAGAGCTCGGCCCGGACGGGCGGGTGAGGTTCTCGGATGCCGCCGAGGCGGCGTCCGTCTACGCGAAGGGGTTCTTCGGCACCCTGGAGGCGGACGGCGCGCTCCGCCTCGACCGGTACGAGTCCGTCTATCTTTCCGAGATGGGCCGCGTCGAGCTCCGTGGGCCCGCCGGCCGGAAGGTCGGCTGGTCCGGCGCCTTCCGCCGCGCGGTGCGGGCCGAGCCGGGATTCCCCGTCCGCTACCTCGTCTACCGCGACCTCCGCCAGCGCGGCTACGTCGTGCGATCCGGCCCGCCGCCGGTCGCCTTCTCGGTCCTCCCGCGCGGGGGCACGCTCCACAAGACGCCGTCCCGGTTCTGGGTCGAGGCGCTGAGCGAGCGGGAGCCGTTCGACCTCGCCCGGATCGTCCAGCTCGCCGAGCACGCCCAGGCGGCGCGCAAGCTCCTCTGGCTTGGGGTGGTCGACGAGGAGTCCGACCTCACCTACTATCGCCTCCGCCGACCCGCGCCGACCGGGGCGGTCGTTCCGGCGCCGCTCGCTTCGCCGACCGAGGGCTGGCTGAGCGACGACCGCGTCACCGTGCACGACCCCCAAGCGGTCGAGGGGCTCGGCAAGCTCCTCGCCTACGGGAGCCGCGTCGGCAACCGGCTCGAGCTCTCGCTCCTCGAGAGCGCCCACCTCGCCGGTCAAGGGCAGCTCCACGTGCGTGACGCGAAGAGCGGCCGCCGGGTCAGCCTCGAGCGGCTCGAGCGAAGAGCGCGACGCCTCGACCCGAGGTTCGCCGAGCGCCTCGCCGCCTACCAGGACCTCCGGGGGCGGCGGCTGGTCGTCAAGACCGGGTTCAAGTACGGAGCCCACTTCCGCGCCTATCCGCGCAACCCCGAGCACGCGCACGCGCGCTACCTGGTCCAGGCGCTGCCCGAGCGGCACGTCGCAACGTGGCCGGAGATCGCCGGCGCGGTCCGAGTCGCTCAGGGAGTTCGGAAGGAGTTCCTCGTGGCGAGCGTCGGACGCGACGAGGCGGTTCGCTTCCTTTCCCTCGAGCGCATCCGGCCGTAGCGACTGCGGCGCCGCTTGCGCGCCACGGCCGTAGGACCCCTCCCCTTTCGGAGGGCCGCGACCCGAGGGGAACGTGCCGCTCGCAGTTCGGGCTCGGCGCGACGAGGGCTCATCTTCCCCCGGTCGTTATCGAGGGATGGCCGCCCCGCGGCGGCTCGGAGAAGATGAAGGTCGCTCTCGCGACCTGGCAAGAGCTCCCGGGCCTCTCCGAGGACGACCAAGAGCTCCTCCCCAGGCTCGAGGCCTTGGGGATCTCGGCGTCCCCGGCGGTCTGGAGCGATCGTTCCGTGGACTGGTCGGCGTTCGACGCCATCGTCCTCCGTTCGACCTGGGAGTACTACCGGCAGGTCCAGGAGTTCTTGGCGTGGGTCGAGCGAGCTAGCGCCGAGACGGTCCTCTGGAATCCTGCGCGCATCGTTCGCTGGAACAGCCACAAGTCCTACCTCCGGGACCTGGCGGAAGCCGGTGTGCCGGTCGTCCCCACCCGGATCTGCCGTGGCCTGCCCGAGGCCCTCGAGACCCTCCGCAAGGAACGGTGGGAGCGCGCCGTCCTGAAACCCGCCGTCTCGGCGGGCGCCTACAGGACCCATCTCGTCGAGCGCGGGTCCCTCGCCGATCCTCCGCGACCCTGGAGCGATCTCGCCGACGTAGGGGAGATCCTCGTCCAGCCGTACCAGGCGGAGGTCGAGCGAAGCGGGGAACGCTCCCTCGTCTTCTTCCTCGAGGAGTACTCCCACGCCTTCCTCCGGGCGCCCCACCTCCTCCGGAACCCCGGGATGGTCGAAGGAACCCCCCTCGTCCCGTCGGACGAGGAGCTCAGGATCCCCCGGAAGGCGCTGGGGAGCGCCCCGGGGAGGACGCTCTACGCTCGCATCGACCTGGTGCCGGCCTCGAGCGGTGGGTCCACGGTGATGGAGCTCGAGGTCATCGAGCCCTTCTTGGGCCTGAAGAGCTCCGAGTACGGTGCGCGGACCTTTGCGAGGGCGATCTCGTCGGTGCTGTGAGCCGCATCGCCGAGGCGGGAGATCGTTCGGAGGTCCTTCGGTCCACGGGCCTACGGAGGGCATTCGAGGCCGTGGGAGAACGAATCGGTCAGGCCGCCGGTGGTCAGGTTGAACACCGCAAGGAACGCCGTCTGAGGCGTGGACCCGCCCTGGAGCGGGTTGCACGGAGAATAGACGATCCCCCAGACACCGGGCTCCGCCACGCCGGCGTAGGAGCCGGCCCCGAAGGCCGCCATCGTGAGCGACGTGAGGTTCGGCTCGACCTTGACCCAGCTCGATCCCAGTTCGTCCCAGGCGGTGCCGGCGACGACCGGGCTGTCGACGGTGGTGGCGGGGAGCGGGTGCGCCTTGGTGCCGCTCGCCTGACAATGGGCGCCGCCGACCTGGGCGAGGGGGACGGCCGAGCCGTGCAGTACCTCCACCACGACGATCGACCCGCCGCTCGTGTCAGTCACGAAGACGATCCACAGCGGTGCGAGCCCCGAACCGAAGGAACCGGAGAACGGGGGAACGACCAGCGAAGGCGGTAGCGCTCCGCCCAGCCACGGGGTCGCCGTGCAGTTCGCTCCCAGGAGCTCGGAGATGTTCGAGACCGAGAGGTTGGTGGCCGTCCGCTCGTCGAAACCGATCGCCCCTACGACCGACCACGAGCCGCCCAGGGTGGAGGCGACCGCCGCCAGCGACGCCGAAACTGCTTGGTGGAGGGCCACGACTCCGTGGGCCGTCGAGTGGTCCCAGGGAATCACGCCCGTGCCGAGGAGAGCGGCGACGATCCCTACGCCCACCGCGACCGCGACGGCGACCTTCCACCAGGCGCGACGACCTCCCCGCGGAGACCTCCGAGGTGAGCTCGGACCGCCCGGAGGCGCGCTCGACACCGCGGACCCCCACGCGACCCCCACGCCCGCGTCCTGTTTCCCCGAGGGAAGGACGGCCGGCGCTGCCACGGGCCGATACGGTGCTCACCGGTACATCACGCTTGGTCGCCCTCGCGACCTTCGAGCACGGCGTCCCGTTCCACGGTGGGACGGGCTACTCCGCCGCGTTCCCGCACAGGCAGCGGTAAAGAGACGTCCGACGGGCCGATCGTCCACGGCCTCTCGGAGGCTCTTCGTGGCCTGGCGGCCTCCCGACGCTGGACCGAATGGAGCCGCGTCGCTCCCGCGGGAGCGCGGGTCCAGGGTCTCCCGGCTCCTCGCGAAGGCCCCCTCGGGACCGGCCGCGACACGAGAGGCGAGAACGACAGCCTGCCGAGCCGTATTCGTGCGCCGCGGCCCGCGGCTCAATCGAGCCCGTACGACCGCGCGAACTCGAAGTCCGACCGGAACAGGAGGCCCGCGACCCCACCGAGGAAACCCAAGACGGGGAAGATGATCAGTCCCGTGAGCAGCTCGGTCATGCCGATGCGGAATGGGAAGGAATAGAGCAGACCCAGCCCTACGGCGGCCCAGACGAGCATCAAGCCCCCCCAGAGAAGGTGACGCCGGGGGAACAGGAAAAGCAAGACCGCGAACACGACCGCGAGCAGCTCGACGATGGTCAAGGCGGCGAACCAGTTCTTGAGCTCGCTCAGGACCCCCGTGGTGACCTGGGTCCGCGAGCCCACGAGCGAGCCGACCAGGCTCGACGTCGTCGACGCGCCCCAGACCCCCCACAGCTCCCGGAACGCCCAGTACAACGGCACCGCCCCGGCGACTATGCCGAGCAACGTGCCCGCGATTGGTCGGCTCTCCTCCTTCATCGGTCCCCGGTCCGACCCGTCCCCCGTGACCCTCGCTCGGCTTTAGGTTGCCGCGGAGCCCGCCCGCGCCAAGGCCCGCGAGCGCAAAAGCGGCCGGGCTCGGGGGGCCCCGCGACGCAGGAGGCGAGCGACCCGCGCGGGGACCGGGTCGGCGGGTCACCGGACCGCGGGCGGAGTCGGTCGCGCGCCCGTGCGCTCCCCAAGGGTGTCCCGCCGCGGCCTCGGGTAAGTAACTGAGTATCCACCGGCCAGGGGGCCCACGGACCTCCCGAGGAAGGGGTGCGCGGACCCAACGGATATACGCCAGCGAGCTGTCGCGCCGCGGTACCCATGTTAGAGCTTAGCATGCGCCAGGCGGGGGTCTTCGCGTTGGTGACGATGATGGCAGTCGGCTCGCTCGGGCTCCTGGGCGCGGTGGTCGGAGGGGTCGCCGCGCCGGCCAGCGGGGCGAACCTTGCGGCGCCGTCGCCGCACGCGTCGGTGGCCTCCACCACGTCTTCGCCGACGGTTGCAACCACGACGGTCGCGACCAGCTCTTCTACGACGAACCGCGCCGAGGCGATGGCGAACGCCGCCCTGACGGCGACCCGCGCGGCCGGTCTCAAGCCGAACGTCGTCTTCGTTCCACGGCCTTCCGCGACGCCCCAGCAGGTGGCCGCCGCCCGGCAGCAAGGGACGATCACCCCGCTCTACTCGGGGAGCCCCGCGCCGATGGGGCTCGCCGACTACGGGCTGAGCGCTGGGCCTGGTGGGACGGTCGTGGGGTCGATCCTCAACACCACGAGCCTGGTCGCCACCGTCAACATGAACTCGACCGGGGTCCAGGCCGCCGACCTCTTCCAGAGCTCACCGGATAGTTACGGGATCCAGCTGAACGCGGTCGTCACGAACGTGACGCTGTTCGGCACGCCGGGCTACTCGTTCTGGACGCAGAACGTCGTCGAGTACTACCCTCAGACCGACTTCCTCGTCCTGGTCACGAACGTCTGGAACTTCTCCGGCGGCCCCCTGTCCGCGAACGTCTTCTACCAGCACGGACCGCTCGGCGTGCAGGTCGGCACGGAGTATTACTACGCCGAGCACTATATCTCGACCCCTGTCGTCTATCCGTTCAATCTCACGCTGTTCCTGAACTCGACGGCCTGGGACGGCCGCAACGCGGTGAACTTCACCGTGCAGCTGGGGAGCTCGGCGTATCCAGCCGAGAATTTCACCGCGCCGTACGACTACGTCATCTTCAACTCGAATGTGACCGGTGTTCCGTCGACGGTCAAGAAGACGCCGTCGAACTACACGGCGAACGGACTCTCGTACAACCCGATGGGTCTGACGGACGACTTCGAGCTGATCTTCGGAGGGCCGGGCGGAGGGAGCCAGGCGACGCTCTTTGACGCGGACGCGACCCTCGGCCTCGGCTACTGGGACGGGACCGCCTACGTCTCGGTCCCCTCGGCGTACAGCTACGGTGGGGAGACGGGGGAGACGGTGACAGGTGCGAACGTCGCCTGGAGCAGTGCCGCGTCCGGCGTGCCGTACCCCGGCCTAGCCACGTACGGCACCATGACGACCGGTCCGTCCATCCTGACGGGTCTCTGGAACGCGGGCGCGCCGCAGGGGTCCTACCCCGTGACGCTGGACGTCCAGCCCGCGAACGCCTTCAATGTCTTTGCGACGTCGACAGGTTGGTCGTCGAACTTCACGGTCTCGGAGCTCGCGGTCGCCCCGGAGCTGTTCACGAACGTCGTGAACCTGATCCCGGGGAACTACACGCTCGAGACCGAGCTCTCTGACTACGCCCCCGTCGTGACGCAGCTCGACGTGAACGGGCCGATGACCGTGACGCTGTCGCTCACGCCGAACACGGCGTTCGGGGTCTACACGCCGCTCTGGGCGTTCTCGAACTCGGAGATCGCCGCGATCTCGAGCTCGGGCACGGGAACGTCGACGAGCCCGTACGTGATCGTGAACAACCAGTACGGGGTGATCGGTTCGGAGTTCGGTCTCTACAACGACTGGGGCTTCCCGGTCTACCCGGCGGTGTTCTTGTACGGGACGACGGCGACGACGGTGTTCAACCACCCGCCATCGTTCGCGACCGCGACGAGCACCTTCCAGTTCCCGGGGCAGTACCTCCCGGCGACGAACGACCTGCAGTACTGGTTCTGGAACGTCACGCACGTGGCGATCATCGGTGCGTCGAGCATCTCGGGTTGGTTCGCCGCCTCGGCTTTCTACCCGACGTCGTTCGACACGTTCAGCGTGATCTTCTACGAGGGAGGCCACAACCTCGTGGCGAGGAACACCTTCGACAGCGAGGGCCAGGGCCTCCTGATGTTCAGCGGCGGGACGATCTTCGGTCCTCTCAATGTCGGCGGCGGCTATAACACGGTCTGGAACAACTCCTTCTTCGAGGTGCCGACGCCCAGTTCCGTGATCTCGCTCCTGCCCGGCGCCTTCGGGCTCGCGATGGAGATCGCGGAGTCGAACGACGTGATCTACAACAACTACGTCGACACGCCGACGACCGCCTGGCTGCTCCCGCTGAACATCTACTCGGGAGATCCCGAGTTCTTCACCGACGCCTTCAACATCTCGGAGCAGCCTGCGATCAACATCCATTACGCGGCCGGCTTCCCGTTCGAGCCGCTCACGGGGAGCATCATCGGGACGAGCTACCAGGGCGGGAACTTCTGGTGGGACTACGGCCTCGCCTTCAACCCGTACAACGGCGCGAACAACCCCTACGGGGTCCTGCCGTACGACGAGAACGCCCCCACGCTGTTGGTGGACGTCTACGGACCCAGCTTCTACTACGCGACGTACATCTATCCGGGCGGCGACTACGTCCCGTTGATCCCGTTCACCCTCTACCCGGTGACCTTCCAGGAGCACAGCTTCACGCCGGCTCTCGGTTGGGGAGCCGAGGTCTACCAGGGCGCGGCGATCCTCGATGTGAACACGACGACGGCCTCCAGCTTCGCGGTCTACTTGCCGGTGGGTCTGTACGAATACGCGGTGATCGCGCCCGCGGGCTGGACGGGGTCCTCGTCCGTGCCGTTCATGGTCCTGGCCGCGCCGACCACCGTGACGGTCTCCTTCCAGCTGACCTTCCCGGTCACCGTCAAGGAGAAGGGCCTCGCGACCGGTCTCACGTGGGGGGCCCAGGTCTACCAAGGCCAGACCCTCGTGACGACGTTCACGACGGGCGCCTCCAACTACGTGGTGAACCTCACGAACGGGACGTACACGCTGTCGGCGATCGCGCCGTCCGGCTGGACAGGGCCCTCGTCCGAGGTGGTCAAGGTCCTGGGCAGGGCCACGACGGTGACGCTCTCGTTCAAGGTCGCGAAGGGCGATGTGTCGCTGACGTTCTCCGAGAGCGGCCTGGTCAAGAACACCGAATGGACGGTCACGCTCAACGGCACGAGCCCAACAACCTACGCGTTTAACGCGACGGAGACGACGACCGGTACGTCGCTGGTCTTCGCGGTGGCGAAGGGAGACTACACGTACACGATCACCCCCATCGGGGGGTACAAGGTCATTCCGTGGAGCAGCCCGTTCATCGTCACGGCGAACACCATCGTCCACCTGAGGTTCACCGTGGTGACCTACACGGTGACGTTCACTGAGACGGGGCTGCCGACCGGGAAGACGTGGAGCGTCATGGTCGACGGTAAGACGCGCAGCTCGAGGGGCTCGTCAATCGTCTTCTCGCTCGCGAACGGGACGTACACCTACACGGTCCGGGCGCCTTCGGGCTACGCCGCGTCGCCGACCTCAGGGTCGGTGACGGTGGACGCCCACTCGGCGTCGGTGGCGGTGACGTTCGTCAGACGCTAGGCCGGGGCGCGTCCGGCCGGGGACGGGCACGTCCGTCCGGCCGGCCGGACGCCAGAGGGGGTGGCGCCTGCGCGGCCGGCTCGACGCCCGAGCGGGGGCCGATCGGGCCGGACGGACCGACCTTAGTGGGCGTGCCCGCGGTGGGCGCTCGCCCCCTCGAGCCGTTCGGGTCGTCGGGCACGAGGTCGCGCATCCTCGTCCTCGGCGCGGGGGTCGGGGGCGTGGCGGCCGCCCTGGTGGCGAAACGGCAACTCGGCGTGAGAGCGACCGTCGCTTCCTTGAGACGGCGAGCGAGCCGAGCGCCTTGGCGCGCGGGGAGTTCCTCGCCTCCGCCCCAGCCCACCTTCCGCCCGCCGCCATCCCCGCCGTGGCACGCGCAGAAGCTACGCTTCGAGCGTTGGGCCACACGCCGGGGGTTCTCCCACGCTTGGCCTAGCCGGGCGCTACCTCACGACGGCCGGCGGAGCACGTCGAGCTCCGCCCGCGACGGTCGGGAGGCCGTTCGTTGCCCGCCGAGGAACGTGGCCCCGCGACCCGGGTCCGGCGGCCGGTCTAGTCGGCGGAATCCGGACCGAGAAGGACCCGCCCCCGGCCGCGGCCGGAGCGGTGGAATCGAACCGACTCCGGTTCGATGATGATTCTTCCTGTCCTCGTATCCACGACGATGCGGTGTGCCGACACTTCGATGAGCGATACCCCGGCTTTTCTCGCGGCCATTAGATTGGCTACCCACTACGGGTAATTGAGCCTAACCATTCGGAGATTCCTGACTGGAATTAGCGAACGCACGTGAGGCGGGGAACCCAGGGTCGGATCGAGCCCCTCCCTCGGTCCCCCTCGGAGCCATCGAAGGGCGCTCGGAGAATTTGAGCAGGCCCGATGCGACGTGGGGGTTGCCGAGCCGGTCCCCGATCGACCCCGGACCTAGGATTCTGAAGACGGATTCTCGCGGGCGGGGAAACAATATCTGCCGGGCGCCGCGTCGCGTCATTCCGCGGGACACTTCCCAGAGTGTTTTCCCCGACCCCACGTCCTGTGCGCCTCGGGACCCGTGCCGCGAAGAGGTCCCCCGGACGTCCCAGAGACCGTATATGCGCATGGAATTGCCGAGGCATAGGGCCCATAGCTTAGGCTGGCTGGAGCACCCGGCTGATAACCGGGAGGTCGTCGGTTCAAATCCGACTGGGCCCATCCACCGTCAGAGGATCGGCTCTCCTCCGCGGCCTGGTCCGGCCCGAATCGAGTCCGACTTCGGGCACACCGGCCCTCGAGGTCCCGCGCCAGCAGTTCCGCCTTCTCTCCGAGCCGCATAGAGGGGTCCAACCCCTTCCCTGCGGGTCGCGCCTTGCGCGACCTGCGGTCTGTTCACGATGACGCGGGGGGGCGTGTCCTTGACGCCCCACGCGCTCGGCGGCGTGGATGAGGGCCGCGACGTCGCCCTCGAGGAGGACGACCGTGGCCCGTTGTGGCCTCGTTCGCGTGGGCGGTTGCCGGCCGAAGGTACTGCGTGGCGTGCTGCAGGTAGGGGAGGCTGGGGGCCGGCCCGATCCAATGTCTCGAGCTCGTACGGGAGTACGTCGGAGTCGCGAGCGGGAGCACGGACGGCTGTCCCGGCTTCAACGAGCCGCGGAAGGACACGACTCGAGCACGTGGTCACCCGTTCGACGCGGTGGTGTTCACGAGCCTGCCGAGGGCTACGAGGGGTGGCGCGGCAGCCGCACTCGAGTTCCTCTGCGTGCTCGAGCGCGCGCGCGGCTCCTGGCGGTTCGTCGGCAGCCGTACCTCGACGCGGACTCGTCGACGCCACCGCTGGCGCGGGAGATCCTTCTCGGGATTCTCAGCTCATTCGACGCCGACCCCGGCGCCGCATCTTGACGGCCACGAAGAAGGCGTACGCTCCGCGGAAGCAGTCCGCCGAGGCCCTTGGGATGAAGGTCAAGTGGGGACGTCCTCGGAAGAGGGTCCCGTTGCGACGGCGGTGGATCCTGGCGCTCCGGGAATGGGGACGGTTCAAGTCCGGTAACGCTTCCGGAGCTGCAGGACCTTCGGACGCGGGAGGAACGCGACTCGAGGTCCCGATAACGTTACGGCTCCTCTCGAGGGTGCGTTGGGTTGGTGCGTCGCGGGAAAGGGAGGGCACGGATCCACTGATGTCACGGGACCCGGAGATCGCCGTAATCGTCTACGCCTACAACCGCCGGGAGTACCTTCCGTGCGCGCTCCGATCGCTTGCGAAACAAACGCTCGAACGAAAACGTTTCGAGGTCGTCGTCGTCAAGAACTTCACCGACCCCGAATGCGATCGTAGCATCGCCGAACTCGGAGCGGTCTCTCTCCTTGACGAAACCAACTCGAATGGCCACTGTATGCTCCGGGGCATACGGGCCTGCCGCGCGCCGATTCTCACGTTCCTCGACGACGATGACGAGTACGAGCCCGACCGTCTCGACAGCATCGTCCAGACGATGCGCAAGCATCCGGACGTGGGGTTCTATCGCAATCGCGTCAACGTGATCGATGCGCAGGGCCAACCCATCCCGGAGAGCCGATGGCGGGCTCACGAGCGCGATGCGCTGTTCGATTCTGTTGGCCCCATCTACCTCCCGCCCGAGGGTAAGGCGGATCTGCTGGACCTCACGACGCGGCGAACCACCTCGACGTTCAACTCGAGCAGCATGGCGCTGCGCAGGGAACTGCTCGAGGGAGACGTGGGCGAGACCCTCGAGATGGTACGCATCAACCTGGACTTTCTGTTCCTCTTGGCAGGCGCTATCTCCCCCTTAGGTGTGTATCTCGACCACGCCCGACTCACGCGCTTTCGGTTCGCCCCGAAGGCCCTTTACCGGTTGTACACCGGGAACTCCCCTCGGACCGTTGTCTCACTCCGGAACGGCATGGCGGCACATCGGGCGATGTCCGAGCTCGCAGCACGGCACGGGCGGCCGGACTTCGCGGAGTATCTCGCGAAGGAGGCTAACCGCTGCGAGAGGTTTCTACTCAGAGGCGCGCTTCTCGAGAAGATCGCCGAAGGTGCCCCAAGGCCGGAGATCCTCCGGCCATGGAAGCAGTACGCGCGGTTCCTCTTGCGTGACGCCTCACTGCCACGCCCGGACGTTTGGAAAGCCAATGCCTATGCGCTCAGCTACCTCTGCGCCCCCCGACTCACGAGCCGCCTTGCAAGGACCGAGATCCTAGCGTGAGCGACGGGCGCGACGGCTGCCTTCACCAGAGTCGTCTTGACGGTCGCGGCCGCTGCCGCGCCTCGGGCTACCGCTGCAGGTCCGCTAACACTTCGGGACCCGCAGGACTCTCGGACCCGGGAGGAACGTGACCCGAGGTCTCGAGGTGCGTGAGGTCCCGTTCCGTTGCGAGCCCGGACCCGAGGGGCCAGCAAGGTGAAACGCGGGCTCGCGTTCGTGGGATCGCTCCTGATCGAGGTGCAGCTCGCCCGGCGTCTGGGCCGGCGGTTCGGGCGGCCCCTCCCCGGCCGGCATGGACCTAGCGGCGGGGACCGGGCTCCCCTCCCCAATCGTTATCTTGGGTCCGAACTCAGCTCGATGCCATCGCGGCAGTGCTGTTGCCGTCGAGCCGGGAGAGCGAACCGACCTCGTGAGGATTCTCGTCACCGGGGCGTCCGGGTTCATCGGCCGCTATCTGTCGAGCTACGCTCGCGCGAAGGGCCACGAGGTGGTCGGCACGTACCTCTACGAGCCTGAGCTCTCGTCGCGGATCCCGACCGACCCGAAGGTCGAGTGGACCCGGCTCGACCTGCGTGACGGCGCGGCCGTGACAAGCTTGGTCGAGAAGGTCGCCCCCGACGCGGTCTTCCACCTCGGCGCCCAGGCTTACGCGAAGCAGGCCTGGGCAGACCCGCTGGACACGTTCGAGACGAACGTTCTCGGGACGATTCGCCTCTGCGAGGCGCTCCGCCGGCATCCGGCGACCCGCGGGGTGCTTCTCACCGCCTCCGCCGCCGCCTACGGCATTCCCAAGCGACTGCCGATCTCCGAGGATGCCCCGCTCTGGGCGACGAACCCCTACGGGGTCTCGAAGGCTTGCCAGGAGATGATCTCCTACCAGTACGCGCAGAACTTCGGGATGCGCATCGTGCGCGCTCGCCTGTTCGGGACGACCGGCCCCGGCAAGGTCGGCGATGCCCTCAACGACTTCGCCCAGCAGGTCGCCGGTCTCGAGCGAGACGGGAAGCCGGCGGTGCTCCGCGTCGGCAACCTCGAGGCCCGACGCGACGTCTCCGACATCCGGGACGCGGTCCCCGCGCTCTGGAAGGTCTTCGAGGTCGGAACGAGCGAGCAGCCGGTGAACGTCGGGGCGGGGAAGAGCTACTCGGTTAGGGCGATCGTCGACCGGCTGGTCGGCCTCGCGCGGGTCCCTCTTACCGTGCACGTCGACCCGAAGCTACTGCGGCCCACCGACGAGGCGGACAACGTCGCAGACGTCTCACGCCTTCGCGCCCTGGGGCATGAACCCAAGATACCGCTCGAGACGACGATCGCCGAAGCCCTCGACTTCTGGCGACAGGACGAGGCCTCCGCCGGCCCGAGGTCGCCGGCTCGCTAGTGCCCCTTCTAGCAAGGTAGTTCGAGGTTCCTCTCTCGGAGGAAGACCTGAGGACCTCGCTAGAGGCAGCACGAGCGCCACTTCTCGAGCCTTCGCGCGAGCGAACCGCGCGGGCCCGGGAGGAGGTGAGGGCCCCCCGACCGGTCCGCCGGCGTTCGCCGGCCCGATGACTCTCGAGAGGTCCGCGCGCGGATGCTGCCCGTGAACCCCCAGCGTCCGAAATGGCCGCCGGAGTGGCCGAGGGCGCACGGGACGGCCCCGGAAACTGTTAAGGTGGTCTCGGAGTCCCAGAGCCTCTAGACGCGGCTGGGTCTTCCGACCACGGCCGGTCGGGGACGGAGACTCCGTGGCACCGGTGGACCGCGATTGGGGTCCGACCCCGTGGCGGCGGGAGGGACGATGAAGCGAACCTTGTCCATGGCCCTGGCCGCGCGACCGCTGCTCTTCGAGCCGGTCCCGCCCTCCGCCCGTACTCCCGAGGACCGGGTGGCGGCCTACACCCGACGGGTCGTCGCGCTCCTCCACGAGCATCCGAGGGTCGACGCGTTCGTCGTGCCCGAGCTGGTGAGCGAGAACCACCACGGCGAGCCCCACTATCGCTCCGGCGATGTCGCCGAGTTCGCCTCCCGTGTCTCCCGGGAATCCGGCTGCGAGGCGATTCTGAACAAGGTGGTCGCCCACGCCCATTCCACGGAGGAGCTCGAGGCCTGGTGCGGGGCGGCAATCTCCCGGGGCATCCGCAACATGATGTTCATCGGCGGGACGAGCCGCTACATCCCTTACCCCGGCCCTTCGGTCGCGGCGGCGAACGCGGCCCTCCTCCCTCTCCTTCGGAGGCATTCGGGCGTCCTGGGGAACGTCGTGATACCTCACCGGGAGCACGAAGGTTACCGGATGCTCACGAAGACCCGCGCCGGGGCGTCGTTCTTCACGACCCAGATCGTGTTCGACGCGGAGCCGATCGCCGAGCTGATCCACGAGTACGGCCGCCTCTGCGGGGCGTACGACGTGGTCCCCTCGGCGGTACTGCTCTCGGTCGCCCCGGTCGCGGACGAGGACGACCTCGACTTCCTCCGCTGGCTCGGGGCGGAGATCCCGGCCCGGGTCGAGAGCAGCCTCGTCTCGAAGGACGGGTCGGCGTCGATCGACTCCGCGGTCGCGACGTGGCGCTCGGTCGTTCGGACGACCACGGCGCGGGGGGTCAGCGTACCGCTCGGGCTGAACGTCGAGGTCGTTTCCCCGCGGCACTTCGCGGTGGCGGTCAAGCTATTGGCCGCGATGGAGTTGCAGATCGACTACCAGGGGAACGGCGCATGACGGGACCTTACCGGACCACGCTCACCGGGGCGTTTCCCCGGCCGGAGGCGCTGGTCCAAGCGACGCGGGATCTCGACCGCGGTCGCATCCCGCTGGAAGCGGCGGCCGCCGCCTTCCGGGAGGCGGAGACCGAGGTCCGGCGGGTCGAGAGGGATGTCGGGCTCGACTCGGTCACCGGGGGGTACCTGAGGTGGCCCGACCTCTTCCGCCCGTTCACCCAGATCTGGTCCGGGGTGAGCGCCGGCCCGCTGACCCGGTTCTTCGAGACGAACACGTTCTACCGCCAGCCGGTCCTCGAGCGGTCGCCAACCCCGGGGAAGGGCTCGCTGGCCGGTTGGCTTCCGCGTGGGAAGGACGCCCGGGCCGTCCTCCCCGGGCCGTTCACGTTCGCGGCGCTCTCGGATGTCCGCTACGCTCCCCAGGGGTCGGCGAGCGCGGTCCTCGACCTCGCGACCGCCCTCGCGGCCGAGATCCGCTCGCTCGGGGCCGACCGACCCGGGCAACTACAGTTCCAGGAGCCGATGCTCGCCTACGCCCCCCCGAAGGGCGACCCCGCGGAGGTCGTGGAAGCGTACCGCCGTCTGGCGGAGGCCTCCGCGGGCTCGGTGACGTCCGTCTGGACGTACTTCGCGGACGCCGGGCCGGTCCTGGCGACGGCGGCGCTGCTGCCGGTCGACGTCGTCGGGTTCGACCTGTTCGAGTCGACCCTCCCTAAAGGGACGAGGCTCGGCGCCAAAGGGATCGGCCTCGGGTGCATCGACCCGACCACCACGATCGCCGAGGAGCCGACGGCGGTCGCCGAGCTGGTCCGGGCGGCCGAGGCCGCCCTGAGGCCGAACGTCGTCTGGCTCGGACCGAACCCTCCGCTCGACCTGCTACCGTTCGAGAGCGCGGTCGCCAAGCTCCAACTGCTTCCCCGGCTCCGGGAGGCGCTCGAGCGATGACGCTCTTCCCGACCCAGGAGATCGGCAGCCTCCCTAAGGCGACCCCGGACGAGATCGCGCAGTGGTCCGGGCGCTTGCGCCTCCCGGCCTCGACCCCCGTTCAGGGTCTCGCCGACTCCCGCTCGCGCTTCAACCTCGCGTTCCTCCATGCCGCCGGGCTCGACATTGTCTACGACGGGGAGGCGCATCGCATCGAGATGGCCGAGCACCCGTACCGCTCGATCGGAGGGGCCGAGTTCGTCGGCCACGTCCGCTCCTTCGACAACAAGTACTTCCGCAAGGCGGCGATCCGCGGGCCTCCGACGCTGAAGGCTCCCTACCACAGCGACGAGTTCCGGTTCGTCCGGTCCGTGGAGGCCGGGCCGGCCGAGGCCCTCAAGGTCCCGGTCACCGGGCCCTACACCCTCGCGGAATGGGCCTACAACGACCATTTCCTCTCCCGACAGCCGGACCGGTACCGGCGCGAAGGCCGCGAACGGGCGCAGCGCGAGCTGGTCGTCGCGCTCGCCCGCAACGTCCTCCGGCCGACGATCGCGGACCTGGTCCGCCTCGGGGCCCGCCAGATCCAGATCGACGAGCCGGCGCTCGGCACCCATCCCCATGAGGTCGGGCTCGCGGTCGAAGGGTTCGAGGAGTCGGTCCGAGGGCTCGACGCGGAGTTCGCGATGCACCTGTGTTTCTCAAACTACGAGCTGCTGCTCCCGGCCCTCCTCGAGGCGAGGTCCTGCCGGGAGTGGCTCTGGGAGTTCGCCAACCGGGACGTGCCGGGGCACGACGCCTACCGCGTCCTCGGCGAGCTGCGAGAGTACGGCGACCGGCGGCGGGTCGGCGCCGGGGTCCTGGACGTCCACCGGGACGAGGTCGAGACCGTCGCCCAGGTCGCCGACCGCATCGGGCGGGCGAGCCGGCACCTCGGGGACCCGAGCCGCCTGCGGGTCAACCCGGACTGCGGGCTCCGGACCCGGTCGTGGGACGTGATCTGGACGAAGCTTCGCAACATGGTCGGGGGCGCCGAGCAGGCCCGGCGCTCGGTCGAGGGGACCTAGCGGGCGCCCACCCCGCCGTCCCCGACGGTCCTATTACCCGGGACGGCCTCACCGACCCGTGGTCCCCTCCTTCTGCAGCCACTGTGGCAGCCCGGTCCCCGCGGGAGCCGTGTTCTGCCCTGCCTGCGGAGCTAGGGTCAGCCCCACGGCCGCCGGAGGTGGGTCGGCGCCCCTCCCCGCGGCCCCGCCTCCGCCCGGGCCCTGGCCGGGGCAATACCCTCAGCCGGGGTGGGGCGGGCCCTCGTCGCCGAACGCGGCACGGGAGCGTGCGTGGGACCTGAAGGCTCTCCGGGCGGTCCGCCTTGCGTCCGTCCTCGGTCTGGTCGGTGGCATCGCGGGGCTGGTGGCGGCGTCTCTCCTCTCCTCCACGAGCTTCCTCGCCGTGACCACGACCTCCCGCGGACCGTCGGTGAGCGCGCAGCTGCCGGCGATGCTCGGCGTCATCTTCGGTATCGCTGCGGCCTTCGGGCTGGTGCAACTCCTCCTCTATCGGACGGGGTTCCACACCCTCTCGGAGGTCTCCGCGGAGTTCTCCACGCCGTCGACGCTCGCCCTGTTCGCCATCATAGGCGTACTCTTCCTCGTGGCGGGGCTCGGGCTGTTCCTCGTCGCAATCTACCAGGCGATCCAGTGTGTCGGCGCTGGGAATCCGTTGACGGTTGCGTGCCTCGTCAACGGAACCTTGTGGGGTGCCGTCGCGCTGATCGTTATCGGGGGGATCCTCGCCCTGGTCGGGTACATCGGGATTCTGCTCGGCATCTGGCGTCTCGGGAGCCGGTTCAACAATGCGCTGTTCAAGGTCGGCGCCATCCTGCTGATCATCCCATACCTGTCGGTGGTGGGCCTGATCCTGCTCCTCGTCGGGGCGACCCAGGAGATCGGTCGGGGCTAGTTTCCCTCTCTGGCGGCGAGCCTCGAACTCCGTACGGGGGGGCGTGACGGCCGGTGACCGTTCCTTCTCCGGCCTGACGGCTTACCCTTCAGGTCATGTGAAGGCTGTAGCGTGAGCACCGGGAGTCCGGGCGTGGGGGGTCGCGATCGCCGCGACGATCCTGATCGCGGGCTTGTCGGCACTTTCGCCGGCGAACTCCCTGCACGCGCCGTCGTCCGGCGTGACGGCGGTCGTTCGGGACCTACGCTCCGGTCGACCCGGCGGGCGCCGGCGGGTCCGGCCTCAGAACCGCGCGATGCTGCCCGTGGAGAGCGCGCGCCGCTCGAAGACCCGCCAGAGGGAGATCGCCGCGCCGAACGACGCCACGGCCGCGAGCCCGACCGCGCCCCAGAGGACGGTGAGCGTCCCGAGGCCGTCGCCGGCGACCGCCGCCCGGATCGCCGCGAGCCCCCACGTCAGGGGAAGGACGTCGCCGGCGTACTGGAGCGGGAGGGGCAGGGCCGAGAGCGGGAAGTTGACCCCGGAGAGGAGCAGGCCGGCGAACAGGAAGATGTTCCCCAGGATGATCGACGTCCTCAGGTAGAGGGCCACGCCCCCGAGGAGGAGGCCGAAGCCGACCATCGCGAAGGCGGTGAGGACGACCGAGACGGCGAGCGCGGGGACCGTGGACGCGGCGATTGTGACCCCGAAGAAGAGGTCGGCGTAGGTGAGCCCGACGCTGACGGTCGCGAGCGAGATCAGGATCGGGATGAGGCCGCGGCCGAAGTAGAGGGCGAAGCGGTTCGCCGGGGAGACGAGCAGGTGCTCCATCGTGCCCTGCCACTTCTCCGAGTCGGTCGTCTGGCAGACGGAGAAGACGCTCGAGTAGGTCACGGTCGCCACGGCGTTCCCGAGGGCCGTGTAGCCGACGCTGTCGCCCCCGAGATGGGCGACGACCGCGAAGAACACCATCTGGGTCAAGGGGATGACGAAGACCGTCCCGAGCACGAAGTCGATACGCATGAAGCCGAGGCTCGTACGAGGGGCGAAGATCGCGTTCGTCCAGAGCGTCCGGAAGAACGACGACCGCGGGACCGTGACCGGATCCATCGACCGCTCATCCCCCGATCAGTACTGGTCCAGGGTTCCCTGCTCGAGGACGTGGCGTTCGACCCTGTGGAAGACGCTGCCGGCGAGGAGGAGGTAGGCCGCCGTCGTGCCCACGGCCCCGGCGATGTCCGGCCAGAACCCCCACGCAAAGCCGGTATAGCCCGGGATGGAGGCGTAGCGGAGCGCGTCCAGCGCCCAGGTCGGGGGAAAGAAGAGGGCGATGGGGTTGGTCCAGAACGGGAGCAGGACGACCGGGAACATGCAGCCGGTCCCGACGTAGAACGCGAACTCGCCGATGTTCTGGATGAAGCCGGCGTAGCGCGTGTAGACGTAGGCCGCCGCGAAGACGACGCCGACGGCGGCGAGGCTCAGCATGACGAACAGGAACAGCGCGACGAAGGCCACCGGGTCCGGGAGGGCCGGCGGCCCCCCGGCGACGGCGACGACGACGAGGTAGACGATCAGCCCGCCGAGGAGCCCGGAGACCACGTTCCAGATGACCCGTCCGAGGACGACGTAGACGTAGGGCGAAGGGGCCTGGATCGTCGGCTCGAGGGTACCGTACTCCCGATCCAGGCCGGTCGCCCAGCCGCTGCCGTAGAGCGTCTGGCCCCACATGCTCATCATCCCCGCGCCAAGGATCGCGTAGGTGAGGTAGTAGGTCCCGTAGCCTCGGAACAGCTCGAAGGAGACGAGCCCAAAGATCACCGGGGCGATCATCGACGGGATCAGCCATTGGGGGTCGGCCATGAACAGCAGCAGCGAGAGCCGCAGGGCGGCGGCCGTCGTACGGCGCCCGGAGTACGCCGTCGCGCCCGCGGCGGTCATGGCACCTCCTCCTCGACCAGGTCGAGGTAGACGTCCTCGAGAGACGTCCGGCGCTCCCGGGCGGCGAGCTCCGGGTGGGCCGGGAGCATCGCCCGCACCTGATCGACGGTCGTCTCGTGGGTTCGGATGCGGAGCGTGAGGCGGAGCATCGGCCCGAACTCCTCGGAGACGACCTTCGAGACGCCCGGGAGCCGGCGCAACGCCTCGATCTCACGGTCCTCGAAGCCGTAATCCTCGAGCTCGATGGTGCGGTCCCCCCCGACGAGCATCCGCAGCTGGTCGACCGTGTCCCGGGCCACGATCCGCCCCTTGGAGAGGATCGCGAGCTTCGGACAGAGCTCCTCGGCCTCGAACATGTAGTGCGTGGTGAGGAAGATCGTCACGCCGTCGGTAACGAGCGACCGGATTAGCTTGCGGGTCTCGCGGGCGTTCTTCGGGTCGAGCCCGATCGTCGGCTCGTCCAGGAACAGGATCTGCGGCCGGTGCAGGATCCCGCGCGCGAGGTGGAGCTTCTGCTTCATCCCCCGAGAGTACTCCTCGACGCGCCGGTCCGCGGCGTCCGTGAGGTCGACCCGCTCGAGGACCTCGCGGATGCGCGCGTCCCTCTCCGAGACCGGAACGCCGTACAGGTCGGCGAAGTAGCGCAGGTTGTCGCGCCCGCTGATGCGGTTGTAGAGGCCCCGCTCCCCGCCGAGGACCAGCCCCATCCGGGGCCGCAGCCATTCGGTCTCCTTCGTCACGTCGTGGCCGAGGACGAGCGCCGTGCCCGACGTGGGCAGCAAGAGCGTCGAGAGGATCTTGGTGAGCGTCGTCTTGCCGGCGCCGTTCGGTCCCAGAAGGCCGAAGATCGCGCCTCGCTCGACGGTAAGGTCGACGCCGTTGAGCGCCTCGGTCCGCGTGCGCTCCCGGAAGAGGAATCCCTTGCGGCTGACGAAGACCCGACTGATGTCGTGGGTCTCGATCGCAGGGCCGTCCGAGGAGCTGAGCGTCATGGAGGGCGCGCGGAGATTCGCCGAACTACTTGAGCGGGGTCGTTCTTTCGCAAAGGCGGTGGAACGGTGCCTCGGGCACCCGCTCCTCCGTCGGGCCGACCTGGGGCGAGCCCCTCGCCCGAATGTCTACCCTTATAATCCCTAGTTCGTGGGAGAGTCGGGAACCCGGTGTCAACGACCACGACTCGTCCGGCGGCGCCGTCCGCCGCTTCGGCGATGCTCGACGGCGAGAGCGTCCTCGGAGCCTACCGGACCATGGTCGTCGCGAGGACGCCCGACGAGCGATGCCTCTCCCTGCAACGCCAGGTACGGATCGCCTCGGCGGCTCGGGAGGCGGTCCGGGCCTCCTAGGAGCGCGCATGGTCTACGAATTCCGTTTGCCGGATATCGGCGAGGGCGTCGCCGAGGGGGAGGTCGTTCGCTGGTTCGTCCAGGAGGGCGACTCCGTGCAAGAGGACGCCCCCCTCGTCAGTGTCCTCACCGACAAGGCGAACGTCGAGATCCCGTCGCCGAAGACGGGGAAGGTCCTGAAGGTCCACGCCCGCGTCGGCGAGAAGGTGAAGGTCGGCGGCGTGCTCGTGACGATCGACGCGGGGGGGCCGGGACCGACCTCCTCCGTCTCGCTCGGAGCCGCGGCACGACCGGCCGAAGGTGGTCCGGCCGACCCGACCACGGGTCAGGTCACGTCCGCGAGGCCCCCGCCGCCGGCGAGCGCGTCACCTTCGGCACTGTAGGTCGCTAACCTGGTGAGCCCCTACGTCCGCAGGGTCGCGGCCGAGAAGGGGATCGACCTCGCCACGGTGCTAGGGACCGGGCCGGGCGGGCGGGTGACCGAAGCGGACCTCGCCGCCGTCACGACCTCGGCCGGGCCGAAGGGCCCGGGGAGCGCCGCCGCGACCCCGGCACGTACCCCGTCGGTTCCCCCCGCCCCCAGAACCCCTCCGACGGGTCCGCTCGAGGACGTCGCCGAGAGGATCCCCACCCTAGGCCTACGGCGGGTGATCGCCGAGCACATGAGCGAGGCGACCCACCGGGCCGCGCACTTCACCTACGTCGAGGAGGTCGACGCGACCGAGCTCGTTCGCCTCCGCGAACGGATGGCCAAGCACGTCGAGCGGCAAGGGGCCCGGCTCACGTTCCTTCCGTTCATCGTCAAAGGCGTCGTCACCGGGCTGAGGGCGCATCCGAGGATGAACGCGACGATGGACGACGCTCGCGGCGAGCTCGTCGTCCGGTCGGCCTACCATATCGGCATCGCCACCGCCACCCCGGACGGTCTCCTGGTCCCCGTGATCCGGAACGCCGAGACGAAGAGCATCGCCCAGCTCGCCCGCGAGATCCAGGAGCTCTCCGAGCGGGGGCGCGCCGGCAAGCTCGAGCGCTCCGAGCTCTCGGGGAGCACGTTCACGATCACGAGCCTGGGCGCGCTCGGCGGGGTGTTCGCGACGCCGATCCTCAACTACCCGGAGGTCGCGATCCTCGGCGTCCACAAGATCCGGCGGCGGCCCGTCTACCAGGCGGACGGGACGCTCGCCCCGGCCGACCTGATGAACCTGTCCATCTCGCTGGACCAACGGGTCGTCGACGGGTACGAGGGCGCCCAGTTCCTCGCTACCGTGAAGTCGTACCTCGAGGACCCCCACCAGCTGTTCGCCGAGCTCGTCTGACGAGGGCCCTCCGGAGCGCGCTTCGCGAGTTCGCAAGGCTTAACCGGCAGGCCTCCCTTTCCTTCCCTGATGGTACGGGCCCCGCGCAGGGCTCTCTGCTTCGCCGTCCGCGCGACCGTCGTGCTCGTCCTGCTGTCCCTGCTGGGGAGCGCGGGTCTCCGCACGGGCTCGGCGGGCAACCCGGTCGGAGGTCGGGATCCGACCTTCGCCGTTCACGTCGGCCCCCTCTACGGGATCGTCCCCCCCAGCGCGTCCGGCCCAAATCCGTTCCCGATGGGAATGGCGGCGTCCCTCGCCGTGGGTCAGGCGGACCTCGTGTCGAGAGCTGCGGGCACCGGGCCGATGAACCTCAGCGCTCCGGAGAAGATCGCCTTCGACGCCTACGGCGACCTCTTCGTGGTGGACGGGCAGAACAACCGTGTCCTGGAGTACGCCCTACCGTTGCGGGCCGGAATGCACGCGAGCGTCGCGCTGGGCCAGCTGAACCTCTCGGCGCACGTCGGCGGGGTGACGAACCAGTCGAGCCTCTGGGAACCGGACGGAATCGCGTTCGATTCCCGGGGAGACCTCTGGGTCGCCGACACGGCCAACAACCGGGTCCTGGAGTTCGTACCACGGGTCGGGACGGAGTTCAGGACCGGCATGAATGCGAACCTGGTGCTCGGCCAGGCGACCTTCCAGAACCGGACCCCGGCCACGACGGACGTCGGCATGCACTACCCCGCAGGGATAGCCTTCGATGCCGCCGGCGACCTGTTCGTGGCCGACCAAGCGAACAACCGGGTCCTCGAGTTCCGCCCGCCGTTCGTCAGCGGCCAGGCGGCCTCCGTCGTGCTCGGGCAATCGTCGCCGACGACTTCCGGAGCCGGCACCAGCGCGACGAACCTGTCGTCGCCCGAAGGCGTCGCGGTGAGCCCCACCGGCGACCTCTGGGTCGCGGACGCGGGGAACAGCCGGGTCCTCGAGTTCGAGCCCTCGGGGACGCTGGGGTTCGTCACCGGGGCGGCCGCCACCCTCGTGCTCGGGCAGCACGGTTTCACCACGACCACCGAGGGGCTGCCCTACGGCATGGGGGCGCCGTGGGACGTCGCGTTCGACCTGGCGGCAAACCTGTGGGTGGCCGACGCAGGGACTCCGAACCGGATCGTCGAGTACTTCCCTCCGTTCGCGGCGAACGAGACCCCTTCGGTCGCAATCGGCCAGGCCAGCTTCTCCGGCTCGAACGCCGGGACCTCTCGCACCTTGCTCGAGCATCCCCGCGGAATCGCCTTCGACCTGTCGGATGACCTCTGGGTCTCCGACCTGGGGAACTCCCGGGCGCTCGAGTTCGCCCCCAGCTCCTTCGCCGTCGGCTTTGCCGTGGCCGGGCTCACCTCGGGGGCGACCTGGTCCGTGACGTTCGACGGGCTGTACGCCGCCACGGACAACAGCTGGATCACGTTCCCCGTGCTGAACGGCTCCTACCCGTTCAGCGTGGGGTCGGTCTCGGGCTACACCGAGAGTCCAACCTCCGGCACGGTCGTGGTGAACGGGACGAGCATCTCGGTCGCGGTCGCCTACACCCCGACGATCCTCAGCCTGCCGCCGTCCATCTTCTGGCCGGTGCTCGCGACCGTCCTCGCCTTGATCGCCATCGCCGAGGCCGTCCTGCTGCTGAGGCGACGGCGAAGGAAGCCCGAGCCTCCGGTCCCTCTCACGCCCGCGGCGCCGGCCGAGCCGCCGAAACCCCCAGGGTAGAGCCCGCGGCCGTCCCCGGCGGCAGGTTTAAGGTGCCCCTCAGCGTCGCACGGGCCCATGGCTCGAGGGACGTGCTCAAGGAAAGGGAATCACGAACGGACGGCTCTCCCGGCGGGCGCGCTCGCCGTGGGGGCCGTGGCGGTGACGGTCGTCGTAGCCTCGCTCGCTCTGGGGCTGTTCGGCGCAGCCCCCGGTGCGTCAGTTCCTGCCCGTGGGTCGGCCCCCACGGCCGCCGCGGCGCTTGAGGCGGCCGCGGCCGGGCCGAACCCCTACTCGATGGACATGCCCGCGTCGCTGGTGATCGGCCAGGGTAGCTTCACCTCGAGCACTTTGGGCCACGGCTCCGCCGAGCTGTCCAATCCGGTCGCGGCGTCGTTCTCTCCGTCGGGCGATCTGTGGGCGGTGGACCGGGGGAACAACCGCGTTCTCGAGTACGTACCGCCGTTCACGACGGGGATGGCCGCTACGGTCGCCCTCGGGCAGCCGTCGCTCGCCGCGTACACTTCGGCCACGACCCGAGCTGGCCTGTTCAACCCCTCCGGGGTGACGGTCGGTCCGGGCGGCGACGTCTGGGTCGCCGATTCGAGCAACAATCGGGTGCTGGAGTACGTCCCGCCGTTCACCACGGGCATGGACGCGAGCCTGGTCCTCGGCCAGGCAACGTTCACCACGTCGACCCCGGCCGCGACGGCGTCGGGCCTTACCTACCCCAACAGCTTCGCGTTCAGCTCGAGCGGGGACCTTTTCGTCGTTGACTACGAAAACAACCGCGTCGTCGAGTACGTGCCGCCGTTCGTGAATGGGATGAACGCGACCCTCGCTCTGGGCCAGACGAACCTCACTACGGGCAGTGCGGGAACTTCGGCGACGACGCTCCGAGGTCCGATCGGCCTCGCGATCGACGCGGCGGGCGATCTGTTCGTGGGCGATAACGATAACAACCGCGTGGTCGAGTACCGCGCCCCGCTCTCCACCGGCATGGGCGCCTCGCTCGTGCTCGGCCAGGCGAATTTCACCACGAACACCCCGGCGACCACGGCGACCGGCATGGAGTACCCGGCCGGGGTCGCGGTGGACTCCCGCGGCGATCTCTGGGTCGGGGACTGGGGGAACTCCCGAGCGCTCGAATTCGTCCCTCCGTTCGCGGACAGCATGGCGGCGTCGGTCGTGCTCGGTCAGTCGACGTTCACCTCGTCGACGGGTAGTACCACGAGCACCGGCCTTAGCCACCCGTACGGGATCACCCTCGACCCCCAGGGCAACGTCTGGATTGTCGACACTTACAACAGCCGGGTCCTGGAGTACGTCCCGGCCGAGTTCACGGTCCAGTTCGTGGAAGGCGGTCTCCCGTACCAGACCAACTGGTCGGTGACGTTCGGCGGGACGGCGTACTGGAGCACGACCGACTCGATCAGCTTCCCGGCGGAGAACGGCTCCTACGGGTTGTCGGTCGCGTCGGTCGGGGGCTACTCCGTATCGCCCGGCTCCGGTACGATCCTCGTGAACGGGACGGCCACTTCATTCCTCGTCGTGTTCACTCCGACGATCACCTCGGCGGCCCCGTCGGTGTTCTGGCAGATTCTCATCAGCGTACTCGGCGTGCTGGTCATTATCGACACGGCGCTGGTCGTGATGCTGCTCACCCGCGGGCGTCGGCCGACCGCTCGGCCGCCGCCGCAGGCCGTGGAGCCCGCTACGCCTCCCGCGACGGGCGGGGGATCCCCTCCGCCGACGAGCTAGAACGGGGAGCGCCGGCCGCGAGCTCGCTCTCCGTCACGGCCCGGGCGGGTCCCGCTCGGCGCATGTGGGCCCCCCGGGGGTCGACCGGCGATACCTCGCCGGCACAGCGGCCGGTTCCCGAGCCGCGGCTCGCGGAGGTACCGGCGCAGCGCCCGGCGCGGTCGAGGTGCGCGGAACCCTCAAGGCCGAGGCCCCGTTCGCCGGGTCGATGGTGGAGCCGGCATCGGTCGTGCCCCTCCCGCGCTCGGACGAGCAGGCCGCCCAAGCGATCGGTCCCGAGGGGACGCGGGCGGTCGTCGAGGCGACCCGCCGGATGGTCGTGGCCCGAACCTTCGACGCCAGGACGCTCGTCCTGCCGTGGCAGGGCCGGGTCCGGTTCTACGGGGCGGCGACCCGCCCAGCCGTGGTGAACTTCGCCGCGGGGCTGAAGCTAGCGGTCCGGTTCGCCTGCGCGAACGACCTGTGGGCGATCTCGAGGCCGGTCGGGCGCCCGACAGCGTCGTCGACCCTGACCGCGGATGTTTTTTCCCGGGTTCGGTCGGGTGCGTCCACTCCGGAGGCCCCTAGCTAGGACCATGGCAGGGACGTACGCCCGATCGAGCGAGGTCGCCGTGATCGGCGGCGGGCCCGCCGGCTACATGGCGGCGATCCGCGCCGGCCAGCTCGGCAAGAAGGTCGTCCTTGTCGAACGCTCCGAGCTCGGGGGCGAGTGCCTCAACCGGGGGTGCATCCCGTCCAAGGCGCTCCTCCACGCCTCGCAGCTCTACCACGCCCTCACGACCGAGGGAGACGAGGTCGGGGTCCACGCCCCGGGGGCGACGTACGACCTCGCCGCGACGATGCGCTGGAAGGAGGCGGTGGTCGTGAAGGAGCGCTCGGGCGTCGCGACCCTCCTCAAGGCGGCGGGGGTCACGGTCCTCCCCGGCGAGGCACGGTTCACAGGACCGAACTCGCTGGACGTGCGCGCCCCCGATGGCGGCCACGAGCGGGTCGACTTCTCCTCGGCGGTGGTCGCGACCGGAGCGGTCCACATGACGCTCCCAGGGTTCGAGACCGACGGGGAGATCGTTGTCAACGCCTGGGAGCTCCTCTCGATGAAGAGCCTCCCGAGAACCATGCTCGTCCTGGGCGGAGGGGTCAGCGGCTGCGAGCTCGGCCAGTTCCTCGCGCGCGTCGGCGTGAAGGTGACGATCGTCGAGCTGCTGCCCCAGCTCCTCCCCGGCCTGGAGGCCGACCTTTCGCGCGAGCTCACCAACGCCTTCGGCCGCCAAGGGATCGAGGTCCGCACGGAGAGCAAGGCGGTCGGGCTCCGGCGAGGGCCGGACGGGCTCACGATGGAGGTCGAGAGCGCCTCCGGGCGCGAGCAGCTCTCCGCCGAACGGCTGTTCGTCACCATCGGCAAGCGCCCCGCGACCGCGGAGCTCGGCCTGGAGGACGCCGGGGTCGCCGTCGACCCGAGGTCCGGCTTCATCACGGTCGACGCCCAGATGCGGACGAACGTCCCCCACATCTACGCCGCCGGGGACGTCGCCCGAGCGCCGATGCTCGCGCACAAGGCCTACCGCGAGGGGATCGTCGCCGCCGAGGCGCTCAGCGGGCGGCCGACCCGCTTCGACTTCCGCGCGATCCCGTCGGTCGTCTTCACCGACCCGGAGCTCGCGAGCGTCGGGATGACGAAGGCCGATGCGGAGCGCGCCGGCCTCGCCCCGCGCGAGGCCCGGTTCCCGTTCGCCGCCCTGGGCCGGGCCCACGCGAGCCACGCGACCGGCGGCTGGGCCAAGATCGTCGCGGACGAGACGAGCGGCCGCCTCCTCGGCTTCCACGCGGCCGGCGGCTCGGTCGGCGAGTTCGTCGCCGAGGCGGCGCACGCCCTCGAGATGGGGTCGACCGTCCGCGACCTCGCGCTGACGATCCACCCCCATCCGACGTTCAGCGAGGCGCTCGGGGAGGCCGCGGCGTTGTGGCTCGGCGAGCCGATGCACGTCGCGAGGAGGACCGTCCCTGCCGGCGGTCGTTGACTGGGGACGCCGCGGCTACGTCGACGCGCTCCAGGCGATGCGCGGGCTCGTCCTCGAGCGTCGCCGCGGATCGATCGACGACACGCTCGTCCTGGTCGAACATCCCCCGGTCGTGACGGTCGGCGTCCAGGGCGACGACGGCTCTGCGGCGAACAGCGGCCTGGAGGTCGTCGCCGTCGAGCGCGGCGGCCGGGCGACGTACCACGGCCCGGGCCAGCTCGTCGGCTATCCGATCGTCGACCTCGCGCCGAGGGGGAACGACGTCCGGCGGTTCGTCCGGGACGTCGAGGCGCTCGTCGCCAGGACCCTCGCGCCGTTCGGCGTCGCCGCCGGGCACGTGAAAGGGCAGCCAGGGGTGTGGGTCGACGGCCGCCGGAAGATCGCGTCGGTCGGGATCGCGGTCGACCACTGGGTGACGTTCCACGGCTTCGCGTTGAACGTCGAGCCGGACCTCGCCGCCTTCGAACGGTTCCACCCGTGCGGCCTGGACGGGACGGTCATGACGTCGCTCGCGAAGGAGCTGGGCCACTCAGTCGAGCTGGCCGAGGTCCGACCCCACGTGCTCACCGCCTGGGAGGAGCTCCTCTCGGCCGGCGCCCCGCCCCGGGCGGCCCTCCCCGGCGCCTCCCCTCCGTTCGCCCCGTCCGCATGAGCGCCGGGGCGGAGCGGCCCCCGATGCTGCTCGTCGTCGGCGGCTGCACGGGTCTGGTCGGGCGGGCCGTGCTCGCGGAGTTCGCCCACGACCGTCGGATCCGCTCGCTCCATCGGCGGCCGACCGAGACCGAGGCCGCGGCGGGAGTCGACGCGCGCCCGGCCGACGCCGGCGAGATCGGGGATTGGCGCCCGTACCTCGAGGGCGTCGACACCGTGCTGAACCTCGCCTGGTACCGCCAGGCGCGACGGGTCCGGTTCCGACGCCTCGCCGAAGGGCTCCTCCGACTGGTGAAGGACGCGGAGGCGGTCGGCGTCCGGCGGTTCGTCCACGTCAGCGTGCCGGACGCTCCCCGGCGGCTCGAGAGCGACCTACCGTACCTCGCCGAGAAGCGACGGGTCGACCGGGCGGTGGAGGCGAGCGGCCTCGACTACGCGATCGTCCGCCCGACGATGCTGTTCGGGCCGCGCGACGTGCTCCTCACGGTGATGCTGCGGACGATCCGTCGCTACCACCTCTTCCCGATGTTCGGGGACGGGGAGTACCACCTGAGCCCGATCTCCGTGGTCGACCTCGCGTCGATCCTGCGGCTCGAGGCGGAGCGAGGGGGACGCCGCAACGTCGTCGTCGGGGGGCCCCGGCGGTGGAGGTACCGCGACCTTACCGATGCCCTGTTCCGCGTGGCGGGCCTCCGACCGAGGTACGTGAGGATCGGCGCCGCGAACTCCGTCCGCTTAGCCCGCCTGCTCGAGACGCTCGGCTCGTCCCTCCTCTATGCGTACGAGGTGGAGTGGCTTCTCGCGGACATGCTCGGGCTCCCTCCCTACGTGGGGCTCGGCCGTCCGCTCCGCACCGTCGGGCCGTTCCTCGAAGAGGAGGTCCTCCGGGCGCGAGGGATCCCCCCACCGGGAGCACCGGAGCGCGCTCCGGCGTAGCCGGCCGTCCGCGTCCTGGGCGAGCCGCAGAGGCCCGTCCGCCGTGGCCCGGCGACGGGCAGGCGCTACAGCACGGTCGAACCGGTGACGAGGGACGGGCCGGTGCCGAACGCCGACAGGGTGTAGCCGTTCCCCGCGTAGACGATGTTCGAAACGATCACGAGCTCCATCGAGGCCGTGAGCGTGACGTTGGTGGTCGAGGGGGCGAGGTCTCCCCACCCCAGGCTCCCGTACGTTCCGATGACCTTCCCCGTGGCGTTGAGGAGGACGGCGTACCAACCCGTGCCGTTGAGGCACGAGCCCTGGGTGACCCCGTAGTCGCACGCAGCCGGCACGATCGCCGGCAGCTGGGGGACGCCGGTGACGTTCACCACCTGCAGCCCGAACATCGCGGTCGTGAGACCCGCCGAGGACACGAGGACGAGATCGTCGTAATAGCTCGAGCCGCTGGTCGAGTTGGTGTACGGAGCCATGTCGAGGGCATAACCGAGGGAGAGGCTCGAGGTGTTGGTGAGCGCTGAGCAGTTCGCCTGACCCACGAGGTCATCGAACCCCGTGACCTCCCCGGAGGTTCCGTTGGCGGTGCTGAGGAAGAGGTCGCCCTTGGTCCCCCCGAGCGCCTTCTCGGTCACGGGGTCGTACGAGCAGTTCGTGAAGGCGACCAGCCACTCGGGGCCGGCCGTCCCGTTCTCGACGACGGCGAACACCGAGTTGGCCGTGGCATGGGCCAAGAGGAACGAGCCTGCGTCCGAGCGGATCGTCGCCGCGATGCTCGTGCTGCTGACGAACGTCGAGGGCAGCGGCGTCAGCGACGCGAGGCTGACGCAGGCCGCCCCGGAGATCGTTCCGAGGAAGTACGTCAGGGGCCCGACGACCGCGATGATGCTCTCGTTCACGCCCACGGTGTTCTCGTAGACGAACAGCCAGAGGGTCGCGTCTCCCGAGGCGTAGCCGCCGCTCTCGGCGGGGACGGTGAAGTTCGCCGAGAGGTGGTGGGTCACGGGACAGTCGGTGTTCCCGGTCAGGTTGCCGAACTGGAACGAGTAGGTCGTGGAGACCCCGACCGCCAGCAGGAGGGAGCCGGCGTCGTGGGCCGAGGCGGCTTGGTCCGCGTCGCCGATCGCCGTGGAGGAGGAGACCGACGTGGAAGGCGATCCCTTGGACTTGGGGAGCAGCGAGACTCCGGGCACGAGACCCGCGGCCAGGACCCCGACCACGACCACCGCGACGATGATGATCGCGATCGCGGCCTTGGCGGCCCCGGAAAGGCCTCGGGCAGGCGCGCTAGCGGCCATCGCGGGGGGAACGGTCGGCGGCAGGCTTGGGCCGGGCGGGGGCGCAGAGGTCGGACTCGACATGAGCTTCCCGGCCTCTTACTTGGTCGACCCTTCTCCTTAGGTGTTGTGGTCGAACCGACCGCCCCGATTCGGTGACCTACCAGCGTGACCGGAAGGCCACGCCAATCCTGGCCGTGTCCCTCACCCCAGCCCCCGGTCGGGCCGACGACCCTTGGGGAGGCTCCCTGAACCGCGCTCGATTTCCCCGAGGGAGCCTCGGGACGCGTCCCGGGGACGACCGGCTTCTCGCGACCCGGGAGGAGGAGACCGGGCCGTCGGTGCCGGAACGGACCGAGGGTAGGACCCCGAAGAGTCCCCGGGCGCCTCCTTGAGCCACCGGAGGGACTCGCTCTGAGGCGCCTCAGCTACCGACCTACCCTCGGTTGCCGGCAGGTGTCCCGGGAGACCGGCCGCTCGGGGATCGGATGGCGGCAGTGGATGAGCCGGACGACCTCGCGCGGTCGCATCGAGGCGGTGAGGATCGGTTCCGGGGGAGACGACGGGTGGGACGCCTCGGCCACCTCTGCGAGGAGGGATGCGAGGCCGCTCACCGGATGCCGGTCGTCGAGGTCCGGAAGGTACGGCCAAGGTCGGTCGCGTGATGCCGGCTCCGGGACTGGGCTGGGAGGCGGCGCGGGCGTCGGAGGCGGTGGGGCGACCGGCACGACCGGCTCCAGACGCGGGCTCGGTGACGGCACGGGAGCAGGGGGAGGCGGCGCGACAGCCACCGGGGGTTTCGGAGGCACGCTCGGCGGCGCCGATGGGGCTAGGGGAGCTGGTGCCCCTGACGATGCCGGCGGAGCCGACGGGGCGGGCGGCTGCGCTAGGGCGAGTCCTCCTGAGGTGGCGCTCGCCGCGCGCAATAGCCACATCCGCGCGAGCAGCCCCAGAAGGGTCCGGCTCGGTTCGGGAGGTGAGGCGGGTGTGGACGGGGCCGGAGGGGAGACCGAGGGGGTTCCCTCGGCGCCTCGCAGAGGGATGGCCACCGGCTCCGGGGTTCGGCGGTCCACTCTTCGAGCGAGAAGGAACCGGATCGCGTGGGCGGGCGCGATGGCCGGCTCCTCCTCCCCTCGCGCTCGGGGGGCCGGCTCGACCGGCACCGTCGCGGGGGGAAGCTCGTGCCATGCCGACAATACCCGGAACTGGCCCCGGGGTACCCTGCGGACGATGGCGGTCTCGGTGAAACGCGGCGTTGCGGCCAAGACCGCCTCCTCCTGCGGAGGCGGGGCGCCCGGCTCCGAGGAGGGAGGCCCGACCTCTCCCGGCGGGGGCGCGGTGACCTTCGGCGCCGGCTCGGAACCCGAAGGGCCGTCGGCCTGCTCCTGCCCCTCTTCCTCCGTCGTCGTTTCCTTGGCGGAAGACCGTCGCGTGGCGAGCATCGGCGAAGGGGGCGCGGTGGCCGGGTCGGACAGGCCGATCGTCGAAGGGATGGGCAGGAACGCCGCGAGCGGGCCTGGGTCGTCCCCCGCCTCCCCTCCGGCGGTCGCGTCGTCCGCTGGGGTGGGGGGGGCGAACGGCTCCGGTTCGGGGGATTCGAAGGCTGGAAAGGGCGGGCCGTCGGAACCTAGGGCGGGCGCCAGGACGGCCGACGCCGTCCCCTGGTCGCCCGCCTCCTCGACAGGCGTCCCTTCCTCCGGGCCCGACGCGAGCTCGTCAAGGGCCCACGTCACCCGGAACTGGCCATGGGCGACACTACGCACCATCTTGGTTGGGCGCGGGGGGAAATATGCTTCACGGTAAAGAAAGGTGGGGAGCGCCCGCCCAGGGGCCTTCGGGGCGCTCCGGCCTCTCTCCGACGCCGACCGACGTCCCAGGCCGAGGTGGGCCCCGGGGTGCACCTGCGGCCGGCCAAGCCGGCGGCCGAACGCGGGCCCCGACGTGTGGCGGAGGCCCTCGGCCTTCGCGATCTCCTCGGTGTCCGCGCCCAGCCACCGAGGCCGGCAACAGGCCGCGCAGAGGTACATTTAAGCGGTCGACTTTCCATCGCGCGGTCGATGGAAGCTGTCGACCTCAACCGCCGGCTCATCGATTTCGGCCAGGTGGCCGGTGAGGTGCTACGCGACGTCCAGGATGTCACTGAGCAACAGATCCGCCACTGGATCGTGAACCCGTTTCTGGAAGCCCTCGGCTGGGACCCGAACGACAAGCGCCAGGTCTTCCTCGACTATCACGCGGCCAGCCGCAAGGAGACCGTCGACTACGCCCTCCTAGACGGCGAGGGCAAGCCGAAGCTGTTCTTTGACGTCCGTGACCGCTCCGCGAGCGTCACCGAGCTCGGCCCGATCGGGGACCGGGCGAAGGAATCGAGCGTCCCCCTGATCCTCCTGACCAACGGCCGGGCGTTCTCCCTCTGGTACGTGGGGGCGGACGAGGCGGCTTCCCCCCTGTTCGTCCTCTCGCTCGAAGAGCTCGCCTCCAACGCGGAAGGGCTGGTCGGCCTCACCGTCGAGTTCCGCCTGAGCGAGACGGGGATCCAGCAGCTCCGCCGGAGCGCGCTCCGCTTGGCCGTCCTGCAGATGCTCGAGGAGAACGCCGAGAAGACGTTCGACGCGCTCGTCACCTGGGTCCAAGGGCAGGTCGCGCCGGGGGCGTTGGACGACGTCACCGAGCAGGCGATCCGCGACGCGACGATGCTCTGGCTGACGGAGGAGCACCTCACCCTCCCGCCGTTTGCCCCGACGGACGGCAAGCGGCCCGCCGACCTGCGCGTGACGACCCCTCGCGACTGGGAGCCGTTCCCGCGAGGCCCGCCCGGGACGTTCCAGTACAAGTACGACACCGGGAAGATCCTCGACCTCCGCCAAGGCGCCAAGGAGGTCCGCGAGCAGCTCCGGGTCCAGGGGCTCAAGACCCCGACCGCGACGAGCTTCGGCGGCTTCTACCACCAGCTCCGGTCGCGGGCCGGGCTCTCGGGGAAGTAGGCCCTCCGTTCTCGTACCTCCCGAAGGGACGGTCCGAGCCGCCACCCGGGCACGGCGGTCGGCCGGGCCGGACCCCCGGCGACCTTCCCCCGGCCTACCCCGGGGAGGTCGGTCCGGTCAGCTCCGTCGTCCGTCCGCCGATCCTTGGGCGGGGGGATCGGGGCGCTCTCCGACCGTCCCCTCGGTGCCCATCGACCGAGGGTGCCGGGACCACGAAAGGCGGCGGCTTAGCCCGTGGTCGGCGCGATTCGAACCACGCGTCGGCAGGTTTAATACGCATTGATGCGCATAGTTCGCCATCGTGATGGAGGCGGCAGGCCGGGCGGCCCATCCGTGCCTCTCCCGTCGGTGCGGCCATTCTACCGACGACCACCTCAGGACCCCTGAGCTCGAGGGCGCCGGGGAGACCGTGGTCTTCTGTGCCCACTGCCAACGTCACGAGGTCCGTTCGGCGAGCAGGCTGTGGGGGACCCGCCGTCCCCGCCTGCGGGCGCGGCAGGCCCTCCCGTTCCGCGCGGTCTGAACAGCACCGTCTGGACCCGGCCGGACGCGGCTCCACGGGACCAGCAGCCCCCGCGGCTTCCGAGGGGTAAGGTGCTCCTCCGCGAGGTTTACCTCCCCGGTCGGCGCGAGGTCGCGCGGAACGTCTCGCCGCGGATCCGGAGGGAAGATCCCCGAGCTGCCGAAGAACTGGCCGAACCACTCGAGTTCGATGCGCCGCTAGGGCACCGGGCCGGGGGCGCCCGACCCCGGGAGCCGCCAGCGAGCGCCCTCGCGTCGCCTCACGCTCGACACCTCGGGCGGTCGGGCCATCGTCCGCCGGTTCAGAAGGCGCCGACGGCCTTTCCGACGAGGAAGCCGGCGAACCCCGCCGCGAGGCCGATGAGCACCATCCGCCCTCCCGAGGCCCACCACGCGGTGGCGGTCGTTCGCGCCTCGTAGATCCCGACCCCGAGGAGCATCAATCCCGTGACCACGACCGAGACGATGGTCGCGACACTCTTCGAAAGGCCGACCAAGAACGGGAGGAGAGGGACGAACGAGCCGGCGACGGTCGCCCCGAGGACGATGAGCCCGCTGTTTCGGGGCTGCTCCGGCGTAACCTCGGCGAGGTTGAGCTCGAAGGCCATCATGATGTCGAGCCAGGCCCGCGGCTTCGCCTCGATCCGCCGGACCATGTCCTCGACCTCGTCGCCCTCGTAGCCCCACTTGCGCAGGATCACCCGGATCTCTTCCCGCTCGAGCTCGGGGACGTCGCGCATCTCTCGTCGCTCCCGCTCGATTTCGCTCAGGTAGAGCTTGCGCCGGGCGAGGGTCGACGTGTAGGCGACGGCCCCCATCGAGATCGATTCGGCGGCCAGGGCGGCGAGGGCGCCGACCTCGACGATGCGCATCGGGCTGCCGGCCGCGACGAGCCCGAGCAGGATCCCGAGGACGTTCACGAGCCCGTCCTGGCTTCCGAGGATGAAGTCGCTGAGGAGCGTGGGTGTCGGGTGCGCCTCCTGCGAGAGCACGATCTTCGACGCCATCGTCCGCCCGGCGGGGAGCCCGACTCCGATAAAGCCGTGGCGCGAGGGCCTGCTCGGGGCGGGGCCGCGCCGTCCGGGGACCCGACTCGAAAGGCACGCTCGACGCGGGCCGGGGGCCCGGCCGAAGGCGGAGCGCGAACGGCGGGCGTCGCGGGGCGCTCACGGGAGGATTCCGTCCTCGGCCACGCCGCCGCGCTCACGCCCGGGGCGACGAACCCACGACTCTCGTCAGGGCACCGGCGCGACCCGCGGACCACGGCCGCCAGGGTCCTCGGGCTCGCGACCGTCCACCGCGGATCACGGAGCGGGTCGTCTCGGGATGCTCGGGCAGGTCCGCCCGGAACGACGGTGCGGCGGCCGTCGAATCCCGAGGAGGCGAAGGGCATCCCGCAGGATCCGCTCGTGGTCGAAGGCGAGCGGTCGCGCCTCCCGGAGCGGCACCCAGGCCGCGCCGGCAGCGTCGTCGCCGGCCTTCGGCGTCCTCGGCCGGCCTCGAATGAGGTAGGCCACGGTCGTGGTCGGCCTGCGGGGATCACGGTCCGGGCCGGAGTAGACCCCCACCAGCCGTCCCGCGGTTCCCCGGAGGCCGGTCTCCTCGAAGAGCTCCCGTGCCACGGCCGCCTCCACCGTTTCGTTCAGCTCGACGAACCCGCCGGGAAGCGCCCACATCCCCAAGAACGGCGGGCGACCTCGGCGAACGAGCAGAAGTCGCCCGCGGTCGACCCATACCGCGTCCGTGGTGAGCGCGGGTCCCGCCGGCGGCCGCGACATGTCGGCGCGAGCCCGGGTGCGGTTATACGTCCGGGGGCCGCCGAGGAACCCACGTCCACTGCACCTTCGGTCCTTATAGGGGAGGAACTCGCCAGCGCCCGCCGGTGCTTGGCATGTCGGCCGAAACCCCCCTCGTGCGTCGGGCCGTCCGGACCGGAGGAGTCTTCCTCGCGGTCGCGGCGGCTCAGTTCGTCGTCGTCGCCCTGCTCGTTGCGAACCACTACCCCGGCTTCGGCCTCTGGACCGGCTCGGCCACCGCGCTCGGATCGAGCTCGTCGCCGTGGGCCCTGGTCTTCAACGCGTCGCTCATCGCCCTCGGCGTCCTGGCCATCCTCGGCCTCCTGTTCTCCTGGAGCGCGTTCGATGAGCGGCCGAGCCGGGGGGTCGGTCTGTTCGCCCTGCTTCTGGCGTCGGTGGCCGTCGTGTGCTTCGGGGCGTTCGGCGCCCTCTCCTCGCACCTCCCCACGGGGGCCGTCCCGCTCGCGAGCTACGTCGCGATCGGCGCCGCCGGCGTGGGTCTCCTGGTCGTCGCGTCCGCGATGCACCGCCACGAGCGCTGGCGGGTATCGCGCGCCTACACGTTCGCGACCGGCCTGGTCGTTCTCGGGGGTCTGGTCCTCTTTTTCGTCCACCTCTCTGGTTTCACGCCCGGCGCGGTAGAGCGGGTCGCGGTCGCGGCCGCGCTCCTCTGGGCGGTCGTCGAGGGGTTGCACATTGCCCTCCTCCACCGGTTCGCCCCTGGCCTTCAGGTGAAGGTGGCCACGGCGTAGCCTGGGTCTCCGGGGCGGCACGGCCCTGCCCGCCTAGCGTATCCGCCCGGCCGGCTCGACCCCAGCGCCTATGGTGGATCGCCCGGGCGAACCCGCACCCACGGCGACGCCCTCGCTTTCGATCGTCCTGGCGGTCCTGAACGAGCGTCCGAGCCTTGCGGAGCTGTTCTCCCGGTTGCGCTCCCTCGAGCTCCCACCTTGGGAGGCGATCGTCGTCGACGACGGGAGCACCGACGGCTCGCGGGAGTTCGTCGCGGGTCTCGCGGCCGCGGACCCCAGAGTCCGGGTCCTCCTCCACGACGGGCGGCAGACCACCCTCGCCGCCCAGTGCCGGGCGATCGAGGCGGCCCGCGGGCGGTTCATCGCCGTGATGGACGCCGACCTCCAGCACCCGCCGGAGCTGCTGCGGGAGTTCGTCGCCCGGCTCGAGGACGGGGCGGCGCTCGTCATCGCGAGCCGCTACGTACCGGGGGGCTCGCCGGGACCCCGGTCCCCCCTCCGGGCTGTGATCTCGCGCGGGGCGGAGTGGACCGCGAAGTTGCTGCTGGCGGCGGCTCGCCCTGTCCACGACCCTGTCTCGGGGTACTTCGCCTTCCGCCGCGAGGCGTTCGTCGCACTGGACCCGGGGTACCGCGGGTACAAGCTGCTGGTCTTCCTGTTGGTGATGTGCCGCGGCCTCGACCTTCGGGAGGTCCCGTTCCGGTTCGAACCGCGATTGGGCGGGGCGAGCAAGGTCACCTCGGGCGTCGCGTTCGTCCGCATCTACCTGACCGAGCTGCTCTTAGCACGACGGCTTGCCCGCCGCCTCCGCCGGCGGCCCGGGATCGCCGGCGGTTCCGATCCCGTCGCCGGATAGGCGGGTGCCCTCCCGGTCGGGAGGGTGCCGGTCATGGCCGGTACGGACGGCGCGGACGGCGGCCGGAGACGACCGGGGTCGATCCCCGGCCCGGTCCTTGGGGCCGACCCGGCGGACCGGCCGGGGAAGGGCTGCGCTGCACGCGTCGCGGCTCCGGTCCTCGGCGCCAAGTCACGCCGAGCGGGCCGACGTGACCGTCGTCGACCGACCGCACCGTAGCCGACCCCGGCTCGCGCCCGCGCGGTCCCCGGGACGTCAGGCTATTCTCTGGGCCCCCCTGCGTCCGCTCCGCGCGTCGTGGGCACGGAAGGCCTCTGGGACCGCCCGGACGAAACCGGGCACGAGCCGGTAGCTCCCGACGTCCTGTCGGCGGACCCACCCGAACCCGTCGTGTTCGGTGGGGGAGAGGCGCACGGGCCCCCGAGAGGGCGTAGCGCAAAGGAACTCGATGGCGACCACGGTGACGCGGTTCCCTTCGTGCCCTTCGGCTTCGAAGGTCGAGACGTCGAACGGCGGTCCGACCGACACGTCCAGGCCGGTCTCCTCCTCCACCTCTCGGCGGAGGGCGTCCTCCAGCCCTTCGCCTTCCTCCACCGAGCCTCCCGGCAGCTCCCAGAGACCGGGGAAGTCGGCGACCCTCCGGAGGAGCAGAAGGCAGCCGTCGTGGAAGATCGCCGCTCCGACGCAGACTCCGGCCCTCAGGTTCGGGGTCACGTCTCGGGCGAGCCGACGCCACGCTTCAGGGTTCTTGGTCGGGAGGACCGTCCGCCGCTCCCCGACGTCCACGCCGCTCCCGCAAGGCCGTCCTCTCCTCCTGGCCCCCGAGAACGCGTAGCCGGGCGCGCGTTCCATGCCCGCGGAACGGATGCCGCCGGCTCCGCATCCCGGCCGCGCGCCGGAATCTCCGGTTAGCGAGTAACCTGAGGCGAGATGAAGGTACTAATAGGAGCATGGGCTCGCCAGGGGCGATGTCCGCCTCGCGAACCGTAAAGTGGGGGGCCGCCGCGGTCCTCCTGGTCGCCGTAACGGCGTTCGCCTACGCGGGTGTCGTGGCCGCGCAAGGGCCATCGTGCACCCATTGGGCCCCTTCGGGCCCCACCTACAACGTGACGTTCACGGAGACCGGCCTTAGTGCCGGGACCAACTGGAGCGTGTCGCTCTCCGGCCACTGGGGCTGGGCGCACGGCTTCCACGACCACCAGAAGACGTCGAACGGAACGTCGATCACCTTCTCACTCCCGAACGGAACGTACCGCTTCAGCGTCCACAACGTCCGGGGCTACGAGCTCGTGAACGGTTCTCATGGGTTCGTCCAGGTCGCCGGCGCGCCGCCCGCCACCGTCAGCGTTTCGTTCGCGAAGCTGACCTTCTATTCGGTCACCTTCACGGAGACCGGCCTCGCCGCCGGGACCCACTGGACGGTGCGCGTCTCCACCCTAGGGAGCGGAGCTCCGGGCCAAGTTCGCAGCCAGACCCATTCGACCTCCGGGTCGTCCATGACGTTCTCCCTGCGGAACGGAACCTACCTCTACAAGGTGTTCGCGGTCCCGGGGTATGCCCTCGAGGCCAGCGGCCACGGGACCTTCAACATCACGGGAGCCGCGCCCGCCCCGATCCACGTCGTCTTCGTGGCCCTCCCCACTTACGCCGTGACGTTCACGGAGACCGGGCTGCCCGCGGACACGAACTGGAGCGTGGCGGTCCTCACCTGGCACGGCGGCTTTGTGTCGGGACGCTCGAACACGTCCTCGATCACCCTGGAGCTGTGGAACGGGACGTACCTGTTCCACATCGGCCACGTGGCCGGCTACGGGGTGAGCGGCGGTCCGTACGGCCTGTTCAACGTGACCGGAGCGTCGCCCCCGGTCATCGACGTCACCTTCGTCGCCCTCACCTACGGCGGCTGGACCCCCATGCCGCTCCTCGCCGTGAAGTAGGGCGCGGTTTCCCCACGCGCTCGTCAGGGGAGGGGCCCCCGAGGGGGCCGAGGCCCCCGCGTCCCGCGTGCTCGCGGCCGAGCTTAGGCCCCGGCGAGGTAGGTCGGGTACGCCGGGGTCCACTGGGTCGCGGCGACACGCGCGCGCAACTCCTCCGGTGAGCTCTTCTCCGCCTCGCCGCTGCGCTGCGCTTCGAGACCGACCGCGAAGGCGATGTCAAGGGCGACCGCGCGCAGCTCGTGGACCGTCGGGAGGAGCGGGGCGTTCGGGTCCGACGCCGCGGGGGAGCGGGCCGCCAGCGCCTTCGCGGCCGCGAGGATCATCCCGTCGGTGACGCGCCGCGCCCGGCTCGCCACCGCCCCCAGCCCCAGCGCCGGGAAGACGTAGACGTTGTTGCATTGGGTGATCGGCACGGGCCGGCCGCGGACCGTCGCCGGGGGGAACGGCGAGCCGGTTGCGATCAGCGCGCGCCCGTCCGTCCAGTCGAGCAGGTGCTGGGGTGTCGCCTCGCTCTTCGCCGTCGGGTTGGAGAGCGGCAGGATCACCGGCCGCGGGACCGAGCTCGCCATCGAGCGGACGAGCGGCTCATCGAACGCCCCTGCGACCGTGGAGAGGCCGATCAGGATCGTCGGGCGCACGCCGGCGACCGTCTCGGCGAGGGTCACGCGGCCAGGGTCGGACCGGGCCCAGGGGGCGACCTCCGCCCAGGGGTGAGCGTAGAACCGCTGCTCGGGCCGAAGGTCGGTCCGGCCCTCGTGGAGCACCCCCCCCCGGTTCACCAGCCAGAAGCGGCGTCGCGCGTCGGCCTCGGCGACCCCCGCTTGGACCATCGCCGCGCGGAGCGTGTCGGAGACTCCGATGCCGGCGGCGCCGGCCCCGAAGAGGACGACGCGCTGGTCGGCGATCGACGTGCCGGCGGCGCGGAGCGCCGACAGGATCGTGGCGAGCACGACCGCCCCGGTGCCCTGGATGTCGTCGTTGAACGTGAGCAGGTCGTTGCGGTACCGCTCGAGGATAGGTCGGGCGTGCGTGGGACCGAAGTCCTCCCACTGGAGCAGGACCCCGGGAAGCTCCGCGCGGACGGCGCTGACGAACTCGTCGACGAAGGCGTCGTAGTCGGCCCCGGCGATGCGCTCGTGGCGCCAGCCGAGGTACTCCGGGTCCCGGAGGCGCTCGACGTTGTTCGTCCCGACGTCCAGGATGATGGGGAGGGTCCGCTCTGGCCGGATGCCGCCGACCAGCGTGTAGAGCGAGAGTTTCCCGATCGGGATGCCGAGGCCGCCGGCGCCCTGGTCGCCGATCCCGAGGATCCGCTCCCCGTCGGTGACGACGATCACGTCGACCCCGGGGGTCGGACGGTGCTTGAGGAGGGTGCGGATCGAGCCGCGCAGCGGGTACGGGATGAAGAGCCCTCGGGGCCGGCGGTAGATGTGGCTGAACTCCTGACAGCCGAGCGCGACGACCGGCGTGTAGACGACGGGCATCATCTCCTCGACGTGGTCGAGAAGGAGCCGATAGAACAGCACCTCGTTCGTGTCCTGGAGCGCCCTGAGGTAGATGTGGCGCTCGAGGTCGTCGGACTTGCGTCGGAACGCGTCGTAGGCCCGGACGACCTGCTGGTCGAGGGTCTCGATCTGCGGTGGGAGGAGGCCGTGGAGGCCCAGGGCCGTTCTCTCGTTCTCGGTGAAGGCCGTTCCCTTGTTGAGCAGCGGGGTGTCGAGCAGGTCCATGCCCCGCGCCCGGGGAAGCGGTAGGACGTCTCCGGACGGAACGCTCGCGCGAGGGGCATCGGCCCGGAGTGGGGTATCTTGCATGCCCGTCCAGGGGGCCCCGCCGAGGATGTAGGTGCGGTTAAGCCGACTTGACACACCCCCTGAGCGGTGGGGTTCGGGTAGAGTCCTGCCTGGGAAGCATCGAGCCGGACGAACCGCCGCAGGATGGCCTGCACGAGGGGCGACCTAGGGCTTTTCTCGCGGATTCCGGGAAACGACCACGCCTCGACCGGACCCCGCTCGACTCCCCGTGCGCGCGCATGGGTCCCTCCTCGCACCGGCATGCCCGCCGGAGCCCTCCGACGAAGCGGTCTTCAGACCGTCGGGCTCCGGGAAAGATCCCACCCCCGACGCGGTCGGGGGTCGTCGCGGTCAGCTTCGCCTGGACTTGCGAATCCCGAGTCCGCGCTCGATGTAGATCGCGGCCTGGGTCGACGCGGACCGGCGCTCGACCTCGGCGGCTCGCCGGAGCGCTCGGAGGAGCGCGGGCTCGACATAGACCGCCAGGCCCACTCGGCGACTTGCCTTGTCCTTTCGAGGTCGCGCCATCGCTTGCAGAGCAAGGTTGCCCCACTTATACTCTCCGTTAATCGAAGGTATGGGACGCCTTCCCCGACGCGGAAGAACGCCGTTTCCGGTCTCGCGTTCGCGCGGTGGCGGGGGGTCCGCGGACGCTACGCCATCGAGAGCAGGGCGGGGTCCAGGCCCAGGTGACCCCACGCCGTCCGCAGCCGGATCGGTGGCCCGCTGCCCTCGCGACCGTCACGCTTCTCCTCCGTCAGCTCCCCCTCCTCCCAGGAGCTCTGGTCCGCCACCTCCACGCGAAAGACGCGGTCGAACGCCCGCCTCATCGCCTCGGAGGGCGGGGCTCGGGCCGTCCCGATCACGGTGAGCCCCTCGTCGTGCAGGGTCCGGTGGAGCCAGGCCGTCTCGATGGTGTTGCTGCGGAGCGCGGGGGGGAGGCGGTCCACGTTGGCGAGCAGCACCACACCGCGTCCGTCCGGAGATATGGCGCGGGCGGCGAGCCGCTGGAACAGCTCCGGCATCGCCAGGTGGCTCTGGAGCCGGGCGTTCTCTTTCGTTCGCTCCGGCGCGATGAGGCGGCGCAACGCCAGACGGTCACGGTCCGGCGGGCGGAGGAGCGAGGCCTCGACCAGGTCCACGACCGGCCGGCCGGAGCGATCCTCGACCCAGGACCGAGCCGGGGACCTCGCAGACTCCCGGGGATCCTCGAAGTCCACCCAGGCGAACGACTCCGTCGTCCGTCGCGCGAGCCCGATGGCGACCGCCGAGATCGCGAGGTCATCGTCGCCGTGCACGAGGATCGACTCTGCGGTACGTCCGGCGGCCGTCGACGCGGCTCTAGGGTTGGGGGGTACTACTCCCATGCTTGTACTCTCTAGGGGAGCGCTCCTCGATGAAGCGTGTCCGAACCGGTTCGGGTGGCCGAAGGGGTTCGGCCCCAGCTTCGGTGCCCGGGATGGTCAGGGCAGGAGCGTCGACGGCTTCAGCGCGCTCTCCAGGAGCTTCTTCTCGATGACCGCGACCGCCTCGGAGACCGAGGACTTGCTCCGGCCGAGGCGTCGAGCGAGCTCAGTCAGGGTGATCCCCCGCGGCACGGCAAAATACCCCGCGGCCATCGCCTGGGTCAGCAGCCGGTGCTGGGCCTCCGTAAGGAGTGGAAGATGGCTGCGCAGCGGCCGACGTCGTACCGAAACGACGCTGACCTCGGTGCTCCGGCTCTTGGCCAGGCGGACGAGCTCGTCGAGCTTCGCCCGCCGGCCGACCACCTCCCAAGTGAGGTTGCCGTCCTGCATCCTCAGAGGGAACTGGATCGGCATGCGAAGCCTGCGGAAGTCGTAGATCGCCGGAGGGTTCCGGTAGGCGACCCGGTACAGGCAACCGTCCGCCACCTCGGCAAGGCTCTCCACGTCCACAACGTCCGGATAGGAGGCGATCTCGGCCGCCCAGACCCCCGGGGGATGACCGCTGATCCAGTGGTCCGAGATGGAGATGTCCTCGGTCAGGTCCGTGCGGTTGAGCACCTCGATCCTCACGGTGGGATGGCTGGACGAGAATCCCCCGGTCCAGGTGCGTGGGGACATCCGGAACCGAAGCTTGGCCATGAACAGGCCGGCTTCGGGGGCCGGTTCCTCCGAGGCCCTGAGGGTCTCGAACCGCGGCCTTGCGGATCCCTCGCGGCGGACCAAGTCCCGCGGAACGTCCGAGCGGTGCCTCATCGCGACCATCGCCGTGTGGTCTGATCCTCGCCAGACGACCCCAGGGGGGCATCGGCTCGGGGGTATTGGCTTCGATTGTCGACGCCTGAGCTAGGCGCCGGAACGTTCGGCGTCCGCCCTTCCGACGAACGACCGTGGGCCCGGGGGGCCGCTCCTCCGTAGGCGTGGCGTCCTCCGAACTCGAACATGGACCTGGGAAGGGAAGGTGGAGTCGCCTTGCGCCGACCTTCGTGCCGGCGGGTCCTGCCTTCCGACGGCCGTTCCACCGACCGACCCCGCCCCATCCCTCTTCGTGGGGGGACGACCGCCCCTCCTCGAGCGGACCGGTCCCGTGGCGGCCGCTCTCGGCCCCGCCGCCGGGGCCGATTACTCCTCGTGCACGATGCTGCTGCCTTCGATGCCCAGCCGCGCGGACTTCGGGACCAGCCCGAGCGGCTCCAGCGCCTTCCTCACCTGACGCATCCGTCTCATGGGGACGATGAAGAACAGGAACCCGCCCCCTCCGGCTCCGAGCAGCTTCCCTCCGAGCGCCCCGTTCCTCCGGGCGAGGTTGTACGCCCGGTCGATCGCAAGACTCGTGATCCCATCGGAGAGGCCGCGCTTCAGCTGCCAGTTCTCCTCCATCAGGTGACCGATCTCCGGAAAGTCGAGAGCCTCCAGCGCCTTGGCCGTCTCGATAGCGAGCTCGCGCATGCGGTCGTAGTCCTCGAGATGGGTCTCGAGCTGGCTCGCCTGGGCGACGTGGATGTCGGCGGAGCGCCGCTCGATGCCCGTGAAGAACAGCATCAGGTGCTGGTTCAACGCCTCGAGCCCGTCGTGGTCGAGGCCGAGGCTCTGCACCGAGACCGCGCCCTCGCGGGACACCTGGATGAGGTTCAGGCCGCCGTAGGCCGCGGAGTACTGGTCCTGGATCCCCCCCGGCTCCTTCAGGACCTCGCGCTCGAGGTGGACGGCCTCCCTTGCCAGTTGACGCGCGCCGACCCGTTCCCCCTTCCACACGTGAAGGGCGTGGAGGACCCCCACGGCACAGCTGCTGCTCGAGCCGATGCCGGTCCCCCTCGAGGGCATCTGGGTCGCCGTGATGACCTGGACCCCGCTGGGGATCCTCAACAGGCGCAGCGCCTCACGGATCGCGCCGTGGGCGATCTCGTCGATGCTCTGTTTCGCGTCCTCGGTGACGCGGTAGCTGACCCGGATCTCATCGGCGTTGAAGTTCTCGACGACCATGACGTAGATCCCTTTGTCGATCGTCCCCGCCACGCAGGCGCCCGGCCCATGGCGGAGGAAGTACGCGGGAAGATCCGTCCCTCCCCCGGCGAACGTCAGCCGGAAGGGGGTCTTCGAAATGACCGAGACCTTGTCCGCCACGGCGAACGCCCGAGCCGTCTCGCGGCTTGAGCGTACCGCCCCGAGATCGAGCGACCCCCGCCTCGCCCCGGGGGCTCCGTTCCGCCGCGGACGGCAGACGCCTCCCACGAACGGGGGGATTCCGCCCACGAACCTGGACGGGAAGGAGTTCCCGGACGTGGTGGCTTCGGTCGCCCGCCACGGGAAGGGCGGCTACCGGTGCCTCACCACGAGGACCGGACAGGGGGCGTGGTGGACGAGGGCGTCGGATACGCTTCCCAGGAAGAGACGTCGGCCGGCCGAGAGACCGCGCGAGCCCATGACGAGCAGGTCCGGCTTCTCCTTGTCCAGGTACGCCAGCAGTTCTTCCACCACGATCCCCTCGCGCTTGACGGTCTCCACGCGCGGGACCTGCGGACTCTGCACCTTCGCTTTCCGGGTGGCCAGGATCTCGTCGTAGATGACGCGCATCGAATCCGGGCTGGGAGGCTCGTAGACCGGACCCCCGTACGACGGGATGATCATGGGAGGGATCACGGTCAGGAGCGTCAGGGAAGCTCCGTAGTGCGTGGCGAGATCCGCGGCGAAGGCCAGCGCGCGGTCGGCGTTCTCCGACCCGTCGACCGCTACCACGATCCGTTCGAGCATCGTCGGTTCCCTACAGGGAAGGTGCGGGGTCGCCCCGACCTGCTCCCAGGTCGGACGGCCCACCGGCGCTCGCGAGAGCGGTCCTCATCTCCCAGCCGAGGTCCTCTCCCCGCCGGCGGTCCACTTCAGCCTCCGGTCCTCCAGGGATTCGAGGCTTGAGGTAGAGGTAACGGTTTCGGCCGACCTTCCGCGGCCCGACGCCCGGGCCCTCGGTCTCGAGGAGTCCTCCGCCCTCTCGCCGAGGAACACGGCAGGCGGGCGAGCGGCCGCGGCTCGGAGGTGGCGTCCCGTGCCGGAGCCGGGAGAGCGGAGGGTCGGGGCCGTGGTCGTCGGGACTGACCCTTCGACCAGAGCGATCGGTTCCGGGGACTCACGTCCAATTCTCTGACCAGAATGGCCGAGCTTCGCCGCCCCTTCGAGGCCACGCTCGGGGCCCGGCCGAGAGCTTTCGAGCCCCTTCCGCGACGGCCGGACCGGGGTCGGGCACCGTTCGGCGGTCGGCAAACGATAACTTCCCCGGGCGGGACGAGCCAGCGCCGTGAGCGGGACTCTGGACCGCCCCGAACGCCAGGGTTGGGCCCCAGGCGGACCGGCCGAACCACCGGTCGGCTCGCCCGCTCCGGCGACAGCCTGGCCCGAAACCGGGTCTCCGGCCCTGATCCTCGTCGTCATCACGCTCGGGACGCTCATGGCGGCGATCGACACCACGATCGTCATTCTCGCCCTTCCCACGATCGGCACGGAGCTCCACTCGCCCCTCGGCACGGTCATCTGGGTGATCCTGCTCTACCTTCTGGTCACCACCCTGCTCACCACCCAGCTCGGGCGGATCGGGGACATCTTCGGGCGCGCCCGCCTCTACACCACCGGCTTTGCCGTCTTCACCATCGCGTCGGTGCTGTGCGGTCTCGCCCCCTCAGACACGTTCCTGATCGCCTCCCGGGGCGGGCAGGCGGTCGGGGCGTCGCTCATGCTGGCGAACAGCGGCGCCATCATCGCGGACCACTTCCCGCCGGACCGCCGGGGCCGGGCGTTCGGCTACACGTCCCTGGGGTGGAACCTCGGGGCGATCCTGGGCATCCTGCTGGGGGGCACGATCACCACCTACCTCGGCTGGCGCTACATCTTCTTCATCAACGCCCCGATCGGCGTGGTGGCGGTCTGGCTGGCGCTCCGGAACCTCCACGACGTGGAGCGGCATCAGACCCCGCTCGACCTGCCCGGCTTCGGGCTCTTCGGAGGCGCCCTCGGCCTCATCGCCTACGGAGCGATCGATTTCGCCTCGTACGGGCTTCGGGCGACGAACGAGGCGTGTGTCGCTCTGGGCCTGCTGCTGCTCGTCCCGTTCCTCTTCTGGGAGCGGCGCGCCGCCGCTCCCCTGCTGGACTTTCGGCTGTTCCGCCAACGCATCCTGACCTACTCCCTGGCGAGCTCGTTCCTCCAGGGGCTGGGCTACCTCGCCGTGATCTTCCTGCTCACCATGTACCTCCAAGGCGTCCGAGGGCTCTCTCCGCTCGACGCCGCCCTGCTACTGGTGCCGGGCTACGTCATCGGAGGGGGACTGGCCCCTTACATGGGTCGGCTCGCCGACCGCTACGGGGCCCGTATTCTCGCGACCGCGGGGATCCTCCTCCTGCTCGTCGGGGTGCTGGCCTACGCGAACCTCCGGGTCGATTCGCCGCTCGTCTTCGTCGTAGGGATCTCGATGGTCGCCGGCGTAGGGAGCGGGATGTTCTGGCCCGCGAACAATACGGCGATCATGGCGAACGCCCCCCGGGGCTCGTACGGGGCGGTCGCGGGCCTCCGGAGCATGCTGGCGAACACCGGCACGCTCCTCAGCTTCGTGCTGGCGATCTCCATCGCGTCGGCCACCGTGCCCCGGTACGTCGCCTACGACGTGATCCTGGGCACGACCCGGATCATCGGAGGGATCGGGCCCGCGTTCCTGCGGGGCATCGACGGGGCCCTCTACGTCTCGGCGGCCATCCTCGCGGTGGCAGCCGTGCTGTCGGCGCTCCGCGGCCAGCACGTCCCGACGAGCCCGTCGACCCACGATCGGCACGGGCCGGCTCGGTGAGCCGGCCCACCCCGCCCCCTTGAGACGCCCCAGCCCGACCGCCGACGGCGTGCGGGCCGGCGGCCGCCGGCGCGAGCGCCCTTCCCCACCGGACCTGAGTGCGGTCCTCGCCTCAGGAGGCGCGCGGAGCGGCGGAGGCCCTCCTCAGCGCCCCGTCCCCCGCCCTCTGCCACCGAGCTCGGTCCACGACAACCTATAGCATTTCAGGTCTAGCTATTTATTTAGTTCTCATTCTCAATACCGGCGCCATGACCGAGCACGAGTGGGAGGCCAGCCGCCTGCCGAAGAGACCGAGGGCAGTGGGCGTCGCGCACCTGAGACCGAGACCGGGCGCTGTCGCAACGTTCGTCGCGTTGGAGCTACCGCGCGAGAGCGTGGGGTGGGTCCTGAGCCCGCCCTCCCCGTCGCACCGGGACCGCCGGCCCGAAGCCCAGCTGGGCCGGTGGAGCCGACTCCGAGCGTGGATCCTGCCCCCAAGGGACCGGTAGCCAGGGTCCGGCCCTGCCCCGGTCGCACGCCGGCACGAACGCTCGCCGGGCCGCTCGATCCTCTCAGGGTCGTCGCCGCACCGCGCAGACCAGGAACCCGTCGCCGGTCTCGAGCACCCCGGGACGTCGTCCCGCGCGTTCCTCGACCTCGAGCAACGACTCCCAGGTCCGCCGGTCGTGACGCGCCACGGAGATCAGCCGGTCGTCCATCCTCGCCACGGGTCCCACGCTCATGGTATCCACGACGTCAAAGCCCGCCCTCCGGAGATCTCGGGTCGCCTGTTCGGCCGTGTAGAACTTGAACTCCCACGGGCACAGCCGATCGGGGTCGAACCGCTGGATCCCCGAGGCGAGCACCTCATCGACGAAGTAGTACCCGCGGCGGCGCAGGATCTTGGGAAGGAGGCGATGGCGAGCGGCCTGGTGGAAGAACTCCTGGGTAGCACCGACCGGCGTGGCAAAGTCGGCCAGCAGCCTCCCGCGGGGTTTCGTGACGCGCGCCAGTTCCTTCAGGAGCCGCGGTCCGTCCCGCGACGCGAAGCTGACGATGTTGCCGAGGGCCACGGCACCGTCGACGGAGCGGGACCTCATCGGAAGGTGCTCTCCTGCGCCCTGAACCCAGTGGACCGGCGCGAGCGTGGGCACGGAACGAGCTCGGCGCCGGGCCGCGAGAAGGGACTCGCGAGAGATGTCCACGGCCACGACCGCGCGCCGGGGCCTCGCGCGGAGGAGAGGCGTGAACCGCCCGGGTCCCGGGCCGAGTTCCAGAAGCGTTCCCCCGCGCCGACCCAGGTGACGGTCGAGGAACCTCTCGCGGAGCGTCCTGCGCAGGACCCTCCAAGGGTCGCCTTCGTGCCTCTTCCACTCCCTCGTGACGCGGCCGTCGAAGACCTGGCGGACATGACGGCGGCGTTCTTGCGGGCTGAGGAGCGGAGCCGGCGTCATCGGGGCACGACGGTCGATTCATCGACAGGAAGGTTAACAGCTTCACCTGCACCCCCGAGGGCTCGGTCGGGTACCCCCTCCGGGGGGACTTCGTCCGCGACGTTCCACGAGCTGCACGTGGGCCCGGGCCGTTCCCACACCTCAAGTAACGGCCCTCGCTACGAGGCGGAGGCGGCGGATGGTCTCCCGATCCATGACGAAGGACCTATCGCCGGGCGAGAGGGCCTTTATCGCCTCGTCCGTGCGGAGCGCGGTCGACCTCGTCTTCGCCCACTGGATCAGCGCGCCCCGCTTCGACCTGGACGAACGCTACCGTCAGCTCCTCGACACGACCCTCACGCGGGGGGACCGGCGGCGCTTCTCGCTCGAGATGGCCGCGTTCCTGGCCGCCCTCCAGAACGGCCACACGAAGTATTGCGACGCCATCGGATGGAGGCCGTACGCCGGCGCGCTGGGGTTCGAGGTCGCCCCGGTCGACTCGGCGTGGGTGATCACCAAGGCCTGGCGGCCCGGCTTCCGGGCCGGGCAGGTCCTCGAACGGGTCGACGGTGGGTCTCCGGAGGATCTTTACCAGGAGTCCAAGCGGTACATCTCCGCGTCCAGCGAGCGTGGACGTCGGAGGCGGCTCTTCGCGGAGACCCACCTGTTCCCACGGCGCCTTCGGCTTCAGGTGGACGGACGACGGATGGTCCTCGGTCGTACGCCCGGGGTCTGGGACGCGCCTCGAGAGGGAACGACGGGGAAGTGGCTCGACCGCGGGAGGGTGGCCTATCTCCGGATTCCCTCGTTTCGAGAGCCCGAGCACGAGCAGCGCGCGCTCGGGCTGGTCCGCCGGTTCCGTCGGGCTCCCGCCCTCGTGATCGACGTGCGGGGGAACACCGGGGGCAGTGATCCCGACCGGCTCATCGAATCGCTGATGGACCGACCTTGGCGCGGGATGGCGGTGTCCACGACCCAACATATCGGCAGCGTCCGGGCCTACGCTCACCTTTTGGAGATGGCGGACCAGCGACGGGGGCCGGGGCTCCATGTGTCCCGGGACCAGCTCGCGTCGCTCGAGGTGTTCCGGGCCTGGGACCACTTTCAGCTTCTCGTCCCGCCGAAGGTGAATCCCCCACGACCTGGGGCGTACGCCGGCAGGGTCCTGCTCCTCGCGGACGAGGCCTGCGGCTCCGCCTGCGAGGACTTCTTGATCCCGTTCAAGAACTCCGGACGCGGAAGCCTCGTCGGGACCACCACGGACGGCACCACCGGCCAGCCATACATCCTCGACCTCCCCAAGGGGATCCAGGCGTGCGTCGGGGCCAAGCGTACGTCCTTCCCGGACGGTAGCCCTTTCGAGGGTACCGGGATTGCTCCTGACCACGAGGTCCGTGCGACCCGTGACGATCTCCTCGAGGGTCGCGATCCGGCCCTCGAGATGGCTACGGAGCTGGCCACTCGGACTCGTTGACCCTCCGGGTGGGTGTGGTCCGGGAGCCGGCGAGGGACCCACCGGAACCCTTCGAGCGTCGGCCGGCACGACGCGAGGTGCTCATGGTCCTCGCCGCGGGAGGTGGGACCCAGAGCTAACCTGTCCCAGCCCTGCACCGAGCAGGTCCCCAGCGCCTTCAGCCCGGAGGGGGCGGCAGGGCGTAATGGACGAACGGACCCTCGACGTACTCCAGCACCTTCTCCTGACCGAACTCGCTACCCACGTCGTACGCCAACCGCAACGTCGCGGACGCCTCTTCGGAGGTGGGCGCCGGAACGACGGCCGACGTGCTCGCCACCGGGCGGGAGTGCCGATCGAGGCAGACGAGGACCGCCTCGAACTTCGGGAAGGCGAGCTGGAAGAGCCGGACCTGAAGCGCCACGTCGGGGGGTGGCGGGATCGCCCGGTAGCTCTTCATCTCGAAGAACCGGCCTCGACCGTCCCAGTAGTCCGGCTGGGCGTACACCCCCACCTTGCCGTCGACCACGAAGACCCGCGTCTTCGGGCGCGTGAGGCCGGCGATCGCGCTCTGTCGGTAGGCTCGTACGACCTCCTGCACCTCGCGCATCGTCGCCTCTCGCACGGGAGCGGTGATGGTGACCGCGGCCTCCTCGAGGGCCTCGTCGAGGATCGACGCCGCGACCGTGGTGATCGTGGTCTGCGTCGGACGACGGCCCTGGCGGAGCTCGTAGCCGAACTGGGCGAGCGCCCCGTCGATCGCCTTGCCGGTCGCCATCGCGATCTCGTCCTGTTCCTGGGGCGGTGGCCGAGGGTAGGTCCTCCTCACGATCTCGTGGGCCGGGATCATCCGGATCGTGGTCATGGCCGACCTGCGGGGAGCTCCTCCAACAGCGACGGGCCGTCTTGTCCCCGCGGACGCTAAGCGCGAGAGCCCATCAAGCTCGCGAGGGCGGCCACGGTCCGTGCCCGTCGCCTTCGGACCACGTGCACGCCGCGGGGCTTCTCCGACTCCCCCCTTGCGCGATCCTCGGCGGGGGAAGGCAGGGCTGATGCTGGCAAAGCACCTCTCCGTCCGAGATGTCTCCGCGGTCCTCCGTGAAACGTCGCATGCGGATCGTCGAGGCGGTGACCGGTGCGCAGCTCGCGACCGCACGGTCCCTCATCGAGACGTACGCCGCCTCGCTGCCCATCGACCTGGGTTCCAGGATTTCCAGGAGGAGGTCGCACAGTTTCCCGGCGAATACTCCTCCCCGTCCGGAGCGGTCCTCCTCGCCTACGAAGGGAAGGAACCGTCCGGGGTGGTCACGGTGCGAAGGCACGGTCGGTCCGGGTGCGAGATGAAGCGCCTCTACGTGCTTCCGAAGTTCCGCGGCAGGGGCGTCGGTCGAGCTCTTTCGAAGGCGGTCATCCAGAAGGCGGTCGCCCTCGGCTATGCGAAGATGCGTCTGGACACGCTGCCCTCGATGGAAGCGGCGATCGCCCTGTACCGGGCGCTCGGGTTCCGAGAGATTCCGGCCTACCGCTACAATCCCGTGGCGGGGGCCAAGTTCATGGAGCTCGTCCTTTCGCCGAGCTGACGGGACGGCCCGGGATCCCCCGCCGCAGGTCTGCAACCGTACGAGGGATCCCGAGGTCGAGGCCAGTGCGGAATCGACACGAGCGCAGGGTGCGCGACCTTACCGATTCGTGCGGCGCGCTGAGGTATGGGCAGGGGCCCGTTCCCCCGGCCCTCGGGACAGGTCTGCCCGCTCGGTGTTCAGGCGGGACCCGCAACGGAGAAACGAGGATTTAAATAGCGACCCCAGCGAGTTCTAGTCAAGATCCAGAGGGGGCCTAGTATGCGTTTGAAAACACAACGGAAGGTGATCTACGCGACGATGGGACTGACAGTGCTGGCTCTGATTGGGGGCTTCGGGCTCGCGAACCTCCAACTCGGCTCGACGAACACCGTACAACAGGGGTCCTTGGTAACGACCATCAGCCCGGTGCCCGGCCTTAGCTGGAACTCCACGACGCTGCTCGGGCTCCAGAGCCCGGTCTTCAACACGACGTGCTCAGCGGCACACCCATGCAACATCACGTCCGCAAGTGCGGGCGATTGCGCCGGGGGATGGATCCCCGGGGACTACGGTTGTATGACCGGGAATTGGGTTGAGCAGATCGTACTGTCGACCGTTCCCGGATCGCACTTCATCGGGATGCTGGGGCTCACAGTCTACGTCACCATCTCCGGCACGACCTACCCCGGGATCACCTACTACTACACCGAAGGAAGCGGAAACAACCTGCAGACGGTTACCCTGGACTTCGACCTGGGAAGCAGCCCGGCCAACGTGACTTCAATCACCCTCGTCGCGAACACTTAGGCAACACCTCGGGAGGGGCGCCGCCATCGGCGTCCCTCCAACCCACTTGTTTTAGAGGCCGGGGGACTTCTCCGGCGAGACATCGCGGAGCATGAGGCAGGCGATACCGGCGCCGACACCGGCCCGCTCGACCGACGGGCCGGTTCTTCCTCACGCCGACGCCGGCGAGCTCCGTTCCCGGTCCTGGCTAAGGCAGAATCTGGAGCACAGCCTCCCGTTCCTTCTCGCCGGCGCCCTTTGCGTCGGCCTCGCCGTCTGGTTGCACCTCGGTTCGCCTCACGCGGTAGGCTCGCGGCTGTCGCTCTGGGTTCTCCTCGCCGCCGTGGGCGTCACGCTCGCCGGAGGTGGACTCGCCCTGACCTTGGTGGACGAGCCGCAGGCCCCAATGACCGTCGAAGGCGAGGGCGACTACGTGATGGTCACGCGGTCGGAATGGGAGCAGCGGCGGAGCGGCGGACCAGGGCCGGCGGACGACACGCTCCGCGAGGGGCCGGCTCAGCCCTGGGATGAGTCCGGCCCAACGCTGGTCGCTGGCTCACCGTCCCCGTCGCCGGCCCCGACGGCCGCGTACGACCCGACGCTCGTGGCTACCGTGAGCGAGGATCTGCTCCGAGCGCAACGATTCCCGGTCGCCCCTGGACCGACCGGGCCGGTGGGGCTACCGGTAGCGACCGAACGACCCGCGGTTCAGGAGGGACGCGTGCCAGGACCGGGGAGCTCCCCCACGACTCCCAAGGCGCCGCCGGCCCAGTCCGTCCATGGTAGGGAGGCTGGCCCCAAGCCCCACCCACCGATCTCCCCCGCATGGCAAGAGGACGCGATCCACGAGCTCGAGTCGGTCCTGGAACAGTTCGGGCGGGACGCGGGCGCGAGGCCGCCGGGCGCGGCCTCCCCGAAGCCGCAATTCAGCATTGACCGCTGCATCTCCTGCGGGGCCGTGGTGACTGGGTATTCGGAGCAGGCGTGCGTCGTGTGCGACCGTCCGCTCTGCGATCGATGCCTCGAACGGAGCGTCGCGGAAGGCCGCCCGGCGGTCTGTCCGCTCTGCCCGCCCCTTCAGGACGGCTAGTCGGGCCTTCGCCTCGGCACGGCCCAGGACCCTTGGAGAGGTGCCCTCCGATCGTGCGAGCTCCGAAGGTCGGCCCATCCCCTCGGATACGGGAGGGTTCCGGAGCAGCGTCAGTCGCCGTCGTAGTCGATATCACCGAGGGCCGGGACTCCGTCGAACCTCAGCAGCTCCACGATCTGCTGGTTGGCGCTCGTCACGGTCTGGGAGAACGGAGCGTACCCGAGCGGCGTTACGTAGCTCTGGCCGGCCACGGACATCCAGTAGAGAAAGGCGGCCAGCCACTGCGCCACGTTGAGCTTGAGGCTCCCGTGGTAGGCCACTCCCAGGTCGGTGTACACGATCGCGTAGGTGAACGTGGTGATCGGATAGGAGGTGTTGCCTGGCTGGTCGAGCAGCGAGACGTTCTGCCAGCTCTGGTTCCCCAGGGGGAGGGTCTTCGTGTAGGCGGTCGCCGCCGCGAAGACGCTCGAGGCCGAAGGGGCGACGAAGTGACCGGACGGATTCTCCACCTTCGCGCAGGTCAGGTGGTCGGTGATCGCGGTGGAGAGCCCGAGGTAGGCGATCGATCCGGAGGTCGTCTCGAGGAGGGAGGCGGCGCCCGCGTCCCCGTTCGCCGAGATCCCCGCGGGCCACTTCACGGAGGACCCCTGGCCGACCGTGGAGGCCCACGTGGCGTTGCTCGCCGAGAGGAAACCGGTGAAGACGTAGTTCGTGCTGCTCCCGTTGGCCTCGTGGATCACCGTGATCGGGGCTCCCGCGGGAAGGGTGACTCCCGTGTTCGCGGCCGCGATCGCCGAGTCGTTCCAGAGCGTGATCGTGCCGAGAAAGATCCCCGCGAGGACGGCCCCGGTCAGGTTGAGCCCGGTGGCGATCCCGGGGACGTCGTAGGTCACGGCCACGGCGCTCGCGGCGAGAGGAAGGGTCAAGGTCGGCTGCGGGAAGCCGGCTTCCACGGTGGAGTTGAGCGGTTCCTCGGTCGCCACGAATTCGGTCCCGCCGGAGTTCAGCTGGCCCAGCCCGGTCTCCGAGCCCGAGGCGTTGTACGTCGGCAGGACGACCAGGCACCCCCGCTCCCGGGTCGAGGCCGCGCCGGAGTAGGTCTGGACCCACGTCCGCATCAGCGGCGCGATGAACGTGGAGCCGGAGCCGTTGAGGGCGACGGTGGGGGGGCACTGGGGCCCGAGGGAGCCCAGAACGCCTCCGGCGGAACGGGTGAATCCGTTCGTGGCCCAGGCGATCCCGCCGGTCGCGATCAGGAGGACCGCGACGCACACGCCCAGTTGCCGGACGTGTCGGCGACGCCGGGACGCGCGCTCCTGCTCCTCGAAGCTGGCTTCGTCGGCCAGCTGGGCGGACGTCTCCGCCGGGGTGCCCATAGATCATTCCCACGCCGCGCGGGCCGCCGAGGGAACCTCCATAGGATAATCCGCCCGGCGTGGGATAAACCTGCCCGTGCTGTCGGTCTCAGGAATCGAGCCTGCGAGCGTGACCTCGAACGGACGTCGGCGAGGCCGAACGATGCGGCAGCGACCGCCTACTTGGCGGCCGCGCGCATGACGTCGAGGTAGGCCGTCTCCAGGGCCGGGTACGCGGGCACGAACTGCCCGACCGGGCCGAGCCTCTGGCACCCTTCCAGGATCCGTGCCCGGGTCGCGTCCGCGCCGTCGAAGGTGATGCGGAAGCGCCGGTCCGAGAGCGGCGCGACCGCTTCGACACCCGGCCCGAAGACGAGGGGGAGCGGTGGGGACACCGGCCGGAGAAACTCGACGTCGACCTGCAGGACGCGGACCTTCGCCGAGACGTTCTCGACGGTGTCCTTCAGGACCATGCGACCCCGGTCCAGGAAGATGAGGTCGTCGCAGATCTCGGCGACATCGGCGACCTGGTGGGAGACGAGCAGGATCAGGTGGTCCTTCTTGAGCCGGGTGAGGAGGTTGCGGACGAGGATCCGCTCGGCCGGGTCGAGGCCGCTCGTCGGCTCGTCCAGGAGCAGCACGGACGGGTCCGCGATCATGGCGGCCGCCAGGACGACACGCTGTCGCTGGCCCTTCGAGAGGCTGCCGCAGCGTCGAGCCGGGTGAGGGAGCCTGAGCAACTGATGGAGGCGGGCGACCTCGGCGTCGACTCCCTCCCGGGAGAGCCCGCGGATCCGGCCCACGGTCTCGAGCGCCTCCTGGACCGACTGCGTGGGGTACGGCTCGGGGGTCTCGATGATCGCCCCCACGTCCCACAGGGCCTCCTTCCGATTGTCTTGGGCCTCGCGGCCGTTCAGGAGCGCCCGGCCCTTAGTGGGGACGAGCAGCCCCACGAACAGCTTCAGGGTCGTGGACTTCCCCGCGCCGTTCGGGCCGAGGTACCCGACGGCGCGAGCCCCGTCGTACCGAAAGGAGACGTTGTCGAGCGACGGCCGGTCGCGATGGAACGACTTGGTCAGGTGGGCGGCCTCGATCGACGGCATCGACTATCCCGTGGACTCCTTGCGGCTGTACAGGTAGAGGCTGAACACGAGGAAGATTGCCAGGTAGACCAGCATGATCGCCATCCCCTCCGCCCGGCCCGCCATCCAGACCGAGGCGTACTGGCCCGACCCCAGGGGGGTCGACGTTTCGTGGACAAAGTCGGTGTCGAGGGAGGCGGCCATGGCGTTGCCGCCGTAGAGCAGCGACCACCACGGTTCGTAGTCGGCCAACTCCACCGTGCTCTGGATCGTCGCGAACCCGACGTACAGGGCGAGGACGGTGGTCAGCACGCCGGCCGACGCGGAGCGGATGAAGGCGCTGATGCAGAACGCGACGCTCAGGGAGGCGAGGGTGAACACCACGGACAGCTCGAAGGCGACCCCTACCTTCGACCAGGGAATCGTGCCGAAGCCGAAGAAGCAGGAGGCCCCGAAGATCGCGAGCCCGAAGTAGACGACCACGATCGCGAGGGTCGCGAGGGCGGCGGAGGCGTAGCGCCCCGCCAGCAGGGTCCGCCGGTGGACCGGAAGGACTAGCATGTAGTAGCCGGTCCCGGTCGAGAAGTCGGTGCTGAGCGCGTCTCCCGCAAAGAACGCCGCGGAGAGGATGATCCAGAGGGGCGTCAGGGCGAGGAAGTTGCTGAGGTACTCCGAGACGCGGCCGAGCTGGAACGCTCGCTCTGCGACGGCGCCGACCTGGAACTCGAAGACGAGGGTGAGACAGGAGATCAGGACGACGAACCCGAAGAGCCCGAGGAACCGGCTGGTCCGGAAGTAGTGGCTGGCCTGGCTCGAGAGCACGACGTACCACTGTCGCAAGCCGTTGGTCTGGGCGCGCGCCGGCGCCGCGGGCATGCTGGCCCCAGAAGGTCCCGGGAGCTTCCCCGTCCCGCCTCCCCCGGCGGCCGGCCTTGCTACGTCGGGCATGACGACTGATCTGGCGTCTCGGGAGCAGCGAGCTCGATCGGTGAGGTCACGGGCGAACCCCCCTTCAGCGTGCTGGGGTGTCCGAACACCGGCGGCCCGATGACGCCGACCGCGTACAGGTAATCGGTGACCGAGTCCCATTCCAGGGCGACCTGCGGCAACGGCAGCGACGCGGGGCCCGTGATGAGGGCGGCGCCACCTCCCGTGACCTGCACGGCGGGATCGTACGTCGATCCGTGGACGACGCAGTGGATGAAGGCGTTTCCGCCGTTGAACCCGCTACAGGAACCCGGCGCGTAGTAGGAGATGAACGGCGACCGAGAGCCTTGGTGCTGGCAGACGGCGGAGAACGCGACGAGGGTGCCGTTCGGCCCGACGCCGTTAGGGGCGGCGGCAGCGAGGTTCAGCAGCATGTTCGGTTCGTTGTTCAAGGGGTAGTTGAACAGGATAAGCTCCGTGTTCGACGAGGGATACGGGTAACTGGACACGAGGACCGGGGTCCCGTCGCTGTACAACAGCTGGACCTTCCGGTACGAAGCGGCGCCCGGGGGGGACAAGAGGTAGTGGGTGACCGTCGCCCCAGTTCCCGCCACCGCCGCGACCGCCCCGGCGACCACGGCGAGCTTCAGGAGGGTGCGCCGCGTCTCGTCCACCTTCGCCTGGTCGTCGTCCTGCGAGATCGGTGGTTCCGAAGCGGCGACCCGCCGCACGACCCCCACGGGGTAGGAGGCGGCGTACGCGGGCAGGGCGAGCCGATGGGCGATGCTACGCGGGCATCCCTCACAGCCCGTGCCAGGGGAGCCTGGGTTGATGCTCCAGTAGCTCACGAGAGGATCCTCTCTGCCGCCTCAGGTCCGCGGCCGGTGGGTCCCGCCTCCACGCAGGGGAGATGAGGCCTGCCCTCGCCACGAGCGATGAGGGCAAGGGTCGCGGGTCCGTGGAATTCGGTCACGGAGGGGGGCGCGTCGTGGGGGGCCTCTTGCGCGGGTCCATCGGACCACGTCATGGCTCCCACGTTGAGGAGAGGCCCGTTCTTGATAACGAGGAGGTCCGTTCGTTCGCGCCGAGGGCTGGTTTCACCACCCTGCAGCCCCCGGGCAGGGCAACCCCGCGGTCGGCTCGACGCGTCGCCGATCTGCTCGGACGACGTGACGCCCGGCGACCGAGGGTTCTCGGACCTGAAGACCGACGCGGAGCGGGCGTCGTCCGTCCGACAGCCCGCGCCACCCCCTCCGTGAATAAGAGTAAGTAATCCGGCGCCGGTCTTAGCCTTGGAGAGACTCCTCCACTTCAAAGACTATGGCCCGCCCCCACCCTCCCCCCAGCTCGTTGGCGCGACGGGCCAAGCGACCCCCCGTTCTCCTGATCATCGGATTCGCGTGCGCGGCAGCCGTCCTGGTCGAGGTCGGCGCCGTCACCGGCTTCTTCGGTCTCGCAGGCTGGCACTCCGGCACCCAAGGCCCAACGCCTCCGAACCTCAACCCGCACGGCGAGCGCATCCTCGCCATCGGGGGCAACACGACCTACTTCGGATCGATCCAGGACTACTTCCCCGCGATCGACGGGACGAGCCTGTGCGGCCTGAAGTGCCCTGAGCTTCCGAAGGAGTGGCCGTCCGACGGCATCCTACCCGCCGAGGTCGGCGTCTTCTTCTACTACAACGTCACGAGCACCGCCAGCGTCGACGTCAACCTCTCCATGCCCGTCGTCTCGACGAGCGGTCCGCTCTCCACGCTGTTCTTTCTCGAGACGTTCTGCTGCTACTCCAAGGCCGATCCGCCGTACGTCGAGCTGATCGACTCGGCGATTCAAGTCCCGCCCAGCGTTGATTTCGGGCTCGAGGGGTACGCCTACACCACGGTGCCCCTACCGGCGGTCGCGTCCGGGGGGTACACCCTTTACGTCAATTTCACCTCGAACTAGCTGCCCCGTGGGTTCGGTCCGTCTTCCCGGCGCGTGGGGCCGGGGGCCTCCGTCGTCGAGCCGCGCGCGGGCTCGCCGGTCGTCCCCGGGTCGTTAAGCGACCAGACTCGCGCTTATGTCGGTGCGACGGGCTGGCCCGCGACGGGGTAGGTGGATGGTCGATTCGAGCGGTCTCGTGTGGCTCCAACAGTTGCCTTGCGCTGTGACCGTGTGCGACAAGGACTACACGATCTTGTACCTAAACGACCGAGCGGCGGAGGTGAACGCCAAGGAGGGCGGGAAGGACCTCGTGGGAAGGAACCTCATGGCCTGCCACCCCCCGGAGGCTCAGGCCAAGCTCCGGAAGGTGATGGCCTCGGGTCGGCCCAACGTGTACACGATCGAGAAGAAGGGGGCTCGCAAGATGATCTACCAGGCGCACTGGAAGAAGAACGGCCGCGTCGCGGGGCTCGTCGAGGTGACCTTCGAGCTCCCTCCCCACGTGCCGCGCTTCGTCAGGGCGTGAGCGTTCGGTGGGATCGCGTCGGTCCCCTTCGGCTCGCCTCGGTCGAGTAGATGGAGGAGGACGACCCGAATTCCGGAGCTTCCGCGCGGTCCCCGGGCCGCCCGCGGGTGGAGCCGCTCCGATAGGGTGGAGGGAGCCGATGGCCCGAACCGCCCGGCCTCAGATCGCCGTGCGACGCGCGCGGAGGGGTGAATGGCGGGAGCTTCGCGACCTGCGGTTGAGGGCCCTCGAAGCCGATCCGCTGGCGTTCTCTTCGACGGCGGACGAGGAGAGATCCCTTGCCGAGGGTCGTTGGCGAGAGCGCGCGGTGAAGGGAGCTGAATCCCCCGACTCCTCCACTTGGGTGGCGGTGGGTCCCCGCGGCCGGCTCGTGGGCATGGCCGTGGTCGCGCAGGTCGAAGGGGTTCAGCACGTGTTCAGCATGTGGGTCGATCCCGAGGTCCGAGGGCGCGGACTTGGGGGCAGGTTGCTGGACGCTGCCCTAACGTGGGCTCGACAGACCTGCCCCGGGGGCGAGATCCACCTCGAGGTGAATCCGAGACAGGCCGCGGCGGCCGCCCTCTATCGGTCGCGTGGCTTCCGATACACGGCGTCTTCGCGCCCCCTGGGCCACTCCGGCGCCGAGGCGGTCCAGGAGATGGTGCTCTCGGCCTTGCCGGCGGACCGCCCGTAAGGGCGACCTGTCAGAACGGACACCCGCCGTGTCCATCGGGAACGACCCGCCGCTCGACGTACGCGGCCACGGTCTGCTCCGCCCTGGCTGCCGGGACTTTCGCCGGACCGCCCGAAGACCGACCGCCGGCGGAGGGCGCGAGGCAGGGGGCTGAATCCGGGCCGGATCTGGACGGAATTCGGCTGCTCAGGACCATGAGGGATCCCACGCCCTCGGCCCATGCTGAGACTAAGGGATCCCTGGTCGGGGGATGGTCAGGACGCAGTCGCGCCGCCTCGTGGGCCGGCGGACATGCGAGATGCCCGAGCAAGGTCCGCTTGCGCTCTGCTTCAGCCGTTCCGATGGAATCTCGCTCCGTCGAGGAGGAATCGAACGTCTGACGCGAGCGAGATGAAGCGAAAGCCCAGGTCCACCGCCTGTCTCCTTTCCTCGGGGTCGATGACGAGCGTTCCGGGAACCTTGCCGTGCTGCTCACAGGCCTCTACCACCGTGCGCATGGCGTCCCGTACCTTCGGGTTCTTCCGGTCGTCCAGGAGGCCCAAGCTCAGCGTCAGGTCCTGGGGCCCCACGAAGAGGAGGTCCACGCCGTCCACGCCCGCAATCGCCTCGAGATGGTCCATCGCCTCCTTGGTCTCGATCTGGACGCCGACCAGGGTCTCCGCATTGGCCCTCCTCAGATAGGACGAGAGTTCCCTGCCGTAACGCGAGGAGGCCGTGGCGGCGGCCCCCCGCACTCCGTCCGGGGGGTACTTGGCGAACGCGACGGCGGCCTTCGCCTGAGCCTCCGTGCTCACGAGCGGCACGAGAACCCCGTGCGAACCCGAGTCCAACGCCTGTTTGACGAGGTACTGGTCCACCTTCCCCACACGGACGAGAGGCGTGGGACCGTCGTCTCCCAAGACGGAGACCATCGCAGCCAGGGTCTCGGGATTCACGGCGGCGTGCTCGGTGTCGATCATGAACCATTCGAATCCCATGCCCCTGAGCGCATCGAGGCACACGAGGGACGAGGACGAGATCCAGGTGCCGAAGCAGGGCTCCCTGGAGGAGCGGAGCCGGCTCTTGAGGGAAGTCCTCATGGGCTGCCCGAGGGAATCTTGCGACCGATAAGCTTTCCAGAGGGTGAACGCGCGCGCGGTCGAGACCGACCGCGAGGAGCACGCGGGGCCGCGGGGAGATGGACGCCGCGCCTCGTCCGGAAACCCCCACGCTCTCTACGCGTCGACAGACGGTAGGACCGTACCCCACGCCAAGTGTCCCTGTCAGCGTATTCTCCGCCGCTCGACAGAAGGCGGCGGACTCCCGGAGAGGACGATGGAAATGGAAGGACCTCCCGGGGTCTGGGGGCGAGAGGTTTCGTCCCGTACCGGCGGACCGGAGGCCCGAAGGCTCCCTAGTATCGAGTCTCCGGAGGGCTCAGACGCGGACCTTCGTCCGCTTCCACCGCCAGTACTTTACGGTGGACTTACCCGATCCAGTTACGTGCTTGGACTCGAGGCCCGGATTGGACACCTGCAATGCCCCCATCCGAAGATCCGTGAGCTGAAGCATAGTGTTGTTCATCCCGCCGACGTATTCTTTGAAGACCCCCTCGTACAAGCTCGGGTCGGGGAGTCTTCCAACAAACCTCTCGTGGATTTCGGCCACGGACAGCCCTCCGGGGTAGATCGATTTGAGGGCCTCCTCCACCCGAACCTCGAAGGAGCTCTTCGCCTTCCCCCGAGTGAACTCGAGCCCGCCAATCGGCATCGACCTAGCCTAGTCATTCTGGAGTAGATGGGCCTTCCCGTCGTGGGCCGAACGGCAGAGGGACGGAGTGCGGTCGGCCGGAAGTTACGGAGGGGACAGGTCATCCACATTCTCGTAAACTGTCGAATCTGAATCCTCAGAAACTGCCCATTTCGAACCCGCTCCCGGGGAGCGGTTGACGGGGGGCCTAGTCTTACGGAGCCGATGGGGACGGAAGAATTCGTGCAGCTGTCCAACCTGCCGCACATGCTCAACCCACTCGGCCACGACGATTCCGACCGGTACAAAGGTACCGGACCGGGACGACCCAGCTGTCAGGTCTTCAAGTCGCGGGCAAGCACGGCGGCGACGGGATCGAGCTCTCCGAGTAGATGGTCGGAGCCTGTGCGAAGAGGTCCGGCCAAGGGTCCCTTCTCGACCCGGAGGGTCGTCCGCCTCCATGCCTTCGGGTCGTTTCCCTCGACATGGAGGATCGTCTCGAACGCCTGGCGGCTCTCGGGCGGGGCGCCGGCAAACGTCACGAACAGAATCGCGCCGGCCTCGACAACGGCCTGGATCACCGGAGCCACCACTTCTGTCGGATAGAAGGTCACCAGGTGATGGGCATCGGACAGGACCAGCACGATCGGCCGATCCCTGGAAAGTACCCCGGAGAGCAACCGCTGGGTGGGTAACGGAAGCCGAATGAAGTCCAGCAGCCGTCGGATGCCATCAGAAGGTTGATTGTCCCGGACCACGCCCGCGATGGCCATGTTCGCTGCCGCGTCGTTCGGCACCAACACACTCGGATAGACGACGGCCAGCCGGTCCGGGGGTACCAGGTTGCGTGCGAGAGGGTCGACATCGGCCAGTACCTCGTCCCCCAGCCGGACATCGGTCCAGATGAACTTGGGGTCGGTCGCGGAGGCCAGGGCGTAGACGACCCAGTTCAGAAGTGGACGATTGCTACCGCACAGAATCACCGATGTGGGACGACTGAAGATTCTGTCGGACTCCACAGTGTTCCCCGCGTGCTCCAGAGTATTGAACCACGCCGAACACGGTTTCTGGGACTAAGAACCTGACGGCGCATCCGCGGCTGACCTTGCCCTCGCGGAACCGACCTGAAGGGTCCTCCGAGGGGGCAGGGTCGAGAATCGTCCTCGCGTTCACGCAACCCGCACGATGTGTAACGTACAGGCCGCCGATCGACGGGTACGTAGGGAGCGTGGGGGTCAGCGGAGCAGGGGCTCCGTTCGTGGACCCACTCCTTACGGTGAGGCCGCGCCGTCGTAGACCTGCGGCCGGACGTTGCACGCCCTGAGGACAGCCTCGGTCGCGGTCGGCCGACCCGGGCGAGGTACTTGAAACGCTTTAGGCTGGACCTGACTCCGACTCCCCATGAGGGGACTATCATCCTTGGGGACGGCACAACAGTACACTCCTCCCGCCGACTCCGCGGAAGCCTTGCAGCGGATCGAGCGAAATACCGCGGAAATCGCTCGGTGGGCCAAGATCCTGTTCGCGGCGGTTGTCGTGCTCATTATCGTCACGATCGTTTTGTACATTTAGTGGGGAGCTTCGCCGGCCTTCCCGAGGGAGACGGGCGATAGGGGCCCTCCGCCGGATCCATCTCGTGGGACGCAATTCAACGATTGTACCCCCGACCGACCTCATGGCCGTCGGTCGGTCCGCTGAAGGATCCGTCGTCGGTCGGGCTCCCCTGGATCAGCGTAGGGAGCTCCCTCAACTGCTCCGGCCTCCAGAGAGCTAACCGCTCCGACCGTGGGCCCGGTGCGGGCAGATCGTGGATCCGCAGCCGGAGCTCCCGGACGATTCGTTGCAGCACGTCGTCCGGCACATCGGTCAGGCCGGGGTAGGCCCGCTTCTCGAGCCCCGAGATCCAGTCCTCGACAGATCGACCGGGGCTCGAATCCGACAGCTCGTGAATCTCCAAGGGCGGCGCGGACCGAAGGAGGGCCGCCTCGCGCCACCATCTCCGGGGCCGGGCGGCCGACGGAAGGCCGTACTGAGTTCGCAGTTCCCGAAGCAGGGCCCAGACCTGCCGTCTCCGCTCGTTGTTGCGCGTCGATCCCGATGAGGAGCGAAGGAGCGCGAGGATTCGGCCGCGCGTGACTCGGGCGGTCTCCCGAAGCGCCGCCGAGGGATCGTCGAAGACGTGCAGCACGTGGGCGAGGATGGCGCAATCGAACGTCCCGTCGGCGAAAGGTAGATGCTCGGCATTGGCCCGAACCAGCCGCTGCAACCCCTTCCCTCGAGCGCGGCGGAGCATTCCGCTCGATAGGTCGGCGCCGGTCACGACCCATCCGAGATGCTGAAGAGGAATCGACACCCGGCCGGTTCCGACCCCTACCTCGAGGACCGTCGTGGCCGCGGCCTGGGTCAGCGTCGACCGGAGTGCCTCCAGGGCCACCGGGGAGAGGGATCCACGGGTCTCGTCGTAGACGGGAGCTATGCGGTCAAACTCCGCCACGTTCCCCTCCAGGCCGAGCCCGCCGAGGATCACCGGTGGGTGCGGCCTTCATCTTCCCGTCCGGTTCCGAGGCCAGAAACGAACTTGAGGATTGTACCGACTCGAGTTCGCCGCTCGAGAAACACGCGCCCACCGCAGACGATCGGGATCATCAGATCGAGGCTGGCCGGTCGGTCCGCCCTTTGGGCGTGACCCTTCCCTCGACGGGTTGCGGCCGGTGGCTGGCGGGTTGCCTTCTAGGCCTTCGTGAGCCGTCGTCGGTACTTTCGCATGTATGCCGCCCGCGCGGCTTTGCGAGCTTGATCCTTGAGCCGTCGTCGGTACCTCCGCATGTACGCCGCTCGCTTCGCCTTGTGGGCTTGATACCACTTGGCCACGGAGGCGCGGGTCGCCTCCCTCTGTTTCCGCTTCGACTTGTAGGGCACGCCAAAGGCACGCTAGTTCGACCCAATAACCCTTCCCGGTCCCGAAAGGATGACGGGAGCGCGCTCACCCTGGCATTCACTACGTGAACTAATACCCACGTGGCGCACTCATCCTAGGTATTGGAATCTGCCTCTGCATTCCCGACGGACCCGATTCTAGCCGACATTTCCGGACCTCCCACCGCGAAGTCCGGCCCAAGCGGGGCCTTTGGGCTCCCCCCCGCCCTCCTCCTATCGTGTCCAGAAGGCACGCATGGTCAATCCCTCGAGACGCCCCCCGTGGCAGGTTTCGACGCGGTCCGGGCTCTCGAGCCCCGCGCGACCGGAGCTCCTCGTGAAAGTGGAGCTCTTCGGAGGCCCTACTCCAGCTCTCTACCCGCTCTCTGTTGCTCCTCGGCTCTCTTATCGTAAGGGTAGGTGACATCCGGCTCGCTCGCCTGGTTCAGCGCCACGACTTGTTCCTTGCTCAGCGACCAGCCGGTCGAGCCCAGATCCTCCGAGAGTTGATCGAGGTTCCTCGCGCCGATGATCGGGGCGGTCACGACGGGGTGGTGCACGAGCCAGTTCAGAGCCACCTGAGGCATGGTCTTTCCGGCCTCTTGCGCGACCGCCTCGACGGCGCGGACGATGCGGTTCGTTCTGTCGTTGTCGAAACGGCTCGTGTAGAACTCCACATCTTTGGAGTCGGCGATACGGGTGCCGGGGGGAGCATTTCGTATCCCACCCTTGTACTTTCCGGAAAGGACCCCGCTGGCCAGGGGACTCCAGGGAAGCACCGCGATATTCTCGGCCAAGCACATCGGAAGGAGCTCGAATTCGGTGGCCCGGGCATAGAGGCTGTACTGGGGCTGGAGGCTCACGGGCTCGTGCCAGCCTCGCGACCGGCACAGCTGAAGGGCCTTCTCGAATTGCCAGGCCCGGTAATTGCTGACGCCCACGTACCGTACGAGACCGTTCTCCACGAGAGTGTTCAGGGCGCCGAACGTCTCCTCGAGCGACGTGAGCGGATCCCAGGCGTGGACCTGCAGGAGATCGATGTAGTCGGTCTGCAAACGGCGAAGGCTGTCGTGGACGGCGTGGAATAGGTGCTTTCGGGATAGTCCCACGCTGTTCGCGCCGTCGGCCGTCCGGAACCGGGCCTTGGTCGCGAGGACGATATCCTGTCGGTCGTGGCGCAAGAGCCACTTGCCGATGATCTCTTCGGACTTGCCCGACGAGTACACGTTCGAGGTGTCGAGAAAGTTGCCTTTGGCCTCGACATAACGGTCGAGCATGCGGTGGCTGGTCTCTTCGTCCGCCTGCCAGCCAAAGGTCATGGTTCCCAGGCAAAGCTCGCCGACCAGAGTACCGGTCCGTCCCAGCTTCCTGAGCTTCATGCTCTCCCGCAGGCCCTCCGAATAATGACCCTTGCTGCACGCGGTTCGATCTTCGCTGCCCCATGAGGCCAGTGGCCCCCAGCAGCCCTCGAGGTTCCCCGGTCTTGCAGGGCGCGGACGGTTCCTGATCCTTCCCTGCGCGAAACCCGGCAGGTCGCGGAGCCGTTCAAACCCGGCGGAGAAGGTCACGCAGTTGACGAATGGACGGCCCGCCGTCCGGCGCATAGTCTCCGCGTTCCACCAAGACCGACCCCATTCCCACGGTTGCCGGGCCCGCCCGGTCCCATCGGGGGTTGTCCCCGACGTAGAGACAATCCGAAGCCGCCACGCCCACCCGTTCCAGAGCAAAATCAAAGATCCGCTTGTCGGGTTTGCGCCAACCCACATCGCGACAGAAGACGGCATGGTCGATACGCGAATAGAGACCGAGGCGGCGAAGCTCCTCCCGCCACAGGAGGGCGGGGCTTCCCCACGGGGTATTGGAAACGAGGCCGGTCGTGATTCCTCGGGCCCTCAGGGTCTCCAAGACGGGAACGGTTTCCTCGTAGACCCTTGCGATACGAAAGATGGGGTCCATGAACCCGGCGCAGAGACCTTCGGCGACGACGTCATGGACTTCGAAGATGCGGCCCAGCCGTTCCTCCATCGGTCGGACCTTGTGGTCGGCCGCTTCGTGATTCTCCGCGGCCACCCGTCGTCGGACGGTGTCGGAGTCTACTCGCAGGAGACCGTCCGCTCGCAGGCGCTCTGCCACCCTGGCGATCCCCTCCTGAAGAAGGGCCGGGAACTCCGCCCTTTCGTAGTACTGGACGAGGGTGTTCCCCAGGTCAAACAGAACGGCCTTCTTCACAAGCTGCTCTTCCCGATAGGCGGCAGGGAGGCGCGGTCGGGGACTTCTCGGTTGGCAACGGACACCTTACCGACACCCGGTCAATCCTCCCGCGCTCGTCCCGAGCGGAGCTGCGGAGCGGTCCCGAGGTAGGAGAGGATTCCTCGGAGATCCTTCACGCGCGGGCAATTCCTTCCCGACCCGAGCTCGCCACGATCCACCCATATGGCAGGTATTCCGGAGGCACGCGCTCCAAGGACGTCCGCCTCCCAGGAATCTCCCACATGCAGGACCTCCTTGGGGGAGCAGCCGGCGCGATCCAGGGCCAGAGGGAAGACCCTGGGGTCCGGTTTCTCCGCGCCCGTTTCCTGGGAGTAGGTGACGGTGGAAAACCACGCGCCCCAACCGAGTCTTCGAATCGTCTCGGGGAGGAGCTCGGTGTTGTTGGAAACGACGTGCAGCATCAGACCCTCCCGTTGGACCTCTCGAAGCACATCCTCCGCTTCGGGATAGGGTCGATGCCATCGCGGTGAAGTGAACGCCGAATGGAGGGCGTGCACCATCTCGGCCGCCCGATCGGTGACCCCCACGCGGTCCAGCACCCGCGCGGTGTACTCGTCCCAGAAGCCCGGGGCCTTCCCGAGAGACTGGTGGAGGAAGGGCCCCCGCGAACGGGATACCTCCGAGTCGGCACGATCGTACGAGGCGCGGTCCAAGGGCACCCCCCGTGACCCCAGCACTTCGGCGAAGACCGGATAGCCGTCGCGGAGGGGCGCGACCAGGGTCCCTCCGAAGTCGAAGAAGATCGCCCGCGGTGTCATCGGAGGGTTCCTCGGACCGTTCGGTCGGGGACCTCGAACAATCCTAGGGTCGAGAAGGGCTTGGCGCCTAACCCCGGCCTCCAGAGGTCCGAGGCAGACCGCTCGAAAGGACTTGGCCCCAGTCCTTACGACATCCTCCTTCGGAGCAAGCTGAGCAAGTCCCGGGTGGGGTGCCTCATGAGCTCGTCACCGACCTGCGAGGGCCGAGCCTCGTCCTCGACGCATTCGTCCCCGAACGACAGGATTCCCACGGGGAGACGGTTCCGGCGGGCCAGAAGCGAACCGGCCGCCTATCCCACGGACCTTAGGAGACCCCCGTCCACGGGAAGGAGCGCTCCGCTGACGTAGCTCGACATTTCGCTCCCCAAGAAGATCACGGCGCGGGCCAGCTCCTCGGGGGTGCCCACCCGTCCGAGAGGGATCTCCCGCTCGAGGGCGACTCGCTCGGCCTCGGAGGTCGTCCCGTGACGGCGAGCGGCATCGGTCAGCAACTCGTCTAGGCGGTCGGTTCGGACGTAGCCCGGAAGAATCCCGTTCACACGAATCCCCTTCGGGCCGAGCTCCCGGGCGAGCGTCCGCACGAGGCCGGCGACCGCGATCCGGCAGACGCTGGACGTGGCGATATTGGCACTCGGTTCCCGGATCGCGAACGAGGCGAGGAAGACCATTCGCCCCCCATGAGCGCCGGCGAGCATCGCCTCCGCCGCCCGTCGGGCCAGGTACGCCGGACTCACGACGAGGAGGCTCGCGGCGGCAGCCCAGTCATCGAACGACTGTTCCATGAAGACCCCCGGACGGGGGGAACCGGTAACGTAGACGAGGGTGTCGAGCCCGCCGAGGTGACGGACAGTTTCGTCGAGCAACCGATCGAGCTCGGCGCGTTCCCTCAGATCGGCGACCACGCCGTGCACTTCCCCGGTTCCTTCAAGCTCCTGCGTGGCCCGGGCGAGGCGCTCCGCGTTCGACGAGTTCACGACGACCCGAGCCCCTTCGGCGAGGAAGGCCCTCGCCGCACCGAACCCGATGCCCTGGCTCGCGGCCGTCACGAGCACTCGGGCACCGGAGAGACCGGGGGAGAGCGGCACGGGAGCACCCACCGATCAGGGTTCAAGGGCCAGGCCTTCATGAAGGGCGCGCGCGCCCAAGGACCGACCGCGAGGAGCGCGCCCGGCCGGCGCTAGGATTCCTCGGGACCCGTCGGGGTGAGAGATTCCGAGGGCGCTGCAGTCTTGGCGCGGTGCGAGATTGAAGTAGTCCCCTGCTCTCCAAAGAGACGTGCCTAAGCTGATCGTGCCCGGGGCCGTCCTGGATGCCATCGGGAACACTCCGATCGTCGAGCTCAAGAGGGTGGTCCCGCCGGGTTCGGCGAAGGTCTTGGTGAAGCTCGAATTCTGCAATCCCACCGGCAGCATGAAGGACCGGGTGGCCAAGGCGATGATTGATGCCGCGGAGAAGGACGGACGGATCCGACCGGGCGGAACCGTTGTGGAGTACACGGGCGGCACGACCGGCGTGTCGCTCGCCTTCGTATGCGCCGCGAAAGGCCTCCGCTCGAAGCTCGTCTTCTCGGACGCCTTCAGTGACGAGAAGAGGAGCACGATGCGGGCCTTCGGCGGCGAGGTCACCGACGTCAAGAGCGACCAGGGGAAGATGGACGAGCGATTGTTCAAGGAGATGATCGAAACCGCAGAACGTCTCGGGAGGCTGCCGGGCCACTGGTTCTGCGACCAGTTGAACAATCACGACGGGACCGCCGGTTATCATGCCCTGGGGGAGGAGATCTGGGAGCAAACCGAAGGGAAGGTCGACGCCTTCGTCCAGTGCGTTGGCACAGCCCACTCGATCCATGGGGTGACCGACGCGCTCTGGAAGCATGACCCGAGGGTGCACATCGCCGCGGTGGAGCCGGCAGAATCCGCGGTTCTCTCGGGAGGGCCTACTGGCGCCCACCGTATCGAGGGAATCGGGATTGGGTTCATCCCCCCGCTCTGGGACCCGAAGCGGGTCAACTCCATCATCCCCGTGTCGACGGAGGAGGCCAAGACGATGAGCCGTCGGCTCGCCAGGGAGGAAGCTCTCTTCGTGGGAACCTCCTCGGGGGCCAACGTCGCGGCCGCCCTCCAGCTTGCTGCGAAACTCGGCCCGAAGGCCACGGTGGTCTCGTTGATGGTGGACTCGGGGCTCCGCTACCTTTCCATGGACCTGTTCCGCGCCCTGTGAACGGTGGTGTCCAGCGGTCGGTGCATTCCAGGACCCCTAGGCGGTCGGGTGAATCGACTGGAGCGGGAGCCTTGGCAGACTGAGGTCCAGGCCGACCTGGCACCGGACCGGGGGGGGCAAACCCCTTACGTCGAGAACTCCCGAAGGTTTGGCTAGCCACCGCCTCAGAACTTCGGCGGCCTCTTCTCCAAGAATGCCTGAATCCCTTCGCGATAGTCCCGACCGAAGTACACATCCCGTCGCAGACTCTGGAGATGCTCGTAGGTCGCGGGATTGATCGCTACGGCCTCGCTCAACACCCGCATCGCCTCCTTGGATGCCGCGATCGCCGCCGCCGATCGCGTGACGATCGTGTTCGCCGTCCCATACACCCGCGCTTCCAGTTCCGCCGCCGGCACGATGGCATTCACGATGCCGACCCGCTCGGCGCGCTCCGCCGAGATGGGTTCCGCCGTGAAGAACATCTCCTTCACAATCCCCAACGGCAACCGTGTCATGAACGACAGAAATCCACCCGCATTGTACGGCAATCCGAGTTTCGCCGGGGTGATGGCGAAGGCGCACGTCTCATCCCCGTACACCAGGTCGCAATTCATCACGAGGTCGCACGCCCCGCCCCACACCGTTCCATGGATCATCGCGATGACCGGCGCCGGGAACTCCTTCACGGCGCGCAGTAACTGCTCGAACGGATCCGTGTACGGCAAGGGATCCACGTCCGCCTTCGGCAACTGCGATACGTCCAGCCCCGCCGACCACACTTTCTCGTCCCTCGCCGAGCGCAGTATCACCGCCCGCACTCTTCTCCCTTTGAACTCGGTCAGGGCTTCGACCACTTCCGAGATCAGCTCGCTCCCCAGCGCGTTGCGCTTCTCGTAGTGATCCAGCGCGATCGTCCCGATCTTCCCTTCCATCTTCTTCTGAACTAACGCCATACTCCACTCCCTCGATTGCCCCGAGTCGCTACGCTCGCCGCCCCCTGCCCCGCTGCTTCTGAATCGTCACCGAAGTCGCATTCCTTCAACCATCACCCCTCCTTGGGGCGGGTGCATGAGCTCATGATCGTGGGACAAATGATCGTGATCGAGGAGAGTCCCCGACCACCGCCGCCTCGATGGAAAGCCACGAAGACCGCCACCGTCGAGCGTGGCATGCCCTCCCGCCGTATACTGGTTGCCGTACCGGTCAGGACGGCGGAGCCCGACCCGGACCGTTCGAGCCTCCGGCGCGACCGAAACCGTTCGGCCATCGGATGGTCGAGGTAGCCCTGCCGAGAGCGTCGTGAGGCCTCCATGCCCGCTTGGGTACAGAACCTGTGGCTCCGCGGGATCGGGAACCTTTCAACGCGAAGCGCCATATGTGATTCAGGCCATGCCGTGACGCCGCACGGATTGGTAGACCATGCCTGCTTCGCGCACCGCCCGTCGCGCCACAAGGGCCGAATCCCAGGTTCGCCGAGCCCCGTCCGTCCAGAAGAGCGGCCGCTCCACCTGCCGAGAAACCCGAGCCTCCGGGACCGTGGACCCCCGTGCCAGGGCGGTCCGCGTTTCGGACGTGATGACCTCGCCCGTGGTCACCATCGGAACCGCCGCCACGCTGTTCGAGGCCCTCATGCTGCTGCGCAGCCGTGGCGCCTCCGGGCTTCCGGTCGTCGGTCCGGCTGGCAAGGTCGCTGGCGTCATCAGCGAACGGGACGTCGCCCGGGTAATGATGGGCGGTGTGGGGTCCCCGGAGGTCCGCGGAATCCTCGGCCTGCTGATGTCCGGTTTCGAACAGCAGCCGCTGGAGTCGCTGAAGGACCTGCGGGAGAAGCTCGAGTCCACCCGGGTCGAGGAGGTGATGTCGGCACCGCCGTTCGTCATCGGACCGAAGGACCGGGTCGACGTCGCCGCCGAGATCATGCGGGAGCATGAGATCAATCGCTTGCCGGTGGTGGAGCACGGGCGCCTGGTCGGCATCATCACGCGCCACGACCTGATCCGAGCGATGGTCCGGCCGGCTCCCGGCTAATCGCCTCCCCCGCCGTGACGCGATCCCTGCGTCTAGGATCGGTCCTTTGGTAAGGACACGATTCCTACGTATCGGTCGGCGCCGTCTGCAAGTTACCGATCCTGCGGGTTGCGTGAGCTCGAGGACGATCCAAGATCCTGCCGCCGACCCACTCGGCGGATCGGGAGAGCGCGTCGGGCCTTCGATCTACACACGGTCTGGTGCTCATTGCTAGGTGCGCGCGGCACGGCTCTGGGAAGCGAATCGAGACCCCGCGGGCGTGAGGTTCGGACCGGTCCGAATGTGCGTACGGTGGGAACTAGTGGGTCAACGCGCCCCGCTCCAGCTCCCGGCGACCGCAGGCAGGTCGTGTGGCCCGAGGCCTGGTCGCGCCTGACGCCGCTGGGAGCGAGCCACGCCCGGGGGGAGCGAACCGTTCCCGGTATCGCGCTGACGCCTCCCGGTCGCCTCCTCGATTGAAACGCGCAGAAGAGCCTTCGCCCTGAGCGCGGAGCTCTCAAGGGCGACCCGAGCGGCCGTCTCACATCGGTGACGAGTTCCCCTCCATACCGCGACCTAGGCCGAACCGCGGCTCGCCACCCGATACGCGTCCCGGACCGTTCATGCGGGTCGCCGCTCAGTGAGCACCGCACCGGTACGGCTTGTGACCATACTACATATGGGGTCTCTGATTAGAGCGGTGTGCTAACGTTACTTATAGTGGGATTTCAGTACAACGGTGACCGTCGCAAGCGGTCAGACCGGGAGCTTTCTGATGGTGCAGCGTAGCCGTACGAGGGTTGTTGAAGTCGGACTTGTGGCCGTCCTTATGGTGGTTGCGGGGATGGTCGCAGGGTTGGCCTTGGCCGGGAATGGCGCCGCCGTTCACAGTACGGCTGGCTCCCCAGTGACACCGTTCGTGGCACTGACGGTGTCGCCGTCGGCGAGCCCGAACCCGGTGGACGTCAAACAGGCGACGACGATCTCTGCGGGAGCGACGGGCGGCGTGCCCCCGTACACGTATGCGTGGTCGGGACTACCGTCGGGGTGCAGCAGCACGTCGACGTCGTTCAGCTGCACGCCGTCGACGGCCGGCACTTACACGGTTCATGTGACCGTGACGGATTCGTCTCACACGCAGGTCTCGGGGAAGTTCACGCTGACGGTCGACGCGGCCCTGGGCGCGGGGACGGTGTCGGCGAAGCCGAACCCGGTGGATGTCGGGCAATCCACAACGATCAAGACGACGGGCGCGACGGGTGGGTCGAAGACCTACACGTATGCGTGGTCGGGGCTGCCGACGGGGTGTAGCAGCACGGCTGCGTCGTTCAGCTGCACGCCGGCGGCGGGGTCCGCAGGGTCCCACGCGGTGACGTTGAAGGTCACCGACAGTAACGGGAACACGGCGACCGCGACGTTCACGCTGACGGCCGACGCTTCGCTGAGCGCAGGGGCGCTGTCGGCGAAGCCGAACCCGGTGGACGTCAAGCAGGCGACGACGATCTCGACCTCGGGCGCGACGGGCGGGTCGGGCACCTACAAGTACGCGTGGTCGGGGCTGCCGTCGGGGTGCAGCAGCACGGCGGCGTCGTTCAGCTGCACCCCGACGGGGGCGGGCGTCTACACGGTGACGTTGAAGGTCACCGACGGTAACGGGAACACGGCGACCTCGACGTTCACGCTGACGGTCGACGGCGCGCTGGGCGCGGGGACGGTCTCGGCGAAGCCGAGCCCGGTGGATGTCGGGCAATCGACGACGATCTCGACGACGGGAGCGATGGGTGGGTCGAACACCTACACGTATGCGTGGTCGGGGCTGCCGTCAAGCTGCGGCTCGCCGGGCAACGTGGTGTCGTTCGTCTGCACGCCTTCGGTGGCGGGCACTTACACGGTGACGTTGAAGGTCACCGACGGTAACGGGAACACGGCGACCTCGACGTTCACGCTGACGATCGACGCGGCCCTGGGCGCGGGGACGGTGTCGGCGAAGCCGAACCCGGTGGATGTCGGGCAATCCACAACGATCAAGACGACGGGCGCGACGGGTGGGTCGAAGACCTACACGTATGCGTGGTCGGGGCTGCCGACGGGGTGCAGCAGCACGGCAGTGTCGTTCAGCTGCACGCCGGCGGTGGCGGGCACCTACACGGTGACGTTGAAGGTCACCGACGGTAACGGGAACACGGCGACCGCGACGTTCACGTTGACGGTCGACCCTGCGCTGGGCGCGGGGACGGTGTCGGCGAGTCCGAACCCGGTGGACGTCAAGCAGGCGACGACGATCTCGACGACGGGCGCGACGGGCGGGTCGGGGACCTACACGTATGCGTGGTCGGGGCTGCCGACGGGGTGCAGCAGCACGGCGGCGTCGTTCAGCTGCACGCCGGCGGCGGGGTCCGCAGGGTCCCACGCGGTGACGTTGAAGGTCACTGACAGTAACGGGAACACGGCGACCGCGCCGTTCACGCTGACGGTCGACCCTGCGTTGCACGCGGGGACGGTGTCGGCGAGTCCGAACCCGGTGGACGAGAACCAGGCGACGGCGATCTCGACGACAGGCGCGACGGGCGGTTTAGGTCCGTATACGTATGCATGGTCGGGGCTGCCATCGGGTTGCGGATTGCCAGGCGATGTCGTGTTGTTCAGCTGCACGCCGGCGGTCGGTGACTCGTCGAGCTCGCCGTACACGGTGATGCTGACGGTGACGGACGGGAACGGCAACGCGGTGACGGGGACGTTCACGCTGACGGTCGACCCTACGCTGGGCGCGGGGACGGTCTCGGCGAGCCCGAACGCGGTGGATGTCGGGCAATCGACGACGATCTCGACGACGGGCGCGACGGGTGGGTCGGGGACCTACACGTATGCGTGGTCGGGACTGCCGCCGTGGTGCTCGGACCCCGGTAACGTCTCCGGGTTCAGCTGCACGCCGTCGATCGGTGGGACGTACCCCGTGATGGTGACGGTGACGGACGGGAACGGGAACACGGCGACCGGGACGGTGACGTTGGTCGTGAGTTCGGAACTGAGCGCGGGGACGGTCTCAGCGACGGTGAACCCGGTGGACGAGGGCCAGACGACGACGATCTCGACGACGGGCGCGACGGGCGGTTTAGGTCCGTATACGTATGCATGGTCGGGGTTGCCGTCGGGCTGCTGGTCGCCGGGCAACGTGGTGTTGTTCAGCTGCACGCCGGCGGTGGGCGACTCGTCGGGCTCACCGTACACGGCATTGCTAATCGTGACGGACGGGAACGGGAACATGGTGGGGACGACGCTGAACCTCGTGGTGGACCCCGCCTTGTTCGCGGGGACGGTGTCGGCGACGGTGAACCCGGTGGACGAGGGCCAGGTGACGATGGTCTCGACGACGGGAGCGACGGGCGGTTTGGGTCCGTATACGTATGCGTGGTCGGAGCTGCCGTCGGGCTGCGGGTCGCCGGGCAACGTGACGTCGTTCAGTTGCACGCCGGCGGTGGGTGACTCGTCGAGCTTGCCGTACACGGTGATACTGACAGTAACGGACGGGAACGGCAACGCGGTGACGGGGACGTTCACGCTGACGGTCGACCCTACGCTGGGCGCGGGGGCGGTCTCGGCGACGGTGAACCCGGTGGACGAGGGCCAGACGATGACGATCTCGACGACGGGAGCGACGGGCGGTTTGGGTCCGTATACGTATGCGTGGTCGGGGTTGCCGTCGGGCTGCGGGTTGCCGGGCAACGTGACGTCGTTCAGCTGCATGCCGGCGGTGGGTGACTCGTCGAGCTCGCCGTACACGGCATTGCTAATCGTGACGGACGGGAACGGCAACGCGGTGACGGGGACGTTCACGCTGACGATCGATCCTGCGCTGACGGTATCGCCGTCAGCGACGGTGAACCCGGTGGACGAGGGCCAGGCGACGACGATCTCGGCGGGTGCGTCGGGCGGGTCCGGGACGTATACGAGCTACGTGTGGATCGGACTGCCGAGCGGGTGCGTGGGAAGCGGGTCCTCGTTCAGCTGCACGCCGGCGGTGGGGTCCACAGGGACCTACACGGTGTGGGTGACGGTGACGGACGGGAACGGCAACGCGGTGACGGAGACGTTCACGCTGGTGGTCGACCCTGCGCTGACGGTATCGCCGTCAGCGACGGTGAACCCGGTGGACGAGGGTCAGGCGACGACGATCTCGGCGGGTGCGTCGGGCGGGTCCGGGACGTATACGAGCTACGCGTGGAGCGGGTTGCCGTCGGGCTGCGGATCGCCGGGCAATGCGGTGTCGTTCAGTTGCACGCCGGCGGTGGGGTCCACGGGGACCTACACGGTGCGGGTGACGGTGACGGACACGAACGGCAACGTGGTGACGTGGACGTTCACGCTGGTCGTCAACGGGCCGCTGACGGTATCGCCGTCGGCGACGGTGAACCCGGTGGATGTGGGCCAGGCGACGACGATCTCGGCGGGTGCGTCGGGCGGGTCCGGGACGTATACGAGCTACGCGTGGAGCGGGTTGCCGTCGGGCTGCGGATCGCCAGGCAATGTGGTGTCGTTCAGCTGCACGCCGGCGGTGGGGTCCACAGGGACCTACACGGTGTGGGTGACGGTGACGGATGGGAATGGCAACGCGGTGACGGGGACGTTCACGTTGACGGTCGACCCTACGCTGGGCGCGGGGACGGTCTCGGCGACGGTGAACCCGGTGGACGAGGGCCAGGCGACGACGATCTCGACGACAGACGCGACGGGCGGTTTGGGTCCGTATACGTATGCGTGGTCGGGGTTGCCGTCGGGCTGCGGGTCGCCGGGCAATGTGGTGTCGTTCAGCTGCACGCCGGCGGTGGGTGACTCGTCGAGCTCGCCGTACACGGTGATGTTGACAGTAACGGATGGGAACGGGAACATGGTGGGGACGACGCTGAGCCTCGTGGTGGACCCCACCTTGTTCGCGGGGACGGTCTCGGCGACGGTGAACCCGGTGGACGAGGGCCAGACGATGACGATCTCGACGACGGGCGCGACGGGCGGGTCGGGGACCTACACGTATGCGTGGTCGGGGCTGCCGACGGGGTGCAGCAGCACGGCGGCGTCGTTCAGCTGCACGCCGGCGGTGGGGTCCGCAGGGTCCCACACGGTGACGTTGAAGGTCACCGACGGTAACGGGAACACGGCGACCGCGCCGTTCACGCTGACGGTCGACCCTGCGTTGCATGCGGGTACGGTGTCGGCGAGCCCGAACCCGGTGGACGCGGACCAGGCGACGACGATCTCGACGACAGGCGCGACGGGTGGGTCGGGGACCTACACGTATGTGTGGTCGGGACTGCCGCGGGGGTGCTCGGACCCCGGTAACGTTTCCGGGTTCAGCTGCACGCCGTCGATCGGTGGGACGTACCCCGTGATGGTGACGGTGACGGACGGGAACGGGAACACGGCGACCGGGGCGGTGACGTTGGACGTGAGTTCGGAGCTGGGTGCGGGGACGGTCTCGGCGACGGTGAACCCGGTGGACGAGGGTCAGGCGACGACCATCAAGACGACGGGAGCGACGGGCGGTTTAGGTCCGTATACGTATGCGTGGTCGGGGTTGCCGTCGGGCTGCGGGTCGCCGGGCGATGTCGTGTTGTTCAGCTGCACGCCGGCGGTCGGTGACTCGTCGAGCTCGCCGTACACGGCATTGCTAATCGTGACGGACGGGAACGGCAACGCGGTGACGGGGACGTTCACGCTGACGGTCGACCCTACGCTGGGCGCGGGGACGGTGTCGGCGAGTCCGAACCCGGTGGATGTCGGGCAATCGACGACGATCTCGAGTTCGGGCGCGACGGGCGGGTCGGGGACCTACACGTATGCGTGGTCGGGACTGCCGCGGGGGTGCTCGGACCCCGGTAACGTCTCCGGGTTCAGCTGCACGCCGTCGATCGGTGGGACGTACCCCGTGATGGTGACGGTGACGGACGGGAACGGGAACACGGCGACCGGGGCGGTGACGTTGGACGTGAGTTCGGAGCTGGGTGCGGGGACGGTCTCGGCGACGGTGAACCCGGTGGACGAGGGTCAGGCGACGACCATCAAGACGACGGGAGCGACGGGCGGTTTAGGTCCGTATACGTATGCATGGTCGGGGTTGCCGTCGGGCTGCGGGTCGCCGGGCAACGTGGTGTCGTTCAGCTGCACGCCGGCGGTGGGTGACTCGTCGAGCTCGCCGTACACGGCATTGCTAATCGTGACGGACGGGAACGGGAACATGGTGGGGACGACGCTGAACCTCGTGGTGGACCCCGCCTTGTTCGCGGGGACGGTGTCGGCGAGTCCGAACCCGGTGGACGTCAAGCAGGCGACGACGATCTCGACGACGGGCGCGACGGGCGGGTCGGGGACCTACACGTATGCGTGGTCGGGGCTGCCGACGGGGTGCAGCAGCACGGCGGCGTCGTTCAGCTGCACGCCGGCGGTGGGGTCCGCAGGGTCCCACACGGTGACGTTGAAGGTCACCGACAGCAACGGGAACACGGCGACCGCGACGTTCACGCTGACGGTCGACGCGGCGCTAGGTGTAGCGACGGTGTCGGCGACGGTGAACCCGGTGGACGAGGGTCAGTTGACGACGATCTCGACGATGGGAGCGACGGGTGGGTCGAAGACCTACACGTATGCATGGTCGGGGTTGCCGTCGGGCTGCGGGTCGCCGGGCAACGTGGTGTCGTTCAGCTGCACGACGGCGGTGGGCGACTCGTCAGGCTCGCCGTACACGGTGATACTGACAGTAACGGACGGGAACGGGAACATGGTGGGGACGACGCTGAGCCTCGTGGTGGACCCCGCCTTGTTCGCGGGGACGGTGTCGGCGACGGTGAACCCGGTGGACGAGGGCCAGACGACGACGATCTCGACGACGGGCGCGATGGGTGGGTCGGGGACCTACACGTATGCGTGGTCGGGGCTGCCGTCGGGCTGCGGGTCGCCGGGCAATGTGCTGTGGTTCAGTTGCACGCCAGCGGTCGGTGACTCGTCGAGCTTGCCGTACACGGTGATACTGACAGTAACGGACGGGAACGGCAACGCGGTGACGGGGACGTTCACGCTGACGGTCGACCCTACGCTGGGCGCGGGGACGGTGTCGGCGAGTCCGAACCCGGTGGATGTCGGGCAATCGACGACGATCTCGACGACGGGCGCGATGGGTGGGTCGGGGACCTACACGTATGCGTGGTCGGGGTTGCCGTCGGGCTGCGGGTCGCCGGGCGACGTGGTGTCGTTCAGCTGCACGCCGTCGATGGGCGGGACCTACACTGGTGTGACGCTGACGGTGACGGACGGGAATGGCAACGTGGTGACGGCGCCGTTCACGCTGACGGTCAATCCTGCGCTGACGGTATCGCCGTCAGCGACGGTGAACCCGGTGGACGAGGGCCAGGCGACGACGATCTCGGCGGGTGCGTCGGGCGGGTCCGGGACGTATACGAGCTACGCGTGGAGCGGGTTGCCGTCGGGCTGCGGATCGCCGGGCAATGTGGTGTCGTTCAGCTGCACGCCGGCGGTGGATGACTCGTCGAGCTCGCCGTACACGGTGATACTGACAGTAACGGACGGGAACGGCAACGCGGTGACGGAGACGTTCACGCTGGTGGTCGACCCTGCGCTGACGGCATCGCCGTCAGCGACGGTGAACCCGGTGGACGAGGGCCAGGCGACGACGATCTCGGCGGGTGCGTCGGGCGGGTCCGGGACGTATACGAGCTACGCGTGGAGCGGGTTGCCGTCGGGCTGCGGATCG